>Ga0208374_1000023_pt1 | contig 133343 bp, 107 predicted proteins | sample RifOxyC3_FD_184037 | JGI IMG/M metagenome (GOLD analysis project Ga0208374, IMG submission 184037) | Groundwater microbial communities from Rifle, Colorado - Rifle Oxygen_injection C3 (SPAdes) | ecosystem: Environmental > Aquatic > Deep subsurface > Groundwater | place: Rifle, Colorado, USA...
CTGCCGAAGCTGAGGCAAACTACTATCGTCAACTTTCCGAGCAGACCATGTCGGTCTGACTCACAACCCCGGGCCTCCGCAATACCCGGGGCGGTTCAGGGTGAGTGCCGCCTTGCCTGCCAAGGCTCCCATCACCACGTCGCCACGCAGGTACTCCCAAGCCGTGGCCAGGACCTTCATGACAGTGGTCTTGCCCACGCCGGCACCGCCTTGCAGTACAGCCACCGGCAGCTTCAACAACTTGACTACCGCAGCATGCTGTTCCCCGGTGAGCTGCAAACCAGTTGTACTCTCTGCGTCGTAGACCAGCGCATCCAGCCCGCTGCCCAGGGGAAGGGTAACGCTCGGCTCGCGCCCTTCGATGGCTGATAGCGCTGCGCTGACCTGGTCTTCCAGCCATGCTGCGCCTGGTACCCTCAGCAAAGCACCAGAACGCCGCAGGACGCCTCGTTCGTCAGCTAGAGCGATAACTGCCGCAGGGTCGACGTTGCGGGTCTCCAAGAGCGCTTCAACGCGTACTTGAGGTGCTGCTGTATCGCCATCATTGAGGAGCTCGCGCCAGACGCTGTTCAGAGCACCGAGGAGGCGAGCGGGGTGGGCTTGTAAGTCGGAGCTTTCATCGGCCGCACGCAGCAGTCGAAGGCCAACACGGTCGGCAAGCTTCCAATCCATCAGACTGGCGGGTACATAAGGGTTGCGACGAAGTCGGTCGGCAGCGTCCACGCCGGCCATGAAGCGCCACAGCTGATTTGCAGCACGAGACTCCCGGATGCCCAGCTTCTCCAGGAGCGTGAGGAACTCAACCTCTGAAGCCTTGACCTTGTCAGCGCCGGCTTGAACGGCGACGGCGGCGTAGACCTGGGCCGCTATCTTGGCTGCCAGCGCCGGTTTGTCGGGTTCGATTAGGGTTGCGACCTCGCCCATACGCGTCGGATTGGCCAGCACGGCAGCCAAGTCGTGCCCGAAGGCATCTATGAGCCGCTGCGCGCGTACGCCACCGATATTCGGCAGTCGCTCCAGCCACGGGCGTAGTAGATCGCCCGGGCGTACAGTACGCCTCATGCGCTTGCTGTCGACCTGTGCGACGGACTTGCCGAAGCGATCTCGGTAGCTTGATAAACTTCCAAAGACCTCGAATGCATCGCCAGGCAGCGGCTGGGTGTCTCGGCCCGCGAACTTCACCCGTAGGATGCTGCCGTCCTCACGTCGACCAGTGAAGATACAACCCCGCTCGAGCTGCGAGAGAACCCGCTCGACGACGATAGTGCCTTCGAAATTTTCGCTCAATCCTCGACCCTCACAAACATACCGGCCAAGATGGAGTCGAGTTGTGCACGCAGACGAGCATTCTCGGCTTTGAGCATCTCGATGTCGGTGACAGCAGCTTGAAGCCTTTCCAAAAGCTCGGCCTGCGCAGCCTGGGCTTCGACCACCGCCTGTGCAGAGTCCTTCGCCGCCTGGGCAGAGTCCTTGGCCTGCCGTACCATGCGCTCCTTGAGGACTTTGTCACAGACTTCCAACACAAGACGCGAACCGATGGGCAGCAGTCCTTGTCCCACAGCTATGAGGTTGATGAGCTGGGTCAACTCGGCACGCTCGTAGAGGTATTTTTCCTGGGTAGTCTTGAGGTCGATGGCTTGGGCGACCGCGCGGACGTTCACCTTTCCGTCGGGGGTCGATGGCAAGGTCGGCCTCCGATGCTTATCGGGTTGAGCCTGATACTCCACCTCGCGCTCGTTCAGGTACGCCTCCAGACGGATACGCACTTGGGGTATGACGCTAGGCCGTGCCACGCTCAGTCCGCTTTCTTCTGCCGTATCGGCACAACCTTCAACGTTGCTTGGTCCGCCAGCAGTTGACGTAGTTGCTCGTTCTCTAGCAGGGCTTCCTTGAGTCGTGCTTCGGCGTACTCGCGGTCAGTTTCACTGATGCGGTGTACCTCGAGCAAGTCCTCGTAGAGCCTCCTCCACTCTTGCACCCGGGTTCCAAGTTCTTTGCGGACCCGACCTCGACCAACCACTGTCCCTTGCTTCAGTGTCTCCAGCCATGCCTTTACTTCCTTGCCGAGCTCTAGGTAGCGCGGCTTGTGGAAGGTGAATGGATGAATCCCCGCGCGCCGCGCGACTTCAGCCATCGACACTGCACCCTTGTTATGGGGGTAGATACCTTCGTTGGCGGCCATCTCCTTCTGGATGGTCTGCATTACTTGGCGCACTCTTTCATGGGACTGCTCTGCCTGAGTGTCGTAACGAGCTAGTGCTGCCGCGCTCATGCGCTCAATCGCGTCAGCCGAGTAGGCCCGCTTTGGCTTCGATGTTTTTTTCATTCGGTTACCTTGCCCTGTTCATTGCCGACCAAGGCCTGCACGGTCTCGTTGAGCATCCACTTTGCCTGCAGGTCGGCAAATCGCGGCACATGGGCGCGTACTTGGGCTGCCCAGTGAGCGGCTGTCAGGCTTTCCTCTTCGGCAATTGCCATCTCATAGGCTGCTAGTGAGTCGCGAATTGCCCCATCAACATCCTCGCGCAGGAAGGCCTCTTCGAGACGATGGGTACAGCTGCTTTGGCACTTGGAGGGTTCGGGCCGTCCCTTGCTCTTGCTGCAGGGCCCGGCCTCCCCAGGGAACTTGGTGCAGAGCACGCCTCTGCGAACTTGCTCCCACGCTTTGCCTTGCAAGGTGAACAACTCGGCCAACTCATCGACGTTGTTCGCGCCCAATTTTTCGCCTCGCCGGTGCAATCGGTTGCGATGAACTTCGATGGCGTTGTGCAGGGATACAGCCGCAAGACCTCCATAGCCGCCCAGGTCGATACTGCCTGTGCCTTGCGAAGCCAAGTCCGCCTCGACCATACGTTCAATTACCTCCTTGGCGCGCATCACGCGCAACTCGCGCGATACCGTCTCGATTTCTGCGCGGAGACTCTTGTCGGAGAGGATGTAGTACAGGGTCATCTCAATGGACTTGTGACCGAACACATCCATCAGCAACTTCGGGGCTTGTGTCAAAGCGAGGGCCACGAGACGCGCCAATGTTTTCCTGAACCGATGGGATCGGAGAGCCTGACCGCCGGGCTCAGTGCTCAAGCCGAGCGTGCGCGCATAGGTCAGCAACATCTTATTGATATCACCAATCGGCTTCGTAGCGTCGCTCGTCGACGCTGCGGAAACTTGTGACCATAGATGCGAGCCCGTGCTCGACAGCGTAGCAGCTGTCGTCTGCGGAGGTTTGAGGAACGCGATACGCTCAGCCGCTTCCACGAGTAGCGCTTGTTGCGCGACAGCTTCGACCGCAGCCTCGGGCAATTGCCAGTCCCGCCACTCGCCCTCATGTCGTTGTACGAGCTTGTAGGTCTTGCCGTCCGCGAAGTGCCGACCGTCGGCTGAGCGCACGACGCAATTCCTCTGCAGGTCGAGCGCCTCGGACTGGCGCGCACCCGTGCTGAGGCTAACGATGAAGTAATGAGCCATCTGCACGGTGCCGAGCAATGCCATCACATCCCGATAACCTGTCGGCGGCCAACGCACTTCTCCGTCGACTTCGCTGTCATTCTTGGAGATAGCGAAGCCGACCGGCTTGGGTAGCTGTAGGGAGAAGTGCGGAGCGTCGAACTCTCGGCCGTCTTGGTCGAGCCAGCAATGAGTAGAGAGCAGCTTGCTGAGTCCATCTCGACGCTTATCTCGTATGGTTCTCGCGGACAACTCTTGTTCGCTCGTCGTTGACCAGAGGGTAGCCATGGCACTTCCAATGGCAAGCAAGTTTGGACCGAGCGATCGCATGAGCCAGAGGCTGCGGCGTCCCATTTCCGAAACGTACTCGTCAGGGAGCGGCCGGTGACTGTCGACCTTTTCCGGTTCCTCCGCGTAGCGAGGGGCGCCAGTCATTGCAATCGCTTTGGAGTCCGGCTGCCAGTTCGGTGCATCAGTCCACAGTCCCCGGTCTGCGAGTTCCAGCATGCGTTGCCACTCGGCCAATACCTGGGTTCTCTGGTTCTTGGAGAGTTGCGCTAGGTCATCCGCACGCAGTGAGCTGAGGAAGGCGTGGTCAGCTATCGGTTGCCCGTCCGCATCAAGGGACGAAGCAATTGCCAGAGCAAGCATTGTTGGACCGGAACCACGGGCAATTTCGATTACTGAAGACGGTTTAAGTGCGCGTAGGTTTGCCTTTCGCCCACGGCGCACAGGTCCCATACGCAGGAGAACCAGATAGCGTGTCAGTACGAGCACGGCCTCTTGGATGCGTTCTCCGATTGGAAGGCTATCCGGGTGACTCGCGAGACCATTGTCACTCGCTAGGCGCTGCAGATGCGCTGGCAGGAAGTGAACGATGCGTTGACGTAGGTCAATTGACAGGAGCACGTGCTTTCTTTTACCAGGAGGTACCCACGCCTCAGGTGTCACCCATCGGCCGAACCTATCACCTTGCTGCAAGACACGTTGCAAAGCGACAAGTTGTGCGACGTCGGCGTTTTGGATTGTGTCGACGGTAGCGACCAGCAAGCCCCGATTGCGAGTTGCCACGACCTCGACATCAGCATCTCTTTCTGGGCTACCGCTGGGATGGCTGTCCGCCTGCTGCGTGACGACTGAACTCATTGAGCATCTCCCTGTGCGCGTCCATCAAATTCAATGACCCGGTGCGCTCCGCTGGCGATGCGCCCCTCCCATTCCTCAAGCAAGCGCTTGGACTCTTCAGCGTCGAAGGCAAGTAGCGCGAGCTCGGTGTTGTCCGTTTCCTCCGGGAAAGAGGACTCCTGGAACGCAGCCATGCTCATTTGCGAACGCAGAGACCGCAGCTCAGCCAACCGCTTGCAAAGACCGGGGAGACTCTCGGGAAGGAGAACGGCGTTTTCCAGACAGAGTGTGCAGCGTTGCACATGGCACTTTGCTTTCCCGTCAGGCTTGAAGTCTGGGTCGATATGCCGCGGTGGGTTCATCGGGTCTGCGCAGGCCACCCCAATGCGGCTCCGCATCATCGTTCGGTAGTTGTGCAAGCGCTCACGCTGCTCGGAACTGATGCCGCCGTAGCGGGACCGCTGCGCGAGAATTGTGGGGTCCACTCGTCCATGGGCTTCCATTTCGCTCCAAAGGGCATCGCTAAAGGTTCCGAAGAGCTTGCGATGCTCCTCCTTCAACAACGTGTTGTCCAGGTAGCCCTTAGCTGAGCGGACACTGCGGTGGCCGAGAGCCTTCATCACATAGAGAATCGAACCTCCGCTCGCATGATATTGGTATGCGGCATAGGCGTCCCGCAGGTCGGACGCCCTCAGCCGGGACAACTGCTTGTCTTTGGGCTGCTTGAGGTTGATGGCCGTGATGAATTCATCGAGGAATGTCGTGGCTTTTCGTTTTGTCCTATCCGAGCCTCTCGCGAAGTTTTCGTCGGTCAGCCACTTAATCTCTGCTGTCCCTTTGGAGCTAACGAAGAGCCAAGGAGACCTGACGCCCTGCTCAAGTGCGGTGATGCGGGTGCGCATCGCTACCATGTCGGCCGCTGTATGTGTCATGCTCGTCATCTGAGCAAACTGGGTTCTGCATAAGTGCAGATCGGTATTCAAAGACTCACGCAGCAGTGTCGTTCGAGCCATCAGCGTTTGAATGACGACGCCGGCACTTCCTTGCGACTTGAACAAGCCCTCGTTGAGTTGCTCGGTATCCTTGGCTCGTGCTTTCGTTCCGCGAAGGATGTAGCGCCCTGGGTCCTTCGGATGCTGTTCAATGAAGGCCTGTGTCGCATCAAGACTCAGCAAGACTGCCGGGTTCCAACCAGTCGTGGCAAGGCACAAATGGAATGCGGCACGGATGTCGTTGCCGTCTGGATAGCTGCCGCAGATCATGTCGCCTAGGTTGAAGCCATCCCTGTATAGTGTTGATCTAGATACATTTTCCGTAAACGAGTCAAGTTGCGGGAGCAGGGTGCCTGCTTCAGCCATGACTGCGTCGAATCGTTCATAGTTGCGCAGCAGTCGCAACTGCTCCAAGTGCGCCTCAGGAGCGGCGTCTCGGTCAACCAAGGGCGCGTGGTGTTTTCGCAAGTCGTCTGCTAAGGACCACCGGTCAATCACGGAGAACCAGCGGTGCTTCAGTTCGCGACGCACTATGTCAGTTTGCCATTGTGGCGGTAGATGCCGGTTGGGAGCCTTGTCCTCTGGCGGTTGCCAGTACAGGGGCTTGAGCCCAAGTGCTTTGCGGGTGGTGTTCGCTAAACTCAAAAAGCTGTTGAACTCGTTGCTACGCATCCCCCTGTCCAGAGCGACTTGCCTATGTACGTCGGTGAGTTGAGCTACGGAAGTAAGGGCAGGGAAGGCTCCTGCTGCGGAGGTATCGACTTCGTGGAACACCCGCCACCATGCTCGCAGGGAAAACAAAAAGTGGTTGACCGACTTTTCCGCCAACGGCGACAGTTGGTCCAGAATTGCCGGCGCGAGCTGGGCGATGAGTTCCGGCCGTCCGGTAAACGGTCCTGCCCATGAACCTCCTTTTCTGGACCGGGTTGACTCGCCGGTCCTAAAGACGTTCAGGTCTACGACACAAGCCTTGGTCTTATGAGACGTGTAAAAGCGAAGCGGGTCATTTGCTGGAGGCTGCGCTGCAGCACTCTCGACCAGCGACAGTCGGAGCGCTCCCTCGTTCTGTCGCAGATGGTCCTTAGTGTTCGTATTTGTGCGAATGCCCATGGCCACCCCCTACTTAGTTATCGCTCGTGGAAGCCTCGTCGGCATCTTCTAGGGACACCGGTACCCCGATCATGTCAATAACCCATCGCAGGTACACCATGGTTGTGGTGTCTTGGGCATGACCCAGTTGCGGTTGAATCTGCAGTCTGATGATGCTCAGAGCTGTGCTCTCAAGAAGTGCTGCCGCAGTCTCATTGCTCAAGTGCACCGTGTTCTGATGCTTCTTCAGTTCCCGCCAAAGGACAGAGCACGCCCACCAGTGTCGCCCCTGGCGTGGTGACCAACCCTCGATGGGAAGCTCGACTCCCGCCCAAGCGCGGTAGAGTTCAGGGCCCTTGAACCGCATTCCGTCTGAGCTCCTGAGGAACAGGTGCGCATTCCACTGATGGCGGACAGTGATTCCAAACTCATCGCGGACAGTGTTCCAGGCGATGTCGGACACCCTGCGCCGGTGTCCTGAATGACAGGATGAATCGTAGCCGAAGTGTCCGCCATCAGCCTGTGATGGCGATTCGGCCCGGGCGCTTCAGGTCGGCTGGCGAAGCTTCCTCATGGACTCGCCCTTGAGGGCGATCTTGTGCGCACCGTGCACGATGCGATCCAGAATGGCGTCGGCCAGGGTGGGTTCGTCGAGCCAGGCGTGCCAAGCCGTTGCCGGCAATTGCGAGGTGATGATCGTCGAGCGCGAACCTACGCGGTCGTCGAGCAGTTCGAGCAAGTCGTTGCGCTCGTGCGCGGCAATCGGGGCGATGGCGAAGTCGTCCAGGATCAGCATGTCGAGCTTGGCCAGTTGCGCCAGGCGCCGCCCGAAGCTGCCGTCGCCGTGGGCCACATGCAACTCTTCCAGCAGACGGGGTGCTCGGGCATACAGCACCGAGAAGCCCAGCCGCGCAGCCTGCTGACCCAAGGCACATGCCAGCCAGGTCTTGCCACAGCCGGTGGCGCCGGTGAGCAGGATGTTGTGACCATGGCGCAGCCAGTCACCGCCGGCCAGGCTGGCGATGAGTTCCCGGCTCAGGCCACGACTGGCCCGCCAGTCGATGTCCTCCAGGCAGGCGGAGGAAACCTTCAGGCGAGCGGCCTTCAGCAGGCGTTCGAGTCGTTTGCCGTCACGCCAGTCCACCTCGCGCTGTACCAGCAGGGCCAGGCGCTGCTCGAAGGGCAGTTCGCTGGCAGCGATTTGGGTGGCGGCATCGGCCAGGGCGGCGACCATGCCGTCCAGACGCAGCGCGCGCAGTTGGGCCAGGGTGTGTTCGTTGAGCATGTTCATGTTCTCGCTGTGCAGGGTCAGTGGTAATAGCCAGGGCCGCGCACGTTCTCGTGCAAGGGCAAGCTGGCCTGGGCGGTGGCAGGGACGGTCAGCGGGCGCTGGTCCAGTCCGCTGTTCAGGATGGAGGCGACGCTCTTGTAGGACGGGGAGCGAATCGACTGGGCACGGGAACAGGCGGCTTCGAGCCGCTCGTCGCCGTACTGGCGACCCAGCCGCATCAACCCCAGGCAAGAGCGGTAGCCCTGCTCGGGGTGGGCGCGGTGCTCCATCTGCCAGCGCACCACGGCGGCGGTGGCAGCTCCCACCCGTTCGGCCCAGGCGATGAGCTTGGCCGGGGTCCACTGCAGGTGCGCACGGTGCGACGCCGGCATGTGCTCGGGCGTGGTGGTGTGGGCGCCCCGGCGCGAGTTGAGCGCATGGGCGGCCACGCGCTTGTTGCCATGCAGCACCTCTAGCGTGGTGGCCGTGATGCGCAACTCCACCGTCTGGCCGACCAGGGCGTGCGGTACCGAGTAGTAATGGCCGTCGAGTTCGACGTGGTAGTCGATGTTGACGCGCGCGCGCTTGAAATGCGCGATGGCCATGCGCATGGCCGGCAGCGCCCGCAGTGCGGGCCGGTCGAGTTCGGCAAAGGCGCTGGCTCGGCAGCCGGGCAGCTTCTTGAACGGGCGCTGGTTGAGGTCGAGCACCAAGGCTGCGATGGCCCGGTTCAGTGCGGCCAGACTGAAGAAGCGCTCATTGCGCAGCCGCGCCAGTATCCAGCGCTCGACCACCTGAACGGCCACCTCCACCTTGGGCTTGTCACGGGGTTTGGCCGGGCGTGCAGGGAGCACGGCCAGGCCGTAGTGTGCGCACAGTTCGTCGAGCAAGCGATGCGAGGTCGGTTCGTAGCGGTCGGGCCGGGCGATGAGCGCGCGTGGCTGGTCGGGCACCAGCAGACGGGGCACGCCACCGATGAACTCCAGCGTGTCGATGATGGCGCCCACCCAGTCGGCAGCCTTCTGGGTCGTCGTGGCACAGGCGTAGGTGAAGTTGGATGCGCCCAACGCTGCAACGAAGATCTGTGCCTGGGTGATCTCGCCGCTGCTCGCGTCGATGACCGGAACCGTCTGGCCCGCGTAGTCCACGAATAGCTTGTCGCCCCCGATATGCATCTGGCGCATCGAGCGCTTGAGCTTGGCGGCCCAGGCGTGGTACTTCTCGCAGAAGGCGCTGTATTTGTAGGCCTGTCCCTGGTGTTGCTGCTGGTACTCCTCCCAGAGCAACTGCAGGGTCACGCCGGCACGCCGCAGTTCACGGTGAAGGTAGGTGTAGTCGGGCTCGAGGTGGCGCGCCTGGCGGGGCACCGGTGGGCGGTACAGCCGAGCCTGCAGTTCTTCGTCGCTCAAGGTCTGGGCCAGCGCCCAGTCCACGCCCGCGGCGCGGGCGTAGCTGGCGATCTCGCTGACCGTGGACTTGGAAATGCCGAGAGCGGCACCGATTTGGCGGGTGCTCAAGCCCCCGCCGTGCAGCAGTTGCAGTGTGTGTCGTAGTTTGCTCATGGTGACCCTGGGTGTGGGCATCGCTGTTCTCCGGTCAAAACCGGGCAGCGTATGCCGGGGTGGGGTCACTCAGAACACGGCTTCAGGTGTCCGACATCACAATGGAATGCTGTCCGCCATCAGCGTGGAACGGTGTCCGCGATGACGATGGAATGCTGTCCGGCATCAGCATGGAATCGTGTCCGGCATCGCGTGGAATACGCAAACAGGTGTACAGCACTCTGGGCGCGCGCGAGCCGGGCTGCCCCCTTGACCCCTTTCATACGCGTCGCAAAAGCCTGGTTTCGAGCGTTTGCGCGATAGTTATGCCAGCTGTGGGCTAGGCTCAGCGGTATCAATATGTTGCGCTCTCGGCCAATTTTGTCACCATGGTCTAGGCCGTAAGTCGGCCCCTTGGTTCCATATCGAATGGTGATGCGAACCTGTTGTTCTGCAGGTGGAGCGAGGGGGTTTGCGATATGCCAGTCTCTGGGGTTCTCGGGCAGTGTGTCGATGCGGAGGCAGACGACTTCTTCGCGCCGCATCGCGGTGAGCAAGACCGTTTCGCACATGAGCCCACAAGTCGGCCCATGCTTTTCATAGACACGCGCGAGCCACTGTTTCACGTGGTCATCGGACGGCATGCGCAGCACGCGCTGCGACCGACGCAATTTTCCCTTGCGTACCTGGACGTCAAACTCTAGATGGCCGATGGAACTCGTGGCTGAACCGACTTTCAGTCTGGCCATGTTGTACGGTATGTCGAAGGCAGTCCGCCGCCCGGTGTCGGCCATCCAAGTCAAGAAGTCGCACGCTTGCTGGACTCGCAGGTTCACCGTGCTCGGTGCGAGGCTGCATCCATCGCGCGACCAAAGACCCTCGAGCATCTCTTTCTGATAGCGGTCCCTGATGTGCGTGGCGTACTCGCACGTCTTGAGGTCCATCCCGCGCCTATCGGCCCACTCAAGGAAGTTCGCCAGCCACTGAGCGTAGCTGTGCATCGACTTGGCGGTGGGTGTGCGGCCGGTCGGGCCTTGGCTGCGACTCTCTGGGCCCCATAGGCCCAAGCCCCTTTCAATCAAGTACGCGTTGCCTAGCCGGTGGTAGCCAGGGCGTGAATCCAGGATGAAGGGGAGGTGCGCCAGTGCGGGATACCTCGATGCAAATTCACCGTCAGGCGTGAAGTTCACCGAGTAACTACGGCTATCTTGCATCAACGAAATCTAGAGTTTCAATATTTGCACTTTAGCAAAAGTGTGTCGTTGTTGCAAGTTGTGACTAGGTTTTTTTGCTCTAAAACATAACGAGGAACAGGATGCCATGGTGCGCGAGCGAGATCTCGCCCGGGCGCGGCGGCGAGCCGCCACCGACCAGGGCGACCGCGCTGGCGCTGTGGTGCGGCGCGCAGGTCGGGCGCGATCCCCAGTGCTCGAAGACGAAGCGCCCCGCCAGCGAGGCCACCGCGGCGGTTTCCAGCGCCTGCTCGTCGCTCAGTGGTGGCAGCAGGCCCGCCAGGCGTTGCGCCAGCATCGACTTGCCCGAGCCGGGCGCGCCGACCAGCAGCAGACTGTGGCCGCCAGCCGCGGCGATCTCGAGCGCGCGTCGCGCCGCCGCCTGGCCCCTGACATCGGCCAGGTCGGGGCCGGCGGCAGCGGGCTGCAGGGTCTGGGCCTCGACCCGGTGCCAGCCCCCGTCATCGGCGGCGGCTTCGGCCAGTGCGCTGCCGGCCGGTGCGAACTGGCGCGCGACATCGAGCAGATGGCGTGCGCGCCAGACCTGGGCGCCCCTGGCCAAGGCCGCTTCCTCGGCGCTGTCGGGCGGCAGCACCAGCCGGGTGGCGGCACCTGCACCGGCTTGGCGCAGCGCCAGTCCCATCGCCAGTGCACCGCGGATGGCGCGCAACTCGCCGCCCAGCGAGAGCTCGCCCGCGAACTCATGTCCGGCCAGCCGGCTGGCATCGATCTGTCCGCTGGCGGCCAGGATGCCGAGCGCGATCGGCAGGTCGAAGCGGCCCGAGTCCTTGGGCAGGTCGGCCGGCGCCAGGTTGACCGTGATGCGCTTGTTGCCCGGAAACTCGAGCCCGGCGTTCTGGATTGCCGAGCGCACCCGCTCGCGCGCTTCCTTGACTTCGGTGTCGGCCAGTCCGACCAGCGTGAAGCTGGGCAGGCCGTTGGCCAGATGCACCTCGACCTGCACCGGCCGCGCCTGCAGCCCCAACAGGGTGCGGCTTTGCACCAAAGCAAGACTCATCTCGGCTTCCTCCCTGTTTGTGCGGGCTTGCCTATGCTGCAAGATCTCGGAGTGCACCAAATTGGTGAAATCAACGCGACAATGGTTTCATCTTAGCTGGCAGCAGGCCCGACGGGGCATTTTTTACCGGCTGTACTGGCGGCAGGCCAGGCTGGCACGTTCCCTGCATAGCTTGGGCATTGCATCAACGCCAACAGGAAGACCGATCATGAAACTGGTTTCTGCCATCATCAAACCCTTCAAGCTCGACGAGGTGCGCGAGGCGCTGTCCCAGATCGGCGTGCAGGGCATCACCGTGACCGAAGTCAAGGGCTTCGGGCGCCAGAAGGGCCACACCGAGCTCTATCGCGGCGCCGAGTATGTCGTCGATTTCCTGCCCAAGGTCAAGGTCGAGGCGGCCGTCACCGACGCGCTGGTCGAGCAGGTGATCGAGGCGATCGAGAGCGCTGCCCGCACCGGCAAGATTGGTGACGGCAAGATCTTCGTCTTCCCGATCGAGCAGGTCGTGCGCATCCGCACCGGCGAGACCGGCTCCGAGGCACTCTGAATCTTTATTCCATCAGGAGATCATGGACATGAAAAAGTTGCTATTGAGTCTAGGTTTGGCGCTGGGGGCGACCGCCGCCCTGGCGCAGGATGGCGGTGCGGCCAGTGCGGCCGTTGCCCAGGTGACAGAAGTCGCCGCAGCCGCTGTGGCGGAAGTGCCGGTGCCCAACAAGGGTGATACCGCCTGGATGATGGTCTCCACCTTGCTGGTGATCCTGATGACCGTGCCTGGCCTGGCCCTGTTCTACGGCGGCCTGGTGCGCAGCAAGAACATGCTGAGCATCCTGATGCAGGTCATGGTGGTGTTCTCGCTCGCAGTCGTGCTCTGGTTCATCTACGGCTACAGCCTGGCCTTCACCGAGGGCAGCAGCTTCATCGGCGGCCTCGACCGGCTGTTCATGAAGGGCATCTGGGACAACGCCAGCGGCACCTTCGCCAACGCCGCGACCTTCAGCAAGGGCGTCGTGATCCCCGAGATCGTGTTCGCCGCCTTCCAGGCCACTTTCGCCGGCATCACCTGCGCGCTGATCGTGGGCGCCTTCGCCGAGCGCATGAAGTTCTCGGCCGTGCTGCTGTTCACCGCGATCTGGTTCACCTTCAGTTACCTGCCGGTCGCGCACATGGTCTGGTTCTGGATGGGCCCGGACGCCTACAGCAGCAAGGAAGTGATTGACGAGATGACCAGCAAGGCTGGCCTGATCTGGCAGTGGGGTGCGCTCGACTTCGCGGGCGGCACCGTGGTGCACATCAACGCCGCTGTCGCGGGCCTGGTCGGCTCCTACATGGTCGGCAAGCGCATCGGCTACGGTCGTGAGTCGATGGCTCCGCACAGCCTGACCCTGACCATGGTCGGCGCCTCGCTGCTGTGGGTGGGCTGGTTCGGCTTCAACGCCGGCTCGGCACTGGAAGCCAACGGCTTTGCCGGCCTGGCCTTCATCAACACCTTCGCTGCCACCGCCGCCGCCGTGCTGTCCTGGGCGCTGGGTGAAGCCCTGCTGCGTGGCAAGGCCTCGATGCTGGGTGCCGCTTCCGGTGCCGTCGCTGGCCTGGTGGCCATCACCCCGGCTGCCGGCAACGTCGGCATCGGTGGCGCGCTGGTGATCGGCCTGCTGTCCGGCTTTGCCGGCCTGTGGGGCGTCAACGGTCTCAAGAAGCTGCTCGGCGCGGACGACTCGCTCGACGTGTTCGGCGTGCACGGCGTCTGCGGCATCCTGGGTGCCCTGCTGACCGGCGTCTTCAACAGCCCGGATCTCGGTGGCCCCGGCTTCGTCGCCGATTGGTCCACCGCGACCATGGTGACCGCTGCCGACTACTCGATCGCTGCCCAGGTCTGGATCCAGGCCAAGGCCGTGCTGCTGACCATCCTCTGGTCGGGCGTGGTCTCGGTGGTCGCCTTCAAGGTGGTCGATCTGCTGGTCGGTCTGCGCGTCAGCGAAGAGTCCGAACGCGAAGGCCTGGACATCAGCAGCCACGGCGAAACCGCCTACAACCGCTGATCGCCAGCTAGCGATACAAATAGCCCACCCGGCATGACCGGACGGCCCGTCCAGCCCAGGCTGGCGGGCCGTTTTTTTTCGTCTATCAGCCACGCCGGCTTGTTTTTCGGGCCTTGGCTCAGCCTGCGCTTGCGGGGCTTGCCAGCGTTTCCCAGCGCGGCGCAACAGTGCCACAATGGACTCAGGCAAGCTCAATAGCAACGAAAAAAGGAGAGGTGATCATGCTGTACCGTTTCAAGTCCAAGGCCAGTGGCGATGTCGTGATGCTGCAGCCCAACGGCAAGCAGTTGCTCGAGATCCTGGGCAAGGACCCCGCAGGCCCGGGCATCATCCTGCCGGAGCAGATCCCGGCGGCGATCAAGACCCTGCAGGATGCGGTGTTCGAGGAAGAAGCCGAGCTGCAGCGCGAGATCCAGGAGGCGCTCGCGCGCGAAGAGGACACGCCCGATCCGGACCGCATCACGCTGCGCGTGCGGGTCGCGCCCTTCATCGACCTGCTGCAACACAGCCTGCGCGAACACACCGAGATCATCTGGGGCGTCTGAGCCCGGTCGATGGTCATGAAAAAGCCCCGGCACAGGCCGGGGCTGGTTCCTGGCCGGAGCCGCGCGGGCTCCGTTCAGCAAAGCCTGTCTGATCAGTCGGCGTACTGACCAGCAGCGTCGATCACGGTCTTGAGCTTGGTGATCTGGTCGGCAACGAAGGCCTTGTGCTCGGCCGGCTCGATCCGCTTGTCGGTCGCGACGATGGCGCCCAGCGCTTCCTGGCGCTTGATGAACTCGGGGTCCTTGAGCGCCACCTTCAGTGCGTCGTTGATCTTCTTGGTGACGGCCGCCGGCGTGCCCTTGGGCGCGTAGAGGCCGTGCCAGATCGTCAGGTTGAAGTTCTTCAGCCCCATCTCGGCCAGCGTCGGATAGTCCTTCAGCAGCTTGTGGCCGCTCAGCGGCTTGGCGGTCGTGACCGCGAAGGCCTTGACCCGGCCGGCCTCGATCTGGCTGGTGGTGTTGGTGGTCTGGTCGCACATCACGTCGACCTGGCCGCCCATCAGCGCCGTCATGGCGGGCGCCGTGCCGCCGAACGGGACGGTGGTCATCGCGGTGTTGAGCTTGATCGCGTGCTGCCACATCAGGCCGCACAGGTGCGAGGCCGATCCCAGGCCGGCATGCGCGAGGTTGAGCTTGCCGGAGTTGGTCCGGATGTAGTTCTCGAAGTCGCGGTAGGTGGTCGCCGGCAGCTGCGGCTTGCCGATCAGCGTCATCGGCACGTCGTTGATGATGCCCAGGTACTCGAAGTCCTCCAGCGGCTTGTAGGCCAGCTTGCGGTACAGACCCGGTGCCGATGCCATGCCGATATGCGTCAGCAGCAGGGTGTGTCCATCAGCCGCGGCCCGCGCGACCTTGGCGGTGCCGATCGTGCTGCCGGCGCCGGCCGCGTTCTCGATCACGATGGTGGCGCCCAGCGGCTTGCGCAAGGCCTCGGCCAGGTCGCGCGCGACGCGGTCGGTCGGGCCGCCAGCCGCGAAGGGCACGACGATGCTGATGTTCTTGCTCGGGAAGCTCTGGGCCTGGGCCAGGCCGGCCAGCATCGAAAGGGCGAGTATGGTCAGACGTTTCATGTCATCTCCTAGTTAGTTCTCCGGCAATGGTAGAGCAAAAGTCCCGATGACTGGAAAGCACCCGTGAACCTGAATGTCTTGCTGCCCAATCTCGCCGTCGCAGCACGCAACGCGCTGCCGATCGACGAGTCCGTGCCTGAAAGCGCCGGGTCTTGCTACATTTCAGCCTCACGCACCAGCGAGCCGTCCATGTCCAAGACCCTGTCCCTGCCCAAGAAACCGACCCCCGCGCCGACCCAGGCCGCCCGCCCCGCTGCCCGCGACTGGCGCGATACGGCCGCTGCCGGTCGCCCGGCGCCGTCCCGCTCGCCCGTCCAGAAGCCGCTGTCGCCCCGTCCCCAGCCAGCGCCGGCGCGTGCGCAGCCGGCATCGCAGCGGCCCGCCGCGCCCCGGCGCTCGGGCCTGCTGTCCGACAGCGAGCCGGTGCGCCTGAACAAGCGCCTGTCCGATCTGGGCCTGTGCTCGCGCCGCGAGGGCGACGAGTGGATCGAGCGCGGCTGGGTGCTGGTCAACGGCAAGACCGCGCAGATGGGCCAGCAGGTCACGGCGCTCGACCAGATCGAGGTCGCGCCGCAGGCCACGGCCCAGCAGGGCGCGCGCGTCACCATCCTGCTGCACAAGCCAATCGGCTATGTCAGCGGCCTGCCCGAGGACGGCCACCAGAGCGCCGCCGTGCTGGTGCAGCCGCGCACGCGCTGGCAGGAAGACCGCACGCCGCGCCGCTTCGAGGCCGGCCACACGCGCGGGCTGGCACCGGCCGGCCGGCTCGACATCGATTCGACCGGACTGCTGATCCTGACCCAGGACGGTCGCGTGGCCAAGACGCTGATCGGCGAGGATTCCGAGATCGAGAAGGAATACCTGGTGCGCGTGCACTGGGCGCCCAACGGCCCCAAGGGCGCAGGGGTCGTGGTGCAGAACCCACAGGCGGTGTTTCCGCCCGAGCGGCTGGCGCTGTTGCGCCACGGACTGAGCCTGGACGATCAGCCCTTGCGGCCGGCACAGGTTGAGTGGCAAAATGAGGACCAATTGCGTTTCGTGCTGAAGGAAGGCAAGAAGCGCCAGATCCGCCGCATGTGCGAGCAGGTCGGGCTGCATGTGGTGGGTCTGAAGCGGATCCGCATCGGCCGCGTCTTGCTGGGCAACCTGCCGCTGGGGCAGTGGCGTTTTCTCGGTGAGAACGAGCGTTTCTAAATCAAAGGGTTGGCATGCAGATAAGCAAGAAGCAGAAGATGGGGCTCGCGGTGACGCTTGCCGCCGTGCTCGCGGGCTGTGGCGGTGGTGGCGATGGGCAGGTCCAGCAGACTGCTGACGGTTATCTGGTCGACAGCGGCCTGGCACAGAAAGGGCCGCTGGCCCGCGGCTCGGTGGTCACGCTCAACGAGCTCGCCGTCAACACGCTGGCGCCCAATGGCAAGAGCTACACCTACGAAACGAGGGACGATCACGGCACCTTCTTTCCGACCAGCAAGTTCACCAGTCCTTATCTCGAGACGACCGCCCAGGGCTATTACTTCAACGAGGTCACCGGCAAGAGCGAACAATGGGTCGCGCTGCGCGGGCTCAGCAATCTCTCGGTCGGGGCCGACCGGACCGTCAACGTCAACGTGCTCAGCGATGTCACGACCGAGCGCATCCGCAAGCTGGTCACGGGCAGGCCCGTGATGGCATTCAACGCCGCGCGCGCCCAGGCGCAGCGCGAGCTGCTCAATGCCCTGGGCATTGCGAATGGCGCCGAACTGCTGTCCGGCAGCGCGAGCGCACCGGGCAACTTCATGGAGCTGGACCTGAGCCAGGCGCGCCAGGCCGACCAGGCGCTGGCGGCGATCTCCGGCCTGGTGTCCCATGTCGGCAACCTGCGAAAGAGCGAGGGTGGCGTCACGGCCTTCCTGGGCGAGCTCGGCGCCGATCTCGCTGACGACGGCCAGCTCAACAACTCGATCAAGCTCGGCCGCAGTGTGACCGAGCAGTTGCAGCAGGCCGCGCTGGCGGTCAACTTCAGCCAGGTCGCGACCAACCTGAACCAGTTCTACGGCAAGCAGCTGTACAGCCGGACCGACCTCGCGCAATGGGTCGACAGCTCGGGCGGTAGCGACCAGGTGCTGGACCGCTACAAATACAGCAGAGACAACGTCCTGCTCGGCCAGGAAAGCCTGTCGCCGGCCTGGGTGGCCGGAGCCGATGACGCCGGCCAGTGTTTCTCGGTTAGCGGTGGCGTGCTGTACAAGAACGGCGTCCAGCAGGATGGCGCCGTGCTGGCGGTCAAGGGCGACCAGTTCACGCTCGGCATCACGCCTGCGGAGCCCGGCGCCCACACCGAATACATTCAGCGCAGCGCCGCCGTCGCCGCCCAATGCACTGGGCAGACGCCCGCCATCCGACTGCTGCAGTACCAGATTTCGGTGGCGGCACAGGCTTCCATGCCGGTACCCGCGGATTACCTGGGCGCCAACCTGCCGAACATCACCGATTACGCCTACACGCCGGTCTACGTCGATCTGGTCAAGCAGGCGCGTGCCTTCGGTCCGACCGATCGCCCCTGGGGTGGAGCGACCGATGTCGTGCCTGTGGGCAGCGACGGCTGGCCGACAGGCGATTTCGGCCTCTTCCTGATGGCCGTTCCCGGCCTGGAGGGGACCTACAAGCTGTCGTTCACCGGCCAAGCCAGCGTGAGCCTGAATGCGTCGTACAACACCAGGGTCGAGAACCTGCGCTACGACGCAACGCTCAACCGCACCACCGCCGATGTGGTGCGCGGCCCCAATGCCGACAATCCCAGCGGCGCGCAGATGGTGCTGATCTTCAAGAACACCGGCACTGGCATCAAGGACCTGAAGGTGGTGCGTCCAGGCTACGACGCCTTCAACCCGCCGCTGTTCACGAACGAGTTCATCGACCATATCGCGCGCTTCAAGGTGCTGCGCTTCATGGAGTGGCTGCGCACCAACAACAACTCCAGCACCAGCTGGGCCACGCGCGCGCCACTCAACCGCCACCACATGTCTGCTGCCGGTGTGCCCTGGGAGCATGTGATCGCGCTCGCGAACCAGACGCAAAAGGACATCTGGATCAACATCCCGGTGGCTGCCGATGACGACTATGTGCTGCAGCTGGCCGGGCTGCTGAAATCGATGCTCAACGGCAGCAGCAAGATCTACGTCGAGTACAGCAACGAACTCTGGAATTCGCAGTTCAAGCAGTTCGGGACCAACCGCGACCTCGCGACCCAGGAGCTCTACGACAACCCGAAATCGGTGCTGGCCTACGACGGCAAGACCCATGTCGATGTCATCGGCTATCGGCGCATCGCCAAGCGCGGCAAGGAAATCAGCGACATCTTCCGTAGCGTCTACGGCGATGCCGCGATGATGACCACGGTGCGCCCGGTGTTCGCCAGCCAGGTGGTGCAGAACTATGTGGCCCAGCTCGGCCTGGCCTTCATCGACGCCGTCTACGGTCCTTCGTCGCGCTATTTCTATGCCTTTGCCGGTGCGCCCTATTTCAACCTGGGCAGTCTGCAGCAGGTCGATGGCCTCAGTGCTGACACCGTGCTGCAAGCCCTGGACGACTCGGTGACCGCGTTGCCGAAGCAGGCCTATTTCGAGAAGAACGTCGCTTTCGCCAGCTGGTACGGCCTGCCTTTCTTCGCCTACGAGGCGGGAGCCGACACCTTCGGCCCGGGCAGCATCGCGGCGAAGAAGGCCGCCAGCCTCGATCCCCGCATGCTTGACCTCTGCAAGCGCTACCTGAGCACCTGGTATGCGGGAGGTGGCCAGATGCTGATGTGGTACACCGCCGGGGCCAGCAACTGGGATACGCAGTACGGCACCTGGGGGCTGACCACTGACCTCGCGCTGACCGACACGCCCAAGACCCAGTGCATCGACCAGACCCGCAACGGCCTGCTGCCGCCGGTCAAGGCCCGCAACCAGGTGCCGGGCAGCTTCGATGCACTGGCCTATGTGGAAAACTTCGAGCCCTATGCCGAGCGATCCAAGGACCAGATCAGGTATCTCCACCCGGAGAGCTCGGTCGATTACCTGATCTACGCCCCCCAGGCCGGCAGCTACGGGCTGGTCATCACGGCCGAAGCCGGTCGCAGCGGCAACCTGATCGACGTGATGGTGAACTCGAAGACTGTGGCGCCTGCCTTCGAGCTGCGTGCCGGCGGGTTTGGTGTTCAGCTCGACAACTCGCCGATCGCGATCAATCTGTCCCAGGGCTTCAGTACCTTGCGGATCAAGACCAAGGTCGAGAACGGCGGCTTTGGCCTGACCCGATTCACGGTGCGCTGAGGGCGCGAGCCCCAGTCGTCGCCCGGCACGGCCCTGGCGAGGACTGGGGCTCAACTTGTGCCGCCTTCTCCTCGGCCGTCAGGTGACCGCCCCGGCACTTGAAATCGGTATCGTTGTCGCCATTTGGCATCTGGTGGTCGTCAATCACCCGCGCTTCCTGCCTGCGGGGCTGATCGGCCTGCACCCGAATTCCACCTCGAGTTTTACTGCCCAGACCATGAGCAAACATACCCACGCTTTCCAGGCCGAAGTGGCCCAGTTGCTGCATCTCGTCACCCACTCGCTGTACTCGAACCAGGAAATCTTCCTGCGCGAGCTGGTCTCCAACGCCTCGGACGCCTGCGACAAGCTGCGCTTCGAGGCGCTCGATGACGCCACGCTGTACGAGGACGCCCCTAACCTCGAAGTACGGGTGAGCTTCGACGCCGAGGCCAAGACGCTGACCATCACCGACAACGGCATCGGCATGAGCGAGTCCGAAGCCATCGCGCACCTCGGAACCATCGCCAAGAGCGGCACCAAGGACTTCATGAACCGCCTGTCGGGCGACCAGAAGCGGGACGCGCAGCTGATCGGCCAGTTCGGCGTCGGCTTCTACTCGGGCTTCATCGTCGCCGACAAGATCACGGTCGAGTCGCGCCGCGCCGGTCTGAAAGCCGAAGACGGCGTGCGCTGGATCAGCGGCGGCAGCGGCGACTTCGAGACCGAGACCATCACGCGCGCCGCCCGCGGCACCAGCGTGATCCTGCACCTGCGCGACGAAGCGACCGAGTACCTGAACCGCTGGAAGCTCAAGACCATCATCTCGAAGTATTCCGACCACATCAGCCTGCCGATCCTGATGCAGAAAGAGGAGTGGGATGCCGAGAAGGGCGAGTCGGTGCTGCAGGACGAGTGGGAAGCCGTCAACTCGGCCAGCGCGCTCTGGACCCGTTCCAAGAAGGACATCACGCCCGAGCAGTACGCCGACTTCTACAAGGCGATCAGCTACGACCAGGAAGCCCCGCTGTCCTGGAGCCACAACCGCGTCGAGGGCAGCACCGAATACACCCAGCTGCTCTACGTGCCGGCCAAGGCGCCGATGGACCTGTGGAACCGCGACAAGAAGGCCGGCGTCAAGCTCTACGTCAAGCGCGTCTTCATCATGGACGAGGCCGAGGCGCTGATGCCGACCTACCTGCGCTGGGTCAAGGGCGTGATCGACTCGGCCGACCTGCCGCTCAACGTCAGTCGCGAGCTGCTGCAGGAGAGCCGTGACGTCAAGGCGATCCGCGAGGGCAACACGCGCCGCGTGCTGGCGATGCTGGAAGACCTGGCCCGCAAGGATGTGCTGCCGACCGGCGCGGACTGGGAGGCGCTGTCCGACGACGAGAAGCAGCAGGCCGAGCAGGATGCCGGCCAGTACTCGAAGTTCTATGCCGAGTTCGGCGCCGTGCTGAAGGAAGGCCTGGGCGAGGACTTCGCCAACCAGGACAAGCTCGCCAAGCTGCTGCGCTTCGCCTCGACCCAGAGCGATGCGGTGGCGGTCAGCTTCGCCGACTACAAGGCGCGCATGAAGGAAGGCCAGGAGGCGATCTACTACATCACCGCCGATACCCTGGCCGCCGCCAAGAACAGCCCGCAGCTCGAGGTGTTCAAGAAGAAGGGCATCGAGGTGCTGCTGATGAGCGACCGCGTCGACGAATGGGCGCTGTCTTTCCTGAACCAGTTCGACGGCACGCCGCTGCAGTCGGTCGCCAAGGGCGGTGTCGACCTGGGCAAGCTGCAGGACGAAGAAGAGAAGAAGGCCGCCGAGCAGGCCGCCGAGACCTTCAAGCCGATGCTGGAAAAGCTCAAGCAAGCGCTGAAGGACAAGGCGCAAGACGTGCGCGTCACGACCCGTCTGGTTGATTCGCCGGCTTGCCTGGTAGCCGAGGACCATGGCATGAGCACCCAGCTTGCGCGCATGCTCAAGCAGGCCGGCCAGCCGGTGCCCGACATGAAGCCGATCCTGGAAGTCAACGCCGAGCATGCGCTGGTCAAGAAGCTGGAAGGCTCGGCCCATTTCGACGACCTGGCGCATATCCTGTTCGACCAGGCGCTGCTGGCCGAGGGTGGCCTGCCGGAAGACCCGGCCGCCTATGTCAAGCGCGTCAACGCCTTGCTGGCCTGATCCCCTGACGCCAGGGCCGCTTCGGCCCTGAGATGAAACCGCCGCTCCATTCCGGGGCCGGCGGTTTTTTTCAGGCCACCAGTGGCTGTTGCTGCATCGCCTCTACCTGCTGCCACAGGCAGGCGGCCTGCTCCTGCCAGTAGGCGGCGCTGCCGAACCAGGGGAAGTTGATCGGGAAGATCGGGTCGCTCCAGCGCCGCGCCAGCCAGGCGCTGTAGTGCAGCAGGCGCAGCGTGCGCAGCGGCTCGATCAGCGCCAGTTCGCGCCGGTCGAATTCGCGCATCGTCTCGTAGCCGTCGAGCAGGGCGCCGAGCTGGCGCTGCTGCTGTTGCCGGTCGCCGCTCAGCAGCATCCAGAGGTCCTGCACCGCCGGGCCGCTGCGGCTGTCGTCGAGATCGACGAAATGCGGGCCCTGGTCCGGCGTCCAGAGGATGTTGCCGGGATGGCAGTCGCCGTGCAGCCGCAGCGTCGCGATCCGGCCTGGCGCAGCGCAGGCGGTCATGGCCTCGCTCGCCAGCGTCAGCGCGGCCTGTGCCATCTCGCGCCAGCGGCCAGCCGCCTCGGGCGGCAGGTCGCCCTGTTCAAGCAGCCAGGCCAGCGGCTCGCTGCCGAAAGTCGTTGCATCCAGCGCTGGCCGCCGCTCGAACGGTCTGGCGGCACCGACCTGGTGCAGTCGCGCCAGCAGGCGGCCGATCCACTCGAGCACTTCGGGGTCGTCGAGCTCGGGCCGGCGCCCGCCGCGCGCCGGGCTCACGCTGAACAGGAAGCCGTGGTGCCGGTGCAGGGTCCGGCCCTGCAGTCGCAGCGGGGCTACCATCGGAACTTCGGCGGCGGCCAGCTCCTCGGCGAAGGCATGTTCCTCCTCGATCTGGGCCTCGCTCCAGCGTTCGGGGCGGTAGAACTTGAGCACCACCGCGCCGCCGTCCTCCAGCCGCGCCAGGTAGACCCGGTTCTCGTAGGAGCTCAGGCCTTGCAGCCGGCCGTCGCCGCGCAGGCCGACCGTGTCGAGCGCGTCGAGCACGACATCGGGCGTGAGGGCATCGTAGGGGTGTCCGGCTGGTTCCAGGTCGTAGGCTTGCATGGCAGCGATTGTCGCCGTGCCTGCAGCCGCTGCCACAATCGGCCCTTCGTCTTTATCGAACCCGTTTTTCCATGCCGCTGTCCGCTCGCGCCCAGTCCGTCGAACCCTTCCATGTCATGCAGGTGGCCAAGCAGGCCGCCGAGATCGAGCGCAGGCTCGAGCCCGGCGAGCCGCCGATGATCTACCTCAACATCGGCGAGCCGGACTTCGTCGCGCCGCTGCCGGTGCAGGCCGCCGCACGCGCCGCGATCGAAGCCGGCCTGACTCAGTACACGCCCGCGCTCGGCCTCGATGCGCTGCGCCAGCGACTCTCGGACTGGTACGCGCAGCGCTTTGGCGTCCAGGTCGATGCCGCGCGCATCGTCATCACTGCTGGCGCTTCCGGCGCGCTGCAGCTCGCCGCCATGGCCTGGCTCGACATCGGTGACGAGTGGCTGATGCCCGATCCGTCCTATCCCTGCAATCGCCAGATCCTGGCTGCCATCGGCGCCAGCGCCAGGCTGCTGCCGGCAGGACCGCAGCAGCGCTACCAGCTCACCGCGGAGCAGGTCGAGCAGGCCTGGGGCCCGCGCACGCGCGGCGTGCTGCTGGCTTCGCCGTCGAACCCGACCGGCACCTCGATCGACCCCGACGAGCTGCGCTGCATCCACGCGGTGGTCAAGGCGCGCGGCGGTGTCACGGTCATCGACGAGATCTACCTCGGTCTCAGCCACGATCCGCGCTACGGCCAGACCGCACTGGCACTCGATGAGTCCATCGTGAGCCTCAACAGCTTCTCGAAATACTTTGGCATGACCGGCTGGCGGCTAGGCTGGATGGTGCTGCCCGCGTCTGCCATCGAGGCGGTCGAGCGCCTGCAGCAGAACTTCTTCATCTGCGCCAGCACGATCGCGCAGCACGCGGCGCTGGCCTGTTTCGAGCCTGAATCGATTGCCGAGTGCGAGCGCCGGCGCATCGAGTTCGCCGCCCGGCGCGACTTCTTCCTGCCGGCGCTGCGCGAGCTCGGCTTCGGCATTCCGGTCCAGCCCGACGGCGCCTTCTATGTCTGGGCCGACGCCAGTCCGCTGTTCGCGCGGCTGGGCGTGCGCGACAGCACCGAGCTGGTCGAGCGGCTGATGCACCGCGCCCATCTGGTCGTCACGCCGAGCCGCGACTTCTGCGCTGACGATCCCGGTACCCACCTGCGCTTCTCGACCGCGAGCTCGATGGCGCAGCTGCGCGAGGCGATCGAGCGCCTGCGTGCGCTGCTGGCCTGAGCGTCTATCATCCGCGCATGTCAGCCTCCATCAAGTCGAACCAGAAGCGCCAGCCGTCCCGGGCCGGGCGCGCGCCCGAAAAATCCATCCAGGAACAGCTGCCCGAGCTGCGCCCCGGCCAGTCCACCGTCTTGCTGCAGGAGCTGCACATCCTGACGCGCGAGGGCAAGCTGAACCAGGACACGCGGCGCAAGCTCAAGCAGGTCAATCACCTGCTGCAGTTCATCGAGCCGCTGCTGCAGGAGGCGCTGGCGGCGCGCGGCGACGTCAGTCTGGTCGATCATGGCGCCGGCAAGTCGTATCTGGGCTTCATGCTCTATGACCTGTTCTTCGCCCAGCGCGAGGTCGGCTGGGTCTACGGCGTCGAGACCCGCGCCGAGCTGGTCGAGCGCTCCCGCGAGTTGGCCGCTAGGCTGGGCTTCGATCGCATGCGCTTCGTCGCGACCACGGTGCAGGAGGCGATGACCTCGGACCAGATCCCGGCCGAGATCGATGTCGTGACCGCGCTGCACGCCTGCGACACCGCGACCGACGACGCGATCGCCTTCGGTCTGGCGCGCCACGCGCGCTACATGGTGCTGGTGCCCTGCTGCCAGGCCGAGGTTGCCAGCGTGCTGCGCAAGCACAAGGCGCTGACGCTGTCGCGCACGCCGCTGGGCGAGCTCTGGCGCCACCCGCTGCACACGCGCGAGTTCGGCAGCCAGATCACCAACGTGCTGCGCTGCCTTGAGCTCGAGGCCCATGGCTACCAGGTCACGGTGACCGAGCTGGTCGGCTGGGAGCATTCGATGAAGAACGAGCTGATCCTGGCGCGCAAGGTCAGCAATGCCAAGGCCCAGGCCAGCGCACGCGAGCGGCTGCAGCAGGTGCTCGACGAGCTCGGACTGCAGGAGCTGCAGCAGCGCTTCGGCGCCTGAGCGTCTGGCTGGTCGTCAGGCAGGCCCCGCCCAGGCGACAGGCCGGGCAGTGGCATGCTAAGCTTTTCCAGCATCAAAAGGAGACCTGCATGCCCGCCTTGCTGCCCGACGTCGATCCCGACGGTCTGCTCGAGTTTTCCGTCGTCTACACCGACCGCTCGCTCAATCACATGTCGCGTCGCTTCCAGGGCGTGATGCAGGACATATCGGCCACGCTGAAGCAGGTCTACCGCGCCCGCTCGGTCGCGTTGGTCCCCGGCGGCGGCACCTATGGCATGGAGGCGGTGGCGCGCCAGTTCGCCACCGGCAAGAAGGCGCTGGTGATCCGCAACGGCTGGTTCAGCTACCGCTGGAGCCAGATCTTCGACGCCGGCTCGATTCCAGCCGAGTCGCGCGTGCTGAAGGCGCGCCGCCTGTCCGGCGATCCGCAGTCGCCCTGGATTCCCTGTCCGATCGACGAGGTGGTCGCCGCGATCCGCGAGTTCCGGCCCGATGTGGTGTTCGCGCCCCATGTCGAGACCTCGGCCGGCATGATCCTGCCCGACGACTACCTGAAGGCGGTGGCCGACGCGGTGCATGAGGCGGGCGGCCTGTTCGTGCTCGACTGCATCGCGTCGGGCACGCTCTGGGTCGACATGCAGGCCTGCGGCATCGACCTGCTGATCAGCGCGCCACAGAAGGGCTGGAGCGGCTCGCCGGCCTGCGCCATGGTGATGCTGAGCGAGCGCGCCCGCGCCGCGATCGACGCCACCAGCAGCACCAGCTTCGCCGCCGACCTCAGAAAATGGCTGCAGATCATGGAAACCTACGAAAACGGCGGCCATGCCTATCACGCCACGCTGCCGACCGACGCGCTGCTGCGGCTGCGCGACGTGATGCAGGAGACGCAGGGCTACGGCTTCGAACGGGTGCGCCAGGAGCAGCTCGAGCTGGGCCGCCAGGTGCGCGCGCTGCTTGAGCGCCGCGGCATCCGCAGCGTGGCGGCGCCCGGCTTCCAGGCCCCGGGCGTGGTGGTGAGCTATACCGACGACCCCGGCATCCAGAACGGCAGCAAGTTCCTCGCGCTGGGCCTGCAGGTCGCATCCGGCGTGCCGCTGCAGTGCGACGAGCCAGCCGGCTTCTCGACCTTTCGCATCGGCCTGTTCGGGCTCGACAAGCTGCACCAGCCCGAGCGCTGCGTCGCGCAGCTGGCCGAGGCGCTGGACCGCATCGGCCTCACCGAGCCGGCCTGACCGGCGCCGCCGCGCACCCGCTTGGCGGCCATTGACGGCCGCTGGCGCGCGGCCCAGAATGCCCAATAGCGGGGCCTTCGACCCCGGCCAAGGGGGCGAGATGAATGCAACGCCGGGCAGCCGAAGCTGCCTCTACGACGAGGCCGAGCTTGAGGCGCTGCTCGACGCCATGGCCCTGCAGGCGGCCCAGCTGCTGCAGGGGCGGCGCCGGGTCGCGCTGATCGGTATCCTGCGCCGTGGCGCACCGCTGGCCGACCGACTCAGCGAGCGTCTGGTGCGCCTGCACGGGCTGGCGCAGCCGCTGCGGCTCGACCTGAAGGTCAAGCGCTATGCCGACGACCTGACCCTGCTGCACCCCGAGACCAGCCTGATCGAGCCGCCTCAGCAGGCGGCGCTCGACCTGGCCGGCTGGACGCTGCTGCTGGTCGACGACGTGCTCTACACCGGGCATTCGCTGCTCAGGGTGCTGGACTACCTGGTGCGCCAGCAGCCGGCCGAGATCCGCGTCGCCGTGCTGGCCGACCGCTGTGCCGCCACCCTGCCTATTCACGCCGATGTGATCGGCGCGCGGTTGCAGATCGCGCCGGCTGGCATCGTCGAATGCCATGTGCCCCCTTACGAGCCCGATTTCCGGATCGAATTGCTGCAGCCGCAGCGTGCCGCTTGAGTCTCATCCCAGGAGCCCTCCATGATGTTCCAGGACCGACTTGATGCCGCGCGCCAGCTGGCCCAGGCGCTGGAGGCTTACCGCGAGCGTAATCCGCTGGTGCTCGCGATCCCGCGTGGCGCCGTGCCGATGGCGCGCCTGATCGCGCAGGAGCTCGGCGGCGATTTCGATGTCGTGCTGGTGCGCAAGCTGCGCTCACCCTATGCGGCGGAAGTCGCGGTCGGTTCGGTCGACGAGAGCGGCTGGACCTATGTCGCGCCCCATGCGGCCTCGTTCGGTGCCGATCAGGACTACATCGCCGTCGAGAAGCACGAGCAGCTGCGCACCATCGAGTCGCGCCGCGCCCAGTACACGCCGATCCGCCCGCCGATCGACCCGGCAGGCCGGATCGTGATCGTGGTCGACGACGGCCTGGCGACCGGCGCCACCATGATCGCCGCGCTGCACGGCCTGCGCCATCGCCAGCCGGCCTGGCTGATCTGTGCAGTGCCGGTGGCGGCGCCCGATGCGCTGGCGCGTTTACGACCGCTGGCCGATGAGGTTTTCTGTCTGTCGGCGCCCGAAGCATTCCAGGCCGTGGGCCAGTTCTACCGCCATTTCGACCAGGTCGAGGATGACGACGTGATCGCGCTGCTCAGGGACTGATGCCTGGGCTTGGGCCGCGCGCCGAGCTCGCGGCCCGACGATCGGGAGATCAGGGCTTGCCGCTTGGCTGGGCTGGTTTTCTGGCGGCCGCCGCTTCCGCCGCGCGGCGTTTCGGCGCCAGTCTTGCCAGCCGGGTCGCGACCAGGGCGTTGACCGACCCGGCAGCCATCCGGCCCTGGGCGTCGGGTCGGCCGGCCGGGTGGCCGGTCAGCAGCTCGAGCGCCTGGTCGACATCGCTGACGGCCCAGATCCGGAACCGGCCCGCGCGCACCGCCATGACCACGTCGGCGCGCAGCATCAGTTGGCAGACATTGGCCTGCGGGATCAGCACGCCTTGCTCGCCGCTCAGGCCGCGCGCCGCACAGAGGTCGAAGAAGCCCTCGATCTTCTCGTTGACCCCGCCGATCGGCTGCACCACGCCGAGCTGGTTGACCGAGCCGGTCATGGCCAGCGACTGCCGGATCGGCACCCCTGACAGCGCCGACAGCAGCGCGCACAGTTCGGCCAGTGAGGCGCTGTCGCCTTCGACCCCGCCGTAGGACTGCTCGAACACCAGGCTGGCCTTGAGTGATAGCGGCTCGCGCGCGCCAAAGCGTGCCGCCAGGAAGGCCGACAGGATCAGCACCCCCTTGGAATGGATCGGCCCGCCCAGCTTGACCTCGCGCTCGATGTCGATCACCTGGCCCTCGCCGGCGCGCACCGTGGCGGTGATGCGCATCGGATGGCCGAAGCTGCTGTCGTCGAGCTGCACCACCGCCAGTCCGTTGACCTGCCCGACCTGGCTGCCGCTGCTGTCGATCAGCAGCTGGCCGCGCAGCATCGCCTCCTGGTAGCGCAGCCGCAGTCGCTCGTTGCGCCGCCGCCTGGCCTGCAGCGCGGCCTCGACATGGACCGGTTCGATCCAGGGTGATGGCGCCTGGCCGGCGAAATGCTCGGCCTCGCGCATCAGGTCGGCCAGCGGCCGGGTGCGCGCGGTCAGGCGTTCGGCATCGTCGGCCAGCCGCGCCGAATGCTCGATCAGCCGCGCGATGGCGGCTGCCGACAGCGGGCGCAGTGCCTCGCGCCGCGCCAGCGTGGCGATCAGGCGCGCGTAGACCTGGGTGTTGTCCGGGCTGCGGCGGATCTCGCTCTCGAGATCGGCGTTGATCTTGAACAGCGCGCCGAATTCGGGGTCGTACTGGCACAGCAGGTAGTAGACCTGGCGCTCGCCGATCAGCACGATCTTGAGTTCGAGCGGCATCGGCTCGGGTTCGAGCTGTACCGTGCTGCTAAGGCCGATCAGGTCGTACAGCGACTCGATCCGGACCCGGCCCGCCTTCAGGCAGCGCTTGAGCCCCTCCCAGGCATAGGGCTGGCTCAGCACCTTGAGCGCGTCGAGCACCAGGAAGCCGCCGTTGGCGCGCTGCAGCGCACCGCCGCGGATCAGCGTGAAGTTGCTCAGCAGCGTGCCCATGTGCGCCACATGCTCGACGCGACCGACCAGGTTCTGCAGCGTCGGATGGTCCTCGTAGATCACCGGGCGCGCGCCGTCGCCCGGATGCTCGACCAGCAGGTTGACCAGATAGCGCTGCACCGCGAGCGTGCTCGAATAGGTGGTGGTCTCGATATCGCCCTCGGAGTGCGTCGACTCGCGCAGCGATTCGCCGCTGGCGACGATATCGGCCAGCACCGCGTCGAGGAAGGCACAGACCTCGGGCAGGTCGGCGTATTTCGGCCGCAGGTCGTCGATCAGGTGGGTCACGGTCACCTGCAGCGCCTCGCTGCCGGTCTGCTTGAGCCTGGCCTGCAGTTCGCGCCGCCAGCGCGGGAATTCGCCCATCAGCTTGTGCATGCGCTCGTGCAGTGCCTTGATCTGGGCGGCGAATTCGGCCTGGCGCTCGGGCGGCAGCTGCTCGAACTCGTCCTGCGTCAGCGTGGCCTCGTGGTCTTCCTTGAGCGGCACGAAGGCGAAGCCATGCGGCGTCTTGAGCAGTGCCACGCCATGCTGCACCGATTCGTCGCCCAGCGCCTGCACCGCGGCGAGCTCACGCTGCTTTTCCTCCTCCTGCATCGCCTCGACCCGGCTGCGGTATTCCTCGCTCTCGAACACCGCGCTGATCGCCGGCGTCAGTTCCTCGACCAAATGCTGCATGTCGTCGCGCAGCGGCGCGCCGCGACCGCAGGGCAGGCGCAGCAGCTCGGGCTTGCTCGAATCGGTGAAGTTGTTGACATAGCACCAGTCCGACGGCGGCTGGCCCGTGCGGCGCTGGCTCTCGAGCAGCTGGTTGACGATCGCGTGGCGGCCGCTGCCGGACTCGCCCAACAGGTAGATGTTGTAGCCGTCATGCCGGATGTCGAGCCCGAGCTGGATCGCCTCCAGCGCGCGTTCGTGAATCAGTGCGGTGTCGAGTTCGGCCAGCTCGGCGCTGCTCGCAATGCCCAGTGCGGCCGGATCGCAGCGGGTATAGAGGGCTTCGGGCGTCAGCGCTTCGGGCAGGGTCATGGGTTGAGTTCCGCGCGGCATCATGCGAGCAGCCGTTCGGCGGCGGTCAGCGGGTAGCCCAGGGCCTCGGCCACGGCCGGATGCGTGACCTGGCCCTGGCAGCAATTGAGTCCGGCACGCAGGTGCAAGTCGGCGCGCAGCGCACCCTGCCAGCCCTGCCGGGCCAGCGTCAGCACATGGGGCAGGGTGGCGTTGTTGAGCGCCAGCGTCGAGGTGCGCGCCACCGCGCCCGGCATGTTCGTCACCGCGTAGTGCAGCACGCCGTCGACCAGATAGCTCGGGTTGGTGTGCGTGGTCGGGCGCGAGGTCTCGAAGCAGCCGCCCTGGTCGATTGCGACGTCGACCAGTACGCTGCCGGGCTTCATGCGCGCAACCAAGGCGCGGCTGACCAGCTTGGGCGCTGCGGCGCCGGGCACCAGCACGCTGCCGATCACCGCATCGGCGGCCAGCAGCTCCTCCTCGATCGCGCTCTGGGTCGAATGCCGGGTCGTGATCCGGCTGCCCCAGCGCTGGTCGAGCTGGCGCAGGCGCTCCAGGCTGCGGTCCAGCACCGTGACCTGCGCGCCCATGCCGGCGGCGATCTGCAGCGCCTGGCTGCCGACCACGCCGCCGCCCAGGATCACGAGCCGGGCCGCCGGCACGCCGGGCACGCCCGACAGCAGCACGCCCTGGCCGCCATAGGATTTTTCGAGCAGGCGCGCCGCGACCTGGACCGACATGCGGCCGGCGACCTCGCTCATGGGCGCGAGCAGTGGCAACCCGCCGCCCGGGCCGGTCACGGTCTCGTAGGCGATGCAGACCGCGCCCGAGGCCAGCAGCGCTTCGGTCTGCGCCCGGTCGGGTGCCAGGTGCAGATAGGTGAACAGGATCTGGCCCGGGCGCAGCAGCGCGCATTCCTGCGCTTGCGGCTCCTTGACCTTGACCACCAGGTCGGCGCGTGCGAACAGTTCGGCCGCCGAGTCGACCAGCTCGGCGCCGGCCGCGCGGTATTGGGCATCGTCCATGCCGGCACCGGCTCCCGCGCCGGACTCCACCAGCACCCGCTGGCCGGCAGCGGTCAGCTCGCGCACGCTCGCGGGCGTCAGCCCCACGCGGTGCTCGTGGTTCTTGATCTCCTTGGGCGTTCCTACAATCATGGCAACCTCCCGGACTTTTGCATCCGCCCCCAGTCTGGCGGCTCGGGGGGCGGGTCGTCAAGGCAGCTGGCGGGCGGATCGCTAAAATCGGCCGATTTCGCATCTAGGGGTAAGCTCTTGTCCGACCGTCTCGCGGTATTGCCGCAATACCTGCTCCCGAAACGGGCCCTGACCCAGCTCGCTGGCGCCTTCGCGCGCCGTCCGCTCGGCGGCTTCACCCAGTCCAGCATCCGCCGCTTCGTTGCCCGTTACGGCGTCGACATGAGCGAGGCGGCCGAGCCCGACATCGCGTGCTACGCGACCTTCAACGACTTCTTCACCCGCGCGCTCAAAGAGGGCGCGCGACCGCTGGCCGATGCCGACTTCATCTGTCCGGTCGATGGTGCGATCAGCCAGTTCGGCCGCATCGAGGGCGACCAGATCTTCCAGGCCAAGGGCCACCGCTACTCGACCACCGCGCTGGTCGGTGGCGATGCCGAGCTGGCGGCCAAGTTCGAGGGCGGCGAGTTCGCCACCCTCTACCTGAGCCCGCGCGACTACCACCGCATCCACATGCCCTGCTACGGGCGGCTGCAGCGCATGATCCATGTGCCGGGCGAGCTGTTCTCGGTCAACCCGACCACGGCGCGTGGCGTGCCGGGCCTGTTCGCACGCAACGAGCGCGTGGTCTGCGTGTTCGAGGGCCGCTTCGGCCCCTTCGTGCTGGTGCTGGTGGGGGCGACCATCGTCGGCAGCATGGCCACGGTCTGGCATGGCCAGGTCAACCCGCCGCGTCCCGGCCAGGTGCGCGAGTGGCGCTATGGCGACCTGCCGATCGCGCTGCAGGCCGGCGAGGAGATGGGGCGCTTCCTGCTCGGGTCGACGGTCGTGCTGCTGTTCCCCCAGGGCCAGCTGAGCTTCGATCCCCGCTGGGCGGCGGGCGGGGCGGTGCGCATGGGCCAGTCGATGGGGGCGCTCGGCGCCCGCGCGAACCCGTCCGCTGCGCGCTGAGCGCCGATCGCGTCAACATCATCAGTGCGGAGCGCCCCCGGGCCTGCTCCGCCAAGGAGACATCATGTGGGATGCCACTTCGGCGACGCTGCCCAACGGGGTCAGCATGGCGCATGCCGCCCAGGCCTTGGCCGCCGCACTCGGTTGCGGCCTGCTGACCGGTATCGAACGCGAGCGCAACAAGGGGCGCGGGCCCTCGCGCGCCCTGGCGGGCCTGCGCAGTTTCTCGCTCGCCTGCGTCATGGGCGCGGTCGCGATGCTGACCGGCGAGTCCACCCTGGTCGCGGTCGGCGTGATCTTCCTGGCCGCCCTGTGCGTGGTGGCGCGGGCGCGTGAGCGCACCGACGACCCGGGCGTCACGACCGAGATCGCCCTGGTGCTGACCTATCTGATCGGCGTGCTCTGCATCCTGAGCCTGCCGTTGGCGGCGGCCGTTGCCGTCGGCCAGACCGGCATCCTGTTTGCGCGCGAGCGCCTGCACGCCTTCGCCAACAACTGGCTGCGTCCGGCCGAGGTGCGCGACGGCATCCTGCTGGCGGCGCTGGCGCTGATCGCGCTGCCCCTGATGCCCGACCGGCCGTTCTGGGGTCAGATGCTCAATCCGCACCAGATCACGCAGCTGCTGACGCTGCTGCTGTTGATCCAGGCGCTGGCGCACCTGAGCCGGCGCCTGCTCGATGCGCGCCAGGCAGTGGCCCTGTCGGCGATTGCGTCGGGCTTTGTCTCGAGCACGGCGACCGTCGCGAGCATGGGCATCGCCGTGCGCGAGGGCCGCTCCGATGCCCGGCTGATGGCGGGTGCCGGGCTGCTGTCCTGCGTGGCCACCTTGCTGCAGGTCCTGCTGGTGGCCCTGGCGGTGCAGCCGGCCTGGTTGCGCCTGCTGATCCTGCCCGCACTGGCGGGCGCCGCGGTGGCGCTGGCCTGGGGCTGGTGGCTGGTCCGGGGTGCACCGACCGAAGGCCCGGTTGCCGTCGATGCCGGCGCGGCAACGACCGGCCGCGAGGGCGCAGCTGCCGCCGCCACGCCCGACACCGATCGCATGTTCAGCCTGCGCGACGCGGCCCTGGTGGCGGCCCTGCTGACCGGCGTGCAGGCCCTGGTCTATGGCCTAGGCCTCTGGCTGGGACAGGGCGGCGCACTGGCCGGTGTCCTGCTGGCCTCGCTGGTCGACCTGCACTCCGCGCTGGCGGCCGTCTTTGCGCCGGCGCCGCCAGATGCTGCCGGCAAGGCCCTGGGCGCCGCGATACTGGCGATCTCGGTCCACGCCTTCAGCAAGTCGGCCACCGCCTGGTTCGCGGGCGGCTGGCGCTACCTGGCCTGGCTGGCGCCCGGGGTGTTCGGCCACACGGCGGTGGCCGTCGCGCTGCTGGCCTGGAATCTCTGACCGGATCGGCCTGCCGTTTTCAGCCGGCCGCGCGCGCCGCCACCGGCTCGCGCATGGTCACGAACTCCTCGGCAGCGGTCGGGTGGATGCCCAGCGTGGCATCGAACACCGCCTTGGTCGCGCCGGCCTTGAGCGCCACCGCGAAGCCCTGCACGATCTCGCCGGCCTCGGCGCCCACCATGTGCAGGCCCACCACCCGGTCGCTGGCGGCATCGACCAGCAGCTTCATCAGCGTGCGCTCCTGGCTGCCGCTCAGCGTGTGGCGCAGCGCCCGGAATTCGGAGCGGAACACCAGCACCTCGGCATAGCGTTCGCGCGCCTGGGCCTCGGTCAGGCCCACGGTCGCGACGTTGGGGTGGCTGAAGACGGCGGTCGGGATCAGCTCGTAGTCCATCAGTCGCGCCGGCTTGCCTGCTGCCGGTCCGTACAGGTGGTCGACCAGCTGCATCGCCTCGCCCAGCGCGGCCGGAGTCAGCTGCACGCGCGAGGTCACGTCGCCCAGCGCATAGACCGAGGGCAGGTTGGTGCGGAAGTCGGCATCGACCAGGATGCGGCCCTCGGCGCCCTGTTCGATTCCCACGCCATCGAGTCCGAGTCCCTCGACATTGGGCACCCGTCCGGTGGCGTAGAGCGCGACATCGACCACTAGCTGGTTGCCGTCCTCCAGCGCCACATGCAGGCCGTCGGCCTCGCGCGTGATCGCCAGCACGCCGGCCTCCAGCCGCAGGTCGACGCCGGCCTTGCGCATTTCGGCGGCAGTGAAATGGCGGATCTCGTCATCGAAGCCGCGCAGGATCTGTTCGCCGCGGTAGAGCTGGGTCACGCGCGCGCCCAGGCCGTTGAAGATCGAGGCGAACTCACAGGCGATGTAGCCGCCGCCGACCACCAGCAGCCGTTGCGGGAACGGGTCGAGGTCGAAGGCCTGGTCCGAGCTGATGACATGCTCGCGGCCCTGGAAATGGGGCAGGTAGGGCTGGCCGCCGGTGGCGATCAGCAGCCGCTCGGCGCTGTAGCTCTGGTGCCCTGCGCTGCCGTCGGCGTTGAGCGTGGCGAGCTCGATCTCGTGCGGGCCAGTCAGCCTGGCATAGCCCTCGAGCAGCGTGACGCCGGAGCCGCGCAGCAGATTGGCGTAGATGCCGTTGAGTCGGCTGATTTCTGCCGCCCGACGCGACTTGAGCCGGCCCCAGTCCAGGCGCGGCGCCTCGCCCTCCCAGCCGAAGCCGCGCGACTCCTCGAAACCCGTGGCGTAGTCCGCGGCGTAGCTGTAGAGTTTTTTCGGGATGCAGCCCAGGTTGACACAGGTGCCGCCCAGGCCGTCCAGGCCTTGCGCCTCGGCCAGCGCCACGCGCACGCCGCGCTGCGCCGCCATCCGGGCCGCGCGCACGCCGCCGCTGCCACCGCCGATCACGAGCAGGTCGAAGTCGAATTGTTTCATCAGATGGCCCTTTCTGTCTTGCCAGCGCCATTGTCACGCGCTTTGCTCCCACCCGCACTAGCCAGGATTTGGCCTGTTGCCTATGATGATTGTCATGCTCCATCAGATTTCAGTCCGCGCGGCATTGCTTGCCCTGGCCGCATCGTTTTCATTGCCACTGCTGGCACAGGAGGCGACGCTCGCCGAGTCGGCAGCACCGGTGCGTCGCTACCTGGTCGGTGCCGCGCTGTCTTCCTCGCAGAGCCATGTCGGCTCCGACGAGCGCGAGCTCGGCCTGCAGCCTATCCTGGGTTTCTGGGTCGGTCGCTACCGCCTGTCGACCGGACGCGCGAGTTCGCTCTGGAACGTCGGGCGCGCGACCGTCGTCGATCCCGGCCTCAGCACGACGCTGTTGAGCAAGTCGGACTGGTCGCTCGGCGCCTCGCTGAACTGGGATGGCGGGCGCGACTCGGGTGACGATCCGCTGCTGGCCGGGGTGCCCGACCTGCGCTCGACGCTGCGCGGCAAGCTGTCGGTCGGCTATGCCTTCGCGCCGCGCTGGTCGCTCGGCTTGAGCAGCAGCCATGACCTGCTCGGGCATGAGGGGGGTGGGCGCTATTCCGCCTCGCTGGGCTACCGCCAGCCACTGTCCGAGCGCTCCTACTGGGATACCTCGTTCTCGGCGAACTGGGGCAACCGTGACTACATGCGCAGTCATTACGGCATTCCCGCCTCGACGCTGCGCGCCCTCTACCAGCTCGATGGCGGCATCGAGGGCGTGAGCCTGGGCCTGGGCTACACGACGGCGCTCAACCACAACTGGGTCGGCTATGCCGGCCTGAGCCTGTCGCGGCTGCTGGGCGATGCCGCGCGCAGCCCGGTGGTCGGGCAGCGCCAGCTCTGGGGCGCCAGCGTGGGTATCGCCTACCGCTACTGAGCGCGCCGCTTCAGGCCAGCAGCCGGGCCAGGTAGCGCCCGGTGTGGCTGGCCGGATTGGCTGCCACCGCCTCGGGCGTACCGGTTGCCACCACCTGGCCGCCGCCCGAACCGCCCTCGGGCCCCATGTCGATCAGCCAGTCGGCGGTCTTGATCACGTCGAGGTTGTGCTCGATCACGACAATCGTGTTGCCGGCGTCGCGCAGCTGGTGCAGCACCTTCAGCAGCAGCTCGATGTCGCCGAAATGCAGCCCGGTGGTCGGTTCGTCGAGGATGTAGAGCGTACGGCCGGTGTCGCGCTTGGACAGCTCCTGCGCCAGCTTGACCCGCTGCGCCTCGCCGCCCGACAGCGTGGTCGCGCTCTGGCCGAGCCGGATATAGCTCAGGCCCACGTCGAGCAGGGTCTGCAGTTTGCGCTGCAGCGTCGGCACGGCCTGGAAGAAGCCGTAGGCCTGCTCGACCGTCAGCTCCAGGATCTGCGCGATGTTGAGTCCCTTGTAGAGCACTTCCAGCGTCTCGCGGTTGTAGCGCTGGCCCTTGCAGATGTCGCAGGGCACGTAGACATCGGGCAGGAAATGCATCTCGACCTTGACCACGCCGTCGCCCTGGCAGGCCTCGCAGCGTCCGCCACCGGCCGCTGACGAAACGTTGAACGAGAACCGTCCCGCCCCGTAGCCGCGCTCGCGCGCTGCCGGCACCTCGGCCATCAATTCGCGGATGCCGGTGAACAGTCCGGTATAGGTCGCCGGGTTGCTGCGCGGCGTGCGCCCGATCGGGCTCTGGTCGACGTTGATGACCTTGTCGAAATGCTCGATGCCCTCGATCGCCTCATGCGGTTCGGGTTCGTCGTGCGAGCGGTACAGATGCCGCGCCACCGCTGCGTACAGCGTGTCATTGACCAGGGTCGACTTGCCCGATCCGCTGACGCCGGTCACGCAGGTCAGCAGGCCGACCGGGAAATCCACCGTCACATCGCGCAGGCTGTGGCCGCTGGCCTTGACCACGCGCAGCGTCTGCAGGCCGCTGGCGCTGGGCGCCGGCTGGGCGCGCGGGGTCCAGGCACTGGCCTTGGCGCCTTTCTTGGCTGTGGCTGACGCTGCCGGGGCTTTTTCCGGCAGCCAGGGCGTGCGCTGTTTCGGTACCGCGATCTGGCGCACGCCGGTCAGGTACTGGCCGGTCAGCGAATCCGGGTTCGCCAGCACCTCGGCGCAAGTTCCCTGCGCCACCACGCGCCCGCCATGCACGCCCGCGCCCGGTCCCATGTCGATCACATGATCGGCGGCACGGATCATGTCCTCGTCATGCTCGACCACCAGCACGCTGTTGCCGAGGTCGCGCAGATGCTTCAGGGTCTCGATCAGGCGGTCGTTGTCGCGCTGGTGCAGGCCGATGCTGGGCTCGTCGAGCACATACATCACCCCGGTCAGCCCGGAGCCGATCTGCGACGCCAGCCGGATGCGCTGCGCCTCGCCACCCGACAGCGTCTCGGCGCTGCGGTCCAGGCTCAGGTAGTTGAGTCCGACATCGTTGAGAAACTTGAGCCGCGCGGCGATCTCGCGCACCACCTTGTCGGCGATCTCGGCCTTGGCGCCGCGCAGCTGCAAGGTCTTGAAATAGCCCAGCGCCTCGCCCAGCGTCGCATGTCCGATCTGGTGGATGCTGCGCTGCTGATCGCCTTCGCCGAGCAGCACATGGCGTGCCTCCTTGCGCAGGCGCGCACCCTCGCAGGCGGGGCAGGATTGGGTCGCGCGGTAACGCGCCAGCTCCTCGCGCACCGTCGCGCTGTCGGTCTCGCGCCAGCGGCGCTCGAAGTTGCGCACGATGCCCTCGAAGGGATGGCGCTTGACTATCTTGCGGCCGCCGTCCATGGCGTACTGGAAGGCGACTTCCTGCTCGCCCGAGCCGTACAGCAGCACCTGCTGCACCGGATCGGGCAGGTTCTCCCAGGGCGACTCGGCATCGAAGCCGTAGTGGGCCGCCAGGCTCTCGATCAGCGCGAAATACTGGCCGTTGCGCCGGTCCCAGCCCTTGATCGCGCCGCTGGCCAGGCTCAAGCTCGGGAAGGCGACCACGCGCGCCGGATCGAACACATCGCTCTGGCCCAGGCCGTCGCAGGACGGGCAGGCGCCAACCGGCGAGTTGAACGAGAACAGCCGCGGCTCCATCTCGCTGAGCGCATAGCTGCACAGCGGGCAGGCGAAGCGGGCGCTGAACAGGTGCTCGACCCCGCTGTCCATCTCGAGCGCGATCGCCTTGCCGTCGGCCAGCCGCAACGCGGCCTCGAAGCTCTCGGCCAGCCGTTGCTGGGCATCGGCGCGCACCTTGAGCCGGTCGATCACGACATCGAGGTCGTGCTTCTCGTGGCGCGCCAGCGCCGGCATGGCCTCGGCATCGAGCACCTGACCGTCGAGCCGGAAGCGCACATAGCCCTGCGCCTGCAGCCCGGCCAGGGTATCGGCGAACTCACCCTTGCGCTCGCGTGCGATCGGCGCCAGCACCATCAGCTTGCTGTCCTCGGGCAGCCTCAGCACATGATCGACCATCTGGCTGACGGTCTGCGCCTGCAGCGCCAGCCCATGCTCGGGGCAGTGCGGCGTGCCGGCGCGCGCGAACAGCAGCCGCAGGTAGTCGTGGATCTCGGTCACGGTCCCGACGGTCGAGCGCGGGTTGTGGCTGGTCGCCTTCTGCTCGATGCTGATCGCCGGGCTCAGGCCCTCGATCAGGTCGACGTCGGGCTTGTCCATCAATTGCAGGAACTGGCGCGCGTAGGCCGACAGGCTCTCGACATAGCGGCGCTGCCCCTCGGCGTACAGCGTGTCGAAGGCCAGGCTCGACTTGCCGGAGCCCGACAGGCCGGTGATCACGACCAGCGCATGCTTGGGGATGTCGAGGTCGACGTTCTTGAGGTTGTGGGTACGTGCGCCGCGCACGCTCAGCATGGGCCGGCGCCAGGCGTCGCGCAGGTAGGCGCCAGGCTGGTCGGTGGCGGATTCGGCGTCGGAGAGGGGGCGGGGCTGGGTATCGTTCACGAATCTGAGGGCGGCAAGGCCCGGCACAGGCAACCCGCCATGATAGGCGCGTGCCGCTGCCCGAGTCCAGTCAGGGCTGTTGCACGGGTCGCACCGGAACAAAACGGGGGTTTGCTACACTAGCTTTCATCATGTTCATTCCTCGCAACGGCAGCATCGCTTGCCTGGCCCCGCAAGCGGGTCAGGGGGCCTGGCCTTGGCGCAAGCCATAAGTTGCGCGTTACACCCTCGACCGCGTGGCCAGCTGGCTGCCGCGCTCTCGCGCCCCAAACAGGGCACTGGCATGAATGAACGTCCCGCACCGCGCGGGAACTGGGCTGCAGGAGGCTCAATCGTGATCACCGAAACCGAATTCCAGGACCTGGCCCGGCAAGGCTACAACCGCATCCCCTTGACGGCGCAAGCCTTTGCCGATCTCGAGACCCCGCTCTCGCTCTATCTCAAGCTCGCGGCGGTGCAGGACGGGGGGCGCAACAGCTTCCTGCTCGAATCCGTCGTTGGCGGCGAGCGTTTCGGCCGCTACAGCTTCATCGGCTTGCCGGCGCGCGTCGCGCTCAAGGCGAGTGGCTTTGGCGCCGAAGCCAAGACCGAGGTCTGGTGCGATGGCGCCGTGGTCGAGACCGCCCCCGGCAACCCGCTCGACTTCATCGAAGCCTATCAGCGCCGCTTCAAGGTCGCGCTGCGCCCCGGCATGCCGCGCTTCTGCGGCGGCCTGGCTGGCTACTTCGGCTACGACACGGTGCGCCATATCGAGAAAAAGCTCGAGCGCAGCTGCCCACCCGACGAGCTTGGCATGTCCGACATCCACCTGCTGCACTGCGAGGAGCTGGCGGTGATCGACAACCTGAGCGGCAAGCTGCACCTGATGGTCTATGCCGATCCGGCCGAGCCCGAGGCCTACGCCCGTGCCCAGGCCCGACTGGCCGAACTCAAGGAGCGCCTCAACGTGCCGGTCCAGGTGCCGCCAGTGCAGGTCCAGCCACACGCTCCCGAGATCCGCCCCTATGCCAAGGCCGACTTCCTGGCCGCGGTCGAACGCGCCCAGGGCCTGATCCGGGGCGGCGACTTCATGCAGATCGTGATGGGCCAGCGCATCAGCAAGCCCTACACCCAGAGCCCGCTGAGCCTGTACCGCGCGCTGCGCACGCTCAACCCGAGCCCCTATATGTATTACTACCATCTGGATGACGCCCAGGTGGTGGGTTCCTCGCCCGAGATCCTGGTGCGCCAGGAGCGCACGGCCGAGGGCACCAAGGTCACGATCCGCCCGCTGGCCGGCACCCGTCCGCGTGGCGCCACCATCGAGCTCGATCAGGCCGCCGAGCAGGACCTGCTGGCCGACCCGAAGGAGCGCGCCGAGCATGTGATGCTGATCGACCTGGCGCGCAACGACATTGGCCGCATCGCCCAGACCGGCAGCGTCAAGGTCACCGAGGCGTTCCAGATCGAGCGCTACAGCCATGTGATGCACATCGTCTCCAACGTCGAGGGCCTGCTCAAGGACGGCATGTCGAGCATGGACGTGCTCAGGGCCGCCTTCCCGGCCGGCACGCTGAGCGGTGCGCCCAAGGTACACGCGATGGAACTGATCGACCAGCTCGAGCTAAGCAAGCGCGGCGTCTATGGCGGCGCCTGCGGCTACCTGAGCTATGCCGGCGACATGGATGTCGCGATCGCGATCCGCACCGGCGTGGTCAAGGACGGCCTGCTGCATGTGGCGGCTGCAGCTGGCGTGGTCGCCGACTCGGTGCCCGAGCTCGAGTGGAAGGAAACCGAACACAAGGCCCGCGCCGTCCTGCGCGCGAGCGAACTGGTCGAGGAGGGCCTGCAATGAGCCGCATCAAGCTCCTGATGGTGGACAACTACGATTCGTTCACCTACAACATCGTGCAGTATTTCGGCGAACTCGGTGCCGAGGTCGAGGTCTACCGCAACGACGAGATCACGCTCGAGGGCATTGCCGCGCGCAATCCCGACCGGCTCGTGATCTCGCCCGGTCCCTGCTCGCCGGCCGAAGCCGGCATCTCGGTCGCCGCGATCCAGCATTTCGCCGGCCAGCTGCCGATCCTGGGCGTCTGCCTCGGGCACCAGAGCATAGGCGCCGCCTTCGGCGGCAGGATCGTGCGTGCGCAGCAGCTGATGCACGGCAAGACTTCGCTGATCACGACCACCCAGCAGGGCGTCTTTGCGAACCTGCCGAAACAGTTCACGGTCAACCGCTACCACTCGCTGGCGATCGAGCGCGCCAGCTGCCCGGATTGCCTGGAGATCACGGCCTGGACCGACGACGGCGAGATCATGGGCGTACGCCACCGCGAGCTCGCGATCCAGGGCGTGCAGTTCCACCCCGAATCGATCCTGACTGAGCACGGCCACGCCATGCTCAAGAACTACCTCGACCAGGCATGACGACCGTCGACCTGCGCAGCGACACCGTCACCCGGCCGACGCCGGCCATGCGCGAGGCGATGCTGGCAGCGCCGCTGGGCGACGATGTCTTCGGCGACGACCCGACCGTCAACGCGCTGCAGCAGCGCATCGCCGAGCTGACCGGCAAGGAGGCCGCGCTCTTCATGCCCTCGGGCACGCAGAGCAATCTGTGCGGCATCCTGGCGCATTGCGGGCGCGGCGACGAGTACATCGTCGGCCAGCTGGCCCACACCTACCGCTATGAAGGCGGCGGCGCGGCCGTGTTTGGCAGCGTGCAGCCGCAGCCCTTGCTGCAGGATGCGACCGGGCGGATGGCAATCGCCGACATCGCGGCAGCGATCAAGCCCGACGATCCGCATTTCGCCCGTTCGCGCCTGCTGTGCCTGGAAAACACCTGGAACGGCCATGTCATGCCCGAGGCCTATCTGGCCGAAGCGACTGCGCTGGCGCGCTTGCGCGGTCTGGCCACGCACCTGGACGGCGCGCGCGTGTTCAACGCGGCGGTCGCCAGCGCGGCGCCGGGGCAGGGGGCGCTGGCGCGCCTGCGCGAGATCGCCGACCACTTCGACAGCTTGTCGGTCTGCTTCAGCAAGGGGCTGGGCGCGCCGGTCGGCTCGGCGCTGTGCGGCTCCAGCGAGCTGATCGCGGCGGCGAGGCGGGTGCGCAAGATGGCCGGTGGCGGCCTGCGCCAGGCCGGCCTGCTGGCAGCGGCGGCACTGCACGCGCTGGACCACCATGTCGAGCGCCTGGCCGACGACCACGCGCTGGCGCAGCGTCTGGCGCAAGGGCTGGCTGGCATCGAAGGGCTCACGGTGCGCTCGGCGCAGACCAATATCGTCTTCGTCGACGTGGCCGATGGCCAGGGTCCGGCGCTGCTCGACCATCTCCAAGCCTGCGGCGTGCTCGCCACCGGCCTGATCGGCCTGCGCTTCGTGACCCACCTCGATGTCGATGCGGCCGGCATCGACCACGCGATCGCCTGCACGCGCGATTTTCTGGCCCGGCACGCGCACGGCCGGCTCGTCCGGACCCTGCCGAGCGCTGGCGTCTACTGATCCCGCACCGACCGAGCCAGTCCCCCTACACAGGAGTCACACCATGTCCATCACTCCCCAGCAAGCCCTGCAGCGCGTCATCGAACACCGCGAGATCTTCCAGGACGAGATGCTGCACCTGATGCGCCTGATCATGAGCGGCGAGCTGTCGCCGATCATGACCGCCGCGCTGATCGCCGGCCTGCGCACCAAGAAGGAAACCATCGGCGAGATCACCGCCGCGGCCCAGGTCATGCGCGAGTTCTCGGTCAAGGTCGAGGTCGCCGACCGGACCCACCTGGTCGACATCGTCGGCACCGGCGGTGACGGCGCGCACACCTTCAACATCTCGACCTGCGCCATGTTCGTGGCGGCGGCGGCGGGCGCCAAGGTCAGCAAGCATGGCGGGCGCAGCGTCAGCAGCAAGTCGGGCAGCGCCGATGCGGTCGAGGCGCTCGGCATCCACCTCGACCTCCAGCCGGCCCAGATCGCCGACTGCATCGCGCAGACCGGCATCGGCTTCATGTTCGCGCCGAACCACCACCCGGCGATGAAGAACGTCGCGCCGGTGCGGCGCGAGCTCGGCGTGCGCACCCTCTTCAACATCCTGGGACCGCTGACCAACCCGGCCGGCGCGCCCAACATCCTGCTCGGCGTGTTCCATCCCGACCTGGTCGGCATCCTGGTGCGCGCGCTGCAGAGCCTGGGCGCCGAGCATGCGCTGGTGGTCTACGGCAAGGACGGCCTCGACGAGATCAGCCTCGGTGCCGCCACCCTGGTCGGCGAACTCAAGGACGGCGTGATCCGCGAGTACGAGATCCACCCCGAGGACTTCGGCTTCCAGATGGTCGGCACCCGCGCGCTGCAGGTCGAGAACCCCGAGGCTTCGCGCAGCATGCTGCTGGGCGTGCTCGACGGCCAGACCGGCCCGGCGCGCGACATCGTGCTGCTCAATGCCGGCGCCGCGCTCTATGCTGCTGACGTGGCCGCCAGCATCGCCGACGGCATCGAGCGCGCGCGCCAGGCCATCGATTCGGGGGCGGCCAAGGCCAAGCTCGGCCAACTTGTTACCGTGGCCCATGCGCTGAGCGCGGCCTGAACCGAAAGCATTCCATGAGCGACATCCTGAACCAGATCGTAGCGACCAAGCGCGAGGAGATCGCGCTGGCGCTCCAGAAGACCCCGCTGGCCGTCATGCGCGAGGACGCCGAGAGCCGTCTGCTGACGCGCGACTTCGAGGGCGCGCTGCGGCGCAAGATCGCCGCCGGCCTGCCGGCCGTGATCGCCGAGGTCAAGAAGGCCAGCCCGTCCAAGGGCGTGATCCGCGCCGACTTCATCCCGGCCGACATCGCGCAGAGCTATGCCGAATACGGCGCCGCCTGCCTGTCGGTGCTGACCGATCGCCAGTATTTCCAGGGCAGCTCCGACTACCTCAAGCAGGCGCGCGCCTCCTGCGACCTGCCGGTGCTGCGCAAGGACTTCATGATCGACCCGTACCAGGTCTACGAAGCCCGTGCCATGGGCGCCGACTGCATCCTGCTGATCGCCGCCTGCCTGGACGACGCCCGCATGGCCGAACTCGAGGCGATCGCGCGCGGCCTGAACATGGCGGTGCTGGTTGAGGTGCATGACCGGGCCGAGCTCGAGCGTGCGCTGAAATTGAAGACGCCGCTGGTCGGCATCAACAACCGCAACCTGCGCAGCTTCGAGGTCAGCCTCGACACCACGCTCGGCATGCTGGCCGATGTGCCGGCCGATCGCCTGCTGGTGACCGAGAGCGGCATCCTGTCCAGCGACGATGTCAAGAAGATGCGCGACCACGGCGTCAACGCCTTCCTGGTCGGCGAGGCCTTCATGCGCGCCAAGGAGCCGGGCGCGGCGCTGGCCGAGCTGTTCGGGCTGCCGGCCTGATGAACGCGCTGCGCGAGTGGGCGCCCGAGCGCTGGCCGGCGGCTGCCGACTGGCAGCCCGTGCTGCAGCCGTTCTGGGCCAGCGCGGCCGGCCAGGGCCTGGCGCGCTTCGTCCAGGGTCGCCTGCAGGCCGGCGCCGAGATCTACCCGGCGCAACCGCTGCGCGCGCTCGAACTGACGCCGCTGGCCGAAGTCAGCGTCGTGATCCTGGGCCAGGACCCCTACCATGGCCCCGGTCAGGCCGAGGGGCTGGCGTTCTCGGTGCCGGCCGGCGTCAGGCTGCCGCCGTCGCTGCGCAACATCTTCCAGGAACTCACGCGCGACCTCGGCGGTGCGCTGCCCGCCAGCGGCAGCCTGCAGGGCTGGGCGCAACAGGGCGTGCTGCTGCTCAACACCTGCCTGACGGTGGAGCAGGGCGCCCCGGCCAGCCATGCCAAGCAGGGCTGGGAGACGCTGACCGATGCGCTGATTGCCGCTTGCAGCGCGCACGAGTCGCCCAAGGTCTTCTTGCTCTGGGGTGCGCACGCGCAATCCAAGCTCGGCCTGATCGATGCCAGCCGCCATCTGGTGCTGCAGGCCAACCATCCTTCGCCCTTGTCGGCGCGCCGGCCACCCCGGCCCTTCATCGGTTGCGGCCATTTCGGCCAGGCCCGGCAATGGCTCGAAAAAAAAGCGCAAAAAAATTTGCACTGGTTGTAAGAACCAACGAAAGTTGGGCATAATACAGGTCTTGACGGAGGGGTGCCCGAGTGGCTAAAGGGGGCAGACTGTAAATCTGTTGGCTTACGCCTACGCTGGTTCGAATCCAGCCTCCTCCACCAAATACTTGTTGACCGGCGACTGCGTGAAAACTCAGTCGCCGTGTTGCGGGAGTAGTTCAATGGTAGAACCCCAGCCTTCCAAGCTGATGACGCGGGTTCGATTCCCGTCTCCCGCTCCAATGATGTGTGCGGTATCGGTAGAGTGATCTTTTAGTAGTCGTCAGGCTATTATGCCCATGTGGCTCAGTGGTAGAGCACCCCCTTGGTAAGGGGGAGGTCGGCAGTTCGATCCTGCCCATGGGCACCATCATTCGGTGCGTTGTAATTTAGTCAATTTCCATATTCGGAGCTGAGCAATGGCAAAAGAGAAATTCGAACGGACCAAGCCGCACGTCAACGTCGGCACCATCGGTCACGTTGACCACGGCAAGACCACGCTGACGGCCGCCATCACCACCGTGCTGGCCAAGAAGTTCGGCGGCTCCGCCAAGGCTTACGACCAGATCGACGCGGCTCCGGAAGAGAAGGCCCGCGGCATCACCATCAACACCGCCCACGTCGAGTACGAGACGGCCAACCGCCACTACGCTCACGTTGACTGCCCCGGCCACGCCGACTACGTCAAGAACATGATCACCGGTGCCGCCCAGATGGACGGCGCGATCCTGGTCTGCTCGGCCGCTGACGGCCCGATGCCCCAGACCCGCGAGCACATCCTGCTGTCGCGTCAGGTCGGCGTGCCTTACATCATCGTCTTCCTGAACAAGGCCGACATGGTGGACGACGAAGAGCTGCTGGAACTGGTCGAAATGGAAGTGCGCGAGCTGCTCTCCAAGTACGACTTCCCGGGCGACGACACCCCGATCATCAAGGGTTCGGCCAAGCTGGCCCTCGAAGGCGACACCGGCCCGCTGGGTGAAGAAGCCATCATGAAGCTGGCTGACGCACTCGACACCTACATCCCGACGCCTGAGCGCGCCGTGGACGGCGCCTTCCTGATGCCGGTCGAAGACGTGTTCTCGATCTCGGGTCGCGGCACCGTGGTGACCGGCCGTATCGAGCGCGGCATCGTCAAGGTCGGTGAAGAAATCGAGATCGTCGGTATCTCCACCACCCAGAAGACCACCTGCACCGGCGTGGAAATGTTCCGCAAGCTGCTGGACCAGGGCCAGGCTGGCGACAACGTCGGCATCCTGCTGCGCGGCACCAAGCGCGAAGACGTCCAGCGCGGCCAAGTGCTGTGCAAGCCGGGTTCGATCAAGCCGCACACCCACTTCACCGGTGAGGTCTACGTGCTGTCGAAGGACGAAGGCGGTCGTCACACCCCGTTCTTCAACAACTACCGCCCGCAGTTCTACTTCCGTACCACGGACGTGACCGGTTCCATCGAGCTGCCGGAAGGCAAGGAAATGGTCATGCCGGGTGACAACGTGTCGATCACCGTCAAGCTGATCGCCCCGATCGCCATGGAAGAAGGTCTGCGCTTCGCCATCCGCGAAGGCGGCCGTACCGTCGGCGCCGGCGTCGTTGCCAAGATCATCGACTGATTTTGAATCAGCGTAGGGGTATAGCTCAATTGGCAGAGCGTCGGTCTCCAAAACCGAAGGTTGGGGGTTCGATTCCCTCTGCCCCTGCCACCTGATCCGGGCAAGTTTTATCGCCCGCTTCCGAGTGGTAACCGAAAGCCCGCCCGAGTCGCAAGATTCCGGTGGGCTGGTGTTTTTTCAAGCGCATAATTCACGAGTGCAAATTCATGGCCACAACTGATGTAGAAACCGTTGGTTCCGGCGCCGACAAAGCCAAGCTCGCCGGCTCTGTTGCTCTGCTGGTGCTTGGCTTCGTGGGCTTCTACCTGCTGTCTGCCCAGGGTGCCCTGGCGCAGTGGGCGGTCCTGCTGGTCGCGCTGGCCGCGGCTGTGGCTGTGTTCGCGGTTTCCGAGCCGGGCAAGCGGTTGCAGGCCTATGGCCGCGATTCCTGGAAAGAAGTCAAGAAGGTGGTCTGGCCGACGCGTCGTGAGGCAACTCAGATGACGGCCTATGTGTTTGCCTTCGTGTTCGTGATGGCCCTGTTCCTGTGGCTGACCGACAAGACACTCGAATGGGTGCTTTACGACCTCGTGCTGGGTTGGAGATAAGAATGAACGAACAAGCTGCCACCATGAATGCCGCTCCCGCAGAGGGTATGCGCTGGTATGTCGTGCACGCCTATTCCGGCATGGAAAAGGCTGCCGAGCGCAACATCCTTGAGCGCGTCCAGCGCGCCGGCATGCAGGACAAGTTTGGTCGCATCCTGGTGCCGACCGAAGAGGTCGTCGAAGTCAAGAACGGCGTCAAGCGCACGACCGAACGCAAGTTCTTCCCTGGCTATGTGCTGGTGGAAATGGTCATGGACGACGAGACCTGGCATCTGGTCAAGAACACCGGCAAGGTGACTGGCTTCGTCGGCGGTGCCAAGAACCGTCCGGCACCGATCTCGGAAGAAGATGTCCAGAAGATCGTCAGCCAGATGCAGGAAGGCTCCGACAAGCCGCGCCACAAGGTCGAGTTCCTCACCGGCGAATATGTGCGCGTCAAGGAAGGTCCGTTCACCGACTTCAACGGCACCGTCGAGGAAGTCAACTACGAGAAGAACAAGGTGCGCGTCTCGGTCACGATCTTCGGTCGTGCGACCCCGGTCGAGCTCGAGTTCAACCAGATCGAAAAGACCTGAGCTGACGTAAAAAATGCTTGACCCCGCAGGTCGGGCGGCATAAAATCTAATGCTTTTCGCCGACGTGCTGCTGTGCGTCGGCGTTTGCACTGGTGGCTTCGTTCCGACGCCAGCTGCAATACTTTCGGAACCTGTCAGCGAGGAGGCCGTTGCCGTGGGGCAAGGGCCGATTGGACTCGCAGGAGCTCAAAATGGCGAAAAAAATCGTCGGCTTCGTCAAGCTGCAAGTCCCAGCTGGCAAGGCCAACCCCTCTCCCCCGATCGGTCCGGCGCTGGGTCAGCGCGGCCTGAACATCATGGAGTTCTGCAAGGCGTTCAACGCCCAGACCCAAGGCGTTGAGCCGGGTCTGCCGCTGCCGGTGGTGATCACCGCCTATGCGGACAAGAGCTTCACCTTCATCATCAAGACCCCGCCGGCGACGACCCTCATCAAGAAGGCCATCAAGCTGGACAAGGGTTCTTCGACTCCGAACAGCGCCAAGGTCGGCAAGATCACCCGCGCTCAGCTGGAAGAGATCGCCAAGACCAAGCTCAAGGACATGAACGCTGCCGACATCGAAGGCGCGATCAAGACCCTGGCTGGTTCTGCCCGTTCGATGGGCGTGATTGTGGAGGGCGTGTGACATGGCCAAACTGACCAAGAAGCAAAAAGCCCAAGAAGGCAAGATCGAATCGACCAAGCTGTACCCCATCGCTGACGCGCTGGCACTGGTCAAGGAATTCGCCAACGCCAAGTTCGACGAGTCGATCGACGTCGCCGTGCAGCTGGGCGTTGACGCCAAGAAGTCGGACCAGGTCGTGCGTGGCGCCGTCGTGATGCCCAACGGCACCGGCAAGACCAAGCGCGTCGCCGTGTTCGCCCAGGGTGCCAAGGCTGAAGAAGCCAAGGCCGCTGGTGCCGACATCGTCGGTTTCGACGATCTGGCCGCCGACATCAAGGCTGGCAAGATGGACTTCGACGTCGTGATCGCTTCCCCGGACGCGATGCGTATCGTCGGTACCCTGGGTCAGATCCTGGGCCCGCGCGGTCTGATGCCGAACCCGAAGGTCGGCACCGTGACCCCGGACGTCGCCACCGCTGTCAAGAACGCCAAGGCTGGCCAGGTCCAGTTCCGCGTCGACAAGGCCGGCATCATCCACGGCACCATCGGTCGTCGCTCGTTCGGCGCCGAGCAGCTGCAGGGCAACCTGGCAGCACTGCTGGACGCTCTGAACAAGGCCAAGCCGGCTTCGTCCAAGGGCCAGTACCTGCGTAAGGTCGCTGTCTCGTCCACCATGGGTGTGGGCGTGCGCGTCGAAGTCGCATCCATCGCGGTCTGATCGCGTATTGAAGATTCGGTGTTCCGGCCCAGGCCGGAGCGCCAAACTGGTGGGCTCGGGCGGCGCAAGTCACCCGAGGCCATCCAAGACCGCTGGCGTGGTCGGGCCGCAAGGCCGGGCCACTTAATCAGAGCCAGCGCAGATGGCGATCCCGCCGCAGATGGATAAGTCCTGAAACGGTTGATCGCTGCAAGAAGGTGCATGGAAGGGGTGACCCGACCGTGCTTTTTAAGGAGTAGACCTTGAGTCTGAATCGCAGTGAGAAGCAAGTCGTCATCGATGAGGTGTCGGCACTCGCAGCTAAAGCTCAAACGCTCGTGATGGCGGAATACCGCGGCATCACGGTCGCTGCCCTGACCCAGTTGCGCGTTGCTGCCCGCAGCCAAGGTGTGAGCCTGAGTGTTCTGAAGAACACCCTGGCCCGCCGTGCTGTGGCCGGTACCGGCTTCGAGGCAGGCGTCGACCAGATGACCGGTCCGCTGATCTACGGCTTCTCGGAAGACGCAGTTGCCGCCGCCAAGGTGGTGGCCGACTTCGCGAAAACCAACGACAAGATGGTTATTCGCGGTGGTGTCTATGCCGGCAAGTCGCTGGACGCGAACGGCGTTAAGCAACTGGCAAGCATCCCTTCGAAGGAAGTGCTGCTGGCTCAGTTGCTGGGCTTGATGCAATCCCCGATCTCGCGCACCGCACGCGTTCTGGCCGCTCTGGCCGAGCAGCGTGGTGCAGCGCAGCCTGCCGAAGCAGAAGCTCCGGCCGAGGCGCAGCCCGCTTAAGGCGTGCTGGAATCCAACTAGTTTTAGGAAATCAAAATGGCATTCGACAAAGACGCATTTTTGACCGCTCTGGACAGCATGAGCGTCATGGAACTCAACGAACTGGTCAAGGCCATCGAAGAGAAGTTTGGCGTGTCCGCTGCAGCCATGGCTGCTCCGGCCGCTGCTGGCGGCGGCGCTGCTGCTGCTGCTGAAGAGAAGACCGAATTCAACGTCGTTCTGCTCGAAGCTGGCGCCCAGAAGGTTGGCGTCATCAAGGCCGTGCGTGAAATCACCGGCCTGGGTCTGAAGGAAGCCAAGGACCTGGTCGACGGCGCTCCGAAGAACGTCAAGGAAGCGCTGCCGAAGGCTGACGCTGAAGCTGCCGTCAAGAAGCTGATCGAAGCTGGCGCCAAGGCTGAAATCAAGTAATTCATTTGGGGCTTTGCCCCAAATCGGTTACAAAGGCAGGTTGCGAAACCTGCCTTTCGGCGTTTCTCTCGAAAACGCTGAAAAGCGGATTGCCCGGCAGTCCGCTTTTCAGTGTCTTCTGACCCCGACTGCAGAAGACGACTTGGTTCGGGCCTGTGTGCAAGGCACAGGCCGTCCGCCATGGGCTGGTAGAGGCCAGCCGCCAAGACCGGGTGCTAGGCCTGTACTCCTACGCCGCCCACTAGACAGTCGCCGCAGACCTCATGTCCGGAGATCTCATGGCCCCTGCTTCCCAATATTCTTACACCGAACGCAAGCGCATCCGCAAGAGCTTTGGCACTCGCGAAAACGTCTTGGCGATTCCCTATCTGCTGCAAATGCAGAAGGATGCCTACACCGCCTTCCTGCAAGCTGACGTCGCGCCCAAGAAGCGCGCGCCAGAAGGCCTGCAGGCTGCGTTCGAGTCGGCCTTCCCGATCGTCTCGCACAACGGCTATGTCGAGATGAAGTTCGTCGAGTACAACCTGGCCAAGCCGGCGTTCGACGTGCGCGAGTGCCAGACCCGCGGTCTGACCTTTGCCTCGGCCGTGCGCGCTCGCGTGCAGCTGATCATCTATGACCGCGAGTCCTCGACCAGCCAGTCCAAGGTCGTCAAGGAAGTCAAGGAGCAAGAGGTCTACATGGGCGAAGTGCCCCTGATGACCGAGAAGGGCTCCTTCATCATCAACGGCACCGAGCGCGTGATCGTCTCGCAGCTGCATCGTTCGCCCGGCGTGTTCTTCGAGCACGACAAGGGCAAGACGCACAGCTCGGGCAAGCTGCTGTTCAGCGCCCGCATCATTCCCTACCGTGGCTCCTGGCTCGACTTCGAGTTCGACCCCAAGGATCTGCTGTACTTCCGCGTCGACCGTCGCCGCAAGATGCCGGTCTCGATCCTGCTGAAGGCGATCGGCCTGAATCCGGAATCGATCCTGGCGAACTTCTTCGTCAACGACCATTTCCGTCTGATGGACAGCGGCGCGCAGATGGCCTATGTGGCCGATCGCCTCAAGGGCGAGGTCGCGCGCTTCGACATCACCGACAAGTCGGGCCAGGTCGTCGTCGCCAAGGACAAGCGCATCACCGCGCGTCATACCCGCGAGCTCGAGCAGTCGGGCACCACCCATGTCAGCGTGCCCGAAGAGTTCCTGCTCGGCCGCGTCGTGGCCAAGAACATCGTTGACCCCGACACCGGCGAGATCATCGCCAAGGCCAACGAGGAACTGACCGAGACCCTGCTCAAGAAGCTGCGCAGCTCCGGTATCCAGGAACTGGCCTGCATCTACACCAACGAGCTGGACCAGGGCGCCTACATCAGCCAGACCCTGCGCACCGACGAGACCAGCGACGAGTTCGCTGCCCGCGTCGCGATCTACCGCATGATGCGTCCTGGCGAGCCGCCGACCGAAGACGCGGTCCAGGCCCTGTTCCACCGCCTGTTCTACAACCCGGACACCTACGATCTGTCGCGCGTGGGCCGCATGAAGTTCAACGCCCGCATCGGGCGTGACGAGTCGACCGGCGCCATGGTGCTGTCGAACGAGGACATCCTGGCAGTCGTCAAGCTGCTGGTCAACCTGCGCAACGGCAAGGGCGAAGTCGACGACATCGACCACCTGGGCAACCGCCGCGTGCGTTGCGTCGGCGAACTGGCCGAGAACCAGTACCGCACCGGCCTGGCCCGGATCGAGAAGGCGGTCAAGGAGCGTCTGGGTCAGGCTGAGCAAGAGCCGCTGATGCCGCACGACCTGATCAACTCCAAGCCGATTTCCGCGGCCCTGAAGGAGTTCTTCGGTGCGTCGCAGCTGTCGCAGTTCATGGACCAGACCAACCCGCTGGCCGAGATCACCCACAAGCGCCGCGTGTCGGCCCTTGGCCCGGGCGGTCTGACCCGCGAACGCGCCGGCTTCGAGGTGCGCGACGTGCACGTGACCCATTACGGCCGCGTCTGCCCGATCGAAACGCCTGAAGGTCCGAACATCGGCCTGATCAACTCGCTGGCCCTGTATGCGCGCCTGAACGAGTACGGCTTCATCGAGACCCCGTACCGCCGCGTCATCGACGGCAAGGTCACGAGCGAGATCGACTACCTGTCCGCGATCGAAGAGGGCAAGTACGTGATCGCCCAGGCCAACGCGGCGCTCGACGCCAACGGCCAGCTGGTCGAGGAACTGGTGTCGGCACGTGAGAAGGGCGAATCGATCCTGACTCCGCCCGAGACGGTCCAGTACATGGACGTGTCGCCGGCGCAGATCGTGTCGGTCGCTGCCTCGCTGGTGCCCTTCCTGGAGCACGACGACGCGAACCGCGCGCTGATGGGCGCCAACATGTCGCGCCAGGCCGTGCCGGTGCTGCGTCCGGAAAAGCCGATGGTCGGCACCGGTATCGAGCGCGTCGCCGCGGTCGACTCCGGCACCGTCGTGACCGCGACCCGCGGTGGCGTGGTTGACTATGTCGACGCGACCCGGATCGTGATCCGCGTCCATGACGCCGAGGCTGTCGCTGGCGAAGTCGGCGTCGACATCTACAACCTGATCAAGTATCAGCGTTCGAACCAGAACACCAACATCCACCAGCGTCCGATCGTCAAGGTCGGCGACAAGCTGGCCAAGGGTGACGTGATTGCTGACGGCGCTTCGACCGATCTGGGCGAGATTTCGATCGGCCAGAACATGCTGATCGCCTTCATGCCCTGGAACGGCTACAACTTCGAGGACTCGATCCTGATCTCGGAGCGTGTCGTGGCCGAGGACCGCTACACCTCGATCCACATCGAGGAACTGGTGGTGATGGCGCGCGACACCAAGCTGGGCGCCGAGGAAATCACCCGCGACATCCCGAACCTGGCCGAGCAGCAGCTCAACCGCCTGGACGAGTCGGGCATCATCTACGTCGGCGCCGAAGTGCTGCCGGGCGATGTGCTGGTCGGCAAGGTCACGCCGAAGGGCGAGACCACGCTGACGCCGGAAGAGAAGCTGCTGCGCGCGATCTTCGGCGAGAAGGCTTCCGACGTGAAGGACACCTCGCTGCGCGTGGACCAGGGCTCGCAAGGCACCGTGATCGACGTCCAGGTCTTCACCCGCGAAGGCATCCAGCGCGACAAGCGTGCCCAGCAGATCATCGACGATGAGCTCAAGCGCTTCCGCCTGGACCTGAACGACCAGCTGCGCATCGTCGAGGCCGACGCCTTCGACCGGATCGAGAAGCTGCTGGTCGGCAAGGTCGCCAACGGCGGCCCGAAGAAGCTGGCCAAGGGCGCGACCATCGACAAGGCCTATCTGGCCGATGTCGAGCGCTTCCACTGGTTCGACATCCGCCCGGCTGACGAGGCCGTCGCGGCCCAGCTCGAGTCGATGAAGAACTCGATGGAGCAGACCCGCCACAGCTTCGACCTGGCTTTCGAGGAAAAGCGCAAGAAGCTGACCCAGGGCGACGAGCTGCCGGCTGGCGTGCTGAAGATGGTCAAGGTCTACCTGGCCGTCAAGCGCCGCCTGCAACCGGGCGACAAGATGGCCGGCCGTCACGGCAACAAGGGTGTGGTCTCCAAGATCACCCCGGTCGAGGACATGCCGCATCTGGCCGACGGTACCCCGGTCGACATCGTGCTGAACCCGCTGGGCGTGCCGTCGCGCATGAACATCGGTCAGGTGCTCGAGGTCCACCTGGGCTGGGCCGGCAAGGGTCTGGGCCAGCGCATCGGCGACATGCTGCAGCGCGAGGCCGCGACCACCGAGCTGCGCGGCTTCATGGAGCAGATCTACAACGGCACCGGTCGCAAGGAAGACCTGGCTGTGCTGAGCGACGGCGAGATCCGTTCCATGGCGCAGGAGCTGACCAGCGGCGTGCCGTTTGCCTCGCCGGTGTTCGATGGTGCCTCCGAGAAGGAGATCATGGACATGCTGCAGCTGGCCTACCCGGACGACATCGCCAAGGCCAAGGGCCTGACCGCGACCCGTACCCAGGCCCAGCTGTATGACGGCCGCACCGGCGACGCTTTCGAGCGCGTCACGACCGTCGGCTACATGCACTACCTGAAGCTGCACCACCTGGTCGACGACAAGATGCACGCGCGTTCGACCGGCCCGTACTCGCTCGTCACGCAGCAGCCGCTGGGTGGTAAGGCGCAGTTCGGTGGCCAGCGCTTCGGTGAGATGGAAGTCTGGGCGCTGGAAGCCTACGGTGCCTCCTACATCCTGCAGGAAATGCTGACCGTCAAGTCCGACGACGTGCAGGGCCGCACCAAGGTGTACGAGTCCATCGTCAAGGGCGAGCACGCGATCGATGCCGGCATGCCGGAATCGTTCAACGTGCTGGTCAAGGAAATCCGTTCGCTCGGTATCGACATCGAGCTGGACCGTTCCTGATCACCAAGGAAGCTGGCGGGACAGGGCAGCCAGGCACAGCCGGCCGCTCTGTCCCCAAAGAATTTAAGGAAAAATTCACATGAAATCCTTGCTCGACCTGTTCAAGCAGTTCACGCCCGACGAGCATTTCGATGCGATCCGCATCGGTCTGGCTTCGCCGGAAAAGATCCGTTCCTGGTCCTTCGGTGAAGTCAAGAAGCCCGAGACCATCAACTACCGCACCTTCAAGCCTGAGCGTGACGGCCTGTTCTGCGCCAAGATCTTCGGCCCCATCAAGGACTACGAGTGCCTGTGCGGCAAGTACAAGCGCCTCAAGCATCGCGGTGTGATCTGCGAGAAGTGCGGCGTCGAAGTGACCCAGACCAAGGTGCGCCGCGAGCGCATGGGCCACATCGATCTGGCCGCGCCTTGCGCCCATATCTGGTTCCTGAAGTCGCTGCCGAGCCGTCTGGGCATGGTGCTCGACATGACGCTGCGCGACATCGAACGCGTGCTGTATTTCGAAGCCTATGTGGTGGTCGACCCGGGCATGACCCCGCTGAAGAAGTTCAGCATCATGACCGAGGACGACTATGACGCCAAGGTCAAGGAATACGGTGACGAGTTCGTCGCCAAGATGGGTGCCGAGGGCATCAAGGACCTGCTCGAGTCGATCGACATCGAGTCCGAGATCGAGCGCCTGCGCAACGATCTGACCGGCTCCGAGCTCAAGGTCAAGAAGAACGCCAAGCGCCTGAAGGTGCTCGAAGCGTTCAAGAAGTCCGGCATCAAGCCCGAGTGGATGGTGCTCGAGGTGCTGCCGGTGCTGCCGCCGGACCTGCGTCCGCTCGTTCCCCTGGACGGCGGCCGCTTCGCGACCTCCGACCTGAACGACCTGTACCGCCGCGTCATCAACCGCAACAGCCGCCTCAAGCGCCTGCTCGAGCTGAAGGCCCCGGAAATCATCGCGCGCAACGAAAAGCGCATGCTGCAGGAAGCCGTCGACTCGCTGCTCGACAACGGCCGCCGCGGCAAGGCCATGACCGGCGCCAACAAGCGTGCGCTCAAGTCGCTGGCTGACATGATCAAGGGTAAATCCGGTCGTTTCCGCCAGAACTTGCTCGGCAAGCGGGTCGACTACTCGGGTCGTTCGGTCATTACCGTGGGCCCGACCTTGAAGCTGCACCAGTGCGGCCTGCCCAAGCTGATGGCGCTGGAGCTGTTCAAGCCCTTCATCTTCGCCCGTCTCGAGAACATGGGCATCGCGACCACCATCAAGGCCGCGAAGAAGGAAGTCGAAGCCGGCACGCCGGTGGTGTGGGACATCCTCGAGGACGTCATTCGCGAACATCCGGTGCTGCTGAACCGTGCGCCGACGCTGCACCGTCTGGGCATCCAGGCCTTCGAGCCGATCCTGATCGAAGGCAAGGCGATCCAGCTGCACCCGCTGGTCTGCTCGGCCTTCAACGCCGACTTCGACGGTGACCAGATGGCCGTCCACGTGCCGCTGTCGGTGGAAGCGCAGATCGAAGCCCGCACCCTGATGCTGTCTTCGAACAACGTGCTGTTCCCGGCTTCGGGCGAACCGTCGATCGTGCCGTCGCAAGACGTGGTGCTGGGTCTGTACTACACGACCCGCGAGCGCATCAACGGCAAGGGCGAAGGCATGTACTTCACCGACGTCGCCGAGATCCAGCGCGCGCTGGACGCCGGCGTGGTCGAGCTGACGGCCCGCATCAGCGTGCGTCTGGTCGAGTGGGTCAAGGACAAGGACACTGGCGAATTCGTGCCGGAGACCAAGCTGGTCGACACCACCGCTGGCCGTGCCCTGCTGTCCGAAATCCTGCCCAAGGGCCTGGCGTTCGAGAACATCAACAAGGCCTTGAAGAAGAAGGAAATCAGCAAGCTGATCAACACCTCCTTCCGCAAGTGCGGCCTGAAGGACACCGTTGTCTTCGCCGACAAGCTGCTGCAGAACGGTTTCCGCCTGGCGACCCGCGCCGGCATCTCGATCGCGATCGACGACATGCTGGTGCCGGCCGAGAAGCCCGGCATCATCGCGCGCGCCGAAGCCGAGGTGAAGGAAATCGCCCAGCAGTACTCCTCGGGTCTGGTGACCTCGGGCGAGCGCTACAACAAGGTGGTGGACATCTGGGGCAAGGCCGGCGACGACATCTCCAAGGTCATGATGGACAACCTGCGCAAGCAGAAGACCATCGACCGCGCCGGCAATGAAGTCGACCAGGAATCGTTCAACTCGATCTACATGATGGCCGACTCGGGCGCGCGGGGTTCCGCTGCCCAGATCCGCCAGCTCTCCGGCATGCGCGGCCTGATGGCCAAGCCGGATGGCTCGATCATCGAGACCCCGATCACGGCGAACTTCCGTGAAGGTCTGAACGTGCTGCAGTACTTCATCTCGACCCACGGCGCACGTAAGGGCCTGGCCGATACCGCGCTGAAGACCGCGAACTCGGGTTACCTGACCCGTCGTCTGGTCGACGTGACGCAGGATCTGGTCGTGATCGAGAACGATTGCGGCACCGTCAATGGCACGCTGATGCGCGCCATCGTCGAGGGCGGCGAAGTGATCGAGTCGCTGCGCGAGCGTATCCTGGGCCGCACCACGGCCGAGGAAGTGCTGAACCCGGAGAACCAGCAGCTGCTGTTCCCGGCCGGCCAGATGCTGGACGAGGACGCGATCGACCTGATCGAGGCCACCGGTGTCGACGAGGTGCGCGTGCGCACCGCGCTGACCTGCGAAACCCGTTTCGGCCTGTGCGCGCGCTGCTATGGCCGCGACCTGGGTCGTGGCGGTCTGGTCAACGTCGGCGAAGCGGTCGGTGTGATCGCCGCGCAGTCGATCGGCGAGCCGGGCACCCAGCTGACCATGCGTACCTTCCACATCGGTGGTGCGGCGTCGCGTGCAGCGGTGGCTTCGAGCGTCGAGGCCAAGTCGAGCGGCAACATCGCGTTCAACGCGACGATGCGCTACGTGACCAACACCAAGGGCGAGCTGGTGGTGATTTCGCGTTCGGGCGAAATCGTGATCCAGGACGACCTGGGCCGCGAGCGTGAGCGTCACAAGGTGCCGTACGGCGCCATCCTGACGATCAAGGCCGACCAGGCTATCAAGGCCGGCACCATCCTGGCCAACTGGGACCCGCTGACCCGACCCATCATCACGGAATTCGCCGGTGTGGCGAAGTTCGAGAACGTGGAAGAGGGCCTGACGGTGGCCAAGCAGGTCGACGACGTGACGGGCCTGAGCACCCTGGTGGTGATCGATCCGAAGCGCCGCGGCTCGGCCAAGGTCGTGCGTCCGCAGGTCAAGCTGATCGACGCCCAGGGCCACGAGGTCAAGATCCCCGGCACCGACCACTCGGTGACGATCGGCTTCCAGGTCGGCGCGCTGATCCAGGTCCGCGACGGCCAGGACGTGGGCCCCGGCGAGGTGCTGGCGCGTATTCCGGTCGAAGGCCAGAAGACCCGCGACATCACCGGCGGTCTGCCGCGCGTGGCCGAGCTGTTCGAAGCCCGCAGCCCGAAGGACAAGGGCATGCTGGCCGAGATCACCGGTACCGTGTCGTTCGGCAAGGAAACCAAGGGCAAGGTCCGCCTGCAGATCACCGATCCGGAAGGCAAGATCTGGGACGAGCTGATCCCGAAGGAAAAGAACATCCTGGTGCACGAAGGCCAGGTGGTCAACAAGGGCGAAAGCATCGTCGACGGTCCGGCCGATCCGCAGGACATCCTGCGCCTGCTGGGCATCGAGGAACTGTCGCGCTACATCGTTGACGAAGTCCAGGACGTCTACCGACTCCAGGGCGTGAAGATCAACGACAAGCACATCGAAGTGATCGTGCGCCAGATGCTGCGTCGGGTCGTGGTGGACAACACCGGTGACTCGAGCTACATCGCGGGCGAGCAGATCGAGCGCTCCGAGATCCTCAACACCAACGACGCGCTGCGCGCCGAAGGCAAGACCCCGGCGACCTACAGCAACGTGCTGCTCGGTATCACCAAGGCCTCGCTGTCGACCGACTCGTTCATCTCGGCGGCTTCCTTCCAGGAAACCACTCGCGTGCTGACCGAAGCGGCCATCATGGGCAAGCGCGACGAGCTGCGTGGCCTGAAGGAAAACGTGATCGTGGGTCGTCTGATCCCGGCCGGTACCGGCATGGCCTTCCACGACGCCCGTCGTGCCAAGGAGCAGATGGACGACGAAGAGCGCCGTTCGATCGCCGAGGCCGATGCCGCCGCGCTGGCGAACGACCAGTCCGAAGCCAGCGACGCCGCGGCCGAGTGAGGCGCTGAGCGTTGACGGGGCAGGGCGAGAGCCCTGTCCTGCCACTGCAAGAAACCCGGAGCGTGCAAGCGCTACGGGTTTTTTTACGTGTGCGCCCAGCATGGGCGCACGCCTGCGGGTGCAAGTCCCGCCACGAGCTGGTCACAGTGAGTGAAGTGAAGCGCAACTGCGTGAGGGTGACCAAGCGTGGGGAGGAAGCGTGGAGCATAAATCGTGAGCCGATGAACAAGAACCGCATAGAAGGCGCTGCCAGGCAGGGCGAGCGGGCACGTAACCGCAAAGCTCTTGTGACCAAGGCGAGGTGGCGTAGATGCGGCGGCTGTGCGATGAAGGTGTGCGTTCTTACCTGGGGAGATCCCGCCTTGTGCCTGAAAGGGCGACGGCTGTACCGGAGCGGGAAGTCAGCAGAGGTCGTAGTAGCTCAAGCCGGGGTCGATGAGGCCAGAAGGCGACGGCGAAGGACCGAACGAGAGTGAGTGACCGAGGACACGAGGATGTCAATGGCCATGCGTCAGATGCCGGGGGAACCTGGGCGGGTGGGCGTAGCGCAGGGTGAAGCCGCGCGTGATCCCATCAGCGACGAAGCCTGCGGCCCGCCGAGTGAACACCCGGGCACAGGGTCGGCAATGCCGAAGGCGGGCACCGGTGGCCTGCTGGAAGCGGCGCTGACGAGACAGAACCTGCAAGCGGCCTGGAAACGGGTCAAGGCCAACAAGGGCGCAGCCGGGGTGGACGGGCTCGACATCGAGCAGACTGCCGACCTGCTGCGCACGAACTGGACTGAAATTCGTCACGAGTTGCTGCAGGGGCGCTACCGGCCGAGCCCGGTACGCAAGGTCATGATTCCCAAACCGAACGGTAGCCAGCGCGAGCTGGGCATTCCGACGGTGCTGGATCGGCTGATCCAGCAGGCTCTGTTGCAAGTGCTGCAACCCCTGATCGATCCCACCTTCAGCGAACACAGCTACGGGTTCCGGCCTGGCAGACGGGCGCACGACGCGGTCAAGGCCGCGCGTAGCTACGTGCAGTCAGGCAAGCGCGTGGTGGTGGACGTGGACCTGGAGAAGTTCTTCGACCGGGTCAACCACGACATCCTGATCGACAGGCTCAAGAGGCGCATCAACGACGCCGGAGTGATCCGGCTGGTGCGGGCGTACCTGAACGCCGGGATCATGGATGGCGGGGTGGTGGTGGAACGCCATCGGGGCACGCCGCAAGGCGGACCCCTGTCCCCGCTGTTGGCCAATGTGCTGCTCGACGAAGTGGACAAGGCGCTGGAGGCGCGAGGCTACAGCTTCGCGCGCTACGCCGACGACTGTAATGTCTACGTGGGCAGCCGAAAGGCCGGCGAACGGGTGATGGCGCTGCTCAGGACGCTATACGCCAAGCTGCGGCTTCAGATCAACGAAGCCAAGAGCGCGGTGGCCAGTGCCTTCGGGCGCAAGTTCCTGGGCTATGCGCTGTGGGTGGCCAAGGGCCGGGAAGTCAAATGCAAGGTGGCCGACAAGCCGCTGCAGAACTTCAAGGTCCGCATCCGGCAACTCACGAGGCGTTCTGGGGGACGCAGCATGAGTGAAGTGGTGGAGAAGCTGCGGCCTTACCTGCTGGGCTGGAAGGCCTATTTCGGGCTGTCGCAAACACCACGAGTCTGGCGTGAACTGGACGAGTGGCTGCGCCACAGACTGCGAGCCATCCAGCTTAGGCACTGGAAGCGGTCGGGGACGATTTACCGCGAGCTCAAGGTCTTGGGGGCCAGGGAAGATGTAGCCAGACAGGTGGCGGGCAACTGCCGCCGCTGGTGGCGTAACAGTGGACTGCTGCTCAACAGTGTCCTGACCCTTGCCTACTTCGACCGACTGGGAGTGCCGCGACTGTCCTGACCTCAAGCTCTCGAACCGCCCGGTGCGGACCCGCATGCCGGGTGGTGTGGCAGGGGTGCCTCCAATGATGGCGGCCCCCTATGCCGATCTGTCGGGCTGGCAATCTGTCGCTTTTTTGCTGAAACATGGCGACGGGCCTGGACCCGTGTTTTCCCTAGGTCAAGGCGATGGAGGGTCAATTTTTTGGCTTCTTTTTGATGAAGAACGGGCCAAGAAGGCTGCTGGCCAGGGCTTTGGGGTGGGGCTGCACGACAGGTGACGACCCAGGGTTTTCATGCGCACGATTGATCGCAACACGAGTTGGGGCCGATTCCTAGAATCCCGCCTTGCCGCTCGCCAACAAGACGAGCCGTGCCGGCCAAGCCTTTGTCTTGCCTGCCAACCACCCCAGCAAGGAGATACCCATGAAGAAGACCCTGATCGTTGCCGCCGCCTTGGCGGCTTGTGGCCTGGCACAGGCCCAGTCCAGCGCCACCCTGTACGGCAACGTCGACCTGTCGCTCGAGTCGATGAAAGTGACGGGCCAGTCTGCCCAGACCCGTGTCACCTCTGGTGCTGGCGCGCCTTCCAAATGGGGTCTGCGCGGCGAGGAAGACCTGGGCAATGGCCTCAAGGCGATGTTCAACCTGGAAGCGGGTTTCAGCGCCGATACTGGCGGCGTCAGCGCCGGCAAGGCTTTCAGCCGCCTGGCCAATGTGGGGTTGAAGTCCGCCACCCTGGGCGAATTGCGCCTGGGTAAGCAATGGTCGCCGCTGGCTGACTCCATGGTCTGGACTGACAGCGACTACGCCAGCAACTTCTCACCCATCACTCCGCTGCTGCTCAACGGCGTCGCCGGTCCGATGCACCTGCGTCCGGACAACGCGATCAGCTACAGCAGCCCGGTGTTCGGTGGCTTCAGTGGCAAGTTCCTCTACGCGCCGAGCGAAGTCAGCGGTACCGATGCGATGACCGATGGCTCGCTGACCTACAGGTCCGGCCCGGTGCTGGCCAACCTGGCCTTCCACCACGAAGGCAAGAAATCCGGTGCTGGCGGCTTCGAAAGCCGTAATGCCTATAACCTGGATGCCAGCTACGATTTCCGCGTTGCCAAGGTCAGCGGCAACTACTACCGTGCCAAGACCGATCTGGCCGGCGCCCTCGGTGATCCCAAGGTCAACGGCACCGTGTTCGGCGTCACCGTGCCCAGCGGCAAGCTGACCTATGTCGCGCAGTACGGCTTCACGAGCGACAACAGCGTCAAGTGGGATGGCAGCGCCAAGGCCAAGGGCAAGTCCGAACACCTCAACCTCGGTGTCAATTACGCTTTTTCCAAGCGCACGATTGGCTACGCCCGCCTTGCCAAGGTCATGGACGAGAACGGTGCTTTCAATGGCGGCAACGCCTTCGGCGGCCAGATCGGTGCCTACGGTGTGGTCGGTGAAGTGAACGGCATGCCTGCCAACGGTTCCGGCCGCACGGCTGCCGTGGGCATCCTCCACTTCTTCTGACCGCTTGATCCTGTCCTCGTTCCGAGGAAATCAAGAAATGGCTGGCTGGCGGATCGAGTCGGTCAGGCAATGCGCGAAGTAGGCGCAGGCTGGTGTCAGTGGTACTTCGGGCCTGGCCAGCAGCGCCACATCGATCGCGCAGGGGTGCAGCTGGGGGTTCGGCACGGCGACGATGCCGCGCGATTCCGGATGACCCAGCAGCGGGGCAGGGATGACGCCGATCAGGTCCGAATTGCGCAGCAAGGTCAGTGCCGCCAGCGTCTCGCACATCACGACCCGAGTCGGCTGTGCCACGCCAGCGGCGGTGAACATCGCACCGAGCCGGCTGTTGTCCGTATTGAACGGTGCGGTGTTGAGCCACTCGTAGTCCACCAGTGCCCGCGCGCTTGGATGGCCCAGCACGGGGTGTCCCTCGCGTGCCACGATGAGCTGGGGCGTGCTCATCAGGTGGGTGGAGTGGAACTCATTGTCGTTGAGCTCGCCGCTGTCGGCTGCGACCAGCGCGAGGTCGAGTGTGCCGTCGCGCAGCCGCGGCAGCACGCGCGAGACCAGGCCTTCGATCAGCTGGACCTGTATCTTGGGATAGCGCAGCCGGAACCAGCGGAAGGCTGAGGCCAGCACGGTCAGCGTCAGGAAGGGGGTGATGCCGATCTTGACCAGGCCTTCCTCCTCGCCGCGTGTCTGGCGCATGTCCTCCTGGGCCAGCTCGATCTGGCGTGTGATCAGGCGCGCGCGTTCCAGCAGGCGCTCGCCGGCGGCGGTCAGGTCGATGCCGCGCGAGCGGCGCACCAGCAGCGGCATGCCGCACTCCTCTTCGAGCTGGCGCAGCGATTTGGTGACGGCGGCCTGCGAGAGATGCAGCACGCGCGCAGCAGCACGGATGCCACCCTGATCGACTGCCGCTACCAGGGCTTGTAGCTGGTGAAGTTTCATGTTGTCGTGCGCCTGCGTTGATGAATAGAAGTTGGAATTCTCGTCAAGTGGCAACTTGAAGTTGCTGCTCTTGAATTGTGCCTGGCTATCTTATCTACCAGTCAATGCAGCAGGGAATTCTGGATCAGGACCAATCCTGATCTGAAACTACAAGTGGTCATGACGGCTATTTGCAGCCTTACAGCTGCTGGATCCTCTTCCTAGAATGAGTTCGACATTCAGCCCGGATCTGTCACGTTCCTGGCTGCCCGAGAGGAAGACCCATGACCCAGATACCCGCTGGCCTGCAGGCCAGCATTGCCGATTTCATCCAGATCCGGCGCGACATCCACGCCCACCCCGAACTCGGGCTCAAGGAGTTCCGTACCTCCGACCTGGTGGCGGCCAGGTTGACCGAATGGGGCTACCAGGTCACGCGCGGCCTGGCCGAGACCGGGATCGTGGCCCAGCTCAAGCGCGGCCAGGGCAGCAAGCGCCTGGGGCTCCGCGCCGACATGGACGCGCTGCCGATCGTCGAGCAGACCGGCTTGTCCTACGCGAGCTGCCACCATGGCGTCATGCATGCCTGCGGTCATGACGGTCACACCGCGATGCTGCTGGCCGCCGCCTGGTACCTGGTCGAGCAGGGCCGCTTCGACGGCACGCTCAACCTGATCTTCCAGCCGGCCGAGGAGCATCCGGGCGGCGCCCAGATCATGATCGAGCAGGGCCTGTTCGAGCGCTTCCCCTGCGACGCGGTCTATGCGATGCACAACATGCCGGGCCATCCGGTCGGTCACCTGCTGCTGCGCGACGGCCCGACCATGGCCTCGAGCGACGACGTCACGATCACGATCACCGGCCAGGGCGGCCACGGCGCGATGCCGCACCAGGCCACCGATTGCGTGGTGGCGGCATCGAGCCTGGTTATGGCACTGCAGACCATCGTCGCGCGCAATGTGCCACCGCTCAAGACGGCGGTGGTGACGGTCGGCTCCTTTGTCGCCGGCCAGGCCAACAACGTGATCCCGGTCAGCGCCAGGCTCGAACTCAGCGTGCGCGCGCTCGACCGCGAGGTGCGCGACCTGCTGCAGCAGCGCATCACTGCGCTGGCCCAGGCCCAGGCCGAGGGCTACGGCTGCCAGGCCCGGGTCGACTACCGGCGCGACTATCCGGTGCTGGTCAACACCCAGGCCGAGACCGACCTGGCGCGCGAGGTCGCCCTGGGCCTGGTCGGCGCCGACCGGGTCACGCTGCAGGCCGAGCCGCTGACCGGCAGCGAGGACTTCGCCTTCATGCTCGACCACTGCCCGGGCAGCTACCTCATGATAGGCAATGGCGCTGGCGAGGGTTCCTGCATGGTGCACAACCCGGGCTATGACTTCAACGATGACAACCTGGCAACGGGCGCCGCTTTCTGGGTCGCGCTGACCGAGCGCTTCCTGCAGGACTGAAACCCATTTTTCCGGAGATCGACATGAAGCAAGACTACTGGCGCCTGGGCGCCATCGAACAGGCGCAAGCTATCCGCAGCCGCCAGGCCTCGGCGCGCGAGGTCACGCAGAGCGTGCTCGACCGCATCGCCGACACCAACCCGCGCCTCAACGCGTTGACCGCGGTCTTCCCCGAGCAGGCGCTGGTAGCAGCCGACGCCGCCGATGCCGCCGTCGAGCGCGGCGAGGCGCTGGGTCCGTTGCACGGCGTGCCAGTGACGATCAAGGTCAACGTCGATGTCGCCGGTCAGGCCACGACCGATGCCGTGGCGGCGCTGAAGGACAATATCGCGCGCGAGGATTCGCCGCTGGTCCAGTCGATGCGCGACGCGGGTGCCATCATCGTCGGGCGCAACAACGCGCCGGCGTTCTCGCTGCGCTGGTTCACCGACAACAGCTTCCACGGCCGCACGCTCAACCCGTTCGATGCCGGCGTGACGCCGGGCGGCTCCAGTGGTGGCGCGGCAGCTGCGATCGCCATGGGCATGGGCGCGATCGCGCATGGCAACGACTACGGCGGCTCGATCCGCTACCCGGCCTGGGCTTGTGGCGTGGTGGGCCTGCGCACCACGGTCGGCCGCGTGCCTTCCTACAAGGCCAGCGCGCCGAACCGCATCATCAGCAACCAGCAGATGTCGGTCCAGGGCCCGCTCACGCGCAGCGTGGCCGATGCGCGCCTGGCCTTGCAGGTGATGTCGCAGGGCACGCCGCTCGATCCGCAGTGGGTGCCTGCGCCGCTCGAATACGCCGATTCCGCCCAGCCGACCCGGGTTGCGGTGTTCACCCGCTGGGACCAGTCACCGGTCGATCCGAGCGCCGTCGCCGCCGTCAGGCAGGCCGCCGAATGGCTGGCCAAGGCCGGCTACGAAGTCGAGGAGGCCGAGCCGCCGCACTTTGCCGAAGTGGCTGCGATGCAGTTCCACCTGGTGATGAATGACATGCGCCGGGCTGGCGCGGCCTTCATGCGCACCAACGGTGACGATGCGTTGCGCACCGTGCTGGAGCACTACCTGGCGCTGACGCCGGTGTGGGACCGCGACCAGTATCTGGAAGCCCTGAGCCGCCGCTTCAGCATCTTGCGTGATTGGGCGCTGTTCCTCGAGCGCTATCCGGTGCTGCTGCTGCCCAACTCCTGGGAGCGCCAGTTCCCGATCGACGACGACCAGCGCTCGCCCGAGCGTACCGCCCAGATCCTGCTGGCACAGTCGCCGCTGCTGAGCACCGCCGTGCTAGGCTTGCCGGGCCTGTCCGTTCCGACCGGGTTGGTCGATGGCCTGCCGACCGGCGTTCAGCTGGTAGCCAACCGTTTCCGCGAGGACCGGCTGCTGGCGGCCGGCGAAGCGATCGAGCAGGCCGCAGGCTTCTCGGCGCTCGACTACCTGGCACCCGGCGCTTGATGACGCCCAGGCACCCGGATCAGGCCGGGTGCTGTGCTGGCGGCTGTCTGATTTATCTACGCGGAGTCCGTCATGGATCACAGTTTTCTGTCGGCACTGGTGCTGTTGCTGCTGGTGCTCGACCCCTTGGGCGCGCTGCCGATCTTCATCTCGGTCATGCGTGGCGTATCTCCGCAGCGGCGCTTGCGGGTGGCGCTGCGCGAATCCTTGATTGCCTTCTGCATCCTGGTCGCGTTCATGTTCGGCGGTGGCACTTTCCTGGAGCTGATGCACCTGTCCGAGCGCTCGCTCGAGGTGGCTGGCGGCGTGATCCTGCTGATCATCGCCTTGCGCATGGTGTTTGCGCACAGCGAGGGGGCCTACGAGGCCGAAGCCGGGCGCGAGCCGCTGGTGTTTCCGCTCGCCGTTCCGCTGCTGGCCGGGCCTTCCGCGCTGGCGACCGTGCTGTTGCTGGCCTCGCGCCAGCCCGACCGTGTGCTGGACTGGATCGCTGCGCTGGCGCTCGCGATGACCGTGTCGGGGCTGGTGCTGATTGGCGCCGACCGGATCCGGCGCTGGATCGGTGACTCGATGGTCACCGCGACCGAAAAGCTCATGGGCCTGGTGTTGTCGGCGATTGCCGTCGAGATGATCCTGGCCGGCCTCAAGCGCTATTTCTTCGATTGAATCTCTGCCACCCCAGCAGCAGCAGCCGGCCCAGTGCCGGCTTTCTTCTTTCTGCCCGCCGATTTCAACGGTAGGTCGCGAGGTGGATATTGGTCTCGGTGCTGCGGATGCCGGGAATCAGCCGGATCCGTTCCAGCACCTGCGACAGCTCGTTCATCGAGCCCGACTCGAGCTCGGCCAGCAGGTCCCAGCGCCCGTTGGTGTCGTGCAGCGAGGCGACGCCCGGTTCGCCCAGCAGGCTGGCGATCACGCGCCGGGTCTGGTTGCCCTCGACCAGGATGCCCATCCAGGCGCGGATGCGCTCGGGTTCGGCCTCGGGCCGCAGTCGCACCGTGTAGCCGACGATGACCTGCTGGTCCTCCAGCTTGCGGATGCGGTTGGTCACGGTACCGCGCGACACCTTGAGCTTGTGCGCCAGGTCGGCCACGTTCATGCGGGCGTTCTGGCGCAGCAGGGAAATCAGCTGTTGATCGATTTCATCCATCTTGTCTTTATGTCAGGTTGGGTCTGCTATTTCTTCAAAGAACAGCCTGAATGGCACATTCTTGATGATTCTCATTACCGGGGACTGCCGGCAAACTTCATGGCACCGCTGCACGCACGGCAGCCTACTGATACTGGAGACACTGAAATGACCGACTACAACGCACAAGCCCGCAACGTCAACGCGCTCTATCTGAGCGTGCCCGACGCCACCCGGCTGATCCTGGCCAAGGGCGTCAAGCACTGCATCGCCGCCATCGTCGACAACCTGCGCCAGGACTTCATGCGCTGGGGCGATTTCGACAAGTCGGCCCGCGTCGCCAATCACAGCCGCGACGGCGTGATCGAGCTGATGCCGATCTCGGACGACAGCCTCTACAGCTTCAAGTACGTCAACGGCCACCCCAGCAACACCAAGCTCGGCCTGTCGACGGTGATGGCCTTTGGCGTGCTGTCCCATGTCGACACCGGCACCCCGCTGCTGCTTAGCGAGCTGACGCTGACCACCGCGATGCGCACCGCTGCGACCTCGGTCTTTGCCGCCCAGATGCTGGCGCGACCGGACAGCCGCGTGATGGCGCTGATTGGCAACGGCGCCCAGAGCGAGTTCCAGGCGCTGGCTTTCCAGCACCTGATCGGCATCGAGGAAGTGCGCCTGTTCGACGTTGACCCGTCTGCCACGGCCAAGCTGGCCGACAACCTGCAGGGCTCGGGCCTGAAGGTCACCGTCTGCAACAGCACCGCCGAAGCCGTCAAGGGCAGCGACATCGTCACCACCGTGACCGCCGACAAGAACTACGCCACCATCGTGACGCCCGAGCTGGTCGAGCCGGGCATGCACATCAACGCCGTCGGTGGCGATTGCCCGGGCAAGACCGAGCTGCACGCCGATATCCTGGACCGGGCCAGCGTGTTCGTCGAGTTTGCTCCGCAGTCGCGCATCGAGGGCGAGATCCAGCAGATGCCGGCCGACTTTGCCGTCACCGAGCTGTGGGAGGTGCTGCAAGGCCACCAGGCGGGCCGCCGCGACGCGCAGGAGGTCACGGTGTTCGACTCGGTCGGCTTTGCGCTCGAGGACTATTCGGCGCTGCGCTTCATGTACCAGAGCGCGCTCGAGCTGGGCCTGGGCGAGCGCATCGCGCTGATCCCCACGCTGGCTGATCCGAAGAACCTGTTTGGCCTGCTCCGATAATGTTTGTAGTCCAACTGAACTGATCAAAGGAGCTTTCATGGTTCAACGTTTCGATGTCGGTCCCCGCCTGTCCGAGATGGCGGTCCACAATGGCGTCGCCTACCTGGCCGGCCAGGTGCCGGAAGATGCCAGCCAGGACATCTCGGGCCAGACGGCCCAGGTGCTGGCGGCGATCGACGCGCTGCTGGCACGCGCCGGCAGCGACAAGAGCCGGATCCTGATGGCACAGATCTATCTGGCCGACCTGGCCGATTTCGCCGGCATGAACCAGGCCTGGGATGCCTGGGTCGCCGCCGGCCATGCGCCGCCGCGCGCTACCGTGCAGGCGGCGCTGGCCAAGCCGGACTGGAAGATCGAGATCGTCGTCACGGCGGCCTGCTGATTGAGCCCGCCAGTGCTTTGCCAGCGCTCGGCGAGGAGGTCGGGCGTTACTGCGCCTGGAGCTTGATGGACTTGGCGATGTCCTGGTACTGCTTGACCTCGGCCGCATGGGCCTTGGCTGCCTCGTCCAGGCGCAGCGGCTCGGCGGGCTCCTGGCCCTGGGCGACCAGGGCGTTGCGCAGCTCGGCGTCAAACAGCACCTTGGTCAGCGCACGGTGCAGCGCCTCGACCACCGGCTCGGGCGTGCCTTTCTTGACGTAGTAGCCGCTGGTGATCTGGTAATGGAAGCCCTTGAGCGCCGGGTTCTGGTCGACTGCAGGCACTTGCGGAATCAGCCGCTGCGGCTGGGCCGACAGTGCCGTGATGAACTTGATTTTGCCTTCCTTGGCCAGCGCCACATGCGGTGCGCCATAAGGCGTGATGAACAGGTCGATCTGGCCGCCCAGCAGGTCTTGTGTGATGGGACCGCCCCCCTTGTAGGGCACATGCAGCATCGCTGCGCCGGTCCTGCGTGACAGCTCCTCGCCCATCAGATGGTAGAAGCTGCCGGGGCCGACGCTGGCGTAGCTCACGGCCTTGCCTTCCTTGGCAGCCTGCTGGATCTGTGCCACCAGTTCAGTCGGGTTGCTGGCCGGAAAATCCTTGCGGGCCACGACCGCCAGTGGCGCCAGCGCGATGCGCTGCACCAGGCGGAAGTCCTCCGGCTTGTATTTGACCGAGGCAATCGACAGCGGTGCCAGGATCAGCTCGTTGGGCGAGCCCTGGAAGATCATGTGGCCGTCAGCCGGTGCGTTGAGCACCTTCTGCGCCGCGATCGCTCCACCGGCACCGCCCAGGTTCTCGATGATGACCGGCTGCTTGAGCTCCTGCGCCAGCGCGTGGTTGACCTTGCGCGCGATCACGTCCGACAGGCCACCGGCCGGGTAGGGCACCATCAGCGTGACGGGCCTGGTCGGATAGTTCTGGGCGGCAGCGCCGCCGGCCAGGGCGAGGGTGGCCAGCAGGCCAGGCAGTGAGTGGCGGAATTTCATCGACGTTCCTCTGTGGGGTGGTGATCCCAAGGCAGGCCGTCCCTCTCATGTCAGAAGCAGCGCCTGGGGCTGCCGAATCGTATTGAAGCCCGCCTGACTTGCATAGACAACTTTTTCTTGCGGCCGACAACCTGCCCCGCTCAGCCCAGGTTCAGGTGGGTCGAGTGCTTGACCTCTTCCATCACCGCGTAGGTCCGGGTCTCGCGCACGCCGGGCAGCTGCCACAGCACCGAGCCGGCAAAGGCGCGGTAGGCGTTCATGTCGGCGCTGCGGGTCTTGAGCAGGTAGTCGAAGCCGCCCGCGACCATGTGGCATTCCATGATCTCGGGCCGCACCTGCACCGCCGCCTTGAACTGGTCGAACACATTGGGCGTGGTGCGGTCGAGCAGCACCTCGACGAACACCAGCAGGCCGGCGCCGAGCTTGAGCGGATTGAGCCTGGCCTCGTAGCCCAGGATATAGCCTTCGCGCGTCAGGCGCTGTACCCTGGCCAGCACGGCGGCCGGCGACAGCAGGACCTGCTCGGCCAGCTTGAGGTTGCTGAGGCGGCCGTCATCTTGCAGGATCTTCAGGATGCGCAGGTCGATGCGGTCGAGTTCGGCATGGGAGGGCGTCATGCGCCGAATTTTATTCGGTCATCCGGGCCAAATACGATGATTAATTTTTCGGCTGCTTCGGCATGATCGCGTCATTCACGCATTTCCGAGACGCCGACCATGAGCCCAGCCTTCACCTCCTTCGTCGATGGCCCCCTGCAGCGCGAGCCGCTGCGCGCCGCCATCACCGCCGCCTACCGCCAGCCCGAGCCCGAGGCAGTGGCCGACCTGCTGACCCAGGCCCGGTTGCCCAAGACGCAGGCCGATGCCGCACAGGCACTGGCCCAGCGCATCGCGCGCCAGTTGCGCGAGCGCAAGAGCGAAGGTGGCCGTGCCGGCATCGTCCAGGGATTGCTGCAGGAATATGCGTTGTCCTCGCAGGAGGGGGTGGCGCTGATGTGCCTGGCCGAGGCGCTGCTGCGCATCCCCGATGCCGCCACCCGCGACGCGCTGATCCGCGACAAGATCTCGCACGGTGACTGGACGCCGCATCTGGGGCAAAGCCCCTCGCTGTTCGTCAACGCCGCTTCCTGGGGCCTGCTGATCACCGGCAAACTGGTCAGCACCCACAGCGAGCGTGGTCTGGGCAGTACCTTGGGCGGATTGATCCGCAAGGGCGGCGAGCCGCTGATCCGCAAGGGCGTCGACATGGCGATGCGCATGATGGGCCAGCAGTTCGTGACCGGCGAGACCATCGGGCTGGCGCTGGAGCACGCCCGCGACCTGGAAGCGCAGGGCTTCCGCTATTCCTACGACATGCTGGGCGAGGCCGCGCTGACCACCGAGGACGCCGAGCGCTACCTGGCGTCCTACGAGGCCGCCATCCACGCGATCGGCCAGGCCGCCGCCGGCAAGGGGATCTACGACGGCGCCGGTATCTCGATCAAGCTGTCGGCGCTGCACCCGCGCTACAGCCGCGCGCAATACCGCCGCGTCATGGCCGAGCTCTACCCGGTGCTGCTCAAGCTGACCCTGCTGGCCCGACAGTACGACATCGGCCTGAACATCGACGCCGAGGAGACCGACCGGCTCGAGCTCTCGCTCGACCTGCTCGAGCAGCTGTGCTTTGCGCCCGAGCTCAAGGGCTTCAATGGCATCGGCTTCGTGATCCAGGCCTACCAGAAGCGCTGCCCCCATGTGATCGATTACTGCATCGACCTGGCGCGCCGCAGCGGCCACCGCCTGATGATCCGCCTGGTCAAGGGCGCCTACTGGGACAGCGAGATCAAACGCGCCCAGCTCGACGGCCAGGACGGCTATCCGGTCTACACCCGCAAGGCCTATACCGATGTCTCCTACCTGGCCTGTGCCAGCAAGCTGCTGGCGGCGCCTGAGGCGGTCTATCCGCAGTTCGCGACCCACAACGCGCACAGCCTGGCCGCGATCTACCAGATGGCCGGCCCCGATAACTACACCCCGACCCAGTACGAGTTCCAGTGCCTGCACGGCATGGGCGAGCCGCTCTACGAGCAGGTCGTCGGCAAGACCAGCGACGGCAAGCTCGGCCGGCCCTGCCGCATCTACGCGCCGGTCGGCACCCACGAGACGCTGCTGGCCTACCTGGTGCGCCGCCTGCTCGAGAACGGCGCCAACACCTCGTTCGTGAACCGGATCGCCGATCCGAGCATCGCGATCGAGACCCTGGTCGAGGACCCGGTCGCGACGGTCGAGCGCTGGGCCGCCGATGAAGGCTCTGTCGGCCTGCCGCATCCGGGCATCCCGCTGCCGCAAGCCCTGTATGGCGCGCAGCGTGTCAACTCCGCCGGCCTGGACCTCTCGAACGAGACCACGCTGGGCGCGCTCGCCGAGGCCGTGGGCCGCACTCGTGACGGGTCCTGGGATGTGACGCCGCTGCTGGCGTTCGATGGCGCCGACAAGCTGCCGGTCGAGCCGGTGCTGAATCCGGCCAACCATGCCGATCGGGTTGGCAGCGTGCGCTCGGCGACCCCCGCTGAGGTCGAGGCAGCCATCGGCCAGGCGCAGGCCTGCTTCCCGGACTGGGCCGCGACCGCTGCGGTCGATCGCGCCGCCTTGCTCGATCGTGCCGCCGACCTGATGCAGGGCGAGCTCCAGACCCTGATCGGTCTGCTGATCCGCGAGGCCGGCAAGACCGCCGCCAACGCGATCGCCGAAGTGCGCGAGGCGATCGATTTCCTGCGCTACTACGCGGCCCAGGTGCGCGCCGATTTCCGCAACGACACGCATCTGCCGCTGGGCCCGGTGGTCTGCATCAGCCCCTGGAACTTCCCGCTCGCCATCTTCACCGGCCAGGTCGCTGCTGCGCTGGCCGCTGGCAACACCGTGCTGGCCAAGCCAGCCGAGCAGACCCCGATCGTGGCCCACTACGCCGTCCGGCTGCTGTGGCAGGCCGGCGTGCCGCGCGCCGCAGTCCAGCTGGTGCCGGGCTCCGGTTCGAGCGTCGGCGCGCAGCTGGTGGCCGATGCCCGGGTTCAGGGCGTGATGTTCACCGGCTCGACCGAGGTGGCCCGCCTGCTGCAGGCCACCCTGGCCCAGCGGCTCAGCCCGGCTGGCAAGCCGGTGCCGCTGATCGCCGAGACCGGTGGCCAGAACTGCATGATCGTCGATTCCTCGGCCCTGACCGAGCAGGTGGTCAACGACGTGGTGTCGTCGGCCTTCGACAGCGCCGGCCAGCGTTGTTCCGCACTGCGCGTGCTGTGCCTGCAGGAGGAGATTGCCGACCGCGTGATCGAGATGCTCAAGGGCGCGATGGCCGAGCAGCAGCTGGGATCGCCCGACGCGCTGCAGGTCGACATCGGCCCGGTGATCGATGCCGAGGCGCGCGACGGCATTGCCCGCCACATCGACGCCATGCGTGCCAACGGCCGTCCGGTGTTCCAGCAGGCCCGCCAGGCCGCAGGCGCGACCGCCCAGGGCAGCTTCATCGTGCCGACGCTGATCGAGCTCGAGCGCATCGGCGAGCTCAAGCGCGAGATCTTCGGCCCGGTGCTGCATGTGTTGCGCTACCAGCGCCGCGAGCTCGGTGCCTTGATCGAGCAGATCAACGCGACCGGCTATGGCCTGACCTTCGGTATCCACACCCGGATCGACGAGACCATCGCGCGCGTGACCGAATCGGTCCATGCCGGCAACCTGTACGTGAACCGCAACATGGTCGGTGCCGTGGTCGGTGTCCAGCCCTTCGGTGGCGAAGGCCTGTCGGGCACCGGCCCCAAGGCCGGCGGTCCGCTCTACCTGTACCGGTTGCTGGCGCAGCATCCGGCCGACGCGATGGCGCGCGGCGTGGACTTCTCGGGCGGCGCCGAGCGGCCTGCGGTCAGGCCGGCATTGCAGGCCTTGTACCAGTGGGCGCAGACCGGTCGTCGCAGCGCACTGGTTGCCGCCTGCGACCGCTTCGCGCTGCAGTCGCGTAGCGGTGTCACGGTCCTGCTGGCCGGCCCGACCGGCGAGCGCAACAGCTATCAGCTGCTGGCGCGCGAGGCGACGCTGAGCCTGGCCCGCCAGGAATCCGACCGCCTGTTGCAGCTCGCTGCCACGCTGGCGGTCGGTAGCCGGGCAGTCTGGCCGGCCGCTGCGGCCCCGCTGCGCGAAAGCCTGCCGCCGCTCGTGCGCGAGCAGATCGCGTTGGCCGAGGACTGGCAGTCGCCGCTGGTGCATTTCGATGCGGTGCTGCACCATGGTGATGCCGCCGAGCTGCGCGAGGTCTGTACCGTCCTGGCCCGGCGTCCGGGCGCCATCGTCGGCATCCAGAGCCTGGCCGATGGCGAGTCCGAGCTGGTGTTGGAGCGGCTGGTGATCGAGCGCTCGGTCAGCGTCAACACCGCAGCGGCCGGCGGCAATGCCAGCCTGATGACGCTGGCCTGAACGCAGCGCCCGGCCCGGCCGGCTGTCCTTGACAGGCCGGCGGTGGTACAGTGCGCTCGACCGCACTGCACAGACCCATGAACCTTTACCTGTTGGCGGCCCTGGCCGCCTTTTTCCTTTTCCAGTTGCGCACGCGCGAGCAGCGCCAGCGCATCGCCTTGCTGGCCGAGCAACTGCGCCGCTACCAGATCGAGCCGCTGATGGAGCGCCTGACCGAGGGCTACCAGCGCGCGCTGGCCGAGTCCGATCCCGAGCGGCGCCAGTCGCTGTGGCAGCAGCATGGTGCCAGCGAGCTGGCGCTGGCCGACCAGGTCGGCCGGCTGGCGAACGATTTCGCCCGCCTCGACGCTGCGCAGACCAGCGTCAGTCGCATTCCCCTGCCTTACGCCACCCGTTGGTGGCCGCAGACCAGCTTCGATTTCCGTCAGCTGCTGGCGCTGCATGCGCGCGGACTGGCCGCGGCAGCGAGCCAGGAGTTGGCGCGTTCGCCGCAGGATCGCGCCTACACCCTGCTGGCCGAGATGCTGCTGCTGCAGCACAGCTGCCACTGGTTCTGCCGTTCGCGTCCGGTCGCCAGCGCGCGGCTGCTGGCACGCCACAAGACCCGTCACGACCAGGTCCTGCAGTCGGTCGGCGCGGCGACGCGCGAGGGCTACGGCCAGATCGTCGGCGCCTGAGTCCGGTCAGCCCGCGTATCCCAGGGCCTCCTGGCTGCTTGCCCCCCTGTTGTCCGCCGCCTACACTGGTCCGGCGGCCTGCCTCCGTCTGGCGGGGGCGCCCATTACAACAAGGGGAGCGGATGAGGGACTTTGCACTACCCGGAGCGGGCCAGGCCGACGAGGCCGCCGCCCTGGCGCTGTATCGGGCGCGCTGTGGCTATTACGACTGGCAGCTTGCGCCCTACGAGGCGATCCGCCGCTGTGCGGTCGAGCGCCTGGGCCTGCAGCCCGGTCAGGTCGTGCTCGACATCGGCTGCGGCTCCGGCATGAGCCTGGATCTGCTGCAGCAGGCGGTCGGACCCGAGGGCCGGGTGATCGCGATCGACCAGAGCCCCGAGATGCTCGAGCAGGCGCGCCAGCGCGTCGAGCGCGGCGGCTGGAGTCAGGTTGAGCTGGTCTGCAGTCCGGTCCAGCAGGCGAGCCTGCCGGCTCGTGCCGACGCGGCGCTGTTCCACTTCACCCACGACATCCTGCAGACACCGGCGGCGCTCGACCATGTGCTGTCGCATCTGGCGCCCGGTGCGCGGCTGGCGGTCAGCGGGCTCAAGTGGGCGTCGCCGCTGTATGGCATGCTCAATCCGCTGGTCTGGTGGAATGCGGTCCAGTCGGTCACGACCTTGGCCGGGCTCGACATGCCCTGGGCTGGACTCGCGCTGCGCGGCGCCCGGCTGACGGTCGAGCCCCTGTGTGGCGGGGCGCTCTATCTGGCCAGCGGTCGCATGCCCTAGCCGGCCCCGGCCGGGGTGCTGCCCGGCTTCAGCTCTGGTGCAGCAGCCTGACCAGGTCGACCACCGACCGGACTCCCATCTTGTCGAAGATGCGGGCGCGGTGGACTTCGACCGTGCGCACGCTGATCCCGAGCTGGTCGGCCACCAGCTTGTTCGGCATGCCGGAGGCAATCCACTGCATGACGGCCTGCTCGCGCTCGGTCAGGCCGGCAATCCGTTGCTGCAGCTCCTGGCTGCGCTTGCGCTGGGTCAGCCGTTCGGCCGATTGTTCGAGCGCGCATTCGACCCGGGCCACCAGCGCGTTGTCCGAGAAGGGTTTCTCGCAGAAATCGAAGGCGCCACGCAGCACTGCGTCGACCGCGGTCGGCACATCGGCATGGCCGGACAGGAAGATCACCGGCATCTGGGCGAACCAGGGCTGCTCGCGCAGGCGCTCGAACAGCGCCAGTCCGCTCATGCCTGGCATGCGCAGGTCGAGCAGCGCGCAGCAGGGCGAGCCCGGGCCCTCGGTCCAGCCCTGGGCTTCGGCCCAGAAGGCATCGGCGCTGGCGTAGGGGATGCTGAGCAGGCGGCGCGTGCGCAGCAGCCAGCCCAGCGAGTCGCGTACCGCGTCGTCGTCGTCGATCAGGAATACCGTGCCGTCTCTCGTCATGCCCCGCATCATAGGGCGGCCGGCAAGGTGAAGCTGAACCGGGTGCCGCGCGGCGCGTGGCGCGAGTAGCCCAGCGCTCCGCCATGCTGCTCGACCACGGTGCGGCACAGGCTCAGCCCCAGGCCCATGCCCTCGCGCTTGGTCGTGAAGAAGGGCGTGAACAGGCGCTGCGCCACCTCGTCCGACAGGCCGCTGCCATGGTCGGTCACGCTGAACGAGACCCATTGCCGCCCGCTGCCGGCCTGTGCGGGCGCTGGCGCTGCCCGCAGCTGCAAGGTGCGCAGGCCCGATGCCGGCGGCGGATCGCCCGCCGGCATGGCCTGCAAGCCGTTGCGCACCAGGTTCAGCAGCACCTGCTCGACCATGGTCGAGTCGCACCAGACCGGCGGGCAGCCGGGTGCGATGTCCCACTGCACCTCGATGCCGACCTTGCGCGCCTGCAGCTGCACCAGCGGTGCGATGCCGTCGAACAGCAGCTGCGGCGCCACGGCGCTGCGCTCGCGCTCGCGCCGACGCACCAGGTCGCTGACGCTCTTGATGACCTTGCCGGCGCGGCCGGCCTGGGTCGCGATGCGCCGCATCGCTTCCTCGAGTTCCTGCCGCAGGTCGGCGCTGTCCTGGTCCGGGTCCTGCAGCAGGTTGAGCGAGCCGTTGGCGTAGCTCGAGATTGCCGCCAGCGGCTGGTTCAGCTCGTGGCTGATCAGCGACGCCATCTCGCCCGCCATCGCCAGCCGGGCGGTTGCGGCCAGCCGTTCCTGCGAGGTGCGCGACTGCTCCTCGATCTTGCGCTGCGCGCTCAGGTCTAGCACCGCGCTCATCCAGCCGGTCTGCTTGCCGATGCCGTTGATCAGCGGGGCCTCGACGATCAGCACCGGCAGGCGGGTGCCGTCGGAGCGCAGGTATTCCGATTCGAAGCCCTGGCGCGGCAGCGGCTGGCCGGCCTGGCGGCTGGTCTGGCGCTGCAGGTATTCCTCGACCCGGTCCGATGGCCAGTAGGGGGCTGGATCGCTGGTGCCGATCAAGGCCTCCGGCGGCAGTCCGACCAGCTGGCAGAACGCCGGGTTGACATAGGTGATGCGGCCCTTCATGTCACGCGCGCGCAGTCCGGTCAGCAGCGAGTCCTCCATCGCCTTGCGAAAGGCCAGTGCCTCGCCGAGCCGGGCTTCGGTCTGCAGGCGCTTGCGCACGTCATAGCTCAGCAGCGCGAGCATCCCGACCAGCGCCATGGCCAGCAGGGTCAGGGTCGAGCTCAGCGCCTTGGGCCTGAGTCCCTTGAGTTCGCGTGCCTGGTCGACCCGCAAGGTGTAGGCGCTGCCGGGCAGCTCCAGCAGATGCACCGCTTCCACCGTGTTGCGGTCGCGCGCGGCATGGCCGGCGATGGCCAGCCGGGTACCGTCGGATTCGGTCAACGCGACGCTGAACGAACGGTAGGCTTCGCGCGCTTGCAGCTCGCCCAGCAGATCAGTCAGGCCATAGGTCATGACCAGGAAGCCGCCATCGTCGGGCAGGGGCAGGCACATCTCGAGCAGTTCCTGGCCGCGGCCTTCCTGCAGCGGCAGGAAGTAGCTGGTCGAGTAGGCGGGACCGGCGAAGCGCAGCGCGTTGGCACAGGCCTGCTTGACATCAGGCTGGACCTGCGAGCGCGGCATGTGGTCGAACAGGAAAGGCAGGAAGGGGCTGGCCTGGGCCAGCCGGATCTTCAGCTCGGGGCTGCGCCATTCGATGCGCAGGATCTCGCGGTTGCTCAGCAGCAGCGCAGTGGCCCCGCGCTGCCAGGCCGCATCGTCCGGCCTGGGCGCTTGCAGCCTTTGCAGCGCCTGCACGTTGTGGCTCAGGTCGGAGCGGATCTCGGTGACCATGTCGACCGCGACCTGCTCGAGCTCGCGTGCCAGCCGACTTTCCTCATAGGCCCGGGCCAGGAAGACCAGTGCGCCCAGCAGCAGCAGCAGCAGGACGCACAGAGCCGACCACAGCCACCAGCGGCCGGCTCCGAGCGACAAGTTCAATCACTCCTCCACGAAGGCTTCCTCGCGCTTCTTCTTGATAGAAGGCGAGAGCACGATCAGCAGCAGCAGTGCGGCGACGGCCAGCAGCGAGGCCGAGATCGGACGCGACACGAACACGCCCCAGTCGCCACGCGACAGCAGCATGGCGCGGCGCAGGTTTTCCTCCATCATCGGGCCCAGGATCAGGCCCAGCAGCAGCGGTGCGGGCTCGCAGCCGAACTTGACGAACAGGTAACCGATCACGCCGAACATGCCGGTGGTCCAGATGTCGAAGGTGTTGTTGTTGGTCGAGTAGACGCCGACCGCACAGAACAACACGATGGCCGGGAACATCCAGCGGTAGGGCACCGACAGCAGCTTGATCCAGAGGCCGACCAGCGGCAGGTTCAGGATCACCAGCATCAGGTTGCCGATCCACATCGAGGCGATCAGGCCCCAGAACAGCTCCGGGTTGCTGGTCATGACCTGAGGGCCGGGCTGGATGTTGTGGATCGTCATCGCACCGACCATCAGCGCCATCACGGCGTTGGGCGGGATGCCCAGCGTCAGCAGCGGGATGAAGGAGGTCTGCGAGCCGGCGTTGTTGGCGGCCTCGGGTGCGGCGACGCCGCGGATATTGCCCTGGCCGAACGGCACTTCGCCCGGCTTGAGCTTGGTCTTCTTCTCGATCGTGTAGGCCGCGAAGGACGACAGCAGCGCGCCGCCGCCGGGCAGGATGCCGAGCGCCGAACCCAGCGCGGTGCCGCGCAGGATGGCGGGCATCATGGCCTTGAAGTCTGCCTTGGTCGGCATCAGGCCGCTGACCTTCTTGGTGTTGAGCGCGCGTTCCTCTTCCGGCTTGGCCAGGTTCTGGATGATCTCGCCGTAGCCGAACACGCCCATCGCGATCACGATGAAGCCCAGGCCATCGGTCAACTCGGGGATGTCGAAGGAAAAGCGTGCCACGCCCGAGTTGACGTCGGTGCCGACCATGCCGAACAGCAGGCCCAGGATGATCATCGCGATCGCCTTCAGCAGCGAGCCCGAGGCCAGCACCACGGCGCCAATCAGGCCCAGCACCATCAGCGAGAAATACTCGGCGGGCCCGAACATGAAGGCGACCTCGGTCAGCGGCACCGCGAAGGCAGCCAGCACCAATGTACCGACCGAGCCGGCGAAGAAGCTGCCGATGCCGGCGGCGGCCAGCGCCGGACCGGCGCGGCCCTTCTTGGCCATCTGGTAGCCGTCGAGCGCGGTCACGACCGAGGAGGCCTCGCCCGGCAGGTTGACCAGGATCGCGGTGGTCGAGCCGCCGTACTGGGCGCCGTAGTAGATGCCGGCCAGCATGATCAGCGCGGCAATCGGCGGCAGCGCGTAGGTCGCCGGCAGCAGCATCGCGATCGTGGTCACGGGCCCCAGGCCCGGCAGCACGCCGATCAGGGTGCCGAGCAGGCAGCCGAGCAGCGCGTAGAGCAGGTTCTGCATCGTGAAGGCGACGCTGAAACCGAGTGAGAGGTGATCAATCAGATCCGTCATGATGTTTCCTTTCAGGCGCCGACGAACCAGGGCCAGACCTGGAAGGTCAGTCCGAGCATCTTGACGAATACGAGATAGCTGCCGACGGTCAGGATGGCCGACAGCATGATGGCGCGCTTGATGCAGAAGTCCTTGCTGGCCAGCATCGACACGAAGGTCAGGCCGATGATCGCGACGATCAGGCCCATGGCCGGCAGGCCGACGCTGGGCAGGCCGCCGAGCAGCAGGCCGAAGATCAGGTTGGCGCCGATGATGAAGATCAGCGGCCGCCAGGCGAAATGGCCGATCTCACCGCCCGGCTGCGGCTTGTTGCCGAAGGACTGCAAGGTGATCAGGATGCCGAGCCCCGCCAGGATGACGCCGAGCACGAGCGGGAAGTAACCCGGTCCCATGCGGCCTGAGGTGCCCATGTCGTAGTCACGGGCGCCCAGCGTGAAGGCGGCACCCGTGAGCGTGAACATCAGCCCCGCAAGCAGATCTTTTTGGCTTTTGATCGCCATATGTACTCCTGTCATGATTTTTATGGTGACCGCATTGTCCACCAGCCACCATGACAGGAGAATTGTGGAAGCTACTTAGGCCGCCAGGCTCAGCCGCAGCTGCCCAGGTGGCCGCACTGGGTGCAGTACTCGCAGCCGTCCTTCTTGATCACGGCATGGGCGCCGCATTCGGGGCATTTCTTGCCGGCCATCACGGGCGGGGCTTCGGAGGCCTGCGCGGCATCCTGCTCGGCCAGCGGCAGGTCGAGCTGCTCGGACTGCTCGTTCTGGCGCGAGCGCAGCAGCAGGATGTTCTGGATCGCAAACGCGATCGCTGCCACTTCCGAGTCGTGCCACATCGGAATGCGGACCCCGTCCTCGCGCTCATGCGTGCCCAAGCGTACCGGGCCGCGGTCCCAGGCCACCTTGCGCATGTCGCTCAGTGCGCGCTCCAGGAAACCACCGCGCGCGGCCAGCGACAGCAGGCGCATGCTCGAGGTGATCCACTGCTGCGACTCGTTGCTCTGGCCGACCGGCATGAAGAACTCGACCGCGCGGTCCACCGTCTTGCCATTGCCGTCGGCCACCGGCAGGAAGGACACGATCAGGTACAGCGTCTTCTGGCCTTCCTGGGTCCAGTACTCGAGCTTCTCGGCCACCGCCGACAGCGCGCCCTTGGGGCGGCTCTCGATCACGGTGCGCATCGGGTCGAACGGGACTGCAGCTGGCACCGGTGCCGCGGCGGGCGCCGGGGCAGCGGCCGGAGCCGGTGCCGGAGTAACTTCGAGCACCGAGCCCAGGATGCTGTTCGGGCGGTAGGTCGCCAGGCCCTTGAGGCGTGCGTTCCAGGCCTGCAGGTACAGGTCCTTGAAGTCCTCGTAGCGGTAGTCGGCCGGTACGTTGACGGTCTTGGAGATCGCGGTGTCGACGAAGGGCTGGACCGCCTGCATCATGCCGATATGGTCGGCCGCCTTCATCTCGAGCGCGTTGACGAAGCCTTCGGGCAACTGCTCCGGGTCGCCGCCGAGTTCCTGCCACAGGCGCCAGGCATGGTCCTGCACCTGGTACTCGCTGCGGCTGCCGTCGGCCTCGCGCTTCTTGCGGGTGTAGGTCCAGGAGAACGCCGGCTCGATGCCGTTGGAGGCGTTGTCGGCGAAGGCCAGGCTCACGGTGCCGGTCGGCGCGATCGACAGCAGGTGGCTGTTGCGGATGCCATGTTGGCGGATCGCCTGCTGGATGTCGTCCGGCAGCCGGCTGGCGAAGGTGCCCGGCTTCAGATAGCCGTCGGCGTCGAACAGCGGGAAGGCGCCTTTTTCCTGCGCCAGCTCGACCGAGGCGCGGTAGGCGGCGTCGCGCATGGCTTCGGCGATGCGGGCGGCCATCGACCGGCCGGCTTCGCTGTCGTAGCGCAGGTTCAGCAGCGTCAGCGTGTTGCCCATGCCGGTGAAGCCGACGCCGATGCGGCGCTTGGACTTTGATTCCTCGTTCTGCTGCGGCAGCGGCCACCAGGTCAGGTCGAGCACGTTGTCGAGCGCGCGTACCTGCAGTGCCACGACCTGCTCGAAGGCCTCGAAGTCGAAGCTGGCCTCGCCGTCGCGACCGAAGGGGTGGCGCACGAAGCGGGTCAGGATGACGGGACCGAGGTCGCAGCAGCCGTAGGACGGCAGAGGCTGCTCGCCGCAGTTGTGCACCACCAAGCCATTGGCATCAAAGGCATGGACATCGTCCACCGTCACGTCGTAGACGGTTTCCTCGCCGTCGGCTTGCAGCGATTCGACGGTGGCAATGAAGCGCTCGCGGTTGAGCTCGCGCCGGTAGCTGGCGAGCGCCTGCTCCAGTCGCGCGGCCTTGTCCTCGTCGGCAAAGCCGATCCGGTCGGCGAACAGGCGCAGGTTGTCGCCGCTGATGACCAGCTCATGCTGGGCCAGGGTCGGGTATTGGGTATTACTTCCCTGGCCGTTGGGCAGCAGGCTCAGGCCGGCCGGCCGGCGGTTGCGGTACAGCGTGGACACGATGCCCAGGCGCAGCAACATGCGCTGCGCGCCTTCGAGCAGCTCGGCATCGCTCTGCGACAGGCGGATGCTCACTCCCTTGTCCTGCGTGCCCTGCACGCTGCCGTCGGCATCGAACAGGCCGCGCAGCATGCCTGCGGCGAAAGCCGAGGATTGTTGCTCGATCGCCGGCGTGATGCGCTTGCTGCCCACGCTCAACCCCAAGCTGAAGGCCAGATCACGCAGTGCAGTGCTGGCCAGGCGGGCTTCGCCGCGGTTGGCCCGCGGACGCTGGAAGCCCTGGAAGTCGGCGCGATGCGCCAGCGTGGCGGCGGCCGCTTCGGCCGCGCGCATGATGCCATTGCCGGCGCGCATGACTGGAGCATCCTGGCCGACCAGGCGCAATTCGGGTGCCCAGACCGACAGCACGGCCTTGTCGGCCTTCAGCGTGCCGTCACCCAGCAGCAGGCCGATCAAGTAGCCTTCGGCCTCGTTGCCCTGGCCGCTCCAGCCCGTCAGCGCCCGGTGATCGTTGAGCACGATCTCGTCGCCCGCCTGCAGTTGGCCGGCCTCCACCCAGTCGAGTTCCAGGCTGTGACGGGTCTTGCGGGCGACACGGCGCACGCGGTGGTCGGCGGTCAGGCGCAGGCGGTAGCCCTCGCGGGTACGCAGGCTCAGCACCGGCTTGTGTCCGGTCTCGAAGAAACCCTGGCTCTGCAGCCGGTAGCTGCGGCCGTCGATCACCGCCTTGAAATCCTGGCCGATCAGGCTGGCGACCTGGCGCGGCCCGTCCTCCGTCATCACCCAGGTGTCAGCTGTGACACAGGGGTTGGTGGCGGCGATGGTCTCGCAGTAGCTCAGGTTGTTGTCGGTGTTGATGTTGTCCAGGAACAGGATGCCTGGCTCGGCGAAGTCGTAGGCCGACTTCATCACGGTGTCCCAGAGCTCGCGCGCCGGCAGGGTCTGGTAGACCCAGAGACCGTCCTCGCGCATGTGAGCGCCGGCGGCCAGCAGGGTCTCGCCCGGCATGGCGCGGTGCACCAGCTGCCAGTCGGCATCAGCGACCACGGCCTGCATGAAGGCGTCCGACACGCCGACCGAGACGTTGAAGTTGTTCCAGCGACCCGGGGTGCGCTTGGCGGTGATGAACTCGCGCACGTCCGGATGGTCGATACGCAGCACCCCCATCTGGGCGCCGCGGCGCGCGCCGGCGCTCTCGACCGTCGAGCAGGACTGGTCGAACACATTGATATAGCTGCAGGGGCCCGATGCCATCGAGGCCGTGCCCTTGACGCGCGCGCCCTTGGGGCGGATGCGCGAGAAGTCGTAGCCGACGCCGCCGCCGCGGCGCATGGTCTCGGCAGCTTCGCGCAGCGCCTCGTAGATGCCGGGGAAGCCCTCGTCGTCCACGCCCTGGATGCAGTCGCCGACCGGCTGCACGAAGCAGTTGATCAGCGTGGCCTGGATGTCGGTGCCGGCGGCGCTCATGATGCGGCCGGCGCCGATCGCGCCGGCATGCAGGTTCTGCAGGAAGCGCGCTTCGTATTCTTCGCGCAGCTCGGGCTGCTCGACCGAGGCCAGCGCGCGCGCGACACGGGCGTACAGGTCCTCGATGCTGGACTCGTCGCCCTTGAGGTATTTCTCGCGCAGCACGTCCAGGCTGATCGGTTGCGGGGCCATTGCGTGGGCCGACAGATGCAGGTCGTCGAGTTTCATCTTCATCCTTGGGTCTGGTGGGGGCAGCCGGGTAGACCGGTGCCGCAGGGCGGGCAGTGGGGGGTGCCAGCAGGGACACCGCTCGGACTGCCGAGCCCGAAAAACTTGCCGCCCGCTCATCTGGGCAGCGAGCCGATTTTAGCGGCGAACGCGATTCGGCACTAGATGTAGTGCCGGAAATTATTTTCCTCACTACATCTAGTGTTTGTGCTAGGGGCTGTGCGTTGCAGTTTCGTCCCCGGGGCGGCCCGCTTCAGATCACTGGCCAGGGATCGCAGGGCATGTCCGCCAGCCGGCCTGGCCGCTGCAGGGCTGTCAGCGCTTCGGCATCGGTGCGGTAAAGCGCCAGCTGGGGCGAGGCGCGCAGACAGTCCGCGCGCCGCAGCGCCTGTTCGACCGGCAGCTTGATGCCGCTGATGTGCAGCTTGATGTGGCGCGCCTGCAACTGCCGCACCAGCTTGGCGAACAGCTCGACCCCGGTGGCATCGATGCGGTTGATCGGCTGGGCGAACAGGCAGACCTGTTCGGTCTCCGGGTGCCGAGCCAGGTACTCGATGATGGCGCGCTCGAAGTCGGCGGCGCTGGCGAAATCGAGCGCTGCATCCATGCGCAGCGCGTAGGTGTGCGCGGCCAACGGCGGCAGTTTCCAGAGCAGGCGGTCGCGCAGGCTGCCGTCCGGGTGCTGTCCGACCTCGATGATGCGCGGGCGCAGGCGCTGGAATACGAACAAGCTCAGCGCCATCAGCACGCCGGCCAGCACGCCCCAGTACAGTCGCGGCGCTGCCAGCAGGGTGACGGCAAAAGTCACGCCGGCGATCACCGCCTCGACGCGCGAGATGCGCCACAGGCGTGCGAACTCGCGCGGCTTGATCAGCCCCAGCACGGCGACCAGCACGATCGCGGCCAGCACCGCCTGCGGCACATGGCGCAGCACCGGCGTGAAGACCAGCAGCGCGCCGAACACGACCGCGACCGAGAACAGCGTGGCCCAGCCGGTGCGCGCGCCCGCATACAGGTTGAGCGCCGAGCGCGAGAACGACGAACTGGTCGGGAAAGCGCCACTGAATCCCGAGGCCAGCTTGCCCAGGCCCTGGCCGATCAGGTCCTGGTTCTGGTTCCAGCGTTTGCCTTGGCGCTCGTTGTCGACCTTGGCGCTGGAGGCAGTCTCGAGGAAGCTCACCAGCGTGATGATCAGCGTCGGCAGCAGCAGCTGGGTCAGGGTGGACAGTTCGGGCAGCGCCGGCCAATACAGCGCCGGCAGGCCCTGCGGCAGTGCGCCCACCACCTGACCGCCACCGGCCTCGAAATCCAGTGCCCAGGACAGGGTGGCGCTGGCCAGCACGATCAGCAGCACCGAGGGAAAGGCCGGCTTCCAGCGCCTGGCCAGCTGCAGCAGCGCCAGGCTGGCCAGGCCGAAGGCCAGCGAAGGCCAATGCAGGGCGGGCGCCTGCAGCCATTGGTCCCAGCTCAGCTGGATGCCCAGCAGATCGCGCAGCTGCGAGCCGATGATCAGCAGCGCGGCCGCCTGGGTGAAGGCCATCAGCACCGGCGCATTGACCAGGTTCAGCAGCCAGCCAAAGCGCATCAAGCCGAGCGCGACCTGCAACAGTCCCGACAGCAGGGCCAGCCAGACCGCCAGTTCGACCCAGCGCGCACTGCCGGGCTCGGCCAGGCCAGTGAGCGAGGCGCTGACCAGCAGGCAGCTCAGCGCGGTGGGCCCGACCGACAGCCGGACCGAACTGCTGAACAGCACCGCCAGCAGCGCCGGCAGCATCGAGGCATAGATGCCGGTCACCAGCGGCATGCCGGCCAGCGCCGCATAGGCCACGCCCTGCGGAATCACCATCAGGCCGACGGCCAGCCCGGCCATGGCCTCGCTGCGCAGCAGTGCGGCATCGGGCCTGGGCCAGGACAGGAAGGGGAACCAGCGTTGCAGTCGCTTCATGGCCGGAAGTCGTCAGTTCGGTTCATCAGCGTTGCGGCATGTCCTTGTAGGAATAACCCAGGCTGATGGTGGCATCGAGCGGGATCGGCGGCACCGAGTCGTTCCAGGCTTCCCAGCGCGCCCGCATCGCTGCCAGCCGTTCGGGCTCGCGCGGGCCCAGGTTGGCACGCTCGCGCTCGTCGGCCGGCAGGTTGAACAGATAGTCGTTGCCGTCGACGCGCAGGTATTTCCAGTCGCCGTCGCGCAGCGCACGCTGGCCGCGGTGGTTCATGCGCCAGAACAGCGGCCGTGCAAACTCCTGCTGTTCGGCCTGCAGCACCGGCAGCAATGAGACGCCGTCGAGTGGGTAGTCCGGATCGGCTGCGACACCCGCGGCCGCCAGCATCGTGGCCGACCAGTCCATCGTCATGCAGGACTGGGTGCTGTTGCGTCCGGGTGCGATCACCGCCGGCCAGTGCGCGATCCATGGCACCCGGATGCCGCCCTCGGTCAGGTCCATCTTGCCGCCGACCAGCGGCCAGTTGTCGGAGAAACGCTCGCCGCCGTTGTCGCTCGTGAACACGAGCAGGGTGTTGTCGAGCTGACCATTGCGCCGCAGCGCCTCGACCAGCCAGCCTATGCCTTCGTCCATGTGGTGGATCATGCGGCGGTAGGTGTGGATGTTGCCGCCATGCAGGTGAAACAGGTTGTCCTTGACCTCTTTGGACAGGGCTTCGTCGTCGCGTGTCTCCCAGGGCCAGTGCGGCGCCGTGTAGTGCAGGCTCAGCAGGAAGGGGTCATCCTGCTGCGCCATCCGGTCGACATAGTCGACCGCGCGCTGCGACAGCAGGTCGGTCAGGTAGCCTTCCTCGCTGTGCGCCTCCTCGCCAAAATACAGGTCATGTGTGCCGCTGCTGCTGCAATGGCTGAAGTAGTCGACCCCGCCCGACATCGGGCCGAAGAACTCCTCGTAGCCCGACTGGAGCGGGCCGAAGGCCGGCGGATAGCCCAAGTGCCATTTGCCGATCAGCGCGGTGCGATAGCCGCTGTCCTTGAGCAGCGAGGGCAAGGTCGGAATCTCGGGCGGCAGGCCCAGCACGGTGCTGCCCTTGCTCTTGCTGTTGATCGGCTCGTCGGCGCCGCCGCGCAGGCGGTACTGCCAGCGCGCCGTGATCATGGCAAAGCGGGTCGGCGAGCAGACCGGCGAGTTGGAATAGCCCTGGGTGAACTTGAGCCCGTTGGCCGCCAATTGGTCGAGCACCGGCGACACCCGGCCGAATTCGGCCTCGCGCCCGCCATAGCAGCCCAGGTCGGCAAAGCCGAGGTCGTCGGCAACGATGAAGATGAAGTTGGGTTTTTTCATGTTGGAGCTCCTGCTGGCGCGCGGCCTCATTCCACCTTCATGCCGGTGGCGCGCACCAGCTTGCCGTAGCGTTCCGAGGTCTCTGCCAGGCGCTTGCTGGCTTCAGCGCCGGTCTGGCCTTCAAGTGCCATGTCCAGGTTGGCCAGGCGGCTCTCGAACTCGGGCCGCTTGAGCGCTTCCAGGATGCCCGTCTGCAGTTTCTGCACCACGGCTTCGGGCGTCGCGCTCGGCACCAGCGCCAGGTAGAGGATGTCCTGCTCCAGCTCCTTCATGCCGAGTTCGGCTACCGTCGGCAGTTCGGGTGCCAGCCTGGAGCGCCTGGAACTGGTCACCGCCAGGCCGGTGATCTTGCCGCTGCGCACGAACGGCAGCAGGCCGGAAGTGGCCAGCACGCCGCCATCGACCTCGTTGGCCAGCACCGCCGTGACGGCCGGCGAGTTGCCCTTGTAGGGAATATGGGTGATCTTGATCTGGGCCGCATCGGTCAGGCGCTCGGCCGCCAGGTGGCCTGGTGCTCCGTTGCCCGCCGAGCTCAGCGTCAGGCCCTTGGCCTTGCCGACGGCGACGAAGTCCTTCAGCGTCTTGATGCCGGTGGCCGGGTTGACCGCCACCATCAGGCCCGATGAGCTGATGATCACCACCGGCCTGAGCTCGCTGGCCTTGAACGGCATGGTCTTGCCATAGATATGCGGGTTGACCGTGAAGGTGGTGTCGATGCTGAACAGCAGCGTGTGGCCGTCGGCCGGGCTCTTGACCACCGCATCGGCGCCGAGATTGCCCGCCGCGCCAGGCTTGTTCTCGACGATCACGGCTTGCTTGAACTTCTCGGCCAGCACCTGCCCGATCGAGCGCGCCAGCACGTCAGAAGGACCGCCGGCGGCGAAGTTGTTGACGATCTTGATCGTCTTGCTCGGAAAACTGTCCTGGGCCATGGCCGGAGTCCAGGCGCAGCAGGCCGACAGGCACAGCGTCAGCAGGCGGAAGGTGGGGCGTTTCATGATTTGTCTCCTGATGTTTTGACTTGGATCAAGCGCGTGCCCAGAATGTAGGGGTGCAACAATCACTTGTTCAAATCAACTGTTCTAGGAAAAAACCCTGATGCCATCGACCGGATTGAGCGGGCTCGAGACGGTCAACGACCTGCTGCTCTATCGCCTGGGCCGCCTGGTTTCGACTGGCGGCAGTCTGGTGGTGCGGCTGTGCGAAGGCCAGTTCGGCATCACCCGGCGCGAATGGCGGCTGCTGGCGCAGCTCGCGCTCAAGCCCGGCCTGTCGCCGACCGAGCTCGCCAGCCTGGCCAGCCTCGACAAGGCGCGCACCTCGCGCGCCATCGGCGGACTGGTCGACAAGGGCCTGCTCGAGCGCCGCCCGCTGCCGCAGGACCGGCGCCAGGCCGAACTGGCCTTGACTGCCGCCGGCCAGGCGCTCTACGAGCAACTGATGCCCGAGGCGCGACGCATCAACCGGGAACTGCTGGCGCCGCTGAGCGCAGCCGAGCTGGCGCAGCTCGACGGGCTGCTGACAAGACTGCAGGCCCATGCCAGCCTGGTGGTGCAGCACAACGACGACCAGTTGCCGCGTATCCAGCGTCACAAGGGCGGCAGTGGCCGCGTCAACCAGGGCGCTGGCCGCTAGCGCCGGACGCAAAAAAACCCGCCGGGTTAGCCCAGGCGGGTTGTTCTTGGCGACGGCCGCAGCTGCAGCCGTCAGGCAGGCATTACATGCCCATGCCGCCCATGCCACCCATGCCGCCCATGTCGGGCATGCCGCCGGCCGGAGCGTCGTCCTTCGGGGACTCGGCGACCATGCACTCGGTGGTCAGCATCAGCGAAGCGACCGAAGCGGCGTTCTGCAGTGCGGTGCGGGTCACCTTGGTCGGGTCCAGGATGCCCATCTCGATCATGTCGCCGTAGGTGTGGTTGGCGGCGTTGAAGCCGTAGTTGCCCGAACCGGCCAGCACGGCGTTGACGACCACGCTCGGCTCGTCGCCAGCGTTGGAGACGATTTCGCGCAGCGGCGCTTCGATCGCCTTCAGCACCAGCTTGATGCCGGCGTCCTGATCGTGGTTGTCACCCTTGAGGGCGCCAACCTGGGCGCGTGCGCGCAGCAGGGCCACGCCACCGCCGGCCACGATGCCTTCTTCAACGGCTGCGCGGGTCGCGTGCAGCGCGTCTTCGACGCGGGCCTTCTTTTCCTTCATCTCGACTTCGGTGGCAGCGCCGACCTTGATCACGGCCACGCCGCCGGCCAGCTTGGCCACGCGCTCTTGCAGCTTCTCGCGGTCGTAGTCGCTGGTGGCTTCCTCGATCTGGATGCGGATCTGCTTGACGCGTGCCTGGATGTCGTCTTCAGCGCCAGCGCCGTCGATGATGGTGGTGTTTTCCTTGCCCACTTCGATGCGCTTGGCCTGGCCCAGATCGGCCAGGGTCACCTTGTCCAGGGTCAGGCCGACTTCCTCGGCGATCACCTTGCCGCCGGTCAGGATGGCGATGTCTTCCAGCATGGCCTTGCGGCGGTCGCCGAAGCCCGGAGCCTTGACGGCGACAACCTTCAGGATGCCACGGATGGTGTTGACCACCAGGGTCGCCAGCGCTTCGCCTTCGACGTCCTCGGCGATGATCAGCAGCGGACGGCCAGCCTTGGCGACGGCTTCGAGCGTCGGCAGCAGGTCACGGATGTTGCTGATCTTCTTGTCGAACAGCAGGACAAACGGGTTGTCCAGCAGGGCAGCCTGCTTTTCCGGGTTGTTGATGAAGTAGGGCGACAGGTAGCCGCGGTCGAACTGCATGCCTTCGACGACGTCGAGTTCGTTCTGCAGCGACTTGCCGTCTTCCACGGTGATCACGCCTTCCTTGCCGACCTTGTCCATCGCGTTGGCGATGATCTCGCCGATCGAGTAGTCGCTGTTGGCCGAGATCGAGCCGACCTGGGCAATTTCCTTGCTGGTCGTGGTGGCCTTGGAGGCCTTCTTGAGTTCGACGATCAGCGCTTCGACCGCCTTGTCGATGCCGCGCTTGAGGTCCATCGGGTTCATGCCGGCGGCGACATACTTCATGCCTTCGCGCACGATCGACTGAGCCAGCACGGTAGCGGTGGTGGTGCCGTCGCCAGCGTTGTCAGAAGTCTTGGAAGCGACTTCCTTGACCATCTGGGCGCCCATGTTCATGAGCTTGTCCTTCAGCTCGATTTCCTTGGCCACGGACACGCCGTCCTTGGTCACGGTCGGGGCGCCGAAGGAACGCTCCAGTACCACGTTGCGACCCTTGGGGCCCAGGGTGACCTTGACCGCGTTGGCCAGGATGTTCACGCCTTCGACCATGCGAGCGCGTGCGTCAGCGCCGAAAACAACGTCTTTTGCTGCCATTTTTCAGATTCCTTGAATACTTAAGCTTATAGAGACCTAGTCAGTTGAGGACAGAGCGACCGGGCGCTGCGCGCGTCGTTCGGTCTGTCCCGCAAATCACTCCACTACTGCGAACAGGTCGTCTTCCTTCATGACCAGCAGCTCGTCGCCGTCGATCTTGACGGTCTGGCCGCTGTACTTGCCGAACAGGACGCGGTCGCCGACCTTGACGGTCAGGGCCTTGGTCTCGCCCTTGTCATTGGTCTTGCCCGGGCCGACGGCCAGCACTTCGCCCTGGTCGGGCTTCTCGGCGGCGTTGTCGGGGATGTAGATGCCCGATGCGGTCTTGGTTTCGTTTTCCAGGCGCTTGACGATCACGCGATCGGCGAGGGGACGCAGTTTCATGGGATTCACTCCGAATTCAAAGACACAGGGGTTGTCAGGGCTGGCCCCGGATGCTGTTAGCACTCGTTGCCATCGAGTGCTAATCATAAGGGCTGGGCGCCGGGTTTTCAAGTGTGGGGTCGAGTGCCGCTCAAACGTTCCGGCCCGAGGTCAGCCCTGGCGCTTGCCGGTGAGCCTCAGCTGATCTTGGCTGGGACAGTCACGGTGCTTATCGGTTTCGGGTAAACCCTTGGGACACTAGCGCGAAAAAGTGTCGTTTTTATGACACGGTCCGCCGCAAAACCAAGGGTAAACCTGGATTTTTGGCCCGTTATCTGGTGAAATTGCTTTGCGTTTTCATTTCCTGTGATGAAAGTTTGCCAGACGCACCTCGATGCGTCCAACCCCAACCTCAAGAGGAATTCGATATGAAAAAGTCTCTGATCGCTCTGGCCGTGATGGCCGCCGCTGGTGCCGCTTCCGCTCAATCCTCCGTGCAGCTGTACGGTATCGCTGACGTCTGGTTCGGTTCCACCGAAACCGGCGTGGGCGCAGCCAAGCTCAAGCAAATCGGCCTGACCGACGGCGGCGTCGACGGCAGCCGTTTCGGCCTGATGGGTTCGGAAGACCTGGGTGGCGGTCTGAAGGCCATCTTCACTCTGGAGCAGGGTTTTGCTCTGGACACCGGTGTCGCAGCTTCCGGCTTCAACCGTGAAGCATCGGTCGGTCTGGCTGGCAACTTCGGTACCGTCAAGCTCGGTAAGCAGTTCAACGCATTCGACGACGTGAGCGGCGCTGCTGCCACCGTGTTCGACGGCGCCCTGACCCCGATGAACAACGTGTTCGAGTCCGGTGCTTTCGCCACCAATGACGCCAACACCGTCAAGTACATCTCGCCTGCCTTCAGCGGCTTCTCCGGTTCCGCCAGCTACAGCTTCGGCGAAAACAAGACCGCTACCGTTGACGCGACCAACAGCTACTCGCTGGCTGGTCAGTACGCCAACGGCCCGTTCGCTGCTGGCCTCGGCTACGCAGTCAAGGACCTGGGCGCTGCTGGCGAAGACAAGGCTACCCGCCTGAACGGTTCGTACAACCTCGGCGTCGCCACGCTGAAGGCTTCTTACGGCCTGGTTGATTTCGCCAACAACAACGAAACCAACGAATACGAAATCGGCGTCGACTACCCGGTCGCTTCGAACCTGGTCCTGTCGGCTGGCTACGCCTTCTCCAAGAAGGAAAATGGCGCTGGCGCCAAGCTGAGCGAGACCAACGGTTTCGGTCTGGCTGCTGCCTACCTGCTGTCCAAGCGCACCACCGCCTACGCTGGCGCTACCCAAGCTACCACCGAGAACGCCGCTGGCGTGGACATCGGCAAGACCACCGTTTACGCGGTCGGCGTCAAGCACGCTTTCTGATCTTGCGGCGGGTTAGCCCGCTGTTGATCACAAGCCAAAAGCCAGTCGGTTCGCCGACTGGCTTTTTTCATGGGCGTGACCCGTCCTGCCCAGACTCCATCCGGCCTATGGTTAACCCTAGTTTGTTGTGTGCTTGCAACATTTTTCGGGTATGACGCCGCCCCAATCCTTGGTGGGGGCGGGGCTCTCTGCTTTAATTCATTCAGCTTCTCTAGCTTGAAGTCAGGCGCGGCAGGATGCCGTGATCGAAGTAAATCAATTTTTGGAGATAACCCCATGAAAAAGAATCTGATCGTTCTGGCCCTGCTGGCCGCTGCTGGTGCCGCTTCCGCTCAATCCTCCGTGACCCTGTACGGTCGCGTTGACGCTGGCGTCGGCAGCTTCAAGGACAGCATCGGTGGTGACGGCGTTACCCGCACCAAGCTGCAATCCAACATCCTGAACAACAGCCTGTGGGGCTTCAAGGGCACCGAAGACCTGGGCAATGGCCTGAAGGCCAACTTCGTGCTGGAAGCTGGCATGAACATGGATGACGGCACCGCCTCGGTGGCTGGCCAGACCTTCAACCGCAAGGCCACCGTCGGCCTGTCGGGCAACTTCGGTACCGTTGAACTGGGCCGCAACTACACCGCCTACGACTCGCTGCGCGGCGCGACCAACAACACGGCTGATACCAACATGGCTGTGACCGGCGACGTCTGGGCAGTTGGCGGCGACTACGCCAACCGCACCAACAACTCGGTCCGCTTCGACAGCAACACCTACAGCGGCTTCAGCGGTGCTGTTGCCTACGCTTTCGGCGAGAACAAGGACCTGAACGGCACCACCTACACCCCGGGCCGTGACTCCACCGACACCCTGTCGCTGCACGTGAAGTACGCCAACGGCCCGGTGCTGGTCGGCTACGCTCACCAGGCTCTGCAAGCTGCCACCGGCACCGACACCAAGTACAACTTGGTGGCTGGTACCTACGACTTCGGCGTTGCCAAGCTGTCGGCTGGCTACAACAAGGCCGACCGTGCTGGCTCTGAAGATCAGGAATACCAAGTCGGCGTGTCGGCACCGTTCGGCGCCACCACCGTCTACTTCGGCTACGCCAACGGCAAGCAAGAAAACACCGCCGGTGTCACCCTCGAAGAGCGTTCGGGCTTCGACCTGGCTGCTACCTACGCCCTGTCCAAGCGCACCACCGCTTACGCTGGCTACAAGTCGTACGAAGTCAAGAACTCCAGCAAGGAAGCTACCGCTTTCGGCGTTGGCGTCCGTCACGTCTTCTGATTTCCCGCTGGCGTGAGCCAGCTGGTCTGAAGAAACCCAAAAGCCTGACTGCGCAAGCCGTCAGGCTTTGTTCGTATTGGCGCCCGACAGGTAGAGCAGCCCCAGATTGGTACGGTTGGTGCTGCTCAAGCCCCCTTGAGCGGCTGTGAGATGAAGTTCTCCTGCGACAGCGCGTGGATCACGCCGCGCATCAGGTAGTTGTTGTCGAAGCCCAGGGTGTACTGGCGTGCATTGGGCTGTATCGGCTGCAGCATCTTGCGCTCGACCAGCTTGCGAATCTGGTAAGTGCGCTGCGTCGCGTTGAGACCAGGCATGGCGACTCCCAGGTCGGCAGCCTTGACGATGCCGAGCCGGACTGCAGTGCTCAGAATGGTCTCTTCCTGCTCCGTGAGCAAAGCCCTGTTGCGTGCGTAGGCCAGGGCTGGCAGCAGGATTTTCTGTGTCAGATAGTCGTAACGGGTCAGTTGATCGACCTTTTGCAGTTCCGTGAGGATGCCCTGCAGGACATAGGTGCACCAGTGCTCAAGATCATCAGCTTGCCCGCGGTCGGCACGCGCCAGCATGGCGTAGTACTGCTCGCGGTCGCTGCAGAAAACTGCCGTGGGGTTCAGCACGCGGCCGCCAGCCTGAACGTTGAATCCGTACTTGATCAGTAGCGCATAAGTCAGCAGTCGCACCACGCGGCCATTGCCATTGCCAAACGGGTGGATCCAGCCGAAGCGGTGATGCGCCAGCGCGACCTTGATCAAGTCGTACTTGGGGGCATCCTGGTAGTTGATGAAGCTGACCAGTTCCCGCATGTAGTCACCGACCAGCAGTGCCTCTGGAGGCAGATGTTCTGCCTGTGCAATTTGTACCGGCATCAGCCGGTAGGCGCCAGGGCGGTCGTCACCTTCGCGCACCAGGTCGTTGACAGTCAAGACATGCAACTCGCGAATGAAATGCTCGGATATGTCCGCACCGGGCTTCATCGACTCTTCGATGTAGGCCATTGCAGTTTCGATGTTGGCGATTTCGCGCAGATGGTCTGCCGTCGTGGCGGCGCCTTCAAGCGAGCTTTCAACATAGTCTGCCAGGGTGGTGTGGTTGCCTTCAATGCGTGCAGAACCCAGGCTTTCCAGAATGTGGAAAACATGTTTGAGTTGGTAGAACACTGGTGCGGGGGTGGTGCCCCCCAGTTGGAGGCGTCTGAGGTGTTCAAGTTCTGTCAAAACGTCGACCAGAGCTGAGTCGAAAGCTGGTTTGACAAGGCTGAGTTCGATGTGCTTGCAGATGGGCATAGCAATGACTATCTGGAGTATGTTCAAAGATTTTCTTTGAAAAAATTTAATATATATATATATTTCATTGACTTACGGTATTCTTATAGATCAATTATCTGTATATTGCAAGAGTGGATTCTGCACTGTACCAGTGTGAACTCTGGTCTGCCCGGTGTCGCTCGTGCGGGCGACACGGAACGTGGCAGACTGGCGCTACGAGCCATCGCAAGAAGCTGCCGAGCGACAGCTCTGCCGAGCTAGGCAGGAAAAACATCGCCGGGGCGCGCACAATGTCCGAATGGACCTAAGCCTCTGCCTGCCCGGTGCCGTCCGGATCGACACCCATATCTCGACCGTCTGGCTTGCTGGCGACTACGCCTACAAGCTCAAGAAGCCGGTCAAGCTGCCGTTCCTGGATTTCTCGACCCTGGCCTTGCGCCGGCATTTCCTGGCCGAGGAGCTGCGTCTGAACCGACGCACCGCGCCCGAGCTCTACCTCGACCTGTTGCCGGTCACGGGCAGCGCTTCTGTCCCCGTGCTGGGTGGCGCAAGCGAGCCGATCGAATGGGTGCTGCGCATGCGGCGCTTTCCCGCCGGGGCCCTGCTGTCCGAGCTCGCCGCCTCCGGGCAGTTGCAGGCCAGTCAGATTGACGCACTGGCCGCGCATGTGGCCGACTTCCATCGCCGCCTGCCCGCGCTGGCGCCTGCCGAGGCACCGGCCAAGGATGTCGTGGCCTGGACCTGCGAGAGCCTGGATGAGGCCGAATCCAATCCCGGGCGTCCGCCCGCGGTCGATCGGGCCCGGGTCCAGGCCTTGCGCGAGCGCTTGCTGGCCCTGCTCGAAACCCAGGCCGGCTGGCGTGCGCGCCGCTTGCAGGGCGGTTTCCTGCGCGAGTGCCATGGCGACCTGCATCTGGGCAATCTGGTGCTGTGGCGCGACGCCGTGCTTGCCTTCGATGCGATCGAGTTCGAGCCCGCGCTGCGCTGCATCGACCTGATCAACGACCTCGCCTTTGCCTTCATGGACCTGCTGGCCTGCGGGCAGGCCGAGCTGGCCTGGCGCCTGGTCAACGGCTATGTCGAGCGCAGCGGCGATTTCGATGGCCTGACCGGCTTGCGTGCCTTTGCCGCCTACCGTGCGCTGGTGCGGGCCAAGGTGGCCTTGCTGTCGGGGCAGCCCGAGGGCTTCCTGCGCTACTGGCCGCTGGCAGAAAGGCTGGCGGCCGATCCGCCACCGCCGCGCCTGCTGCTGGTCATGGGCCTCAGCGGCGCCGGCAAGTCCACGCTGGCGGCCATGCTGGCCGAGCAGTCGGGTGCGATCAGGCTGCGCTCCGATGTCGAGCGCAAGCGGCTCCATGGGCTGGCGGCGACCGAGCGGCCGACGCCGAGGCTTGACCTCTACGGCGCCGCGGCGACTCTGGCCACTTACGCGCGCCTGGTCGAGCTGGCCGATGGCTTGCTGGCCGCCGGCCACTCGGTCGTGATCGATGCCGCCTTGCTGCGCCAGTCCGAGCGCGCCGCATTGCGGCAACTGGCGCAGCGCCGCCAGCTGCCTTGCCTGCTGGTCGAATGCCGCGCCGATCCTGCCTTGATGGAGCGCCGGCTGCTGCAGCGCACTGCCGCCGGTACCGATGCGTCGGATGCCGGCATCGAGGTATTGCGGCGCCAGCGCGAGATGGTCGAGGCGGTCCCGGCCGACTGGGCGGCCGAACACCGCGTGCTGTGCAATGACGGCAGCCTGGAGCAGCTACGCGGGGCAGCCGTAGCCTTGCTGGCGGACTGGGTGGGTTGACGCCCTGGTAGCACTGAGGCCGGCTGCGGCTGAAGGCTCAGTCACCCTGCCGGCGCGTGGCGCTCAGCGTAGCGCAGCCGGGGGCCATTCGACTTCGCTGGCCGGGCGGAACGGCCCGATCGGGCTGCCTGACTGGCCGAGCCGGGTCGCGCGGATATCGTCCTCGCTCGGGTAGCGGCCTTGCAGCAGGTAGTCGAAGACGCGGCGCGCGATCGGCGCCGCGCTGGCGGCACCGAAGCCGGCGTTCTCGACGATCACGGCCAGCGCGACCTGTGGCTTGTCCGCCGGCGCGAAGGCCGAATAGAGCGCGTGGTCGCGTTGGCGCTCGGCCATTCGAGCGGCGTTGTACTTGTCCTTCTGCCCGATCGTCACGGCCTGCGCGGTGCCGGTCTTGCCGCCGCTGCGGTAGGGGGCGCCGGCGAAGACCCGGGTGCCGGTGCCTTCGGTCGTCACGCCTTCCATCGCGCTGAGCACGGTGGCGACATGTGCCGGCTTGTAGCCGAGCGACTCGCCGGGTCCGACCTCGGCCGGGGTCTCGGCCCGGGTCACGACATCCTGCGTGGCCAGCAGCACATGCGGCTTGTGCTTGACGCCGCCGTTGGCCAGTGTCGCGGTCGCGTGCGCGAGCTGCAGCATCGTGAAGCTGTTGTAGCCCTGGCCGATGCCGAGCGAGATCGTCTCGCCCGCATACCATTTGCGCTGCTCGGGGCGTTTGTAGGTGTTGCGCTTCCACTCCTGGTTCGGCAGCACGCCACGGACCTCGCCGCGCAGGTCGATGCCGGTGATCTGGCCAAAGCCCAGCGGTGCCATGAAGTCGTGGATCGCATCGACGCCGAGGTCGTTGGCGAGGATGTAGTAGTAGACGTTGCTCGACACCACGATGCTGCGGCGCAGGTTGACCGCCCCGAGCCCGCCGTCGCCATGGCTGCGGAAGCGGTGGCCGCCGAACTCCCAGTAGCCCGGGTCGTTGATCACGGTTTCGGCCTTGCGCTTGCCCAGCTCGAGTGCGGCCAGCGCCATGAAGGGCTTGTAGGTCGATCCGGGCGGGTAGGTGCCGCGCAGCGCGCGGTTCAGCAGCGGCTTGTCGATCGACTCGTTGAGCGCCTTCCAGTTCTCGACATCGATGCCCTCGACGAACAGGTTCGGGTCGAAGGTCGGCTTGCTGACGAAGGCCAGCAGTTCGCCATTGCGCGGGTCGATCGCGACCAGCGCGCCGCGACGGTCGCCAAACAGGTCCTCGACCATCTTCTGCAGCTTGATGTCGATCGTGAGCTTGACGGTGTTGCCGGGCGTTGCGGGCGAGTCGGCCAGCTTGCGCACCGCGTGGCCGCCGGCCGAGGTCTCGACCCGCTCGAAGCCGGTGATGCCGTGCAGCACCCGCTCGTAGCTCTGCTCGACCCCGAGCTTGCCGATGTACTCGGTGCCGCGGTAGTTGGCGATTTCCTCGTCGCTCCAGTCCTCCATCTGCGCCTTCTCGCGCGCATTGATGCGGCCGATATAGCCGATCACATGGCTGGCGGTCTCGCCCAGTGGATAGTGGCGGAACAGCCGGGCCTGGATCTCGACGCCGGGGAAGCGGTAGCGCTGGGCCGCGAAGCGGGCGATCTCCTCGTCGCTCAGGCGCGTGCGGATCGGGATCGAGTCGAAGCGGCGCGACTCCTCCGACAGGCGCTTGAAGCGGCGCAGGTCGCGCGGGGTGATCTCGATCAGCTCCTTCAGGCCTTCGATCACCTCGTCGAGCTTGCCGACCTTGGAGGGCGTGATCTCGAGCGTGTAGGCCGAGTAGTTGTTGGCCAGCACCACGCCGTTGCGGTCCGTGATCAGGCCGCGGTGCGGTACCACCGGCAGCACCGCGATCCGGTTCGACTCGGCCTGCTCGAGCAGGTCCTCGTGCCGGATCACCTGCAGGTAGAACATGCGTGCCAGCACCAGGCTGAAGCAGAACGCGGCGAACAGGCCTGCGACCCAGACCCGGGAACGGAACTGGGCCAGTTGCTGCTCGAGGTTGCGCAACTCCATGACGGCTCAGAGCGGACGGCTGTCGTCGGGGTCGTGCGCGCGCCGCTGCGGCGCCAGCAGCAGCCAGTTGGCCGGCAGCCAGAGCGCGGCCTCGATCAGCGGCGCCAGCAGCGCGCTCCAGTCGGGCCAGCCCGATCCCGTCAGCAGTCTGACCAGCCATTGCATCGCATGCGCGGCCAGCAGCAGCGGCAGCACATGTAGGGCCTGGGTCGGCAGCGCGAACCAGAGCAGGCGCCGGTGCACCTGCAGGCCCAGGAAGGCGAGCGCCGAGAAAGCCAGCGCATGCTGGCCCAGCAGCGCGCCCTGGTGCACGTCCAGCGCGATGCCAAAGGCGAAGCAGGCTCCGATGCCGAGCCGGCGCGGTTCGTGCACGACCCAGAACAGCAGCACGACGGCGAGCAGGCTGGGCGCCCAGGCGGCGCGACCGCTCAGGCCCATGCCCAGCATCATTTCGAGCAGCAGCGCCAGCACCAGGCTCAAGCCGATGAACCAGGGCTTGACAGGCAGCAGCAGGGGCTGGCCAGCCGGCATGATCATCGCTTGCTCCCTTCGGGGCTGCGCAGGGGCTTGCCGGTCAAGGGCTCCAGCACCAGCAGCTGCAGCGAATGTTCCGGCCGTGCCATCGGCTGGCACAGCACGCGCGCGAAGCCGCCGTCGCCCTGGTGCGTGATGCTGTGGATATGGGCGACCGGCAGCCCGGGCGGGTAGATGCCATCGACGCCGCTGGTGGTCAGCAGGTCGCCGACCTCGAGGTCGGCACTGGCGGCGATGAAGCGCAGTTCGAGCAGTCCCTGCCGGGGCTGGCCGTAGGCGACGCTGCGCTGTCCGGTACGGGTGTTGAGCACGGGAATCGCCTGGTCGCGGTCGGTCAGCAGCGTGACTTCCGACACCAAGGGATAGACCCGGGTGACCTGACCCAGCACGCCATAGCCGTCCATGACCGGCGAGCCGGGCTTGATGCCCTGGGCCTCGCCGCGGTCGATCACGAGCTTGCGGGTATAGGGGTCGGCGCTGTCATACAGGGCTTCGGCGCCATGCGCCTTCACCGTCAGCCGTTCACGCATGCCGAGCAGGGCGCGCAGCTCGCGGTTTTCCTGACCCAGGTGCTCGACCTGGGCCGCGCGCTGGACCTGGCGCGTCAGCTCGGTGCGCGCGGCACTGGCTTCCTGTTGTGCGGCTTGCAGGCTGCCGAGGTAGCCGCTGCCGGCCTGCAAGGCGCGGATCGGCGCCAGCGCCAGCCATTGCAGCGGCGTCAGCGCGGTGGCGACGGCCGCGCGCAGCGGCGCGCCCAGCTGCAAGCGGGTGTCGACCACCATCAGCAGCACCGACAGCGCGCTCAGCAGCAGCAGCTTGGACAGGGGCGTCAGGCCCTGCCGGAACAGCGGCGGAGGTCTGCGGTCTACGGTCGCCTTCGGCATGGCCCGAGCCGCTCAGGGTTTATTCGTGGGACAGGACGCTGCCGCCCAGGCGATCCATGCGTTCGAGCGCCATGCCGCAACCGCGCACGACGCAGGTCAGGGGCTCCTCGGCCACCAGCACTGGCAGGCCGGTTTCCTCGGCCAGCAGGCGGTCGAGGTCGCTCAGCAGCGCGCCGCCGCCCGTCAACATCATGCCGCGCTCGGCGATGTCGGCGCCCAGCTCGGGTGGGGTCTGCTCGAGCGCGATCTTGACCGCCGAGACGATCTGGTTCAGCGGATCGGTCAGCGCTTCCAGCACCTCGTTGCTGCTGATCGTGAAGCTGCGCGGCACGCCTTCGGACAGGTTGCGGCCCTTGACTTCCATCTCCTTGATCTCGGAGCCAGGGAAGGCCGAGCCGATCTGCTTCTTGATCGCTTCTGCGGTCTGTTCGCCGATCAGCATGCCGTAGTTGCGGCGGATGTAGTTGATGATGGCGTCATCGAACTTGTCGCCACCGACGCGCACGCTGCCCTTGTAGACCATGCCGCCCAGGCTGATCACGCCGACTTCGGTCGTGCCGCCGCCAATGTCGATCACCATCGAGCCCGAGGCTTCGGACACCGGCAGTCCGGCGCCGATCGCGGCGGCCATCGGTTCCTCGATCAGGTAGACCGCGCTGGCGCCAGCGGCCTCAGCCGCGTCCTTGATCGCACGGCGCTCGACCTGGGTCGAGCCGCAGGGCACGCAGATGATGATGCGCGGGCTCGGCGTCAGCAGGCTGCGCGGGTGCACCATCTTGATGAACTGCTTGATCATCTGCTCGGTGACCACGAAGTCGGCGATCACGCCGTCCTTCATCGGGCGGATCGCCTCGATGTTGCCCGGCACCTTGCCGAGCATGGCCTTGGCTTCCCGGCCGACCGCCTGGATCGTCTTCTTGCCGCTCGGGCCGCCTTCGTGACGGATCGCGACCACCGACGGCTCGTCGAGCACGATGCCCTTGTCGCGCATGTAGATCAGGGTGTTGGCGGTGCCGAGGTCAATTGCCAGGTCGGTGGAGAAATGCCGACGGAAAACTTCGAACATGTCTGGATATCCTGTGAGGCCTGCCGGCGGCTGTGGCGCGGCAGCGCCTAAGTATGGGGGGTTGTAGCTGGACTGGGGGCTGGCCGATATCAGGGCTTGGCGCGCGAGAACGCGGCAGCCGCAGCGGTCGCCAAACGGAGGATAATACCGCAATGGCCTGTCTCTAAGGCCTTTTGGCGCCAAGCTTTTTTGTAACGAAGTTCCGGTTGCGAAGCTGGATCTGTCTCACTTTCTGGACCCCGCAATGTCCCTGACCCTGCCAGATATCGGGCGCATCGCCCATCTCGCGCGGCTCGAGCTCGACCAGGCGCACGCCGAGCGCATGCTGAGCCGGCTCAACGGCTTTTTCGACCTGGTCGAACAGATGCAAGCGGTCGATACCGCCGGCGTCGAGCCGCTCGCGCACCCGACTGCCGTGATCGGCCAGGTCGCGCTGCGCCTGCGCGACGACGTGGTGAGCGAATTCAACCAGCGCGAAGCCAACCAGAAGAGCGCCCCGGCCGTGGAAAACGGCCTGTTCCTCGTGCCCAAGGTGATCGAATGAGCGAGCTGTATCAACTGGATGTGAGCGCGCTGGCCGCCAAGTTGGCCGCGCGCGAGGTTTCGAGCGTCGAAGTCACGCAGGCCCTGCTGGAGCGCGCCAAGGCGAACGCCGATCTTGGCGCCTACCTGGCGCTCGACGAGGCAGTCAGCCTGGCGCAGGCCCGCGCCGCCGACGCGCGACTGGCCGCCGGCGAGCGCGCACCGCTGCTGGGCGTGCCGATCGCGCACAAGGACATCTTCGTCACCAAGGACTTCCCGACCACCGCCGGCTCGAAGATGCTCGAGGGCTATCGCAGCCCGTTCGACGCCACCGTGGTCGCCAAGCTGGCCGCCGCCGGTGCCGTCACGCTGGGCAAGCTCAACTGCGACGAGTTCGCGATGGGCTCGGGCAACGACAACTCGGCCTACGGCCCCGTGCTCAACCCCTGGGACAAGACCCGGGTGCCGGGCGGCTCCTCGGGCGGTTCGTCGGCCGCCGTGGCCGCGCGCCTGGTGCCGGCCGCGACTGGCACCGACACCGGCGGCTCGATCCGTCAGCCGGCCAGCTTCACCGGCATCACCGGCATCAAGCCGACCTATGGCCGCTGCTCGCGTTACGGCATGGTGGCCTATGCGTCGAGCCTGGACCAGGCCGGCCCGATGGCGCGCAGCGCCAAGGACTGCGCGCTGCTGCTGTCGGCGATGGTCGGCCCTGACCTGGATCGCGACTCGACCAGCCTGGACCGCCCGGCCGAGGACTATGCCGCCGCGCTCGGCCTGCCGCTGTCGCCTGACGCCACGGTGGCCCAGCCCCTGAAGGGCCTGCGCATCGGCCTGCCGCAGGAATTCTTCGGCGCCGGCTGCGCGCCCGATGTGCTGGCCGCGGTCCATGCTGCGCTGGCCGAATACGAAAAGCTCGGCGCGACGCTGGTCGAGATCCGGCTGCCGCGCACCGAACTCTCGATTCCGGCCTACTACATCATCGCCCCGGCCGAGGCCAGCTCGAACCTGAGCCGCTTTGATGGCGTCAAGTTCGGCCACCGTGCCAAGGACTACGCCGACCTGAGCGACATGTACAAGAAGTCGCGCAGCGAGGGCTTCGGCGAGGAAGTGCAGCGCCGCATCCTGACCGGTGCCTATGTGCTGAGTCACGGCTACTACGACGCCTACTACCTGAAGGCACAGCAGATCCGGCGCCTGATCGCGCAGGATTTCCAGTCCGCCTTCGAGCAATGCGACCTGATTGCCGGTCCGGTCGCGCCCAGCGTGGCCTGGAAGATCGGCGAGAAGTCGGACGATCCGGTCGCGGCCTACCTGGCTGATATCTACACCCTGCCGGCCTCGCTGTCGGGCCTGCCGGGCATGAGCGTGCCGGCTGGCTTTGGTTCTGATGGCATGCCGGTCGGCCTGCAGCTGATCGGCAACTATTTCCAGGAAGCGCGCCTGCTGGGCGCCGCCCACCATTTCCAGTGCGCCACCGACTGGCACACCCGTGCTCCGAAGGACTTCGCATGAGCAAGAAGCAAGCCTCCCTGCTGGTGCAGGGCTACGAGGTCGTGATCGGCTTCGAGACCCACGCCCAGCTCTCGACCCACAGCAAGATCTTCAGCCGTGCCTCGGTCGCCTTCGGCGCCGAGCCCAATACCCAGGCCTGCGCGGTCGATCTGGCGCTGCCCGGCACGCTGCCGGTCATGAACAAGGGTGCGGTCGAGCGCGCGATCCAGTTCGGCCTGGCGGTCGGCTCGCATGTGGCTGAGCGCAGCATCTTCGCGCGCAAGAACTACTTCTACCCCGACCTGCCCAAGGGCTACCAGATCAGCCAGTTCGAGATCCCGGTGGTGCAGGGCGGCGAAGTCTCGTTCTTCCTCGGCGACGAGAAGAAGAGCGTGCGCCTGGTGCGCGCCCACCTCGAAGAGGACGCCGGCAAGTCGCTGCACGAGGACTTCCACGGTCTGTCGGGCATCGACCTGAACCGCGCCGGCACGCCGCTGCTCGAGATCGTGACCGAGCCCGACATCCGCTCCAGCGCCGAGGCCGTGGCCTATGCCAAGGAACTGCACAAGATCGTGACCTGGATCGGCATCTGCGACGGCAACATGCAGGAAGGTTCGTTCCGCTGCGACGCCAACGTGTCGGTCAGGAAGCCCGGCGCGCCGCTGGGCACCCGCCGCGAGATCAAGAACCTGAACAGCTTCAAGTTCATGCAGCAGGCGATCGACTTCGAGGTGCGCTGGCAGATCGACCGCATCGAGGACGGCTACGAGATCGAGCAGGCCACCGTGCTGTTCGACCCTGATACCGGCGAGACCCGCGCCATGCGCACCAAGGAAGACGCGGCCGACTACCGCTATTTCCCCGATCCGGACCTGCCGCCGCTGCTGATCGAGCGCGAATGGGTCGAGCGCGTGCGCGCCGAAATGCCCGAGCTGCCGCGCGTGCAGGCCGAGCGTTTCGTCGCCGACTACGGCCTGCCTGAATACGACGCTACCACGCTGACCCAGAGCCCGGCCATGGGCGCCTACTTCGAGCAGGCGGCCAAGCTCAGCGGCCAAGCCAAGCTGGTCAGCAACTGGATCATGGGCGAGATCTCGCGCCGCCTCAACGCGGGCGAGCTCGACATCGCGGCCAGTCCGGTCAGCGCGGCCCAGCTTGCCGCGCTGGTCGCGCGCATCGCCGACAACACCATCAGCAACAACGCCGGCAAGCAACTGATGGATGCGCTGTGGGCCGGCGAGGCGATCGCTGGCGAGCCGCAGGCGCAGGTCGACGCGCTGATCGAGTCCAAGGGCTTGAAGCAGATGAACGACAGCGGCGCGCTGGAAGCCATCGTCGACGAGGTGCTGGCCGCCAACGAGAAGAACGTGGCCGAGTACCGCGCCGGCAAGGAAAAGGCGTTCAACGCGCTGGTCGGCCAGGTCATGAAGGCCAGCAAGGGCAAGGCCAATCCGGGCCAGGTCAACGAGGTCCTGAAGGCCCGTCTGGGCTGATCCGCCACGGTTCCCGGCGGCTGCCGGGCCTGTCAGGCCGGGTGCCCGCTGGCGCTGGTGTCAGCGCGCTTCCTGCGTCCAGAGCTGGCGCAGTCGTGCCAGCTCCTCGTCGAAGCGCTGTTCGATGCGCTGGCGCTCGCGCTGCTGTGCCTCCAGCTGGGCTGACTGGAAGGCACGCTGGCGTGTGTTTTCCTGCTCCAGCTGCCTGAGCTCGGCCGGCGCCTGGTCGGGCTGCTGGCGGTAGAACTCGAGCTTGGCGGCCAGGCTCAGGCGCTGCCGGTCCAGCTCGGCTGCGCGTACTCGCACCGCGGCAATCAGTCCGTCTTGCTGTTCGAGCAGTTCGGCCCTGGTCCGGTAATGTGCGGCCGGATCGGGGTAGCGCAGCACCAGCGCGCGGTTCTGGCGCTGGTCCTCCTTGATCTGGGCCTGCAGATTCGCTTCCTGTTCCAGGCGTGCGGCTTGCTCTGCCCGCTCGCTGCCGGTCAGCAGCGGCGGAATCACGCGCTTGAGGTCGCCACTGGCCTTGAGCTCGCGCTGGCCCGTTCCGATGCACTCGGGAATCGGCCGGTCAGCGGTGATGCGCCGACCCCTGGGGTCGATGCAGACATAGATGCTGGGCTGTCCGCCGGTCGCGTAGCTGCCCTCCTGGGCCTGGGCCCACAACAGACCCGGGCTGCCCGAGTAGCCGGCCAGGACCAGGATCAGCCAGGCAGCCGCCTTGAGGCTGCGCCCCGACCCGATCGGCTGGTTTGCCATGCTGCCTGTCCCTTCGTCGTTGGCTTCCGCCAAGACGGGCGGAACCTGGGCTCAGGCCACGCCGTAGCGGTTGCGGTAGGCCTGGACCCGATCGCGGTGTTCGGTCATCTCGCCGCCCACCTGCTGCTGCAGATAATGCAGCAGGTCGGACAGTTGCGCAATCGCGCAGACCTGAAGGCCGAGCTGTCCGCGCACATATTGCACGGCGCTGTAGGGCACGTCGCGCACGCCATCCGCCGTGGTCTCGGTCGCCATTTCCTGGCGATCCAGCGCGATCGCCACCGCATGCGGCGTGGCGCCGGCGGCCTTGATCAGCGCGATCGATTCGCGGGCGGCGGTACCCGCGCTCATGACGTCATCGATGATCAGCACCCGGCCCTTGAGCGGCGCGCCGACCAGGCTGCCTCCCTCGCCATGGTCCTTGGCTTCCTTGCGGTTATAGGCGAACGGCTTGTTGACGCCCAGGCGCGCGAGCTCGATCGCCACCGCCGCCGCCAGCGGGATGCCCTTGTAGGCCGGGCCGAAGATCATGTCGAACTCCATACCGCTGGCCTGGATGCGCCGGGCATAGAAGGACGCCAGCCGACCCAGCTTGGCGCCGTCGTCGAACAGGCCGGCGTTGAAGAAGTAGGGGCTCAGGCGACCGGCCTTGGTCTTGAACTCGCCAAAGCGCAACACGCCCGATTCGACGGAAAATTGCACAAATTCCAGCGCCAGTGCGTCGTCTGACGCCGGCTTGTTCGCTTCAACCACCATGGGAAATTCCTTGTTCAAACTCACCAGCCTCAACCTCAACGGCATCCGATCCGCCACTTCCAAGGGGCTGGAAGACTGGGTCGCGGCCCAGGCGCCTGATTGTATTGGCGTGCAGGAGCTCAAGGCGCAAGGCGCCGACGTGGCCGGCCGTTTCGAGCAGCTCGCCGGCCTGCAGGGCTACTTCCACTACGCCGAGAAGAAGGGCTATTCGGGCGTCGCGCTCTACAGCCGGCACGAGCCCAGCGACGTGATCGTCGGCCTGGGCGAGCCTGAGTTCGACGCCGAGGGCCGCTATGTCGAACTGCGCTTCGATACGCTCGGCAAGAAGCGCAGCCTCATCAGCTGCTACTTCCCGAGCGGCTCATCGAGCGAGGAGCGCCAGCAGGCCAAGTTCCGCTTCCTTGAGCTGATCTACCCGCATCTGGCCAGCCTGAACGCCGAGCGCGACTATGTGCTGTGCGGCGACGTCAACATCGCGCACCGCGAGATCGACCTGAAGAACTGGAAGGGCAACCTCAAGAACAGCGGCTTCCTGCCCGAGGAACGCGCCTGGATGAGCAAGCTGCTGGGCGAGGCCGGTCTGGTTGACGTCTACCGCCAGCTGCACCCGGAGGAGGGCGAGGGCGGCTACACCTGGTGGAGCAACCGCGGCCAGGCGCGCGCCAACAACGTCGGTTGGCGCATCGACTACCAGCTCGCGAGCCCGGCGCTGGCCGAGCACGCGCGCCGCGCCAGTATCTACAAGCAGCAATGGTTCAGCGACCATGCGCCGCTGACCATCGAGTACGACTGGACGCTCTGACCCCGCGCTGGCGTCTCAGTCCTGCGCCGGTCGAACCAGCTGCCAGCGCGCGAGCTTGCCGCCTTCGAACTCGCAGCTCACGCTCGAGCCCGATTCGTCGCTCCAGCGGTAGATCTCGGGCTGGGCGCCTTCGGCCGACAGCCGCTCGCCGAGGGCGCGCGTCTGCGCGATCACATGCAGCAGCGGGCGGCCCGACTGCAGCTTCGCGTTGAGCATGACCGCGCTGTCGACATGGCCGACCGGCCGATTGGCCGCGCGCTTCATGACGCCCATCAGGCGCGTGAAATGCAGCAGCAGCCACATTACGAGGCCGGCGACCGCGAAAGCCACGCCGGGCCAGCCGAACTGGGATTGCGCCAGTACCAGCAGCGCTGCCACGCCGGCCCATAACAAAATGCTTTGGAATCTCATGCCGGGATTGTCGCCGCAGCCGACCCGGGGCCTGCCGTCCTCATCCGGTTTGATCAAGCTGCGGCTGGCCGGGCAGCAGGAAATGAGAGGGCGCGGACAGGGCCAGGGTGGCAGCGCTGCTCGGTGCTTCGTCCTTGAGCGCCACACCCGAAACGGCACGGGCCCGGGCTTCGGTCATCAGGTAGTGGAGCTTGTGCAGGGCCTCGTCATAGGGCAGCCCTGCAGGCCTCACGTTGGAGATGCAGTTGCGGTTCGCGTCGCTCAGGCCCACGCGGGGCATCCAGGTCAGGTACAGCCCCATGCTGTCGGGCGAGCTCAGACCGGGCCGCTCGCCAATCAGGATCACCACCAGGCGCGCGCGCAGCAACTGGCCCACCTCGTCAGCCACCGCCACGCGGCCCTGGCTGACCAGAGTCAGGGGTGCCACCTGCCAGCCTTCGTCCCGCAGGCGGGGCAGCAGCGCCTGCAAGAAAGGCACGGCATGGCGGCAGATGGCCAGGGCGGACAGGCCATCTGCCACCACGAAGGCCACATCGTGCACGCGCTCGACGACAGCCTGGTCCAGCGCGCTGGCCTGCGGGGACACCAGCGCCTGCTGGGTCGCGGTCAGCCTGTGCAGCAGCAGCGCACGCGACTCGGCGTCCAGGCGCCGGCCCAGGTCGGGGCGCTGCAAGTACGTGTCCCGGTCGGCGGCAGCGCTGTGCAGTGCGACAGCCTCGTGGCCCAGCTCAGCCAGGGCCTGCCGCAAGGCTGTCGGGTCGAGTGCCAGATGCACGGCATCGCGGGCCTGGGCATGGGCCAGCTGAAAGGCCAGCTGCGCTTGTGTGGGCAGGCTCACGCCGGCGCGACCCAGCGCGATGCGTGCATCGGTGTAGCGGCGCAAGGCCGACCAGGGGTTGGTGGTGACGAGTGACATGGGAGGGACTTGGGCTTTTGCCATGCTCAGGCTCCCCCGACATGCGCCAGAGCCGGCTGAAACAGCGACGGCAGGCCATCGGGCAGCCGGAAGCTGGCATCGGGCCGGCTGAAGATCTGCGTCCGTGCCAGCCAGGCTTCGAATTCGGGTGCCGAGCGCAGGCCCAGCAGGCGCCGCGCATAAAGCGCGTCGTGGAAGGACGTGGTCTGGTAGTTCAGCATGATGTCGTCCGACCCCGGAATACCCATCACGAAGGTACACCCCGCCGTGGCCAGCAGCGTGAGAAGCACATCCATGTCGTTCTGGTCGGCCTCGGCATGGTTGGTATAGCAGACATCGCAGCCCATGGGCAGTCCCAGCAGCTTGGCGCAGAAATGGTCCTCCAGCCCGGCGCGGATGATCTGCTTGCCGTCGTACAGGTATTCCGGCCCGATGAAGCCCACCACGCTGTTGACCAGCAGCGGCTTGAAGTGGCGTGCCACCGCGTAGGCGCGAGCCTCGCAGGTCTGCTGATCGACGCCATGATGGCCGTTGGCGGACAGGGCGCTGCCCTGCCCGGTCTCGAAGTACATGACGTTGTTGCCTACCGTGCCGCGCTGCAGCGACAGCGCGGCTTGATGCGCTTCGGCCAGCAAGTCCAGCGTGATGCCGAAGCTGCGATTGGTGGCCTCGGTGCCGCCAATCGACTGGAAGACCAGGTCCACCGGTGCGCCCCGCTCGATGGCCTGCAGGGTGTTGGTCACATGGGTCAGCACGCAGGACTGCGTCGGGATGCCGTAATGCTCGATCACCTCGGCCATCATGCTCACCAGTCGGATGACCTGGGCTACGTTGTCGGTCGCAGGGTTGATGCCGATCACCGCGTCGCCACTGCCGTACAGCAGCCCGTCGAGCAGGCTGGCGGCGATGCCGCTGCTGTCGTCGGTCGGGTGGTTGGGCTGCAGGCGCGTGGACAGGCGTCCCGGCAGGCCGATGCTGTTGCGAAAAGCCGATCGCACCTCGCACTTGCTGGCCACCAGGATCAGGTCCTGGTGGCGCATGATCTTGCTGACTGCCGCCGCCATCTCGGGCGTGATGCCGGCACGCACTGCCGCCAGCGCGGCCCCATCGGTGTCATCGGCCAGCAGCCAGTTGCGCAAGTCGCCCACGGTCAGGTGCGCGATCGGCGCGAAGGCCTCTGCGTTGTGCGTATCCATGATCAGACGCGTGACCTCGTCCTCTTCATACGGAATCAGGGCCTCGTTCAGGAAGGTGCGCAGCGGCAGCTCGGCCAGGGTCATCTGTGCCACCACGCGCTCCTGCGCAGTCTGAGCCGCCACGCCCGCCAGCAAGTCGCCTGACCGGGCTGGCGTAGCCTTGGCCATCAGATCCTTGAGGTCACGGAAGGTGAAGGTCTGCGCCCCCACCTGGTGCCGATAGCGCGCGCGGCTCATGATTGCAGTGCCGGGGCACTGGATGAGGAGGATGTCGTCATGGCAGATGAAGGGAATGGTTATTGCTTCAGCCACTGTAGGACAACGCTCGAGTCGGGCGTTATCGGAAATCGGCAAAGTTGCAAACCGCCCCCATGCCCACTGCCACGCCGTCCTGTGCGTTTCGCGCGCCGAGCGCCTCCGTTTGGTGCAACCAGTCGCCCGTCGTGGCCCTGCGGTCGTCACTGGTGCACGATGCCGACGAACAAGCCAGCCAGCTGACAGGCTGGAATCAGCAGTACGACCAGCTGAGCTGCGGCGCGTTCAGCGGGGAGCTGCTCGAGCTGCAGCTGCCGCAGATGCAGGTGTTTCGCGAGCGCGTCAACCAGTCGGTGCGCCAGTCCTGCACCTCGTGGTCCGACGCCCTGTGGCTGGGTCTGCCCGACATGTCCAACATGTTCGCCATGGCGGACCAGGCCCATATCCGCATCAATGGCCGGCTCAATGTGGGCCACGACATCATGCTGCGGTCGGGTGACGAGCCCTTTGAGCTGCTGACGCCTCCGGCACACAGCATCTTCGGCGTGGTGGTGCGGCAGCAGGCCCTGCAAGCAGCGGCTGAACGCCAGGGCAGTCGCATCGATTGGGCCGGCTTGCAACAGGCTCACTGGCTGCAGGCGGGCGGAACTTCGCGCGCGCGCAGCCAACGCCTGCTGCAGGCGGCACTGGTCAACGCTCCCGTGGGCCTGAGCGCCACCTGGCAGGCACGGCACGCGCAGGCCTTGCAGTCCGAACTGCTTGACATGGTGGTGGGCCTGCTCGAGCACGGCATTGCCGACCCAGGCCCGCGCCAGAGCTTGGCGAAACGGCAACGTGTCGTGTCCCAGGTGCGAGAACTGGTGCTGGCCCGGCCTGACCATGCGGTGACCGTGCCGGAGCTTTGCGAGCAGCTGCATGTGAGCCGTCGGACCCTGCAGTACTGCTTCGAGGATGTGCTGGGCCTGAGCCCGCTGCAATACCTGCGCGCGATCCGGCTCAACGGGGCGCGCCGCCAGCTGCGCCAGGCCGCGTTGCGCCAGCAGTCGGTGCAGGACGTGGCCGTGAACTGGGGTTTCTGGCACTTCAGCCAGTTCGCCAGCGACTACCGCAAGCTGTTTGGCGAGACGCCTTCGACCACACGCAAGGCCGGGGCGCATTGAGGGCGAGGGCGCGTGCGCCCTCGCTCCCTGGCCTGGCTGCACTCGCCGGATGGGCTTTCTCGCCAATCCCGCCGGAGAATGGCTGGCCCGGATCGGGTGATCGTGACCCGGCAGTGAAAAATCGGCACAATGAACCGGGCAGCCGTCGGGCATCGGGCCCGTCGCTCGTTTCCGATCCGGGCCAGAACTTGTCAGACCTTCCTTCCGATATTGTCGCTCCGGTCTCTGCCAGCTCGGCCTATCCCAGGCCCAGGATGCCGGATGAGCTCTGGCAGCTGCTGCAGAACCCGCAGTCCTCCGCCCATGGCGCGCGCCATCTGGGTGACGCGCTGGTGCGCAGCGGCACCCTGACTGCCGAGCAGCTGTCCGAAGCACTCGCGACCCAGGCCGAGCAGCGCTCGCTCGGCATCCACCGCCAGCTCGGCCAGCAGCTGGTCGAGAGCGGTCTGCTGACCGAGGCCCAGTTGCGCCATGTGATCGCGGGCTGGCTGGGCAACCGGGTGCTCGACCCCTCGGTCTACCTGTTCGACCAGGAGGCACTCGCGCTGGTGCCGCGCAGCTTCGCCGAGCGCGAGGCGGTGTTGCCGCTGTTGCTGCAGGATGACATCCTGGTGCTCGCGATGGCCGACCCGCTCGACAAGCGGCTGCTCGATGAATTGCGCTTCATGACCCAGCGCCGCATTGTCTCGGTGCTGGCAGCGCCCGGCACGCTGATGCCCTCGGTCGCGCGCGCCTACGAACCGCAGGTCGGTCTGGGCGAGCTGCCCAGGCCCAAGGAGGTCAACCGTGCCTCGTCGCGCGACCTGGTCAACGACCTGCAGGCCGGCGCCGAGGTGGGCCGCGAACCCGAGTCCGATGTCGTCAGCGAGTCCGACAACACGCTGGTGCGGCTCATCAACTCGCTGATCGCCGAGGCAATCGCGCAGAAGGCGTCCGACATCCATATCGAGACCCAGCCCGCCCCGCGCAAGGTCAGGATTCGGTTCCGCATCGACGGCGAACTGCGGCGCTACCTCGAGGTCGAGTCGCGCTTTCGCTACGCGCTGGTGGCGCGCATCAAGATCATGGCGGGCATGGATATCTCCGAGCACCGCAAGCCGCAGGATGGCAAGATCGATTTCGCCCGCTTCGGCGGCAGCAAGACCGAACTGCGCGTCGTGACCGTGCCGACCCATGGCGGACTCGAGGATGTCGTGCTGCGACTGCTGGCTGGCTCCAAGCCGATGCCGATCGACTCGATCGGCCTGAGTGCCGGCAATCTGGCCGACCTGCGCCGGATGGCGCTCAAGCCCTATGGCCTGATGCTGGTCTGCGGCCCGACCGGCAGCGGCAAGACCACCACGCTGCATTCGCTGATCAGCGACATCAACACCGAGAACCGCAAGATCTGGACCGCCGAGGACCCGATCGAGATCACCCAGGACGGCCTGCGCCAGGTGCAGATGAACCCGCGCATCGGCTGGACCTTCGCTGCCGCGATGCGGACCTTCCTGCGTGCCGACCCCGACGTGATCATGATCGGCGAGATGCGCGACGAGGAAACCGCGCGCATCGCGGTCGAGGCCTCGCTGACCGGCCACCTGGTGCTGTCGACCCTGCACACCAACTCGGCGCCCGAGAGCATCGCGCGGCTGCTCGAGATCGGACTCGATCCGTTCAACTTCTCGGATTCGCTGCTGGCCATCCTGGCCCAGCGCCTGGTGCGCCGCCTGTGCCAGCAATGCGTCGAAGTCCGACCGGCTACCGCCGAGGAGATCGAGTCCCTGGCCAACCAGTACCTCGATGGCCACTCCCAGCATGACCCGCGCGAGGTCGCCGCGCTGATCGAGCGCTGGCGCCGCGACCATGGCCGGCCCGACGCCTTCGGTATCCGGCAACTCAACAGCTTCGTGCGGCATGGTTGCGAGGCCTGCGAGCAGCGCGGCTACCGGGGCCGGCTCGGCATCTACGAGCTGATGCTCAACGACGACCAGATCCGCCACCATATCCGCCACCGCGCCCCGGCCGGCGAGATCCGCCACAGCGCGCTTGGCGCCGGCATGCACACGCTGCGCCAGGACGGCATCGAGAAGGTGGTAGCCGGCCTGACCGATCTGGCCGAGGTGATCGCCGCGACCAATATGTGAGTCGCCCGGCTTGCCTACAATGAGGCGCATGCTGCAATACCTCACGATACCCGTCACGCCCTTCCAGCAGAACTGCTCGCTCGTCTGGTGCGACCAGACCCTGGAGGCCGCCGTGATCGATCCGGGCGGTGACCTCGAGTTGGTGCTGGCCGAGGTCGACCGGCTCGGACTCAAGCTCGGCCAGATCTGGCTGACGCACGCGCATATCGACCATGCCGGCGGCACCGCCGAGCTGGCGCAGCGCTTCAAGCTGCCGATCATCGGCCCGCACGAGGGCGACCAGTACTGGATCGACGGCCTGCCGATGCAGAGTGTCAAGTTCGGCTTCCCGCCGGCCGGCCATTTCACGCCAACGCGCTGGCTGCATGACCTCGACCAGTTGCAGCTCGGCCGCAGCGAGGTGACGGTGCGCCATTGCCCGGGCCATACGCCCGGCCATGTGGTCTTTCATTCGGCCGAGGCCAAGCGCGCCTTCGTCGGTGATGTGCTGTTCGCCGGCAGCATCGGCCGCACCGATTTCCCTGGCGGCAACCATGAGCAGTTGATTGCCAGCATCACGCAGCGCCTGTGGCCGATGGGCGACGACACCGTCTTCATCCCGGGTCACGGCCCCGAAAGCAGCTTCGGCCGCGAGCGGCGCGTCAACCCCTACGTACGCGGCACCTGATCGCGTCGTGGGGCTGGCCTGGCTTCAGCCCCGGGCCTGTTCGTAGAGTTGCCTGACTCGGGGCAGGTTGTCCTGCAGTTCCTGGATCCGGTTCGGGCCGCTCGGGTGGGTGGACAGGAAGCCCGGCCCGCCGCGGCCGTTGGCCGCCATCATCTTGCGCCAGAGCGACACGCTGGCCTGCGGGTTGTAGGCCCCGCGTGCGCCGAGCTCGAGTCCGACCAGATCGGCCTCGGTCTCGTCATCGCGGCTGTACTTGAGCGCCAGCAGCTGGGTGCCGAGGTCGGCCGCCACATTGCCCAGCTCGCCCAGGCCCAGTAGGCGCGCGCCCAGCGACAGCCCCAGGCTGGTGGCCTGGGTCTTGGCCAGCCGCTCGCGTGCATGCTCGCGCAGGGCATGCGCCATCTCGTGGCCCATGACCATCGCGACCTCGTCGTCGCCGAGCTTGAGCTTGTCGAGGATGCCGGTGTAGAAGCAGATCTTGCCGCCCGGCATGCAGAAGGCGTTGACCTGGGAGTTGCCGATCAGGTTGACTTCCCATTGCCAGCTGCGCGAGCGCGAGTTCCACGGTGCGGTGAAGGGAATCAGGCGGCGCGCGATCTGGCGCAGCCGCTGCAGCTGCGGGTGCTGCTCGGGCGCCAGCGCTCCCTTGGCCCGGGCCTGTTCCAGCATTTCGCCATATTGCTGTCGCGCCGCGCCTTCGAGCTCCTCGGCCGGCACCAGATTGCGCAGCGCCGAAGCCTCGCCGACATCGACCTGGGCCTGCGCCGTGGCGCTGACCAGTCCGGTGGCAGCCGCTGCGCCGGCCAGCAGGAAGCCGCGCCGCGGCGACCAGCGCCCGGCGCCCGGTTCGTCATGAGCCCCGGCCGAAGCCGAAAGGGAGGATTTCGCGTCGCAAAGCCAGCACATGCGCCAATAATAGACAAAAGCCTGCCGCCTGCGCAGGTTTTCTGTTTCAAGCCGTACATGCCTCCATCTGATCCCCGTCCCGCCGCCACGCTGGCCGAACCGCAGTCCGATCCGGTGCTCTCCTGGCGCGCCACCCTGCGCGCCTACCTGCAGCCCGCTGGCCTGCGCCTGTTCGCGCTCGGTTTCGCCGCTGGCCTGCCGCTGCTGCTGGTGCTCGGCACGCTGAGCTTTCGCTTGCGCGAGGCCGGCCTCGACCGCGCCACCATCGGCTACCTGAGCTGGGTTGGCCTGGCCTACGGTTTCAAGTGGTGCTGGGCGCCGCTGGTCGACCGGTTGCCGCTGCCGGGACTGAGCCGCTGGGTCGGCCAGCGCCGCGCCTGGCTGCTGCTGTCGCAATGCGTCGTCATGGCCGGCCTGGTCGGCATGGCGCTGACCGACCCGCGCACCGACCTGCAGGCCATGGTGGGTTACGCCCTGCTGGTGGCCTTTGCCTCGGCGACGCAGGACATCGCGCTCGACGCCTTCCGGATCGAATCGGCCGATGCCCGGCGCCAGGCCGCGCTGGTCGCCTATTACCAGACCGGCTATCGCCTCGGCATGATCTGGTCCGGCGCCGGTGTGCTCTGGCTGGCCGCGCGTGCCGAACTGGCGCCCGCGATCGCGGCCGGCTATCAGCAGGCGGCCTGGAGCAGCGCCTACCTGGTCATGGCCGGCTCGATGGTGATCGGCCTGCTGACCGTGCTGCTCTCGCCCGAGCCGGTGCGGCGCGTCATCCCGCCCGCGCGCAACCTAGCGGCCTGGCTGCGCGAGGTGCTGGTCGAGCCCTTTGCCGAATTCCTGCAGCGCTACGGCGCCCAGGCCCTGCTGCTGCTGGCGCTGATCGGGGTCTACCGCATCAGCGACGTGGTGATGGGCATCATGGCCAACCCGTTCTATGTCGACATGGGCTACAGCAAGGACGAGGTCGCCGCCGTCACCAAGGTCTACGGCGTGATCATGACCCTGGTCGGTGCCTTTGCCGGTGGCGCGCTGGCGCTGCGCTGGGGCGTCGCACGCGTGCTGATGCTGGGCGCCGTGCTGAGTGCCGTCAGCAACCTGCTGTTTGCCTGGCTGGCCTGGCATGGCCATGACCTGGTGGCGCTGATCGCGGTGATCGCCGCCGACAACCTGAGCTCGGGCATCGCTTCGGCTGCCTTCGTCGCCTACCTGTCGAGCCTGACCAATGTGAGCTATTCGGCCACGCAATACGCGCTGTTCAGCTCGATGATGCTGCTCGCGCCCAAGTGGCTGGCCGGCTATTCGGGCGTCTTCGTCGATGCCTATGGCTACAGCAGCTTCTTCATCGGCACGGCGCTGCTCGGCCTGCCGGTGCTGTTGCTGGTCTGGCTGGCATCCCGTGTCCAGGCCAGGACATCTGGCTAGAGCGCTTGGCCTGGATTTTCCAGCCAGTTGTCAGGCTCGTGCCATGTGGCTGGTGCACAATAGGGTCAAGTGCTGTCACACTGGCCCATGACAAGGCAGTTGTCGCGGGGGGATGAAGCGCCAAGACGCCAGTCACGCCCCGCCATACCGGATTCCAACGACGTCCTCTAGGACTTGCCGCCGCCCAGCTGGGCGGCGTTTTTTTTGCCGCTCGCTTTGCCGCTTACGCCCGTGCCTCATGCGGGACATCACGCCATGAGGCTGCCGGCAGTCCGGCGATGGGCGCACAATCGGTGCGTTCCTTGATCGTTTTGCCGATGCGCCACCTCGCCCACACCAGTCCCACTGCAGCCACTGCCACGACCGCCCCTGTCGGGTCCGCCGCCGCCCAGCCCGAGCGCTCGGATGCCGCCACCCTGCGCCGCCTCTTGCCCTATCTCTGGCAGTACCGCTGGCGCGTGGCGCTGGCGCTGGCCTTCATGGTCGGCGCCAAGCTGGCCAACGTCGGCGTGCCGCTGCTGCTCAAGGAACTGGTCGATGCGCTGACGCCGCGCACCGGCCTGGCGCCGGGCCAGGCCGCGCTGCTGGTGGTGCCGCTGGGCCTGCTGCTGGCCTATGGCCTGCTGCGCTTCTCGACCAGCCTGTTCACCGAGCTGCGTGAGCTGATCTTTGCCAAGGCGACCGAGGGTGCGACGCGCGCGATCGCGCTGCAGGTGTTCGGCCATCTGCACGGACTGAGCCTGCGCTTTCACCTCGAGCGCCAGACCGGCGGCATGACGCGCGACGTCGATCGCGGCACCCGCGGCGTGCAGTCGCTGATCTCCTACTCGCTCTACAGCATCTTCCCGACCCTGCTCGAGGTGGTGCTGGTGCTGGCGCTGCTGGGCACCAAGTTCGAGCTCTGGTATGTCTGGACCACGCTGGCGGCGCTGGCGGCCTATGTGTTTTTCACGGTCAAGGTCACCGAGTGGCGCACCCAGTACCGGCGCGAGATGAACGAGCTCGAATCGGCCAGCCAGACCCGTGCCGTCGATTCGCTGCTCAACTACGAGACCGTCAAGTATTTCAACAACGAGGCCTTCGAGTCGAGCCGCTACGGCGAGAGCCTGGAGCGCCTGCGCCGCGCCCGCGTCAAGAGCCAGACCACGCTGTCGCTGCTCAACGCCGGCCAGCAGCTGATCATCGCGACCGCGCTGGTCGCCATGCTCTGGCGCGCCACCAGCGCCGTGACCCAGGGCGGCATGACGCTGGGCGACCTGGTCATGATCAACGCCTTCATGATCCAGCTCTACATCCCGCTCAACTTCCTGGGCGTGCTGTACCGCGAGATCAAGCAGAGCCTGACCGACCTCGACAAGATGTTCACGCTGCTGGATCGCGAGCGCGAGATCGCCGATGCGCCGGGCGCGCCCGCGCTGGCGCTGGCGCTGGACGGGCCGCCCGAGGTCCGCTTCGAGTCGGTGCGCTTCGCCTACGAGCCGGCGCGCGAGATCCTGCATGGCATCAGCTTCACGGTGCCGGCCGGCAAGACGGTGGCGGTGGTCGGACCGTCCGGCTCCGGCAAGTCCACGCTGGCGCGCCTGCTGTACCGCTTCTACGATGTCGGCGGCGCCGCCATAGCGCCTGACGTGGCCGGCGCGATCCGGATCGCGGGCCAGGACATCCGCCAGGTGACCCAGTCCAGCTTGCGACGCGCGATCGGCATCGTGCCGCAGGACACGGTGCTGTTCAACGACAGCATCGGCTACAACATCCGCTACGGCCGCCCGGACGCCAGCCGCGAGGAAATGGTCGCCGCCGCCCAGGCCGCCCATATCCACGACTTCATCGAGAAGCTGCCCAAGGGCTACGACACCGTGGTCGGCGAGCGCGGCCTCAAGCTGTCGGGCGGCGAGAAGCAGCGCGTCGCGATCGCGCGCACCCTGCTGAAGAACCCGCCGATCCTGATCTTCGACGAGGCGACCTCGGCGCTCGACTCGGCCAACGAGCGCGCGATCCAGTCCGAACTGCGCAGCGCGGCGCGCGACAAGACCGCGCTGGTGATCGCGCACCGGCTCTCGACCGTGGTCGACGCGCACGAGATCATCGTGCTCGAGCAGGGCCAGATCGTCGAGCGCGGCGCCCATGCCGAACTGCTGGCGCGCAACGGTCGCTATGCCCAGATGTGGGCGCTGCAGCAAAGCGGCGCCGAGGAAGCCGTCGTGACCCCAGCGGACGCCTGAGATGGATACCAAATGGCTGGAGGATTTCGTCAGCCTGGCCGAGACGCGCAGCTTCAGCCGCTCGGCCCAGCTGCGCCATGTGACGCAGCCGGCGTTCTCGCGCCGGATCCAGTCGCTCGAGGCCTGGGCCGGCACCGACCTGGTTGACCGCAGCAGCTACCCGACCCGGCTCACGCCGGCCGGGCAGACGCTCTACGAGCAGGCGCTCGAAATGCTGCACGCGCTGCAGGCGACCCGAACCATGCTGCGCCAGTATTGCCCGACCGGCCAGGATCAGATCGCGTTCGCGGTGCCGCACACGCTGGGCTTCACCTTCTTTCCGGCCTGGCTGTCGGGCCTGCGCGAGGTGGTCGGGCCGGTCAAGACCCGGCTGATCGCACTCAATGTCCATGATGCAGTGCTGCGCCTGATGGAGGGCAGCTGCGACCTGCTGATCACTTATCAGCATACCTCGCAGCCGATCCAGCTCGATGCCGAGCGCTACGAGATGCTGTCGCTCGGGCAGGAGGTGCTGGCGCCCTATGTCCGCCCCGGCGACGACGGCGCGCCGCTGCACCGCCTGCCTGGCTGCGCCGAGCAGCCCTGGCCCTATCTGGCCTACGCGCCGGGGGCCTATCTCGGGCGGGTGGTCGACTGGGTGCTGCAGCAGGGCGGGGCGAACTTTCATCCCGAGCGGGTCTACGAGACCGACATGTCCGAGAGCCTGAAGGCGATGGCGATCGCCGGCCATGGCGTGGCCTTTCTGCCGGCCAGCTCGGTCCAGCAAGCCTTGCGCGAGGGCCAGCTGGTCAGCGCCGCCGGTCCCAACGTCGCCTGCGAGGCGCGGCTGGACATCCGGCTCTATCGCGAACGCCCTGGCGCGCGCCGGCCCAAGCGCGCGGCGCAGAAGTTCTGGGACGACGTGGCGGCCGCGCAGGCCCGCTCGAACTGAAGCCCCGCTGCGCTGGCGCGATTTTTGCTCAATACCCTTGTGCAGTCCGGGGCCGGGTAGATACTATGGCGGTCCCGCGATACGCGCCCTAGAATGGGGCACAACTATTTCCCCTCGACCGATAAAGGATCTTGACATGAAGAAGAGCCTCCTGGCCATTGCCCTGACGGCCGCCTGTGCCGGTTCCGTCTGGGCCCAGACCAATGACACCCTGGCCAAGATCAAGGGCAGCGGCAGCGTGACCCTGGGCGTGCGCGAATCCTCGGGCCTGGGTTTCACCCTGGGCAACGGCAAGTACGTCGGCTTTCACACCGAAATGGGCGAGCGCGTCGCGGCCGACCTGCAAAAGCAGCTCGGGCTGACCAAGCTCGAACTGAAATACCAGCCCGTGACCTCACAGAACCGCATTCCGCTGCTGCAGAACGGCACCGTCGACCTCGAGTGCGGCTCGACCACCAACAACGCCGCGCGCCAGAAGGATGTCGCCTTCGCCGTCACCACCTATGTCGAGGAAGTGGGCATTGCCGTGCGCACCAACTCGAACGTGCACCAGGTCAAGGACCTGAACGGCAAGTCGGTCGCCACCACCACCGGCACCACCTCGGTCCAGACGCTGCGCAAGAACGAGCGCGCCGCCGGCATCGACTTCAAGGAAGTCTATGGCAAGGACCATGCCGACAGCTTCCTGCTGCTTGAGTCGGGCCGTGCCGAGGCGTTCGTGATGGACAAGTCCATCCTGGCAGCCAACATCGCCAAGTCGAAGAACCCGGGCGAGTTCAAGATCCTCGACGAGGTGCTCAGCGTCGAGCCGATCGCCTGCATGCTGCGCAAGGACGATCCGGCCTTCAAGAAGGCGGTCGACGACAGCATCAAGCGCCAGATCAAGGACGGTTCGCTGGCCAAGCTGTACGACAAGTGGTTCATGCAGCCGATCCCGCCGGCCAACGTCAACCTCAAGATGCCCTTGACTGACAGCACCAAGGCCGCCTGGGCCAGCCCGAACGACAAGCCGATGGAAGAGTACGCGAAGAAGTAAGCTTCGCACCCAGTGCAGCCCCGCTGGTCGGGGCTGGTTTCATTTCACAGCATGGGGAGGTCCGCATGAGCTGGGATTGGCAGGTATTCTGCGAGGACACCCTCACGCGCGAGGCGGGTTCGAGCTGTTTTGGTCAGGGCGGTGACATCACCTACCTGGATTGGCTGTTGTCGGCCTGGGGCTGGACGGTGTCGGTCTCGCTGCTGGCCTTGCTGCTGGCGCTGTTCGTGGGTGCCCTGGTCGGCACGCTGCGTACCTTGCCCGACAGCCCCTGGGTGGTGCGACTCGGCAACGCCTGGGTCGAGCTGTTTCGCAACATTCCGCTGCTGGTGCAGATCTTCCTCTGGTACCACGTGCTGCCCACGCTGTTTCCGACCCTGCAGGCGGTGCCGGGCTTCGTGCTGGTGGTGCTGGCGCTGGGCCTGTTCACCTCGGCCCGCATCGCCGAGCAGGTCCGCTCCGGCATACAGGCGCTGCCGCGCGGCCAGCGCATGGCCGGCATGGCGCTGGGCCTGACCACGGCGCAGACCTACCGCCATGTGCTGCTGCCGATGGCGCTGCGCATCGTGATCCCGCCGCTGACCAGCGAGACCATGAACATCTTCAAGAACTCGTCGGTCGCCTTCGCGGTCTCGGTCGCCGAGCTGACCATGTTCGCGATGCAGGCGCAGGAAGAAACCGCGCGCGGCGTCGAGGTCTATCTGGCCGTGACCGGGCTCTACATGCTGTCGGCTTTCGCGATCAACCGCGTGATGGCCTTCATCGAGCGGCGCGCCCGGGTACCGGGCTTCATTGCCAGCGCTGGCACGGGAGGGCATTGAGATGGGTCTTCAACTCGACTGGTCCTTCTACAACTGGGACCTGATGCAGAACTTCGTGCTCAAGGGCCTGGGCTTCAGCCTGATGCTGACCCTGGTCGCGACGCTCGGTGGCGTGCTGTTCGGCACCCTGCTGGCGCTGATGCGACTGTCGGGCCGGCCCTGGCTGGCCACGCCCGCGATGGTCTATGTCAACGGCATGCGCAGCATCCCGCTGGTGATGGTGATCCTGTGGTTCTTCCTGCTGGTGCCGTTGCTGATCGGTCGCCCGATCGGGGCCGAGCTGTCGGCGGTGCTCACCTTCGTCGCCTTCGAGGCGGCCTACTTCAGCGAGATCATGCGCGCCGGCATCCAGTCGATTCCGCGCGGCCAGGTTCAGGCCGGCATGGCGCTGGGCATGAGCTATGGCCAGAACATGCGGCTGGTCGTGCTGCCGCAGGCGCTGCGCAACATGCTGCCGGTGCTGCTGACGCAGACCATCATCCTGTTCCAGGACACCTCGCTGGTCTATGCGATCGGTGCCTACGACATGCTCAAGGGCTTCGAGGTCGCCGGCAAGAACTTCGGTCGTCCGATCGAGGCCTATCTGGCGGCGGCCGTGCTTTATTTCGCGATCTGCTATGCGCTGTCGGCGGGCGTCAAGCGCCTGCACCGCAAGATCGCCATCGTGCGCTGACAGCCGGTACCGAAGGAGAATCCAATGATTGAACTCAAGCATGTGTCTAAATGGTACGGCCCGGTGCAGGTACTCAACGATTGCTCGACCCGGATCGAGAAGGGCGAGGTGGTGGTGATCTGCGGTCCGTCCGGCTCAGGCAAGTCGACGCTGATCAAGACCATCAACGCACTCGAGCCGATCCAGCAGGGCGAGATCTGGGTTGACGGCAAGGCCGTTCACGACCCCAAGACCAACCTGCCGAAACTGCGTAGCCATGTCGGCATGGTGTTCCAGCATTTCGAGCTGTTCCCTCACCTGAGCGTGACCGAGAACCTGACGCTGGCGCAGGTCAAGGTGCTGGGCCGCAGCCTCGATGACGCCAGGCAGCGCGGCCTCAAGATGCTCGACCGCGTCGGCCTGAGCGCGCACAAGGACAAGTTCCCGGGCCAGCTTTCGGGCGGCCAGCAGCAGCGGGTCGCGATTGCGCGCGCGCTCAGCATGGACCCGATCGTGATGCTGTTCGACGAGCCGACCTCGGCGCTCGACCCCGAGATGGTCGGCGAGGTGCTCGACGTCATGGTCGGCCTGGCCGGCGAGGGCATGACCATGATGTGCGTGACGCACGAGATGGGCTTCGCGCGCAAGGTCAGCAACCGGGTGATCTTCATGGATGTCGGCGGCAAGATCCTGGAGGACTGCAGCACGCGCGAGTTCTTCAGCCAGCCGGAAAACCGCCAGCCGCGCACCAAGGATTTCCTGAACAAGATCCTGCAGCATTGACCGCCTGGGCATGAACTGGGCGGGCGGCCTACAATGGTTCCATGTCCACCGCTTCGATCCGCCGTCTGATCACCCGCCTGCTGGCAGGGTGGGCGCAGGCGTTTCTCGCTGCGGGTCAGGCGCCGCTGCTGCGCCCGCCGGTCGCACTTTCCTGAGCCCGGCGGTCCCCTTCCTTTTTCTTGCGCCATTTCCAGGACCGTCGGGCACGCTATCAGGCGCGACTGGCCCGTGGACCGCTCCGCGGGCCCTTTTGTCCCGGAGTGCTTTCGATGTCCACTATTCCCTTGAGCCTGCGTACGCTCAACGAACTTGACCACGCCCGTCTCAGCAAGTTGATTCCCGCCGGCCCTGCCGGCGAGGAGTTGGCCGACTTGCTCGACAACGCCCAGTTGCTGGCGCCCAGCGACATGCCTGCCGATGTCGTGACGCTCAACTCCACCGTGCTGCTCGAGGACGCCAGCGGCAAGCGCGAGCTGACCCTGTGCTACCCGCGCGATGCCGATCCCAACAGCGGTCGCCTCTCCGTGCTGTCGCCCCTGGGCCTGGGCTTGCTGGGACTGTCCGTCGGGGCTGAGGCGGGCTGGCTCACCCCGCAGGGCCAGGCCCGTTCCGCCCATCTGTTGGCCCTGCTGTACCAGCCTGAAGCCAGCGGCGAATACCTGGTCTGAGACCGGGATGGCCCCAAGGGGCGGTGGATTTGGGACAATCGCAGCATGACGCAACAGATCACCATCACCCGCCCCGACGACTGGCACCTGCATCTGCGCGATGGCGCCGCGCTGCACACCGTGGTGCCGCACACGGCCGCGCAGTTCGGCCGTGCCATCGTCATGCCCAACCTCAAGCCGCCGGTCACCACGGCCGAGCAGGCCCTGGCCTACAAGCAGCGCATCCTGGCCGCCGTGCCGCCCGGCATGAGCTTCGAGCCGCTGATGACGCTTTACCTGACCGACAACCTGCCGCCCGAGGAAATCGCGCGTGCCAAGGCGGCCGGCGTGGTCGCGGTCAAGCTGTATCCGGCTGGCGCCACCACCAACAGCGACGCCGGCGTGACCGACCTGCGCAAGACCTACCAGACGCTCGAAGCCATGCAGCGCGAAGGCATGTTGCTGCTGGTGCATGGCGAGGTGACCGACCCCGCGATCGACCTGTTCGACCGCGAGGCGGTGTTCATCGAACAGCAGCTCGCGCCGCTGCGTAAGGATTTCCCCGAACTCAAGATCGTGATGGAGCACATCACGACCCAGGAAGCCGCGCAATATGTGGCCGAGGCCGACCAGTTCCTGGGCGCGACCATCACCGCGCACCACCTGCTCTACAACCGCAACGCGATCTTCACCGGCGGCATCCGCCCGCATTACTACTGCCTGCCGGTCCTCAAGCGCGAGACGCACCGCCAGGCGCTGGTGGCAGCGGCGACCAACGGCAATGCCAGGTTCTTCCTCGGCACCGACAGCGCGCCGCACCCGGCGCACCTGAAGGAGCATGCGACCGGCTGCGCCGGCTGCTACACCGCGCACGCCGCGATCGAGATGTACGCCGAGGCCTTCGACGCCGCCGGCGCGCTCGACCAGCTCGAAGCCTTCGCCAGCTTCAACGGTCCCGACTTCTACAACCTGCCGCGCAATACCGGCCGCATCACGCTGCGCAAGGAAAGCTGGACCCCGCCGGCCTCGTTCGCCTTCGGCGAGGCCGAACTCAAGCCGCTGCGCGCGGGCGAGGCGCTGCCCTGGAAGCTGGTCTGAGCTGAGGCAGCGCAGCGATGAGGGAGGAACAAAAAAGAATCGCGCTGCTGATCGACGCCGACAACATGCCCGCTGGCAAGGTTGACGACATCCTGGCCGAATTGTCGCGCCACGGGGTCATCAACATTCGGCGCGCCTACGGCAACTGGAAGAAGGCGAATCTGCAGGCCTGGGAGGAACGCTTGCATGAATTCGCCATTCGCCCCATGCAGCAGTTCGACCTGACCAAGGGCAAGAACGCCAGCGACATGGCGCTGGTCATCGATGCACTGGATCTGCTCTACACCGACCGGCCCGATGCATTTGGGCTTGTGTCTTCCGATGCGGATTTCACGCCGCTGGCGATGCACCTGAAAGCCAAGGGGGCTGCCGTGTACGGGTTCGGGCTGCAGCAGACACCGCAGCCCTTCCAGCGGGCTTGTACCCAGTTCCTGTTGGTAGAAAACCTCGGGGAGAGCTTGCCCCCTGCTCCTGAGCCTGCCACTCTTGTCAAGGAGGTGCAGTCCACCGATGTCCCGGCCCCTGCCGCTCCTTGGCCGACCAACAAGCTCAGGCAGGACACTCGTCTGGTCAAACTGTTGCGCGGTGCCGTGGAGTCTTCTGCGGCAGACGATGGCTGGGCGCAGCTCGGCATGGTGGGCAAGCACATCAGCAACCAGGCGTCTTTCGATTCGCGAAATTTTGGTTATCCCAAGCTGGTGGCTCTGATCGATGCGACGCAGCTGTTCGAAGTCAAACGTCATCAGCTGGCGGTTTTTGTTCGTGACAAGCGCTGGAGCAAGCTCAATGGAGTCGTCGCGAGCTCGTACCGTGCTGCCTCCTGAATGGGGAATGGGGTGGGCAGATCAGTCGCAACCATGGCCGCAGCCGGCCAGAATATTTTGTGAGGATGAAGTTTGGATTCGCACAGTGATGAGACCGATTGCAGGGAGCGACATTTCTCGCGCCTGATCGACTGGTCCGAGCCCTGGCTGGCACCTTGGCGCGGGCTGGGCGAGCCGATTGCGGCCGAGGCACTGGCCGGCGGCGACCTGCCGGCGGCGCTCAATGCTGTCGCGCTGGCGCCCAGGCGCTTCGTGCCGCAGGCCGAGCTGCCTGAGGGACGGGCCTACGAGGCGCATATCTTTGCGACCGGCGATGTGCCGACGCGCGAAGGCCTGCACGATTTCTTCAACGCGCTGTGCTGGATGCGATTCCCCGCCACCAAGCTGCGGCTGAACCGCCTGCAAGCGCAGGCGATCGAGGCCGCTGGTGGCGTCGGCACCCGGCGCGGTCCGCTGCGTGATGCGCTGACGCTGTTCGACGAGAACGCCGCGCTGTTGCAGGCGCCTGAACCGATCTGGCAGGCGCTGCTGGCGCGCGACTGGAGCCGGCTGTTCGTCGAGTTGCGCCCGCTCTGGGCCCAGTCCACGCTGCTGCTGTTCGGCCATGCGCTGACCGAGAAGCTGGTCGCGCCCTACAAGTCGATCACGGCCCATGTGCTGCGGCTGCCGGTGCCGACCGATTGGCCGGCTGATCTGCCCGCTGATTGGCCAGCCGATGCGGGCGCAGCCGTGGTCCACCCCTGGGATGACTGGCTGGCCGGCCAGCTGACGCCCGAGTGGCTGGCGACCAAGCCCTACACGCCGCTGCCGGTGCTGGGGCTGCCAGGCTGGTGGCCGGCCAACGAGGACCCCGTCTTCTACGCCGATGCCCAGGTGTTCCGGCCGGCGCGCCAGCCCTGAGCCTGCACGCCATTCACCTGCGCATGCTAAGGTTGGCGGCTTGAAGCGCTCTGCGCTCGTCCCCATATTCTGGCGAAAGGGATCTCAGCCTTGGCCTTGAGCGGAGAGCTGGTGGCCCGATCGATCTTTTCAACCTGGGAGTTTTTCCTGTCATGAAACGCATTGCGCTTTTCGTCCTGACCAACCTGGCGGTCATGCTGGTCCTGAGCGTCACCGCCAGGCTGCTGGGAGTTGACCGCTTCCTGACCGCCAACGGCCTGAACCTCGGCGCGCTGCTGGGCTTCTCGCTGATCATGGGCTTTGGCGGCTCCATCATTTCGTTGCTGATGAGCAAGCCGATGGCCAAGTGGAGCACCGGCGCGGTGGTGATCAACCAGCCGCGCAACGCCGACGAGGCCTGGCTGGTCAACACGGTGCAGAAGTTTGCCGGCCAGGCCGGCATCGCGATGCCCGAGGTCGCGATCTACGACGGCGAGCCCAACGCCTTCGCGACCGGCGCCAGCAAGAACGCTTCGTTGGTGGCGGTCTCGACCGGCCTGCTGCATGGCATGACGCAAGAGGAAGTCGAGGCCGTGATCGGCCATGAGGTGGCGCATATCGCCAACGGCGACATGGTGACGATGACGCTGATCCAGGGCGTCATGAACACCTTCGTCGTGTTCCTGAGCCGGGTGGTCGGCTACGCGGTCGACAGCTTCCTGCGCAAGGGCGACGAGCGCGAGAGCAGCGGCCCTGGCATCGGCTACATGATCACCAGCTTCGTGATGGAGATCGTGCTGGGCTTCCTGGCCGGCATCATCGTGGCCTGGTTCAGCCGCCAGCGCGAATTCCGCGCCGATGCCGGTGCGGCCCAGATGATGGGCCGCAAGCAGCCGATGATCAATGCGCTGGCCCGCCTCGGCGGTCTGGAGCCGGGCGCGCTGCCGCAGAGCATGGCGGCAATGGGCATTGCCGGCGGCCTGGGCAAGCTGTTCTCGACCCATCCGCCGCTGGAAGAGCGCATCGCGCGCCTGCAGCAGTCCTGATTCCTCGGTCCTGTGACGCAAAAAGGCCGGCTTGCATGCCGGCCTTTTGCATGGGTCGTGCCTCAGGCCGGTTCCGGCGCTCCGACGGCGGCGCGCGCAATCGCCTCGGCGACCTTGATGCCATCGACACCGGCCGACAGGATGCCGCCGGCATAGCCCGCGCCTTCGCCGGCCGGATAGAGTCCCGCGACGTTCAGGCTCTGGCAGTCTTCGCCGCGTGTGATGCGCAGCGGCGAACTGGTGCGGGTCTCGATCCCGGTCATGACGGCGTCGGCCATGTCGTAGCCCCTGATCTTGCGGCCGAACACGGGCAGGGCCTCGCGCATGGCGGCGACTGCGAAACCGGGCAGTACCTGGCTCAGGTCGCCGAGCTTGACGCCGGGCTTGTAGGAGGGCTGGACCGCGCCGAACTGTTGCGACGGTGTGCCAGCCAGGAAGTCGCCGACCAGCTGGCCGGGTGCCTGGTAGTCGCGCCCGCCGACCTCGAAGGCCCGACTCTCGAGCTGGCGCTGGAACACCACGCCGGCCAGCGGGTGCGTCTGGCCCTTGGCCTGCAGCGCCTGCGCCTCCGCGGCGTAGCGCGCGCCATCGGCGGCACCGAAGGCGGCGATCCAGGTCTCGGCATCAAGCGGATAGTCGGACGGGTCGATCGCGACCACCAGCCCGGCGTTGGCGTTGCGCTCGGCGCGCGAGTACTGGCTCATGCCGTTGGTAACGACGCGCTCGGGCTCGCTGGTCGCGGCCACCACGGTACCGCCCGGGCACATGCAGAAGCTGTAGACCGCACGCCCGTTATTGGCGTGATGCACCAGCTTGTAGGCGGCTGCGCCCAGCAACGGGTGGCCGGCATGGCGGCCCCAGAGCGACTGGTCGATCACGCTTTGCGGATGCTCGATCCGCACGCCGATCGAGAACGGTTTCGGCTCCAGGAACACGCCGGCGTCATGCAGCATCGCGAAGGTGTCGCGCGAGCTGTGGCCGAGCGCAAGCACGACCCGGCGCGCCGCCAGTTGCTGGACTGCGCCCGAGGCCAGGTCCAGCACCTTGAGGCCGCGCACGCGCTGCGGCTGGAAGCCTGCGGGGGCAGCAGCACCAGTCGGCGCGGCTTCGAGCAGCAGCTCGGTCACGCGCTGCTCGAAGCGGATCTCGCCGCCGAGCTCGATGATCTTCTCGCGCATGGCTTCGACCACCTTGACCAGCTTGAAGGTGCCGATATGCGGGTGCGCCATGTAGAGGATTTCGGGCGGTGCGCCAGCATCGACGAATTCCTGCATCACCTTGCGGCCCAGGAAACGCGGGTCCTTGATCTGGCTGTAGAGCTTGCCGTCCGAGAACAGGCCGGCGCCGCCTTCGCCATACTGCACGTTCGATTCGGGCGTCAGCACCTTCTTGCGCCACAGGCCCCAGGTGTCCTTGGTGCGCTGGCGCACCGGCCGGCCGCGTTCGAGCACGATCGGTTTCAGGCCCAGCTGCGCCAAGGCCAGCGCCGCGAAGATGCCGCAGGGGCCGAATCCGACCACCACTGGCCGTTCGGCCTGGTCTGCCGGCCAGCCAGCGGGTGCATGGGCCGGCGCGTGCCAGCTCATGTCGGGCGTGCGCTGGATATGTGGATTCTTGTCGAATTTCGCCAGCAGCTCGGTTTCCTGCGCCGGCTCGGCCAGGCTCAGGTCGCAGATGAAGACCGCCAGCAGCTCGGCCTTGCGCGCATCGAAGCTGCGCTTGAAGACCTGCAGCTCGGCGATCTGTCCTTCGGCGATGCCGAGCGCCTGCGCGGCGAGCCGGCGCAGTTCTGCGACCGGATGCGGCGTCGGCAGCCGGTCCGCGTCGGTCTCGGTGGGGGCGTCAGAGGCGCGACGGGTCTCGACCGGCAGCGCGGTCAGCGGGAGTTTGAGTTCAGAGATTCGGATCATGTTGGCTCGTGGTGATCAAGCAATCGAGCCGCCGATGATAAGGAATTTGCCCGCTGGCCGTGGCGCCTATCGCGCTGACGGCTTGTCGCCACCGGACCGGCCGGGCCGGGCGGTACGGGATGGAGGCGGACTTACTTCTGGGCCGGCACAGCCGGGATGGCCGGAGTCGCTGGAGCAGCAGCGCTGGCAGGCGTCGCCGGCACGGCGGGTGTGGCGGCCTTGGTTGCCGGAGCAGGCGCCGGCTTCTTCTTGGCGACCTTCTTGGCCTTCGTCGCCTTCTTGGGCAGGTCCTTGGCCGACGTCTGCGGCGCTTGCGCCTGCTTGAGTTCGGCCGGGGCGGCGGGCATCTTCGCTTCAGTGCCCGTGGCCTTGCTGGCGGGCGTGGCGGGGACTGCCGGCGTGGCTGGCGTCTGTGCCTGGGCGCTCAGGGTGATCGCGGCGGCGGACAACAGGGCGAACAGGGACTTCTTCATGGTGCGGGCCTCTTGATGGTGACTCAGGGACATCCCTGACAAGCTCCATGCTGATGGCCCAGACTTAGCGCCGAGTTAAGGTTTACCGCCGGTTACGAATGCAATGTTTTGCAACTTCCCCGGCCGGTTCCGCGGCTTTTTGCTGGCTGGGGCAGCGGGGTCAGCCGCTGCCCGTCAGTGCCGCACTCAGGCCGGCAGGAAGCCTTCGACCGACAGATAGCGCTCGCCGGTGTCGTAGTTGAAGCCCAGCACGCGGCTGTTGGCGGGCAGCTCGGGCAGTTTCTGTGCGATCGCGGCCAGTGTCGCGCCCGACGAGATGCCGACCAGCATCCCTTCCTCGCGCGCCGAGCGGCGACCGTATTCGCGCGCCGCCTCGGCCTCGACCTGGATCACGCCGTCGAGCAGTGCGGTGTCGAGGTTCTTCGGGACGAAGCCGGCACCAATGCCCTGGATCGGGTGCGGTGCCGGAGAACCGCCCGAAATCACCGGCGAGGCGCTCGGCTCGACCGCGTAGACCTTGAGTTGCGGCCAGGCAGCCTTGAGCACGCGCGCGACGCCGCTCAGGTGGCCGCCGGTGCCGACGCCGGTGATGATCGCGTCGAGCCCCTCGGGGAAGTCGGCCAGGATTTCCTGCGCCGTGGTGCGCGCGTGGATCTCGGTGTTGGCCGGGTTGTCGAACTGCATCGGCATCCAGGCGCCGGGTGTCTGGGCGACCAGTTCCTCGGCGCGCGCGATCGAGCCCTTCATGCCTTTTTCGCGCGGGGTCAGGTCGAAGCTGGCGCCATAGGCCTGCATCAGGCGGCGGCGCTCGATCGACATGCTGTCGGGCATGACCAGGACCAGCTGGTAGCCCTTGACCGCGGCGACCATGGCCAGACCGATGCCGGTGTTGCCCGAGGTCGGCTCGATGATGGTGCCGCCCGGCTGCAGCAGGCCGCGCTGCTCGGCGTCCTCGACCATGGCCAGCGCGATGCGGTCCTTGACCGAACCGCCCGGGTTGCTGCGCTCGGACTTGATCCAGACCTGGGCCTGCGGGAATCCGGCGAACAGGCGGTTGATGCGGACATGCGGCGTGTTGCCGATGGTGGCCAGGATGTGGTCGGCTTTCATGGAGTCTCCGGTGGGGAAAAGACGAAAAATTCCATTTTGGCCCAATCGATAGCGTGTTGTACGCATAAGCTCATGCGGAAAGCGCGATAATTCCGGCTGTGAAGTTTGCTAGGCCGCCGCTGGCGCAAGTCCCGAAAGGGCGCGCTGGAGGAACGTCCGGACTGCATAGGACAGCGTAGGAGCTAACGGCTCTCCACCGCGAGGTGAGGATCAGAGCAACAGAGACGAGTCCCTTGGAACCATCCGCTCCGGCGGCAGGAGCCTTGGGGGTGAAACGGGCAATCTCTACGCGCAGCAACACCAAGTAGGCCAGCGTCGATGTGGTTCCGCAGAGCTGGCGGGTAGGTGGCACCGAGCCATCGGGTGATCGATGGCCAAGATGAATGGCGGTCACGTCGGGAACTTCGCAAGAGGCTTCCGACGCACAGAATCCGGCGTATCGGCAGACTTCACAACTTATTCCAGAGCCAGGCCCGGGCGTACCGCGCCTGGCTTTTTGTTTTTCGATCTGGCTGCCGTTGCCGTTGCCGTTGCCGTTGCCGTTGCCGTTGCCCCTGCCGACGGCAGCGATGCGCTGGCAATCGGCAGCAACGCTCCTGGCGGCGGCCACTCGCCCGGGATGGACCGTTTAGCCCTGCCTCAAAAGCGTTCGTGCATGCCCAGCAGTCGCCAGCCACTGGCTTCCACCGGCCCCAGCGCGACCCGGCCCAGGCGCAGGCGCTGCAGCGCTTGCGGTTTCAGACCGGCTTGCGCCAGCCAGGACGGCAGCCGTTCGGGCGCGTAGCCCTTGAGTGCCAGCCGCAGCCTGGTGCGTTCGTCGCTGCGGCTGCTCACGCTGAGCTTGAGGTAGGGCGTGCGCGGCCCGGGGGCCAGCTGGTCCACCGCCTGTTCCAGCGCCTCGAGCCGGCTGGCCGCGACCGCGCCGGCCAGGTCCAGCATCCATTCATGTTCCAGCAGCAGCGCGTCCTCATGCAGCTTGCGCTGCACGCCCGGGCTTTGTGCGAACACGGCCAGCCCGCTGCAGGCTGCCGGCATCGGACTGGCGCAGCGCAGGTGCTTGACATGCCAGGGCCGCAACAGGCCCTCGGGCTCGACCAGTCCGGCCAGCGGCTGGCCCTCGGCCAGCGCGATACCGACCGGCTTGTGCCAGAGCAGGGTGGCCGGCAGCAGTGTCTCGCCCAGGCCCCGCGCATCGATTTCGATCATTTCGTCGAGCACGCGCTGCGCCGGGTCGTCGGCCACGCGGCCGTCGACGCGGACCCAGCCGCCCTCGATCAGGCGCTCGGCTTCGGCGCGTGAGCAGGCTTGCAGCGCGGCAACGCGCTTGGCCAGGCGTTCGCCTTCGGATTTTTGATACGGTTCAGACATTGAAGCCTCCCAGGCTTTCGATTCTTTGTACATGCGCCTGCAGCGACAGCTTGGCCACCGGCCAAAGTCGCTCGGGCGCGTCGTCATAGGCCAGCCGGACCCAGTCGTCCAGCTGACCATCGGGCAGTGCGCGCATCGCGGCGGCCACCTTGGCCTCGCGTGCCAGCCGGTGTGCCTTCAGGCGCTCGATCGCCTGTGCTGCATGGCCCAGCACATAGCCATGCGCCGGCAGGATGAAGCCGACCTGCCATTCGGCGCAGACCGCCAGCAGCCGGTCGAGCGAATTCAGGTAGTCGTTCATGTTGCCGTCGGGCGGCGCGACCACGGTCGTGCTGCCGTTGAGCACATGGTCGCCGCTGAACAGCAGGCCATCCTCCTCCAGCAGCAGGCAGACGTGGTTGGCGGCGTGGCCCGGCGTGTGCAGCACGCGCAGCGTATGCCGGGCCTCGCCTGCAGGACCGCACAGCCTCAGCTGTTCGCCATCGGCCAGCTCGCGCTCGGGCGTGAAGCGGCTGTCATGGCGCGAATGCGGCCCGCTGCACAAGCCCAGGATTGGCGGCTTGAGGCGGCCGGTCTGCTCGACCAGCCCTTGCAGCCGCGCTGCGCCGGGCGAATGGTCGGGGTGTGAGTGGGTGCAGACAATGGCGCGGATATCGCCGCCAGCGGCACGCCAGAGCCGTTCGATATGTTCGGGTTCGTCCGGACCCGGGTCGATCGCGACATGGCCGGTCGCCGGGTCGCCGACCAGATAGCTGTTGGTGCCGGGGCCGGTCATGAAGCCGGGGTTGGCGGCGGTCAACCGCTGGACGTTCCGGAGCAGGCCGACCGCTTGCTCGCTCTGCCAGTCCAGGCGGTGCAGCAGCTGGCCATCGGGGCAGCTCAGTTCGAGTTCGCCGTAGGCCGGCTCATGCTCCATCACCGAGACCTTGCGCCCGCCAAGCCAGCCGCCGCGCGGGCAACTGGTCCAGAGCGGCTGCTCGGTCGTGGCGCTGAGCGCCAGTACGGCATCCACGCTGGCCTGCGCACCCAGCCATTCGAGCGTGCGTATCGTCGGGTGGATCAGGTGCAGTTCGCCGGCGGCGTGGCGTGCCAGCGCGTCCTGCGGCCGCAGCCAGACCGGCTCGAACTGCTCGCTCTCGTCGGCCACCGGCTGCTGGCCGTCGGGCATGCGCGCGACCATGAAGGGCACGTCGAAGCG
>Ga0208374_1000024_pt1 | contig 132075 bp, 114 predicted proteins | sample RifOxyC3_FD_184037 | JGI IMG/M metagenome (GOLD analysis project Ga0208374, IMG submission 184037) | Groundwater microbial communities from Rifle, Colorado - Rifle Oxygen_injection C3 (SPAdes) | ecosystem: Environmental > Aquatic > Deep subsurface > Groundwater | place: Rifle, Colorado, USA...
TACCGCCGCTGCGGCCGCAGCGGCGGTAGCTCATGCTGTTGTCGTAGCGCGAGGGGGAGGCTGAGTACATGGTGGGTCTTTCGGGGGGAGAGGAAAGTGGCCGCCCAGTGTCGCCCAAGCTGGTGCCGGCGGCGCGGGCGGGGCGGTTCGTAACGCGCTCGGTCCGGCGCTGGCTGGGCAGCGCGCCCCGCCAGGGTTGCTGGGGTTCTTGGCTCAGGCGCCCTTGACCCGGTCGCCGCTGGCGCGGTCGAACAGGTGCGCGTCCTCGGCCGACCATTGCAGATGGACGCTGTCGCCGACCTGGGCCGCCAGCAGGCCCGGGATGCGCGCGGTCAGCGAACCGACCGCGGTGTCGACCGTGGCATAGGTCTCGGGGCCGGTCGGCTCGATCATGGTCAGCGTGCCGGCCAGGCCCTGGTCGCTCAGGCGGATGTCCTCCGGGCGCAGGCCATAGACCAGTTCGCTACCGCCGTGGATCGACAGCGCCGCGCGCTGGCGCGGGCTCAGCTCCAATGCGCTGCCATGCGCGAGCAGCTGCTCGTCGTGGTGCAGGGCGTCGAGCATGTTCATCGCCGGCGAGCCGATGAACTCGGCCACGAAGCGGTTGGCCGGGCGGCGGTAGATGTCGGCCGGGCTGCCGAACTGCTGCACCAGGCCGTCCTTCATGACCGCGATCCGGTCGCCCAGCGTCATGGCCTCGACCTGGTCGTGCGTGACGTAGACGGTGGTGGTGCGGGTGCGCTGGTGCAGCTGCTTGATCTCGGCGCGCATCTCGACGCGCAGCTTGGCGTCGAGGTTGGACAGCGGTTCGTCGAACAGGAACAGCTTGGGGTCGCGCGCCAGGGCCCGGCCCATCGCGACGCGCTGGCGCTGGCCGCCCGAGAGCTGACCCGGCTTGCGGTCGAGCAGATGGCCGATCTGCAGCATCTGCGCCACGCGCTGCACCGCGGCCTCGCGCTCGGGCTTGGGCACCTTGCGGATTTCGAGGCCGAAGGCGATGTTCTGCGCCACGCTCATGTTCGGGTAGAGCGCGTAGCTCTGGAACACCATGGCGATGTCGCGGTCCTTGCTCGGCAGATTCGTCACGTCGCGGTCAGCGATGTGGATGCTGCCCGTGCTCGGGTGGTCCAGGCCGGCGATCATGCCCAGCAAGGTGGACTTGCCGCAGCCCGAGGGGCCGACCAGGATCAGGAATTCGCCGGCCTCGATCTCGAGGTCGATGCCCTTGAGGATGTGGGTGGTCTCGTTGTAGGACTTGCGAACGTTGCGGATGGCGAGTGCGCCCATGACTTTTCCTTTTATCCCTTGACGGCGCCGGCGGTCAGCCCACGCACGAAAAACTTGCCTGCGACGATGTAGACGATCAGCGTCGGCATGGCGGCGATCAGCGCGGCGGCCATGTCGACGTGGTATTCCTTGACGCTGCTGCTGGTGTTGGCCAGGTTGTTCAGGCCGACCGTGATCGGCTTGCTGTCGGCACCCGAGAACACCACGCCGTACAGGAAGTCGTTCCAGATGTTGGTGAACTGCCAGATCAAGGTCACGACCAGGATCGGCGTCGACAGCGGCAGCACGATGCGGCAAAAGATCTGCCAGAAGCTGGCGCCGTCGAGCATGGCGGCCTTGATCAGCTCGTCAGGCAGGCCGACGTAGTAGTTGCGAAAGAACAGCGTGGTCGACGGGATGCCGGCCAGCACATGCACGAATACCAGGCCCCAGACCGAGCTGGCGATGCCGAGCCAGCCCAGCACCTGGCTCATCGGCAGCAGCACCACCTGCATCGGCATGAAGACGCCGAACAGCATGAAGGCGAACAGGGTTTCGCTGCCCGGGAACTTCCACTTCGACAGCACATAGCCGTTGAGCGCACCGAGCAGGGTCGAGACCAGCACCGCCGGCACCACCGTGATGACCGAGTTCCAGAAGAAGGGCTGCAGGCCCTCGCATTGCACGCCGGTGCAGGCGCTGCTCCAGGCCTTGCTCCAGGCGTCGAGCGTGGGCGCGGTCGGCAGGCTCAGCAGGTGGCCGACGCGCAGCTGCTCGGCATCCTTGAGCGAGGTCACGACCATCACGTAGAGCGGGGTCAGGAACCAGGCCGCGAAGATCAGCAGGACGGCCCACAGCAGCAGGCGGTGAAGGGTGAGTCGGTTCATCGCTTGGCTCGCAATTCCGAATAGAGGTAGGGCACGACGATGGCGGCCACGGTGGCCAGCATCACGGTCGCGCTGGCGGCGCCGAGGCCGATCTGGCCGCGCGTGAAGGCGTGGGCGTACATGAAGGTGGCGGGCAGGTCGGTCGCGAAGCCCGGACCGCCCGAGGTCAGTGCCATCACGAGGTCGAAGCTCTTGATGGCCAGGTGGCTGACCACCAGCAGCGTGCTGAAGAACACCGGCCGCAGGCTCGGCAGGATGATGCTCCAGTAGATGCGCGGCAGGCTGGCACCGTCAACCTGCGCGGCCTTGATGATCGACTCGTCGACGCCGCGCAGCGCGGCCAGGAACAAGGCCATCACGAAGCCCGCGCTTTGCCAGACACCCGCGATCACGACGCAATAGATCGCCATCTCGGGGTTGATCAGCCAGTCGAAGCTGAAGTTCTCGAAGCCCCACTGGTGCATCAGGTGCTCCAGGCCCTGGCCCGGATTCAGCATCCATTTCCAGGCGGTGCCGGTGACGATGAACGAGATCGCCATCGGGTAGAGATAGATGGTGCGCAGCAGGCCTTCGCCACGCACCTTCTGGTCCAGCAGGATTGCCAACACCACGCCCACGGCCATCGCGCCACCGATGAACAGCACGCCGAAGATGGCGAGGTTGCCCATCGCGACCCGGAAGCGCTCGTTGTCAAACAGGGCCTCGTACTGCGCCAGCCCGACGAAGTCGTAGTTGGGCAGGATGCGCGAGGCCGAGAACGACAGGTAGCCGTTCCAGGCCATCAGGCCGTAGATGAACAGCAGCGACAGCAGGAAGCTGGGCGCGACGACCAGCCTGGGTAGCCAGGGGCCGGAGGAGCGGGTGGTGGCGGACATGGATTTACTTGATCTTGGCGGCGGCAGCGATCTTGGACTGGGCGGAGGCGACGCTCATCTTGTCGTCGTTCCAGAACTGGCTGACGGCGTCCTGCAGCGCGCCGGCGGCGGCGGCCGGAACCGCCATGCCGTGTGCGACCGACGGCACCAGCGCGCCGGACTTGGCCGATTCGACGAAGGTCGCCGCGCTGGACTTGGCGCAGTCATCGAACTTGGCCAGGTCCATGTTCAGGCGCACCGGGATCGAGCCCTTGTTGAGGTTGAACACCTCCTGGAACTGCGGCGACATGATGGCGGCGGCCAGGTCCTTTTGCGCCTTGACGTTGGCTTCGTTCTTGAGCTTGAACAGCGCGAACGAATCGACGTTGAAGGTGAAGGCCTTGGCGCTGCCCGGAGCGGCGACGCAGGCGAAGTCCTTGCCCGGCTTCTTGCCGGCGGCGACGAATTCGCCCTTGGCCCAGTCGCCCATCAGCTGCATGCCGGCTTCGCCCTTGATCACCATCGCGGTTGCCAGGTTCCAGTCACGGCCCGGGGCGTTCTTGTCGGTGTAGGACTTGACCTTGCGGAAGGTCTCGAGCACCTTGGTCATGGTCGGGCCGTTGAGCGCGGCCGGGTCGAGCTGGACCAGTGCCTTCTGGTAGAAGTCGGTGCCGCCCAGGCCGAGCGCGACGCTCTCGAAGGTGGTGAAGTCCTGCCAGTTCTGGCCGCCATGGGCGACCGGGATCACGCCGGCCTTCTTGAGTGCCTCGGCCGCGACGAAGAACTCGTCCCAGTTGGTCGGCAGCTTGGCGCCGGCCTTCTTGAACGCCTCCGGGTTGGCCCACAGCCAGTTGACGCGGTGCACGTTGACCGGCACCGCGATGTAGTTGCCCTTGTACTTCATGACATCGCTGACCACCTTGGGCAGCAGCTTGTCCCATTGCTCGGCCTTGGCCACGTCGTCGATGTTGGCCAGCACGCCCTCGGCGGCCCACTCCTGCAGCGACGGACCCTTGATCTGGGCCGCGGCCGGGGCGTTGCCCGAGACCACGCGCGACTTGAGCACCGTCATGGCGTTGTCGCCACCGCCGCCAGCGACCGCGAAGTCCTTCCAGCTGTGGCCCTTGGCTTGCAGCTGGTCCTTGAGGGCGGAGGCCGCCTTGGCTTCGCCGCCGGCGGTCCACCAATGCAGCACCTCGACTTCGCCGGCGAAGCTGGCCGCGCAGCTGCAGACGGCGATGGCCGCGACGGCGGTACGGGTGAGGGAGGTGAGGAAGGCTGGTTTCATCTGTGTCTCCTGTGGAGTCGGGCCGGCTGGCCCGGGTTCCGATGGGTTGTTGTCGTTAATGTTTCTTTAAGAAACGGCCGAATCTTAACCAAACATTAGTTATTTAATATGCGGTAAAACCCTAAGCAGCGGCTGGCAGCCGTTCGCTGCGGGGGCTATCCGTTAAGCTTCAGTCATGAAACTGCTGCTGGCCGAAGACGACGCCATCCTTTCCGATGCCCTGACCGCGCAGCTGCAAGGCGCTGGCTACGAGGTCGAACATGCCCCGAACGGCGCGGTGGCCGACTACCTGCTGCACAAGCAGGCCTTCGACATCGCTGTGCTCGACATCGGCCTGCCGATGCTCGACGGCCTGGCGGTGCTCCAGCATGTGCGCCAGACCCAGCCGGCCTTGCCGGTGCTGCTGCTGACGGCGCGCGACGCGCTCGACGACCGCGTTGCCGGGCTGCAGGCCGGCGCCGACGACTATGTCACCAAGCCCTTCGACCTGCCCGAGCTGCTGGCCAGGCTGCAGGCGCTGCTGCGCCGGACCCAGCCGGCGCTGGCGCCGCTGCCACCACCCTCGCGCCAGCTGGTGCTCGACGCCGAGCGCCGCTGCGCGCTGCTGTGCGGCGAGGCACTCGAGCTCAGCGGGCGCGAATGGGAGCTGCTGCAACTGCTGTTGCAGCAGCGCGGCAAGGTGGTGACCAAGGAGCGCATCTTCCAGGCTTGGGCCAGCGAGGGCGGTGAGCCCGGCAGCGGCAACACGATCGAGGTCTATATCCACCGGCTGCGGCGCAAGCTCGAGGGCGGCGGGCTGGTGATCCGGACCGTGCGCGGCCTGGGCTACCTGCTCGAGGAGGAGGAAGGCTTGTGAGCCTGGCCCGCTGGCGCCAGCGGCTGTCGGGCTGGCGCAGCCGCAGTCGTGGTCGCCTTGGCAGCGGCAGCCTGAGCCTGTCGCGCCAGCTGCTGTGGTGGGTGCTGCTGCCCCAGCTGGTGCTCTGGCTGGCGGGCGGCGTGGCGGCCTACCGCTTTGCCGCCAGTTACGCCAACGAGGCGATCGACGCCAGCCTGTCACAGGCCAGCCGCGCGCTGGCGCGCCAGCTCAAGCCGATCGGCTCCGGCTTGCTGATCGATTTTCCGAAGGCGGCGCAGGATGTGCTCGAGGCCGATCCGGCCGACCGGCTGCTCTACATGGTCAGCCAGCCGCCGGGCCAGTTCATCCTGGGCAACCAGGCCTTGCCGCCGCCGCCGCTGGCCCAGGGGGCGGCCTTGCGCATCGGCCAGCCCTATTTCTACGATGGCAGCATGCCGCTGGCCGGGCCGGGTGACGCCGAGCAGGCGGTGCGGGTGGTCGCGCTGCTGCTGCGCCTGGGTGGCGAGCAGCAGCCCGAAGCCCAGACCCTGCTGGTGCAGGTCGCGCGCAGCAGCGCCAACCGCGAGGAGCTGGCGCGGCGCATCCTGGTCGACATGCTGCTGCCGCTGTCGAGCCTGATCCTGCTGATGACGCTGATCGTCTGGCTTGGCATCCGGGCCGGGCTGGCGCCGCTCAAGCGGCTGCGCCAGCAGGTCGAGGGCCGGGCGCCGGCCGATCTGGCGCCGCTGCAGCTGGCCTCGGCGCCGCGCGAGCTGCTGTCGCTGGCCGGCGCGATCAACACCTTGCTGGCCGAGGTGCAGCACAGCGTGGAGCGGCAAAAGCGCTTCATCGGCGACGCGGCCCATCAGCTGCGCACGCCGCTGGCCGGGCTCAAGAGCCAGACCGAACTGGCGCTGACGCTGCCGTCGGCCAGCGACCCCGAGCTGCGCGCGCGGCTGCTGCGGGTGCACGAGAGCGCCACCCGCAGCGCCCACCTGGTGTCGCAGCTGCTGACCCTGGCCCGCGCCGAGCCCGGTGCGCTGCGGCTGCAGGACTGCCCGCCGGTCGATCTGCTGGCGCTGGCGCGGCAGTTGACGGCCGAACTGGTGCCGCGCGCCCTGCGCGCCGGGCTGGACCTGGGCATGGATGAGGCTGCGCAGACCCCGGTCTGGGTGGCGGGCGAGGCGCTGCTGCTGCGCGAGGTGCTGTCGAACCTGATCGACAACGCGCTGCGCTATGCCGGCGCGGGCGCCACCGTCACGGTCGGCGTCCAGCGCTCAGGGGCCCAGGCCTGCCTGAGCGTCGAGGACAGCGGCCCGGGCATCGCCGCGCAGGACCGCGCGCGCGTGTTTGGCCGCTTCGTGCGCGCGACCGATGCCGGCAGCGGTTGCGGGCTCGGGCTGGCGATCGTCAAGGAGATCGTCGAGCGCCACGGCGGCCAGGTCAGCCTCGAGCCGGTGCTGCCGCATGGCCTGCGGGTGCGGGTCCTGCTGCCGCTGGCAGGCAATCCCCAGCCCGCTTGAACGCCTGTGGGCGCACTGATCGTCACGGCCCAGGGTGGCGGAACATCCCTTGGCTTACTGCTCGCAACAAACGTTTTCATGACTACATGGGGAATTTGTTGTTTTTTTCATGAATTTTGTCGTTACAAAATGGGTACGAGCCATTTTCTAGGGTTTTCCCTTCAGTGCAAGCGATTGCACCAGTGTTGAAATTGCGTTGCTGCCGGACACCGGGAGCCCTGCCAGACAGGGCCAAGCCTAGCCCCAGGTGTTCAGCAGGCGATAGCCAATATCTAAAACATCCCTTCACTGGAGACAACCATGTCCAAGACTTTCAAGCTGGCCGCTGTGGCCGCCCTCTGTGCCGCCGCTGCAGTCGCCCACGCCGACGTCAAGTTCGATGCCAACTTCGAAGGTGACACCACCAACACCAGCGCCGCCACCGACAGCTTCAAGTCCGGCGGCCGCATCGAAGTCAACGCCAATGCCGAGTTGCTCAAGCAGGGCGACAACTTCGTCAACGCCCGTGCCAGCCTGCTGCTGGGCCTGAACGCCGACTCGACGGTCGACGATGCCTGGATCCAGTTCGGCAACTCGTCGGTCGACCTCAAGATCGGTCGCTTCGAAGCCCTCGACCTGTTCCCGGTCGCCAAGGACACCGTGCTCGATCCGGCCACCGGTGCCGGCTACCGTGCCAACATCGGCCGCGGCCGCTTCAAGGACGGCCAGTTCCATGGCGCGCTGGGCCTGAACGCCGCTCCGGGCCTGCGTTTCGAACTCGGTGTCGTCAACTACAAGGACGGCACGCCTCCGGCTTCCGGCGCCGCCGAGCAGGTCGTGCGCCCGGCCGTCAGCTACACCACCGGTGACCTGACGCTGCGCGCCGGTTTCGAATCGTTCGACATGGGCCGGGGCGCTGGCACCCAGACCGGCTACGGCCTGTCGGCCGGCTACATGCTGGCCAAGGACGCTGTCGTCAACGTCAACTACGGCAACAGCAGCGATCTGGATGCCTCCTCGGTTGGCGCCAACCTGGTCTACGGTCCGGCCGGCATCGGCTACATCAAGGACAAGACCGGTGCTACCACTGTCGACACGGTCTACGCCGCCTACAGCTTCCCGCTGCTGGGTGTCAAGGGCGCCTTCATCACGCCGGCCATCAGCGTCTCCTCGGGCGACGGCGTGGCTGACAAGACCGCTTTGCGCGTGCGTCTGAACTACCAGTTCTGATTCGCGCAAGCACGGTTGCTGTCGCCGATCACGACAGCAGCCGTGGGTATTCCTCGGGGTTAACTTGGCCTGAAGCTTTTGCTTCAGGCTTTTTTTTGCCCGGCAGTCGCTGAGCCGATCTGAAACGCAGATGGAATAATCGGACCATGTCTCCCAGAATCCCCAAGCAGATCCCGCTCGCCGATCCCTTGCCCGCCAGTGCCGCTGGCAAGCCAGTGCCGGACGCGCGCAGCGCCGGCAAGCGTCGGGTGCAGATGGCCGATATCGCACGCATGGCGGGGGTTTCGCTGTCGACGGTCTCGCGCTCGCTCAGCGGCAGCTCACTGATCCCCGAGACCACGCGCCAGCGCATCACCGAACTCGCGCGTTCGCTCAACTACCAGGTCAATATCGGCGCGGCCAACCTGCGCAAGCGCGACATCCAGACCGTTGGCGTCGTGATCCTGGGCGACAGCATGCAGACGATCTCGGACCCGTTCATCCTGAACATCCTGGGTGCCGTGGCCGATGCGCTCGACGAGCGCGGCATGAGCCTGCTGCTGACCAGGCTCAATCCGCAGCGCCAGGAGCAGATGGCGGCCATGTTCGACAGCGGTCAGGTGGCCGGCCTGATCGTGATCGGGCAGTTGACCTGGCACGACTATCTGAACGAGCTCGCGCGCCGTGGCGTGCCGATGGCGGTCTGGGGCGCCTGTCTGCCCGACGCCTACTATCCGGTCGTCGGCGGCGACAACGCGACCGGCGGCTACCTGGCGACGCGCCATCTGCTGCAGCAGGGCGCGCGCCGGATCGCCTTCTTCGGCGACATCAGCCATCCGGAGGCGGCGCTGCGCCATCAGGGCTATGCGCGCGCGCTGGCCGAGGCCGGGCTGACGCCCGACCCGCGCCTGCACCAGTCCTTCCTGTTCGGTGACCGGCGCATCCGGCAAGTCATCGACATGTGGCTGGACCAGGGGCTGGACTTCGACGCCATCTTCGCCAGCGCCGATATCGCGGCGATCTCGCTGATCGGTGCCCTCAACGAGCGCGGGCTCGAGGTGCCGCATCGGGTCCGGGTGGTCGGCTACGACGACATCGCGCTGTCGGCCTACCTGCACCCCTCGCTGACCAGCATCCGTCAACCGACCGCCATCGCGGGTCGCGCCCTGGTGGAGCTGCTGTTCGAGGCCATCGCGGGCCTGCCGCGCCGCAGCGTGATGCTGCCGGCCGAACTCGTGGTGCGCGACAGCAGCGCCTGAGCCCAGAGCAAGACCCAGGACCAGAACCAGAACCAGAACCAGAACCAGAGCTGGAGCTGGAGCTGGAGCTGGCTCCTGCTGCGGGTTTGTGCGCCTGGCCTGTCAGCGCCTTGGCAGCAGGCGCGCACCCCAGGCCAGCAGCAGCGAGGCCAGCACCACCACCCCGAGCGCCCAGCTCAGGCCGAAGCCCTGCGCCAGCGTGCCGATCAGCGGCGGGCCGAGCAGGAAGCCGCTGTAGCCGACCGAGGTCACGGCGGCGATCGCCGCCGCCCGCGTCGTTCCCGGCACCCGGGTCGAGGCGTTGTACAGGATCGGCGCCGACAGCGCCAGGCCGGCACCGATCACGGCGTAGCCCAGCAGCGCGACCGAGGCCAGTCCGGTCAGCAGCACCAGGCTCATGGCCACTGCCGTCAGCAAGCTGCCCGCGCGCAGCAGCAGCGCTTCCGGGTAGCGGTCGCGCAGCCGGTCGCCCAGCAGCCGGGCCACGGCCATGGCGCCGGCGAAGGCCGCATAGCCCAGCGCGGCCTGGTCCTGCGGCAACAAGACTTCCTGCGTCAGGTAGAGCACGCTCCAGTCGTACATCGCGCCTTCGGCGCTCATGGCGGCGAAGATCAGCAGGCCCAGCAGCAGCAGCTGGCCGCGCGGCCAGGCGAAGCGCGCCGGCTCGGCCTCATGGCCGCCCTCGGCGGCGGCTTCGGGTGGATGCTGGTCCAGCATGCCGCGCGAGGCCAGGCCGACCGCGCCCGCGATCAGCAGGCCGACGCCGGCCAGTTGCAGCTCGGGCGGCCATTGCCAGCGCAGCAGCAGCGCACCCAGCGCCGCGCCGGTCATGCCGCCCAGGCTGAAGCTGCCGTGCAGATTGCTCATGACGGCCCGGCCGGCCAGGGACTCGAGCGCCGAGCCCTCGGTGTTGATCGCGACATCGAACAGGCTCATGGCGGCGCCGAACAGCAGCATCGACGGCAGCATCCAGCCCAGCGTGGGCCATTGCAGCGCCAGCGCCAGCATGGCGCCCATCAGCAGCGCCGCCAGCACCGTGGCGCGTCGCAGGCCCAGGCGGGCGATCACGCGCCCGGCGCCCAGCAGCGACAGCACGGCGCCCAGCGCCATGGTCAGCAGCACCAGCGACAGGGCCGCTTCGCCGAGTCCGTACTGGGTTTTGATGCTCGGGATATGCACGCCCCAGATTCCGCTGATCAGCCCGAGCGCGGCAAACTGGGCCCGGATCGACCAGAGCGCGGGCACGAGCGACTGGGCAGTCGCTGCAGTCTGGGCCGCTGAGCCAGAGCAGGGGGTAGATGAGGCGGTAGCGCAGGACTGGGCGAGCGGGTGTTGTGAATCCAGTGACATCTGGCGTGCAGGGCAAGAGCCGGGCAGATTTGGGCCGCTTGGTGGGCAGCCGCAAAGGTCGATCGGGCCGCGCTGGGCCGGTTGTCAGGCGTAGCGGCGGCTGTGCAGGTTGGACTTCATGTCCTTGAGCAGCGGCTGCAGCTGGTCGGCGCCGATGCGCAGCGCCAGCGCGGTCGCCAGCACGTCGACGATCATCAGGTGCAGCAGGCGCGAGGTCATCGGGCTGTAGCGGTCGTAGTTTTCCGGGTGGTCGGCGGCCAGGTGGATGTTGCCGACCGAGGCCAGCGGCGAGCCGCTGGCGGTCAGCACGATCACGGTCGCGCCATGCCGGCGCGCGATATCGGCCGCGTCCATCAGGTCGCGCGTGCGGCCCGAGTTCGAGATCACGACCACCACATCGCCCGGCTTGCGCAGCGAGGCGCTCATGACCTGCATGTGGCCGTCGCTGTAGGCGATCGCGTTGACGCCGAGGCGGAAGAACTTGTGCTGCGCGTCCTGCGCCACGATGCCGGAGTTGCCGACGCCGTAGAACTCGATCCGGCGGTCCTCCTTCCAGGCCACCTCAAGCGCTGCGACGGCGCGCTCGAGCGCATGGGTCGAGGCGTCGTTGCGGTAGCGCAGGAAGGCCGCCACGCTGTTGTCGATCACCTTGACCAGCACATCGCTGATCTTGTCGTCCGAATCGACGCTGCGGTGGATGAAGGGCACCCCCTCGCTGACCGTGCCCGCCATCTTGAGCTTGAAGTCGCTCAGACCGTCATAGCCCATGCTGCGGCAAAAGCGCACCACGGTCGGCTTGCTGACATGGGAGCGGTCGGCGATCTCGCTGATCGGCATGTTGACGAACTTGCGCGCGTCGGCGACCACGAGTTTGCCCACGCGCTGTTCCGCGGGCGGCAGGGCCGAGAGCGAGGCCTGGATTCGGTCGAGCATGGAAACTCCTGATGAGGTGATGGCTCGATAGTGTAATCAAGTTACAGACTCGAAACGATTCATCTGACCCCGGGGAAACCCTGAAGCCAAGCCTTGCAAGCCGTTTTTAGCCGCTTTTCACTGGCTATATGCGATCTGTCAGCCAGACTTGGTAACTGCCGGCACGGATTGCTGCTGGGGTTGATGAAACAATATTCCATCAATCCGGCCCTGTCGCGCCCAGCCTGCCGGCGGCGCTCTGGCGCCAGGCGCTCGGGGTCTGGCCTTGCAGGCGGCGAAAGGTCTGGATGAAGTAACCCGGGCTGTTGTAGCCGCAGGCCCAGGCCACTTCCTTGATCGCCATCCGGGAGCTGGCGAGCAGCTGCAGCGCACGCTCCATGCGCAGGCGAGTGATGTAGCCGACCAGGGTCTCGCCGCTGTGGCGGTGGAACAGGTGCGACAGGTAGTCGGCACTGCAGGCTGCCTGCAGCGCCAGGCCGCGCACGCTGAGTTCGGGGTCGCCGAGCTGGTTCTTGACCAGCAGCCGGGTCCGGGCCACGGCGGCGGGTTCGTCTTGCTGCTCGCTCGGGGGCTGCTCGAGCAGCTGCAGCGCCTGGGCCAGGGTGGCGCTGACCAGGCCGCGCGCGCGCCAGTCGTCGAGGGTGCCGTCACTCTCGCCGTGGCCTGTGCTGCACCCTGCGCTGCCGCCTTCGCCCTGGCGCTGGCTGGCAGCGAGCAGCTGCTGCGCCATCTGGGCCACCACTGGCAGCTGGCGCACTTCCAGGTGCAGGATGCCGGGCTGGCCGGGTTGCACTTCGTTGGCCAGATGCACGCTGAGCGCCGTGCCTTCGGCGTAGACCAGCAGGTTACGAAACTCGCCGCCAGAACCGCCAGAACCGCCAGCACCGCCAGCACCGGGTGCGTCGGCCCCGACCGTCTCGGCATGTTGCAGCTGCGGCGGCAGCAGCAAGGCCTGACCCGCCTGCAGCCGGCAGCCACCCTGGGGAAAAGTGAACTGGGTCCAGCCCGACAGCTGCAGGAACAGTTCGGGCGCGCTGTGGTAATGCCCTTGCGCGCCGGCTTGCCAGCCGGGCTGGGTCGGCGGGCGTAGCAGCGCGCTGTCGCCGCGCGCCAGCGCCAGCAACGCGGCCGACAGGGCCTGGCGTAGCTCCCGTGCCAGTGCCGGATCGGCCAGATTGTCAGTCGGGTTTTTTGACATGGTTTGCGGAATATTGCCCATGATCCTGCTTGCTGCTGCGGGCGCTGCTGCCTACGATTGGCCCAGACCTGCCTGGCATGGCGAGTCAATCCCCTGATTCTACGGAGACCTGGAAAAATGCAGCAAGACAAGATTTCTGTCATTGTCTGGAACGAATACCGACATGAGCGCGAGAACGAGGCCATCCGCGCCGTCTATCCGCAAGGCATGCACCACACGATTGCCGCCGGCCTGGAAGCGACGCCAGCGCGCAGCCGCGCCGCGCTGCCGTTGCAGGTCGAGACCGCCACGCTCGATGAGCCCGACCATGGCCTGAGCGCCGAGCGGCTCGAGGGCTGCGACGTGCTGATCTGGTGGGGCCACAAGGCGCATGACGCCGTCAGCGACGCCACGGTCGAGCTGATCCAGCGCCGTGTGCTTGAGGGCATGGGTCTGATCGTGCTGCACTCGGGCCATTTCTCGAAGATCTTCCGCCGCCTGCTGGGTACCAACTGCTCGCTCAAGTGGCGCGAGGCCGACGAGAAGGAACGGCTGTGGGTAGTCGAGCCCAGCCATCCGATCGCCGCCGGCCTGCCGGAGTATTTCGAGCTGCCCTACGAGGAGATGTACGGCGAGCGCTTCGACATCCCGGCACCCGATGAGCTGGTGTTGCTGTCCTGGTTCGAGGGCGGCGAGGTGTTCCGCTCCGGCTGCTGCTGGCAGCGTGGCCATGGCCGCATCTTCTACTTCCGGCCCGGCCACGAGGCCTATCCGACCTATTTCGATGCCAACATCCAGCAGGTGCTGGCCAATGCGGTGCAATGGGCCGCGCCCCGGGTGCAGATCGTCGATCAATGCCCGAACGCACCGGCGCTCGAACCGATCAAGGCCCGGGACATCCAGTTCGCCAAGGTCGGCATCCTGCAAAGCGCGGAGGACCTGAAATGAGCGACTACCAGGCCCAGGCCGCTGCCAGCGGCGTGTCGTCGTCCCTTGGCATCGAGGCCGACGTGGCGGGTGGGGAGGGCGGTCGTCGGCTGCGGGTGGCCGTGATTGGCCTGGGCATCGGCCGCATGCACATCGAAGGCTGGCGCCAGCACCCACAGGTCGAGGTGGTCGCGATCGCCGACCCCGATCCGCTGCGCCTGCAGCAAGTCGGCCAGCAGTTCGGCATCGAGCGCCGCTACCCCGACCTCGCGAGCCTGCTGGCGGCCGAATCGGTCGATGCGGTCAGCATCTGCACGCCCAACAAGTTCCACCAGGAGCTGACGCTGGCCGCGCTGGCCGCCGGCTGCCATGTGCTGTGCGAAAAGCCGATGGCGATGTCGGCCGCCGAGGGGCGCGAGATGGTGGCCGCGGCCCAGGCCGCCGGCAAGCGACTGATGATCAACTTCTCGTACCGCTTCAGCGCGCAGTCGCAGGGCCTCAAAGCCCAGGTCGATGCCGGCGTGTTCGGCGACTTCTACTTCGGCCGCAGCGTCTGGCACCGCCGCCGCGGCATGCCGGGCTTTGGCGGTTGGTTCGGCCAGCGCGAGCTCGCCGGCGGCGGCCCGCTGATCGACCTCGGCGTGCACCGGCTCGACCTGGCGCTGTGGCTGATGGGCTACCCCGAGCCCGAATGGGTGCTGGGCAATACCTACGACCCGATCGCTGCTCCGCTGGCCGCGGCCTCGGGCAAGGCCTTCGATGTCGAGGACCTGGCCGCCGGCTTCATCCGTTTTCGCAACGGCGCCACGCTGGTGCTCGAAGCCTCCTGGGCCGCCAACATCCGCGAGGCCGAGCTGATGGAGACCCGCCTGCTCGGCACCCGTGCCGGCCTGCTGCAGAAGAACCTCGACGAGGGCTATACCTTCTCGGCCGACATCTTCACCGAGCAGCATGGCGCGGCGGTCGACCTGCACCTGCATGCCCCGCAGCAGCCGGCCTGCTCGGCGATGCACCACTACGCGCAGGCGATCCTGAGCGACCGCCCGCATGACGCCGATGGTGCCCAGGGCCTGATCGTGATGGAGATCCTCGACGCCATCTACGCCAGCGCGCGCAGCGGCGCGCCGGTCAGGATCGACGCCCAGTAGTGAGTGCGGCAGCCAGCCAGACTGGCGCTGCGGCGCTGGCCTGGGCGGGCTGCGCACTGGCGGGCCCGGAGCGCGCCGGCCGGGCCCGCCAAGGTCGGCCCGTGCGGGATTCTTGCACCGAAATCCGCCTTCTGATGCAAACGTTTGCATGAATTCCAATTCAGGCCGGCGGTGCTTGGCGCAAAAACGGGTTACCTCAAGGTTACAACTTGATGTTTTTAGGGTAAACCCGGTTACGCAAACCTTTGCATGAATGGTGCAATAGCCTGGCTGTCAACGCTGTGCTCCAGCAAACGCTGACGGCCAAGAAAACTCCAACTTACAGAGGCAAGCATGACAATCTCCTTCCGTTCCACTGTAGCCAAGGCGGCATTGGCCGCCGTGGCAGCTCCGTTGCTGAGCGTTGGCGCCCAGGCCGCCACCATCACCATCTCGTGCGGCAACAACGCCGCCGACGTCGAGTTCTGTGGCAAGTTTGCCGAAGACTGGGGCAAGAAGAACGGCCACACCGTCAAGATGTACACCCCGCCGGCGAGCTCGACCGACCAGCTGGCCCTGCTGCGCCAGCAGTTCGCCGCCAAGTCGGGCGACATCGACGTGCTGATGATCGACGTGGTCTGGCCGGGTGTGATCAAGGATCACCTGGTCGACCTCAAGCCCTATTCCAAGGGCGTCGAGAAGGACCATTTCCCGGCCATCGTCGCCAACAACACCGTCGACGGCAAGCTGCTGGGCATGCCCTGGTTCACCGACGCCGGCCTGATGTTCTACCGCAAGGACCTGCTGGAGAAATACGGCGTCAAGGCGCCCCAGACCTGGGACGAGCTGTCGGCCGCGGCCAAGAAGGTGCAGGACGGCGAGCGCGCTGCCGGCAACAAGGACTTCCAGGGCTTCGTGTTCCAGGCCAAGGCCTATGAAGGCCTGAGCTGCGACGCGCTGGAATGGGTCTACAGCTACGGCGGCGGCACCATCGTCGATGCCAAGGGCAACATCACGATCAACAACGCGCAAGCGGCCAAGGCGCTCGATACCGCCGCTTCCTGGATCGGCACCATCGCACCTCAGGGCGTGCTGAACTACGGCGAGGAAGACGCCCGCGGCGTCTGGCAGAACGGCAATGCCGCCTTCATGCGCAACTGGCCTTACGCCTGGTCGCTGGGCCAGGCCGCCGACAGCCCGATCAAGGGCAAGATCGGCGTGGCAGCGCTGCCGGCCGGCACCGGACCGGGCGCCAAGAAGGCCGCCACCCTGGGCGGCTGGCAGCTGGCGGTCAACAAGTACTCGAAGAACGTGGATGCCGCCGCTTCGCTGGCGCTCTACATGACCAGCGCTGAAATCCAGAAGAAGCGCGCCGTCGGCGGCTCCTACAACCCGACCGTCATGTCGCTCTACAAGGACGCCGACGTGGCCAAGGCCAACCCGTTCATGGTCGAGCTGCTCGACGTGTTCACCAACGCCGCCGCCCGTCCGGCCACCGCGACCGGCCTCAAGTACCCCGAGGTCTCGCAGGCCTTCTGGGACGCCAGCCACGACGTGCTGTCGGGCAAGTCCAAGGGCGCCGACGCGGTCAAGAAGCTCGAGACCAAGCTCAAGCAGGTCAAGAAGGCCGCCTGGTGATGGGCTAAGTGATGGCGCGCACCTGAGTCCAGGTGTGCGCCATCGTCGGGGGTGCTGCCGGGCTAGGGCAGCCCCCCTCGTTATTGCAGGCCTCGCGGGAGTTCCTCATGAAAAACAGAACACAAGTCGCCTGGACCTTCCTGGCGCCGATGCTGATCCTGATGGCCGTCGTGGCCGGCTGGCCCCTGTTGCGCTCGGTCTGGTTCAGCTTCACCGACACCAATATCAACAACATCGCTGAATACAGCTATGTGGGGTTCGACAACTACTTCTCGGGCTGGGGTCTGTTCGGTCCGTCTATCCTCTCCAGGGAATTCTGGGATACCGACTGGGGCATCTCGATCAAGAACACCTTCCAGTTCTCGCTGGTTTCGGTGCTGCTCGAAACCCTGCTGGGCCTGGCGGTGGCGATGCTGCTGAACCAGGAGTTCAAGGGCCGGGCCTGGGTCCGTACCGCGGTGCTGGTGCCGTGGGCGATCCCGACCATCGTGTCGGCCAAGATGTGGGGCTGGATCCTGCATGACCAGTTCGGCCTGATCAACCAGCTGCTGCTCGACGCCGGCCTGATCTCGTCCAAGATCGCCTTCACCGCCGACCCGGCCTACGCCCTGTGGACCGTGGTCGGGGTCGATGTCTGGAAGACCGTCCCTTTCATGGCGCTGCTGATCCTGGCTGCGCTGCAGACCCTGCCCAAGGACTGCTACGAGGCGGCCCGGGTCGACGGCATCCACCCGCTGCGCGTGTTCTGGAAGGTCACGCTGCCGCTGATCCGCTATCCGCTGCTGGTGGCGGTGGTGTTCCGCCTGCTCGATGCGCTGCGCGTGTTCGACCTGATCTTCGTGCTGACCTCCAACAGCTCGAGCACCATCAGCATGTCGGGCTTCGTGCGCCGCGACATGATCGACAACGGCAACCTGGGCACCGGCTCGGCCGCAGCCACATCGCTGACGGTGATCATTTTCGTGACCGCCGTCCTGTTCATGAAGGCCGCCCGCGTGCGCTTCAACGAGGAGTCCAACTGATGAACCAACGTCCTCTGTGGGGCAGTGTGCTGCTCTATCTCTGTGCCGCCCTGGTGGTGATCGTTTCGGTCTACCCCTTCCTCTACACCGTCACGACTTCGCTCAAGACCGGCACCGCGCTGTTCAGCACCAGCTTGCTGCCCACGAACCCGACGCTGCACAACTACGTCACGCTGTTCCAGGGCAAGCAGCCGTTCGGCACCCAGCTCGGCAACTCCGTCATGGTGGCCACCACCACGGTGGTGCTGTCGATGCTGATGGCCGTGACCGCCGCCTATGCGCTGGGCCGCATCGCGTTCAAGGGCAAGGGCCTGCTGCTGCTGGCGATCCTGGCGGTCTCGATGTTCCCGCAGGTGGCGGTGCTGTCGGGCATGTTCGAGCTGATGCAGGCGCTGGGCCTGTACAACCGCACCCTGGGCCTGGTCGTGCCCTACACCGTGTTCACGCTGCCGTTCACGGTCTGGATGCTGACCACCTTCATGCGCCAGCTGCCCAAGGAGCTGGAGGAGGCCGCGATCATGGACGGCTGCGGCCCGCTGCGCATCATCTTCCAGGTCTTCATGCCGCTGCTGGCGCCGGCGCTGGTCTCGACCGGCCTGCTGGCCTTCATCGGCGCCTGGAACGAGTTCATGTTCGCGCTGACCTTCGTCAGCGATGACTTCAACCGCACGGTTCCGGTCGGCATCTCGATGATCTCCGGCGCCACCGCCTACGAGATCCCCTGGGGCTCGATCATGGCCGCCTCGGTCATCGTGACCGTGCCGCTGGTGGCGCTGGTGCTGGTGTTCCAGAAGAAGATCGTCTCGGGCCTGACGGCCGGCGCGATCAAGGGCTGAATCCTCCACTTACCCAATCCAATTACCGATTCCCATGAGCAACAAAGCACCGAACAACGGCTGGTGGCGCGGCGGCGTCATTTATCAGATCTACCCGCGCAGCTACCAGGACAGCAATGGCGACGGCATCGGCGACCTGCCGGGCATCACCGCGCGGCTGGACTATATTGCCGGCCTGGGCGCCGACGGCATCTGGCTGTCGCCCTTCTTCAAGAGCCCGATGAAGGACTTCGGCTACGACGTCAGCGACTACCGCGATGTCGATCCGATGTTCGGCAGCCTGGACGACTTCCGTGCGCTGGTGGCGCGCGCCCACGAGCTGGGCCTGAAGGTGATGATCGACCAGGTGCTGTCGCACACCTCGGACCAGCACCCCTGGTTCGTCGAGAGCCGCGCCAGCCGCGACAACGCCAAGGCCGACTGGTATGTCTGGGCCGATGCCAAGGACGACGGCAACCCGCCCAACAATTGGCTCAGCATCTTCGGCGGCAGCGCCTGGCAGTGGGACACGGGACGGTTGCAGTACTACATGCACAACTTCCTGACCAGCCAGCCGGACCTGAACTTCCACAACCCGGCGGTCCAGCAGGCGATCCTGGACGATGTGCGCTTCTGGCTTGAGCTCGGCGTCGACGGCTACCGGCTCGACACCGCCAACTTCTACTTCCACGACCGCGAGCTGCGCAGCAACCCGCCGCGCGGCATGCCGCAGGGCGAGGACCCGGCGGTCGACAAGGTCAACCCCTACGGCTGGCAGTGGCACCAGTTCGACAAGAGCCAGCCCGAGAACCTGGTGTTCCTGCAGCGCCTGCGCGCCTTGCTCGACGAGTACCCGAACACCACCATGGTGGGCGAGATCGGCGACGACGACGGCCTGGGCCGCATGGCGCAGTACACCAGCGGCGGCGACAAGCTGCACATGGCCTACTGCTTCGACCTGCTCGGCAGCCAGAAGAGTGCGACCTTCCTGCATGCGCTGTTTTCCCGCTTCCTCGACATCGTGGGCGACGGCTGGCCTTGCTGGGCCCTGTCCAACCACGACTGCGTGCGCCTGGCCACGCGCTGGGGCGGCCCGAACCCCGACCCGCGCCTGCTTCGGCTGGCCGCTGCGCTGCAGATGAGCCTGCGCGGCTCGCCCTGCATCTACCAGGGTGACGAGCTCGGCCTGCCCGAGGCGGAGATCGCCTACGAGGACCTGCAGGACCCGTTCGGCCTCACGATGTGGCCCAAGTTCAAGGGCCGCGACGGCTGCCGCACGCCGATGCCCTGGGATGGCGCGCAGGCCCATGCCGGCTTCGGTCCCGCCAAGCCCTGGCTGCCGGTGTCGCCAGCGCATCTGCCGCTCGCGGTCGAGCAGCAAGCCGGCGTGGCGGCCAGCCAGCTCGAGTACTACACCCAGCTGCTGCACTGGCGGCGCCAGCAGCCGGCGCTGCTGCAAGGCGGCATGACGCTGCTGCCGGCGCACGAGCAGGTACTGGCCTATGTCCGCGAGCAGGACGGCCAGCGCGTGCTGTGCGTGTTCAACTTCAGCGACCAGGCCCTGTGCTGGGCGCTGCCCGAGGGCTGGGCCCAGGCGCAGCCGCTGCCCGGCAGCGGGCTGGCAGGGGCGCGCCTGCAAGACGGCCATGTCGAACTCGAACCCTGGGGCGGCCTGTTCGCCACGCTCTGACCTCGCCTGGAAGGAAAACCCACCATGTCCAAGATCGAATTCCGCGATGTCTGCAAGCGCTACTCGCCGCAGGCCCCGCTGACCATCAACAATGCCAACCTGACGATCGAGGCCGGCGAGTTCTGCGTCTTCGTCGGCCCGTCGGGCTGCGGCAAGTCGACCCTGCTGCGCATGGTCGCGGGCCTGGAGGACATCTCCAGCGGTGACATGCTAATCAGCGGCGAGCGCGTCAACGACCTGCCGCCGGCGCGCCGCGGCGTGGCCATGGTGTTCCAGAGCTACGCGCTCTACCCGCACATGACGGTGCGCGAGAACATGGCCTTCGGCCTCAAGGTGCTCGGCTCGAACAAGGCCCGGATCGAGGCCCAGGTCAACCAGGCCGCCGAGATGCTGCAGCTGACCCATCTGCTCGACCGCCTGCCCAAGGCGCTGTCGGGTGGCCAGCGCCAGCGGGTTGCGATCGGCCGCGCCATCGTCAAGGAGCCGCGCGTGTTCCTGTTCGACGAGCCGCTGTCCAACCTCGACGCCGCGCTGCGGGTGCAGACCCGGCTCGAGATCGCCCGCCTGCACAAGCGCATCGGCAGCGCCAGCATGATTTACGTCACGCACGACCAGGTCGAGGCGATGACGCTGGCCGACAAGATCGTGCTGCTCAACACCGGCGAGCGCATTGCCAAGCATGGCTCGATCGCCCAGGTCGGCTCGCCGATGACGCTCTACCACCGTCCGGCCAGCCTGTTCGTGGCCGAGTTCATCGGTTCGCCCAAGATGAACGTGCTGCCGGGCTTCCTGCTCGCCAGCGCGCCGAACTCGGCCCAGGTCCAGGTTGCGGGCCAGACGCTCAGCGCCACGGTCGACGCCCAGCGCATTGCCCAGGGCGGCACCCTGAGCCTGGGCTGCCGGCCCGAGGACATGCGCCTGGTGGCACCCGGTACGCCCAACAGCCTGCCGGGCCAGGTCAGCCATATCGAGAAGCTGGGTGAGGCCTCGCTGCTCTATGTCGAGCTGGGTCGGGGCCTGCCGGTCATCACGGTGCGGGTTGACGGCACTGCGCGCGAGCAGGTCGGCCAGGCGATCCAGCTGGAGCTGCCGGCCGACCTGATCCACCTGTTCGACGCCGACGGCATGGCCTGCGAGCGCAGGTTGGAGCTGCCGCAGTGAAGTCCGGGCCGGCGCTGATCTGCCGGCGGCGCTGAACGGCGCCTGCGGGTCTCATCGTTCGGGTTACGAAACTCCGTGGCCCGGATGCCCGCAGGAAATCCAGTAACAATTGCTGTTTTTGATAGGGCCACCGCGTGCACCAGACCCCCACTCCCGCTCGCCCCAGTCTGAACAAGGTCGCGGTTCCGATCGTCGGTGAGTTCATCCTGGGCATGAGCGTGGCGCTGGCCGGCCTCTATCTGGCCTCGCACAGCTCGGACGCTGCCGCCGGCTCCTTCGGCCTGGTGCAGCAGGTGCTGGAAACCCTGTTCGTGGTGTTTCGCGTGCTGGCGATCGGCCTGGGTGTGGTGGTCACGCAGCGCCTGGGCAGCGGCGACCTGGATCAGGCCAACCGGATCGCCCGCATGGCGCTGGGCGCCAGCAGCTGGGCCGGCGTGCTGGTGGCGCTGTGGCTGCTGTTGGGCGGCAACTTGACGCTGGACATGCTCAACGCGCCCGACGAGCTCTGGCCGATGGCCACGCTCTACATGCTGCTGCTGGCACCTTCGATGGTGCTCGAAGCCTGCAACCTCAGCATGGCTGCGGTGCTGCGCGCCCACCTGCACGCGCGCGAATCGCTGCTGATCATGGTCGCGATGCATGGCAGCCATCTGCTGCTGGCGGTGCCGCTGATGCGCGGCTGGGGCGACTGGGACGGCCTGGGCCTGAACGGCTATGCGCTGGCCTGGTTCATCAGCCGCAGCCTGGGCCTGGCGCTGCACCTGTGGATGTGGCGCAGCCGGATGCAGATCCGCCCGCTGGCGCGCGACTGGTGGCAGGTGCCGCGCGACCTGCTCGGGCCGGTGCTGCGCATCGGCCTGCCGGGCGCGGCCTCCGAGATGGTGTACCGGATCGGCTTCATGATCTCGCTGTCGGCGGTGGCCCGGCTCGGCGTGGCCGCGCTGGCGACCCATTCCTATGTGCTGCAGACGCTCAAGTATGTGCTGATCATCAGCATGGCGATCGGCTGGGCCTGCGAGATCATGGTCGGGCGCCTGGTCGGCTCGGGCTCGCTGCGCGCGGCCGATGCCATGGTCAGGAAGGGGGTGCGCAACGGCATGCTGGCCTCGGGCTGCATCGCCTTGCTGGCTGCGCTGGCCGCACCCTGGCTGATGCGCATCTTCACGCGCGACCCGGTCATCATCGCGGCGGCCCAGACCCTGCTCTGGCTGTCGGTCCTGCTCGAGATCGGCCGGGTGCTCAACCTGGTCGTGCCCGGCGCGCTGCGCGCCAGCGGCGACATCCATTTTCCGCTGCTCAGCGGCATCCCGTCGCAGCTGCTGGTGCTCGGGCTGGGCTCCTACCTGCTCGGGCGCAGCTTCGGCCTGCCGGGGATCTGGCTGGCCTATGTCGCCGACGAATGCCTGCGCGGCGGCCTGATGTGGTGGCGCTGGCGCCGCCATGGTTGGCTGCCCTATGCCCGCAACACCCTGCGCGCGCTGCGCCAGGGCAACCGCTCTTGAACCCTTGCCTTTCTCTCTGCTTCTGACATGGAACAACTAAAAGCCTCTCCCGCTGGTCACGCGGCGCTGGCCCCGCGCCTGCTGGCCGATGTCGGCGGCACCAATGCCCGCTTTGCCTGGCAGGCCGCTGCTGGCGCCCCGATCGAAGACCCGATCACCCTGCCTTGCGCTGACCATGTGTCGATCGAGGCCGCGATTCGCGCCTACCTCGCGCGCATCGACCGTCCCCGGCCGCAGTCCTGCGCGATCGCGATCGCCAACCCGGTGCATGGCGACCGGGTCCAGATGACGAACCACCACTGGTCGTTCTCGATCAGTGCGCTGCGCCAGGCGCTGGGCTTCGATCGGCTCGAGTTGCTCAACGACTTCACGGCGTTGGCGCTGGCGCTGCCGGGCCTGGGCGCCGACCAGCTGCACCAGGTCGGCGGCGGCCAGGCGTTGCCCGGAGCCGCGATCGGCCTGCTCGGTCCCGGCACCGGCCTGGGCGTATCGGGACTGGTGCCTGACGGCCGTGGCGGCTGTGTGCCGCTGCAAGGCGAGGGCGGTCATGTCAGCCTGGCACCGGTGACGCCGCGCGAGCAACTGGTGGTCGAGTTCCTGACCCAGCGCTATGGCCATGCCTCGGCCGAACGCGCGGTCAGCGGCATGGGCCTGGTTGACATCCACACCGCCCTCTGTCTGGCCGACGGCGTGCTGCCGCCCGAGGGCTGGAGCGCGGCGCAGGTCAGCGCGGCCGCCCTGTCCGGTCACGACCCGCGCTGCGTCGAGGCGCTGGCCATGCTGTGCGCCTGGCTCGGCTCGGTCGCCGGCAACCTGGCGCTGACGCTGGGCGCCAAGGGCGGGGTCTATATTGGCGGCGGCATCGTGCCGCGCCTGGGCGAGTGGTTCGACCATTCGCAGTTCCGGGCCCGCTTCGAGGCCAAGGGGCGCTTCCAGTCTTACCTGGCCGAGATCCCGGTCTGGGTGATCCACGCCAGCCAGTCGCCGGCCCTGGCCGGGGCGGCCAAGGCACTCGACCAGAACTGAAGCTTTCGATCCAGTGGCTGTGCAACGCCGTTGACGGCGCAGGGCTTTGCGTCGCCAGTAAACTGCTAATCAGGACCTGGTGCAACGCCTGCAGCAGGCCCAGCCACAACCCCTTGATCGGAGCCCCTGGATGAAACTGATGGATTACGGCCGCCAGGCCATCGACTTTCGCAATCCCCAAGCCGCTGATACCAGCTCGGGCTTTTCACGCCGCGGCTTCGTGATGGGGTCGCTCGCCAGCGGCTTTGCGTTGGCGTCGCAGCCGGTGCTGGCGCAAGCCATCAGCACCGACAGCCAGGGCCTGGTGGTGGCCGAGATCAAGCTGGCGGTGGCCGACGGCCAGATCCCGGCCTATGTCGCGCGTCCGGCGCAGGCCGGCCAGCATCCGGTGATGCTGGTGGTGCAGGAAATCTTTGGCGTGCACGAGCACATCAAGGATATGTGCCGCCGCTTTGCCAAGCTGGGCTACTACGCGATTGCGCCCGAGCTGTTCGCGCGCCAGGGCGATGTCTCGAAGATGAGCGACATTGGCGCCATCCTGTCCGAGGTCGTGTCCAAGGTGCCCGATGCCCAGGTCTGCGCCGACCTCGACGCCGCAGTGGCCTTTGCGCAGGCCAGCGGCCATGCCGACGCCAGCCGGGTGGGCCTGGTCGGCTACTGCTGGGGCGGCCGCACGGCCTGGATCTACGCCCGGCACAACCCGCGCCTCAAGGCGGCCGTGGCCTACTACGGCCTGCTCGACGGCATGAAGTCACCGATCAAGCCGCTCGACCCGGTCGACTTCGGCGCCGAGATCAAGGTGCCGGTGCTGGGCCTGTATTCCGGCATCGACGCCTTCATCAAGCCTGAGGTGGTGGCCCGCATGCGCGGCGAGATCGCCAAGTCCGGCAGCGGCTCCGAGATCGTCGTGTTCCCGAACGTCAACCATGGCTTCAACGCCGACTACCGTCCGACCTACGACAAGACCGCTGCCACCTACGCCTGGAAGCTGACGCGCGACTGGCTCAAGGACCACGGCGTCTGAGCGCCAGCAGCAGGACGGTACCGATGGCCATGACCGCGGCGGCCAGGTAGAGCCCGGCCTCGTAGCTGCCGAAGCGGCCCGCGAGCCAGCCGGTCACGGCCGGCCCGACGATCTGCGCGCTGCCATAGGCCAGCGTCATGCGGCCCATCATCTTGGCCGGGCGGCCCGGGTAGTAGCGCCCGGCCATGGTCAGCACCAGGCTCACGATGCCGATGAAGGTGGCGCCGAACAGCCAGGCGCCGACCAGGGTCGCCGCCAGCCCGCCGAGCAGCACCGGCAGCAGCATGCCGGCGATCTGCAGCAGCGCGGCCATGATCAGGGCGTTGAGGTCGCCGACGCGGCGCGCGACCAGGTCCCAGACGATGCTCGCCGGTGCCGCGGCCAGCCCGATCGCCAGGAAGGCCCATTTGCCCTGACCCGCCAGTCCGGGCAGGTGCTCGACGATCGCGACGATGAAGGTCGCGCTGACCACGTAGCCCATGCCGGCGCAGAAGTAGGCCGCCATCAGCAGGCGCAGGAAGCGCGGCGTCGGCGGCTGGTCCTGCATCGATGCCGGGCCGGCGCCGGCCGGTACAGGTTCGGGCCGTGGCAGCCAGGCCAGCGCCGGCACGGCCAGCAGGCCGCCGAAGGCCGCCAGCGCCAGCCATTGCCCGCGCCAGTCGAGCCAGCTGCCCATGAGCGCGACCAGGGCCGAGCAGGCGACGATGCCCAGCCCGATGCCGCTGTAGTGGATGCCGAGCTCGCCGCGGTGGCCGTGGCGCATCAGCCAGTTCAGCACCAGCCCGGCGCCCAGCAGCATGCCGGCCGCGCTGCTGAGCCCGCCCAGGTAGCGCGACAGCGCCCAGACCCAGGGCTCCTGGCTCAGGCCCATCAGGGCGGTGCTCGCGACCGCCACCAGCAGGCCGATCCGGTAGATCCGGTCCTTGAGCCGCAGGTCGCTGATCAGCATCGCCAGCAGCGCGCCGCTCAGGTAGCCGGCGTAGTTGATCGCGGCCAGCGCGCCGGCGGCGCCGACCCCGAGGCCGGCTTGCGCCTGCATCGGCGGCAGCAGCAGGGTGTAGGCGAAGCGCGCCACCCCCAGCGTCAGGATCAGGCTGAAGATGCCGGCTGTCAGTACCCGCAGGCGCGCGCTTTGCTGTCCCATCGGCAATTGTCTCCTGGTAGTTCTTCCACTGAGCTTACCCGGTTCGGGTGCTGGTCCGGCCTAAACTTTCAAGCGCTTCCTAGGGAAAACACCAGGGAAATATTGCAATAGAGTATTGAAACGAACTTTTCGGATACCTGTCAGTGCAACAGCCTTGCGCAAAATAGGCGCCACGGCTGGCAACGGTCGTAACAGTACAAACGAACTGAAGGAGACATCCGTGAAATTCAAGCTTTCCGCCGTCGTCGCGGCTTCCCTGCTCGCCACCGGCATGGCACAGGCCGCCACCGAACTCGTGATCGCGACCGTGAACAACGGCCACATGATCGAGATGCAAAAGCTCGGCAAGCATTTCGAGCAGGCCAACCCCGACATCAAGCTCAAGTGGGTCACGCTCGAGGAGGGCACGCTGCGCCAGCGCGTCACGACCGACATCGCGACCAAGGGCGGCCAGTTCGACGTCATGACCATCGGCATGTACGAAACCCCGATCTGGGGCAAGAAAGGCTGGCTGCAGGAGATCAAGACCGACGCCGCCTATGACGCCGACGACCTGCTGCCCGCCATGCGCAACGGCCTGAGCGTGGACGGCAAGATGTTTGCCGTGCCGTTCTACGGCGAGAGCTCGATGCTGATGTACCGCAAGGACCTGGCCGACAAGGTCGGCGTCAAGGTGGCTGACCGTCCGACCTGGACCGATATCAAGGACCTGGCTTCCAAGATCCACGACCCGAAGAACGGCGTCTACGGCATCTGCCTGCGCGGCAAGCCGGGCTGGGGCGACAACATGGCCTTCCTGTCGACCCTGGTCAACACCCATGGCGGCCAGTGGTTCGACATGAACTGGAAGCCGCAGCTCGAGAGCAAGCCCTGGAAGGACGCGATCAACTTCTACGTCGACCTGCTCAAGAGCTACGGCCCGCCCGGCTCCTCGGCCAACAGCTTCAACGAGATCCTGGCGCTGTACAACGAGGGCAAGTGCGGCATGTGGATCGACGCGACGATCGCGGCCTCCTTCATCAGCGACCCCAAGCAGTCCAAGGTGGCTGACAAGGTGGCCTTCGCGCAGGCGCCGACCATGGTCACGCCCAAGGGCGCCAACTGGCTGTGGGCCTGGTCGCTGGCCATCCCCTCGGGCACCAAGAAGGTCGATGCGGCCCAGAAGTTCGTGACCTGGGCCACCTCGAAGGACTACATCCAGCTGGTCGGCAAGACCAATGGCTGGGCCGCCGTGCCGACCGGCACCCGCAAGTCGACCTACGCCAATCCGGAGTTCCAGAAGGCCGCCAAGTTCGCCGCCGCCGAGAAGGTTGCGATCGACAGCGCCAACCCGAACGACAGCACCCTGCCCAAGTCGCCCTATGTCGGCGTGCAGTTCGCTGCCATCCCCGAGTTCCAGGCCATTGGTGTGTCGGTGGGCCAGCACATGAGTGCAGCCCTGGCCGGCAAGACCACGGTCGATGCTGCCCTCAAGGCCGGACAGACCGCCGCTGACCGCGAAATGCGCAAGGCCGGCTACTACAAGTAAGTCCCGCCGGGGCCCGCGCGGGCCCCTTGGCCGTCGATGGTCCTTTGTGGTGAACGGGTGGTGTCCGGCCCAGCGGGCAGGGCGCCACTCCCTTATTCCCAGTGCTTATGAACCGATTCCTGCCCCGCGTCCTGATGACGCCGGCCATCGCCACGCTCTTCCTCTGGATGATCGTGCCGCTGGTGATGACGATCTACTTCTCCGTCATCCGCTACAACCTGATGCAACCCGACCAGAGCGGCTTCATCGGGCTGGAGAACTACATCTTCTTTGTCACCGACCCCAGTTTCTGGCCCTCGGTGCTCAATACCGTGCTGCTGCTGGGCAGCGTGATCCTGATCACGGTGGTGCTGGGCATTGCGCTGGCGCTGCTGATCGACGAGCCTTTCCCCGGTCGCGGCCTGGTGCGTGTGCTGCTGATCTCGCCCTTCTTCGTCATGCCCACGGTCAATGCGCTGCTGTGGAAGCACATGATGATGAACCCGATCTACGGCGTGCTGGCCCAGGTCTGGATCTTCTTCGGTGCCACCCCGGTCGACTGGCTGACCGACTGGCCGCTGCTGTCGGTCATCATCATGGTGTCCTGGCAATGGCTGCCGTTTGCCGCGCTGATCTTCATGACCGCGCTGCAAAGCATGAACCGCGAGCAGCTCGAGGCCTCGCGCATGGACGGCGCCAACTACCTGCAGCAGCTGCGCTACCTCTATCTGCCGCACCTGGGCCGCTCGATGGCCGTGGTCGTGATGATCGAGCTGATCTTCCTGCTCAGCATCTTCGCCGAGATCTACACCACCACCGGTGGCGGACCGGGCGACGCCAGCACCAACGTGGCCTTCCTGATCTTCAAGCAGGCGCTGCTGAACTTCGACGCTGGCGTGGCTTCGGCTGGAGCGCTGTTTGCCGTGCTGCTGGCCAACATCGCCGCCATCTTCATGATCCGCCTGGTCGGCAAGAACCTGGACAAGTGAGAACCGCCATGTCACGTCATTCCCATGTTTCCCCAGCCCTGGTGGTCCGCACGCTGGCGGCCTGGGCGGTCACGCTGCTGCTGTTCTTCCCGCTCGGCTGGCTGTTCCTGACCGCGTTCAAGACCGAGCTGCAGGCGATCTCGGTGCCGCCGCTGTTCCTGTTCGAGCCCACGCTGGCCAACTTCCACGAGGTGCAGGAGCGCAGCGACTACCTGCTCTACGCCAAGAACTCGGTCGTCACCAGCGTGCTGTCGACCCTGCTCGGGCTGGCGATCGCTGCGCCGGCGGCCTACTCGATGGCCTTCTTCAAGAGCAAGCACACCAAGGACATCCTGATGTGGATGCTGTCGACCAAGATGATGCCGGCCGTCGGCGCGCTGGTGCCGATCTATGTGCTGGCGCAGACCAGCGGCCTGCTCGACACCCAGCTGGCGCTGATCATCGTCTTCACGCTGTCGAACCTGCCGATCATGGTCTGGATGCTGTACTCGCACTTCAAGGACATCCCGCACGAGATCCTGGAGGCTGCCCGCATGGACGGCGCCACGCTGTGGCAGGAGCTGCGCCTGGTGCTGCTGCCGCTGGGCATGGGCGGACTGGCCTCGACCGGCCTGCTGTGTCTGGTGCTGAGCTGGAACGAGGCGTTCTGGAGCCTGAACCTGACGGCCGCCAATGGCGGCACGCTGGCCACGCTGATCGCGAGCTATTCCAGCCCCGAGGGCCTGTTCTGGGCCAAGCTGTCGGCCGCTTCGCTGATGGCTATCGCCCCGATCGTCGTCTTCGGCTGGTTCAGCCAGAAGCAGCTGGTCCAGGGCCTGACCTTCGGCGCGGTCAAGTGAACGCGCCGCGCCACCCCAATACATAAGTACAACAGGAGATTTCCGTGTCATTCCTCCAGCTGCAAGGCATAGAAAAGTATTTCGGCGAGCACCGCGCCATCAAGGGCATCGATCTGCAGATCGAGAAGGGCGAGTTCGTCGTCTTCGTCGGCCCCTCGGGCTGCGGCAAGTCCACGCTGCTGCGCCTGATCGCCGGTCTCGAAGCGATCGACGGCGGCAAGCTCTCGCTCGAGGGCCGTGACATCACCCAGCTGCCGTCGAGCAAGCGCGACCTGGCGATGGTGTTCCAGAGCTATGCGCTCTACCCGCACATGAGCGTGTTCGAGAACATGAGCTTCGCGCTCAAGCTGGCCAAGGCGCCGCTGGCCGTGATCAAGGAAAAGGTCGAGCGCGCCGCGCAGATCCTGAACCTGACGCCCTATCTGCAGCGCACGCCCAAGGAGCTCTCGGGCGGCCAGCGCCAGCGGGTGGCGATCGGCCGCGCCATCGTGCGTGCGCCCAAGGTGTTCCTGTTCGACGAGCCGCTGTCCAACCTCGACGCCGCGCTGCGCGGCCAGACCCGGGTCGAGATCGCCAAGCTGCACCGCGAGCTTGGCGCGACCACCATCTACGTGACGCACGACCAGGTCGAGGCCATGACGCTGGCCGACCGCGTGGTGGTGCTGCGCGACGGCCAGATCGAGCAGGTCGGCTCCCCGCTCGAACTCTACGACCGCCCGGCGAACCAGTTCGTGGCCCAGTTCATCGGCACGCCGCAGATGAACGTCTCGACCCTGGCCCAGATGCCCGTGACCGTGCGCCAGCAGGCGCCGGCGGGCGCCGTCGGCGGCTCGATCGGGCTGCGTCCCGAGAGCGTGACGCTGCAGCCGGCCGGCCAGGGCCTGGTCGATGGATCGGTCGAGCTGGTCGAGGCGCTCGGCGCCGAAACCCTGATCTACGTCAGCACGCCCGGCGGTGCGCAACTGGTCGCGCGCCAGAACACCCGCAGCCCGCTGCATGCGGGCGATCGGGTCGGCGTGTCGATCGCGCTCGAGCAGGCGCACTGGTTCGACCCGCAAGGTCGGGTCGTCAACGCACGCGACTGAAGGAGCACCCTCCCATGACACAGAAACTTCAAGGCCAGGTGGCCGTCGTCACCGGTGCCGCCTCCGGCATCGGACTGGCCAGTGCCGAGGCCATGCTGGCCGCCGGCGCCCAGGTGGTGCTGGTCGACCGCGACCAGCGCGCGCTCGCTGCGCTGTGCGAGCGGCTCGGCCCGGCCGCGCTGCCGCTGGTGCTCGACTTGCTCGATGCGCGCCAATGCGCCAGCCTGCTGCCCGGCGTGCTGGAGCTGGCCGGCCGGCTCGACATCCTGCATGCCAATGCCGGCAGCTATATTGGCGGCGACCTGGTCGATGCCGACCCGGACGCGATCGACCGCATGCTCAACCTCAACATCAACGTGGTGATGAAGAACGTGCGCGCCGTGCTGCCGCACATGATCGAACGGCGCAGCGGCGACATCATCGTCACGAGCTCGCTCGCCGCGCATTACCCGACTCCCTGGGAGCCGGTCTATGCCGCCTCGAAATGGGCCATCGACTGCTTCGTCCAGACCACGCGGCGCCAGGTGTTCAAGCACGGACTGCGCGTCGGCTCGATCTCGCCCGGACCGGTCGTCACCGGCCTGCTGGCGGACTGGCCGGCCGAAAAGCTGCGCGAGGCCCGCGAGTCGGGCAGCCTGCTCGAAGCGGCCGAGGTGGCCGAGGTGGTGCTGTTCATGCTGACGCGCCCGCGCGGCATGACGATCCGCGACGTGGTCATGCTGCCGACCCAGTTCGATCTCTAACCCTTTCACGCGAGTCAGAACATGAATGTGATGTTGCACCTGGGCCTGGGATCGTTCCATCGTGCCCACCAGGCGGTCTACCTCGATGCCCTGATCCGCAGCGGCGACACCTCCTGGGCGCTGGCCGGCGGCAATATCCGGCCCGACATGGCCGAGACGATCGCCGCGCTGATCCAGCAGGACGGCGCCTATACGCTTGAGACCATCTCGCCCGCCGGCGAGCACCGCTATCAGCGCATCGAGTCGATCCGCCAGGTCATCCCCCATGACCCGGATCTGGCCGGCCTGATCGAGCAGGGCGCCAGCGCCGAGACGAAGATCATCTCGTTCACCGTGACCGAGGCCGGCTACTACCTCGACGCGCAGAACCGGCTCGACCTCGAGGCCTTTGCCGACCTGCGCGCCGACCTCGACGCGGCGCGCGCCGGTCGCCCCGGCGCCACCCTCTACGGCGCGCTGACGGCGATCCTGCGCGCGCGCATGGCCAGCGGCGCCGGCCCGGTGACCCTGCTCAACTGCGACAACCTGCGCCACAACGGCGAGCGCTCGCGCAGCGGCCTGCTGCAGTTCATCGGCCTGATCGGCGACGAAGCGCTGCTGGCCTGGGTCGAGGCCCACACCACCAGCCCGAACGCAATGGTCGACCGCATCACGCCGCGCCCGACGCCCGATGTGCGTGAGCGCGTGTTGGCTGCGACCGGCAGCGACGACCCGGCCGCGCTGATGGGCGAGAGCTTCATCCAGTGGGTGATCGAGGACCGCTTCATCGCCGGTCGTCCGGCCTGGGAAACGGTCGGGGTCGAGATGGTCGACTCGGTCGACGCCTACGAGGAAGCCAAGATCCGCCTGCTCAACGCGACCCATTCCTGCATCGCCTGGGCCGGCACCCTGGTCGGCTACCGCTACATCCACCAGGGCACGCAGGACCCGGCGATCCGCCGCCTGGCCTACGACTATGTGACCGACGACACCATTCCGGTGCTCGACACGCCCGAGCATCCCTGTCCGATCGATCTGCCGCAGTACCGCGACGTGGTGCTGGACCGCTTTGCCAACCCGGCGATCCAGGACACCAACCAGCGCGTGGCGATGGACGGCTTCAGCAAGATTCCCGGCTTCATCGCGCCGACCCTCCGCGAGCGGCTGGCGCGGGGCGAGGGCATTGCGAGCGTGGCGATGCTGCCGGCGCTGTTCCTGGCCTATCTGCAGCGCTGGCATGCCGGCCAGATCCCCTACACCTACCAGGACCAGGCGATGGACCCGGCGGCCGCGCACGCGATCTGCTCTGCGGCCGATCCGGTGGCGGCCTTCTGTGCCGATACGGTGCTGTGGGGCGACCTGGCCGCCGACGCCCGGCTGGTCGATGCGCTGCGCCAGGCCAGCGCCCGGGTCGAGCGCTTCGTCGCCGAGCACCCGGCGTCATGAGCGTCAGGACGCGCCAGCTGCCACGCCAGCTCAAGCCCGAGCTCGAGCACGACTTCGCCCGTCTGCCTGCGCTCGGCTACGAGCCGCCCGAGGAGGTCGGCCTGATCCGCTGCCTCTCGCACGGCTACCCGACGCCGCTGGCGCGCTGGCATTACCACGACGAGTACGAGCTGCACATCATCACGGCGACCTCGGGCAAGATCTTCGTCGGCGACTGGATCGGCCAGTTCCAGCCCGGCCAGGTGGTGCTGACCGGGCCCCGGTTGCCGCACAACTGGGTCACGACCGACCTGCCCGAAGGCGGCGTGCCGCTGCGCGACCTGGTGATCCAGTTCCCGCACGAGCCGCTGCTGCGCGCCAGCCAGGACATCCCCGAGCTGGCCGAGGTGCTGCCGATGCTCGAGCGCGCCCGCCACGGCATCGAGTTCTTCGGCCTGTCCGAGCGCGCCCAGCAGCACTGGCAGCAGATCAAGCGCGGCAGCGGACTCAAGCGCTTTGGCGCCTTCTGCAGCTTCCTGTCCGAGCTGGCCGCCTGCACCGACTACCGGCTGCTGTCGAGCGTGCAGCTGCAAAGCGACGAGGACGACGACTCGCTCGACCGGGTCGAGGCCGTGCTCAACCGCATCATGGAGCGCATGGCCGAGCCCCTGTCGGCCGCGACGCTGGCCGGCGAGCTCGGCATGAGCGAGAGTCAGTTCAGCCGCTTCTTTCGCAAGACCACCGGCAACACCTTCACCGACTTCGTGAACCGGGTCCGCATCAACCGCGCCTGCCAGCTGCTGATGGAGACCGACCAGCAGATCACGGGCATCTGCTACGAGGTCGGCTTCAACAACGTGGCCAACTTCAACCGCCGCTTCCTGGAGCTCAAGGGCCTGACACCCTCCGAGTTCCGCCGCCAGGCCATGACGCGTTTTCGCGGCGCGGCCTGAGTCTTCTCTCACTTCATACTGATACGGCAAACACCATGTTTCTCGGACTGGATCTCGGCACTTCCGAGCTCAAAGCCCTGCTGCTCGACCGTCAGCACCGCGTGCTGGCAACCGCACGCGCGCCGCTGACGGTACAGCGCCCGCAGCCGCTGTGGTCGGAGCAGTCGCCCGCGGCCTGGTGGCAGGCGCTCGAAACCGTGATGGACCAGCTGCAGCGCGAGCAGCCCGCGGCGCTGGCCCGGCTCGAAGGTGTGGGCCTGTCGGGCCAGATGCATGGTGCCGTGCTGCTCGACGCCGAGCAGGCGGTGCTGCGCCCCGCGATCCTGTGGAACGACGGCCGCAGCGCCGCCCAGTGCGAGGCGCTGAGCCAGGCCGTGCCCGAGCTGGCCGTGATCAGCGGCAACCTGGCGATGCCGGGCTTCACGGCCCCGAAGCTGCTCTGGGTGCGCGAGCATGAACCCGCCCTCTTCGAGCGCGTGGCCCTGGTGCTGTTGCCCAAGGACTGGCTGCGCCTGCAGCTGACCGGCGAGGCGGTCAGCGAGATGTCGGACGCCGCCGGCACGCTCTGGCTCGACACGGCCAAGCGCGACTGGTCGGACCGCCTGCTGCAGGCCACGGGACTGAGCCGGGCCCAGATGCCGCGCCTGGTCGAGGGTAGCGCGCGCTCGGGCGTGATCCAGCCCGAGCTGTGCCGGCGCTGGGGCTTGCCCGAGGGCCTGCCGGTCGCCGGCGGTGCCGGAGACAACGCCGCCAGCGCGATCGGCATGGGCCTGGTCGAGCCGGGGCAGGGCTTTGTCTCGCTCGGCACCTCGGGCGTGGTCTTCGTCAGCGGCGACCATTTCGAGCCCAATCCGGCGCAGGCGGTGCATGCCTTCTGCCACGCGCTGCCCGGGCGCTGGCACCAGATGTCGGTCATGCTGAGCGCGGCTTCCGCCTTGAGCTGGGCCACCCGGCTGCTTGGCTATGCCGACGAGGCCGCGCTGATTGCCGACGCGGCCACGCTCGACCCGGCGCGCCAGCAGTGCGCGCCGCTGTTCCTGCCTTATCTGGGTGGCGAGCGCTCGCCGCACAACAACCCGCAGGCCCAGGCCAGCTGGACCGGCCTCAGCCACGAGCACCAGCGCGCCGACCTGGCCTATGCGGTGGCCGAGGGCGTGGGCTTTGGCCTGCGCGACGGCCTGCTCACGCTGGGGCAGGGCAGTGCGCCGCCACAGGCCCTGTCCCTGGTCGGCGGCGGTGCGCGCAGCGCCTGGTGGGCCCAGCTGCTGGCCCATATCCTGGGCCTGCGCCTCAATGTCCATGCCGGCGGCGAGCTCGGTGGCGCCCTGGGCGCGGCGCGCCTGGGCTGGCTCTGCGCGGGCGGCCGGCTCGACGAAGTCTGCCGGCAGCCGCCAATCGAACACAGCTACGAACCCGACCCCGCCATCCAGCAGCGCCTGCTACTGCGGCACCAGCGCTTCCAGGCGCTGTACCGGGCCTTGCATCCGGCCCTGCACCCAGCGGCCGGATCGCATGACGCGCCGCCCAGCCAGCCTGATTGAATCCAGCTCCCATCTGTCCCACCTTGTTACGGAACCTCATGAACCAGCTCGACGCACTCAAACGCTACACCACCGTGGTCGCGGACACCGGCGACTTCCTGCAACTGGAGCAGTTCCAGCCGCGCGACGCCACGACCAACCCCTCGCTGATCCTCAAGTCGGTGCAGAAGGCCGAGTATGCCCACCTGCTGGCCGACACCGTCGCGCGCTTTCGCGACCGCCCGCTCGACCAGATCGTCGACCGGCTGCTGGTGCGCTTCGGCTGCGAGATCCTGGGTCGCGTGCCGGGTAGGGTCTCGACCGAGGTCGATGCGCGTCTGAGCTTCGACAGCGCTGCGACAGTCGCGCGCGCCGAGCGCCTGATCGAGCTCTACCAGGCCGAAGGTGTGCCGACCGACCGGGTGCTGATCAAGATCGCTGCCACCTGGGAAGGCATCCAGGCTGCCGCGCAGCTGGAACAGCGCGGCATCCACACCAACCTGACGCTGCTGTTCGCGTTCTGCCAAGCCGTGGCCTGCGGCCAGGCCAAGGTCCAGCTGATCTCGCCCTTCGTGGGCCGGATCTACGACTGGTACAAGAAGCAGGCTGGTGCCTCCTGGGACGAGGCGGCCATGTCCGGCGCCAACGATCCGGGCGTGCAGTCGGTACGCCAGATCTACGAGTTCTACAAGCATTTCGGCATCGCGACCGAGGTCATGGGCGCGAGCTTTCGCAATGTGGGCCAGATCCAGGCGCTGGCGGGCTGCGACCTGCTCACCATCAGCCCGGAGCTGCTCGGCACCCTGTCGGCCAGCGAGGCGCCCCTGGCGCGTGCGCTCGACCCGCAGGCCGCCGCGGCGCTGGAGCTGCCCTTCGTGCAGTACGACGAGCCGGCGTTCCGCCTGGCGCTGAACCAGGACGCGATGGGCACCGAAAAGCTGGCCGAGGGCATCCGCGCCTTCTGTGCCGACGCGGTCAAGCTCGAACAACTGATCCTGGCCGCCTGAGGTCCGATACCGCGTGACTCAGATCCGGGCTGCAGCCCGGGTCTGGCCGGTCCCGACCCGTCAGGCTCAGGCTCAGGCTCAGGCTCAGTCGGCCTGGCGCAGCACCTGCAGCGCCTGCTGGAACTCGAAATGGCGCATCGCCTCGGCCAAGGCTGCGAACCGAGGCCCCAGTGCCGCGCGGGCCAGCGCTTCGTTGTCCTCGAACAGCTGGACGCCGCTGGCATCGTCGGCCCCGAGCAAGGCGAGCAACCGGGCCCGCACGGCGTTCCAGCGCTCGAGGTCGAACGCCGGTTCGGTCTGCGCCTGGCGTTGCTGGGCCAGACCGTCCGAGATCGCCTGCACCAGCCGTGCCAGCGGGTCGGAGATTGCCGCCAGCAGCGCTGGCAGTCGTTCGCCCGTTTCGTTCTGTACCCCCGGTGCATGGGCTTGCAGCGCCTGCTCGAGCCGCGCGGCCTGCTCGCGCAGCGCCAGCGCGCCGATCTGGGCCGAAACCCCCTTGAGCGTGTGCGCGGCCCGAGTTGCTTCTTCCCAGCGCGAGGCTTCCATCGCCTCCTTGATGCGCGCGATCGCATCGGCCTGGTCCGTGACGAACTGCTGCAGCAAGCTGCGGTAGAGCGCCGGGCGTGCGCCCGCCTGTGCCAGACCCAATGCCTGGTCGAGTCCTTCGATCATGCTCAGCGGTCCAGCCGGTCCAGCCGACGCAGCGGCCGGCTCGCCTTTTTCGGTCTGGCGCGCCGCCGTCATGCGCTCGCGCTCCGGCCTGACCCACTGCAGCAGCTTGGCCTGCAGCAGCCCGGGATCGATCGGCTTGGCGATATGGTCGTTCATGCCGGCCTCGAGGCAGGTTTCGCGGTCGCCGGTCATGGCATTGGCGGTCATCGCGACGATCGGCAGATCGGCCAGCCCGGGCAGCTGGCGGATGGCGCGCGTGGCCATCAGCCCGTCCAGCACCGGCATCTGCATGTCCATCAGCACGATGTCGTAGCGCTGCTGCTGGACCATGGCCAGGGCCATGGCGCCGTCCGTCGCCAGCTCGACCTCGAGCCCCGACTCGTGCAGGAAGGCCATGGCGACCTCCTGATTCAGCGGGTTGTCCTCCACCAGCAAGGCGCGCGCACCGGCCAGGCTCCGGCTATCGGGTTCGACGGCGTCGGCCATGTGGGTCTGGTGCGGGCGGTCGGCGGGGCTCAGCACCCGCTGCAGCAACTCGAACAAGGCCTTCGGGCGCACCGGCTTGTCCAGCCGGTCCATCAGTCCGGCCGCCGGCGCGATCTCGGCCCAGTCGTCGGGAAGCTGCCCGCTGAGCAGCACGCAGTCGGGCCGCTGGCGCAAGCCGAGCGCGGCGATGCGCCGGGCGGTCTCGATGCCGTCGGGCTCCGGCATCTGCCAGTCCAGCAATACCAGCCGGTAAGGCTGGCCCTGCTGGTCGGCGTCCTGCAGCGCTGCCAGGGCTGCCGACCCACTGCGCTGCTGGCTGACCTCGAAGCCCAGGCGCTGCAGCAGCGCGGCCAGCAGCTGGCCGGCCGCTTCCTGGTCGTCCACCACCAGCACGCGCAGGCCCTGCCAGTCGGGGGCGGCCTGCAGCGCAGGTGCCGCCTGTCCTATTCCCAGCCGGGCCGTGAACCAGAAGGTCGCTCCCTGTCCCGGCCGACTGGCTACCCCCACTTCGCCGCCCATCAGCTCGGCCAGCCGCTTGGAGATCGCCAGCCCTAGCCCCGTGCCGCCGTACTGGCGGGTGGTCGACGGGTCGGCCTGCTGGAAGCTCTGGAACAGCTTGCCGCTCAGGGCCTCGTCGAGGCCGATGCCGCTGTCGCGCACGGCAATATGCAGCAGCAGTCCGGCATCGTCGCGCTCGATGACGCAGACCCGGATGCCGATCTGGCCGCGCTCGGTGAACTTCAGCGCATTGTTGGTGTAGTTGATCAGCACCTGCTCGATGCGCAGCGGGTCGCCCGTCAGATAGCGCGGCACCTCCTCGGCGACCTCGATCAGCAGCTCCAGGCCCTTGGCTGCCGCGCGCTCGCCGAACAGGTCGGCAATATGGTCGAGCACGGCATCGAGCTCGAACTCGGTCTGCTCGATGCCGAGATGGCCCGACTCGATCTTGGAGAAATCGAGGATGTCGTTGATCACGCCCAGCAGATGCTGGCTCGAAGCCTGGATCTTGCGCAGGTAGTCCTGCTGGCGCGGCGACAGCCCGGTCTTGAGCGTCAGCAAGGTCATGCCGTTGATCGCATTGAGCGGGGTGCGGATCTCGTGGCTCATGTTGGCCAGGAAGGTGGCCTTGGCCCGGCTTGACTGCTCGGCCGCCTCCTTGGCCACCTGCAGCTCGGCGGTCCGGCGGCCAACCAGGGCTTCGAGCTCCTGCTTGGCTTGCAGCGCCGCCTCGCGTTTGCGCACCAGCGACCGCAAGTAGAGCGTCAAGGCCGCCAGTGCCAGGATCAGCAGGTCGCCGATCATGGCCAGCAGCGTGAACAGGGCGTAGCGCTGGCTTTCGAGCTGGCGGATTTCCGGCATCGGATGCAGCAGATGGATCGAGAAACTGTCCGAGCGCCGGTTGCCGTCGAGCAGCAGGAAGGGCGTGGACCGCTGGTCGAGCCGGACCAGATCCGACAGGCCGAGCTCGCCCCAGGGGGCAATGTCGAGCGGCTCGAAGCGGGTGTTGCGGTATTCGAGCGCGAGCGCGGGTTGCGCCAGGCTCGGGCCGAGTCGGTCGGGCAGGAAGCGGAATTCCAGCGACTTGTCCTGCGCCAGCACGATGGCGCCGTTGGCATCGGCCACGAAGACGTTCTCGTTGCGGGTCCAGCGCGAGCGCGCGACGATGTCGGTCTTGGTGACGACGGCGCCGACGAACTGGCCGTTGACGATGACCGGATGCGACACATACAGGCCCGGCACCCGGCTGATGCGCCCGACCGCATATTGCTGCCCGAGCCTGGATTCGTTGCCCTGGATGTCGCGGAAGTAATGGCGGTCCGAGTAGTTGCCGCCGACAAAGCTGCCTGCCTGGCCCGCGTTGCTCGAGGCAATGCAGTCGCCGGCCGCGTTGAGCAGCCAGATCGCGTCGATCTGCAGCGCCTCGGTGTAGCGGCCGAGATAGCGGCTGAGCCGGCGCAGCGCCAGGTCCTGTTCCCAGCGCAGACGCCGGGTGGCGGCGGGGCCGGTCGCCGGTTGCACTGCCGGGCCGAAGGGCAAAAGCCCGCGCTCGATCTGGGCTTCCCGGGCCAGTATGCGGGTGACGCCGCCCAGGGTGGTCAGCACATCATGCAAGCTGCCATTGAGCACTTCGAGCTGCTGCTGCGCGAGATGCTTCTGGTGCTGGTAGCTCTGCTGCTGCATCTGGGCGGTGTAGCGCTGGGCGATCAGCCAGGAAAAACCGCTCCAGAGCAGCATGACACCCAAGACCAACCCAGGCCAGAGCCACCGATTGCGCTGCGACAAGCGGTCCAATAGGTGAGTCTGTTTTCGCATGGGGGGCTGCGCACGCAGCACGGTAACCATGCCGCATTGTCAGTGATTGGCGCAGCTGTTGGCAAGGCGGTCGCCTTGCCAATTCTTTGTCCGGACGTAGGGGTTTTCCGCGGCTCTTCAAACGCTGGAGTCACCCTGACGCAGCTCGCGCCATCGCGTCGGGGCGGTCCCGGGCCGGCGGACTGTCAGCCCTCAGCCTTCAGCCGCGCTGGCTCCACTGCGCCAGCAACAGCCTGGCGCTGGCCAGGTTGGTCGCGCAGGGGATGTCGTGCACGTCGCAGGCCCGCACCAGCGCGTTGATGTCGGGCTCGTGCGGCTGCGGCGTCATCGGGTCGCGCAGGAAGATCACCGCGTCGACCTGGCCCACGGCCCGCTGGGCGCCGATCTGCAGGTCGCCGCCCAGCGGGCCGCTGAGCAGGCATTCGACCGTCAGGCCGACCTCATGCTGCAGCCGCCCGCCCGTGGTGCCGGTGGCACACAGGGTGCAGCCGGCCAGGAAGGGCTGGAACTCGCGCGCCAGCTCGACCATGTCGGCCTTCTTGCCATCGTGGGCAATCAATGCAATCCGCATGCCGATCTCAGCCCGTGTTGCGCAGGCCGGCGGCGATGCCGTTGATCGAGATGTGGATGCCGCGCTTGACCAGGCCTTCCTGGCTGCCGGCGCGGTAGCGTCCGATCAGCTCGACCTGCAGGTGGTGCAGCGGGTCGATGTAGGGGAAGCGGTGCTCGATCGAGCGCGCCAGCGAGCGGTTGCCCGCCAGCCGCGCGGCCTCGCCCGTGATCTGGCTCAGCACCTCGTGGGTGCGCTGCCATTCGGCCTCGATGCGGGCGAACACCTGCTGGCGCAGCTGGGCGTCCGGCACCAGCTCGGCATAGCGCGAGGCCAGCGACAGGTCGCTCTTGGCCAGCACCATGTCGATGTTGGACAGCAGGGTGCTGAAGAAGGGCCATTTGCGGTGCATCTGGCGCAGCAGCTCCAGCGCCGGCTCGGTGCCGAGCTGCTCGGCCAGCCGGTCGACCGCACTGCCAAAGCCGTACCAGCCCGGCAGCGTCAGGCGGCACTGGCCCCAGCTGAAGCCCCAGGGGATCGCGCGCAGGTCCTCGATGCGCTGGTTGGCCTTGCGCGAGGCCGGGCGCGAGCCGATGTTGAGCTCGGCGATCTCGCGGATCGGCGTCGCGGTGAAGAAGTAGTCGGTAAAGCCCGGGGTCTCGTAGACCAGCGCGCGGTAGGCCGCCATGCTGGCTTGCGACAGCTGCGCGGCCGCGTCGAGGAACTTGGCCGGCACCGGCTTGAGCGCCGGCAGCAGCGTTGCTTCCAGCGTGGCGGCGACCAGGGTCTCGAGGTTGCGCCGGCCGATCTCGGGGTTGGCGTACTTGGAGCCGATCACCTCGCCCTGTTCGGTCAGGCGGATCTGGCCGCGCACGGTGCCGGCCGGCTGCGCCAGGATGGCCTGGTAGCTCGGGCCGCCGCCGCGACCCACCGTGCCGCCGCGGCCGTGGAACATGCGCAGCTTGATCGGGCCTTGCTCGCGCCCGAGCTGGTCGAACAGCGCGACCAGCGCGGTCTCGGCGCGATACAGCTCCCAGTTGCTGGTGAAGATGCCGCCGTCCTTGTTGCTGTCCGAGTAGCCGAGCATGATGTCTTGCTCGTTGTACTGGTCAGGGGCGCCGCGCTGCACCATGGCAGCGACGCCCGGCAGGCGGTAGAAGGCATCCATGATGCCGGCGGCGTTGCGCAGGTCCTCGATGGTCTCGAACAGCGGCACCACGATCAGGTCGGCGCGCGCGCCATGTTCGAGCGTGCCGTGCAGCAGGCCGACCTCCTTTTGCAGCAGCAGCACCTCGAGCAGGTCGCTGACGGTCTCGGTGTGGCTGATGATGGCGTGGCGGATCGCGATCGTGCCGTAGCGCTGGCGCATCTCGCGCGCGGTCTCGAAGATCTCGAGCTCGCTGCGGGTATGGGCCTGGTAGTCGCCGTCGAGCACGCGCAGCGGGCGCGCATCATCGAGCAGTCGCAGCAGCAAGGCCTGCTTGGCGGCCTCGTCGAGCGCGCTGTAGTCGGGCTCGATGCGGGCCACGGCCAGCAGGTCGGCCAGGGCAGACTCGTGCTGGTCCGAGCTCTGGCGCAGGTCCACCGTCGCCAGATGGAAGCCGAACACCTGCACCGCGCGGATCAGCGGGCGCAGCCGCTGCTCGGTCAGCGCCTCGCAGCGCTGCTCGACCAGGGCCGCCTCGATCGTGCGCAGGTCGGCCAGGAATTCCTCGGCGCTGGCGTAGGGATTCTGCGGTGCGATGGCATGGCGCGCGGCCTCGCCGCCCGAGAGTTCCGTCAGCGTGGCGGCCAGGCGGGCGTAGATGCCGGTCAGCGCGCGGCGGTAGGGCTCGTCGCGGCGGTGCTCGTTGTGGTCGGGCGAGCGGTCGGCCAGGTCCTGCATCGCGGCGTTGACCCCGATCCGCATGTCCGACAGCGACAGCTCGGCGCCGAGCCGGTGCACCTCGGTCAGGTGGTGGCGCAGCGCGACATCGGACTGGCTTTTGAGCGCCAGCCGCAGCGTCGCGGCCGTGACGTTGGGGTTGCCGTCGCGGTCGCCGCCGATCCACTGGCCCATGCGCAGGAAGGGCGCCAGCGACTGGCCGCCGAGTGCCTGCTCGACATCGCGGTAGAGGCGGGGAATCTCGGGCAGGAAGGTGCTCTGGTAGTAGGCCAGCGAGTTCTCGATCTCGTCGGCCACGGTCAGCTTGGTGTAGCGCAGCAGCCGGGTGTGCCAGAGCTGGGTGATGCGCGCGCGCAGCTGGGCCTCGTTGGCCGCCAGGCCGCGCGCCAGCAGCAGGTCACCGCTGGCGGCTGGCTTGCTGCGCTTGCTGCTCTTGTTGCTCTTGTTGCTCTTGTTGCTGCTGCCGCTCGCGCCGGCAGCACCCTGGCCCAGGCTGTCGCGCTCGGTCAGCAGGCGGGCGATGTCGCGCTCGGCGTCCAGGATGCTCTTGCGCTGCACTTCGGTCGGGTGCGCGGTCAGCACCGGCGAGACATGGGAGTCGGCCAGCGAGGCGATGATCTGCTCGTGGCCGACGCCCGCGCGTGCCAGCCGGTCCCAGCTGTGCTCCAGGCTGCCTTCCTGCACATTGCCGGCGCGCTCGTGCACGCTGCGGCGGCGCACATGGTGGCGGTCCTCGGCCAGGTTGGCTAGGTGGCTGAAGTAGGTGAAGGCCCGGATCACGCTGACCGCCTGCGCATCGGTCAGCCCCTTGAGCAGCTGCTTGAGCGCCTTGTCGGCGGCGTGGTCGGCCTCGCGCCGGAACGCTACCGACAGCTGGCGGATCTGCTCGATCAGCGCGTAGCTGGCATCGCCCTCCTGCTCGCGGATCACCTCGCCGAGCAGTCGGCCCAGCAGGCGGATGTCATCGATCAGCGGCTGGTCCTTGGACGGATCGTCGCGCTTGGAACTTTTCATGCGGGCTTGCTCCTGTTTCAATTCGGTGCCGGGCTGACGGCGTTCAGCTGTTGTTGCTCGATCTGCCGGGCCATGGTCTTGCCAAGCTCGACGCCCCACTGGTCGTAGGCGTGGATGCCCCAGATCGCGGCCTGGCAGAACACCTTGTGCTCGTAGAGCGCGACCATGGCGCCCAGCGTGTGCGGCGTCAGTTCGGCCAGCCAGAGCGTCGAATTCGGCACATTGCCGCGGAAGGTGCGGTGCGGCAGCAGCTCGGCCACGCGCGCCTCGTCCAGCCCGCTGGCACGCAGTTCGGCCTCGGTCGCTGCCGCGTCGCGGCCCAGCGCCAGCGCTTGCGCCTGGGCTTCCAGGTTGAGCAGCGCGACCCGGTGGTGTTCGGCCGCCAGCGGCAGCGGGCAGTCCTCGCTGCGCACACCGATGAAATCGACCGGCACCCGGTGCTGGCCCTGGTGCAGCAGCTGGAAATAGGCGTGCTGGCCCTCGATGCCAAGGCCGCCCCAGACGATCGGTCCGGTGCCGATCTCGACCGGGCTGCCGTCGACATGGGTCGACTTGCCGTTCGATTCCATGTCGAGCTGCTGCAAAAAGCGCGCGAAGTGGAACAGCCGGCTGGCATAGGCCGCGATCAGGTGCGTCGGGCAGTCGAGGAAGTTGCGGTTCCAGACCCCGAGCAGCGCCAGCCGCAGCGGCATGTTGTGCTCCGGCGGCGCTTCCCAGAAATGGCGGTCCATCGCGTGGCCGCCAGCCAGGAAGGCGCGGAAAGCTTCAGCGCCGATCGCGATCGCCAGCGGCAGGCCGATGGCCGACCAGACCGAATAGCGCCCGCCGACCCAGTCCCAGAAGCCGAAGGTGTTGGCCGGGGCATAGCCCTGCGCGGCCGAGACTGCCGGCGAGGCGGTCACGGCGATCAGGTGTTGCGCCTGCTGCTCGGGCGTCTGCAGGCCATGGTCGGCCAGCCAGCGCTGGGCCGAATTCGCCAGCGTCAGGGTCTCCTGGGTGGTGAAGGTCTTGCTCTGGACGATGAACAGCGTGCTGTCGGGCTTGCACCAGCGCAGCAGCGAGTGCAGCGCCCAGCAGTCGGGGTTGGAGACGAAGTGCACCCGCACCTCGTGCGAGGCCTGGGCGTCGAGCGCCTGCACCGCCATGCGCGGGCCCAGGTCCGAGCCGCCGATGCCGATGTTGATCACGTTGCTGATGCGCTGGCCGCGGTGGCCGCGCCAGCGGCCGTCGCGGATGCGCTCGGCGGCGTCGAGGAAGCGGTCGAGCTCCTGGCGCACCGCGTCCGAGATTTCCGCGCCCCAGGGTGCGTCGGGCATGTCGGCGCCGCGCAGCGCCATGTGCAGCACGGCGCGGTTCTCGGTCGCGTTGACGGGCAGGCCCTGGCGCTGGGCCTGGGCCTGTTCGAGCACACGCGATTCGGCGGCCAGTTCGAGCAGGGCCTGCAGCACCTCGGGTGTGACCTGCTGGCGGCTGGCGTCGAGCTGCAGGCCGGCGACCTCCAGCTGCAGGCTGGCCTGGCGTTCGCCGGCCGGGTTGGCCAGCAGCTCGCGCAGATGCGGCAGCGACTGATCGGCCAGGCTCTGCAGCCGCTTCCAGGCCGCTCGTTTTTGGGGGGGAGTGAAAGGGTTCATCATGTGACAGCTGGATTTGCCATCAATCATGCCAGATCGGCAAGGACAAATAGGGGCAGGCGATTCTGGTCGGAATGAATCCCAGGCGAATGACTCGCGGTAAGGTAGGTGAAAATGACCTCATGAGCGCCATCCATCCCAACCCTTCATCCACTCCCCTGTTGACCGTGCAGGACGGCGTGGCCACCCTCACGCTGAACCGGCCGGAGCACCGCAACCGCCTGCAGGATTCCGACCTGGAGGCCTTGCTGGGGCAATTTGCCCAGATCGATGCCGACCCGTCGATCCGGGTGCTGGTGCTGCGTGCCAACACGCAGGGTCAGCCCCGGCCCGTGTTCTGTGCCGGCTACGACATCGGCGGCTTCGAGCAGGACGCGCAGGCCTCGAGCGCCTTCGAGCGCGTGCCTGACGCCCTGGCGGCGCTGCGCCCGGTCACAATCTGCGCCTTGAACGGCAGCCTCTACGGCGGCGCGACCGACCTGTTCCTGGCCTGCGACCTCAGGATCGCCTTGCAGGGGGTGGAGTTCCGGATGCCGGCCACGGCGCTGGGCTTGCACTTCTACCCGAGCGGGCTGCTGCGCTATGTCGAGCGCCTGGGCCTGGCAGCGGCCAAGCGCGCCTTCCTGACCGGCCGCCCGTTCAGTGCCGACCAGTTGTGGCAGACCGGCTGCCTGGAAGCGCTGGCCGCACCCGAGCAGTTCGAGGCCGAGCTGCAGTCGCTGCTGGCGGATGTGATGGCCATGGCGCCGCGCACGCTCGAAGCCATCAAGCGCTCGCTCAACGAGATCGCGGCGGGCTGCCACGACCCGGCAGAGTTGCGCCAGCGCGAGCATGCCAGCACGCGCAGCGCCGACTTCGCCGAAGGGCGGCGTGCCTTCGCCGAGCGGCGCCGGCCGGTTTTCACCGGCCAGTGAGCGCCGCCGGCCGGTCAGCCGTGATCAGTCGCCGAGCAGCGACAGGTCGCGCACCGCGCCCTTGTCGGCCGAGGTGGCGAGCATGGCGTAGGCCTTGAGCGCGGCCGACACCTTGCGCGGACGCGGCTTGACCGGCTTCCAGCCCAGCGCATCCTGCTCAGCACGGCGCTGGGACAGTTCCTCGTCCGAGAGCAGCACGTCGATGCTGCGGTTCGGGATGTCGATGCGGATGCGGTCGCCGTTGCGCACCAGGCCGATCGCGCCGCCGGCTGCCGCCTCGGGCGAGCAGTGGCCGATCGACAGGCCCGAGGTGCCGCCCGAGAAGCGGCCGTCGGTCAGCAGCGCGCAGGCCTTGCCCAGGCCCTTGGACTTGATGTAGCTGGTCGGATAGAGCATTTCCTGCATGCCCGGGCCGCCCTTGGGGCCTTCGTAGCGCACGATCACGATATCGCCTGCCTTGACGTTGTCGGCCAGGATCTCGGCCACGGCCTCGTCCTGCGACTCCGTCACGAAGGCCGAGCCTTCGAACACCAGGATCGACTCGTCGACGCCAGCGGTCTTGACCACGCAGCCGTCGAGCGCGATGTTGCCGTGCAGCACGGCCAGGCCGCCTTCCTGCGAGAAGGCATGCTCGGCCGAGCGGATGCAACCCTCGGCGCGGTCCAGGTCCAGGCTGGGCCAGCGGGTGGCCTGGCTGAAGGCAACCTGGGTCGGAATGCCGGCCGGGCCGGCCATATAGAAGGTCTTGACCGCGTCGGACGGCTGGCGCGCGATGTCCCACTGGTCCAGCGCATCCTTCATCGTCCTGGCGTGGATGGTCGGCACGTCGGTGTGCAGCTTGCCGGCGCGGTCGAGTTCGCCCAGGATGGCCATGATGCCGCCGGCGCGGTGCACGTCCTCGATGTGGTACTTGTTGGTGTTGGGCGCTACCTTGCACAGCTGCGGCACGACGCGCGACAGGCGGTCGATGTCCTTCATCGTGAAGTCGATCTCGGCTTCCTGGGCAATCGCCAGCAGGTGCAGGATGGTGTTGGTCGAGCCGCCCATCGCGATGTCGAGCGTGATCGCGTTCTCGAACGCCTTCAGGCCGATCGCGCGCGGCAGCACGCTCATGTCGTCCTGCTCGTAATGGCGGCGGCACAGCTCGACGATGGTGCGGCCGGCCTGCTTGAACAAGGCTTCGCGGTCGGCGTGCGTGGCCACCACGGTGCCGTTGCCCGGCAGCGACAAGCCCAGCGCCTCGGTCAGGCAGTTCATCGAGTTGGCGGTAAACATGCCCGAGCAGCTGCCGCAGGTCGGGCAGGCCGAGCGCTCGACCTCGGCCAGGTCGGCGTCGCTGACCTTGTCGTCCACGGCCATCACCATCGCGTCGACCAGATCGAGCTTCTTGAACTCGATGGCGTGGGTGGTCGGGTTGGCCAGGCGCACCTTGCCGGCTTCCATCGGGCCGCCCGAGACGAACACGACCGGGATGTTCAGCCGCATCGCGGCCATCAGCATGCCGGGGGTGATCTTGTCGCAGTTCGAGATGCAGACCAGCGCGTCGGCGCAATGCGCATTGACCATGTACTCGACCGAGTCGGCGATGATGTCGCGGCTCGGCAGCGAATACAGCATGCCGTCATGGCCCATCGCGATGCCGTCATCGACCGCGATGGTGTTGAATTCCTTGGCGACGCCGCCGGCGGCCTCGATCTCGCGCGCGACCAGCTGGCCCAGGTCCTTCAGGTGCACATGGCCCGGCACGAACTGGGTGAAGCTGTTGGCGATCGCGATGATCGGTTTCTGGAAGTCTTCGTCCTTCATGCCGGTGGCGCGCCAGAGCGAGCGCGCACCTGCCATGTTGCGGCCGGCGGTGGAGGTCTTGGAACGGTAGACGGGCATGCTGAGGTCCTGGTTGCTTTTTGTTCGGTTTTCGATTGTCGCCGAGCTGCGGTCGCCACAGGGCAAGACCGCGGCGACAGCCGGGTTTCTGTCTGGCGTTCAGCCCCGGCGCAGCTTGAACACCGCGGTGCTGGCGCGCAGATTGGGCTGCCAGCGCAGCTCGCGCCCGTCTTGCAGCCCGAAGCTGTCCTCGACGGCCAGCCCGTTGCGGCGCGCCAGCAGTTCGAAATCGGCGTAGGTGCCGACCCGGATATTGGGCGTGTCATACCACTGGTAGGGCAGGCGGCGCGTGACCGGCATGCGTCCGAGCAGCACGCTGAGGCGATTCGGCCAATGCGCAAAGTTCGGGAAGGCGACGATGCCGTGCTTGCCCACGCGCACGGTCTCGCGCAGCATGGTTTCGGCATTGCGCAGATGCTGCAGCGTGTCGATCTGCAGCACGACGTCGAAGCTGTCGTCGCCGAACATGCTCAGGCCCTCGTCGAGGTTGAACTGCAGCACATTGACGCCGCGCTGCAGGCAGGCCTGCACCTTGGCATCATCGATCTCGACGCCGTAGCCGCTGCAGCCACGCCGGCTCTGCAGATAGGCCATCAGTGCGCCATCGCCGCAGCCCAGGTCGAGCACGCGTGCACCTTGCGGCACCATGCGGGCGATGCCTTCCATGATCGATAGATCGCTCATGCTGCCTCTCCCTTCAGGTCGGTGGCGATGGTTCGCTCGAAGTAGGTCCGCACGGCCGCCAGGTAGCGCGGGTCGTCGAGCAGGAAGGCGTCGTGACCATGCGGCGCGTCGATCTCGGCATAGCTGACATCGAGCCGGTTCTCGAGCAGGGCCTTGACCAGCTCGCGGCTGCGCGCGGGCGAAAAGCGCCAGTCGGTCGTGAAGCTGACCAGCAGGAACTTGGCACTGGCCCGGGCCAGCGCCTGGCTCAGGCTGCCGCCGTAGCGGCGCGCCGGGTCGAAGTAGTCGAGCGCGCGCGTGATCAGCAAGTAGGTGTTGGCGTCGAAATATTCGCTGAACTTGTCGCCCTGGTAGCGCAGGTAGCTCTCGATCTGGAACTCGATCGCCTGGGTGCTGTACTGGTAGGCCAGGCGTTCGATCGCCTGCGCCTCATCCGTGCGCGCGGCATCGATCAGCGGCTTGAGCGCGCGGCCGAACTTCTCGTTCATGACATCGTCGCTCAGGTAGGTGATGTGGCCGATCATGCGCGCGATGCGCAGGCCGCGACGCGGGAGGGTGCCGGCGCGCAGGTAATGGCCGTCGTTGAAATCGGGGTCGGTGATGATGGCGCGCCGTGCCACCTCGTTGAAGGCGATGTTCTCGGCGTTGAGGTTGGGCGCGCTCGCGATCACGACCGCATGGCGCACCCGGTCCGGGTATTGCAGCGTCCAGCTCAGCGTCTGCATGCCGCCCAGGCTGCCGCCCATGACGGCGGCCAGCTGCCCGATGCCCAGCGCGTCGATCAGTCGCGCCTGGGCATCGACCCAGTCCTCGACCGTCACCACGGGGAAGTCCGCGCCCCAGGGCTGGCTGGTGGCCGGGTTGAGATGGGTCGGGCCGGTCGAACCGAAGCAGGAGCCCAGGTTGTTGACGCCGATGACGAAGAAGCGGTCGGTGTCGACCGCCTTGCCGGGCCCGATCATGTTGTCCCACCAGCCTTCGCTGCGGGGGATGGCCTGGCCGTTGGCGTCGGCCTTGAGCCCCGCCACATGGTGCGAGGCGTTGAGCGCGTGGCAGATCAGCACCGCGTTGGAGCGGTCGGCGTTGAGCTGGCCGTAGGTTTCATAGACCAGCTCGTAGCTGGGCAGTACCGCGCCGCTCTGCAGCGTGAGCGGCTGGTCGAATCGCATCGTTTGTGGCGTGACGATCACTGGCTTCACCCCAGGGACTCCTGCGTCCCGAAACAAAAAACCCGGCGCCGCAAACCGTCGGATAAGCAGAGACGGGTGCGAAACCGGGGTCCCCTCTTTAGCGGCATTTTTAACGCGCCCGCAATCTGGAAACAAATCGGCGCTGCGCCATAGTATAAATTGATCGTCCGCCGGGCTGGCGTGGGGGAGGGCTTGCATGTCCGAGATTTTTGGTTTCGACGCCTATGCGCCGCGCGAGATCGCCCAGCGGGTCGAGACGGTGGGCGTGGCCAAGGCCAGGCTGGCGTTGCTGCCGCTGGCCTTGCTCGGCGTGCTCGCGGGCGCCTTCATCGGCCTGGGCGCGCTCGGCTTCGTCATCGTCAAGTCCGATGCCGCCTTGGGCTATGCCGTCGGCCAGTGGCTGGGCGGACTGGTGTTTTCGCTCGGCCTGCTGCTGGTCGTGGTGGCAGGCGCCGAGCTGTTCACCGGCAACAACCTGCTCGCGATGGCCTGGGCCGACGGCAAGATCAGCTCGCGCGAGCTGTTGCGCAACTGGGTCGTGGTCTGCCTGGCCAACCTGGTCGGTGCCGCCGGCCTGGCGCTGCTGGTGTTCCTGAGCGGTCACGCCGAGCTCAATGGCGGAGCGATCGGCCAGATGGTGTTCAAGATCGCGCTGGCCAAGCAGGGCCTGCCCTGGCAGGAGGCGTTCTTTCGCGGCGTGCTGTGCAACCTGCTGGTTTGCATGGCGGTTTGGATGGCCATGGCCGGGCGCAGCGTGATCGACAAGGCGGTCGCGATCGTGTTCCCGGTCAGCGCCTTCGTTGCCGCCGGCTTCGAGCACAGCATCGCCAACATGTACCTGATGCCGCTGGCCTGGCTGTTGCAGCAGTCCGGCGCGGTGCCGTCGGCGCCCGTCATCACCGGGGCGGGCATGCTCGGCAACTGGCTGCCCGTGATCGCCGGCAATCTGCTCGGCGGCAGCGTGCTGGTCGCATTGACTTATCACGTGATCTACCGTCGCGGCTCAGCGGCACCATGAATCCGCCGGATTTGTTGCGTTGTCGCAACGAAAAAACCGCCTGCCGCTGGCGAAACGGCCGCAACTTGCGCCAGATCGGCTTTCCTGATCCGGGATGACAAAAAAACCCCCCGTTTTTCCGAGTCACAGCGCATAATGGGCTACGTCTGTAAATGCAGGCGTAATTGGTGATAGGTCAGTTTCGTGCGCCACAGCGGCCAAGACATGCGGTTTCGTCGTGCTACCGGGGCTCCATCGCTACTTGTTTCGTGTTTTTTTTCGGGAGTCCCTTGATGGGCAACAAACTGTACGTCGGCAACCTGCCTTACACGGTGCGCGACAACGATCTGCAACAGGCTTTCGGCGAATTTGGTCTGGTGACCAGCGCCAAGGTCATGATGGAGCGTGACACTGGCCGTTCCAAGGGCTTCGGCTTTGTGGAAATGGGCAGCGACGCGGAAGCTCAAGCTGCTGTTGAAGGCATGAACGGTCAGTCGCTCGGCGGCCGTAGCCTGGTGGTCAACGAAGCCCGTCCGATGGAACCCCGTCCGCCCCGTACCGGCGGCTTCGGTGGTGGCCGTAGCGAAGGTGGCTTCGGTGGCGGTCGCAGCGAAGGCGGCTTCGGCGGCGGTCGTCGCGAAGGTGGCTTCGGCGGCGGCGCTGGTGGCGAAGGCGGCTTCCGTAGCCCCTACGGCAACCCCGGCCGTCGCGACGGCGGCAACCGCGGCGGTTACTGATCGCCTGGGCGCAGCGATGCGCCCCTGAATTCTGGTGCACTTCGGTGCGCCGACAAGCAAACCCCGGCTCCGCAAGGCTCCGGGGTTTGTTTGTTGGTGGCTTCAGCGCGCCGACAGCTGGGCCCGTACCCGTCCCTGCAGTTCGGCCACACGGGTGCTGTTGTCGTAGCGCAGGCTTTGTGCCGTGGCGCGGTTGCCGTTGCGTGTCAGTTCGACCGGCAGGTCGGACGCAATGCGCTGACCGTCGGCATAGACCCTGAGCTGTTCGCCAGCGAAGTGCATCGAGCTCGCTGGTCCGGCCTTGCCGGCGCTGCCGTGGCGCTCGACCGTGACGGCGCCCTCGAGCAGGTATTGGCTTTGCTGTCCGTCCGTGCTCAGCAACCGGGCCTCGGCGCGGGTGTAGCCGCTGCTGTTGATCGCGAGCAGGCGTGCCTGGTCGATCTCGATCACATCGTTGTCCGGGTAGTGCCGGACCTGGCTGCCGGACAGTTCGCTCAGCAGCGCGCCATCGGCGCCATGGCTGCGCACCGAGAAGCCGCGCATGAAGTAGTCTGGCTCGTGGGTGGCCGGACGCGGCAAGGCTGGCGCCTGTGGCTCGGGCGTGCTGCGCAAGATCCAGTAGCTGCCGAGCGCGAGCAGTCCCATGGTCAGCACCGGCAGGTAGACCGCCGCCCGGTCCCAGCCCTGGTGCAGCCTTGCCAGTGGCAGGGCCAGTTTCATGCCGCGGCTTCCTCGAGCAAGCTGGCGTAGCGCCCGCTTGCGACCAGGATCAGGTCGCACAGTTCGCGCACCGCGCCCATGCCGCCGCCCGCGCGGGTCACGTAGTGGGCCAGTGCCAGCAATTCGGCCTGTGCTGCCGGTGGTGCGACTGCCAGCGCGCAGCGCCGCAGCATGGGCAGGTCGGGCCAGTCGTCGCCCATGGCTGCGGCCTGGCTCCAGTCCAGGCCGAGTTCAGCCAGGATGCTTTCGGCGGCCGGGCGCTTGTCCTCGGTGCCGAAGCGGCAATGCGTCACCCCGAGCGCTGCCAGTCGCTGGCGCAGCGGTGCCGAATCGCGCCCGCTCACCACTGCCGGTGTCACGCCGATGCGTTGCAGCAGCTTGATGCCATGTCCGTCCAGCGTGTGGAAACGCTTGATCGTCTCGCCCGCCTCGCTGAAATAGAGACCGCCGTCGGTCAGCACGCCGTCGACGTCGAAGAAGACCACCTTGATCGCTTGCGCCCGCAGCAGCAACTCGGGCGGGAATTGCAGGACCGGTTTCAGGGGAGGCAGGGGGGCTGGCTGGTTCATGGCTGGATTGTCGGGTGAAGATCGGTTCAGATGACCTTGGCGCGCATCAGGTCGTGGCTGTTGAGCGCGCCGCAGAGCCGGCCCTGCGCGTCGATCACGAGCAGGCTGTTGATGCGGTGGTTTTCCATCAGCTCGGCGGCCTCGACTGCCAAGGCGTCGGGACGGATGCTGCGTGGCGCGCGGTGCATGACCTGACCCGCGTTGACCGCGCGCAGATCGGTGCCGCCTTCGATCAGGCGGCGCAGGTCGCCATCGGTGAAGATGCCGACCGGCAGGCCGGCCGCGTCGACCACGGCGGTCGCACCCAGGCCCTTGGCGCTGATCTCGCGCATCATCTCGCTCAAGGACGCCTGCAGTCCGACGCACGGCGCCTGTTCGGCCGGCCGCATCACGTCGCTGACCAGGGTCAGCAGCTTGCGCCCGAGCGCGCCGCCCGGGTGCGAGCGCGCGAAGTCGTCGGGGCGAAAGCCGCGCGCGCTCAGCAGCGCGACCGCGAAGGCGTCGCCCATCGCGAGCTGGGCCGTGGTGCTGGCGGTCGGTGCCAGGTTGTGCGGGCAGGCTTCCTTTTCGACGCCGGTGTCGAGCACCAGATCGGCGTGCCGGCCCAGGCTGGAGCCGGACTTGCCGGTCATGGCCAGCAGCGGCACGCCCATGCGCTTGATCAGCGGCAGGATGGCGGTCAGTTCCTCGCTTTCGCCGCTGTTGCTGATCGCCAGCACCAGATCCTCGCGCGTGATCATGCCGAGGTCGCCGTGGCTGGCTTCGGCCGGGTGCACGAACATCGCCGGGGTGCCGGTCGAGGCCAGCGTGGCGGCGATCTTGCGTCCGACATGGCCGCTCTTGCCCATGCCGGTCACGACCAGACGGCCACGGCAGTCGAGCGCGAGTTGCACCGCCTGCACAAAGCTCGAGTCAAGTCGGGCGGCCATGGCGCTGATGGCCTGGGCTTCGATCGCCAGGGTGTCGCGGGCCAGTGCCAGCGTGCTGGCGGAGTCGATGGGGGAGCTTGCAGTCATGGGGGAATTATCGGACAAGGGCTGTCGCCCGGGCGAGTCCCGGCCTTGCGGCCCGATAAGATCGGAGCATGAATTCGCTCGATATCGCATTGCTCTACCTGGTCGCCGCCGTGGCGGGCGTGGTGCTGTGCCGCCTGGCCAAGTTGCCGCCCATGCTGGGCTATCTCACGGTGGGGGTGCTGATCGGCCCCAATGCGCTGGCGCTGGCGCAGAACTCGGCCGGCGTGCGCTATCTGGCCGAGTTCGGCGTCGTGTTCCTGATGTTCGTGATCGGGCTCGAGTTCAGCCTGCCCAAGCTGCGCACCATGCGCCGGCATGTGTTCGGGCTCGGGCTGCTGCAGGTGGCGCTGACGATTGTCCTGACCGTGCTGGGCTCGCTGCTGCTCGACTGGCTGCTGCCGCGCTGGTGGAAGCTCGAGTGGTACCACGCGCTGGCGCTCGGCGGCGTGATGTCGATGAGTTCGACCGCCATCGTCGTCAAGCTGGTGGCCGATCGGCTCGAACTCGAATCCGAGCATGGCAAGCGCGTGGTCGGCATCCTGCTGTTCCAGGATCTGGCCGTGGTGCCGCTGCTGGTGCTGATCCCGGCGCTGGGTTCGCCGCCTGAACAGTTGCTGACCGGACTCGGGCTGGCGCTGCTCAAGGCGGTGCTGCTGCTCGGCCTGCTGCTGACCGGCGGCCAGAAGGTGATGCGCTGGTGGCTGACGCTGGTGGTGCGGCGCAAGAGCGAGGAGCTCTTCATGCTCAACATCCTGCTGCTCACGCTCGGCCTGGCCTGGCTGACCGAGCATGCCGGGCTGTCGCTGGCGCTCGGGGCCTTCGTCGCCGGCATGCTGATTTCGGAGACCGAGTTCAAGCACCGGGTCGAGACCGATATCCGACCGTTCCACGATGTGCTGCTGGGCCTGTTCTTCATCACGATCGGCATGCTGCTCGACTGGCATATCGTCTGGGATCGCTGGCCGCTGGTGCTGCTGCTGCTGGGGGCTTCGCTGCTGTTCAAGCTGGTCCTGATCGCCGGTCTGGCGCGCGCCTTCGGTGCCGCCTCTGGCGTCTCGCTGCGCGTCGGCCTTTATCTGGCGCAGGCGGGCGAGTTCGGCTTCGTGCTGCTGCAGCTCGCGGCCCAGCACCGCCTGATCCCGCCCGAGCTGTTCAACCCGGTGCTGGCGGCGATGGTGATCTCGATGCTGCTGGCGCCGTTCCTGATCATGTTCAGCAACCCGATCGTGAGCCGGCTGATCGGCAGCGACTGGCTGATGCAGTCGGTCCAGATGACGCAGATTGCCAGCCGTGCGATGGCGGCCGACAAGCATGTGATCATCTGCGGCTACGGCCGTTGCGGCCAGAACCTCGCGCGCATGCTCGAGCGCGAGCGCATTCCCTACATGGCGCTTGATCTGGACCCGGATCGGGTGCGCCAAGCCGCTGCGGCCGGTCATTCGGTGGTCTATGGCGATGCCGCGCGGGTGCAGGCGCTCAAGGCAGCCGGGCTCAAGCGCGCCAGCGCGGTGGTGGTGACCTATCTCGACACGGCCAGCGCGCTCAAGGTGCTGGCGCTGGCGCACGAGCACGCGCCGACGGTACCTATCATGGTGCGCACCGTGGACGAGCAGGACATTGAAAAGCTGCGCCAGGCCGGGGCGACCGAGGTGGTACCGGAGGCGATCGAGGCCAGCCTGATGTTGGCGGGTCACGCGCTGGCCCTGGTCGGCGTGCCGATGCGGCGCGTGATCCGGGTGTTGCAGGAGCAGCGCGAGCAGCGCTATTCGCTGCTGCGTGGCTATTTCCATGGTGCCGATGACAGCACGGCCGACGAGCAGCAGCAGGAGCGACTCGTCACGGTGACGCTGCCCACGGCGGGCAAGACCCTGGGCCGCACGCTGGGCGAGATGCTGCTGCAGTTGCTCGAGGTCCGGGTGGTCAGCATGCGCCGCGCCAGCGGCAAGAATGTGCCGGTGCAGGACGATCTGTTGCTGCAAGGCGGCGACACCCTGGTGCTGTCGGGCAAGCCCGAGGCGCTGGCACTGGCCGAAAGCAAGCTGGTCAGCGGCAGATGATTCACGCATGGGAGAATGAAACGATGAACGCCAGAATTCCCGCACTCGATTCCCAGGCTGTCGGCACGCTCGTCGACGAGCGTTGGCGTGCCAGCATCGTCCCTGAGCTGCAGCGCTATATCGCGGTGCCGGCCAAGTCGCCGGCCTTCGATCCGGCCTGGGCCGATCACGGCTACCTCGATGCCGTGCTGCGCCAGGCGGCCGACTGGGTGCTGGCGCAGCGCATTCCCGGGCTGACGCTCGAGATCCTGCGCTTGCAGACCGCGGATGGTCAGCCGCGCACGCCGGTGCTGTTTTTCGAGATCCCGGCCAGCGGCAGTGCCACTGGCGCGCCCGCACCCGCCAGCGGCGAGACGGTGCTGATGTACGGGCACCTCGACAAGCAGCCCGAGTTCAGCGGCTGGCGCAGCGACCTCGGTCCCTGGACGCCGAAGATCATCGACGACAAGCTCTATGGCCGCGGTGGCGCCGACGACGGTTATGCGGTCTATGCCAGCATCACCGCGGTCCAGGCGCTCAAGGCCCAGGGCGCGGCACACCCGCGCATCGTCGGCCTGATCGAGACCTGCGAGGAGAGCGGCTCGCACGACCTGCTGCCCTATGTCGATGCGCTGAAATCCCGGCTGGGCCAGGTCGGCCTGGTGATCTGCCTCGACAGTGGTGCCGGCAACTACGATCAGCTCTGGCTCACCACCAGCCTGCGCGGCGTGGCCAGCGGCCTGCTCAAGGTCGAGGTGCTGACCGAGGGCATCCATTCGGGCGATGCCTCCGGCCTGGTGCCGTCGAGCTTTCGCATCATGCGTCAGCTGTTCGACCGGCTCGAGGACAGCGCCAGCGGCGAACTGCTGCCGCGCGCCTTCCACGGCGAGATTCCGGCACTGCGCCTGGAGCAGGCGCGTGCGACCGCGGCCATTCTGGGCGACGAGGTCTACCGGCGCTTCCCCTGGGCGCATCACGACTGCGGCGGCTCGACCCTGTTCACGCTGCCGACCACGACCGATCCGGTCGAGGCCCTGCTGCGCCGCACCTGGCGCCCGACCCTGAGCGTGACCGGCGCCGACGGCTTTCCGAGCCTGGCCAGCGCCGGCAATGTGCTGCGGCCCTACAGCGCCTTCAAGCTCAGCCTGCGCCTGCCGCCGACGGTCGATGCGGCCCAGGCCGTGCAGCAGCTCAAGACCCTGCTCGAGGACAATGCGCCCTATCAGGCCAAGGTGACCTTCGAGCCCGAGGGGGCCGCCACCGGCTGGGATGCGCCTGCGACCACGCCCTGGTTCGAGCAGGCGCTGCAGGCCGCCAGCCAGGCGCATTACGGTGCGCCCTGCGCGACCATTGGCCAGGGCGGCACGATTCCGCTCATGAACCTGCTGAGCCAGGGCTTCCCGCAGGCGCAGATGATGGTTTGCGGCGTGCTGGGCCCCAAGAGCAATGCGCATGGCCCCAACGAGTTCCTGCACCTGCCCTATGCGCAGCGCCTGACCGCGGCAGTGGCCGAGGTGATCGCGCGCATGCCCTGAGCTGGGCGCGCCTGGCCGGGGGCAGCGCATCCCCCGGCTCCACGTGACCCGGTTGCGCAGAGCACAAGGCACGGATCCTGCTTGACTGCAACTGATCGATGCCGGTCCGGCTTCACGCCATCACGGCCGGATTGATCTTTGCAAGGAAAGTCAGTATGCGGAACCCCATGAAGCCAAAGCTCACCCTGCGCCTGCGACAACAGTTGCTGGTCATATTGGTTGTCCTGATCGGCTTTTCTCTCACCGTGGCCGTCCTGGTCGGTCAGGCCGAAATCGCGCAAAGACAGCTGTCATTGCGCTATGCCAGCGAGCTGGCGAATCACGAGAGCCGGCAGGTCTCGGGCGCGCTGGACCAGGCCCTGGATGCCGCTCGCACGCTGGCGCAAGCGATGGCCGGCATGAAAGCCCAGGGTCGTATCGACCGCACGAGCGCCGACGCCATGCTCAAGGGCGTGCTGGCGGGCAATGCGGGCTTTCTGGGCGTCTGGTCCGGTTGGGAGCCCGATGCCCTGGATGGCCAGGATGCCAAGCACATCAACCAGCCCGGCCATGATGGCACCGGCCGCTACATCCCTTACTGGAACCGTGGCTCGGGTCAAGTCGTGCTCGAGCCGCTGCTCGACTACGACAAGCCTGGCGCTGGTGACTACTACCTTATCCCCAAGCAGACTGGCCGCGAGACGCTGATCGAGCCCTATCCCTATGTCGTCGCCGGCAAGGAGTTGCAGATCACCAGCGTGGCGGTGCCGGTCATGCTCGACGGCCAGTTCCTCGGTGTCGTCGGGGTGGACATCGCCTTGTCCAGCCTGCAGGACAGCATCGGCAAGATCCGTATCTTCGACAATGGCTACGCCAGCCTGCTGTCGAACCAGGCGGTTTATGTCGGCGATCGTGATTCGGCCCGGATTGGCAAGGGCCTCGGTTCCGAGTCCGAGTTCGCTGCCGTGCGGGCCGCGATCCAGGCCGGTCAGCGGCATGAGTTGACCAGCCAGGATGAACGCCTCGGCGAGGTCATCCGTCTCTATGTTCCGGTCAGGGTCGGGATGACCCAGATGCCCTGGTCGTTCGTGGTGACAATCCCCACCAGCGAAATCCTGGCCGAGGTTCACCGATTGCGCTCCTGGGCGTTGTCCCTGGGGCTGCTCAGCATCGTGGGGGTTTCGCTGGTGCTGGGCCTGTCGCTCGACCGCATGGTGCTGCGGCCCATCGGTGGCGAGCCTGCCGACGCGGCGGCCGTCGCTCAGCGCATTGCCGCCGGTGACCTGAGCCAGCCGGCAGCAGGGCGGAACCAGGGCGTGGACAGCCTGATGGCCCAGTTGCAGATGATGCAGGCCAGCCTGGTCAAGGTGGTGGCCAGGGTGCGCGAGGGGGCGCATGCCGTGGCCTCGGCCAGCGCCGAGATATCGACCGGCAACCGCGACCTGTCGGGCCGCACCGAAAACCAGGCGCTGGCCTTGCAGCAGACCGCCTCCTCGATGGATGAACTCGGCGCTGCCGTCCAGCACAATGCGCAGAACGCCCAGCAGGCGACCCAGCTGGCGCAGGCTGCCTCGCAGGTGGCCTTGACGGGTGGCGAGGTGGTGGGCCGCGTCGTCGCCACCATGCGTTCGATCAACGACAGCTCGAGCCGGATCGCTGACATCATCGGCGTCATTGATGGCATTGCCTTCCAGACCAATATCCTGGCGCTGAACGCGGCCGTCGAGGCCGCGCGGGCCGGCGAGCAGGGCCGCGGCTTCGCGGTGGTGGCGTCCGAGGTGCGCAGCCTGGCGAGCCGGTCAGCGGCCGCAGCCAAGGAGATCAAGGGCCTGATCGGCATCAGCGTCGAACGGGTCGAGCAGGGTTCGCAGCTGGTGGACCAGGCCGGCAGCACCATGTCCGAAGTCGTCAACGCGATCCAGCGCGTCACCCACATCATGGCCGAGATCAGCGTCGCGAGTGCCCAGCAAAGCGCAGGAGTCACGCAGGTCGGCCAGGCGGTCACGCAGATGGACCAGGCGACGCAGGAGAATGCGGCCATGGTCGAGCAGATGGCTACCGCCGCCGCCAGTCTCAGCGCGCAGGCCGACGACCTGGTCAATCTGGTGTCGGTGTTCCGGCTCGAGCCCAGTCCGACCCGCCACCAGGGCTGATCGCGACTTGCGGGGTGCTTGCGGTCGCTCCGGCGTCAGGCCTTGGCCTGGCTGCCGGCGGTGGTGCGTCGCTTGGCCGCCAGCCAGAGCAAGGCCAGGCCGGTCAGGCCGACCGGCAGCAGCGAGCCCCAGTTCAGCAGCGTCCAGCCCTGGGTCGTGACCAGCGCGCCCGAGGCAAACGAGGTCAGCGCCATGGTCGCGAAGACGCAGAAGTTGATCGCGGCCTGCGCCTTGTCCTTTTCCTCCGGACGGTAGGCCTGCATCGCCAGCGTGGTGCTGCCGGTGAACAGGAAGTTCCAGCCCACGCCGAGCAGGAACAGCGCGAGCAGGAACTGCTGCAGGTCCTGGCCCGAGAGCGCGATCGCGATGCACAGCGCGTTGAGCAGCACCCCCGCGCCCATCATCGGCAGCACGCCGAAGCGCTTGATCAGGTGGCCGGTGAAGAAGCCCGGTGCGAACATGCCGATCACATGCCACTCGAGCACCAGCGCCGCGTCCGAGAACGGCATGCCGCAGACCTGCATTGCCAGCGGTGTGGCGGCCATCAGCAGGTTCATGACGCCATAGCCCAGTGCTGAGCAGGCTGCCGCCACGATGAAGACCGGCTGGCGCATGATCTCGCCCAGGGGCCGGCCGCTGCTGGCGCCGGGCGCACGCGGTGCCTGGGCCGGAAAGCGGATCAGCGCGATCACCCCCATCGCCAGCAGCGCCACCAGTGCCAGGGCCAGGTAGGCCGCGAGGAATGGCGTGCCGAGCGAGTCGCGCGTCTGCTGCGCCAGATTGGGGCCGGCGATGGCGCCGATCAGTCCGCCGGCCAGTACCAGCGAGACCGCCTTTTCCCGGAAGGCCGGCGCGGCCAGTTCGCCGGCGGCAAAGCGGTACAGCTGGCCGTTGGCGCTGTAGTAGCCCGCCACCAGCGTGGAGGCGACCAGCAGCCAGAAGCTGTGCCAATGCAGTGCGGCGGCGCAGGCCAGCGCCGACAGCAGCGCCACCCCCAGGCCGAGCTGGAACGAGGTCTTGCGGCCCCAGCGCGCCTGGCTGCGCGCGACCAGTCCGGTCGAGAGCGCGCCGCCGACCACATAGCCCATGACGGGCAGGGTGGCCATCCAGCCCAACGGCGCCAGGCTCAGGCCGACCAGGCCGTTGACTGCGATGAAGACCACGTTATTGGTCAGGAACAGGCCTTGCGCGGCGGCCAGCAGCCAGAGATTTGGGTTCATGGAGGGACTCGGCTCGAATGGAGAGAAGGGGGCGGGGCAGTCACGAGTATATGGGGGGTAGGGTATTTTTCGAGCTCGACCGGCCTACGGCCCTGAGCCTTCGCTCTTGCAATAGCCTATGCCGTCCCCAGTCTCTAGAATGACGCACCAGAACGATGCCTATCCAGGCGCCACCCAGAACATCACACGAGGGCCTTACCATGGTTCCCCATCTCGTCACCGCACTTACCGGCCCGATCAACGAACTCGAACAGCGCATCCTCGAATCCACTCCGGTGATCGAGCGCTGGTTCCGCCTGGAGTGGATGGAGCACACGCCGCCCTTCTACAGCTCGGTCGACATCCGCAATGCCGGCTTCAAGCTCGCGCCGGTCGACACCAACCTCTATCCCGGCGGCTGGAACAACCTGACGCCCGAGATGCTGCCGCTGGCGGTGCAGGCCGCGATGGCCGCGATCGAGAAGATCTGCCCCGAGGCCAAGAACCTGCTGCTGGTGCCCGAGAACCACACCCGCAACATGTTCTACCTGATGAACGTGGCGCAGCTGCAGAAGATCTTCTACCAGGCCGGCCTCAATGTGCGGCTGGGTTCGATGAACCCCGAGATCAAGGAAGCCACCACCTTTGACCTGCCCAACGGCGAGCAGGTCACGCTCGAGCCGCTGATCCGCCAGAACCGGCGCATCGGCCTGAAGGATTTCGATCCCTGCACCATCCTGCTCAACAACGACCTGAGCGCGGGCGTGCCCGGCATCCTGGAAGACCTGCACGAGCAATTCCTGCTGCCGCCGCTGCACGCGGGCTGGCATGTGCGCAAGAAGAGCCAGCATTTCAAGGCCTACGAGGAGGTGGCCAAGCGCTTCGGCAAGCTGCTCGGCATGGACCCCTGGCTGATCAATCCGCTGTTCAACAGCTGCGGTGAGGTCAACTTTGCCGAAGGCACCGGCATGGAATGCCTGCAGACCAATGTCGATGCGCTGCTGGGCAAGATCCGGCGCAAGTACAAGGAATACGGCATCAACGAGAAGCCCTTCGTCGTGGTCAAGGCCGACAACGGCACCTACGGCATGGGCATCATGACGGTGCGCGATGCCAAGGAGCTCGAAGGCCTGAACCGCCGCACCAAGAACAAGATGAACGTGATCAAGGACGGCCAGGTCGTCAACGACGTGATCATCCAGGAAGGCGTGCTGACCAACGAGCGCGTCAACGACGCGGTGGCCGAACCGGTGGTCTACATGCTCGACCGCTATGTGGTCGGCGGCTTCTACCGTGTGCATGCCGACCGTGGCGTCGACGAGAACCTCAACGCGCCGGGTGCCAGCTTCGTGCCGCTGGCGTTCGAGAAAGGCGCGCAGCAGCCGCAGCCGGGCTACAAGCCGGGCGCGAGCGTGCCGAACCGCTTCTACATGTATGGCGTGATCGGGCGTCTGGCCATGCTGGCGGCGAGCTACGAGCTCGAGGCGACCGATCCCAACGCCGAGATCTACGACTGAAGCCGCTGACCTTGCCGGCCGTGGCGGTGTCCCAACAAGCCACGGGCTGGCGGGATTGTCGGTAAGGTCTGGTAACGTTTCGAGCGCACAATAGCAGCACCTGAAACCACCCGGGCGGTTCCTGCCGTCCGCATTCCCGAGTGTCTGCTTCCAAATCTTCACTAGGTGCTCTCACCCTGAGCGCGATCGGCGTCGTCTACGGCGATATCGGTACCAGCGTGCTGTATGCGGTCAAGGAAGTGTTCCACACTGGCCATGTCGAGTTCACGCCCGACAACATCTACGGCGTGCTGTCGATCTTCGTCTGGACGCTGACCATCATCGTCTCGCTCAAGTACGTGACGCTGGTGTTGCGTGCGGACAACCATGGTGAAGGTGGCCTGGTCGCGATGCTGGCGCTGGCGTCGGAGTCGATCAAGCACAAGCCCGAGCTGCGGCGCTGGATGCTGCTGATCGGCATCTTCGGCACCTGCCTGTTCTACGGTGACGGCGTGATCACGCCCGCGATCTCGGTGCTGTCGGCGGTCGAGGGCCTCGAGGTGATCTCGCCCACCTTCAAGAAGGCGGTGATCCCGCTCACGCTGGTGATCCTGTTCGGCCTGTTCGCGGTACAGAAGCATGGCACGGCCGGCATCGGCAAGCTGTTCGGCCCGATCACGCTGCTGTGGTTCATCGGCATCGCGGCGCTGGCGCTGCCGCATATCGTCGATCACCCCGAGATCCTGGGCGCCTTGAGCCCGCATCACGCGCTGCGCTTCATCTGGAACTACCCCGGCACCACCTTCATCATCCTGGGCGCGGTGGTGCTGTGCGTGACGGGGGGCGAGGCGCTCTATGCCGACATGGGTCATTTCGGCAAGAAGCCGATCCGGCTCGCCTGGTTCAGCGTCGTCATGCCCTGCCTGATCCTGAACTACTTCGGCCAGGGCGCACTGCTGCTGGCCGACCCGAGCGCGGTCAAGAACCCCTTCTTCAACCTGGCGCCGGACTGGCTGCTGCTGCCGACCGTGATCATGGCGACCCTGGCTACCGTGATTGCCTCGCAGGCGTTGATCTCGGGCGCCTTCAGCGTGACCAAGCAGGTGATCCAGATGGGCTACCTGCCGCGGCTGCAGATCCAGCACACCAGCATCAAGGACACCGGCCAGATCTACATTCCCTTCGTCAACTGGGGGCTGTTCGTCGCCATCGTGCTGGCGGTGGTGCTGTTCAAGTCCTCGAGCAACCTGGCCGCCGCCTATGGCATCGCGGTCACGCTCGACATGCTGATCACGACCGTGCTGACCTTCTTCGTGATCCGCTACGGCTGGGGCTACAACTGGCTGCTGTGCGTGGGTGCGACCGGCTTCTTCTTCGTGATCGACCTGGCCTTCTTCAGCTCGAACCTGCTCAAGCTTGCCGACGGGGGCTGGTTCCCGCTGCTGATCGGTGCCGCGATCTTCCTGTTGATGATCACCTGGCATGAAGGGCGGCGCCTGCTCAACGAGTCGCTCAAGAGCGATGCGCTGCCGCTGTCCGGCTTCCTCGATGCGGTCTTCATCAGCCCGCCGGTGCGCGTGCAGGGCACGGCCGTGTTCCTGACCGCCCAGCCGGGTGTCGTGCCGAATGCGCTGCTGCACAACCTCAAGCACAACAAGGTGCTGCACGAGCACAACCTGTTCGTGACCGTCTGCAACCACCCGGTGCCCTGGATCGGGATGGACAAGCGGCTCGAAATCGAGCCGCTGGGGCACGACTGCTGGCAGGTGAACGTCAGCTATGGCTTCAAGAACGACCCCGATCTGCCCAAGGCGCTCGAGCAGCTCAAGGGCCGTGGTGTCGCGCTCGACCCGATGACGACCAGTTATTTCCTGTCGCGCGACATCGTGATCCCGACCACCGGCGGCGGCATGGCGCAATGGCGCGAAAAGCTGTTCTCCTCCATGCACCACAACGCCAGCGCGGCGGCGCAGTTCCTCAACCTGCCCAACAACGCGGTGGTCGAGCTGGGCTCCAAGATCGAAATCTAATCACCTTGGGGACAGACCGTCGCTTGGGCGCCGGTCTGTCCCGCCAATCCCATGAAAATTCTCTTCATTGCCGACCCGCTCGAATCGTTCCAGACCTACAAGGACAGCACCTTCGCGATGATGCGCGAGGCGCAGCGGCGCGGCCACCAGCTGATGGCCTGCCAGCCCAAGGACCTGATGTGGCAGCGCGGCGGCCGCGTGACGGCCTATGTGCGCGACATCACGCTGACCGGTGCGGCCGACGACTGGTTTGTCGCGGCGCAACAGACGCCCGATGAACGGCCCCAGGTGCTGGCCGAGGTCGATGCCGTGCTGATGCGCAAGGACCCGCCGTTTGACAGCGAGTATTTCTACGCCACCCACCTGCTGGGCCAGGCCCAGCGCGAGGGCGCGCGCGTCTTCAACGATCCGGCTGCATTGCGCAACCATCCGGAAAAGCTCTCGATCATGGAGTTTCCGGAACTGATCGCGCCGACCCTGGTCACGCGCGACGCCGCCGACGTGCGCCGCTTCCACGAAGAGCATGGCGACATCATCCTGAAGCCGCTCGACGGCATGGGCGGCATGGGCATCTTCCGCGTCGGCCCCGACGGGCTGAACCTGGGCAGCATCACCGAGACCTTGAACCGCCACGGCGCCCAGAGCCTGATGGTGCAGAAGTTCCTGCCGTCGATCGCCCAGGGCGACAAGCGGGTGCTGCTGATCGGCGGCAAGCCGGTGCCCTACAGCCTGGCGCGCATTCCGCAGGGCAGCGAGATCCGCGGCAACCTGGCCGCTGGCGGCAAGGGCGTGGCGCAGCCGCTGTCGCAGCGCGACCGCGAGATCGCCGAGGCGCTCGGCCCCATCCTGCTGGCGCGTGGCCTGCTGCTGGTGGGGCTGGACATCATCGGCGAGCACCTGACCGAGATCAACGTCACGAGCCCGACCTGCTTCCAGGAGATCTTCGACCAGACCGGCTGCGATGTGGCGGCGCTCTACCTCGACGCGCTCGAGGCGGCGCTGGCCTGATCAGCTTTCGGTCAGTCGGCGGCGGTCGTTCCTGATCGCCCCTGACCGCCTTACTGCGGCAGTCCGTCGACGAAGACCTTGAGCTCGTTGGGCTCGAAGGCGATCCAGTCCTCGTTCTTGGTCAGCGGCTGGGTCACGATCACGGCCGCCCGTTCGCCGGGCTGGTTGAGCTGGGCGAAATCCACCGTCCAGTCCTGGTCCATCAGCGTGGCCTGGTGGAAGGGATGCTGGCGCACCAGGTAGTACAGCTTGGTGCTGCAATGCGCCCACAGCGCCTCGCCGTTGGAGAGCAGGAAGTTGAAGGTGCCGAACTGCCTGATCTGCGGCACCAGTTCGCGCAGCGTCAGCGTAAGCTCTTCCACGCTCGGCACGCCGGCGTGCGACTTGGAGAGTTCCTGCATGATCCAGCAGAAGGCGCGCTCGCTGTCGGTGCTGCCGACCGGCCGGAAATGGCTGTGCAGGCGCGGCTGGTAGTCCTTCAAGTCACCGTTGTGCGCGAACACCCAGTGCCGGCCCCAGAGCTCGCGCGTGAACGGGTGCGCGTTTTCCAGGCTGACCTGGCCCACCGTGGCCTTGCGCACATGGGCGATGATGTTGGTGCTCTTGAGCGGATAGTGGCGCAGGAAGTCCGCCATCGGCGAGGCCGCCGCGCTGTGGTGATCGACGAACAGGCGCAGGCCCTTGCCCTCGAAGAACGCGATGCCCCAGCCGTCAGCATGCTGGTCGGTGGCGCCGCCGCGCTGGCAAAAGCCGGTGAAGCTGAAGGTGGCGTCGGTCGGGGTGGCGCAGTTGAGTCCGAGCAGTTGGCACATGGGGTCGGCAGGGTGGGGCAGATCCTGCAGTTTAGCGCCTGCGCTCGGCGGCCAGTTGCTGCGCTGCGGTGGCTTCCAGCCCGGGGTGGGCCTCTCTACAATCGGGAGCATGAACTTCATCGACATGCTGAGCGCGGCCGAGCGCCAGAACCAGTCCATGCTCTGCGTGGGCCTGGACCCCGAACCGGCCAAATTCCCCCACCACTGGCGCAATGATCCTTCCAAGATCTACGACTTCTGCGCTGCCATCGTCGACGCGACCGCCGACCTCGTGATCGCGTTCAAGCCGCAGATCGCCTACTTCGCCGCGCACCGCGCCGAGGACCAACTCGAGCGCCTGATGGCGCACATGCGGGTGCGTGCGCCGCAGGTGCCGATCATCCTCGACGCCAAGCGCGGCGACATCGGCAGCACCGCCGAGCAGTACGCCAAGGAGGCCTTCGAGCGCTACGGCGCCGACGCCGTCACGCTGTCGCCCTTCATGGGCTTCGACACCGTCCAGCCTTACCTGCGCTACCCCGGCAAGGGCGTGTTCCTGCTCTGCCGCACCTCGAACCCGGGCGGCGACGACTTCCAGTTCCAGCGTCTGGCCGATGTCGAGGGCCAGCCGCGCCTGTTCGAGCATCTGGCCAGCCTGGCGCAAGGGCCCTGGAACCTCAACGGCCAGCTCGGCCTGGTGGTCGGCGCGACCTATCCGGAAGAGATCCGGCGCGTGCGCGAGCTCGCCCCGACCTTGCCGCTGCTGATCCCGGGCGTCGGTGCCCAGGGTGGCGACGCCAAGTCCACGGTGCAGGCCGGCTGGCGTGGCCAAGCCGGCAAGACGACTGGCTCTGTGATCGTCAACTCCTCGCGCGCAGTGCTGTACGCCAGCGCCGGCCCGGATTTTGCCCAGGCTGCACGCGCCGAGGCGCTGCGCACGCGCGATCTGCTCAACGCCGGGCGCTGACGCCGGCCGTCTGGCGGTGGTCCCGGGCTCCGGCGCTTTGCTCCGGCTGCTCCGGCATCGGGCCGCCGTCATTCCCAGACCCTAGAATCAAGGGTCGAGTCCATGCGTGCCGCTGTCCGGCCCGTGGGCCCCCGTTCATTCACCTTATTCGGAGTCAAGCATGGCTGTCAACTGGACTGCACCCGAGGCCGCTAGCCTCCTGCCCATCCCGGGCGTCAAGATCGGTATCGCCGAAGCCGGCGTGCGCAAGGCCAATCGCAAGGACCTGACCGTCTTCCTGCTCGACGCGGGCACTGCAGTCGCTGGCGTCTTCACGCAGAATCGCTTTTGCGCCGCCCCGGTGCAGGTCTGCCGCGAGCACCTGAGCGCCAATCACGGCATCCGCGCGCTGGTGATCAACACCGGCAATGCCAACGCCGGCACCGGCGCACCGGGTCTGGTCGATGCGCGTGCGACCTGCATCGCGCTGGCGCGCCAGCTCAGCGTCTCGCCCGAGCAGATCCTGCCGTTCTCGACCGGCGTGATCATGGAGCCGCTCCCGGTCGACCGCATCGTCGCCGGCCTGCCGGCCGCGCTGGCCGATGCCAGTGCCGGCCACTGGCTCAAGGCTGCCGAGGGCATCATGACCACCGACACCGTGGCCAAGGCCGCCAGCCGCCAGGCCCAGGTCGGCGGCAAGACTGTCAGCATGACCGGCATCTCCAAGGGCGCCGGCATGATCCGTCCCAACATGGCGACCATGCTGGGCTTCCTGGCCACCGATGCCGCTGTTGCCCCCGAGCTGCTGCCGGCGCTGGCCAGGCAGCTGGCCGACGCCTCGTTCAACCGCGTGACGGTCGACGGCGACACCTCGACCAATGACAGCTTCATCGTGATCGCCACCGGCCAGGCCGGCAATGCGCCGGTGACCGACCTGGCCAGCGCCGACGGCCAGGCCCTGGTTGCGGCCATGACCGAAGTCGCGCGCACGCTGGCGCATGCGATCGTGCGTGACGGCGAAGGCGCGACCAAGTTCATCGCGGTGCGGGTCGAGGGTGGCAAGACCACCGAGGAATGCCTGAAGGTCGCTTACGCGATCGCGCATTCACCGCTGGTCAAGACCGCCTTCTTCGCCAGCGACCCGAACCTGGGCCGCATCCTGGCCGCAGTGGGCTATGCAGGCATCAATGACCTCGACCAGGGCCTGATCGAGCTGCACCTCGACGACGTCCATGTGGTCAGCCAGGGCGGTCGCCGCCCCGAGTACCGCGAGGAGGACGGCGCGCGCGTGATGGCGCAAACCGAGATCACGATCCGCGTCGGCCTGGGCCGCGGCGAAGTGGCCGACACGGTCTGGACCTGCGACTTCAGCCACGACTACGTGACGATCAACGCCGACTACCGCAGCTGAGTCCCGCACCATGAACGAAGCCTTCGAGCGCCTGCTGCAGCGGGCCGAATCCCTGATCGAGCGCATCGAGGCGGTGCTGCCGCAGCCCCTGAGCGCACCGGACTGGCAGGCCTCGGTGGCTTTTCGCTACCGCAAGCGTGGTGGCCATGGCCGGCTCGAGCCGGTGCGCCACATGGCGCCGATCGCGCTGGCCGATCTGCAGGAAATCGAGCTGCAAAAGGACAAGATCGAGCGCAACACCGAGCATTTCGTGCGCGGCCTGCCGGCCAACAACGTGTTGCTGACCGGTGCGCGCGGCACCGGAAAAAGTTCGCTGATCAAGGCCTGCCTGAATGCCTATGCGCCGCGCGGACTGCGCCTGATCGAGATCGACAAGGATGACCTGGTCGACCTGCCCGACATCGTCGAGCTGGTGGCGCAGCGGCCCGAGAAGTTCATCGTGTTCGCCGACGATCTGAGCTTCGAGAGCGGCGAGCCCGGCTACAAGGCGCTCAAGTCGATCCTGGACGGCAGCGTCTCAAGCACTGGCGACAACCTGCTGATCTACGCGACCAGCAACCGGCGCCATCTGCTGCCCGAGACCATGAAGGACAACCTGGGCGCGCGCCACAGCGAGGACGGCGAGCTGCATCCGGGCGAGGCGGTCGAGGAGAAGGTCTCGCTGTCCGAGCGCTTCGGGCTCTGGATCAGCTTCTACCCCTTCAGCCAGGACGAGTACCTGAGCGTGGTCTGGCAATGGCTGGCCTGCTACGGCGTGCCCGAATCCGAGTTCGAGCTCGCGCGCCCGCAGGCCCTGGTCTGGGCGCTTGAGCGCGGCTCGCGCAGCGGCCGGGGCGCCTACCAGTTCGCACGCCACTACGCCGGCAACCGCGACGCCAATCCGATGGCTGACGCCGAGGCCGACGCATGAGCGGGCTGCTGGTCGCCGATGGCGAGCGCCCGCGCGAGGGTGGGGTCGATCGTCCCATCACCGAGGTCGCGGTTGGCGTGCTGATCGACGATGCCCAGGGCTGCTTCCTGCTGACGACCCGGCCGCCCGGCAAGGTCTACGCGGGCTACTGGGAATTCCCGGGTGGCAAGTTGGAGGCCGGCGAGACCGTGGCGCAGGCCTTGCGGCGCGAGCTGCAGGAGGAGATCGGTGTCACCATCGGCCAGGCCCATCCCTGGCACCAGAAGCTGGTCGACTACCCGCATGCGCTGGTCCGGCTCCATTTCTGCAAGGTCTACGACTGGAGCGGCGAGCTGCAGATGCACGAGGGTCAGGAATTCGCTTGGCAGACCCTGCCGGTGACGGTCGAGCCGGTGCTGCCCGGCACCGTGCCGGTGCTTGAATGGCTGGCGCAGGAGGCCGGCCAAGCCGCTGGCCAGCCCTGATCAGTAGCGCCAGCTGTCCTCGGACGGCGCGGGCTCAAGCGGCGGTGCGGTCGGGACGCGGAACTCCTCGCTGGCCCAGGCGCCCAGGTCCAGGTTCTTGCAGCGCTCGCAGCAGAACGGCCGGTAGCGGTTGTCGGGCGCGTAGCGGCTCGGTCCGCCGCAGGCTGGGCATTTGACGATCCGGGCTTCGAAGGTCGGGGCTTCCTTGGCTGGTTTCATCGGTTTTTCCTTCAGGCGCAGAGCGTCACTTCGAGTGGCATGTTGGCCAGCGCCGGCTGCAGCCGGCCGTCATCGCCGCGCTGCATCAGCCGCACCGAGAACAGCAGCCGGTTGCCGCTGATCTCGGGCACCAGGCCCAGCGCGGGGTCGAGCCGCAACCGCAGCAACTGAAAACTGCGTCCCGCTGGCAGATGTTGCTGAAACTGCCCGTCCGTGGCCACGACCTTGTGCGGCATGCCGCTGTCGCGCAGCATCTTCATCAGCAGGTCCAGGGCACTACTCAGGCTTTTGAATTCGGCAGTCCATTGCGCCAGATCGCGCTGGCGTGCGGCGACCGGCCGGTGCAGCCACTCATGGTAGATTGGCAGGTCGAATTCGCAGGTTCCACCCGGAATCGCCATGCGGTTGCGCACCGACATCAGCCACTCGTGTCCGTTCAGGCTGTAGCCGACCCGGCCGGCGTCGCTGTTGAGCGCGGCGAAGCAGGCATCGAACTGGGCAATGAAGCCGTCGAGTGCCTGTTCCGAGATCGACGGGCTGTCGCGATAGCCATTGAGTACCTGCTTGTGGCGCTCGATGTCCTTCATGACTTCGGACTTGAGGTCGGAGCGCGAACTGACATCCATCAGCTCGAACAGGGTCTGGATCGCGTAATGGTGATCGACCGCTTGCGTGCGTGACACCAGCTCACCGAGCCGGCGCAGCAGATGTTCCAGCCGCAGGTAGGTGCGAATGCGTTCGTTGAAAGGGTACTCGTAGAGGATCACAGGGCACGCATCGGGATTTCGGGCTTAACTGACCATCATAGCCCGAATCGCTGACTCAGCTGTTGCCACTGCTGCCTGACCTGAGCCCCGAGTTCAGCCAGAGTGACCCCTTCGTTATCGATCACGCAGTCGGCGATCGCCAGTCGTTGCTCGCGGCTGGCCTGTGCCGCCAGCACGGCTTCGACCTGGGAGCGTGGCCAGCCGTTGCGCTGCATCACGCGCCGGATCTGGGTTTCGGGCGCGCAGTCGACGACCCAGATCAGGTCGCAGCGCTCGCGCCAGGCGCTCGACTCGGCCAGCAGCGGCAGGTCCAGCACTGCGACGCCGCGCGGCAAGGCCGCCAGCTGCTGGTCGATCTCGGCGCGCACGATCGGGTGGATGATGGCCTCGAGCTGCGCCCGCGCCGTCGGGTCGGCAAAGATGCGCGCGCGCATGCGGTCGCGGTCCATCGCCTGGTCGGCCGTGATGAATTCGTCGCCGAAGGCCGCCCGCACTGCCTCGATCGCGCTGCCTCCGGCGGCCGTGCTGGCGCGTGAAATCGCATCGGCGTCGATCAGCGTCGCGCCGAATTCGACCAGCAGGGCGGCGACCGTGCTCTTGCCGCTGCCGATGCCGCCCGTCAGGCCCAGTCGTACGCAGGGGTGTTTCATCAGAGTCCGATCCATTGCAGGAAATGATCAGGGCCGAACAGCAGGGCCCAGAGTCCGCTCAGTGCCAGGAAGGGGCCGAACGGCACATAGCCGCCTTCGCGCAGTCCTGGACCGAGCTTGAGTGCCAGGCCCACCGCCGCCCCGCTCAGCGAGGCCAGCAGGATCATGGGAATCAGTGCCGGCCAGCCGAACCAGGCGCCTAAAGCGGCAAACAGCTTGAAGTCGCCGTAGCCCATGCCTTCCTTGCCGGTGGCGAGCTTGAAGGCCCAGTAGACCAGCCAGAGCGAGAGATAGCCCGCGACCGCGCCCCAGAGCGCAGCGTCCAGGCGGGTCGCGCTCCAGCCCAGCGCGGCGGCGATCAGGCCGGCCCAGACCAGCGGCAGCGTGATGTCGTCGGGCAGCAGCGTCGTGTCCCAGTCGATGCAGGCCAGTGCAAGCAGGGCGGCGGCCAGTCCGCAGCCGGCCAGCCCGGCCATGCCGTTGCCGTGCACGGCCACCACCGAGGCAAACAGGATGCCGGTCAGCGCCTCGACCAGCGGGTAGCGCCAGCTGATCGAGGTCTGGCAGCTGGCACAGCGCCCGCGCAGCAGGACATAGCTCAACAACGGGATGTTCTGCTGCCAGCGGATCAGCGCGCCGCAGCCGGGGCAGCGCGATCTAGGCTGCGCCAGGCTCAGGGTCGCTGCAGGTGGGGCCTCCTGACCGGCCAGTTCGGCGCATTCGCGCGCCCAGCGCTGCTCGAGCATCAGTGGCAGGCGGTGAATCACCACATTGAGGAAGCTGCCGACCAGCAGGCCAAGCAGGCCGGCCAGCCACCAGTTCCATATTCCGAGCGGGAGGTCTAACAATGGTTTTACCTTTGGGTTAGTATCTCTAGCATAGTTTGACACGACTGCTGGCCGGATTCACGCTGCGACGTAGTCGGATTATCGTGACGGTTTCTGATCGTAACGCAGCTGATCGCGGCACATGGGTATGGATATGGAGGCTGGCTTGTGATGGAAGGTGCCCGAACTGCTGCGGCATCAGTATCGCCCTTGCCGGCAGTGGGCGAGGCGGTCCGGCTGCATGAGTTGCGTCGCTCGCTGAGCCGACTCGGCTGGCGTCTGGCTCTGTTGAGCCTGTCGCTGCTGTTGCTGGCCGTTGCGGGTGGGTATGCGGCCCAAGCCATGAACCTGTTGCCGCCCGGCAGCGCCCTGTGGCTGGCGCTGTGCAGCGCCGCCATGCTGCTGTTGTTCGGCCTGCTGTGCCTGCTGCTGCGCCTGACGATCGGTCGCGAGCTGCTCGCTGCATTGTGTGCTGCCGAGGCGGGCTTGCGCCATGCCGATGCCGAGTCCAGGCGGCGGGCCTGCCTGGTCGAACTCACGGCCCGTCTGCAGCAGGCTCAGAGCCCGGCTGAACTGGCCCGGCAACTGCTGTCCGGTCTGGCGCACAGCCTGTCGATCCAGCAAGGGCTGTGCTGCTACTGGGACGAGGCCAGCCAGTCCTTGCAGGCGGCGGCGCGCTATGGCGCCGATGGTGCCAATGAGGCCCAGGTGTTGGTGCGCCAGCCCGAGCTCGCACCGCTGCTGCTCGAGGTCGCGCGTTCGCGCCGCGCCATTACCCTGACCCAGCCGGGTGCCCGTTACCTGCGCATCAGCTCGGGCCTGGGCGATGCCGAGCCGGCCGAGCTGCTGATCCACCCGATCGAGCACCGGGGCCGCTTGTTCGGGCTGCTCGAACTCGCCAGCCTGCAGCCGCTCGGAGGCGCGGCCGGCTTGTTGATCCAGGAGATCGTGCCGGTCTTTGCGATGTGCCTCGACATCTTGCAGCGCGCCGAGCGCAGCGAGACGCTGCTCGAGCAGACCCGGATGGCCGAGGCCATGCGCCAGACGGCTCCGCAAGCGGGCGGGGGGGCGGCATGAAGCTGCGCCGCATCAATGCCAGTGCAATCGCGCTCTACCTCACGCTCGCGTTGCTCAATGCCGGCGCGCTGCTGCTGCTCGACCACCTGTCGCAGCGCCAGCAGGTGATGCAGCAGCGCCAGTCGATGGCCAGCCGGCAGACCGAGCGCTTCCTTGAAGCCGACCGCTATCTGACCAACCAGGTCCGGGCCTTTGTCGTGACGGGCGACCCGGTCTACGAACGCGATTACTGGCAGGAGGCGCAGGTCACGCGTCGCTTCGAGCAGGCGCAGGCGGCGCTCGAAGGTCTGGGCCTGCCCAGGGACGAGATCGCGTTGATCGAGCTGGCCAAGTCCCGTTCCGACGCGCTGGTACGGATCGAGGCGCTGGCGATGGACGAGCGCAAGGCCGGCCGCACCGAGCAGGCGCTCGGACTGGTCTTTGGCGCTTTCTACGAGCAAGCGCTCGACGGCATCCACGAACCGGTGCAGCGCCTGCGGCGACAGGTCGAGCAGCGCCTGGCCGATGAGCGGCAGCTGGCCGAGCGTCAGCTGCGCCTGGCCTGGCATGTCAGCCTGGGGCTGACCCTGCTCAGCACGCTGGCCGTGATGGCCATGCTGGGCTATTACTACAGCCGGCGCGTGCTGCGGCCGCTGTCGGCGATGAACGAGCAGGTGCTGGCGATGAAGGCGGGGCTGGCCTTCGAGCCGCTGGATTGCGTGAATGAGCGCAGCGAGGTCGGCGAACTCGCGCGTTCACTGGCCCTGTACAGCGCCACGCGCGAGCAGGTGGCACAGGAGCAATGGGCCAAGTCGCACCAGGCCCGCATCGCGACCCTGCTGCAGGCCTGCGGCAGCTTCAGCGAGCTGGCGCAGCGCTTCCTGTCCGAGGTCTGTCCGCTGCTGCAGGTCGGTCACGGCGTCTTCTATGTGCTTGACGCCGAACACCGCCAGCTGCGCCTGATCGCGCAGTATGCCCATTCCGAGCGCAAGGGGCTGGCGCAGCGTTTCGACCTCGGCGAAAGCCTGGTCGGTCAGTGCGCGCTCGAAAAGGCCCCGATCCAGATCACCCGCCCGCCGGCCGACTATGTCCGGATCTCGAGCAGCCTGGGCGAAGCGCCGCCCGAGGCCATCCTCGCGCTGCCCGTGCTGAGCGGGGGCAAGGTGTTGGCCGTGATCGAGCTGGCCGCGCTGCGCCTGTTCGGGCCGCGCGAGGAGGGCTTGCTCGAAGGCCTGCTGCCGATGCTCGCGATGGGGCTCGAGATCCTCGAACGCAATGTCAGGACCCAGCGCCTGCTAGAGGCCACGCAGGAGCAGGCACAGGAGCTCGCGCGCCAGAAGGAGGAGATCGAAACCCAGCGCCTCTCGATTTCCGCCATCCTCGACGAGCAGAACGCGATCTTCGAGTCGGTCACCAGCGGCATCGTCGTGCTGCGCCACCAGCAGGTCGTCAAATGCAACCAGCACCTGGGCTGGCTACTGGGCCGTTCCTGCGCCGAACTGGTGGGCCGCAGCATGCTGAGCTGGTTCGCCGACGCCGACAGCCGCGAGCGCATCGAGCGCAGCAGCGAGCAGATCCGGCGCGGCGAGCCGGTCCGGCTCGAAGCCGCCATGTTGCGCCAGGACGGCAGCCAGATATGGGTCCGGCTCAATGGCCATGCGATCGACCTCAACGACCTGTCGCAAGGGGTGGTCTGGACGCTGGACGATGTGTCCGAGGAGCGCCATGTCGCCGACGAAATGCGCCGGGCGCGCGAGCTGGCCGAGGACGCGGCGCGCACCAAGAGCAGCTTCCTGGCCAACATGAGTCACGAGATCCGCACGCCGATGAACGCGATCATCGGCATGGCCCATCTGCTGCACAAGTCGGGGCTGAGCCCGCGTCAGCAGGATTACCTCGGCAAGATCCAGCGCTCGAGCCAGCACCTGCTCGGCATCATCAACGACATCCTGGACTTCTCGAAGATCGAGGCCGGCAAGCTCACGATCGAATCCACCGACTTCGAGCTCGACGCGGTGCTCGAGAACGTCGCCAACCTGGTCGGCGAGAAGGCCGGCAGCAAGGGGCTCGAATTGATCTTCGAGCTCGAACCCGGCCTGACCCAGGCCCTGGTCGGCGACCCGCTGCGCCTGGGCCAGATCCTGGTCAATTACTGCAACAACGCGGTCAAGTTCACCGAGCAGGGCGAGATCCGGGTCAAGGTGTCGCAGCGCGAGGTCGGCGAGCATGATGTCTTGCTGCATTTCGCGGTCCAGGACACCGGCATCGGCCTGAGCGAAGAGCAGCGCGGACGCCTGTTCCAGAGCTTCAGCCAGGCCGACCGCTCGACCTCGCGCCGCTATGGCGGCACCGGACTCGGGCTGGCGATCTCCAAGAGCCTGGCCCAGCTGATGGGCGGCGAGGTCGGGGTCGAGTCCGAGCTGGGCCGGGGTTCTACCTTCTGGTTCACCGCGCGCCTGGGCAAGGGCGAGCGCCAGCCGCAAGCCCACCTGCCGCGCCTCGACCTGCGCGGCTGCCGGGTGCTGGTGATCGAGGACAACGAGTATTCCCGCACTGCCTTGACCGAGATGCTGGTCGCGATGAGCTTTCGGGTCGCGGCCGTGGCCAGCGGCGAGGCGGGCGTGGAGGCGGTGCGCTTCGCTGCGGCCGAGGACCAGCCTTTCGGCGTCGTCTTCACCGACTGGCAGATGCCCGGCGTCGACGGACTCGAAGCCGGGCGCCGCATCCTGGCGCTGGGCCTGCAGCCGCCGCCGCATCTGGTCATGGTCACCGCCTACGGTCGCGACGAGGTTGCCGCCGCTGCCGAGGCGACCGGGTTCGACAACGTGCTGACCAAGCCGGTCAATCCCTCGCAGCTGTTCGATGCCGTCATGCGGGCGCTGGGCGAGCAGCCGGCCGCGCCGGTCACGCCGGGCGAAGCCGCCGGGGCCGAGCCTGATCTGGCGGCCATCGCTGGCGCGCGGCTGCTGCTGGCGGAGGACAACGAGCTCAACCAGGAAGTGGCGGTCGAACTGCTCAACGATGCCGGTCTGGTGGTCGAGGTGGCCGACAACGGCCGCACGGCGCTCGACAAGCTGCTGCAGCATGGCGCCGGCCACTACGACGCCGTGCTGATGGACATGCAGATGCCGGTGCTCGACGGACTGGGCGCGACGCTCGAGATCCGCAAGCTGGCGCAGTTTGCCCGCCTGCCCATCATCGCGATGACAGCCAACGCGATGCAGGGCGACCGCGAGCGCTGCCTGGAGGTCGGCATGAACGACTATGTCGCCAAGCCGATCGAGCCCAACCAGCTCTGGCGCTCCTTGCTGCGCTGGATACCGGCGCGCGCCGGTCGCCAGGCCGAGGCCTCGACCCCCTCGATCCCCTCGATCCCCTCGATCCCCTCGGCCGGGGCAGCTGCCATCCAGCCGACGCCTAGCCATAAGCAGGAGATCGACGGTTCCTTGCCGGCAGGCATTGCCGGTCTCGATACCGGACTGGGCCTGGCCCGCACCGCCGGCAAGACCGCGCTCTACCGTCGCCTGCTGGAGAAGTTCGTGGCAGTGGAGCGCGATGCGATCGACCAGGTCAGGGCCGCGCTCGATGCCAGCGATGCGGTGGCTGCCGAGCGCGCGGCGCACACGCTCAAGGGCACGGCGGGCAGCATTGGCGCGACCGCCCTGCAAGACAAGGCGGCCGCGCTCGAGCAGGCGCTGCACGAGCGCGTGTCGCCGGCCGCGCTCGAGCCCCTGCTGCAGGCCTGCTCGGCCCAGCTCGAGCCATTGGTCTCGGCGCTTGCCTCGTGGCTGGCGGCCAGCCAAGCCACCGATCAGCCGCCGCCGGAGGCCGCCCCGGTCGAGCCGCCCGATGCGCAGGCGTTGCGTGCCGCGCTGCAGCGGATCGAGCGCTTGCTGCTCGACTCCGACTCTGCCGCCGAGCAGGCCTGGGAGCAGGACGCCGCGCTGTTTCGCTTCTGCCTCGGCGCGCGCTGGGGCGAAGTGGACGCCGCGCTGCGTAGCTTCGATTACGAGCAGGCGCTGCAAGCCTTGCGCGAGGCTGCGCCTGTCAGCGGGGTGAATCCATGAACCGGTTCAAGCTCGACCTGTTGCAGGGACTGCTGCTGTACGCCCCGGTCTACCGGGTGCTCGCCGTTGCCCTGTCCCTGCTGATAGGGGTATTGACGGCCAGTCTGTATCAGCGCTCGGACGAGGCTGAGCTGAGCCACCTGCTCGGGACGCTGGCGCAGCGTTATGCGGTCCAGTTGTCCGAGGAGGTCCTGCGCGGCCGTGCCATGGGCGCGACGGCCATGCTCGGCATCAACGAACCGGCGTTGAAGGCGCTGGTCCAGGGCCAGCTGGCGCCCGACGCTCCGCAGCTGCTCGAGCGCCTGGAGCCGGTGCGCCAGGCGCTAGATGCCGAGAGCATCCTGGTCATGGATGCCGCTGGTCGCGTGGTGGCGCAGGTCTCCGATCAGCCCGAGGTCACTGGGCTGCAGCGGCAGGACATGCCTTACTGGCAGCTGGCCTTTGCCGGCCAGGAAAATGTCTACCCCGTGGCCGAGGGCGAACTGCCGCCCCGGCGCAGTTTCCTGCTGGCCGCCCCGATCTATGCCCAGGCCCAGCGTGGCGGCCTGGTGATCGGTGTGCTGGCGCTCAAGCTTTCGGCTGAGAGCCTCGATACCAGCTTGCGCCGGCTCGGCGAACATGCCTTGCTGCTGTCGCCCCAGGGCCTGGTCTATGCGAGCAGCGATGACGAATGGAATTTCCGCCTGGCGCGCGACATGGCCCCGGAGCTGCTGTCGGGCCTGGCATCGCAGTTCGGACCGGCCTTCGCTGCCGGCGCCCAGCCGCCACGACTGCCCTTCGATCCGGCGCAGGATACGGTCGAGCTGCTGGGCCTGCGTCACCTGCGGGTGCGTGCCAGCCTGCAGTGGCCCGATGCCGCCGGACGCTGGCAGCTGGTGTTGCTGGCCTCGCCGTCGCATCAGGGGGCGCTTCTCGGGCGTACCCTGGCCGGCGTCACTTCGGCCTTGCTGGCCCTGACCCTCTTGTTGTTGTTGCTGCGTGCGGCGCACAACCAGCTGGCCAGTCGCATCGCCTTGGCCCGCAGCGAGGCCGCCTCGCGCGAACTCATGCAGCTGGCCCAGTTCAAGCAGCGCCAGTCCGAGCTGTCGCTGCAGCTGCAGCATGCCCGCGAGCTGCCTGCCTTGACCCAGGCCCTGTTTGCCGAGATCGGTCGCTACCTGCCCGTGCACCAAGGCTGCCTGTACTGCGTCGAGCCCGACCCGGCTGGCCAACCGGAGCTGCACCTGGCGGGCAGCTACGCGACGGCGTCGGCGCCCGAGCGCGTGACGATCGGCGACGGGCTGCTGGGTCAATGCGCGCGCGAGCGGCGCAGCCTGACATTTTCCGAGGTGCCGGCCGGCTTCTGGACCCTGGAGTCCGGCCTGGGCCAGGCGCTGCCGCGCGCGCTGCTGCTGTTGCCGATCATGCGCAACGAGCTGCTGATCGGCGTGCTCGAGCTGGCCTCGATGGAGCCGGACGGCGACCGGATCGAAGCCATGCTTGAAGGCCTGTTGCCGGTGCTGGCGACCAATCTCGAGGTACTGCTGGCCGAGCGCCGCCTCGAGCGCCTGCTGGCCGAGGCCCGTGCACAGGCCAGGACTGATCAGGCCCCAGTCGACGGACGAGCAGACTTGGATTACGCTGGCGCCAGCAAGCCGGGCGCAGTAGCTGTCTGCCAGGCCCCTGGCATTGAATGAACTACCCTTTCCAGAGCATGCCGATGGACACCGACACCAAGCACCCCGAGCCCGCCACCATCCTGGTGGTTGACGACACCCCTGCCAACCTCTCGCTGATGACGGGCCTGCTGCGTGACGAATACAAGGTCAAGGCCGCGATCGATGGCGAGAAGGCCTTGCGCATCGCACAGTCCTCCCCAGCGCCCGACCTGATCCTGCTCGACATCATGATGCCGGGCATGGACGGCTACGAGGTCTGCCGCCGGCTCAAGGCCGACCCTGCCACGCGCGACATCCCGGTGATCTTCCTGACCGCCAAGAGCGGGGTCGAGGACGAGAAGATGGGCCTGGACCTGGGGGCGGTCGACTACATCACCAAGCCGATCAGTCCGCCGATCGTGATGGCCCGGGTCCGCAATCATCTGGTGCTCAAGGCCAGCGCCGACTTCCTGCGCGACAAGGCCGATTACCTCGAGCATGAGGTCGGCAAGCGCACCGCCGAGGTGACTGCGATCCAGGACGTGACCATCCTGGCAATGGCGTCGCTGGCCGAAACGCGCGACTCCGACACCGGCAACCACATCCGCCGCACCCAGCACTATGTCAAGGCGCTGGCGCTGAAACTACGCGAGCAGCCGCGCCTGGCCGCGCTGCTCGACGACCGCTATATCCTGATGCTGTTCAAGTCGGCGCCGCTGCACGACATCGGCAAGGTCGGCATCCCGGACCGCATCCTGCTCAAGCCCGGCAAGCTCACGCCGGAGGAATTCGAGCTCATGAAGACGCACACCACGCTCGGGCGCGACGCGATCCATGCCGCCGAGCGCCAACTCGGCATGCCGGTCGAGTTCCTCAAGCTGGCCAAGGAGATCGCCTACAGCCACCAGGAGAAATGGGACGGCTCCGGCTATCCCGAGGGGCTCAAGGGCGAGGCGATCCCCCTCTCGGCCCGGCTGATGGCGCTGGCCGATGTCTACGATGCGCTGATCAGCCGCCGGGTCTACAAGGAAGGCATGCCGCACGAGCAGGCGCTGGCCATCATCAGCGCCGGACGCGGCCAGCATTTCGACCCTGACATGGTTGACGCCTTCCTGGCCATCCACGAGGAGTTCTACGCCATCGCGCAGCGCTACATCGACTCCGACAAGGAACTCGATGCCAAGCGCCAGCATCTGGCGCGCCTGCACAACATCTGAGCCGGCTCAGGGGCTGCTGCGCAGTTGGCGCGGGCCCTTGCCCGACCGGGCCTGGGCCCGCTGGCTCAGACCACCTGTCCGAGCTTGAAGATCGGCAGGTACATCGCCACCACGATGCCGCCAATGATCGAGCCCAGCAGCACGATGATGATCGGCTCCATCAGGCTCGACAGACCGGCCACCATGTCGTCGACCTCCTGCTCGTAGAAGTCGGCCGCCTTGCCCAGCATATGGTCGATCGAGCCCGATTCCTCGCCGATCGCGCACATCTGCAGCACCATTGACGGGAAGATCCGGGTATTGGTCATGGCCTGGGTCAGGCTGGTGCCGGTCGAGACCTCCTGCTGGATCTTGATCGTGGCATCGGAGTAGACCGAGTTGCCCGACGAGCCGCCGACCGAGTCGAGCGCCTCCACCAGCGGCACGCCGGCCGCGAACATGGTCGAGAGCGTGCGGGTCCAGCGCGCCACCACCGATTTTTCAACCAGCGTGCCGAAGATCGGCAGCTTGAGCAGCAGGCGGTCCATCAGGCGCTGCACTTTTTCGTTGCGGCGCCAGGCCTGCCGCAGGAAGTAGAGTCCGGCCCCCAGGACACCGAAGAGCAGCCACCACCAGGCGACGAAGAATTCGCTCATGGCGATCACGATCAGCGTCGGGGTCGGCAGGTCGGCACCGAAGGACGAGAACACTTCCTTGAAGGCCGGGATCACGAAGATCATGATCACCGTGATGACGATGATGGCAACCGTGATCACGGCCGCCGGATACATCAGGGCCGACCGGACCTTGCTCTTGAGTGCCTCTGACTTCTCGAGGTAGACCGCGAGCCGGTCGAGGATGTCCTCCAGGATGCCGGCGGTCTCGCCGGCCTCGATCAGGTTGCAGTAGAGGCCGCTGAAATGGAGCGGGTGCTTGCGAAAGGCGCTGCTCAGCGAGGTGCCGGTCTCGACCTCGTTGCGGATCTCGTTGAGCAGGCGGGTCATGTTGGGGTTCGGGTTGCCGCGGCCGACGATGTCGAACGCCTGCAGCAGCGGCACGCCCGCCTTCATCATGGTCGCGAGCTGGCGCGTGAAGATCGAGATGTCCTTGGGCCGGATCGAGCGGCCACCCGACATCCGGCGCTTCCTGACCTTGAGCGGGACGATGCCCTGGCGCCGCAGCGCCGTCATGACCAGGTTGTCGCTGGCGGCACGGGTTTCGCCGCGCACGGGCTTGCCGCCGCGGTCCTTGCCCTCCCACTCGAAGACATACTCCTTGACCTTGTGTACCGCTGTGGCCATGGCTTCCCCCCGTTTTGATTATTTGTCCACCCGACCCCCTCCGGGGGAGGGTGCGTCAGGCAGTTTAACCCTGCACGGGCCGGCTGGGTGCAATCCGGATCAGGCTTTGCTGCGGGCCGTTGCAGCGCCTTCGGAGCCGCGCACCGCAGGCGCTGGTGAAAGCCTGGATACGGTGGCGTTTTAAGGATTTCTTTCGGTTATTTTTCGCATTTAAGCGCGAAAAACACCTTGCTTAGCACAAGTTCGATACGCCAAGCTTGCGGCATATCGTGTATATTCGGGCCCAATTTCACGTCGTTGTGGATACTTCGGTGCATTTTAGATGCACCTCTTGGAGAAATTATGGATCTGCGCAAACTCAAGACCCTGATCGACCTGGTGTCGGAATCCAATGTCTCGGAACTCGAGATCACCGAGGCCGAAGGCAAGGTTCGAATCGTCAAGAGCGCGCCGGTTGGCGTCCAGCCCATGGTGGCCGCCGCCCCGGCAGCCGTCATGGCCGCGCCCGCAGTGGCGGTGGCGGCCCCGGTGGTCGTTGCCGAGCCCGAGGCCCCCAAGGGCCATGTGGTCAAGTCCCCGATGGTCGGTACCTTCTACCGCTCGGCCAGCCCGGGCGCCAAGGCCTTTGTCGAGATCGGCAACCAGATCAAGGAAGGCGAGCCGATCTGCATCGTCGAGGCCATGAAGATCATGAACGAGATCGAGTCCGACAAGAGCGGTGTCGTGACCCAGATCCTGGTCGAGAACGGCCACGCTGTCGAATACGGTCAGCCCTTGTTCGTCATCGAATAAGGGGCGGCCCATGTTCAAGAAAATCCTGATCGCCAACCGCGGCGAGATTGCCCTGCGCGTGCAGCGCGCCTGCCGCGAGATGGGCATCAAGTCGGTGGTGGTCTATTCCGAGGCCGACCGCGAAGCCAAGTACGTCAAGCTGGCCGATGAAGCGGTCTGCATCGGCCCGGCCGCCTCGGCACAGAGCTATCTCAGCATGCCGGCCATCATCTCGGCAGCCGAAGTCACCGACGCCGAGGCGATCCACCCGGGTTACGGCTTCCTGTCCGAGAACGCCGACTTCGCCGAGCGGGTCGAGCAAAGCGGCTTCACCTTCATCGGCCCGACGCCCGAGTCGATCCGCATCATGGGTGACAAGGTCGCGGCCAAGCAGGCCATGATCAAGGCCGGCGTGCCTTGCGTGCCGGGCTCGGAGGGCGAGCTGCCCGAAGATCCGACCGAGGTCAAGCGCATAGCCAAGATGATCGGTTATCCGGTCATCATCAAGGCGGCCGGTGGCGGCGGCGGGCGCGGCATGCGCGTGGTGCACACCGAGGCGGCGCTGCTGCACGCGGTCCAGACCACCAAGTCGGAAGCCGGTGCCGCGTTCAACAACCCGGCCGTCTACATGGAGAAGTTTCTCCAGAACCCGCGTCACATCGAGATCCAGGTGCTGGCTGACCAGCACCGCAACGCGGTCTACCTCGGCGAGCGCGACTGCTCGATGCAGCGTCGACACCAGAAGGTGATCGAGGAAGCGCCGGCACCCGGCATTGCGCGCCGCCTGATCGACAAGATCGGCGAGCGCTGCGCCGCCGCTTGCAAGAAGATCGGCTACCGTGGCGCCGGTACCTTCGAGTTCCTGTACGAGAACGGCGAGTTCTACTTCATCGAGATGAACACCCGGGTCCAGGTCGAGCATCCGGTGACCGAGGCGATCTCGGGCATCGACATCGTGCGCACCCAGATCCTGGTTGCTGCGGGCGAGAAGCTGCCGTTCACCCAGCGCCAGATCGACCTGCGCGGCCATGCGATCGAGTGCCGCATCAACGCCGAAGACCCGTACAAGTTCACCCCTTCGCCGGGCCGGGTCACGACCTGGCACATGCCAGGCGGGCCGGGCGTGCGGGTCGACTCGCATGTCTACGCCAACTACCTGGTGCCGCCGAACTATGACTCGATGATCGGCAAGATCATCGTGCATGGCGACACCCGCGAGCAGGCGCTGGCGCGCATGCGCACCGCGCTGTCCGAGGTGGCGATCGAGGGCATCAAGACCAATATTCCGCTGCACCGCGACCTGATGGTGGACGCCAGCTTCGAAGCCGGCGGCACCAATATCCACTACCTCGAGCACTGGCTCGAGCAGCGCAAGCGCTAAGCCGATGTTCGAACTCGTATTGATGGCGCCGGAATGGCGCATCGAGGAGCTCAGCGACGCACTTGAGGCGCTCGACGCCCTGAGCGTGTCGGTCGAGGACGCCGACGCCCAGACCCCGGCCGAGCAGGCCCTGTTCGGCGAGCCCGGCATGCCGGCGCCCAAGGCCGGCTGGCAGCGCTCGCGCGTGGTCGCCCTGTTCGAGCAGGAAGCGCAGGCGCGCGAGGCGGTTGAACTGCTGGCGCCGCAGGACTTCTTCGAGGGCTGCGAGAGCGTCGGGGTGCGCCCAGTCGCCGAGCAGGACTGGGTGCGTCTGACGCAGTCGCAGTTCGCGCCGGTCGAGATCACGCCGACCTTCTGGATCGTGCCGAGCTGGCATGAGCCGCCGGCTGCCGCCGAGCAGGTGATCCGGCTCGATCCGGGCCTGGCCTTCGGCACCGGCACCCATCCGACCACGCGCATGTGCTTGCGCTGGATCGCGCAGCGCGACCTGTCGGCGCAGCGGGTGCTCGACTATGGTTGTGGTTCCGGCATCCTGGCGATCGGCGCGGCCAAGCATGGCGCGGCCGAGATCGTGGCGGTCGACATCGATCCGGCCGCGGTCGAATCGACCCAGATCAATGCCGCCAACAACCATGTGTCCTTGCTGACCGGTCTGCCGGAGGCGGCAACCGGCGTCTTCAACCTCGTGCTGGCCAACATCCTGGCGACGCCGCTCAAGATGCTGGCGCCGCTGCTGTGCGCCCATGTCCAGGCTGGCGGCCATCTGGTGCTGGCTGGCATCCTGGAGCCCCAGGCCGACGAACTCAAGGCCGCCTACGCACCCTGGCTGGCGCTCGAGGTCACCGACAGCGAAGAGGGCTGGATACTGATGACGGCGCGCGCCGCTGACTGATCCCGACTGACCTGATGGGCGGTCCAGCAAGCCTGATCGGTGGATTTCCGGTCAGGCTTGTTTCATTCAGGGCCGGTTGCCGGTCGGGAAGGGCCAGGCCGCCGTCGGCGCAATACGGGTCCGGGCCGAGGGCTCGGCCGGTGGCATCGCCTTGACCGGAACGGCCTTCTTTGCCGCCGCTTTCTTGGCGGCTGTCTTCTTGGCCGCGACCTTGCGGGCGACGACCTTCTTGGCCGGCACAGCCGGGGCCGCGCTCAGCGGCTTCGCCGCTTCGACCTGCTCTGACGCTGGCTGCGCCGCAACCTTCTTGGCCGCAGCGGCCTTCTTCGCAGTCGCCATCTTGCATCTTCTCCTGAAACAACTTGCACGTTGCGCGTGAGTCCGGACGATTCCGGCTCAGCGAGTCAGCACAATGGCTTCGGGGGACAGTGAAACCAAGGCATGGAAAGTGGACACCTTGTCCGGCACAGCCTGGCTGGCTGGGCATGACATAGGGAAATCCCACAGACATAAACTCTGACTTTTATATTATGAAAGTGTCGCAGCGAAATGCAAGCCCTGCATGGCGTCAAGCGGGCCTTTTATTGCATTGCGGCATCGCTGTCAGGCCCTTGCGCTCCGGTTTTGCCCGGATCGGCACCGGAAACGGCCAGATTCTGTTGTACAGCGGTCGCCAGCGGGAACCAGTCCTGCGGCCAGCATGTCGCCTGGCGCAGCCAGGCCCAGTCGAAGCCCGGCCCGGGATCGAGCTTGCGACCGGGGGCGATATGCTCGTGGCCGGCCACATGCATGATCGGGTAGCGCCGGGTCAGCGCCTGGCAGAGATCGGCCAGGGTGCGGTACTGGGCCGGCTCGAAGTGCAGGCCCTCCAGGCCTTCGAGTTCGATGCCGATCGAGTCGTCGTTGCAGTTCTCGCGCCCGCGCCAGCAAGAGCGCCCGGCATGCCAGGCGCGGTCGTCGCAGGAGACGAACTGCAGCAGCGCGCCGTCGCGCCGGATCAGGAAATGGCTCGAAACTTCGAGTCCGCGCAGGCCCTCAAAATAGGGATGCGCGTCCCAGTCGAGCCGGTTGCCGAACAGCTGTTCGATCTCGGGTCCGCCATACTGGCCCGGTGGCAGGCTGATCGAATGCAGCACCAGCAGGTCGATCAGCGCGCCGTTCGGGCGTGGTCCGTAGTTGGGCGAGGGGACGGCCCGCGCGTGCTCCAGCCAGCCGTCGTGCCAGCCGGCGGGTTCGGTTTCCGCTTCAGTTGGCATCGCGGGCGCTGCCTGGGCGCTGGGCAGGGCCGAGGCGCAGATGCTCGGCGCTGCAGTAAGGCCCGTCGGGGCCGGCCAGTGCGTCGCTGGCCGGCAGGTGCAGGCCGCAGTGGCGGCAGGCGACCATGGCACTGGGCTGGGCGAGTGGGCGCCGCGCTGGAGGGGGCTTGGGCGCTGGCGGCCGCTCGGCGGCGCGCCGGTTGCGCCAGATCCAGACTCCGGCCAGCACGACCATCAGTACCAGCAGGTATTTCATGCGCGCGCCAATATGACTTCAAGGACGAAGTGCGAGCCGACATAGCCCAGCAGCAGCAGGGTGGCGGCGGCGTAGAGCATGCGGATCGCAAACCGGCCGCGCCAGCCCTGGGTCAGGCGACCCCAGAGCAGCACGGCCAAGGCCAGCCAGGACAGCAGCGTGAACAGGGTCTTGTGGTTCCAGACCCAGCCCTGCATCAGCCCTTGCTCGCTGAACCACCAGCCGGCCAGCAGGGTCGCGCTCAGCATGGCGAACGCGGCAGCGACCAGGCGGAAGGTCAGGCGCTCGAGCGCGAGCAGGGGCAGCGTGATGTCGCCCGGATGGCCCCTGCGCATCGAGGCTTCGGCGCGCTGCGTCAGCCAGCCGTGCAGCACGGCGGCGGCCAGCAGGCCATAGGAAACCAGGCCCAGCGAGCCATGCAGCGGCAGCCAGCGCGAGCCCGAGGCCAGATGGGGCGTGCCCGGAAACAGCAGCGCCAGCAGCACGGTCGCCGCGCCCAGCCCGACCAGCGAGGCGCGCGCGCGCAACTGCGGGTAGAGCCGGGTTTCGATCGCGTAGAGCGTGAAGACCAGCCAGGCCGTGAACGACAGCGCTGGCGCGAAGCCGAAGCGCATCACCCCACCGCCGAACTGGTTGGCGGCCAGCGCCAGCCCGTGCAGCAGCCAGACCATTGCCACCAGCGCGTTGAGCTTGCCGGCCGCCAGCCGGGTCGGGTGCAGTGCCAGCAGGGCATAACCCAGTGCCGCGCCCAGCGACGGGATGGTGCCCCACCAGGGGCTCGGGGATAGAATCATGCCCAGAGTTTAACGGCCCGCGCAGCCGGCCAAGTCCCTTTTCGTCCCTATTCCCCCAGCCCGGGGTCGCCCTTTCGGGCGGCCGCAGCCGGCGCTCACACAGCAGCTCATCATGGCCTCAGCCCTCACCGAAAAACTGTCACGATTGGTCAAGGAGGTGCGTGGCCAGGCCCGCATCACCGAAAGCAACGTCAGCGACATGCTGCGCGAGGTGCGCATGGCCCTGCTCGAGGCCGACGTCGCGCTGCCCGTGGTGCGCGACTTCATCGCGCGCGTCAAGGAAAAGGCGCTCGGCGCCGAAGTGGTCGGTTCGCTGACCCCCGGCCAGATGCTGGTCAGCGTGATCCAGCGCGAACTCTCCGCCACCATGGGCGAGGGCGTCAGCGACCTGAACCTGGCGGCGCAGCCGCCGGCCGTGATCCTGATGGCCGGCCTGCAGGGTGCTGGCAAGACCACCACCACCGCCAAGCTGGCCAAGCACCTGATCGAGCGCCGCAAGAAGAAGGTGCTGACGGTCTCGGGTGACGTGTATCGCCCGGCCGCGATCGAGCAGCTCAAGACCGTGACCAAGCAGGCCGGTGCCGAATGGTTCCCGAGCAGCCCGGAGCAAAAGCCGCTCGAGATCGCGCTTGCCGCGCTGGACTACGCGAAGAAGCATTATTTCGACGTGCTGTTGGTCGACACCGCCGGCCGGCTGGCGATCGACGAGGCGCTGATGGCCGAGATCAAGCAGCTGCACGCGGCGCTCAATCCGGTCGAGACGCTGTTCGTGGTCGACGCGATGCAGGGCCAGGATGCGATCAACACCGCCCGCGCCTTCAAGGAAGCGCTGCCGCTGACCGGCATCGTGCTGACCAAGCTCGACGGCGATTCGCGCGGTGGCGCCGCCCTGTCGGTGCGCGCGGTCACTGGCGCGCCGATCAAGTTCGCCGGCGTGTCCGAGAAGATCGACGGCCTCGAGGTGTTCGATGCCGAGCGCCATGCCGGTCGCGTGCTGGGCATGGGCGACATCGTGGCGCTGGTCGAGCAGGTCACCGCCGGCGTCGACATGGCGGCGGCGCAGAAGCTGGCGGCCAAGGTCAAGAGCGGTGACGGTTTCGACCTGGAGGATTTCCTCGACCAGCTGCGCCAGATGAAGAAGATGGGTGGCCTGTCCACCCTGATGGACAAGCTGCCGACCCAGATGTCGGCCAAGGCCAGCGGCGCCGACCTGGGCCGGGCCGAAACCGAGATGAAGCGCAAGGAAGGCATCATCTGCAGCATGACGCCGCAGGAGCGGCGCAAGCCCGAGCTGATCAAGGCCACGCGCAAGCGCCGCATCGCCGCCGGTGCTGGCGTGCAGGTGCAGGAGGTCAACCGCCTGCTCAAGGAGTTCGAGCAGATGCAGGGTGTCATGAAGAAGATGAAGGGCGGCGGCCTGATGAAGATGATGAAGAAGCTCGGCGGCATGAAGGGCCTGGGCGGCATGCCTGGCATGCCCAAGCTGCCGGGCATGTAAGCCGGCTGGCGCGCGCGCAGCATTGGCGATGGACAGCGAGTCCCTGTTCTGGCTCGAACTGGCGCTGGCATTGCCGGCGCTGGTGGCCGCGCTCGCGCTCAAGCCCTGGCGCATGTTGCACGGCCCGTTGCTGACGCCGACGCTGGCGGCGCTGGCCTTGCTGCCCTGGTTCTGGCTGCTGCCGCAGCAGCTGCCCCAGGGCCTGCAGGTTCAGCTCTCGGGCGCCAGCCTGCTGGCCCTGATGCTGGGTTGGCCGCTGGCGGTGCCGGTGCTGGCGCTGGTGGCGCTGCAGGTCTGGGCGCTCGGTCTGCATGACGCGCAAACCGTGCTGTCGCAGTGGGTCTGGCTCGGCCTGGTTCCCGCGACGCTGGCGCTGGGCTGGGGTGCCCTGCTGCGGCGCTGGCTGCCGGCCCACCCCTTCATCTACACGCTCGGGCGCGGCTTCATCGGCACCGCGCTGGCGGTGTTCGGCGCGGGCTTGTTGCAGGAGCTCGCGCAGCGCTGGCTGGTGGGCGCGAGCCTGGATGACGCGCTGGTGGCGCGCTGGCTGATGGCCTGGGGCGATGCCTTCCTGACCGGCATGTTCTGCGCGATCTTCGTGGCTTTCGCGCCGCAGTGGCTCGCGACCTGGTCCGACCAGCGCTATCTGAGCCCGCCGTCCGACTGAGTCCGACCGACTTCAGTGGCCTGCTGCCATCGGCTAGAGGTGGCTGTGGCGGGCCCAGGTGTCCTTGATTTCCGTGCGGTCTGGCGGGGCGCCGGTCGACTGCAGGTGCTGGCTCTGGATATTGACCAGCGCGGTCATGACCTGGAACGGAAAGCCGCGGCGCGAACCGTCCCGCGTGTCCTGCAGCAGCTGCTCGATATAGGACACGAGGTCCTTCGTACCCCATTTTTCGTTCAGCATCTTGCCGATATGCGGGTAGCTGGCGTTGATCGTGTCCAGGTCTGTTTGGGTTGTCATGACAGGTAGCCTCCTCGTGGCGTTGCGCTCCGATCTGACGTCCGATGTCAAATCACGCTTGATGCCATGCCGTAGATTGACAAAATACCAGAATTCCGGGCCGGTGGTGGATTACAGCAGCGGCCGCATGCTGCGTGCAGTGTCTTGCAGCACCGGCAGCACGCGCTTGGCTGCGTCTTCGCTGCTCTCGTTCTGCATCGGCATCGTGACGCTCATCGCTGCGACCAGGTGGTCCTTGTGGTCGTACAGCGGGACGGCAATGCCGCGGTAGTTCATCTCGAGCTGCTGTTCGGAAATCGCCCAGCCCTGGCGCTGGATCTGCTGCAGCCGCCGGCACAGCTCGTCCTTGTCGACCAGGGTGTGCGAGGTGTAGGCGCGCAGTTCCTGGCGGGCCAGCCAGGGCTCGTAGACCTCGGGGCCTGACATGGCCAGTATCACCAGGCCGGCTGCGGTCACCTGGGCCTGCACGCGCGAGCCCAGCATGTAGCCGGTGTTGAGCTGGCGATGGCTGCCGCTGCGCGCGACGTAGACCAGTTCGTCCTGCTCGAGCACCCCGGCGTAGGCGATTTCGCCAGTGCCGGCCGTGACGCGCTGCAAGTAGGGCTGGACCGCGCGTGGCAGCCTGGCCGATTCGAGGTAGGCCTGGCCCAGTCGCAGCACGCGCGGCGTCAGCGAGAACAGCTTGCCATCGGTTGCGACATAGCCCAGATGCACCAGCGTGAGCAGGTGACGGCGCGCCGCGGTGCGGGTCAGGCCGCAGCGCTGGCCGGCCTGGCTGGCGGTCAGGCGCGGGTGTTCGGCGTCGAAGGCCTCGATCACGGCCAGGCCTTTCTCGAGCCCGGCGATCCAGTCGCGGCGCTCGAGCGTGAAGAGGGCGTCTTGCTCGCTCATGGGACTCAAATTGCGGTTTTTGATCGATAGTCGAGTTGGTCCGTTCGATTGTCGCTCATGTCGAGTGGGCCGGGATGCAAAAAATCGCCTGGACTCGCTTACAGTGCAGGCTGAATCTGGAGATATCTCATGAGTGACCTTCTGCTCAAGTCGGCCAGCGAGCGCGAGCCGCTGCAAGCCTCTTTCAGCGACGCTGCCAACCCGATCGGTCTGGACGGCATCGAGTTCATCGAGTTCGCCACGGCCAAGCCGCAGGCGCTCGGCCAGGTGCTCGAGACCATGGGCTTCAAGCCGGTCGCGCGCCATCGTTCGCGCGAGGTGCTGCTGTACCGCCAGGGCGAGCTCAACATCGTGGTCAACGCGCACCTGCCGGTGGCCCAGGGCGCCAGTCGCAGCAGCGAGGCGCCGAGCATCTCGGCGATCGCGCTGCGCGTGCGCGATGCCCGCGCCGCCTACGAGTATGTGCTCGAGCGCGGCGCCTGGGAGGTCAGCACCCACCCCGAGGTGATGGAGCTCAACATTCCCGCCATCCATGGCGCGGGCGGCAGCCGGATCTACTTCGTCGATCGCTACAAGGAATTCTCGATCTACGACGTCGACTTCGTGCCGATCCCGTCGGTCGAGCAGCGCCCGGCGGCGACTGCCGGCATCCATTTCTTCGGCATCGTGCAGTACATCGGCCCGGAGCGCAGCTACGACTGGATCGAGTTCTACCGTGAGCTGATCGGTGCCGAGCTGATTCCCGACGAGCAGCGTTTTGGCATCATGCCCAAGGGCAAGCTGTTGCGCACGCCGGCGCTCGAGGCCGACAAGCGCTTCATGATCCAGCTGATCGAGCCTGACGTCAACGTGCTCGACGCCGACGAGCGGCTGCAGCGCATCGGTCTGGGCGTGCCCGACGTGCCGGCTGCGGTGCAGGCACTGCGCGCGCTCGGGGTCGAGTTCGTCGAGACGCCAGCAGCGCACAGCGGCGCGCGCGGCGCGATCAGCAAGACCTACCTCGGCTCGGTGGTGTTCGAGCTCGTGCATGACGAGAGGGCCTGAAACCATGAAATCCGAGCGCAGCACAGCTCAGGCCATTTCCGGCTTCGGCATGGACACCATCACGCTGGCCGGTCCGCTCGAGGCCAAGCTGGCCGCGATGAAGGAGGCCGGTTTTTCCCAGGTCATGCTCAAGGCCAACGACCTGGTCGGCCACCCCGGCGGCTGGCAGGCCGCGGTCCAGGCCGTGCATGACAGCGGTCTGCGCGGTACCGGTTTCCAGGTCCTGCGCGATTTCGAGGGCCTGTCCGGTCACCTGCACCACTACAAGATCGACATCGCCAAGATGATGCTCGAGATGTGCGCCGCGCTCGGCTGCAAGGTGTTGCTGGCCTGCTCGTCGACCTCGGCGCATGCGAGTTCGGACCTCGACCAGATCGCGCGCGACCTGCGCAAGCTCGCGATGCTGGCGGTGCCGCACGGCATCCGAATCGCGTTCGAGGGCCTGTCCTGGGGCCGCACCATCAACGAATACACGACCGCCTGGGACGTGGTCCAGCGCGCCGACTGTCCGAACCTCGGCGTCGGCATCGATTCGTACCATATCTTCGCCGCCAAGACCCCGCTCGACGAGATCGACTACCTCGACCCGAGCAAGATCTTCCTGGTCCAGCTGGCCGACTTCATGTGGCAGGAGACCAAGACCTTCGAGGAGCGCATGACGACCGCGCGCACCTTCCGCGTCTTCCCGGGCGAGGGCGTGCACAGCGAGCAGCTGGTCGACCTGGTGCTGCGGCTCGACCGCCTGGGCTACCGCGGCGACTACAGCTTCGAGGTCTTCAACGACGACTATGTGCAGATGCCGTTGCCCTTCGTGGCCGAGCGCGCGCGCAAGTCGGCGCTCTGGCTGGCCGAGGAGGTGCTGCGCTGCTCGGTGCCGCTGCCGAACCAGATGCGCCTGAAGACGCCGGGCTGAGCCAGCCCGCTGCGCGCCAATCGACCAACGCCGGCCTTGTGCCGGCGTTGCTCATGGTGGCTTCAGCTGCGCCGCAGCCTGGCGCTGGCCAGGCCGCAGAGCGCGATCACGGCGATGCCGAGCAGCGCCAGCGCGTCGGGCGCATGGCCGAAGGCGGCCCAGCCGGCCAGGGTCGCGAAGCCGATCTGCGCGTACAGATAGGGTGCGATGCGCGAGGCCGGTGTCTGCTGGAAGGCCTTGATCAGCAGGTAGTGGCCGATCGAGCCGAACAGCCCCATCAGCGCGATCGCGGCCCATTGGCGCCAGTCGGACAGCCATTGCCAGCCCAGCGGCACCACCAGCGAGGTGCAGGCCAGTCCGATCAGGCCGGTATAGAAATGCGTGACACCCGGGTCCTCGGTCCTGACCATGCGGCTGGTCAAGACCTGCAGCAGGGCGTTGACCAGCACCGACAGCAGCGGCAGCAGCATGCCGAGGTGGAAGTCGCTGCCATGCGGGCGGATCACGATCAGCGCACCGCTGAAGCCGCCGGCCACCAGCAGCCAGCCCAGCGGGCCGACGCGCTCGCGCAGCAGCAGGCTGGCCAGCAGCGTGACGGCGAGCGGGATCAGCATCATGATCGCGGTGAATTCGCCGACCGGGATGAACATCAGGCTCAGGAAGCTGAAGCCGAAGGAGCCGATCATCAGCAGCCCGCGCAGCAGTTGCGCGCGCGGGGCCTGGGTCTGGAACAGGCGGCCCCGGTACTGGGGCCACAGCAGCGCCGTCGTCATCAGGGTCTGGATCGCGAAGCGCAGCCAGATCGCCATCAGCACCGGCACCGCCAGCCGGCCTGCGTACTGCGAGCCGGTGTCGAGCAACGCGAAGCACAGCGTCGCGAGGATGGCCAGCAGGATGCCCAGGCCGGGGCGGCGTGCCGTCTGGTTCACCGGCTCAGCCCAGCCCGTGCATCACGACCCAGATCCAGGCGTTGACACTGAAGAAGGCGGCCACGGTCGAGGCCACCAGCAAGGTGGCGGCAAAGCCGCCGTGTCCCAGGCGCTGCGCCAAGGCCGAGAACAGCGCCGGCAGCGGCATGCAGGCGTAGAGGATGGCGGCCTGGTGCAGCTCGGGTGCCACCGCCGGCAGCAGGGCCAGCGCGCCCAGCACGCACAGCGGGTGCAGCAGCAGCTTGCCGCCGACCACGGCCGGCAGGTCGAGCTTGACGTCCTGCAGCCGCTGGCCGACCAGCACGCCGCCGATCATCAGCAGCGCGACGCCCGCGGCGGCCGAGCCGATGATCTGCAGGCTGCGGTCGAGCACATGGGGCAGCTTGAACTCGAGCGCCGAGCAGGCCACGCCAGCCACGATCGCCCAGATGATCGGGTTGCGCGACAGCGTGCGCAGCGACTGCAGCAGCGAGCGCTGCCAGGGCAGGCTGGCATCGCGCCCGGCCAGCAGCAGCACCACCGGGACCACCAGCAGGTTCTCGACCAGCACGCCCAGCGTCATCGCGATCGCGGCGTTCGGGCCCAGCAGCTCGCTGACGATCGGAAAGCCGACGAAGACGGTGTTGGAGGCCGACATGCCCATGCCGGTCAGCGCGGCCTGCGGCCAGGGCATGCGCCGCCAGCGCCCGTAGAGCACGCCGACCAGCAGCGCCACGGTCGAGCCGGCGCCATAGGCCGCCAGATAGCGCAGGTTGAGCACCTCCTGCAGCGGGAACTGGGTGATGGCGCGACAGACCAGCGCTGGCAGCAGGAAGTCGACCAGCAGCTTGCCCAGCACCAGCATGTCCTCGCGCTTGAAGATGCCGCGCCAGACGGACAGGTAGCCGACCGCGATCAGCAGGAAGATGGGCGAGGTGATGGACAGGATGTGCAGCATGGCGGAAAAAAGCCCACCGGTGGCGGGCTGGCTGGTGAGCGCTGGCGCGAGAAACGTCAGTCAGCCGTCAGTATGACAGACGGGCCACCGAGCGCAGATGCTCGGCCGTGGTGGTGGGCAGGCCGAAGTATTCGAGGTAGGCCGGGATCTGCTCGAACAGCATGTCGGAGCCGACCTGGGTCCGGCAGCCGCGCGCGCGCGCCGCAGCCAGGAAGGCCGTCACCTCGGAGGCCATCACGACTTCGCCAACGAAGGTCTCGGGGGCGAGTCGGTTGACGTCGAGCGGCAGCGGGTCGCCGGCCTTCATGCCCATCGGCGTGGCGTTGACGACCAGGTCATGGTCGGCCGGGTCGTTGGAGCCGGTGCGGACCTCGATCTGCGGGTAATGGGCCTGGATGCGCTGGCCCAGGGCCTCGGCTGAGGCCTGGTTGACGTCGAACAGGCTGATCGAGGCAATGCCGGCACCGGCCAGCGAAGCGGCGATGGCCGAGCCGACGCCGCCGCTGCCGACCACCAGCACGCGCGCGCCGCCCAGGTCCAGGCCCTTGCGCTGCACGCCGCGCACGAAGCCGGCGCCGTCGAACATGTCGCCGATCAGGCGGCCGTCCTCGGTCCGCTTGACCGCGTTGCAGGCACCGGCGACCTTGACGGTGGCTGTGACCTCGTCGAGCAGGCCCACGGTCGTGACCTTGTGCGGCATCGTGATCAGCGCGCCGCGGATATTGGTCAGCTGGAACACCGAGCGCAGGAAGGTCGGGTAGTCGGGCGCCTGGCAGCCCATCGGCACCACCACCGCGTTGATGCCGGCCTGCTCGAAGTAGGGGTTGTAGATCATCGGCGACTTGAAGCTGTAAGTCGGATAGCCGATGTGGGCGATGATTTCGGTGTTGCCGTTGATCATGATCAGTGCGGGTGGGTTCAGGCCTGGGTCGCGGCCGAGTTGACGAACTTGCGCACCAGGCCGTCGATCGCGACCAGATAGCCGTCGACGCCGAAGCCGATCACGATGCCGGCGGCCGCTGGCGAGACCCAGCTGTGGTGGCGGAATTCCTCGCGCGCGTGCACGTTGGAGATATGGCATTCGATCACCGGCAGCGGATCGACGCCCTTGACCGCGTCATGCAGCGCGATCGAGGTGTGGGTGAAGGCACCCGGGTTGAAGACGATGCCGAGCGCCTCGCCGGCCTTGTAGAGGCGGCCGTATTCGTGGATCTTGTCGAGCAGGGCGCCTTCCCAGTTGCTCTGGAAGCACTCGATCTCGTAGCCGATCTTTTCGCCATGGGCCTGGCAGAAGGCTTCGACATCGGCCAGCGTGGTGTAGCCGTACTGGGCCGGTTCGCGCGTGCCGAGCAGGTTCAGGTTGGGTCCGTTGAGGATCAGGATCTTCTTCATTATGTACGAACTGGTTAGTTTGTTGGACTGAATGAAAAAGGGACGCCGGCCACCCGGCGTCCCCCCCATCCTTACTTGCGCAGCTTGGCCAGTTCGGCCTGCAGTTCCTGCACGGTTTCCTGGCCGACGTTGACCGCGTACTTGGCGGTCACCGGGCGCAGCTTGTCGCGCAGCTTGCCGAGTTCGGCTGCCGGCAGTTCGGTGACCTGCATGCCACCCTTCTTCAGGTTGGCCAGGGCGCCGGCGGTCTGGCCGCGGTTGAATTCGCGCTGGTACTTGGCCGATTCCTTGGCGGCGTCAGACACGATCTTCTTCTCGTTGGCGTCGAGCTTGTCCCAGAACTTCTTGCTGATCAGCACCGATTGCGGGTTGTACTGGTGGTTGCTCAGCACCAGGTGCTTCTGCACTTCGTAGAACTTGTTGGCGTTGATGACCGAGATCGGGTTTTCCTGGGCATCGATCGCGCCTTGCTCAAGCGCACCGTAGACCTCGGGGAAGGGCAGCGGGGTCGGGTTGGCGCCCAGGGCCTTGACCCAGTCGACGTTGATCGGGTTCGGGATCACGCGCAGCTTGAGGCCGGCCAGGTCTTCGACCTTGTTGATCGGGCGCTTGCCGTTGCTGATCTGGCGAAAGCCCAGCTCGTAGTAGGCCAGGCCGACCAGGCCCTTGGCGTCGAGCTTGGCGTGCATCTTCTGGCCGAAGGCGCCGTCCATGATGGCGTCGGCTTCCTTCTCGTTGCCGAACATGAAGGGGAAGTCCCAGATCGCGAATTCCTTGATCTGGTTGGCCAGGATGCCGGAGTTCATCGTGACCATCTCGAGCGTGCCGCCCTGCAGCGCCGAGACGTTGGCCTGGTCGCTGCCCAGGGTGCCGCCCGGGAACAGGTTGACCTTGAGCTTGCCGCCGGACTTGGCCTCGACGACTTCCTTGAATTTCTCCATGCCGGCCACCAGCGGGTGACCCTTGGGGTTCTGGGTCGCGAACTTGATGGTCTTGCTGTCTTGCGCAGCGGCCAGGCCGCAAGCGGCCAGGGTGACGCTGGCGAGGACGGTCTTGATGAACAGGCGTTTCATGTGGAGTCTCCAGTCTACAGATGGATGGTCGTACGCTTGATTATTGCGCCTGGCACGGCGTACCCGTGCATGCCAGGCGCTGGTAACCTGGTTTAGCCGTAGAACCAGCGTGCCGGGACCATGACGAGCTCGGGGAAGATCACCATCAGGAACAGCAGCGCGAACTGCGCGATCATGAACGGCCAGACGCCCTTGGTCACCTGGTCCATGCTGATCTTGCCGACACCGGCCACCGTGCTCAGCACCGTGCCCACCGGCGGCGTGATCAGGCCGATCGCGTTGTTGATCATGAACAGCACGCCGAAGTAGACCGGGTCGATGCCCGCGGCCTTGACGATCGGCATCAGCACCGGGGTCAGGATCAGGATGGTCGGCGTCATGTCCATCGCGGTGCCGACCAGGATCACGACCCCCATGATCGCGAACATCAGCAGCGTCTGGTTGTCCAGCAGCGGCTCGAGCAGTGCGACCAGGTCAGCCGGCAGGTTGGCCACCGTGATCATCCAGGCCGAGACCATCGCCGCGGCCACCAGGAACATGATGACCGAGGTGGTCTTGGCCGCCGCCAGGAACAGGCCGTAGAGCTGGTTGAGCTTGAGCTCCTTGTAGACCAGGGTCGAGATCAGCAGCGCGTAGACCGCGGCCACCACGGCCGCCTCGGTCGGCGTGAAGACGCCGAACTTCAGGCCCACCACCACGATCACCGGCAGCACCAGCGCGAAGGTGGCGTTCTTGAAGGCGGCCAGCACCTCGGCCTTGCTCGCACGCGGCGCAGCCTTGATCTTCTCCTTGCGCACCAGCAGCCACCAGGTGAACCAGAGGGCGGCGCCCAGCATCACGCCCGGCGCGATGCCGGCCATGAACAGCTTGGAGACCGAGACGTTGGCCGCGACGCCGAACACCACGAAGCCGATCGAGGGCGGGATGATCGGAGCGATGATGCTCGAAGCCGACAGCAGGCCGGCCGAGCGCGCCGGGTCATAGCCCGCGCGGTTCATCATCGGCAGCAGCAGTGCCGCCAGCGCCGCCGCGTCAGCCACCGCCGAGCCCGACAGCGCGGCCATGATGATGGCGGCCATGATGCCGACATAGCCCAGGCCGCCCTTGACATGGCCGACCAGCGTCATCGCGAAGTTCACGATCCGCTTGGACAGGCCGCCGGCGTTCATGATCTCGCCCGCCAGCATGAAGAAGGGCACCGCCAGCAGCGGGAAGCTGTTGCTGCCCTCGATCACGTTTTGCGCCAGGATCTGCGCATCGAACATGTCCAGATGCCACATCAGCGCCGCGCCCGACAGCAGCAGCGAGAACGCGATCGGCACGCCCAGCATCATCGCGCCGATCAGCGCGCCCAGAAAGATGGTTATCGTCATTGAATTCTCCTAGGGGTTCAGCCAGCGGCTTCAGGGGTGCGGGTCGCCGTGCGGCATGTCGTCGGACTCGCGCACGCCGATCAGCTCGCCTTCGCTCAGGCGGCCAGCGAGCAGCTTGAACAGGTCGTGGCTCAGGATCAGGCCGGCGAGCACCGAGAACACCAGGCCACTGCTGTAGAACCAGGCCATCGAGACTTCCATCACCGGGCTGGTAGTCTCGTAGTTGATGACGACCTGATCCCAGCTGCCACGGAAGATCAGCCAGGCGCAGAACAGCATCAGCACATGCGCGACCAGGAAGCAGGCCTTCTTGCCTGCGACCGGCAGCTTGGCGATCAGGGTGTCGGTGCCCAGGTGGCCCTTGTCGTGCAGACCGACGAAGGCGCCCAGGAAGGTCATCCAGACGAACAGCCAGCGCGAGAGTTCCTCCGACACCGTCAGCCCGGAGTTGAACGCGTAGCGCAGCACCACGTTGGTGAACACCAGCACCACCATCAGCGCCAGCGACACCACCATCAGCAGCGACAGCAGCCGCGAGATCTGGTCTATCAGTTTTTGAAGCATGGGGAATTTCTCCTTGAGTCCGCGGATTGTACGAACCAGTTAGTTTTTTACTGCTGGGGAAAACCCTAGTGCTGCTGATCTGGATCGGCGCGTTTCACTGCCGCAGGTAGCGCCAGACCATGTCGATCACGCTGTCGCGCCGCTGCGCGAGATAGCCGGGCTCCTGGGTGTCTTGCTTGAAGATCAGGCCGAAGGTGTGCCGGTTCGAGACGTTGAAGAAGGACAGCGCCGAGATCGAGGCGTGGATGTCGAGCAGGTCGAGCCCCGGACGGAACACGCCAGCGGCCACGCCGCGCTGGTAGAGGTCGCGGATCGCGTCGATCGCCGGTACGTTGAGATCCTGGATGTACTGGCTCTGGCGCATGAACTGGCCGCGGTGGATGTTTTCCGACATCACGATCCGGACATAGCTTTCGTTGCGCAGATGGCGGTCGAAGGTGAAGCCGACCAGGCGCTTGAGCGCGGCCTCGGGCGCCAGATCCTCCAGGTGCAGGTCGGTTTCCTCCTGGCGGATCTTGCGGTAGGACTCCTCGAGCACGGCAAGGTAGAGCCCTTCCTTGCTGCCGAAGTAGTAATAGATCATGCGCTTGCTGGTCTGGGTCGCGGCGGCGATCTCGTCGATGCGCGCGCCAGACAGCCCTTTCTCGCCGAACTCCTGCTCGGCGACCGCCAGGATGTTGCTCCGGGTCCGCTCGGGGTCGTTGGTGCGGGTCGCTTCCCGCCCCGTGGCCCGTTCAACCCGCTCCGTACTCGGCAATGAATGTACTGGTTCGTTCATTCGGGCGAGTATAGGAGCCGGGTCCGGCCCTGACCATGCTCGGAAACCCTCAGTCGGAGCCGGCTGTCGACTGGTGCTGCCGGTGCAGCTGGGCCAGCGCCTGGGCCCGGAAGGCGCTGGGGCTCAAGCCGGTGTGCTTGCGGAAGAAGCGGCTGAAATAGGCGTCGTCGCCGTAGCCCAGTTCGGCCGCCAGCTGCTTGATCGGCAAATGGGTGTAGACGAGTTCGCGCTGGGCCTCGTGCAGCACCCGGGCATTGATCACGTCGAGCCCCGACATGTCGAGCGCCTCGCGGCACAGGCGCGACAGCTGTCCCGGCGTCATTCCGAGCTGGTTGGCATAGGCCTGCAGCGATTTCTGCTGGCGGTAATGCCGGTCGACCAGCGAGCGGAATTTCTCGATCTGGCGCGCCTGGCGCGAGATCGGCTGGTGCGGGGCGCTGCCGCTGGCTTCCAGCACGCCGACGATGCGGTGCACCTGCACCATCAATGCCAGCAGCAGCGAGGTGCTGACCGCCACATGGCCCGGTGCATGGGCGCGTGACTCCTGCTCCAGCGTCTGGAACAGCGGCACCAGCTGATCCACATAGCGCATTTCGTCCTGCCAGCTGATCAGGCGTGGCTTGCGTATCGTCGGCAGCAGCTCGGGCATCGCCACCGCCGCCACCGATTCGAGCGTTTTCTGCGAGGCAGTGACCACCGGACCGTTGACATCATGGCTGAAGCGAAAGCCATGCACATGGCCGCAAGGCACCACCATCAGGCAGGGTGCCTGGGCCTGCCAGTGCGTGTCGTCGAGCAGAAAATCGACCTGGCCCGAGCTCAGGTAGAGCAGCTGCAGGAAGGTCTCGTGGCGGTGCGGCTGGATGACCCAGTTATAGGGTTGCGAGCGTTGCGGAATCCACTCGAAATTGAACGAATCCGACCATTCGGGCGAGGCTTGATCGCCGTAGAGGTCGTAGTTCGGAATCACCCTGGAATAGGCCATCGAATGCTTTCATGGAGACTTACTGGAAGAATAGCTCCACCAGCCCCAAGGTCAGCGCCGGGAACAGCAGCAGCATGACCACGCGCAGCACATCCCAGGCCAGGAAGGGGAACACGCCCTTGTAGGTCTCGCTCATCGGGGTGTCGCCCGCCAGGTTGTTGACCACGTAGACGTTGAGCCCGACCGGCGGCGCGATCAGGCCGATGCCCACGGTCATCAGCACCAGGATGCCGAACCAGATCGCCTTCATCTCGGGCGCCAGTCCCCACAGGTCCAGGCCCATGATGGCCGGGAAGATCACCGGGATGGTCAGCAGCAGCATCGACATTTCGTCCATCACGCAGCCCAGGATCACGTAGAACACCAGCACGCTGACGACGATCCAGAGTGGCGCGATGCCCAGGTGGGTGACCCAGTCGGCCAGCTGTGCCGGCAGCTGGGTCAGCGACAGCGAGGCGTTCATCATGTCGGCGCCCAGGAAGATCAGGAACACCATGGCGCTGGTCTCGGCCGAGGCAATGAAGCTGTTGCTGATCGCCTTGAGGCTGAGCTCGCGGCTGGCCAGGCCGGCAAACAGCGTCAGCGTCGCACCGACGGCGGCGCCCTCAGTCGGCGAGAAGATGCCGCCGTAGATGCCGCCGAACACGACCAGGAAGATCGACAGGATCGGCCAGACCCCGAACAGGGCCTTCCAGCGATCGGCCCAGGGCACGGGCGCATGCGGCGGAGCCAGTTCGGGCTTGAACTTGCAGTAGAGCGCGATCACGACGATGTAGCCCAGCATGGCCAGCACACCCGGCAGCATGGCCGCGGCAAACAGCTTGCCCACGCTTTGCTCGGTCAGGATGGCGTAGACCACCAGCGGTACCGAAGGCGGGATCAGGATGCCCAGCGTGCCGCCGGTCGCCAGCGCCGCCGTCGAGAGCCGGCCCTGGTAGCCGTAACGCCTCATCTCGGGGTAGGCCACCTGGGTGATGGTGGCCGAGGTCGCGACCGAGGAGCCGCAGACGGCACCGAAGGCGCCGGCCGACAGCACGGCCGCCATCGCCAGGCCGCCGCGCACATGGCCGACGAAGGCGGCCGCGGCGCGGAACAGGGCCCGGCTCAGGCCGCCCTGGGTTGCGAACTGACCCATCAGCAGGAACAGCGGGATCACGCTCAGGTCGTACAGCGTCAGGCGCGCCACGGCGCTGCCCTTGAGCATGTTGAACAGCGCGACCTCGTTGGTCATCGCGAGGTAGCCCAGCGCGCCTGGAATGAACATGGCGGCGGCAATCGGTATGCGCAGCACCATCAGCGCCAGCATGCCGGCGAACATGACCAAGCCTATCGTCATCGGACTCATGCGAATTCTCCTTGTCGCTCGCCTTGCAGGGTCTGCAGATCCTGGCCAGTGAAGTGCATCCAGGCCTGCACCAGCGCCACCACGGCAGCCAGCATCAGGCCGGGCGCCAGCGAGGCATAGGCCCACCACATCGGCAGCTCCAGCGTCATGGTGGTTTCGTTGACCTCGTGCACGGCGAAGGCGCCGACCGTGGTGCGCCAGGCCAGCAGGCCGTACATGACGGCGATCAGCACGCAGCCCAGGCCGTCGAGCCAGCGGGTGGTGCGGGCGCTGGCGTTCTGGGTGAAGAAGTCGACGATGATGTTGGCGCTGCGCAGCTGGCACCAGGCGATGCAGAGCGAAATGGCCACTGCCACGCCCATCTGCACCATTTCCACGTCGCCCTGGATCGGTTGCGTCGTGAAGAAACGCAAGGACACGCTGGCCACGGTCATCACGCCCACCGCCAGCGCGACGAAGCCGCCCAGGACGGCGAACAGCCAGGTGATTTTTCTCAGTAACAGCCTCATGGCTTGCCTTCTTTCAGATCGATAGCCGCAAAAAAGCCGGTGCGCGCGGCACCGGCTTCAACACCGATGCCCGGAGTTACTTCTTGGTGTATTTCTGCACCAGGTCGCGGGCTTCTTGCACCATGGCCTTGCCCGGCAGTCCCTTCTTCTCGACGTCGGCGGTCCAGCTGTCGTAGATCGGTGCCGAGGCCTTGATCCAGTTGTCGGTCTCGGCTTCAGTCAGCACGTAGACCTCGTTCTTGCGCTCCTCGGCCACCTTGCGCGCCGGGGCCTGGCTTTCGTCATAGGTCTTGCCGAGCTGTGCCGACAGGGCGGCGCCGCTGTTGCGGTCGATGATGGCCTTGAGGTCGGCCGGCAGGCTGTCGTACTTGGCCTGGTTCATGCCCCACATCAGCACGGCGGTGTAGAGGCCGGGACGCGACTGCGGGGTCTCGGTGTGGTACTTGACGTTTTCGGTGATGCGGAAGCTCGGCAGTGTCTCCCACGGCACCACGGCGCCGTCGAGCGTGCCCTTGGAGATCGCGTCGGCCACGCCGGTGATCGGCATGCCGATGGCCGAGGCGCCCATCAGCGTCAGCAGCTTGGTGGTCTGGCGCGTCGGCGCGCGCAGCTTCAGTCCCTTGAGGTCGGCCAGGGTCTTGATCGGATGCTTGGCGTTGTGGATATAGCCTTCGTCGTGGGTCCAGATCGCCAGCAGCTTGGTGCCGACGAACTCCTTCATGCCGTATTTCTGCGTGTAGTCCCAGATCGCGCGCGAAGTAGTTTCGGCGTTGTAGGACATGAAGGGCAGCTCGAACACCTCGGTCGACGGGAAGCGGCCCGGTGTGTAGCCGGGCAGGGTCAGGATCATGTCGTCGACGCCGTCCTTGACGCGGTCGACCAGCTGGGCCGCCGTGCCACCGCCCGACATCGCCGGCATCAGCTGGCACTTGATGCGGTTCTTGGACTCGAGCGCCACCTTGTCGCACCAGGGATTGAGCACCTTGCTCGGCACGATCGCGGTGTTGGGCCAGATGTGATGCACCTTGAGCGTGACCTCTTGCGCATGGGCGCCCCAGGCGCTCAACGTCGCCAGGGCGAGGAGGGAGTGGTTAAGCAAGCGTTTCATGAAATGGCTCCTGGGCGGTTGTTGGTGGGGCTTGGGTCGAGCGCTGGCGGGCGGCATCGGACAGCAGTGTTCGATTTATCTGTCCTGTTGGGTGGCCAGTTCGTGATTCATCGGGTACTGCACCGTTGCATCAGCGGGTTGGACTGGCCGATTGTCAAAGGGGATCTGATTCGTGATTGGGACGATTTCGTTTTTAGGTTGGACGAATCGTGCAAATTTGTGCTTTTTGCTTGGATTTCAGGGTTAACCCTGATGGCTATTTTGTTGTGGTTTTCAGCATTATTATCATCATATTATCAAATGTGGAATTCAATTCCAAAATTGGCACCGAGGATGTGGCAGGCCAGCCGGATCGACCGTGACGCCGGCGGCTGAAGCGGCCTGGTTTTGCTGCTTTCCTGAAATTTGCCGCTGTTTTTCTGCAATAAATGCCAAAAACGGGCCGATTCCTGCTCATTCTGCCCTGGTGGCTCGCGATCCCAGCCGGCTCTTGAAGGTGCTGGACTGGCCGGCGCCGACCTCTGATAGCGGGGCCTGGACAGCCGATGCGCCGGCTGGCGGGCTCTTGGCTGGCTGGCCCTTGGACCCTGGCAGCCAGGGCTGGGAGCAGGCAGCCGGGCTGGTGCCATGGCTGGACGAATGCATCTTCTATCGAGGCGTTTTCCGGCGTTGGAACGGGCCGGTTCAGGATCTGATGCCGGTGCAATCGAAGCTGTTGTTGGTGCCGGATCTGGATTTTTCGAACCGGAAGTCAGCCGCTCGAAGCGCCAGCAAGGAGCTTTCAAACGCCATTGCTGCACGAATCGTCCTGTCTTTGGCAGGAATCGTCAAACTGAAGCCGGACGCCGGAATCAACAATCACTGCAATTCAAGTAGGAGTTGTTTTTCATGAGCAGTAGTCAGGATTGGTTGGGCTTGCAGGGCCAGGTCTGCGTGGTGACCGGTGCCGCCAGTGGCATCGGTGCCGCGGTGGCCAGCAGCCTGGCGGCCGTCGGGGCCCGGGTGGCCTTGCTGGACCGCGATGTCGAAGGTGCCGAGCGCGGTGCTGCCGCGCTGCGCGCCCAGGGGGCGCAGGCCCTGGCGGTCGGCTGCGACATCTCGAACGAGGCCAGCGTGCTGGCCGCCGCGCAACAGGTGCAGGCCGAACTCGGCACCACCTATGCGCTGATCAACAACGCCGGCCTGCTGCGCTCGGGCAGCCTGACTGACGTCAGCCTGGACGACTGGAATGCGGTGCTGTCGGTCAACCTGACCGGCTACCTGCTGTGCTCCCGCGCCTTCTCCGCGCCGATGCGCCGGGCCGGGCAGGGCAGCATCGTCAACATCGCGTCGATCTCGGGCCTGTTTCCGCAGACCGGCAGCGGCGCCTACAGCGCGAGCAAGGCCGGCGTGCTGTTGCTGTCGCGCCAGATGGCGGTCGAGTGGGGCCCGCTGGGCCTGCGCAGCAACGCGATCTGCCCCGGCATGATCCGCACCGCGCTGTCGGCCAAGTTCTACGAGGAACCGGGCTTCGAGGCCAAGCGCGCCGCCGTGACCGCCAGCCGCCGCGTCGGCGAACCGCAGGACATCGCCGATGTGGCGCTGTTCCTGGCCAGCCCGCGCTCGGCCTATGTCAACGCGGCCGAACTCTCGGTCGATGGTGGCATGGGCTCGATGCTGATGGATATGGTGCCGCGCCCCGGCTACAACAAGACCGCCTGAACCCTGCTGGAGAACGCAATGTCAAACGCTACCGAATGTGACCTGATCGTCGTCGGCTCCGGCGCTGCCGGCCTGGCCACCGCCATCACCGCCAAGAAGCGCGGTCTCGACGTGATCGTGCTGGAGAAGGAGCCGGTCTTTGGCGGCACCACCGCGCTGTCGGGCGGGGTGCTCTGGATTCCGATGAACCAGCATGGCCGCAAGCAGAATCCGGCCGATACGGCCGACGCCGTGCGCCGCTACATGATGGAGGAGACCGGATCGTTCTACGACGAAGCCACGGTCAACGCCTTCATCGAGAACGGTCCCCGGATGGTCGAGTTCTTCGAGCGTGAGACCGAGATGAAGTTCATCCCGACGCTCTATCCCGACTACCACCCGGACCTGCCGGGCGGCGCCGAGATCGGCCGCTCGATCCTGGCTGCGCCCTACGACATCCGCGGCCTGGGCCAGGACATGGCGCGGCTGAAGCTGCCGCTCAAGACCATCACCTTCATCGGCATGATGTTCAACTCGTCGAATGCCGATCTCAAGCATTTCTTCAATGTCACCAAGTCGCTGACCTCGTTCGTCTATGTCGCCAAGCGGCTGGCGAACCACCTGAAGGAGCTGGCGCTGTATCGGCGCGCCATCAACGTGACCAGCGGCAACGCGCTGGCTGCGCGGCTGGCCAAGTCGGCGCTGGACCTCGGCATCCCGATCCTGACCGGCACGCCGGCCAAGCAGGTCCTGATCGAGGGCGGCAAGGCGATTGGCGTGCTTGCTGGGGGCGAGGGCGGTGAGCGCCGCATCCGCGCGCGCCACGGCGTGGTGCTGGCCGCCGGCGGCTTCCCGCATGATGTCAAGCGCATCGCGCAGGCCTATCCGCACCTGGCGCGTGGTGGCGAGCATCTGTCGCCCACGCCCAAGAGCAACACCGGCGACGGCGTCAACATGGCCGAGGCCGCCGGCGCGGTGGTCGACATCCGCTTCAAGGAGACTTCGGCCTGGATGCCGGTCACCAAGGTCGATTTCGGCAACGGCGAGATCGGCGTCTTCCCGCACCTGCTGGACCGCTACAAGCCTGGCATCATCGGCGTGCTGAAGAACGGCAAGCGCTTCACCAACGAATCGAATTCCTACCACGATGTCGGCGCCGCCATGGTGGCGGCCTGCAAGGGCCAGCAGGAAACGGCGATGTGGCTGATCTGCGACAAGACCGCGCTGGGCAAGTACGGCCTGGGCTATGTCAAGCCGGCACCGATGCCGATCGGTCGCTTCATCAAGAACGGCTATCTGATCGAGGGCAAGACGCTGGCCGAGCTGGCGCAAAAGACCGGCATCAATGCCGCCGCGCTGGAAAAGACCGTGCGCGACTACAACGTCGGCGCGGTCAAGGGCCAGGACAACCAGTTCGGCCGCGGCACGACCAGCTTCAACCGCTATCTGGCCGATCCGGCCAATCAGCCCAATCCCTGCGTGGCGCCGGTGCAGACCGGTCCGTTCTACGCGGTCAAGGTCGTCATGGGCGATCTGGGTACCTTCGACGGCATCAAGACCAGCGTGGTCGGCGAGGTGCTCAAGCGCGACGGCAGCAAGATCGACGGCCTGTACGCGGTGGGCAACGACCGCGCCAGCATGATGGGCGGCAACTACCCCGGCGCCGGCATCACCCACGGTCCGAACATGACCTTCGGTTTCGTGACGGCCAACCACATCGCCGACCTGGCCGGAGCCCGGGCATGAGCGCGCTGCTGCTGCCGGCGGGCAAGCCGCTGGTCGATCACCGGATCTACACCATCGCGCTGCGCAAGATGCCCGAGTTCCTTGAGGTGTTCAACCGCCTGGCGATGCCGGTGCTGCTGCAGACGCTGGGCCATCCGGTCGGCTTCTACACCAGCCTGGTCGGGCCGCAGAACCAGTTCGTCCATCTGTGGGCCTACGATGACCTGGCTGACTACGAGCGCCGCTGCCACGCGCGCGACACGCACCCGGACTTCCCGGCCTACCTGGCGGCCTCGGGCCACCTGATCACGGCGCAGGAAACGCGGCTGATCAAGGCCTGCGCGATGCCGGGCTGGGTCGTGTCGGGCGGCTGCTAAGCCCCAAGGATCGGCATGCCACATATCCGCATCGACTACACCGCCAACCTGGAGCAGGCGGTCCAGGACAGCCAGCTGGTGCGCCAGCTGCACCAGGCCGCCATCGCGACCGGGGTCTTTCCGGTCTGGGGCGTGCGCACCTTCGCGCAGCCGGTGGCGCAGTACCAGGTCGGCAACGGCGATCCGGCCAACGGCTTCCTGCTGGTCAATGTGCGGATCGGGCCAGGACGCGAGCTGGCGGTGCGCCAGCGCGTGCTGCATGCATTGTTCGAGGTCGTGCAACAGGCGCTGGCGCCGCAGTTCGCGCAGGGGCGCCTTGGCTGCCAGATCGACCTGACCGAGTTCGACGCCGCGCTCAACAGTTTCCAGATCAACCTGGCCGGCAGCGATGACCGGGACGAGGCTGTGGTTTGCCGGCGGTCTTGAGCGAGCCGCCAGCCTGACCTGAAGCGGCCTGTTGCCAGGCCGCTCCGCTCAGGACTGCGCCGGCTTGCCCGGACGGCCCGGGATCATGGCCAGCATGTGGTCGGCCACGCCGCCGTCCACCACCAGGTTCTGCCCCGTGACATAGGCCGCGCCGGCGCTGCTCAGGTAGGCCACGGCAGCGCCCACGTCCTCGGGCCGGCCGATGCGGCCCAGCGGCACCAGTGCCTCGCGCCGCGCCAGCGTTTCGGCGTCCTGGTAGACCGCTTCGGTCAGCGGCGTGCGCGTCATGCCGGGGCAGACCGTGTTGACGCGGATGCCATCGGCGGCCCATTCCTGCGCCAGCTGGCGGCACAGCATGATCAGCGCCGCCTTGGCGGCCGAATAGGCGCCGTAGCCCGGGTGCGGATGCAGGCCCGACATCGACGCGATTGCGGTGATGCTGCCGCGCGTGCGCGCCAACTGTTCGCGCGCCGCCTGCGCCATCAGCCAGGCCGAGCGGGTGTTGAGGTTGAAGGTCAGGTCCCACTGCGCGACCGGCAGGTCGGCCAGCTGGCCCGGCCCGGAAGCCCCGGCGTTGCAGACCAGTGCCGTCAGGTCGCCGCCATCGGCCTGGGCCTGCGCGACCAGCGCCGCGCATTGGGCCGGATCGGTGATGTCGCCACTGATGCCGGTCGCGCTTGCGCCAGCGGCACGCAGCTCGTCGAGCAGGCGCTCGAGCCGATCGCCCGGCTGCGAGGCCGCCGCCGAGACATGGACGGCCAGGCCGTCACGCCTGGCCTGCTCGATCAGCGCCAGGCAGATGCCGCGACCGATGCCGCCGGTGGCCCCGGTGACCAGCGCGTGGACCCGGGTCGGGGAGTGCTTGTCCATGAGGCGTCGCTCCTGCAAGGGGGTCACCGCCCGATCAGAGCGCCGCGTTGAAGAACTCGGCGGCCATGACCTTGAGGTCGGCAGCGATGCGCGGCTGGAACTCCATCTGGTCCAGCACGTCGCGCTGCAGGTCGATGCCGGGGGCGAGCTCGAACAGCTCGACGCCTTCGGGCGTCAGGCGGAAGCTGGCGCGCTCGGTCAAGTACAGCACCTCTTGCTTGCGCACCAGGCCTTGCGGGCCGCTGAAGGTGATCTGGTCGACCTGCTTGACCAGCTTCTTGACGCCGCCTTGCTGCAGCACCCGCATCTGGCCGTCGCCGGTCGCGAGCTTGACGCCCTTGGCCGCCAGCGTGCCGCAGAACACGACCTTGCGCGCGTTCTGCGCGATGTCGATGAAGCCGCCGGGGCCGACCGTGATGCCGCCCAGGCGCGAGACGTTGACGCTGCCTTCTTCGTCGAATTCGCCAAAGCCCAGGAAGGCGATGTCGAGCCCGCCGCCGCCGTAGAAGTCGAACTGCGTCGCCGCGTCGAGCATGGCGTGCGCGTTGCGAGCGTAGCCGAACAGGGGACCGTCCATCAGCGTGCCGCCGTAGGTGCCGTGCTCGATGGTCTGGTAGATGCGGTGCTGCTCGTTGCGCGCCGCGATCAGCTTGGCCACCGCGTCGGGCACGCCGACGCCGTAGTTGATGACCGGGCGTGCCTTGCCGCTGTTGAACAGTTCGACCGCCGCGCGGCGCGCGACCGCCTGGCGCTCGCCGAAGGCCTCGGCGGCGGCAGCGACTTCGGCCGCGTGGTCGGCGGCTTCGGACTGGCGTCGCGGTTCGCCGGTCAGCTCGCCGCTGAAGGCCGGATCGAACGGAATCGCGTAGCTGGTCTGCTGGTCGGGGTCGACCACGATCGCGTCGACCCAGGCGGCTGGAATCCGGACTTCGCGCGCCTTGAACGAGCCCGTGGCCACGCGCTCCTTGACCTGGACGATCACCTTGCCGCCGCTGTTGCGTGCGGCCAATGCCAGCGACTGGGCGTCTAGGTTGGCGGCTTCGTGCTCGAAGCTGATGTTGCCTTCCTCGTCGGCGGCGCTGGCGCGCACGATCGCGACATGGATCGGGAACGGCTTGTAGCGCAGCCACTCGCGGCCGTCCATCTGGATCACCTCGGCCAGGTCTTCCTGGGCGGCATCGTTCATCTTGCCGCCGCCGTGGCGCGGGTCGCAGACGGTGCCCAGGCCGACGTGGGTGATCAGGCCGGGGCGGCCGGCGCCGATCTCGCGCATCAGCTGGCTGGAGACGCCGCCGGGCAGGATGTAGGCCTCGATCTTGTTGTCGAGCGCGAGCTGTTGCATCGCGGGCGACCAGACCCAGTGGCCGCCGATCACGCGCTTGACCAGGCCTTCGTGGGCGAAGCAGTTCATGCCCTTGGTCTTCTTGTCGCCGATGCCCAGCGCGTGCAGCATGGTCAGCTGGCGCGGGCTTTCCGTGGCGAGGAAGCGCGCCTGCACTGCCTCGAACATGTGGGTGGCTTCCATCAGGCCGCCACCGCCGCCCATCAGGCCCACGGTGTCGCCGTCACGGATCAGCTCGGCCGCCTGGGCGGCTGTCATGAATTTGTCCATTTTTGTCTCCATTCGCGAATTGAGTCGCTGCTACCGATTGCGGATAGGCTGTGCTGTGCTGTGCTGTGCTGTGCTGTGCTGTGCTGTGCTCTGGCTGGCGCGTGAGGTTTGGGCGGCGTCGGGCACGGGGTGGGGGCCACGACCTCATACTGGGGTACCAGAAATCGGCCGTGGCCCCCACCCCATGCCCGACGCTAGGGCGATGCATCCGCGTTCCAGAAACTGGCCAGTCAGCTCACCCAGTGCCTCTATCGGCTTGTCAGCCCGCTTACTCAGTCGTAGCAAGCCAGGGGTAGGGCGGCCGACAATGAACGCGTCTTTCTTGCCGATGCGCCAGCCGGGAGTCGGGGACACGGCGGCCTCCTCATACTGGGGTACCAGAAATCGTCGGCCGCCGTGTCCCCGACTCCCGGCCCCCCGCTACCTTCCAACGCAGCAGCAGACCAGCAGCAGGCGCAAGAAATCAGCGGTTGACGTCGAACAGCGCTGCACCCTTCTTGAGCGCGCTCTTGGCGATCACGCCACGGTGGATCTCGCTGGTGCCGTCGTAGATGCGGTAGATGCGCGCGTCGCGGTAGTAGCGCTCGATCGACAGCTCCTTGCAGAAGCCCATGCCGCCGAACACCTGCACCGCACGGTCCACCACCCGGCCCAGGGTCTCGGCTGCGTGCACCTTGACCATCGCGATCTGCTCGCGCGCGTCCAGACCCTGGTCCAGCATCCAGGCCGCCTGATACACCATCCAGCGCGCGGCATTGATCTCGATCACGCTGTCGGCCAGCATCTGCTGCACCATCTGGAAGTCGCCGATGCGGGTGTTGAACTGCTTGCGGTCATTGGCGTAGTCCAGCATCATTTCGCAGACATGGGTCGCCTTGCCGACCGCACGCGCGCCGACCTGGGCCAGACGCACCACGTTGAGCGCGCCCATCGCGAGCTTGAAGCCCTGGCCCTGCTCGCCCAGCAGCGTGGCGTCTTCCAGCACCACGTTGTCGAAGAACAGTTCCAGGTGCGGCGTGCCGCGCAGGCCCATCATCTTCTGGTCCTTGCCGACCGTGAAGCCGGGCAGGCCCTTGTCCACCATGAACATCGAGATCTCCTTCTCGCCGGTCTTGGCCGAGACCAGGAAGAAGTCGCTCCACTCCCCGTCGCTGATGAAATGCTTGGAGCCGTTGAGCACCCACTGGCCCTGCTCGTTGCGCTTGGCGTGGGTCTTGATGCCGGCGGCGTCGGAGCCGGCGCCGGATTCGGTGATCGTGATCGCGCAGGTGCGCTTGCCCTCGATCGCGGGCTTGAGCCAGCGCTCGACCTGCTCGCCCTTGCAGTGCAGCAGCGGCTCGTAGACGTTGCCGAAGGCGCGCCGGACCAGGATGTCGGTGGTGTGGCCGAACTGCTCCTCGCACAGGATGCGGTCCATGTTCGACAGGCCGCCGCCGCCGAGTTCAGCCGGCATGTTGAGCGCGTACAGGCCGAGTTCCTTGCCCTTGGCGTGGATCGCGGCGGCCTTTTCAGGTTCGAGATAGCCTTTTTCCTCGACCTCGTTCTCCAGCGGCTGGAGGTCTTCGGCGATGAAGCGACGGATGGTGTCGATCATCATTTTCTGTTCGTCGTTCAGGGAAAAGTCCATGGGGTGCTCCTGTTGTCAAGTCATGGGGGCGAATTGCCACCCGGGGTTCAATGCGGTTGGATCAAGGCGGCTGATGCCCGGGCTCAGGCGCTGCTGAACCAGCGCGCACCGAAGAAGAAGGGCAGGCGCGACAGGATTTCTGAACGGACGAGCATGGCTTCAGCGCTCGACGAAGGGGCGGCTGGCCGCCAGACAGATCGCGGCCCATTCGGCCGGGTTGGCGGTCTTTTCGCGCTCGAAGTTGACCACTTCGACGCTGATCGGCAGATCGGCCGGCAGGGCATCGAACAGGCCCTGCAGGTCGATGTTGCCGTCGCCGGGCAGCAGGCGTTCGCAGCGCGCGGTATGGATCATCTGCCCGGTCGTGAAGCCGCGGCCGGCCTGCGCGTCGCAGATCTGGGCGTAGTGCAATAAAGCGCGCGGGATGGCGCGGATGTCGTCCAGCGTCGTGCCCGAGCGGCCGAAATGCAGCGCGTCGACCAGGATGCCGGCGTTGGCTGGTGTGCCCGCGTTTTGCACGATGCGCAGCGCCGATCTGGCGTCGGGCACCGCGGTCCAGGGCATGAACTCGAGGTCGGCGCTCATGCCGTAGGGGGCCATGACCTCGCACAGGCGGGCGTAGTTGGCGGTCAGGCGCGCCTCGTCGGTGTCGTCGCCGGCGACCAGGATCGCCTTGGCCTGCAGCGCCGCGCCGGCTTCGTAGAGCGCCTGCCAGCGCTGCGGGTCGAAGTCGGCATCGAGCCGGATGATCTCGAGGTCGAACACGCCGACGCCGGTATCGCGCTGGACCGCCAGCGTTTCGCGCAGCACCTCGGGCTGGCCGAGCAGGAACTGCTGCGGCGCGCCGGCCGCGTTGGGCCACAGGCGCAGGCCGACATAGGCGTAGCCGGCCTGGGCCGCGACCCGCAGGGCTTCGGGCGGGCTGCAGCGGTGCGAGTTCAGGTAGGCGAGCGAATAGGTACGCGACATGTTCGACTCCAGCGGCTTACTTCAGCGGCGAAACGGCGGTGGGCAGGGCGATGGTCGAGACCATCGCCGTGGTCAGGTGGGCCGGACCGCCCTTGGGCGGCCAGATGCCCTGTGCCACCGCGTCGGCGCGTGCCTTGGAGCGCGCGTCCAGCGTCGGGTAGGACCAGATGTTGGTGAAGCGCAGCGGGCCGTCGAGCGCGACCATGGCGACCACGCAGGGCGACAGCGCCTCGCGCGGCGGCACATATTGCTGCCACAGGTCGATGGTGGGCTGGACGCCGCCCGGCTTGATGCCGTAGGTGCGGATCTCGTAGACCGGGCCGCTGATGCCGCTCTCGGCGCTCGGGCGCACCGGCTTCATCCAGGGGAAGCCCTTGTAGCTGTGCTGCTCCAGGCTCTGGAAGATCTCGCCGCAGCCAAACGGGCTGGCGCTGTGCTGGGTGCGCTCGCGCTCGGCCAGCAGCTCCTGCTCGTCGGCGAAGCCGCGCAGCACGATCATCTGGTTCAGCACGCCGATGTCGGTGAACCAGCAGCCCAGCAGCTCGCCCTTGGCTTCAGCGGCAGTGGCGAAGGCCTGGACGTTGGCAGCGGCGGCGCCAGCGGTGCCGAACGGCAGGGTCATGGTCGCGAGTTCGTAATACATGGAAGTCCTGTTGAAGCGGGAAAAAGGAAGGAAGAGGGCGTTCGAGCCGGTGCGCCAGCGCCTTAGCCGGCCTGCGTGGCCGGATCGACGCCGGCGGCATGGTGGGCGGCGATGAAGCCGAAGGTCATGGCCGGCCCGAGCGTGATGCCGCCGCTGGGGTAATGGCCGCTCATCATGCTGCTGAGGTCGTTGCCACCGGCGTAGAGGCCGGGAATCGGCTGGCCCTGGGCGTCGAGCACCTGGGCCTGGTCGTTGACCTTGAGGCCGGCGAAGGTGCCCAGGCTGCCCATGACCACCTTGACGGCATAGAACGGACCCTGTGCCAGCGGCCTCATGCAGGGATTCTTGAGGCCGGCGGCCTGGGCCCGGATCGCGTCGCCCTGGATCCGGTTGTAGGGCGTCTCGCCCTTGGCGAAGTCCTGGTCCCGGCCCTGCAAGGCCATGGCGTTGTAGCGCTCGACCGTGGCCTGCAGCGCGGTGGCCTGGATGCCGCAGGCCTGCGCCAGTTCGGCCAGGGTCCGGCCGCGCTTGAGGTAGCCGTTCTTGAGCCAGGGGCCCAGCGGCAGCGGGAAGGGCTTGACCGCGCCCAGGCCGTAGTAGCGGATGAAGGCATGGTCCACCACCAGCCAGGCTTCGGGCTTTTCGCCTTGGGGCGTGGCGGCCAGCAGGCCCTGCATGAAGTCGTGGTAGCTGTCGGCCTCGTTGGTGAAGCGCTGGCCGCGCGCGGTGACCGCGATCAGTCCCGGCTTGGCGCGTTCGATCAGGTGCGGGAAATGGGCCACGCTGCCGTCGGCGCGTGGCACCAGCGACACCGGCGCCAGTGCGGCGGCCTGCACCAGGTCGTCGGCCACCCGGCCGCCGGCGCTTTCGCCCAGGCGCAGGCCGTCGCCGCTATTGCCGCGGTTGGCGGCCGACCAATGTTCCTGCCCGGTCGGGGCATGCGGCAGCAGCTGCGCCTTGCGCGCCGGGTCGTGCGGGAAGCCGCCGGTGGCCAGCAGTACGCCGCGCCGGGCGTGGATCGTCACCTCGCCGTCGGGCGTCTGCAGCACGGCGCCGGTCACGCGACCGGCTGCCCGCAGCAGGCGCCTGGCCGGGCTGTTGACGCGGATCTCGACGCCACGGTCGAAGGCCGACTTGGCCAGCGCCGCGACCAGCGCGTTGCCGTTGACGGAGCGGGTGCCGCGCCGCTTGAGCAGCAGATCCTTGCCGTGGCGCAGCACCCGCTTGGTCACATACCAGAACGAGGCCGGCTTGGAGCTGGCGTTGAGGAAATGGCGCAGCTCGGCGCCCGAGGCGATGCCCATGCCCCAGAGCGTGGTCTCGTGGAGCGGCGGCTTGAGCTCGTGCAGTCGCGCGCCGAGCTGGGCCGCATCGAACGGCGCGGCGCAGATCGAGCGCCCGCCGGTTGCCGCATCGGGCGTGCGGCCGTGAAAATCCGGGATCACATTGCCGTCGATGAACTGCAGCGCGGTCTTGCGCTGGAAGAACTCGACCATGCGCGGACCGTTTTCCAGAAAGGTTCGTGCGCGCGACTCGTCGAACTTGTCACCGAGCTCATGGCGCAGGTAGGACAGCGGCTGGTCGATGTCCTCGATGAGGCCGGCCTGCCGCGCCAGCGGATTGCGCGGAATCCACATCCAGCCGCCCGACCAGGCCGTGGTGCCGCCGAACTGCGGGTCTTTCTCGGCCACGATCACCCGCAGGCCCAGTTCGGCTGCGGTGACGGCCGCCGACAGGGCGCCGGCGCCCGAACCCACGACCAGCAGGTCGCACTCGGTAGGGGGTTGGGGGGCAGCGTAGGACATGCGGGGTCGGGGTGGCGTCAGAGCGCGTAGATCGGCTTGCGGCCGGCCGCGCCGTCGCTGGCACCGGTCTCGGCGGTCAGGGTGAAGAAGGGCGAGGCGCCGCTGGTCGCCGCCAGCTGGGCCGTGGTGCTCAGCAGCTCGGGCAGCAGCGCCTGCATGCGCTCGGGCGTGAAGCGCACGGTCGGGCCGGCGATCGTGACCACGCCGAAAGCCGGCTGGCCGGCGAAGCGCACCGGCGCCGACATTGCGCTCAGGCCGGCGGTATAGGTTTCGATCGTGATGCTGTAGCCTTGGGCGCGCGTGACATGCAGCGCTTCGAGCACGGCCGGCAGCGTGGCCGGCGCCGCCGGGCCGAAATGCTCCGGCTGGCCTATGCCCTGGCGCGCCACCAGGGCCAGCGCCTCGTCATCGCTCATGGTCGACAGCCAGGCCCAGCCCGAGGACGAGCATGAGAGCCGCGCATCGCTGCCCATGTCGGGGTCGTAGCGCAGGCCCTGGCGTGCGCCCTGGGCCCGGGCGACCCAGGTCAGGCGCTCGCCGTCGACCACCGACAGCCGCACCAGTTCGCCCGAGATCTCGGCCAGCCGGTTCAGCAGCGGCTGGGCGATGTCGATGATGCCGCTGTTGCCCAGATAGCTCAGGCCCATCGAGACCAGCTTGGTCGTCAGCAGATAGTCACCATGGCCGCGCGTCTGGCGCACATAGCCCAGTCGCACCAGGTCGGCCAGCAGGCGGTGCACCGCGCTGCGCGGAATGTTGAGCTGGTCGGCGATGGCGCCGAGTTCCATGCCTTCACCATGCTGGGCCAGCAGCTCCAGAATGCCCAGGGTTCGTTCGAGTACGCCGTTCATGCTTGTTTCTCCTGTTTTCAGTCAGGAGGCTAGCGTACAGGCGATGGCCTGGCCCGAGACAGCCGCCTCGTGCACCGCCAGCGTGGCTTGCAGCGTGCGCAGGCCGTCGAGCGCGCTGCACAGCGAGTGCTCGCGGCCCTCGATCACGCCGGCGAAATGCTCCAGCTGGCGCTGGTAGGGGTCGGCCAGGTGCACCATGGTCTGCTCGCGCGTCAGCTCGGCATGCCAGCTGCGCTCGCCGCGGTAGTGCCACAGCGCCAGATCGGGCAGCGACAGCGACCCCTGGGTGCCGGCAATGAAGTGCGACTGCACGGCCTGGCGCGGGTATTGCCCCTGTTCGCCAGCGCTGAAGTCCCAGCTCCAGGGCGAGGCGGTCGCATCCGACAGCACCACGGTGCCGATCGCGCCGTTGGCAAAGCGCAGCACGGCAGCCGCGCTGTCCTCGACCTCGAAGCCGCGCACGGCGCGGCTGTCCATCGCCTGCACCGAGACGATCTCGCCGACCAGGAAGCGCAGCATGTCGATCTCGTGGATCAGGTTGATCAGGACCGGGCCGCCGCCGGCCTCCCGGCGCCAGGCAACGTCGAAATAGGCATCGGGTTTCAGGAAGGTCGCCATCACGTTGGCCGTCACCAGCTGGCCGAGCTGACCGCCCTGGATGATGTCGCGCGCCCGGCGGTTGATCGGGTTGTGGCGGCGGTGGTGACCGACCAGCACCGGCACGCCGCTGCGGGCTTGTGCATCGACCAGCAGCTGGGCTTCGGCCACGCTGTCGGCGACCGGCTTTTCCACCAGGGCCGCGACGCCGCGCTCCAGGCAGTCCAGCGCGACCGGGATATGGCTGGCATTGGGCGTGGCCACGATCGCGCCCTGCGGCTTGAGCTGTTCCAGCAGGCTGCGGTGATCCGCGAACCAGGGCAGGTCCAGGCTGCGTGCCAGCGCCTCGCCAGCCGGCGTCGGGTCGGCAATGCCGACCAGCTCCAGCGTCGGGCTGCGCTGCAGTCGATCGATGTGGGTGCGGCCGATGGCACCGGCGCCAATCACAGCCAGTCGGGTTGCTTGGGTCATGGGGTTTTGCTTGAGTTCTGATTTGCGAGTGTATTCAAAAATTGAGACATATTCAATAGTTGAACGACATTCCACTTTTATGTATGATCGGCCTCAAACGTTAACTTCCCTCTTTGGCAGAGACAGACATGACCCAGCTTCTCAATGGTGCGACGCGAGTGCATTTCATCGTCGGCGACCCGATCGCCCAGGTGAAATCCCCGGCTGGCGTGACCCAGGCCTTCAACGATGCCGGCCACAACGCCATCTGCATCCCGGCCCATGTGACGCCGGCCAATCTGGCAGGCTGGCATGCCGGTGTCTCGCTGGCCGGCAACGTCGACGGCATCATCGTCACCGTGCCGCACAAGTTCGCCTATCAGGCGCTGTGCGACACCAGCTCCGAGCGTGCCGCCTTCCTGGGTGCCTGCAACGTGCTGCGGCGCAACGCCGACGGCAGCTGGCATGGCGACATGTTCGACGGCATGGGTTATGTCGAGGCCATGCGCAGCAAGGGGGTAGCGCCCGAGGGCAAGCGCGCGCTGCTGGTCGGCGCCGGTGGTGCCGGTTCGGCGATCGCCTATTCGCTGGTCACCGGCGGCGTCAGCCAGCTCGCGATCCACGACCCGGACCTGAACCGGCGCGACAGCCTGGTGCAGCGCCTGGCCAGCCTGGGCCTATGCCCGGTGGTGGCGGGCAGCCCCGACCCGAGTGGCTACGACATCGCGCTCAATGCCACCCCGATCGGCATGAAGGAGGGCGATCCGCACCCGATCGACTCAAGCCGCTTCACGCCCGAGATGTTCGTCGGCTGCGTGATCACCGCGCCGGCCGTGCCGCCCATGATCCAGGCCGCGCGCGAGCTGGGTTGCAACACCCTGATCGGCGCCGACATGTTCGCCCGGGTGCGCGACCTGATGGTGGCCTTCCTGCTGGAGCAATAAATGCAAGTCCTGAGCCAGAACCTGCAAGCGATCCCGGAGCAGGACAGCTACGACCTGGTCGTGATCGGCGCTGGCGGCGCCGGCATGTCGGCCGCGCTCTACGCCGCGATCGACGGCGCCAAGGTGCTGCTGGTCGAAAGCACCGAACATGTCGGCGGCACCACCGCCTGGTCGGCCGGCACCACCTGGGTGCCGGGCAGCCACCATGCGGCCAAGGTCAACCCGCAGGACAACCTGGCCCAGGCCAAGCGCTACCTCGACAACGCCATCGGCGAGCGCAGCGATCCGGCACTGCGCCAGGCCTTTCTCGACCATGGCAAGGCCGCAGTCGAGCAGATCGAGGCCCACAGCGAGCTGCGCTACCGTCCCTACCCGAAGCACCCGGACTACATCTCCGACCTCGGCGGTTCGACCCTGAGCGGGCGCGCGCTCGAGCCGCTGCCCTTCGACGGCCGCCTGCTCGGCGACCTGTTCCCGCTGATCCGCCCGCCGATCCCCGAATTCACCGTGCTCGGCGGCATGATGGTCGACCGCACCGACATCAACCACCTGCTGGCCATGACGAAGTCGCTGGCCTCGTTCAAGCATTCGGCCCGCATCATCCTGCGCCACCTGAAGGACCGCCTCAGCCACAGCCGCGGCACCCGCCTGGTGATGGGCAACGCGCTGACGGCGCGCCTGCTGTATTCGCTGTCCCGGCACGACAAGGTCACGCTGGCGCTCAACACCACGGTCGAGCATATCCACCAGAACGCCCAGGTTGGCCAGACCGGCCAGGCCGTTGACCGCGTGACGCTGCTGCAGAACGGCCAGCGCCGCACGGTCAAGGTGCGCGGCGGTGTCGTGCTGGCCAGCGGCGGCTTCAACCGCAACCCGGAACTGCGCGCCAAGCTGCTGCCCGGCATCCCGCTCGACTGGTGTCCGGCTGCGCCGGGCCATACCGGCCAGGCCCATGAGCTGGCAGCCAGCCTGGGCGCGCATTACGGCCAGGGCGCCTTGTCCAACTCGTTCTGGGCCCCGGTGTCGCGGCGCCAGCGCCCGGACGGCAGCACCGCGGTATTCCCGCATTTCGTGATGGACCGCGCCAAGCCTGGCTTCCTGACCGTGAACCAGGCCGGCGAGCGCTTCCTGAACGAAAGCACCTCCTACCACCTGTTCGGCCTCGGCATGCAGGCGGCGCACCAGCAAAGCCCCAGCATTCCGGCCTACCTGGTCTGCGACAGCGCCGCGCTGCAGCGCTACGGCGTCGGCATGGTGCGCCCCGGTGCCAGCGCCGGCCTGCTCAAGACCTTCCTCGATGACGGCTACCTGACCCAGGGCGCGACCCTGGACGAACTGGCAAACCGGCTCGGCATCAATGCCCAGGGCCTCAAGTCCAGCGTCGAGAAGATCAACGCCTACGCCCGGACCGGCATCGATCCGGAGTTCGGCCGCGGCTCGACCGCCTATTCGCAGAACATCGGCGACGCCAGTGCCGGCGGCAAGAACCCCAACCTGGGGCCGTTGCGGCAAGGCCCGTACTACGCGGTCAAGCTCTACCCGGGAGACATCGGCGCTGCCACCGGCTTTGCCACCGATGCCAGCGCGCGCGTGCTGGGCGCCGACCAGCAGCCGGTCGCCGGCCTGTACGCGGTCGGCAACGACCAGCATTCGATCATGGGCGGCGTCTACACCGCGCCGGGCATCACGATCGGCCCGGGCCTGGTGTTCGCCTATATCGCGACCCGCGACGCGCTGGCGCGTGCGCGAGCCTGACGCTTACCCCGTGATTACCCTTGCTTTGATCGATGATCGTTCGGAAGTTGTCGATTGACGAACATCGCAAGGGTGCTCAGGTGGGCCCACTGGCCGCAAACGGGCATAGAGTGCACCACCTGCAGCCCCCCAGCTCTTCAACCTTTTTATCTTGACAGGAGACAGCAGATGCAACACCACAAACGACAGATCCTGGGTGCAGCCCTGGTAGCCGTGGCCGCCGCCAGCGTCGGCGCCAACGCCTTTGCCCAGGCCTACCCGGCGCGTGACATCACGGCCGTGATCCAGTGGGGTGCTGGTGGCGGCACCGACGTGGCAATGCGTGCCTACGCGCCCTATGCCGAAGAGGCACTCGGCAAGAAGATCGTGTTGCAGAACAAGCCCGGCGCGTCCGGTGCCATCGGTGCCAACTTCGTGCTGCAGCAGCCGGCCGACGGCTACACCCTGTTGATGGGCGCCGAGCCGCAGTCGCTGTTCCGCGTCATGGGCACGGCCGATTTCGACTACGACAAGTTCTACCCGATCAACATCGCCGCCATTGCCAACACCGTGTTGCTGGTGGCGCGCGCCGATGCACCGTGGAACACGATGCAGGACCTGCTGAGCCATGTCCAGGCCAACCCGAACAAGGTCAAGCAGTACACCTCCGGCCCTGGCTCGGTGCCCTTCACCGTCAACGCCATGATCGGCAGCCTGACCAAGTTCGACACGATCCGGATTCCGTTCGACGGTGACGGTCCGGCGATCGCGGCGCTGCAAGGCGGCCATGCCGACATCGGCTTCATTGCCTCGGGTGCCGTGATCGAGCACATCAAGGCCGGCCGTCTGAAGGCACTCGGCGTGCTGAGCGACAAGCCCTACCAGGGCATTCCGCCGATGACCGATGCGCCGTCGGTGCGCAACATCACCAAGTACCTGCCCTGGGGTGCCTGGTATGGCGTGTTCGTGCGCAAGGAAGCCCCTGACGAGGTCAAGGCCAAGCTGGTCGCGGCCTTCAAGAAGGCCGCCGAGACGCCCAAGTACCGTGAGTTCATGGCCAACCGTGGCACCACGATCCTGAACCTCAGCGGCGCCGAAGCCGAGAAGTTCATCAAGAAATGGCAGTCGACCACGGCCTGGCTCTACCAGGGCGCTGGCGTGGCCAAGAAGAACCCGGCCGAGCTGGGCATCGCCAAGCCCTGAGTCGGGCCTGGCCTGGGACCGGCCTGACATCCGTTGTCGGCCGGTCCCGGGCATCTTGTCAACGCAGTACCCCCAGCCTGCCAGTTCTTTGGCTTACAAGAGGAGACATATTTCATGCACACCAGCCATCCGCGGCTGCCCGGCGAGTTGACCTTCATGGTCCTGGCCGTGGCACTCAGCGCCTTCATGCTTTGGGCGGCCTACGGCATTTCCCAGTTCGAATCGATCTCGTCGCCTGGCGTCTTCCCGATGCTCTGCGCCGCCTTGCTGCTGATCACGGGCCTGATGAGCCTGGTCAAGACTGCCAAGGCCCGGCTTCAGCTCGAAGGCGAGACCTTCTTCCAGCAGTTCGTGCGCAAGCTCGCGCCGCTGCAGCTGGTGCTGTTCACGGCCTTGATCGTGGCCTATGCGCTGACGCTCGAGATCCTGGGCTTCCTGCTCGGCTCCTACCTGTTCCTGCTGCTGTCGATGCAGGTGCTGGGCAGCAAGCGCATCGGCCTCAACCTGCTGGTGAGCGCCGTGGTGCTGGCCGCGATCTTTGTCGTGTTCCAGACCGCTTTCTCGGTCGTGCTGCCTGCGGGTAGCCTGGTCGGTCCCTATCTGCCGGAGTTCCTCAAATGACCGAAATCCTGGGCTATTTCCTGATGTCCTGGCTCGATCCGATGATGCTGCTGCTGACCGCAGCGGGCACCTTCGCGGGCATCTATATCGGCGCGATCCCTGGCCTGTCGGTCACGATGGCGGTGTCGATCCTGGTCTCGTTCACCTTCAAGTGGGACGTCAACCACGCGCTGGCGCTGATCTCGGGCATCTACCTGGGTGGCGTCTACGGTGGCTCGCGCAGCGCGATCCTGCTCAACATCCCGGGTGCGCCGTCGGCCATCGCCACCGGCCTGGACGGCTTCCCGCTGGCCAAGCGCGGCGAGGCAGGCCAGGCCATCGGCCTGACCACGGTGGTCTCGGTCTATGGCGGCTTCATCGGCATCCTGGCCCTGGCCGTCGCTGCCCCGGCCGTTTCGGAGCTGGCGCTCAAGTTCGGTCCGCGCGAATACCTGCTGCTGGCCATGTGGGGCCTGCTGCTGGTGGGCAGCCTGTCGGGCGAGTCGCTGTCCAAGGGCATCTTCTCGGGCGCGCTCGGCGCGCTGATTGCCTGTGTCGGCCTCGACCCGATGACGGGCGAGCAGCGCCTGACCTTCGGCAGCCTGCAGCTGTCGGCCGGCATCTCCTACATCGCGGCCATGATCGGCTTCTTCGGCGTCGCCGAGGTGATCGCGCAGGTGCACGAGCTCAAGCTCAAGGCGGTCAAGCAGAACGTCAGCAAGATCATCCCGTCCTGGAGCCTGGTGCGCAAGCACCTGGGTCTGGCGACCCGCACCTCCACCATCGGTGTGGTGGTCGGTGCGCTGCCGGGTGCCGGTGGCGACATCGCGGCCCTGATGGCCTACGACCATGCCAAGCGCACGGTCAAGAACCCGTCGCGGCCCTTCGGTGAAGGCGCTTACGAGGGCCTGGTGGCGCCCGAGTCGGCCAACAACGCGGCCGTCGGCGGTGCCTATGTGCCGATGCTGACGCTGGGCATTCCGGGCGATGCGGTGACCGCCGTCATCATCGGCGCGCTCTACATCCACGGTCTCAAGCCGGGCCCGATGCTGATGATCGAGACCCCGCACCTGTTCTGGTTCATCGTCGGCTCGCTCTGCCTGGCCAATATCTTCCTGCTGGTGTTCGGCCTGACCGGCATCAAGATCTTCGCCAAGATCGTCGAGACCCCCAAGCCGGTGCTGCTGCCGCTGATCCTGGTGCTGTCCGCCGTGGGCGCCTATGCCATCAACAACAACCCGGTCGATGTCTACTGGATGCTGGGCTTCGGCTTGCTGGGCTATTTGCTGAAGATGTACGGCTTCCAGGTCGGCCCGGTCATCCTGGGCATGATCCTGGGCCCGATGATGGACCGCAGCTACCGGCAGGCCATGATGTCGACCGGCAACGACGTCGGCCTGTTCGTGACCGAGTTCTTCACCACCCCGCTGTCGGCCATCATCCTGGCCGCCGTGGTCTTCACCGTGGTCAGCCAGACCCAGTGGTGGAAGAAGCTGCTGCGCCGCAGTTGATCAGCCTCAGAGCCCGGGCCCTGTCCCGGGCTTTTTTCCGCAGCGACTGGGCCGGCAGGTTCGGGTTTTCATCCATAGACTGAAACGTAGCCGCTGCATAGAATCTCAACTGGAATGGCATTCCAGTAAAACTGCTGCCAAACAGCAAAACCACCCCGTCAGGAGACAACCATGCAAAACCATAAACGACAGCTCCTGGGCGCAGCCCTGGTAGCCGTGGCCGCCGCCAGCATCGGCGCCAACGCCTTCGCCCAGGCCTACCCGGCGCGCGATGTCACCGCCGTGATCCAGTGGGGTGCTGGCGGCGGCACCGACGTGGCAATGCGTGCCTACGCGCCCTATGCCGAAGAAGCACTCGGCAAGAAGATCGTGCTGCAGAACAAGCCCGGCGCGTCCGGTGCCATCGGCGCCAACTTCGTGCTGCAGCAGCCGGCCGACGGCTACACCCTGCTGATGGGCGCCGAGCCGCAGTCGCTGTTCCGCGTCATGGGCACGGCCGATTTCGACTACGACAAGTTCTACCCGATCAACATCGCCGCCATCGCCAACACCGTGTTGCTGGTGGCGCGCGCCGATGCGCCGTGGAACACGATGCAGGACCTGCTGAGCCATGTCCAGGCCAACCCGAACAAGGTCAAGCAGTACACCGCCGGTCCCGGCACCGTGCCCTTCACCGTCAACGCCATGATCGGCAGCCTGACCAAGTTCGACACGATCCGGATTCCGTTCGACGGCGATGGTCCGGCGATCGCGGCGCTGCAAGGCGGCCATGCCGACATCGGCTTCATTGCCTCGGGTGCCGTGATCGAGCACATCAAGGCCGGCCGCCTGAAGGCGCTTGGCGTGCTGAGCGACAAGCCCTACCAGGGCATCCCGCCGATGACCGATGCACCGTCGGTGCGCAACATCACCAAGTACCTGCCCTGGGGTTCCTGGTATGGCGTGTTCGTGCGCAAGGAGACGCCGGACGACGTCAAGGCCAAGTTGGTCGCGGCCTTCAAGAAGGCCGCCGATACGCCCAAGTACCGCGAGTTCATGGCTGGCCGCGGCACCACGATCCTGAACCTCAGCGGTGCTGGCGCCGAGCAGTTCATCCAGCGCTGGCAGTCGACCACCGCCTGGCTCTACCAGGGTGCCGGCGTGGCCAAGAAGAACCCGGCCGAGCTGGGCATCGCCAGGCCCTGAGACTGGCTGCATCACAGGTCCCGCGGCTGCGGGACTGCATGGCCCGCGACTGCCTGGCAGCGCGGGCTTTTTCATGGGCCAGCCTGAACTTTTCAGCGCCTGTCTGCTGAACTGAATCTGGGCCAGGCGCGTCCCGGTCAAACGGCCGCCTGGCCTCGGGCATACTAGGACTAACCCTATGACTGAACGTTCATCGATCGTAGGTGTTCGTTGATCGAGCTTCATGTGCAGGCCGCATGGCCTCAAGTCAGCGGCTTAAACCTAAAGTCCAGTCATCGAATCGAAGGCTGACCAGGCCGCTGTCATTCCAGCCTGCTGGTTGGCGGTGGTGGGGCTTCCCTAGTTTTCCAATCATCAGGACATAGACAGATGCAACAGTTCAAGCGCCAATTCCTGGCGGCCGCCGTCGCCACGGTCGCCGCCGTCGCCTTCAGCGGCTCGGCCTTCGCCCAGGTCAAGGAGCGTACGCTCAAGTTCGCGATGCAGAACAGCGCCGGCAGCGCCCAGTACGATGCCGCCATCAAGTTCGCCGACATCGTCAAGGCCAAGAGCGGCGGCAAGATCAAGGTCAACGTCTTCGGTGGCGGCGCGCTCGGCAAGGACACTGCGGTGGTTTCCGCAATGCAGGGCGGCACGATCGACCTGTGCGTGATGAACTCCAGCCTGCTGGCTGGCGTCGTCAAGGAAATGGCCCTCTACGACTTCCCCTTCGTCTTTGCCAACGAGCAGGAAGCCTACACCGTAGTCGATGGCGCCTTCGGCAAGAAACTGCACGCCATGCTCGAGTCCAAGGGCCTGGTCGGCCTGTCCTACTGGGAACTGGGCTTTCGCCATTTCCACAACAGCAAGCGCCCGATCGCCAAGCTTGAGGACCTGCAGGGCCTGAAGATCCGCGTCATCGAGACCCCGATCTACGTCGACTTCATGCGCGCCATGGGCGCCAACCCGGTGCCGCTGCCTTACCCCGAGCTCTACGGCGCGCTTGAGCAGGGCGCGGTCGATGGCGGCACCCAGCCGGTCATCAACATGACCAGCGCCAAGCTGTACGAGGTGCAGAAGTACTTCTCGCTGACCGGCCACATGTACAACCCGCAGTCGGTGATCTACAGCAAGAAGATCTGGGACGGCTTTAGCGCCGAGGAGAAGAAGCTGCTGCAGGACGCCGCTGACGAGGCACGCGACTACCAGCGCAAGATCTCGCGCGAGCGCAATGCCGCCGGTATCGCCGAACTGAAGGCCAAGGGCATGCAGATCAACGAGCTGCCGGCCGCCGACCGCGCCAAGATCAAGGAAAAGGCCCAGCCGGTGGTCGACAAGTACACCAAGCAGATCGGCGAGCCGCTGGTCAACGAGCTGTACGCCGCCGTTGACAAGGCGCGCGCCGCCGCTGCCACCCCGGCGACACCGGCCAAGAAGAAGTAAGTCCCGGCCCGCTGGTGCTGCGGCTGACGCTCAAGCCTGGGCCAGTCCCAGCCGCCAGCCCCGGGCTCATGCCCGGAGTTTTTTGCACCCGCGCTTACCATCAGTGATTTGAACCGGAGTCCTGACCATGCAGCCAATTGAAGCGGTGATATTCGATGCCGACGGCACCCTGGTCGACAGCGAAACCCCCGGGCTCGACGTGCTGCACGAGCAGGCCCTGGCGTTGGGCCTGAGCTGGGAGCGCGAGGCCCTGCATGGCCGCTTTCGCGGCGTGCGCATGGCCGACTGCGCCGCCAGCCTGGCCGCCGAGGCCGGCCGCCACGAGCCCGGCTTTGCCGACGCCTTGCTGCAGCAGATCCGCGCCGCGATGGCCGAGCGCTTTCGCCGCGGGCTGTCGCCGATGGCCGGCGCCGAGGCCTTGCTGCGCCGCCTGACGCTGCCGTTCTGCATCGCCACCAATGGCCCGCGTGAGAAGGTCGAGCTCACGCTTGGCCTGACCGGCCTGCTGCCGCTGGTGCAGCAGCGCCTCTACAGCGCCTACGAGGTCGGCAGCTTCAAGCCCGAGCCGGGCCTGTTCCTGCATGCGGCTGCCGGCCTGGGCGTGGCGCCGGCGCGCTGCGCGGTGGTCGAGGACAGCCTGCCCGGCGTTCAGGCCGGCCTGACCGCCGGCATGCAGGTCTTCACGCTGCTGCCACGCCAGCAGGCGCCGCTGGCACTGCAGGACCGCGCAATCTTCATCCGAGAGCTTGCCGAGCTCGAGCGCTATTTCTGAGCCTCAGGCCGCGCTCGACTTGAACGCGACCACATGGTCGACGTCGAGCCGGATGCCGATCGGCTCGCCGAGTGCATGGTTGTGGTGGCTCGGCACCAGCGACAGCACCCGTTCGCCGCTGCTGAGCTCCAGCGTGTAGAGGATCTCGGCGCCGCGAAATGCCTTGTTGACCACCTTGGCCCGCACCGGGCTGTCATCGTCGTGCACCACGTCGTCCGGGCGCAGCAGCACGTCGACCGCGCAGGACTCGGACGGCTTGCGGCTCGGACAGCCGGCGCAGCTGCGGCCGCATTCGACCGGATCGACCGACGGCAGGACGCCGAGCGCGATCTCGACCTCATGCTCGTTGATGATCCGGCCCGGCAGCAGCACGCCCTGGCCGATGAAGTTGGCGACGAAGCGGTTGGCCGGCTGGTGATACAGGTTGTAGGCGCTGTCCCATTGCTGGATCCGGCCCTCGGCGACGACCCCGATCACGTCGGCCATCGCGAAGGCCTCGTTCTGGTCGTGCGTGACCAGCACCGCGGTCGCGCCCTCGCGCTTGAGGATCTCGCGCACCTCGAGCGAGAGCCGCTCGCGCAGGTCGACGTCGAGATTCGAGAACGGCTCGTCGAGCAGTACCAGCTGCGGCCGCGGCGCCAGCGCGCGCGCCAGCGCGACCCGCTGCTGCTGGCCGCCCGAGAGCTCGTGCGGATGCTTGTGGCTCTGGCCCGACAGTCCGACCCGCTCGAGCAGATGCTCGACCCGCTGTTGCCGCTCGGCCGCGCTGGCCTGGCTCAGGCCGAAGCCGACGTTCTGCGCCACCGTCAGGTGCGGAAACAGCGCATAGTCCTGGAACACCATGCCGATCTGGCGCTTCTCGGGCGCCAGGCTGTAGCCCGGGCGGCTGACGCAGACCCCATCGAGCCGGATCTCGCCGCCGGCCACCGGCTCGAAGCCGGCAATGCAGCGCAGCAAGGTGGTCTTGCCGCAGCCCGACGGGCCCAGCAGACAGGCGATCTGGCCCGTCTGCACCTGGAGGCTGACGTCCTGCACGATGGTCTGCTGACCGTAGCGTTGCACGAGATTGACAATGTCCAGATGAGCCATGGCAGCAAGGATAGTTAACAAACGATTATTATTCTCAACTAAAAACCGGTTCCGTTCACCATGCGCCCCATTTCTCCCTTGCTTCAGCTGTCGCTGCTGGTCGCTGCCCTGGCGGCGCTGCCGGTCGCCAGCATCGCTTTCTACCTGCTGGCCGGAGGCACCGGCGCGACCTGGCAGCACCTGGTCGACACGGTGCTGGCGGACTATATCCTCAACTCGCTGCGGCTGTGCCTGGGGGTGGCAGCGGGCGTGATCCTGCTCGGTGTCAGCACCGCCTGGCTGACCGCGATGCATGATTTCCCGGGCCGGCGCGTCTTCGAATGGGCGCTGGTGCTGCCGATGGCGATGCCGGCCTATGTGCTGGCCTACCTCTACACCGACTGGCTGCAGTTCGTCGGCCCGGTGCAGACCGCCTTGCGCGAGGCCTTCGGCTGGCGCCGCAGCGACTACTGGTTCCCCGACGTGCGCAGCCTGGGCGGCGCGGCCGCGATGTTCACGCTGGTGCTCTATCCCTATGTCTACCTGCTGGCGCGCAATGCCTTCCTCGAGCGCAGCAGCGGCATGCTGGAGGCGGCGCGCACGCTGGGGCAGGGGCCCTGGCAGGTGTTCTGGCGCATCTCGCTGCCGCTGGCGCGCCCGGCCATCGCCGCCGGCGTCGCGCTGGTGCTGATGGAGACCCTGGCCGACTACGGCACCGTGGCCTATTTCGGCGTCGACACCTTCACCACCGGCATCTACCGCGCCTGGTTCTCGCTCGGCGACCGCACGGCCGCGGCCCAGCTCGCGACGCTGCTGCTGGGTTTCGTCGTGCTGCTGCTGCTGATCGAGCGCCATTCGCGCGGTCGCGCCAGCTATCACAACACCACCGGCCGCAACCGGCCGATGCCGGGCCAGCGGCTGCAGGGCGGCCGCGCCTGGCTGGCGGCGCTCTGGTGCCTGCTGCCGCTGCTGCTGGGCTTCCTGTTGCCGGCCGGCCTGCTGCTGCGCATGGCCTGGGCCCAGGGCATTGGCGAGTTCGGCAGCCGCTTCTTCCACCTGGCCGGCAACAGCCTGACGCTGGCGCTGCTGACCGCTGCGCTGGCGGTCGGCCTGGCGCTGCTGCTGGCCTATGCGGCGCGCCTGTCGCGCACCTGGCTGGCGCGCGGCCTGAACCGGCTGGTCGGGCTCGGCTACGCGGTGCCGGGTTCGGTGATCGCGGTTGGGGTGCTGATCCCGGTGACCCGGCTCGACCACTGGCTGGCGGCCGGCTGGCAGCAGCTGTTCGGCCACAACCCCGGCCTGCTGCTGACCGGCGGCATCGCGGCCCTGGTCTATGCCTATCTGGTGCGCTTCCTGTCAGCGGCGTTGCAGACGGTCGAAGGCAGCCTGGGCAAGATCACCCCGAGCATGGACGACGCCGCGCGCAGCCTGGGCTCGGGCCAGTTTGCGGTGCTGCGCCGGGTCCACCTGCCGATCCTGCGCGGCAGCCTGTTCACCGCCGGCCTGCTGGTGTTCGTCGATGTGATGAAGGAACTGCCCGCCACCCTGGTCATGCGACCGTTCAACTTCGACACCCTGGCGACCCAGACCTACAACCTGGCCTCCGACGAGCGGCTGGCCGAGGCCTCCAGCGCCGCACTGGCCATCGTCGTGGTCGGCCTGCTGCCGCTGATCCTGCTGTCGCGCCAGATCGCCCGCGGCCGCAAGGTCTAGCCCGCACCTTATCCGCCGCGCCATCGCCCGCGCCCTGGAGCGGGGCGAAGCGGAGCAGGGGAAATTTTTGCTTGCGAATGAGATTGATTCTTGTTTGATGTCATAATCGCGCCATCCAGCCAGCCACAGCGCGTCCCGGCGTTGCCAGCCAGCCAGCAATCTATCCAACGATTCTGCAACATGACTCGCAACGCCCGCTCCGATCTGTCTCCCGGTTTCCAGACCTCCCAGCCGCCCCGCGCTGAAGTCCAGGCCCCCATCGTCTCCGGTCTGCCGCTGCTGCCCCTGTTGCCGCTTGGCGCGCTGCTGCTGGCCGGCTCGATCAATGCCGCCGCGCAGACGGTTCCTGCCGCCAGCGAGGCCACGCTGTCGACCGTGACCGTCAAGGAGCAGGGCGATCCGGTCGAGCTCAAGGCCAAGAACAGCCTGCGCACCACCGCCAGCCGGATTGGCAAGGGCGAGCAGGCGCTGCGCGACATTCCGCAGAGCGTCACGGTGATGACCGAGCGGCTGATGGATGACCGCAACCTCGACGATTTCCGTGAAGTGCTCAAGACCACCGCAGGCGTGACCTTCATGGCCGGCGAAACCGGCGAGGAAGACGTGCGCCTGCGCGGCTTCTCGCTCGGCCAGGCCGGCGACATCTACGTCGACGGCCTGCGCGACGCGCCGCTGATCGAGCGCGACACCTTCAACCACGGCAGCGTCGAAGTGCTGAAGGGATCGGCCTCGATGCTGTTCGGCAAGGGCTCGACCGGTGGCGTGGTGAACCAGGTCAGCAAGCAGCCCTATCTGATGGACCAGCACGAGGTCGATGTCACCGTCGGCAGCGGCAATGAACTGCGCGTGACCGGCGACTTCAACCTCAAGACCGGCGAGGACTCGGCGCTGCGCATCAACGCGATGACGCACGAGGCCGACAACCACGGCGCCAGCATCGACAAGAAGGGCATCGCTGCCGGCTATCGCTGGGGCATCGGCTCGCGTGACGAGTTCTCGGTCGGCCTGTATCACCTCGAAACCGACGGTCAGCCGCTCTACAACCACCCCTGGTTCACGGCCGACGGCAAGATCGAGCCGACCCTGTCGGCCAAGAACTACTACGGACTGGCCAGCGACTACCTCAAGACCGAAAGCAGCTACGCCACCCTGAGCCACCTGCACCGCTTCAGCCAGGACTCCGAGCTCAAGACCACCTTGCGTCACGGCCGCTATGAGCGCGACCTGCTGGCCAGCGCGGTCCGCTTCGCGCCGGCAGCGCAGCAGCCGGGCGGAGTGGCCGTGACGGCCGACACCCTGAGCGCCAACAGCGTGCTGTCCCGCAGCGCCAAGGCCCGGGTCGGCTACAGCGACCTGACCCAGCTCCAGAGCGACTACAGCGACAAGTTCCAGGCCTTCGGCAAGCAGCACAGCCTGATCGCCGGTGTCGACCTGTCGTACGAGGACGCCGAGCGCAACAACAGCTACACCAGTGGCCTGACCGCATCGCCCAACACCCAGGTCGGCACGCCGAACGACGGCGCCAGCGTGGCCGACACCCGCCTGCCGCCGCTGCTCAATACCTTCCAGGCCAGCAACATCGGCCTCTATGCGCAGGATACCGTCAGCCTCACCGATACCGTCAAGCTGATTGCCGGCCTGCGCCTGGACCATTTCGAGGCTTCCTACCATGCGCCGGCCAACGGCAGCACACCGGCGGCGAGCTTCAAGCGCAGCGACGACCTGATCAGCCCGCGCCTGGGCGCGCTCTACCAGCCGAATGCGGCCGAGTCCTACTACGCCTCCTTCGGCACCTCGTACAACACCTCGGGCGACAGCTACCAGTTCGCGCTCGGCTCGCTGGCAGCCGGCAGCAGCAACGCCAGGACCGCCCAGACCGACCCCGAGAAGAGCCGCAACTTCGAGCTCGGCAGCAAGTTCGAGCTGTTCGACAACAAGGCTTCGCTCGGCGTCGCGCTGTTCCACTCCGAGAAGTACAACGAGCGCAACACCGACCCGGACAGTGCCTCCAGCCAGATGCTGCTGTCGGGCAAGCGCCACGCCACCGGCATGGAATTCAACCTGGCCGGCCGCATCACGCCGAAGTGGGAAATCTTCTACAACCACAGCTGGATTCCGCTGGCCAAGATCGACGAGAGCAACGTCGCGCTCAACGCCGCAGGCACTGGGTCCCAGGTCAAGGGTGACCGCCCGGCGCTGACGCCCAAGCACAGCGCCAGCCTGTGGACCACCTACCGCGTCGCGCCGCAATGGCGCCTGGGTGCCGGCCTGAACTACCGTGGCGAACAGAACCCCGAGGGCGCGCGCCAGATCACGGCCAAGGCCTTCACCACGGTCGACGCGATGGCCGAATACACCGTGGACGCCAACCAGACGCTCAAGCTCAACGTCACCAACCTGACCGACGAGCTGTATGCCGACGCGCTCTACCGTGGCTTCTATGCCCCGGGTGCCGCGCGCCAGGTCCAGCTGAGCTACAAGGTCCTGTTCTGATCCGATCCTGTTGTTGAACACTGCTCCGGCCGCGCGGCCGGGGCTCAAGTCCCCATGTTGCTGCACCTGAAAAACCTCCTGCGCCCCGAAGAACTGGCCCGCGCCCGTACCCTGCTCGGTGACGATGCGCCCTGGACCGATGGCGCCAGCACGGCCGGCGCCCAGGCCGTCGCGCACAAGCGCAATGCCCAGCTGGCGCAGGACAGCCCGCAGGCGGCCGAACTGCAGCAGCTGGTGCGCGGCGCGCTGCAGCGCGACCCGCTGTTCTTCTCGGCCGCGCTGCCGCGCAAGATTTTCAACCCGCTGTTCAATCGCTACAGTGGCGACATGAACCATTACGGCCCCCATGTCGACGGCGCGGTGCTGCATTCCAGGGCCGGGCAGGAATGGGTGCGCACCGATGTCTCCTGCACCCTGTTCCTGGCCGAACCCGACGAGTACGACGGCGGCGAGCTGCTGGTGCATGACACCTATGGCAGCCGCGGCGTCAAGCTGGCCGCTGGCGATGCGGTGCTCTACCCCGGCACCAGCGTGCATGAGGTCACGCCGGTCACGCGCGGTGCCCGCCTGGCGAGCTTTTTCTGGATCGAGAGCATGGTGCGCAGCGACGAACAGCGCCGCACCCTGTTCGAGCTCGACATGAACCTGCTGCGCTTGCGCGAGCGCCATGGCGAGAGCGCCGAGACCATCGCCTTGAGCGGCGTCTATCACAACCTGCTGCGGCAATGGGCCAGCACCTGAGCCCGGCCTGACACCATGCATTCCTTGCCGCGTCGCCAGCACCTGCCGCCCGGTCTGCTCACGCTGGCCGACCACGAGACCCACGCGCAAAGCCGGCTCGATGCCGCGGTCTGGGCCTATTTCAGTGGCGGCGCCGCCGACGAGATCACGTTGCACGCCAATCGCCAGGCCTGGGACCGGCTGTCGCTGCGGCCCCGGGTGCTGCGACCGCTGCAGCCGCTCGACCTCAGTTGCCATCTGCTCGGAAAAAGCTGGCCGACCCCGCTGCTGGTCGCGCCAATGGCCTGCCAGCGCCTGGCCCATCCCGATGGCGAGCGCGCGACTGCGCTGGCCGCTGCCGCGCTCGGTGCCGGACTGGTGCTGAGCGCGCAGACCAGCACCGCCCCCGAAGCCGTGGCGCAGCTGGCGCTGGGCGATGCCGGGCGCGGCCCGCTCTGGTTCCAGCTCTACGGGCTGGGTGACCGCGCTTGGATGCTCGAGCTGGTGCAGCGCGTGCAGCAGGCCGGCTACGAGGCGCTGGTGCTGACGGTCGATGCCCCGGTCAACGGCGTGCGCGACCGCGAACGGCGCGCCGGCTTCACCCTGCCGCCCGACTGGCTGGCGCTGCCCGGCCCTGCGGCGCCGGCAGGCGGGCCGGGTGGGCCTGGTGGGCCGGTTGGCCTGCAGGCCTTGCTGAGCCAGGCCCTGTCCTGGGCCGATGTCGAGTGGCTGCTGGCGCACAGTCCGCTGCCGCTGCTGCTCAAGGGCATCACCCATCCGGACGACGCACGCCAGGCAGCGG
>Ga0208374_1000026_pt1 | contig 128394 bp, 109 predicted proteins | sample RifOxyC3_FD_184037 | JGI IMG/M metagenome (GOLD analysis project Ga0208374, IMG submission 184037) | Groundwater microbial communities from Rifle, Colorado - Rifle Oxygen_injection C3 (SPAdes) | ecosystem: Environmental > Aquatic > Deep subsurface > Groundwater | place: Rifle, Colorado, USA...
GCCACTAGCAGAGGGGCTGCATGTTATGCGACGAGGCAAACTCACGGCTTCCTCAAACACGCTGTTCGCAGCCCCCTTTTACTTGACTTGGTTTTATTATATATCTGATGGGTTTAATATACCAACAAGTGATAAACGGTTACGATTGAATAATAATTATTTTTTATTTTTAAACTCTATGAGAAAAACTGTGTTAATTATAATATCAGGACCTCCAGCCACGGGAAAAACTTCTGCGGGATATCTAATATCTAAAAAATTTAATTTACCTTTTGTCTGCCTTGATGAAATCAAGGAAAAATTATTTGATGAAGTTGGTTTTAAAATTGGAGATAAAAAATGGGACAAAAAATTAAGTGACGCAAGTATTAATATCATGTATTACATCTCTAACAACATGTTGAAAGTTGGAGCATCACATATTCTAGAAGGTGTTTTAGTATCTTCAAAACACATCAAGCAACTAAAAAACCAACTTAAAAAACATAATCCAATTATATTGCAAATTCAAATGTCAGCAGACAAAGACATTATTAAAAAACGATATCAAGAAAGAAGTGATTCAAAAGACAGACACCCAGGTCATTTTGATGATGAATTTATTGCTGAATTAAAAGGTACAAGAAAAATAAAAGAAAAATTAAATTTTTTAGATATTAAAAGCAAAAAGTTTTCTATTGATACAAGTGAAATTAACATAAATACTTACACGGAAACATTCAAAGCAATAAAAACGTGTTTAAAAATAAAAAAATAATTATTATTCAATCTATACCCAAATTTTTGAAATAAATATTAATTAAATATGAATTTCAAAAACTTCGCTTCTCACCAACGTTATGTGAAATTTATTTTTTTTACTATTTTAATCTAATAAAAATATTATGAACAATGTAGAAATTATCGGTTTTGTAGCCGGCACTCTTGTAGCGATCTCAGTTCTTCCTCAAGTTATTAAGTCTTGGAAAACAAGATCAACTAAAGATGTTGCTCTGGCTTGGAGTGTTATAAATCTTACTGGTCAAATTTTGTGGGTTATTTACGGTTTCTATATTAATAGTTATTCACTTGTTGTTATGAGTAGTATCACCCTAATAATGAATATTTTTATGGTATCTTTAAAACTAAAGTTCGGGTAAGGAAAAATAAACATCAGATAACAACGTATATCTGGTTCCAAAAATTTTTTTCAATCCAAATTTTGACACCCCCATTGTATTTTTATAAGGAGGTGTCGAAACTTCAGATGATATATAGACGTTATCGAAAATAATAAAAAAATTTCCCATTCGAGAAATAATTATTTTTAGAAATTTTTAAATAAAAAACGGAGGCGATATATTATCACCTCCGAGATGAAGTTCACGGTTAAAAAATGTTCAAATGTCTTTTACATAAAGACCAAAGCCAAAACCCCAATTTGTCCATTTCTCCATATTGAATTCGTTTTTCTGATTAAAAGCTAGCCTCAACTCATTTATGACTTGTGGCTTGAGTTTAAAATAACATTCTGTTAAAGGGTCGCATTTAGGATGTTCAAAAATTATTTTGTCATCTTCAAATCTAATGTTGGCTGTGCCATTTAGGAAAGCTACTGGAAATGTTTCGCAAAAAATACTTGTCTTTGTTTCATGACCTTCTTGCGATTTTAATTTAACCCCGTTTATTAGCCCCAATCCATTTCTTGTTACTTCGAATCTAATTTTTAAATCCATGTTCTTACCTCCTTTTTGGCTTAATTTAAAAATATTGCTATTATCTATACGAATTTTATTCTTAAAAGATTGATATTATGATTTTACAACATTTAATCGATATGTCAAGACACAATTTTTAGTTTTTTAACTCCATTCAAACCCTTCAATTCGGCGGGCTTCGCTTATTGGTCATGTTAAGTGTAATTATAAAACGGCGCTAAAAATCCAAATTTTTATTTATACTCCAAATATTTTTAATATTATGAAAATAGAAACCGAAATCAGAAGTTTTATTTCAAAAGAAAAATTTGATGAACTTCTTGATTTCTTCAAAAAAAATGCTTCTTTGGAAAAAGAAGATTATCAAGAAACTTTTTATTTTGATTGCGATGAAGATTTGAGAATTCAAAGAAATAATTTTTTTTCTAAAATTTGGATGAAAAAAGGTCAAATTCATGATGACTATAGAGAAGAAATTGAAATAAAGTTTGATAGAGATGAATTTGAAAATTTGGAAAAATTGTTTATTTATTTGGGATATAATATTGAAATAAAATGGTTTAGAAAAAGATTTGAATTTAAATGGAATGACATAACTGTTTGTTTGGATTTTACAAAAGGTTATGGTTACATTATTGAACTTGAGAAGATGTGTACAGAAGATATAAAAATCAAAGAGTTTAAAAATCTTGAACAAAAGCTCGAATCTTTAAATGTGGAAATAACTCCCAAAGAGGAATTCAATAAAAAGTTTCTTTATTATAAAGAGAATTGGAAATCTTTAGTCTAGCGCTCCGAAATTTTTTAACTGAAAATTTATTTTATAAATTTTATCGCTCCCTGCAGGATCTTTGTTTATCTTACTATGTTCAAGACGCACAATAGCGGATGCTTACGCTGATGCACAAGTCTTGCTATCCTTGTTTTAGCTTCGCCGCAATAGTGGCAATAAGCCTTGCATGCTCTTAAGGGTAATATGCAATTTAAATCTGTGCACAATTCATAGCTAGTCAAATATTTAGCAGGATTTATAATTAATAAATTTTTAAATTAATATGCATATAAATAAAACAAATAAATTATTCTTATGTTTAAAAAAGAAAAAATACCTGAAGGAATAAGAATTCTTACATGGAGTACTTCTGTTAGATGGTTCGGTTGGGGGCTTGGTGAGGCTTTTGTCCCAATTTTTCTGCTGTCTTTTTCGGAAAATTTTTCAGAAACAGGCTTGTTAGCATCTATTTACAATATTACCTTTTTCCTTTCAATCCCTTTTGCAGGATATTTAGCAGATAACATTAAGATAAGAAGTATGATTCTCGCCGGGTTAATTATTTATATTTTTATTGGGCTGGGATATTTTCTTGCCGGAGCTACAGGCGCAATAATTTTTATAGTTATAGCAAGAGGATTAAACGGTATTGCATATTCTCTTGACCAAGTAGGGCGAGAATCTTATTTTATCAGGCATTATCCTGAAGATAAAATTTCTAAAATTTTTGGAAAATTTGATGTTATTACAAATTTTTGGTGGATTATTGCGGTTATCATAGGACTTTTGCTTGTTAAGTTTGCATTTTTGCCAATCCATTGGTTGTTATTTTTTATTACGCCCACTTCAATAATTTCTTTTTTAATTGTATTGAGATTAAAAGAAGGGGAAAGGAACCATAATAAAGGAATTCTATTTTTAAAGGTTTATTCAAATTTATTTAGAGATATAAAAAATTTTAGTACGGGTTTGAAATTTATTCTTGTGTTGACTTTTATTACAGGTATCTTAAGTTCAGTAATTTATTTTTTTATTCCTGTTTTTGCTTATCTTAATGGGGATGGTTTGGTTAACTCTACAATTTTAGCATTAGTGTACGCAATGCCTATACTTTTTGGAAAAATTCTCGGCAAGATTGCGGATGAAAAGAGGGAGAACATCTATTTTATCAGTTTTTCTTTTGTTGTTTTAATTTTAGTAAGTTTAATGTTTACTAAAAATTATTTTTTACTATTGATTATAATGTTCTTATCGAGTGCAATTTTTGAGTTAATTTCTTTAACAAACAAAGGAATGATTGCAAGATTTGCAGATAGAACTCACTTGGGAGAAATTGATGGTTCACTAAATGGGGTTTCCGCGGTTGGCGCGGTGGTTGGACCGCTTTTGTTTGGATTTTTATTAGATTCTATTAGTCAGCCCAATGCCTATCTGTTTATTGTTTCTATTTCGGCGGTTGCATTATTAGTAAGTTTTTGGGGGACAAAGAAATGTTTTCAAGTTAGATAAAAGCATTCTGTTTTTTGTCTTAAAAAGAAGGAAATAGGATGGGCGGCTTATAAAAAATATAATATAAATAAAAATTTACAGTTTATTAATTATTTAAGGTGTTATGAATAAATTCATATAACCAGTAATTTATTATATGACAAAAGATTTTAACCAGCTAAAAGAAGAAATAAAAAAGTTCAATCTGGAGAGAGATTGGGATAAATTCCATAATGTTAAAGATTTGATTATCGCGTTAATTTCAGAGGTTGGAGAATTGGCTGAGTGTTACCGTTGGTTATCTGAAGATGAAATTTGTAAAATTCATTCAAATTCAGAGAAAAAGAAGAATATCGAAGAAGAAATAGCAGACGTTTTGATTTACCTTTTGATTATCTCATACAAAACTGATATTGATATTTTTGATGCGATTGAAAAAAAACTGGATAAAAATAGAAAAAAATATCCTATTAATAAATCGAAATCTATTCACACAAATCCGATAGAGGGGTTCAAGGGCAAATAATATGGAACATATAGCAATAATGAAAAAATCATGGAGATTGACCCAGAAAATTTTGTCTGGCCAGAAAAAAATTGAATCAAGATGGTATAAGGTGAAGCGTGCTCCCTGGGATTTAATAAAAACGGGTGAAGCTGTTTATTTCAAAGATTCAGGGGCGCCGGTTACCATTAAAACAGAAGTTGATAAGGTGATTCAGTTTTCTGATTTAACTCCGAAAAATGTTAAAAAAATTCTGTATCAATATAGCCGAGCTGATGGGCTTGGTATTGATAAAATCCCGGAATTTTTTAAGATGCTCAAAGACAAGAAATATTGCATATTAATTTTTTTGAAAAATCCCCAAAGAATAAAACCTTTTGAAATTGACAAATCCGGATTTGGTGCGATGTCTGCCTGGATTTCTGTTGAAGATGTTAATTTAATAAAGGTAAGTCTCTAAATTTTTAGTTATTTGAGAGTTGTGTTTAAAATTTTAATTAATTTTATAATATTTATCTAAATTTTATCAAAAATAAATTTAACAAAATGAAAAAAATAATATTATTTATTTTTATAATATTGTTATTTATAGGTTATTCTTTTTTTGATGTAAACAAAATTCCCAAAAACGAAGAAAGTAAACAAGTTAATATTGATGAAGAAAAAATAGCAATAAATAAAGTTTTTTCAGAGTTTATTGCTGCAGAGGCATATTGTGATATTACAACAGCAAATAAATTGATAACCGAGGACTCAAAAAAAGTCGTAAAGTTTACTTGTGCTAATATGGATGCAGAACAAAAATGTTATCAGGAGAGATTATTTAAAATAAATTATAAAGGTAATCAGGGGGTATTATATATTGACCCTTTTAATCAAGAAAAAGAAAATCCTTTTTTCTTCACAAGAGAAAATGATGAATGGAAAATTGATTTTAAAAGAATGTCTGAAGGTCTGGTAATGAAAGGCAATAAATGTGATTCTGGTTGGGATTGGAGAAATACTGATTTAAGAGATGAATTTTGTACTTATTTTAAAAAAGATAAATGTCCAATTTAAGAAATAATTCAACTATCGTTTTGTTTCCTGTAATAAAAATTTAACACAGGCAAATGTAATCTTATTATAATAAATATATAATTTGAAAATAAAAATTATTTATATAGATATATAAAATTATGCAGCGCGTGTCTGCTTGGTATTGATTGCCGTTATAACCAGAAAGGCAAACCAAATGATAAAATAATCCAAATGGCCAAGGATGAACTCTTGATTCCTGTTTGTCCAGAACAATTGGGCGGCTTGGCGACTCCGCGCGCGGTTGCGGAAATTAAAGACGGACGAGTTATTAATCAAGACGGAAAAGATGTTACTGCAGAGTTCCGGCAAGGAGCCGGTGAGGTTTTAAAGATTGCCAAATTTTACGATATCAGAGGGGCGATTTTGAAACAAAAAAGCCCTTCTTGTGGATGCGGCAAGATATATGACGGGACTTTTTCAGGCGTGGTAATTGAGGGCGATGGTCTGACAACCAAGCTGTTAAAAGAGAATGGCATCAAAGTAGAAACAGAAGATGATTTGTAAATTTAGTTTTATGATATGAGTTGGATACAAATTAATGGTAGTGAATGACAAAAGAGGGGATTTTTTTTAAAACATGTTCCAGAGTATCTGATTAGTTATTTCATGGTGGAAGATTATTTCGGAGGTTTTTACAATACTGCCTAATTTGCGGGGGCTGCGATCAGCCGCTGCTTTTTTATATTTCAGATATTTTTCTTTGGCTTCTGGAAAAATAATTTTGTCTATAAACTCGTTGGTTTTAAATATCTTGATGGCATCGTTGATATCGCCCGGCAGATATCTGGATCGTGGCCTTTTATTTTTTTCCTGTTTCAGCTTTTCTCCTTCAAAGATAGTTTTAATGACGGCAAAGAGGGTCATGTAAGGATTGGCGTCAGGCGCTACAGAGCGTATTTCTATGCGGGTGGTTTTTTCATTGCCTTCCGGAATGCGGATCATGGAGCTGCGGTCGCGGGAAGAAACTTTTATTTTGTTGGGCGCTTCGAAATTCGGATCAAGCCTTCTGTAGGCATTGACGCTGGAATTTAATATCAGGCTCAATTCCGGGGCGTGGTTTAGTATTTTATTAATGGCATCCCAGGCGATTTTGGAAAGATTGTTTTTGCCTTTTTTATCATAGAAGATGTTTTTTCCGTTTTGGGAGAGGGATAGATTGATATGCATGCCGTTGCCGTTAATGTTTGATATGGGCTTGGGCAGAAACGAGGCGGTCATGCCCATGTCGGCCGCGATTTGCCGGCAAACCAGCTTATAAAGCTGTATCTGGTCGCAGGCCCGCAGAAGGTTGGAGTAGGAGAAATTCAATTCAAACTGGGCCGGCGCGACTTCGCAGTGGTCTTTTTCATTATTGAATCCGAGGGCTCTTTGGGTTTCGGCGGATTTATCGATAAATTTTCTCAAAATATCCAAGGGAAGGGAATGATAGTAGCCGCCGCTGGAAATCAGAGAAAAGCCTTTGTTTTTGTCGTAGTTTACTTCGGCGTTTGTTCCTTGCAGTAAAAATCCTTCTATTTCCGCAGCTGCATTGGCAATGATGTTTTTTTCTTTTTTGATTTTTTCCAGATAATCCTGCAATCGGCCGCGGAAGTCCGACGGATGCTTGCTTTTATCGGTATTTAAGACAAAAGCAAAGATGATTACTTTTCCGGCTCCGAAAACATCAGCCGGCAAATGCAGAAAACTGGTCCAATCGACTTCCAGGCGCAGGTCTGATTCGGAGATATCTGAAAATCCGCGAACAGAAGAACCGTCAAAGGTGAGATTTGAATAAGAATTTAAAAAATATTTTTTGTTATAGTCCAGCATGTGCAGGCGCCCTTCGATATTAGAAAAGCAGATCGTAACCGCCTTGATGCGCTCTTCCTTTTTTAAATAATCAATGATTTCTTTTTGGATTTCGAATATCTCTTTGGTTTCGGCTGTTTGGATCATTTTTTGGTTCATTTTTTCCAGTTTGTCATAAGGGATTTCCAAAAAATCTTTTAAATTAGTAGTTTTTTCATTATTCATATACTTTTTATTTTAATTATTAATATATTTATTATAATTATATATTATTTTAATATAAAATACAATAATATTATATTAATTATTATATAAATAATAAAAATAGTTTTTTAGCGTTTTTTGTTTGTTATAAGTGTTATGTATGGTAAAATGAATTTAGCTTATTGTGATATGAAATTTAATCAACAACAACAAAAAATAATTGACAGTATTTTCGGGGCTTTTTTGGTTTCGGCTCCGGTGGGTACCGGCAAAACTACTGTTTTGACGGAGAGAGTGGTCATGGCCATGGAAGAAGGAATCAGGCCGGAAGAGATTTTGTGTTTGACATTTACCAATCGGGCAGCGGAAGAAATGACCGAAAGAATCAAAAAAAGAATCAACAAAAAAAATGTGGCGGATAAAATTATGATTTCTACCTTTCACGGATTTTGCGCTTTTTTTGCGCGCGCGGAAGCTAAGCGGCTGGGAATCAGTTCTGATTTTGTCATATTTGACGAAGCCGAACAATTTGAGGTAATGAAAAAGGTTTTGGAGGAATTTCCGCAGGTAATCATTGATGAGCAAAAGAGCAAAAGGGAGATTATAAACATAATAGAAGAAGTTTACAAAAGAAATCTGTCCAGATTGGAGAAGAATATCGGCTGTCTTGTACCGGAAATAAAACAGGATAAAGTGATGGATAAAATAGGTGAGAAATATCTGGAGGAATTAAAAATGCAGAATGCCCTTGATTTTAATAATTTGGTTTTAATTACCATGGAAGGTTTGTATCGGGATAAGAAGCTGCAGAAAAAATGGTCTAAGAGATTCAGGTTTATCCAGCTGGATGAGTTTCAGGATACGCATTTATCCGAATATTTGGTCGTGAAGGAACTGGCCAAAAAACATAAAAATATTTCTTTAATCGGGGATTTGGACCAGACTATTTATTCCTTTCGGGGAAGCGAGCCCTTTTTGATAGCCGATCTTTTTCGCGCGCATTTTAAACCGGTTACGGAGCTTCACCTGGAAATAAATTACCGTTTCAACAGGCATCTTTTGGATGCGATAAAAAGTTTTTTGGATAATCTGGAGAGAAGGGCGACAAAAAATATTAATACTGAAAAAGAAAAAGAAGGAGAAAAAAAATGCATAAATGTTTTTGGCGGGTATAATTTGCGGGAGGAGATAGAATGGGTGATAAGCGAAATAGAAAATATTAAAAATAGCGATAAAAATGCCGGCATCGCGGTGCTGGCGCGCGCTAATTATATTATTACCAGCATCGCGGAAGTGTTCAACCAAAAGGGCATCGCGCATATTACCGTTGATAAATATGATTTTTTCCGGCGGCAGGAGATAAGGGATATTTTTGCTTATTTAAAGATACTTTTTAATAAGTTTGACATGGGGAGCGCTTATCGGATCATTCAGCGTCCAAGCAGGAATATTAGTGATGCTGTTTTAAAAAATATTAGAGAGGACGGCGTACGCACAGGTCTTAGAATTTCCGATTTTTTGGATTTTAAAAATTTTAATTTTAAAGAACCTTTCGAGAATTTAATTCGTAATCATGAAAAAGGACGAGTGGTGGTTCTAGATACGGAAACCACCGGAACCAATGTCTTGAAAGATGAGATTATTCAGATTTACGCGATAGAAGTGGTGGATGGTAAGCTCGGCAAGGATTTTCATTTTTATTTAAAAAATACGATTCCGGTAGGAATATCAGGGGAGGTACACGGCATTACAGATGAATTTTTAGAAAAAGAGGGCCGGAATCCGCGTGTAGTGCTGCAGGAACTGCAAAATTTTATTAGCGGCAATGTTATAGTCGGGCATAATGTAAATTTTGATCTTTCAATGATTATTGAAAACGGCAAAAGGCATAAGATAAACTTTGATTTAAAAGAATATTATGATACTTTGGATATTTCCCGCAGATTGGTGGAAAGTGAGAATTATAAATTAAGCACTTTGGCAAAAAAATTTAATTTGGCCACGGCTACACATGATGCGCGCGATGATGTGCTGGCAACAGTCGGGCTTTTGGGAGTGTTAGTAGAAAAATTAAAAGAGAACCAGAGAGAACGGATGGAAATATTTTTCTCTGTTTCGAAGAAATTTATTAAGTTGGCCTCGGAGATAAGCATGTGGAATAAAGGGATAGTTAATAAAAGACCGGCTGAAATTTTAAAATATATTTGGGAAAAGTCTGGGCTGCAAAAATATTATAGTGAAAAAGAGGACGGGGACAAAAGATTAAAATCCATAGATATGTTAATGCGGCTTTTTGAGCAAAAAGATGATTTGAGTCGTCCGGGAGATATTGTGCTTCGGGAATTGATAAATTACGCGGCTTTGGTGCGGGACATTAATTTTTTAGGAATTGACAGGGGCAAGATTCCAATCGTTACCGTGCATCAGGTTAAGGGCTTGGAATTTGATTATGTCTTTGTGGTCGGGATGAACGAATTTAAATTTCCTGTTTTCAAGGGCGACTTGGAAGAAGAAAAAAGGCTTTTTTATGTAGCCTTGACCCGGGCCCGCAAAAAAATATTTTTATCATACAGTCGTTTTGATGATTATGGCCGGAATATAACCAAGAGTTCTTTTATTTCCGGGATTAATCAGAATTATATTAAGTTTGATAATTAATTTTTTATTAATTAAGTTTATCTAGGATTTATAGCATGGATTCCGGATATTTTTACTTCATTGTATTCCGTAAAAATTACAGAATAACAGAGGGGAAGATGGGTTTTAATGATTATGGCCGGAATATAACCAAGAGTTCTTTTATTTCCGGGATTAATCAGGAGTATAAAATGTTTGACAGTTAATAATTTTTCTTTTATAATTGCTTTAAATTGAGTATTTTAACAACAAGGGAGGTGGTTATGGATAAAGATTTAGAAAGAAAGATTAAGGAACGGCAACAAGAAGCACTGGATAAACAGATTTTTGCCAAGCTTAAAAAAATCATGAAAGAATTCGGGAATCACACAAGGCCGAGCTATCAAGATAGCGGAGAAATTTTTTATGAAGATTTATGGGTATATCAAAAAAAGGGTTTAAATATTAGTTTGCATCAAGGACATTTTGGTCATTATACTTTAATCATTAAATATCAGGATAAAATTGTATATAAGTGTGAACAATACTGTGACAAACCCGAAGAAATTAATGCTTATGCACCCGGAAAAGTATGGGAAAAAATAATTAATTCTCTTTTTTCCCCATTTAAGAAGGAAGAAGACCAAGAAAAACAAGAAGCAGAAAAAAATTTAAAAGCCAGATTTGGACTTTAAAATTATACATTATAACGGCTATATAAAATAGCCGTTTTTAGTTTTGTGATAATTAATCTTTTTATGGTATAATATTAATTAGTAAAAAGTTTAAAGTTTGCAAAGTCAAAAGTTTGGAATTATTAAATAATAACCATTTTTGGCTTTATAACTTTAAAAATTTTTAATTTGCAAATTTTCTGATTATTGGCGGAAAAATTTGCTGTTTTTTTGTTATGGATCCAATTATTACTCTTAAAAAAGTAAACTTTACTTATAATCCGGGAAAGACTAATGAATATCAGGCTTTGATTAATATTGATTTGGAGGTTTATCCCGAAGAATTTATTATATTTTTTGGTCCTTCTGGCTGCGGCAAATCCACTCTTTTAAATATTTTAGCCGGCCTAGAGGTCCCTGACAATGGGAGTGTTTTTGTGTTTGGACGAGATTTAACCAAAATGAGCAGAAATGATTTTGCCATGTATCATCGTGATAATGTCGGCATGATTTATCAGCAGTATAACCTGATTACCAGCCTGACTGTTTTGGATAATGTGGCTTTGCCGCAGATTTTTATAAATATTCGAAAAGGAAAAAGAAACAAATGGGCCAGAAATCTTCTGGATCGTTTTGGAATACTGGATCATGCCGATAAGATCCCGACCGAGCTATCCGGCGGACAGCAGCAGAGGATCGGAATCGCGCGTTCAATAGTTAATAATCCGCAAATGGTTTTGGCTGATGAGCCTGTGGGAAATCTGGATTCAGTTTCCGCTGAAAATGTTTTGGAAATTCTGGATAATTTAAACAAGAAAGAAAAGAAAACAATCGTAATGGTAACCCATAATCCGGAACATATTCATTATGGCGACCGAATCATTTACATGAAAGACGGAATTATTACCCGTGAGGTTATTAATCGCGATAAGTACAAGAAAAAACTAAAGAAAGAGGCAACAGAAGAAAATCCTATTGCTCAAATATCCAATATGATGCGCTCTTATCGGGGTCTTTCACCGGAGCAGATTAATATTTTGATTATGCCCTATAAAGCTAAAATATTTGCGCATCATTTTATTACTTCAAGGACTTTGGAAGAAACAAGGGTTTTTGAAGAAATAATCCAAAGAAGGATGCTTGGAACTATTTCCGAAGATGAGGTTTATGATATTTTAAAAAGATCTTCGCGGGAAGGCGGGGTAGGATTTAACAAACAAACTGCCGGAAAGATTCTGAGAAGGGTAAATCGTGTTGTGAGAATGGCCTTTTTTGTATATCAAAAAGGAAGACAAAAGAAAGATGAAGCGGGAAAACATGAAAAAATAACCATAGAAGAAAAGGCGCAAAAGATTACGGATTATTTATTAATGACCTGCTATCATGAATATTTTCAACATTTAGATAAAATACAAATTGATAGATTGCGCGGAGCGGTTATGAATCGCTTGAATAGCGATATCCAAAAAATGGAATTTTTCAGCAAGTTAGACACTCCTTTTAATGATGGAGGAGTAGGTTTAAATAGTAAAACAGCCAAAGCTATAACGGAGGAAATGGAATTGATATTAATTTTAGGGTTTGGTATGGTGCAGAGTGATAATAAATTTTCCGGCAATACAGAGTTTTCAGATATAAAACAAAATGCAGAAAAAAATAAACAGCAGACAAACCAAGAATTGACAGATAAGGATAAAATATTGAAAGAAATTTCATCTTCAGATGGAGAATTTTCTCAAATAGCGACCATGGAGAATGATAAAGAAAAGAAAAAAGAAGAAAAAAAAGAAGATGAAGGTTTGAATAACAAGGATATTCAAGGGGGCCTTCAGATTTTAAATAAATTTTTTCCGCACAGTGAATCAGGGTTAAGCGATAAAGAAAAACCGGAAATTTCCTCAAAAGATTTAGAAAAAAAAGAAACAAATGAAACCCATGAAGAGAAACATAAATCCATGGAGGATATAATGCAGGCCCTGCAAGAGCGGGAAGATGAAATGAAGAATAAATAGATTTATTAAATATATCGCATAGCGATTCCATAATTTTGTACTTCGCACTTTTAGCCGGCAAATATTAAATTTATTTTTTGGCTAATCCGTCCAGAGTGGAGCACTTTGCATTTTGTCTATTATGTTAGTTATTGATATTTTAAGATTATCAACAAGAATGTTCAGGACTAATCGTTCCAGAACAATATTGACTATTCTGGGAATTAGCGTAGGGATTGGCGCCATTCTTTTTTTGGTGTCTCTGGGTTATGGCTTGCAGCAATTGATTTTAAACAGAATTACCACCTCTGATGCCCTGCTTAGTTTGGATGTGACTACGGCTGATGTTTCTGGTTTGAGAATGAATAGTGAATCAGAAAAACAAATAAGCGCGATTACCGGAGTTGATAAAACAAGTCCCATGGTTACGTCTCAAGCGCAAATCAGAATTGATGATATTTCCTCAGAGCTTTTAATGAACTTTGTGAATCATGAATTTTTTCTCTTGGATGGTACAGTTTTAAAAAAGGGAAATTTTTATACAGATGAATTTAAAGATAAAAACAAAATCATTATTTCTTCCGCAGCCCTGCAATTGTTTAATTTATCAGAAGAAGATGCTTTTGGAAAAATTGTTAAATTTACTATTTTTGTTTCCGGGGACGAAGAAGCGCAAGAAAAAATAACCAGAAGCTTCGTGGAGCTTGAACAAGAATTTAAGATTATAGGAATTGTAGAAGAAGAAAGTTCCAGCTATGTGTATCTGCCTTTTTCCGTAAGTCAGGATTTGGGAATTGATAATTATAGCAAGATAAAAGTAAAGGCTGACAAAAAAGAGAATTTGGATATTATAAGAGAAAGTATTATTGATAAAGGTTTTATGGTTAGCGCTTTATCGGATATTATTGAACAGGCTAATCAGATTTTTAAAGTAGTGCAAATAGTGCTCGCCTCTTTTGGAATAGTGGCCTTGATTGTTAGCGCCATCGGCATGTTTAACACAATGACTATTGCGCTGCTTGAGCGCACTCAGGAGATTGGTATTATGAAAGCCTTGGGCGCTACCAGTGTTGATATCTGGAATATGTTCTTAGCTGAATCTGTGGTGATTGGATTTTTGGGAGGACTAGGTGGAATTATAATCGGAATCATTGGGGGTGAAATATTTAATTATGGCTTGAATTTCTTGGCGGGAGCGCTCGGCGGAGAAAAAATTGATTTGTTTTATACTCCTCTTTGGTTTGGACTTACAATTATAATATTTTCAACAATTGTCGGCCTCATGACTGGTTTTTATCCGGCTCGCCGTGCCGCCAATATTAATTGTTTAGAAGCGCTTAGATATAAGTAGTTTATATTTTTAGTAAAATTTATGACATTAAATACAAGACAAAAAATAACCAAAGAAGAAGCATATAAAAAATTAAATGAAAATCCCGAATTAAGATATGCTAGAATTTTAGATCCTGTTTCTGGTAAAAAACTATATGGTTTCGGGGCTCGAAAAGCATTGGCCGGGGTTTTGAGCAAGCTTCCGTTTAAAAGACAAAAATTAGAGACTTTGAAAAACAAATGGGGCTTTGAAGACAGAAAGGCTAAAAAAATAGTGAGCGGGTTGGAGGATAGACAAAAATCTGAAACAGAAATAAAATCAGAAGTAAACAAGATAGTAAAAAATTTGGGAAATATCAGTGAAGCGAAAATAAAAGAAATAGAAAGAGATGTAAGAATCGGAACAAAATCCTGGTCAAATATTAAGAATGATATGTCACAGAGATTAAAGGGGGAGCGAGCCAGAAATGTTATTGCTAGTAGATATAGCTACGAACGAGAAGCTTCTAGGGCACAAGGAGAAGAGGCTGTAAAAAAAGCTTTAACCAAAAGCAGTGACAGTGATAATGTAAAAATTGATCACACCAGAATTACCAAAGGGCAAACTTACGGAATTTCAGCTCTTGGTAATAATTTTTCTCAGGATGATTTTTCTGCTCCTCGAGCATCTGTACAATCAGGAAAAGAGGCCCAGGGAGTAGCATCTGGTATTGGGGCAAATAAGAAAGTTGGAATTAATGCGCCTCTAAATAATACAAATCTAAAAGGCAATAAACCAATTGGATTTTGATTAAGTATAAAGGGGATAGTTTTTAGAATTGCTTAATAATTAATAATTTATAATATGTTAATTGATACAATTTTTTTTCTACTAGGTTTTATATTTTTAATCAAGGGTGCCGATTTATTAGTGGATGGATCTTCTTCTATTGCTAAAAAATATGGGATATCAAATTTTGTTATCGGTTTAACCATTGTGGCCTTTGGAACATCTATGCCGGAACTTTTGGTAAGCACCCTTGCTTCTTTTAAAGGCAGTGCCGGTGTTGCTTTGGGAAATATTATTGGTTCTAATATTTCTAATACTTTGTTGATTTTGGGAATTTCAGCTGTAATTCGCCCCTTGCTTGTTAAAAAAAATACCGTAAATAAAGAAATACCCTTTTCGCTTTTAGCTGTTTTGGCTGTTGGTTTTTTGGTAAATGATAAAATTATTGATGGGTTCCAGAGCAGTATACTGACCAGAATTGATGGTTTTGTTTTAATATTATTTTTTGTAATATTTATATATTATACTTTTGGAATCAGTAAGGACGAATCTACTATTTTGGAGAGTATTTCAGAAGAAAAGATTGAAACATATAAATTTTACCACTCTGCCGCATTAATTATGGCTGGGCTTGTGGGCTTGTATTTCGGGGGGGAATGGATTGTGGGCAGCGCAATAAATTTTGCTAAAATTTTTAACATCAGTGAAACTTTGATTGGCTTGACGATTATAGCCGTAGGAACTTCGCTTCCCGAGCTTGCCGCATCGGCAGTGGCGGCTTATCGGGGCAAAACAGATATTGCGGTGGGTAATGTAGTAGGTTCTAATATTTTTAATATTTTATGGGTTTTAGGAATAAGTTCAGTAATTGCCCCCATTCCTTTTTCTACTATTTTGAATGTTGATTTTTTTATTCTATTCGCCGTCACCATATTGCTTCTGTTCTTGATTTTTGTTGGAAAAAGAAATATACTTGGTAGGGTGGAAGGTTCATTTTTAATATTTTTGTATATTATTTATTTAATATTTATCATATTTCGGGGATAAGACAAGGAAAGTATTAAATTTTTTATAAATATATAATAATTTGTTTTAATTAAATACTTTTAATTAGAAAATTCAAATAACAAATTTCAAATAACAAATAAATCCGAAATAACAAATTCGAAATTCAAAACATTTAATTTAAATTATTATTTAATCATAAAAGTTTTAAATTTATTATTTTGAGTTTGAAATTTATTTGTAATTTAATTCTTGTGATTTGATATTTTTTTATTTTAATTTTATTATGAAAACAAAAAATAAAATTTATATTATTTTTTTAGGAGCACCTGGTTCAGGTAAGGGTACTCAGGCTGATATGCTTGGGGAATATTTAAATATTCCGGTCATATCTCCGGGGGAGCTTTTGCGACATGAAATTGAAACAAAGAGCCTTTTGGGCAGATCAATAAAGAAAAAATTATCAAAAGGGCAATTGGTGGCTAATGATATTGTGGAAAAAATAATTGACAAAAGAATATCAAAAAAAGATACACAAAATGGTTTTATTTTGGACGGATATCCAAGACGCTTAAAGCAGGCATCTTTGCTTAAAGATCGGTTGAAAAAAATAACTTCCCAGAATAGCGTTTTGGTTATTGATATTATTATCAGAGACAAAGTGATAAAAGAAAGGGTTACCGGCAGGAGAGTTTGTGATTGCGGAGCTACTTATCACTTAGTAAACAATCCACCTAAAAAGAAAGATGTTTGTGATTTGTGCGGTTTAAAATTGTACCAAAGAGATGATGATAAACATAATGTTATTGCCGACAGACTGAAGCATTTTCATGCCAGAGTAAGAAAAATAAATAAATATTTAGAAAAATATTATAAGATAGTAAAAATTAACGGAGAATTAAGTATAAAGGATACTAAGAATGAGATTATTAAGATAGTGAAGAATGAGATTGAATAACCTATTACCCTCTTTGCTTATGAGAAAATATATAAAAAAAGTATATGAAATTAAACAAGATGATAAAAACCAAAGAAGAGATAAAATTAATTCGCGAAGGAGGGGTTATTTTAGCTGAGATAATGAAAAAAATCTCTGTTATGATTTATCCGGGAATGAATACTGGAGAACTGGAAAAGAAGGCTAATAAAATAATGCAAGCTATTGGTGCACGGCCTGCTTTCAAAAACTTTGTGATGCCCAATGGTGAAAAATTCCCTACGGCGCTTTGCACTTCTATTAACCATGAAATCGTTCATGCTCCCGCTATTCCTTCTCGTATTTTAGAGTCAGGTGATATTGTGGGTATTGATGTAGGAATGGAGTATCCTTATAATGCTACAAGAAATCCGCGCAATAAATATTCTCGCGGAGGGGGGTATTATACGGATATGGCCCAGACATTTTTAGTGGGAGATGTAAAGCCTGAAATTAAAAAATTAGTAGAAGTAACAGAACAATCATTGTATTTAGGATTAGAACAAGTAAAACCGGGAAACACGCTTAATGATATCGGCAAGGCTATTCAGGGATATGTAGAAAAAAATGGTTTTTCAGTAGTGCGTGAATTAGTGGGTCATGGAGTGGGATATGCAGTGCATGAAGCGCCACAAGTACCGCATTATGCGATTACCAATAAAAGTATTAAGAATATAATTTTAGAACCAGGAATGGTTTTAGCAATTGAACCGATGGTTAATGTGGGTTCATGGAAAATTAAAGAGGCGGTTGATGGCTTTACTTTTGAGACAGAGGATGACAGCTTAAGCGCTCACTTTGAGCATACTATAGCTGTAACCGAGAAGGGTTGTGAAATTATTACTAAATTTCAATCCGGGCAAAAAAATAAAGAAAAATACTTAGGAATCGATTGGGGGGAGAAGCGAATAGGACTTGCTATTGGCGAACGAGGATCAAATATGGCAATTCCTTTTGATGTGGTTGGTGATATAAACAGCCTAATGAAAGTAATTAAGAATGAAAATATTAATCGGTTAATAATTGGAAATCCGATTAAAATGTCCGGAGAAAAAAATACTACCAAAGAATTTGAAATTTTTATAAAAAAATTAAAAAGTATTTTAGATATCCCGATGGAGTTTGTAGATGAAAGATTAACCAGCAAGGAAGCCGATGCTTTGATTGGTGACAAGAGAACAAAAGCGCCTCGTGATTCAATTGCCGCCATGCTGATTCTGCAGCAGTATTTGGACCGAATAAGTTAATTGTTGGATGTTAAATGTTATGGAAGAAACATATATTACCAAGATAATTGTATTGAATCGCTGGATACACAGAGAGCATGACAGTAAAATTTTAGCTTTTAGTCCTGAACTAGGCAAGATTGATTTAGTGGTTCGGGGCGCGCAAAAAAACACCTCTAAATTATCCGCGCATATTGAACCGATGAATTTGGGCAAAGTAATGATTGTGCGTGGTAGAAATTGTGATTATTTAGGCGGTATTGATAATGAGCGTAATTTCCGCAATATTAAGACTGATTTTGATAAGATAAGATTTTCATCTCAAGCGCTTAAAACTGTAGAAAAGTATACTTTCAGAAGCGATACTAATGATTCTTATGAAATCTTTTCTTTATTGGCAGAATTTTTAAATTTTTTAAATGATTTTAATAAAAGCATAAATGACTATTTGTTGTTTTATGCTTTTTTTAAATTAAAATTTTTGGCTATTATCGGTTTTTTGCCAGAGATGTATAAATGCACGAAATGCGGCCGAAAAATTATTCCCGGCATGAATTATTTTAGTTTTGCCAGTGGCGGAGTGGTCTGCATTAATTGTGATAATGTCGGCAGCAAAAAATTGACAATTAGTGATTCCTGTGTTAAAGTAATAAGATTTTCATTGTATAATGACTTTGTTGATATTCAAAAACTGAATATGGCGGAAGAGCAGAAAAAAGAATTAATTCGCATAGTGCAACTATTGTATCAGTATAATTTTAAATAATATAACCAGAAGTTCATTTACAAATAAATAATAAGGAAACAAATCATGATTAAAGCGTATTGGATATTTAATAGAAGTGTGCAAATGTCTATTCCTAAGATGATTATTCAGGCCTGCCACGGAACGGATTTGATTCACGAACACAGGCATTTGATCCGTGATTACAGGAATTGGTCTTGTAAACATAGAAGAAAAATATTTTTAATAGCGCAAAATGATGAGATTTTTAATAAAATAATCGATAAATTAAAAGAAAAGGAAATCATATTTTTTAAAATTTTTGACATGGGTTTTACTGAATTTTTTCAAATGACCTGTACCGGAATAGTTATTGCTCCGATAGACGAGGAAAAAATTCCCGGAATCGTGAAGCATTTGCCTACAATTAAAGATAGGGATTTTATATAAAAAAAATAAAAAGGAGAACGCGATGAGGATTAATTTTTATCGGAATTATCATGATTATCTTGATGATCATTTTATGGAAAATCCGAATTATTTTTTATGGGAAAAATGCTTTACTTATCGGATGAAGAATTTAATCATCAATATTGGTGATAAATTTTTGGAAATTTTTTTATTTCCCCTGTTTATTTTGTGGTGGTTTTTTGCCGGACCGGTATATTGTGTCATGTGTTTTTTTGAAAAAAGCGAATATGAAAAAATATTGCAAAGAAATAAAGAAATATTTCTGTATAGCGTATTTTTCAGGATTTATGAAGAAAAGCAAGTGAGTTTTTTACAGGCTATTGGCATGTGGGGCGCTGATTATGTTGATATTGAAGATTTTAAAGAGGGGGAAAGTTTTTTTGAAATGTTACAACTGGATGATATTGTTATGAATTTTTTAAAAAATATAGGCATCAAAGAATGTTCAATATTATTTGAAAGTGGTAAAATTTATCTGTTTGCCAACGAACAACAAGTAGAATATCTCCAGGAAGCTCTTCGTGAATTTGATGTAGAAGTTTACGGTGATGAAAATGCGGAACGGATTTATGCCTGAAAAACTGCATGAAGCGGAAAATAAAATCGTTTTGGACAAAGAGGTGATCCGCCGGGATATTGAAAACGCTTTTTGTAACGACCCGGAAATAAAAGGCTTGTTTACCGAAAAAGATATTGATAAAATGCTTGAGCATTTTGAGTCGTATTTTTTAAAAAAAGAGGTGATTGATGTTTGAGAAATTGGATGAAAAAACCGGAGAGATTCTTTTTTAGCCCAGTGATGAGTTGATCAATATTTTAGAGGAATACACATTCTGAACTTCTTTGATCCTGATTGGCCGCTGACAGAAAAGGATCTGCGGAAACAAATGGAAGAAGCGTATGAAGACGAGAAAGATATTAATATTGATGAAGTAATCTTCGAATTTAGATAATATATTTAGATGATAGGCAGGCAGATTTAAAATAGGGAGGTAGTTTTGGATAATATTAAATTAGAGAGATTGTATGCCAGAATTTCTGATTCGGGCATTTCTGAACAAACCAAGCAGGAAATGGTGGATCAGTTGACCCCGGAAGAAAAAACAGAAATGTGTCTTTTTATCATTGAACAAATGGAAAAAGATATTAAATAATTATTTTTTAATTAATTTAACAAAACCAGCAAAAGGCTGGTTTTTTAAGTTAAAGAGATGTTGAGCAAAATAGCGGAATCCTGCCCTCCGAAGCCTTTGCCGTAGGAGGGTTGACTATTTTTATTATTTTTATTAATATTTAAATTAACAGCCGACAAATTCCCTTGATTCCAGATGTGACACTGGAGGAGGAATACAATAGAATATCAAAAGAGGTTTTATTTAAATAACCAAATAAAACAAGCGGGGTGGCACCGCGGAATACGGAAATTATTTAGTAATTTCCAGAATTCGTCCCTGAGTATTATGAAATATTTTTATATTTATAATACCCGGAGACGAATTTTTTTATTATTTCTTTTTCGTGTCATTCTGAACTTGATTCAGAATCCATGACGTTTTGATCCAGTATTACTTGGTGTATCCTGAATCAAGTTCAGGATAACGGAGGAGAATATTTATTAATAAAATATTGTAATTAAATTATGTTAATATGCTAAAATATTAACATGTTAAAATGATATATACTATGTATAAAACACACAATTGCGGTGAATTAAATAAATCACAAATTGAACAGAAGGTTGCTTTAGCCGGCTGGGTGCACAGAAGACGCGATCATGGTGGCATTATTTTTGTTGATCTTCGCGATTCTCATGGATTAACACAAATTAAGTTTGATCCGGAGATAAACAAAGAAGCGCACGCACAAGCGGAAAGTTTGCGTAGTGAATGGGTTATTTCCGTAAAAGGTAAAGTTATCGGTCGTCCCAATGATATGATTAATTCTAAAATGAAAACCGGAGAAATAGAAATGCAAGTAGAAGAATTAATTATTTTAAATAAGTCTAAGACCCCTCCTTTTGAATTGGATGAAGAGAAGGTGGGTGTTGCGAATGAAGCTTTACGTTTAAAATATCGGTATATTGATCTCAGGCGCGAAAAAATTCAAACCATGCTTAAGACTAAAGATTTATTTATTCGTTATATCCGAAAATATTTTCAAGATAAAGATTTTACTGAAATTCAAACACCGATTCTGGCTAATTCTTCTCCGGAGGGGGCAAGGGATTTTTTGGTTCCATCTCGGCTTTATCCCGGTAAATTTTTTGCTCTGCCGCAAGCCCCCCAGCAGTTCAAACAACTTTTAATGGTCGGCGGAATAGATAAATATTTTCAGATTGCGCCATGCTTTCGCGATGAAGATACCAGAATTGATCGGCATTATGGAGAATTTTATCAGCTGGATATGGAAATGAGTTTTGTGGAGCAGGACGATATTTTTAATATCATGGAACCATTGATGATAAATTTAACAAAAATATTCAGTAGTAAAGAAATTGTCGGCTTGAATGATGGTGGTAGATTCAAACAGATTTCTTGGAGAGATGCTATGAATAGATATGGCAGCGATAAACCAGATCTCAGATTTGATATGGAGATTAAAAATATTACAGAAATTGTAAAAGACTGCGAATTTAAGGTATTTGCCGATATGGCCGCCAAAGAAGGGCATGTAGTTCATGCTTTGAAGGTGGAAGGAGCGGGGAATTTTACCAGAAAGGAAATAGATGATCTGGAGGTTTTAGCAAAAAATAAAGGAGCAAAAGGACTTGCTTATATTCAGGTTAAAGGAGATAAATTACAATCCCCAATCGTCAAATTTTTAGGAGAAGATTTAGCAAAAAGAATAGTGGAAAAATTGGAAGCTAAAACAGGGGATGTGATATTTTTTGGGGCAGGCGCATGGCGGGAAGTATGTGAAATATTGGGGGTAGTGAGAAATGAGTGTGGCGCCAGATTAGGACTCAAAGATAACACTAAAGCTGCCTGGGCTTGGGTGGTTGATTTTCCAATGTATGAATATTCAGAAATAGAAGAAGGACGAATTGATTTTGGGCATAATCCATTTTCCATGCCCCAGGGAGGACTTAAGGCCCTGCAAGAAAAAAATCCTTTTGAGATTTTAGCGTGGCAATTTGATTTAGTGATAAATGGTTTTGAAGCATCAAGTGGCGCAATTCGTAATCATGATCCGGAGATTATGTATAAAGCCTTTGAGGTTGCCGGTTACGAAAAGCGTGAAGTGGATAGTCGTTTCGGCGCCATGGTTAATGCTTTTAAATATGGTGCGCCGCCACACGGAGGTAATGCTCCCGGAATTGATCGGATTCTAATGGTTTTAAATGATTGGGAATCTATCCGAGATATTTATGCTTTTCCTAAAGACGGACAGGGAAGAGATTTGATGATGGATTCACCGAGTGAGGTAAATGAGAAGCAGTTAAAAGAATTGAATATAAAATTAAGGTAAACAACATTGTCATTTTGAGTATAGGCGAAGAATTTAGGAATTTTTTATTATTATCAACGAGATTTTTAATTTTATTCAGAATGACACCATATTATATATTTGCATGTCCCCGCATCCGCCAGCTGGCGGAGTAGTGCTGGCTAGCGAAGCGAACAATAGTTTGTTCTTTATAATTTTATATTGTGTGATTGGGAGGTGGGGATGTCTATTAATAAAATATCCCACAATAATTTTATTTGGAAAACCATCAAGCTCTTTTTTTGGTGATTATTATTAGTTTATTAACCGATAAAATATCAGCTAAGGAGAAAAAAGTGTTAAACAATGATATTTGGGAAAAAGAAAAAAGGGGCGAACCTTTTTATTTGGTAGTACAGAAAGAAATTGGTATTAAGCCTCAGAATAATTATAAGAAATATTCTCAAAAAAGACAGGATATTATAAAAAATGCTTTAAATTATCTGGGATTGCCCTATGACTCAGGAGAAAGCCAGCAAAATTTAAGCATCAAGGATGAAGATGGGGATTATCTTTTGAAAGATAATAATACAGGTAAGGTTTATAAGATTAAATTGCCAGATGGAAAAAGACCATTAGTTTGTACTGATTTAGTAGTACAAGCCCTAGAGGATGCGGGATATAAAATATTCCTTGAAGGCTTTGATAAAAGAAGAATTAAGACAGTTTTAAAAGAATATTTTAGGAAGAACAAAAATGATTTCTATATTATTAAATTGGAATTTTTTGGTTATAATGATATAGATTTTTTTCCAAAGGTGTTACCGGGGGATATTATTGTTACCATGCACAACAAAGAGAAAAGCGGGTGGACAGGTTGGCATACGGGAATTGTAGAGTCTGTGAATAAAAATGGTTTTCCTGAAACGGTTATTAACTCCAAAGGACATGCTGGTGTTATTGTTACACGAGCTTTGAGTGCTGGCAGTTACACAGATCATAATTACGGGAAGATAAGATATGATGGATTTTTTTTAGAAGGAGATATGGTGTGGATAGTGAGGATTAGGGAATAAAACAAGGGTCGGATTTTTGATTAAAAAATCCGACCCATAAAATCTTATTTCCCATTTTGTTATCCTAGGGGCTTAGAACAAAGTGGAAAGAACCCGGGATCCACTCGTAATTAAATGAAAAGCGGTAATTTTAATAATAAGGTATTAATAAAAAAAGAACAGTAAAAATAAATTATTAAATTACATATAAAATTTTAATTCACATGTTCCCGATAGTTATCGGGATTCGTGAAATAAATAACATATGAAAACTATTATAAAAGAAATATACAAGAATACGGATAAATATTTGGGTCAAGATATCAAGATTGAAGCTTGGGTGCGCACTATTCGTTCTTCCAATGTTTTTGGATTTATTGAATTAAATGACGGAACTTTTTTCAAGGGGATTCAAGTTGTTTTTGAAAGGGATTTGAATAATTTTGAAGAAATAATTAAAACCACTATTGGGTCAGCTTTGGAGATTGAGGGCAGATTGGTAGAATCACAAGGAGGCGGACAAGCTTTTGAAATAAAAGCTTTCAAGATAAACATAATTAGCATGGCTGATAGTGATTATCCTTTGCAGAAAAAAAGACATAGTTTTGAGTTTTTGCGAACCATTGCACATCTCAGGGGAAGATCTAATACATTTTCAGCTGTCTTTAGATTGCGTTCCAAATTGAGCCACGCTATCCATACCTTTTTTCAGGAAAGAGATTTTGTGTATCTGCATTCGCCGATTATCACGACCAGCGATTGCGAAGGAGCCGGAGAAATGTTTCATATTACTACCCTAGATATGAAAAATCCGCCGAAAACCGAAAATGGGGAAATAGATTATAAAAAAGATTTTTTCGGCAAAGAAGCCTCGCTTACGGTTTCCGGACAGCTGAATACTGAAACCTTCGCGCATGCCTTTAAAAACACCTATACTTTCGGACCTACTTTCAGGGCGGAGAATTCCAACACTACGAGGCATGCTTCCGAATTTTGGATGCTAGAGCCGGAAATAGCTTTTGCTGATTTGAAAGATAATATGAAATTGGGAGAAGATATGATGAAATATTTAATTAATTATGTGCTTGAAAATTGCAGGGAAGAGATGGATTTTTTTAATAAATTCATTGACACTACATTATTAGAAAGGTTGAATAAGCTGAAAGATGCGGAATTTAAACATATGACCTATGCGGAAGTTATTGAAATACTGGAAAAAAGCGGTAAAAAATTCGAATACCCGGTTGAGTGGGGCATTGACTTGCAAACCGAGCATGAAAGATATATTACCGACGAAGTGGTCAAGGGCCCTGTTTTTGTAACCGATTATCCCAAAGACATTAAAGCTTTTTATATGCGCATGAATGATGACGGTAAAACTGTAGCGGCTATGGATTTGCTGGTTCCGGGAATTGGCGAAATAATCGGAGGAAGCCAAAGAGAAGAAAGGCTGGATGTCCTGAAAAAAAGAATATCCGAATGCGGTTTAAATGAAAAAGATTATTGGTGGTATATGGATTTGCGCCGTTATGGGGGTGTGAAGCATGCCGGATTCGGGCTTGGCTTTGAAAGATTGATTATGTATCTGACCGGCATGGAAAATATCCGCGACGTGATACCTTTTCCCAGGGTGCCGAAAAATGCTGATTTTTAATTTTTTATTAAATATGTTAATATATAAGCATATAAACCATAGATAATTATTGATTTATGCTTAATCTTGAAAACAATAATATTAAAATTTTATTAATCGAAGATGATAATTTTTTGCGTAGAATATATGTTGAAAGATTTAGTGCAGAAGGCTTTATGGTTTTAGATGCTGATAACGGAAAAGCGGGACTTCAAAAAGCTTTTGATGAAATTCCGAATATTATCTTATTGGATTTAATGCTTCCCGATATGACTGGTTTAAAGATATTAGAAGAATTAAAAGCAGAAAAAAGAACAAAGAATGTTCCAGTTATCATGTTATCTAATATTAATGTAGATGATAAGATTAAAAAGGCTATGGATTTGGGTGCGAAAGATTATTTAATCAAAATTCACATGACTCCCTCGGAAGTAGTAGATAAAGTAAGGGAATATATTTAAAAATTAACCCAAAATTTAAAACTCAAAATTTAAAATTATAACTAAAAATTAAATTAATTATTAGTTTTGATTTTTACACTTTGCGTTTTGAACTATAAAATTTATGCCTATTAGCGTCAACAAAGAAACTTGCATCGGATGTGGAACATGTGTTTCTCTTTGTCCAAGCGGTTTTAAACTTAATGATGATGGAAAGTCAGAACCAATTACTCAGGAAAATCTGGAGTGTGCCAAACAAGCAGAGGACAGCTGTCCGGTAAAAGCTATTATAGTAAGCTAGGTTTGGTAGCAAGCAGTAAGTAATAGGTAACAAGTAGTATTTTAAAAATAATCCTGATAAAATCGGGATTGTTTTTTTTATTTTCTCGTGTTAATATTTTTGTGTTACCTGCTATATGACTATCAAAGATATAAAAAAATTAAATATTCCAAATAAATCCGGCTGTTATCAGTTTTTCGACAAAGATAAAAAAATTATTTATGTCGGCAAAGCTGTTAATTTGCGCAATCGGATTGTTTCTTATTGGCAAAAAGGAACCGCGCATACTTCTGCTAAATATGCGATGCTTAAAAAGATTTATAAAATAAGATGGATTGAGACTGATAGCGAAATAGAAGCTTTGCTTCTGGAGGCGAATTTAATCAAGAAGCATCAGCCTCAATTCAACATTGTAATGCGCGACGATAAGCGTCATGTTTATATCAAGGTTTCTACGGAAGAGAAATGGCCAAGAGTTTTTATGGTTCGTAATTTAGAAAAAAGCGGTAAATATTTCGGACCTTTTGTCAGCACTGAAGCGGTAATAGAAACTCTGAAAGTGATAAGAAAAATATGGCCCTATCGATCTTGTGTTCATTTACCGGAAAAGGTTTGTTTGTATTATCGTATCGGCAGGTGCCAAGGAATGTGTGAAGATAAAATAAGCGAAAATGATTATCAAAAAATAATTAAGCAGATTATTTTATTTTTAGAAGGTAAGAAACAAAAAGTAATCAAAGAAATGGAAAAAGAAATAAAAAGTGTAGAGACGCACGGCGGTGCGTCTTTGGTGAATGACGCAAGAATCTTGAAATATCAATTAATAAATTTAAACAAAGTATTAGCACATGCCAATATTTTGAGTTTGACGGATAAATATGCGGCAGATGTAGTAGAACTGGCAAAGGTTTTGGGTCTGGCTAAGATACCGGAAAGGATAGAGGGGTATGATATTTCCAATATTTTCGGGAATCAGGCTGTCGGTTCAATGGTAGTATTTGCCGGCGGAGAGCCAAGCAAAAAAGATTATAGAAAATTTAAAATAAAGATCGGACAGGGTAAAGCTTCTGATACGGGGATGTTAAGGGAAGTTTTAGAAAGAAGATTAAAGCGTTCCGACGCTAATGTCATTCTGAATGAAGCGGAGCGCAATGAAGAATCCCACAGTAGCAAGGGTGGCGAGATTCTTCGCTACGCTCAGAATGACAAAAATTTATGGCCGGATCCAGATTTAATTATTATTGACGGTGGTAAGGGACAATTAAATACAGTATTAAGTATATTTAAAAAAAATAAAATAGACACCCCTGTTTTAGCGGTTTCCAAAGGGGCAGGTCTCAGGAGCGCAATGGCTCCGGATAAGATATTTTTTCCGGGAGAAAAAAAACCCTTAGAACTTCCTTTGTCTTCTCCGGCTTTGCATATAATAAAAAGAGTACGCGATGAAGCGCATAGATTTGCCGTTAAATATCACAGGGAGTTGAAGAGGAAGAATATGTTGAGATGAAGATTAATTATCTTACTGATATTAAATAAATAAGTTAATATTTAATTTAATTAAAGTTTTTTTAATAAAATAAGGAGGAAAAATATCATAGGTGATGCGTATAGTGAACCAAGGAGTAGTTATAACCATGTTTTTAATTAATGTGTTTTTATGTTTGGAAAAATATTTATTAAAGCAATTTAGAAATATCATAATTTGGAAAAATATTTTTATTTTTATGATTTTTGATGATAAAATAAATATATATATTTATTTAAAAAATATTGTTATATGAGTATTAATTCAAGATTTATTTTATTATTTTGATCATTATTGTTTCTTTGATATGTATCGGATATTTTAGTTTATTAAATATTAATAAAATTCATAATAGTTTTGATTCTGTGAATAAAGAAACAATGCCTATTATTGATTCTTTGAAGGATATGAAGATCGGAGTATTAAGAGTTTTGTCTTCTACAATGGAATTTGGTCTAATAAATTGTGAAAATCAGAATAAATTTAGTAATAAAGGAGAAATTGAAGAAGTTGAGGAGAATTTAATCACAAATGGTAAGATTTTGTTTTAAATGCTTTAGATGATTATGACCATTTAGTACAGAGTTTTTTTCCCAATAGAAGTAATTTAAAGAATAATATTAAAAGTAAATGGGAAGAATTTATTGATATTTCAGATAAAATAGTAAAAAATAAAAAAGAAGGAGTTTCCGGAACAGGGATATTGGAATTAAAAGAAGAGTTTGAAGAAGCAGAAGAAGAACTTTTGGGGGTTATAGATGAATCTTTGGCAGTAGAAATAAGTGAAATTGATCAAAGAGAATCTTTTGTTAATGTTACTGTCTTTAAATCTATAAGAATTATTTTTGTAATTATTTTTTTCTTTATCCTTTTATTATTATTGGTGGGATTTTTACTTTCTAGATCAATATTGATTCCTTTGAAAAAAATAGAGGATGTTTCAGTTGAGGTTAGTAAGGGTAATTTTGATCTAAAGTCTAATATTGATTCTGATGATGAATTTGGTCATTTGTCTTTTATATTTGATTCTATGCTTGATGATATAAAAAAGAAATTTGAGCTAGAAAAGTATTCAAAAAAGTTAGAGGAAAAAGTAAAAGAAAGGACAAAAGAACTAGATGAAAAGAATAAAGAGTTAGAGAGAACTTTGGAAGATTTTTATACTTTACGTATTACTATGCAGGAGAAGTTAGAGTTAGATGACATAAAAAAAGAAAATGAAGTTATTAAAAAAAGTTAAATAAAGTTAAGAAGATTAATAGTTAGATTATATTTTCATAGTCTTTGCTTTTTATAGAACGCGGCACAATGCCGTGTTTTTTGTTGTAGGCCTCTTGTTTTTTTCTTCTTTTTTTAGTCTCGTTAATCGCGTAGCGCATGGCCGGAGTTATTTTGTCGCCATACATGATTACTTTGCCGTTTTTATGGCGCGCTGCGCGGCCAATTGTTTGGATGAGAGATGTTTCGTTTCTCAGAAAACCACCGATATCCGCATCTAATATAGCAACAAGGGATACTTCCGGTAGATCAAGTCCTTCGCGCAGAAGATTGATGCCGACTAGTACATCGTATTTTCCTGTTTGTAAATCTTTTAATATATCCACTCTTTCCAGAGTGTTTATCTCAGAATGCAGGTATTCTACTTTAATTCCTTCTTCTTTTAGAAATTCACTCAATTCTTCCGCCATTCTTTTGGTTAGAGTGGTAACCAAAACTCTTTCTCCGGCGTGAGTTCTTTTTTCAATTTCTTTTATTAAATCCTGTATTTGTCCTTCATTCTTTCGTACTTCTATTTCCGGATCAAGAAGTCCTGTAGGGCGGATGATCTGTTCTACTATTTGACTGGAATTATGTATTTCAAATTCTCGCGGAGTAGCCCCTACATAGATTACCTGGTTTATTTTTTTATAGAATTCATCAAAATTCAAAGGACGGTTATCGCGGGCGCTGGGCAAGCGAAAACCAAAATCAATCAAGGTTTGCTTGCGGGACTGGTCTCCGGCGTACATAGCGCCGATTTGCGGAATTGTAACATGGGATTCATCGATAAAAAGTAGAAAATCTTTTGGGAAAAAGTCAATTAAAACTGCCGGAGGGCTTCCCGCTTCACGGTCAGAAAGATGGCGAGAGTAGTTTTCAATGCCGTTGCAGTATCCAACCTCTTCCATCATTTCCAAGTCATAGTTGGTTTTACTCTCCAGGCGATGCGCCTCAAACTCTTTTCCCTGTTTGTAAAGGTCCTTTAATCTTTTCCCGAGTTCTGCACGGATTGATTCCAATGCTTTTTTTATTCTGTCTTCCGGAGTCATAAAGTGTTTAGCTGGCAAGATATTTACTGTTTCCAACAACTGAAAATTGGCATTTTTTAGATCAGTAGTCCATATTGGTTTTTTACCGTCGGGCTTTACCGTAATTATTTTTATGGAATCAATTGTATCACCTAATAATTCCATGCGGATTACAGCTTCGCCGGTTGCCAGATGTATATCTATATTACCGCCTTTTACTCGAAATTGTCCGCGATAAAAAGCAGTATCGTTTCTTTCATATTGGATTTTTACCAGCCGCATTAAAAGCTCGTTGCGTTTAATATTCTCACCTTTTTTAAAATTGACGCCAAGAGCCTCATAATCTTTTTTTTCGCCTAGTCCATAAATACAGGAGACGCTGGCGACAATAATTACATCATTTCTGTTTATTAAAGACTGGGTAGAAGCATGGCGCAGACGATCAATCTCTTCGTTAATGGTCGCTTCTTTTTCAATATAGGTGTCGGTTTGCGGAATATAGGCTTCGGGTTGGTAGTAGTCATAATAGGAGACAAAGTAATGCACGGCATTATCAGGGAAAAATTGGCGGAATTCATTATAGAGCTGTGCAGCCAAAGTTTTATTATGAGAAATGATTAGGGTGGGGCGTTGTACCTTTTCGATAATTTTGGCCATAGTAAAAGTTTTACCGGACCCGGTAATCCCTAAAAGGGTTTGGTCGTGGTAGCCTTTTTTGAGTCCTGAGACGAGTTTCTGGATAGCTTGAGGTTGATCTCCGGTCGGTTCAAATTTACTTTTTAGTATAAATTTATTCATAACGCGCTAATTGTAGCAGAAAAAATGAAATTTTACAATACAAAAAAATAGTTTGACAATATTTTTTGACAAATATCTTATACTTATGTAGATTCTAGGAGAGAAGTTCTTTGACAAACACTGTTTGTGCGGTGTTTTTATGTTCATGTTTTTTTGGCGTTTTTAAATTTTAAATGGAGGAAGGAAAATGAAAGAGATACTAAAAAAATTGGAAAATGAACCGGAGTTTGCTCAGGCCGTAAGAGAGGTTTTAGAATCTATCCAGCCGGTGATTGATCGAGACCCGGAGTGCAAGCATTTAAAAATTATCGAAAGAATTATAGAACCGGAAAGAGTAATTATATTTCGCGTAACATGGGTTGATGATCAAGGAAATGTCCAGATTAATCGTGGGTTTAGGATTCAGATGAATAGTGCTATCGGGCCATATAAAGGAGGCCTCAGGTTCCATCCCAGTGTGAATCTTTCTATTTTGAAGTTTTTGGCTTTTGAGCAGGTATTCAAGAATGCGCTTACTACACTTCCACTAGGTGGAGGAAAAGGGGGATCTGATTTTAATCCCAAGGGTAAGTCTGACGGCGAAGTAATGCGTTTTTGTCAGGCATTTATGTCTGAGCTTTTCAGGCACATTGGACCCAATACAGATGTTCCGGCCGGAGATATCGGCGTTGGCGGTCGGGAGATTGGTTATCTCTTCGGGATGTACAAAAAACTTCGCAATGAATTTTCCGGTGTGTTGACCGGTAAAGCCTTGAATTGGGGCGGATCTTTAATTCGTCCGGAAGCTACCGGTTATGGTTGTATCTATTTTGCAGAAGAAATGCTCAAAACCAGAAAGAAATCCATAAAAGGTAAAACCTGTCTGATTTCCGGTTCCGGCAATGTGGCCTTTTTTGCTGCGGAAAAAATTATTGAACTTGGTGGAAAAGTTGTTACTTTTTCCGATTCTTCCGGTTATGTTTATGACGGAGATGGATTTACCAAGGAAAAGTTGGAATTTGTTAAAAATTTGAAATTCGTAAGAAGGGGTAGAATATCCGAATATGCAGAAAAATATGGCGTGAAATATACGCCGGTTGATCCGTCTTTGGGTTATAATCCTCTTTGGAATGAAAAAGCTGATTGCGCTTTTCCATGCGCTACCCAAAATGAGATTAATGCCAAGGATGCTGCCAATTTGATAAAGAACGGAGTATTTCTGGTGGCGGAAGGCGCAAATATGCCGACAGTTCCGGAGGGAATTGAAATTTTTCTGGAAAATAAAATTCTTTATGGTCCCGGAAAAGCTGCCAATGCCGGCGGCGTAGCTGTATCGGGGTTGGAAATGACCCAGAACAGTATGCGGCTTAATTGGAGTCGTGAGCAGGTAGATAAAGAATTACAGCGTATAATGAGAGATATTCATACGGCTTGCATTAATGCTGCCAAAGAATACGGCACCCCGGGTAACTATGTGAACGGCGCCAATATTGCCGGTTTTAAAAAAGTTGCAGATGCCATGAAAGATCAAGGTATTATTTAAGTGAAAAATAAAAAGGATGCAAAATGCATCCTTTTTTAATAAACTAAATTCTACCTTGGAAAAGGGAGTACCCATTAGGGGGAGGGATGTAAAAAGAGTGAAGAGCAGAATAAACTTTAAATTTTATTGTCACGAACACCATCCCCCACCCCTTCTAAGTACCTCCTTTTTAAGGGGGATTTTTTTATATTAAATTTTTGACAAAAAGCTTTGATTAGGCTAGAATAACCTTATATTTACTATTGATTTTTAATTATATGCAAGAAAAAAATAAACAAAATAAACCGGTTTGGAAGAGTCCTTTTCCGGAAATGGAACAGGATGTTAATGATTTTTGGAAGAAAAATAGAATATTTGAACAAAGTGTGGAACGTGACCCCAAAAAAGGGGATTATGTTTTTTATGACGGGCCTCCTTTTGCGACCGGTACTCCGCACTATGGACATATTGTGGCCAGTATTATGAAAGATGCAGTGCCGAGATATTGGACTATGCAGGGCTACCGAGTGGAACGTAAATGGGGTTGGGATTGTCATGGACTTCCTATTGAGAATATTGTAGAAAAAGAGCTTGGTTCTAGAAGTAAAAAAGATATAGAAGATGTGGGTGTGGCTAAATTTAATGAAATGTGCCGATCCAAGGTTTTGACTTATGTTGATGATTGGAAAAAAGTGGTAAATAAGCTGGGCCGCTGGGTGGATATGGAGAATGATTACAAGACTATGGATAAAAATTTTATGGAATCTGTTTGGTACGTATTTAAAGAACTTTGGGATAAGGGGTTGATTTATAAAGGATATCGTTCCATGCATATTTGTCCGCGCTGTGAAACCACTCTTTCACAATCTGAGGTTACAGAGGGTTATCAAGACATTAAGGATTTATCGGCGATAGCTAAGTTTGAGTTGGTAGATGAATCGAGAACCTATGTACTCGCTTGGACTACCACTCCTTGGACTTTGATTGGAAATGTTGCTTTGGCTATTGGACGAGATATTAATTATATAATTTTAGAAGCAACAGATGATTTTGAAAAACTTAAAAAAGGAGAAAAAATGATTTTTGCACATGAAGACCCAATAATGATAAATGTATTAAGGGATAAAGATTATCTTGAGGAAAATGAAACAGAATTATCTAGAAAAGAAATATTTACGAGTCAACCAAAATTTATTATTTCTAAGGGAGGAAGATATAAAGTTATTAAGGTAATTAAAGGTAAAGAATTAATTGGTAAGAAATATAAACCTTTATTTAATTATTATGCTGAAGATGAGAATTTGAAACATCGGGAAAATGGTTGGCAGATATTGGCCGGAGATTTTGTAACTACCGAAGAGGGGACTGGAGTGGTGCATATTGCGCCGGCTTTTGGTGAAGATGATTTGAAATTAGGAGAAAAATATAATTTGCCGTTCGTTCAGCATGTTGGTATGGATGGTAATTTTAAAGATGAGGTAGTGGATTTTAGGGGGCTAAATGTAAAGCCCAGGGGTAATCACATGGCAACCGACATTGAAATTATTAAATACTTAGCGCATAATAATTTACTTTTTGAAAAGGAAAAATATGAGCATAGTTATCCGCATTGCTGGCGCTGCGATTCTCCGCTACTCAATTATGCTACTAGTTCCTGGTTTGTGAATGTTGAAAAGATTAAGGAACAAATGCTGGAAACTGCTAAGGATATTAACTGGTCACCGGAACATATCAAGAAAGGACGCTGGGGTAATTGGCTCTCTGGTGCGCGCGACTGGTCAATTTCCAGACAGAGATTTTGGGCATCAGTTATGCCTATTTGGGAATGTGAATGCGGAGAACGAAAAGTGATTGGTTCTGTGGCTGAATTAGAAGAACTTAGCGGTAAAAAAGTGGATGACCTTCATAAACATATTGTTGATGAGATTAAAATACCTTGCAGTTGCGGAAAAGAAATGACTCGTATTCCGGATGTTTTGGATTGTTGGTTTGAATCCGGATCTATGCCTTATGCACAAATGCATTATCCATTTGAGAATAAGGAGAAATTTGATAATAATTTCCCGGCAGAATTTATTGCAGAAGGGTCTGATCAATGCCGATGTTGGTTTTATTATCTGCACATTTTGGCTAATGGCATTAGAAAGACCCGAGCTTTTAATAATGTGATTGTGAATGGAATAGTTTTAGCTGAAGACGGCAAGAAAATGGCTAAAAAATTAAAAAATTATCCTGATCCGACAGAATTATTGGATAAATACGGAGCCGATGCCCTGCGTTATTATCTTTTGACTTCTCCTGTAATGTTGGCTGATAATTTGAATTTTTCAGAATCAGGAGTGGGAGAATCCGGTAGAAAGGTGAATACAATTTTGTGGAATGTTTACAATTTTTATGCTATGTTCCATGGCGAGTCAAAAATTGAAAGTCAAAATTTAAAAGTTGATAGTTGTAATGTTTTAGATAAATGGATTATTGCCCGTTTGAATCAATTAATCACCGAAGTAACAGAGGGGATGAATAAATATAATTTGCCAAAAGCAACGAGGCCAATTGTAGAATTCATTGACGATTTTTCTACTTGGTATATCAGAAGATCCAGGGATAGATTTAAGGGCGAGGATAAGCACGACAAAGAACAGGCAATTCAGATTACCGGTTTTATATTGTTGCAATTATCCAAAGTAATGGCTCCATTTATTCCTTTTTTAGCTGAACAGATTTGGCAAAAGGTTACCGGAAATAATTTTAAGGATAAGGAAAAATCAGTTCATCTTGAATCATGGCCCGTCATTGTAGAGACGCGCTATGGCGCGTCTCTACAGAATGTGATAGAGGAGATGCAGGAAGTTCGTAAAGTAGTTGAAATGGGACTTGCGAAGCGCGATGAATCTGGAATAAAGGTAAGACAACCGCTTAATCGATTTTCGATTTTCGATTTTCGATTTTCGAATGATGATTATTTAGAATTGATTAAAGATGAGCTTAATGTGAAAGAAGTAGTTTTTGAAAAAGGTAATGGAAATTTGATGGTGGAATTGGATATAGGGATTACTGACGATTTAAAGCAAGGGGGAATAAAACGAGAAGTGGTTCGTTTTGTGAATTCTTTGCGTAAGAATGCCGGACTTAGTATTAATGATCGGGTTGATTTATATTTTGAGACTGAAGATAAATTTACCAAAGAAGCAATATTAAAATTTGCGGAAGATATTAAAAAAGATTGTTTGGCAGATAATCTTAAGAATGAGAAGCGGGAAGTTAGCTTAGAGAAAGAAGTAAAAGTTAACGAGGTAGATGTTTGGGTGGGAATCAAATCACAATAACACTTAAACAAACAAACACACAAACACACAAACACACACAAACACACACATAAACAATGCTTGAGTTTTAAAGTGTTTGTGTGTTTGAGTGATAATTTTTATGATAAAAGAAATTAATTTTAAAGATTTATCCGAGCTTTATAAAAATAAAGAAGATTTGGAAATAATTGATGTGCGGGAACCGATGGAATATCAAGAAATTCATATTAAGGGCGCAAAACTTATTCCTATGAATGAAGTACAAAGTCGCCTGCAAGAAATAGATTGGAATAAGAAAGTGATATTTTATTGCCGCTCAGGAGCGCGTAGTCGTATGATATCCAAATCTATAGAAAATCAAGGCCAGGATATTTATAATTTAAAAGAAGGAATTATGGCGTGTGAGAGAGACTGGGAAGGCTTAGAGAAATAGAATTTATTCTATTAAGTTTATGTTCAAAAATAATATTAAAGCAATAGTTTTATTCTCCGGCGGATTGGATTCCATATTGGCTATTAAAGTGTTACAAGAACAGGGAATAGAAGTGTTAGCTCTTACTTTTGAGAGTAATTTTTTTAATGCTAAAAAGGCCAGAGAAAATGTGGGACAGTTGGGGGTAAAATTAAAAGTGGTGGATGTTAAAGACGGGATGATTGAAATTACCAAGAATCCTTCTTTTGGATATGGCAAGAATATGAATCCATGCATTGATTGTCATGCTAATATGATAAAAATAGCCGGTCAGATTGCAGAGGAAAAAGGATATGATTTTGTGGCTACCGGCGAAGTGCTTGGCCAGCGTCCGATGTCCCAAAACAGAGAAGCGCTCAGACAAGTGGCAAAATTGGCGGGAGTTCCTGTTTTACGTCCTCTTTCTGCTAAACTTTTAGAAGAGACTGAAATAGAAAAAGAAGGACTTGTAAATAGGGAAAAATTATTAGATATACATGGTAGATCCAGAGAAAAACAAGAAGAGTTGATAAGAAGATATAAAATAAAAAAATATCCTTCTCCGGCCGGGGGGTGTCTTTTAACTGATCCCTCTTTTGCGGATAGATTGAGGGAGATGTATAAATATTGGCCGGATTGTAAAACACAAGATATTGAATTGTTAAAATATGGGCGTATTTTTTGGTTTAATAATATTCTGGTTGTAATAGGAAGAAAAAAAGATGATAACGAAATGCTCGCAAAGCTGGCGCAAAAAGGTGATTTTATGGTAGAATTAAAAGAAGAAACAGGGCCACTTGTTTTAGTGCGCGGTTTGAAATCTTCAAAATTATTTAATGATGTTTTAACAGTTAAAGTACCGACTGAATTGAATATTTGTGGTAAAATAGAGAATAATGAAATTTTACAGAAAGTTGCAATTATGACCGGATATTATCGGCCAGCACTTAGAAACAAAGAAGTAAAAATTAAAATTAATAAAATAAATACAGAGTAGTTCAATTGCAGAACATGTTATCTGTTATTTATTACAAGTTACTTAAAATAATATGGTATTTTCTAAAAAACAAACAGAACAAGCTATTGATGTAATTAAATTGGTTAATGATATTTTTTATCAAGGAATAGACGAAGGGGCAAGTGATATCCATATTGAGCCTCAGCGGGATAAAGTAATTGTTCGGTATCGCATTGATGGTATTTTGAGAATTATTTTTGAAGGAGAACTTTCTATCTTTGAACATATGTCATCCCGCATTAAGATTCTTGCCGGTTTAGAAATGACCGGACTTCCAAAACCGCAAGAAGGAAATATTAAGTTTGAGCATGGAGAGAGATTTGTTGATCTCCGAATTTCCGTTCTTCCAACCAGTGTGGGAGACAGTATTGTGATTAGAATTTTAGAAAGCAATAAAAATTTTGGAGACTATAATGAATTAGGATTGACCCCAGAACAGGAAAAAATATTAAATACAGTAACCAGGAAACCACACGGGTTACTGCTCGTAACCGGACCTAATGGCAGTGGAAAATCCACTACGCTTTTAACTATTTTAAATCAATTAAATAGCAGTGAAAAAAGTCTGGTAACCTTGGAGGATCCGGTAGAAAGAAAAATAGATATGGTTAGACAAACAAATATTGACCCCAGTATCGGGCTTACTTTTGCCGACGGGCTTCGTTATTTGCTTCGTCAAGATCCGGATATTATTATGGTAGGCGAGATTCGCGATAGGGAAACTGCTCGGATTGCTATCCAGGCCGCAGTTACGGGTCATTTGGTTTTGGCCACAATCCATACTAATAATGCCGCTGGAGCTATTGTTCGTTTGATTAATATGGGAATAGAGCCATTTTTATTAGCTAGTGCTCTGAAGTGTGTAACCGCGCAAAGATTAGCGCGTTTAAATTGTCCGGAATGCAGAGAACAATATGAGCCATCTAAAGAATTAATAAAATTGCTTAATGCTCCGAGGGATATGAAATTTTTCCATTCTCTTGGTTGTGAAAAATGTAACCAAAGAGGAATGATTGGCAGAAAGGGTATTCATGAGATAATACAAATCACCAGACCGATTCAGGATTTGATTTTAAAAAAACCGACCGATGAAGATATTTCAGAATTGGCAATAAAAGAAGGAATGATTACCTTGCGACAAGCGGCTTTACAAAAAGTAAATAAAGGGTTGATTAGCATTGAAGAAGCGATTAGGCTTACAGAACAATAATCTCTCATTTAAACATTGTAACATATTAACATTTTAACAATTAATTAATAAAATTTTATGAATCCAATTATTTTAGGTGTTTTAGGCGTCTTAGTGGTTATCATTTTGGTTATTATCGGAATGTATAACTCATTAATTCGTTTAAAAAACAGAGTAGAGGAAGCTTGGAGTGATATTGATGTCCAACTTAAACGTCGATATGACTTAATTCCCAATCTAGTCGAAACCGTAAAAGGTTATGCGAAACACGAAGAAGGAACATTGATGAAGGTTACCGAAGCCAGAAATATGGCAATGCAAGCTCAGGCCGGCGGAGATCCAAAAGCGCAGGCACAGGCGGAGAATGTGCTTTCTTCAACACTTAAATCTATTTTTGCTTTATCTGAAAATTATCCGGATTTGAAAGCAAATACAAATTTTTTGGAATTACAAAGAGAATTATCAGACACGGAAAACAAAATTCAGGCATCTCGCAGATTTTATAATGGTAATGTACGAGATTTTAACACTAAAATTGAAGTATTTCCAACCAATCTTATCGCTGGCATGCTGAAGTTTGTCAAAAGAGAATTTTTTGAAATTGAAAATAAGGAAGAAAAAGAAAATGTAAAAGTGAAATTTTAATTTTGAAATTTTAAAGAAAAACCACCAATTTATAATTGGTGGTTTTTTAATCTTATAGAAATTTTTATTTTTTACTATTATTCCATTATTCACCACGCCCCCGCCTGAGGCGGGCATGGAAAGGCGCTGTGTCCTCCTTGGGTGGAGACTTCAAAAAGCTTTTCAGGCTTTTCTTGAATAAAAAAATACACAAAGCAATTGTATTATATGAAATAATAAAACAATAGAGGTTAAATATAGAAAGAAAATCAAAAAAATGGTATCTTGTAAATAGGATATTTAATTATATAATCATGAAAATACAAAATCCTTTTAAATTAATTTTTCAAAAGATAAGAACAAAAATAACTAAAGATATTGTAAAAAAAGCAGTGTATCTGGCTTTTATATTTTTGTTTGTTAATTTATTTATTCTCATTACTAATAATGTTGTATTTTTTGTATATAAAGACAAATTTAACAATAAAATTTATAATACTGAAATATTATTTAATAAAGAATTTTTACAATTTTTAAAATTATCAAAAGAGATGGCAAGTACTCCATTTTTTGTGGAAGCGGTTCAAAATAAAAAAATTACAGAGATCAGCGAAGCTATCAAGAATATAAAAAACAGAAAAGATGTATTATCTATAACAGTAATAGATAAAGATGGAAAAACCATCTCGGGCGTGGATAATTTGGAAAACAGTGATAATTATATTTTTCAAGCCATAAAATGGAAAGAACAAATATTAAAAGGACAGATTTTTTCTTCTTTTGATGTTAAGGGAGCCAGTTTGATTGAAATGGTTGTAGGACAGCCCATTGTGAGCAATGAACAAGTAATTGGTGGTTTGGTAATTAATAAAAGAATAGACGGCGAATATATAAAATACTTTAAAAATAGATATTTGGATAAAAATACAGATATCGGAGTTTTTGTGCAAAATGAAGGAATTATAGAAACAAGCTTTATAAACAAGGAGGTTGAAAAAATATTTTCAGCGAATATTGATATTGATATACAAAGAGCATCTGATATTTTTTTGAGCAAATCCAATGATTCTTTATTTTTGAATAACCAAGAATATTTTATTGATAAGTTATACTTAGAGGAGTTGGCGAGTGAAGATGGTGCAATTTTTTTGTTTTATAAATTTAATTATTTTTCCAAGTTTATCACCCCTTCATTCATTGCTAGTTTATTTTTTACTGTTTTTTTGTTGTATTTATTGCGTTTTAGAAAAAGTAGAAGGAAAATTGATAAAAAAATTATTTTTTTATTATTTGTTGTTTTATTTTTAACAATTGTAGTTTGGAACAATATTTTATATTATGGCTTTTATCATCCCGCCATTAAACTTAAAAAAGCTTATGAGTATAGAATTTATAATTCCGTTTTAAAATTTGATCCGGAGTATGCTGCTATAGATATAAATAATAATAAAAAGATTGCTATAAACCTATTATCAGGAGGAGAGGCAATTAATGCAGTTAAAGCAGTTATTAATTATGACCCCAAAATGGTTAAAGTAGATAAAATAATAACTGATAGTTCTTTCTGTAAAACCGGTACTTCTAATATGTTTATTGAAAAAAATATAGATAATGAAAATGGACAAGTGAGCATAGTTTGCGGACTACCAAATCCAGGATTTTCTCAAGAGAAAGGAATATTGGCAGAATTAATTATTGAACCCTTACAGACAGGACAAATCAGTTTACGATTTGGTCCCGAGAGTCAAGTTTTAGCAAATGATGGATTGGGGACCAATGTTCTTCGGGATACAATTGACTCCAGTTATTTCGCAGCTGATTTAGGAGGAGAAACAGATGAAGAAAATATCCAACTATTTTTATTCTCTTACACCCACCCAAACAGCGAGACTTGGTATCGCAACAAAAATATTGATCTTTTTTGGCAAGATGATTGGGCTTCTGAATACTATTATTTATTAGACAATAGTCCATTTTCAATTCCTGACGGTAAAAATAAAACAGACAAAAGTTTTATAAATTTTACTCCAAAAGATGATGGGGTTTATTATTTCCACATTGGGGGAGTGCGTGATGGAATTATGAGATCGGTGTACCATTATAAGGTGAAAATAGATAGTAGTCCGCCGGAATATTTACATCTTAAAGTAAATAGCAGAATAATCAACAATGGAGAAATTGTGAGAACTGAGTTTGAATCAAGGGACGCTGTTAGCGGAATAGAGCCGAATTTATTCTATATTAAGCTTGATGATAGTATTTATCTCCCCACTAAGTCGCCGCTTTATATTCCTTTTAATAAAGCCGGTAATCACATGATTTATGTCAAAGTTTATGATCGAGCCGACAATTATATTGAAGACTCGATAGAAATAAAAGTAAAAAATACTCCGTTTGTTAGAAATTTTATCAATATTTTCGTAAATTAAATTTCTTTCAGTAATATATTTTTAGTTATTACAATATTTATTCACTTTAATTAAAAAAGCGGAGATTTTTCTCCGCATTGTTTTATTTTTTATGATGGCAAGTTTTTAGATGTTTATTCATCATTTGTATTTTAATATTTTTACCGCATATTTTGCATTGGTCGCAACAGGCGACAATATGAATAGCACCGGTTTGATGACATGAGCAATTGCACTCATAGGAACTGTTAATAATATTTTCAAGAGAAATGATATATATATGAAAATGATTTTTTTGCTGTACAAATTTGTATCTCACCCCACAATCTTGACATTCTATAGTTTGGTTTTCACCATTTAGATTATTCTTCCATCCTGAGTATTGGCCGCAGATACAGCTAAACTCAAATTTTCCCCTAGGAATGTTTCCAATAAATTTTAATGAAAATAATTGCTTGGTTTTTTTGTTTTTTTCAGACATTTTTATCTCCTTGTTTTATTTTAGCTTTCAATCCTTCTCTTAATTTCATCCAAATTTTACCCAAATGATTTTCTCCTTCCCAATCAGGACCGCGGCCCCAGAAATTATCATAAGGTGAATCTTCTACAATTTCCCGATCTCCGGTTTCCAGAAGTTTTCTTTGAATGTATTCATGTTGTTCCAGTTTGGCGCGAACGATTTTTTCCATAATATTGATTTTAATTTTATGCCAATCTTTTTTTACATGCTTTTCATATTTTTGAGCGATTTCTTTACTTTTATAGGCTGAAGATGCAGTGAGGATTTCTTGGAATATTTTTTCATCAAAAAATTTGCTGGCCTGATAGGCATGTTCTGAAGTCATCCAATCAATACCCATATAATTAACCTTAAACGCTGAAAAGTTTGAAAAACAATTCCATGGGCCACCGAAAAAAAGAACTTTTTCCATTTTTTTCCTTTATTATTTAAATTGTTAAAAAACTAATGTAGAACAAGTTTAACACGCATAAAATAAATCTGTCAATTAGTCAAATTAATTAAAAATCAGTTTGTTTTTATTGGGTATAATGAAGTAATTATATGAAAAATTTGTTTATTGTTAAAAATTGCATTATTTATTGACTATTAAATACTTTTATGCTATACTTTTATTATAATTCAATAAAGTCTTAAGTATTATTATTTTATTAATATTTGAGCATACATTTAAATGGATAATAGAAACTATTCCAACGATCGACAAATGATCAAAGGAAATTGGACCTGTTCACAATGCGGAGCCCAAATTACAGAGCTTCCATTTGAACCAGATGGAGAAAGACCATTGTTTTGCAGAGATTGCCACAAGCAAAAAATGCAAGATCGTCCAAGACGATACTAAGAAATAATTAAAAGATTTTAACTATCTTCAAATATATTTCTAATCAAAAAACTGCGCCGCGAGGCGCAGTTTTTTATAAACAGAAAATATTGACAAAATTTTTTTTTATGCTAATATTAAATTGTTAGTTTAATTACTATCCACCCTTTTAAAAGGGGCGACGAATATTAGAATTGTAGAGATAAAATTTAATTTCTACTTCTTAGTATTTGCTTAATTAATTTTATCTTTACATTTATATGCAAGGAACAATCAAAAAGTTGACTGATAAAAATTTTGGTTTTATCAGCCAAGAAGATAATGCCGGAGATTTATTTTTCCACGCCAACAACCTAGATGGTATTAGTTTTGATCAATTAAGAGAAGGGGATGCAGTTACATTTGAGGTTGAAAAAACCCCAAAAGGAAATGCGGCAGTTGGTGTTAAAAAAGCATAATACTTTTTTTCATAATAAAAACAAGCTAAAATTTAGCTTGTTTTTATTATAGAAAAATCTATACTAACATATTGTATTAGTAAATGTTATAATATAATCAATAATAAATTTTTAATATAAGACAATGTCTATAAAGAATAAAACATCAAAAGCATATCTTGTCGGCGGCGGCATCGCATCTCTTTCCGCCGCTGTTTATTTGATAAAAGACGGGCAGATAAAGGGTGAAAATATTAAAATATTTGATGAATCTAAGAAAATTGGTGGAAGCCTTGATGCTCAAAATTTGTCTTATTCTAAGGGGTATGTGATGCGTGGAATTAGAATGTTTGAAGAAAAAGCTTTTACTTGCACCTTTGATTTAATGTCTCTCATACCGTCTTTGACTTCTCCGGGAAAAACAATAAGAGAAGAATTTATTGATTTTAATAAAAAAAGTAAATCATATTCAAAATCAAGATTACTGAAAAATGGTCGGGCTATTGATTCAAGGCCTTTAAAATTGAACCTTAAAGATAGATTTAGAATCTTTAACTTATTATTTCGAAAAGAATCTTCTTTGGAGAACATGGAAATAAGAGAGTATTTTACTCCATCATTTTTTGTGTCTAATTTTTGGTACGAATTTTGCACAGCATTCGCATTTCAATCGTGGCATAGTTTAATGGAATTTAGGAGATACTTTATTAGGTTTATTCAGGATTTTCCTTCCATTAATACCCTGGAAACCATAGAGATTACACCATATAATCAATATGAGTCCCTTATTCTGCCGATTAAGGATTGGTTAAAAAGGCAAGGTGTTAATTTTGTAATAAATACTAAAATTACAGACTTGGATTTTAAATTGAAGCAAAATAAAAAAATAGTAAGCCATATTCATTTTAATCAGGACGGAAAAGTGGGAGAAATTGCTGTTGAGGAAAACGATTTTGTTTTTGTGTCACTTGGCTCTATTGTGGCTAATTCCAGCATTGGTTCCATGGATGAAGCGCCTTTTCTTGATTATAAAAATAAGAGCGCTTCATGGACTCTTTGGGAAAATATTTCAAAAGATAGGCCAGAATTTGGAAATCCTCATGTCTTTAATTCCTATATAGACAAATCAAAGTGGACATCTTTTACTGTTACTTTTCGAGATCCTACATTTTTTAAATTAATAGAAAAGTTTATTCATAAAAAAGTAACTACTTATGGCGGAATTAATTTAATAGACTCTAATTGGCTCATGTCCATAGTTTTGTCTTATAAGCCATATTTTATTAATCAGCCCGAAGGCGTTACACTTTGCTGGGGTTATGGATTATTTTCAGATAAGAAGGGAAATTTTATAAAAAAGAAAATGTCAGAATGCAACGGAAAAGAAATATTAACCGAGTTAATTTATCACTTGGGATTTGATGAATACTTGGATAAAATTCTTAAAAATTCAGTTTGTATTCCCTGTATGACGCCTTATGTCACAAGTCATTTTTTACCTAGAGCAATAAGCGACAGACCGCCTGTAATACCTAAAAATTCAGTTAATTTAGCCTTTTTAGGGCAGTATTGTGAAATTTTAAATGATGTTGTTTTTACGGTGGAGTACTCAGTAAGATCTGCTCAAATAGCGGTTTTTTCGCTTCTTAAATTGAATAAAAAAGTTTCTCCGATTTACAAAGGAGCTCATCATATTAAGGTGTTATACAATGCTTTTATAACAATGTTTAGATAAAAATCATCATTACGAATTCTCACCCACTACCTACACACAGAAACGAAAAAACATCTCATGTTTTTTATTAGAGCGGGCAACGGGAATTTTCGCGTTCGCTCGTCGCCTAATAGCTCCTTACTTTCTTGTCCAGAGTTTCCCGTCGACTTTTTCCCAAAAAGTCGTCGTCGTTCGCTTGCTCGTTGTCGCTTCCATTCCGCCTCACATCTCGCTCGAAATTAGTTCGATTCCCCTAATCACAACCCTAATATAACAAAAGAGTCTTAAGTGAGACTCTTCTATTATACTAGAGCGGGCAACGGGAATCGAACCCGCTTATCCAGCTTGGGAAGCTGATGTAATACCATTATACGATGCCCGCCTTTATTTTTGTTGCTCATTGGAGCCTAAATACATATTTTATGTTTTATGAATCTGAAAAAATTATAAATTATAATATTTTAAAGTTTGTGGACAATACTGGATTCGAAGAGGCGGAAGCCTCACACCCTCATAAGTTGCACCAATTTTTGATATAATATATTTTACCATATTTAATAATAAAATCTTCTATCCACCTTGCTCACACACTGTTTCTCAACCAAATATTATCAACTGAAATAAATCAATATTAAAAAAATGTTAATTTATTTCAGTGGACAATACTGGATTCGAACCAGTGACCTCTCGCGTGTGAAGCGAACGCTCTAACCAACTGAGCTAATTGTCCCGATTTAGTTGACCTACAAAAATTATATTATATTTTTTTAATTTTTACAATTTATTTATAAATTTATACCATAAAAGCCAAATTTATTTACAGTTGTTACATTTTTTGTGAAAATTCGTTATAATATATATAGGCTAATTAACTTATTTTTAAATTATGGAATTTCTTAAAAATCTAAATTTAAAACCGGCGAATATTTTGAAAGTAGCCGGCTTGGCATTAGTTGCCATTATCCTGATTGCTCTTGCTTTTCGCTTAATTGGTTCATCCCTCAACTCTTTTTCGGGCATAAACACAAAAAGTCAAAACATGTCAGCTCTTAAAATCAGCCCTGGCATGAGTGAGTCGTACGATATGGATTACGGCGGAGCAGTAGACGCAGTCGGTTTGTCTGTTCGCAATATAACGGCTCCCTCTACTTCCATACCTCCGGTAAACAACGGCAATATTATCGGTGATGATGCGGAAGAGTTTGAGGTTACTGAGTATAATACTACCGTGGAAACGCGTTATTTAGATGAGACCTGCAAGAAAATTGCCGATTTAAAATCGCGGGAAGATGTGATTTTTGAGAACGCCAGCGAGTATGAAAAAAATTGTAATTATAGCTTTAAAGTAAAACGTGATAGCGTAAAAGAGATTTTGTCGATTATTGAATCTTTGGACCCCAAGGAGCTTAACGAAAATACTTATACTATCAAGCGCTTAATCGAGGATTATACCAGCGAGCTGGAAATACTTCAGAAAAAGTTAAATTCTATTGAAGAAACATTAAATAATGCGATTAATGCTTATGACGACATTACTGAACTTGCAACCAAAACCCGAGATGTGGAAAATCTGGCAAAAATTATTGACAGTAAAATTAGAATCATTGAAAGATTAACTCAGGAAAGAATCAATATCAACTCTCAACTGGAGCGCTTGAATCGATCTAAGGCAGAACAGCTTGACCGCCTAGAGTATACTTATTTTAGGGTTTATGTATTTGAAAACAAGTTTATTGATAGAGAGGATTTAAAAGATTCTTGGAAAACAGCTATTAAATCTTTTGTTCGTGATATAAATAAAATCGCGCAGGATATTACCATTAACCTAGCAGCCCTATTATTTTTGATTCTGGAATACATTATATATCTATTCATCGTTTTGATTGTTGTAAAATATACATGGAAGCTTGCTAGAAATATTTGGAAAAAATAGATTAAATTTAAAAATACAAAAAACATCTCTATTCACGAGAGATGTTTTTTTATAATGTTTGCATAAATTTATGATATATTGTGATTTTTTATATAAAGTTAATATTAAAAATTTGTGTGAAAAATTGTAAAAAAATGTTATAATATATATAGATTTAATATATTTTTAAATAAAATAAATATGATAAGCATTCGATTAAAAATAATTCTTATTATTATTTTTTGCACCCTAACACTGGGAGGGGTTATCGCTTTTTTTTCCATATCAAAAGGGGCGGATTTACTAGAAGAACAAGCAATAACTCTTATTTTATCAAATACTAGAAATTTGGCTAATAAAATTGAGTCAGAGAACAATAAAATTGAATCAATAATGTCAACCGTGGCTACAGTAATGGCAAATAATTTTCAATTTGAAATCGCCAAGGTTAATAAAGAATATATTGAAGAAAGGATAAATTATTTAACAGAAATAGATTCTAAGCTTTTAGAACAAAGTAATAGAAGTGGAGGAGGGGTTATGAGTATTTATGCTACATTTAATGTTGAAATTTTTAAAGAAGTTTTTGAGACTTGGCACACCATTGAAAATGGCGTGGTTACACTTATGGAAGATGAGCCATTGGAACTCTTTGATGATCCAAATAATCCTGACATGGCTTGGTATTTTGATCCGATAAGAGAAAGGAGGGGTGTTTGGACAACAACATATGAAGATGCTTTAACGAGAATCCCAATGTATTCTTTTGTTGAACCGGCAATTGATAATAAAAATAATATTATCGGTATTGTTGGTATGGATATTAGTTTGGAGGGAATCAGCGAGTTTGTGTCTAGTCAAAAAACCATAAAAAACGGTTTTTCTTTTTTAATTGATCGAGACAACAAATTTATTGTTAATCCGCAAGAAACAATAAGCCAGTCGCTTCTAGAATCGCTTCTTATGGCTAAGGATACCAAGGAAGAGGGTGTTATTTTTAATGAACAAGCTATTATTGCTTATAGTTTACTACCAAACAAACAGGTTGTGGCTACATATGTTAATCGTTCTGATATTTTTAATGATATTTATGCATTAAGAATTAATCTTATATTCTTTTCAATCATTATGATAGTTCTTTCAGCAATCTTGGGTTTTGTGCTTATTGCGCCAATAATTTCAAGAATCAACAAACTCAAGGATGCAGCTACAACAGGTGGTGATGAAAAGACTATTATGGAAATTTCAAATAACCATTCCAATGATGAGATAGGGCAGTTAACAGAAGCATTCAATAATATGCTCCAAAAAATTAAAAAATCACAAATTGATTTGGAAAAAAGTAATCACAATTTGGAAAAAAGGGTACAAGAAAGAACTTTGGAGCTTGAAAGAAAGATAGAAGAAATGAAAAAATTTTCGGAAATAATAGTTAATCGTGAGTTAAAAATGATTGAATTAAAGAAACAGATAAAAAAATTGTCATCAGGGCAAGAAAAATAAACCAAAGTTGTTTAAGTCACCAGGTGTTATTTTTTGATGAAATTAAAAAATTTTTAGTAAGAAGGAGATTGAATATCCGGGTGTGCACGATATGGTGTTCAGCGAATAATGGTACGGTGTTTATCAGTTTGTAGGAATGATAAGAAATTGGTTTAATTAGGTTCTATGAAAAAGGGATTAATTATTTATTTTTTTTATTATTTGCAAATAATATACCCATTTTTTTATCAAACTGTGAAGGGAATATCTCTACGCCAAAACCGTTTTTTCGAAGTATTTTTTCTAGCACCCCATGATTAACATTATAATTTTCATGATATTCAAAAACAATAGCTTTAATTTTTGAGAAGTCATGAACAGAAAGAGAATTGATTACATCTTTTTCTGCTCCTTCAATATCCATTTTTAAAAGAGAAATATGAGGCCATTGATATTTATTAATTAAGTCACTTATTGTAATTGTGTTAATTTTTTGAATATCCAAATTTTGTGTTTTTAATACGGCACCCCCGACTGATAATCGATGATTATGGCTATCATGAGATATTATTAAGTTACCCATTCCGCTTTTATCAGCAAGTGCCATTTGTAAAATATTAACATCGGCAATATTATTATTTGCTAAATTTTCTTTTAAGATTTTTATATTATCTTTTTCCGGCTCTAGGCAGAAAATTTTAGAATTTTGATTCAAGCATTTAGTATAAATAGTAAAAAAGCCTAAATGCGCACCAGCATCAACAATGGGGCCATCGGTGTCAACAATAATATTTTCAATTATCCGATATTCACGATACTTAAAAATCTCATTAACTACGCTTAAGCCGGCGTCATCTTTGAGATTTAGATTTAAATGATAACCATTAAAGTTAATCTTTTTGAATTTCATAATATTATTCTATAAAATTATACCAGCTTTTAATATATTATTATTTTAGTTTAATTTCCACTCAAAATCAAACAAAACCGCTCCCGCCGCCAAATAAAGCCTGCCTGCCGTAAAGAGGTCAGAAAGGTCTTGTCTACTCCGCTTTATCTCATTTCTCCTACATCTTTAAAATGAATATTTTTAAATAATTCAATATATCTTACTTAAAAAAGTTGACATACGAGGTATTATATTTTGGATTTATTAAATTTTTTTAGAAATATGATAAAATAACTCATAAAGTGAGTTGTTTTATTTTGCTTTTTAAATTATATATTTGTAGAATTTTATAACATTTATTCGATGATTAAAATTAGCATAGCCTGGGTAATAAAAATGATTAATTAGCTATTATTTAATCAAAAAATTCTTAATTTCGGGCATAATTCCAAAATTAATTTTTTGGCATATTTACATTTTTTAAAATATCTATATAATTCTAGTATAATTATTAAATATTTTAGGAAAGCTTTTTAAAAAGCACCCACAAAAAAATGAAAAACGAACAATACGGTCTTTTTAAATTCCTCTCACAGGAAGAATTTGCTAAAGTGCGTAAATTCGCCGGTCAGGAAAAAACTCCGTTTCTTCTTATTAATTTGAATCGTATCGAGAAACGCTACGATGAGCTAAGGGAAAATCTTCCCTACGCTAAAGTATATTACGCCGTTAAAGCCAATCCCAACAATGAAGTAATTAAAGCGTTATTCGCCAAAGGATCAAATTTTGATGTCGCCACTGTTTATGAAATGAACCAGTTATTAGAATTGGGTATCGCGCCGGAAAGAATGAGTTACGGCAACACCATTAAAAAAGAAAGAGATATTGCCTATGCCTATAGTAAGGGTATTAGACTTTTCGCAACCGATTCAGAGGATGATTTAAAAAAGATTGCTCGTCAGGCTTCCGGTAGCAAAGTTTTTTTTCGCTTGCTCTGTGATTCGGGCGGTGCTGATTGGCCTCTGTCTCGCAAATTCGGAGCCCACCCTGATGTTATCTACAATTTAGCCATCATGGCTGAAAAGCTAGGACTTGAATCATATGGATTATCGTTTCATGTCGGTTCTCAGCAACGCGATGTCGGACAATGGGATAATGCTATTGCCCAGTGCCGCTACATGTTTGACTCTCTGGCTGAAAAAGGTATTTATTTAAAAATGATCAACATAGGCGGCGGCCTTCCTTCTGATTATGTTCAACCGACGAACACCATAAACGAATACGCTAGAGAAATTACCCGTTTTTTAAAAGAGGATTTCGGTGAAAATCTACCGGAAGTAATAATTGAGCCTGGTCGCTCCATCTCCGCTGATAGCGGTGTAATCGTTAGCGAGGTGGTAATGGTATCGCAGAAATCCCGTCAAAATAGGTATTCCTGGCTTTATTTGGATATCGGCAAATTCGGCGGATTGATCGAGACGATTGATGAGTGCATCAAATATCCTATTTTTACAGAATCATCCACTAGACCAGATTTTAATAGTAATGATATGCGTGAATATATAATTGCCGGCCCGACTTGCGATAGTATGGATATCCTGTATGAAAACAAAAAGTATAAATTAGACAAGGATATAAAAGACGGCGATAAAATATACATCTTAACCACGGGCGCTTATACCTCCAGTTATAGTTCGATTTATTTCAATGGCTTTCCACCGTTAAAAGTGATTATTGATAGATTTTAAGGTAGACCTGATAAGACGGCAAAGTAATTTTATCAAGAAATTACGCCAATTAGAACTTTTTTTAAAACAGATTTAAAAGCAGCGGTTTTATACCGGTATATAAGCGGATCTTAAAATATAGAAAGAAGTTGAATATGGGGGTAATACTGGATTTATAAGATTTTTTTATTAATTATCGTACGTCAGTAATTTTTATCAATATAGGAAAATAGTTAATATTGAGACTTTTCTGGTTTTATTTTATAATTTAGATATATTATGTCAATTTATTCGCTAATATAAATTTTTTTAAATAACTTTATATGGGTAAAAGAATCGATCTTGATAATAAAAAAGATCAAAGACCCAAGATTTGGAAACCTGTTTTGGGTTTCTTTTTTTTGAGTTTCTTCGTTATTTGGATAAATGATGATTATTTGGGTTTTAACGATAGGGGCGTATATATTGCCACTTTTCTTTTTTCTTTTGTTCTGGTGATTTGTTCATATCTCATACTTTGTTTGTTGACTGGACATAAAATTTTAAAAAAGATGGTGTTGATGTTGACAATATTCATTGGTGTCCCGATAGTCGGATATCTTTCCGATACCTCTACTCTTTTTCGGGTTAGTTTATTTGAGGATGCGGTAATTTATAACGGATCAATGCCAGAATCGGAAATGATCGTCATGCCGAGCGGAGAAATGATTGCTTTGTTCCCGAGGCAAGCCAATATATTCGTTGACCCAAAAACAAGCGTCGAAGAAATTGAAAATCTGATATTGCCGTTCGGTGGCAAGGTGCTGACGCGGATTCCGACATTCGGTTATTATTTTGTGGAAGTTGCGGAAAATATCGAGACAGTTATCGCGGCTGTAAATAATAAAGATTTTGTTTTGAGCGTCGAACCCAATTTTGTAGTTGTTGAAGCCGGTGATAGTTTTGTTGACCTGACTGATACCAATAATGCCACCGAAAATTTAACAGCCGCTATGCTCAAAAGTCCTGATCCTGATGCCGGCATTATCGTGGTTCAAATCGATATTTTTAAAGATAATCACGGTTATATGGTTAATGGTGTGCGCGAGGCGATGGGCAACAAGGGACCAGTTCTGCAAATTGATGTCAGCAGTGTTAAATGCGGTGAAAAATATTGTTCATCGGCGGATAGGGTTTATGCGGCGCTGGCAATGGTTTTAGCCGGCGCGCAAACGAATCGACAGCAAGTAGCTGTAAACATATCGCTGGCGCTTATGCCCATAACTCAAAACTCTGAAATTTTTGACAAAGAAAACGGCGCCGATTCCAATTCATGGGCCATGACCCAGTGGGAATCTTTCACCAAAGGTCTTTTACATGTTGTTGAGTCATCGGAGTGGTCGAAAAAAGGCAACGTGGTAATCAGCCAGGCTGCCGGTAATGGAGCTTGTTTGGCCGACAAGGGCGGATCAATACTTGATTGCGCTGGAATTGACATGTCTTCGCTCATGCTTTTGAATTTATTTGCGGAAAATCAGGTTTATTTTTATGGCGTGGAGAAAAACGGACAGCCAGCCAAGTATTCCAATCACGGCTCAAATGTGATTATGAAGGAGATTCCGGAAAATAGTGCGGGAACATCTGTGGCGGCGGCGCAAGCTTGGGCGGAAACAGAAAAAGTGTGGCAAGCTAATCGCTTCAGCGATGCTAAAAAAATTCGAAATTTATTAACTCAAGCGGTCTGTCCCTATGGTCTTCAAGCTTGTTATAATAGTTGTATTCCTACCAATGCCGAATGTTGTAATTCTAATGTTTACTGTTTGAAGCCGGGAGGTTCTTGCGGACTGCGCAAACCCGGTACTTGTTCCATCTGTCCTGCCGGTAAAAAGTTTTGCGGCATGTTCTGTGTAGATGTGGCCCGAGAATGCCAAAAAGAAACAGTTGAACAGGAGTTGCCGTCTACGAATCAAGAAATAAAAACAACACCGCCACCGGAAACAAAGACCGCGCCAAAACAAACAGCGCCAAAGCAAGAAACCAAAACTGCGCCAACCGCCAGTCAAACAAATATAGATACTCAAGCGGCCCAACCAAAAGGCCTTGAATGCAACGGTAAAAAATGGGGTCCGTGCCCAAGTGATCAGGAGTTTTATTGTCCGCCATCGGGCGACGCCACTTGCGTTCCTTTGAATCGTGAATCATGCAACGGCAAATACTGGGCTCCGTGCCAAAACGGCGAAAAATTTTATTGCCCGCCCTCGGGCGACCCTTCCTGTATGCCGGTAGGCAGTGAATTATGCAACGGTACTTTCTGGCAAAGCTGTCCCGCCGGTTCTCATTTTGTCTGTATTGCGGAAGGTGGTACCTGTAAACCGGATAAAGAGCCACCGTCCGTTGAGCCTGATTCGGGAGGCTGTGATCAAAATGCCTGTACTCGCAAATATAATACCTGCCGGGACACTTGCTACCGATCAACGGAAGATTGTCTTTATACTTCATGCGCCACGCAATACGGGAATTGTGTAAATGTGTGTGATGCGCAATATACGGCATGTCTAAATTGTAATAATTAAATCCAATCCCTAAAAACAACTTACAAAACATTTAGCACTTTATAATGATTCCTCAAGTCTTTAATGATAAGATTTTATAAAGTTAATAAAATACAAGAAAAGCTCTTCGAGCTTTTTGAGGTCCCCCGCAGGGGTGGTAAATAACAGTATATCTAATATTAATCACTTTTATTTTTATAAACAGTAACAAATAGTCCCCCTTCGGGAGATCCCCCACAAGATGAAGATATATAATAGATATGGGGTTAGAGGGAAAATTCCTATACGATAAAATAAAAAGGTAACATTGTGATAATGTTACCTTTTTTGTTGCTCCCGAGGTTTGGCTAGCAGGCTTGTATAGTACCCTGCCAATCGATTTCGATTTCTTCGGGAGTTGTGCCGTTGATTTGGGCGAGAACACTTTTCACGTTATCAACCGTGAAGCTGGGAATGTAGGCGTCATACCACCCGTCATCTTTATCTCGCGAAAATTTAATGGCTTCAACCCTTTTTCCTTTTTTTTCGATGTCAACGGTAACCCTAGGAAGGTTGTCGTCGTTAACAGGAAAAAAATCTTCCCAGGTTAAATTTTCAGAATACAGGGAAGTGCAAAAATATTTAAGCATAGTTTTCTCCTTTTATATGGGTTTAAAGAATTTAGGGAAAAGACCAACAAAAAAGTATAACATATGTTATACTTTTTGTCAAAAATAGTATGCGAGGATGTCCGAAATTTTTTATGTAGATAGGACGTAATTGATGAACTCTGTTTTTTTAGCGTAATATTTTTTGACTGACAGACCATCACAACTCTGTTTTAATTTTTCATACTTATTTAGCAATCCTTTATTTTTTCTTAGGGCTTGTTCAAATTTAATGGAATTTTTCCATCCCGAGTTATTTTTATTTATTATAAATATTTCTATTTTAATATCGTCTATATATTTTACAAATCTCACTCTTTCCAGAGGATAAACACTTCCAGGTTTTCCAAGGTGCTTTGTTAGTTTATCCAAATACCTATTAAAATCTTTTATTGTAGTAGGAATGTATAAGTCTATTTCACCCTGACCAGATATTTTTAGAGCAGTAGAACCACGATGAGATATCCGTACATTACCCAATATTTTTTTGAGATCTTTTTTGATTATCCTAAAAACATCCTTTGTTTTAGGATTATAAGGAATTACTTTGATGATATCAGTATTGCTTAAATGATTTATCCAGATTTTTTGTTCTTTTGTTAACATATTTGTATTATAGCACAATTGGTTCGAATTTTACCCCGTGACAGCGAAGCTATTTTACGGGGCCAGTCCTGGGGCACCCGTTTTTTCTAAATTTCACAATATAAAAACCGCCAAAATTGGCGGTCTTAAGAATGCTCCCGACTCTTACGCGAATTAGAACTGTTTTAAAGAAATAAAAAGCGACAGGTTTATTCCGTGTCGCTTAATTTTTGAATATATTATCTTCCCAGTAAATATGATTCAGTTTTTTCGGGTGAATGCACAATTTCATTAAAGAAATGTGCTTTTTCTGTTTCATATTTATCCTTACAATTTTGTCCGCAGACAAAATCACCATCTGCACTTATAAGAATCATTTTACTCTCATTAGTAATTTCTTTTTTACATTGAAAGCATTTCATATTGTTGGTCTCCTTTTTTGTTTATTATGTTTATTTTTTAAATTTTTTGATAAAGACTAGTTATGCTCAATTCAGGTTAAGCCATGACCGCCGAAGTTCTTCCTGTTGCATGGTTTCGCCCATACTTTTCACTTCGTCATATACTTCTTGTGTCGTACCTTGACGATATGTATCCATATAGAGCAATCTTTTGCTCACAAAACACATAAATCCACGATTTCCTTCAGAGTCCACAACATGTCTCATCTCAAAGCTCGTTGAATAACTTTTATCGTCCTTAAATGCGACTGTAATATGTTCCACTGCTAGAGCCTGAACTCCTAAATCCTTAAGGAATTCATATTCTTCTTCATATCCGTCATTTCTCCAAATACCTTCATTTTTAATCCCTGATAAGTTCATTGAATATCTCCTTCTGTTATTTATTTTATTTGTGTAATCCTTCTGCACACTCTGCTTCAAATTGTTCATTATCAGTTAATCTGCGATGAATTTTTATTTTATATTTTTTTTCTTCTTGATAAAATTGATATCTTCTTAAACATTCGGGGCAATCTAATAAGGGAAGATTTTGTTTTAATTTTCCGGTAAAGTTTTTACCACATTCACACGAAATTTCTACTTTATCAGAAAATGGTATTTTTCCTTTTAGTGCCAAAGAAATTTCTTTATATTCAGTACACATTTAAACCTCCTTTAAGTGTAATTCAAAATTAACCGTTTTTTGCATATAATCCCAGTATTAAATAAAGCATAATCCCAATATTAAAAAGAACTTACTTTTTTAGGTACATTCAACTCCGAGGTGCAACACCTGTTTTTTATAAAATGGTTCACTAATATTACATCAATATTTTTATTGGTTCGAATCCAGCCCCTGGGTACCCACTTTTTCAGGATTTCATAACAAAAAAACCGCCAAGATTGACGGTTTCTATAGAGCTCCCTTTACCGAGTAAAGTCCGAACCAGTTTTATTATATAAATAGATTTAATTTTTTTTGGTTTCTTTTTTAATAAATACCGCAAAGGTATCAGTGCCTATTGAATTTGTTTTTATAGCTTCTAAATTATATTTTTTAGCTATGTTAAAATAAGTTGTTAATGGAAAATAATGTACCGTTACTCCTCCTCTTAGTGTGTGCTCTTGTTTATCATTTTCATTATTGATCTGATTATCTTGTCCTGGTGGATATTTTTCATTCCCTCTAAAAGAAATTAGAGCAATTCCATTTTCAGATAGAGAGGACGATATTTCCTGAAAAGTTTTATCAACCTGATTTAAGTCATCTAAAAAATTAAGAGTATAATCAGAAATTACTATATCAATTTTGTGATCAGCGAAAGGTAGTTGTGACATATCTGCTTGAGCGAGTTCAAATTTAGGGTAGGGGAATTGGGGAGTAGATTTTGGTTGATTGGTCCATCCATCTTTTCCTTCGATCCAATCTATATCTTTTTTGTGTTTACTAAGTGGGTAAAAATTTTTGTCTATAATAATTACTTTATCCTGTTCTACTTTATCGGGTCGAAAATATTTATCAATTTTGCTCACTCCGTTAAGATTTTGAGTTGTAGCTGATCCCAGAATTAAAATATTAGCACTTTCTTTTTCATTTACCATTTCTAAAATATCATCTGGTAGACCCATAGATTTTAAGTGATCATGCATAGCGTTAAGATCGCTATCAAGAAATCCATAGTTCTCGTAATAATTTTGTTTATTTATAACTTCTTTCATATAGATTATTTTAACAGTTTATACTAAAAAATTCAATATCCAAGCAGTATAAAGGGGTCAGGTCTTTGATTATAAGGTTTTTGAAAAATTGATATAATACAAAAAGAGGTAATATTATGATAACATTACCTCTTTTGTTTGCTCGCATACCTGGACAGCTTCCGAACTATGTTAGTTTATAAAAAATATTTAAATCTACATTCCTATTAAGAAAATAACAATAGAGAAGAAAATCAAAATTGCTCCAAAAATATAATCAGCAATCGCATTCTTTTTCGCGCTTCTTGAAAACATCGGTTTTTTCAAAATAAAAAATATTCCAAGGACAAAAGCATATATGCAGGCAATAATAAGAGCGATATTGATTATCTGAATATTCGCATTAAATATCGTATTAAAAAATAAAGCAGATAAAACCCCAGTGCATAATCCAAAGATAGGATAAAATAAAAAATGGTCAAAATTAAGCGGCTCAACAACTTCTTTTATCAATACGTCTTTGTCTATGCCATCGATAATTATTTTTTCTATTCTATCAAAGTCGTTTTCAAAAGCGCTAATAAAAAAAGGCTTTCCGTTCTTCGACCATATATAGATTTCTCTGATTGCTCCATTCGTTCTTCTTTTTATCCTTATCTTATAAACCTCACACAAATTAATTGCTGATGAATTTTTTGAGTTAGTTAATATAATTTTGTTATTATCGATAAATAAAATATTTTTTGCAAAATTTGACAAGAATCTAAAAGTTAAAATTCCAGTCAGTAACAATACTCCGAATAACATATATACGATTCCGAAAGAAATTTGATAATTGAAGAATAATAATGTAAACAATAATCCAACACCAAAAAATATGCATAAAGATATAAATGCCTTTTTTCTTCTTTTTATTTCTTTTTGTGATGTTGAGAATTCGATATTTTTGCAGTTAATAAACAAATTATACCAAAAAACATTAAAAAGTTCGAATCCGAAAGACCTCTGTATATAAAACACAAAAAAACTTATCTAATTTTAGATAAGTTTTTTCTGTTCAATAGGGCTCGCGTACCTGGACAGCTTCCGAACTTTTTTGACTAATAATAACTACTCTTTTCTAAAAACTAAAATATTCTGATGAATCATACTAGGAACGTATTGGTAACAATAAGCATATATATGTAGACGATTTGATACATCATACCATATTATATTTGCCTTTGGAACAAAACCAACATCCTCCAAAACTCTCGCAAGATCGTTTGATAAAAAATGATATCTTCCATTTCTATACATATCGCCGATAAAAACAACTAAATACCTACCTTTTTTTAATACTGGGTAGCAAAGTGTAAATATTTCTTTCATCTCATCTAGCCATTCTTGTTTTGATTGTTCTTTATTATTAAAATTATTAAATTCTGACAATTTACTTCTTTTATTGTCTTTGGAGATTTCTCCTACCTTTTTAAATTTATTTTTTGATTTTTCTGCTTTATCCATATCCCAATACGGAACATCTGTTAGTATCATATCAAAACAATTCTTCTTTTCATTCTTGAGAATTTTTTTGCTATCGCCGATGATCATTTTTTGTTTTTTTATCTTTTCTAGCTTACATACCTTGTCATATATCTTCGTCCATTTTGAATTAATTTCTATTCCCTTTGCTTTTCTATTACATAAACTAGCTCCGAATAGTGTTCCGCCAACGCCCGCAAAGGGATCAAGAATATTCATCTTTTCTTTAGTGAAAACTTTAATTAAATCAGCACATAATTCGGGTGGTTTTTGACCCCCATGTTCATTTCTAAGTTTGTGCTGAAAATTAAAAGGATACTGCTTTGTTATGACGGACTTACTCCAATACTGCCATTCTTTGCCGGTTAATTCATTTATCTGATTTTTTTCAGAATAAAATCCTCTACTTTTTCCGTTCTCATCGAATATTTCTTTTTTATCTTTGTTCATATTATATAAAAATATTTTTATTTGAATTAATAAATTCTCTTTTTTCAAAAAAATAATTATCTTTCCCTATATAACTTGATACGGCATAATTATTATCAATTCCGAAGACAATAAAATCTTTTGGATATCCGTGTAGTTTTATAGGCTCCGGATAAGACATGGCTTTTACCAATACTGGGCTTTCTTCATCAAAAATTTCTTTGATTGAATCTAAGTATTCTGGTTTAGAATACTTTTCTAATTTTCCAATATCTTTTATTTTTAATTTTTCATACGACTCGACAATCAAATAAATTTTTTCTTTTCGCGCTATAATGTCAGGAATCAAGGTGCCCTTTCCCCTAAAGCCACCAATAGGCTTTATCCAAACTGATTTACCGGAAAAGGGATTATTCAAACTTAATATTTCCCAATTTTTTTTTCTTAAATACTTTTCAATTGCAAGCGTAACCTCTTGTTCTCTCATAAATTAAAATAATATAACATCTTTTAGAATTATTATATCGGCAAAGTAAAAGTAAATACGAAATTCTTTGATTTTCGTAAACTTACATCCGTCCCTTAAATGCAGGGCCAAGTATTGATTATCATGTTTTGAGCCAGGCTTGAAAGGACATCTTCTTTCGTAGTAACTACTATATTTACATTCGATATCGCTAAAACTTATTTTAGGAAAATGCACTATTAGATTCCTGTGTCTTCCTGTTTTTTCTTTGCCATATCTGCAAAATGAATAATCGTACACTAGCATAGTACCCGTATAGGGATCAGCCCTAAAGTTATTTGTTTCGGAATAAAAGATTAATGATTCATCACGAGCTTTAATGTAGTCAGGAAATGTACTTGTATCAAATTTTTTAATATCCGGACTCTTTTCTATATAATTTTTTAACTCTTTTGTATTAACTATTCCGCCAGAACTAGCCGACGGTATTTTTTTTAAGAAATCTCCGCCTCTTGAAAATCTTTTTGCGTCTAAATCTTCAACCAGCTCTTTAATTTCCCTGTTTTCAAGTAATTTAGATGTTTGATAACCGCCTAATGTGTTTTGTATCAACAAATTTATAAAAATGAAAAGTTTTTTCATTTCTTCGGAATTCGAATCTGGCATATTCGGAAATTTCGTGTCGTAACTTTTATACCCTTTATGCGAAACCTTTTTTTCATTACACGCCCAGTTTACAGAAAAAACAGGGATATTGTGAAATTCTGATAATTTTTTCAATCCGTTAAATACAAACGGCGAAGCCATTTCCCAACCGCTTGATTCTTTTTTTGTTCTCTGCACCCAATCTTTTTCAGGAAAAATTATTACAAAAGGAACCCCTTGCTCTGCTGAAGCTACTGCTCTCGGAAATCTTTGAAAAGTATTTTGTCCCATTGGTGTTTGCTCACTAATCTCCAAAGAGAGAACAGGAATTTCAATCGATTGTTCATTCTCTTGATAGGTGATTATCACATCTGGTTTATCCAAATACAACATATCTTGTATTTTTTTTGGATTTTTTGCAAAGTTATCCGTTTTATTTGAATAAACTCTTTCGATTGAACAATTTAATTTATTCAAGTCGGTATTTTCAAAAAAGTATTTACCTTGATTAACATCCCCGTCAGAATCAACCCAAATTTTAAAAATTTTATTTTTCATAAACTTATTGAATTAAATCATTAATGTTAAATTCTTGAAAATTTAAATCGGTTATCTGATCATTATTAAAATTTATAGAATATTCAAAAAATCTCGGAGTAGAAATACCTATCCGTTCAATTGTGTTTAAATTTTCTCTTATTTTTGCTTTTGTGTTCGTTGTCATTCTTGCCGAAGGTCTCTTACCAATTAAAATTGGTTGAATTGCTTTTAAATTATTAAATGTTGTTAACTGAGCAATCCATTTTTGATAATCAATTATTTGTTCAATATCATCTAATTTAATACGTTCTTTTTTTAGTTCCATTACCGTGGCTCTGTATCTATAATTTGTATTACCGGCAATATTTTTTCTATGCAATAGCAATATATCAACCTTATTCCCCGATATGCCATATTGAACTTGATTTCCGCAAAATTCTATCTCGTCATAATTACCCACCACATCATCAATGGGCCCGAGAGTTAAACTATTATTTAAATTATTCAATATATAAGCCTCAAGCATGGCTTCAACGTCGAGAACTATTCGGTCGCGCGAACTCATAGTTAATTTTATATTCTCCTCATCTTCTCGTTTTCTTACAAGATTTCTACCTATATTCAAGGGAAAATTTTTTCTTTCCTGTTTAAAAATCAATCTTGCAATTTTACTTGCTTCCTCCGGTAAAATAGGCGTAATACTCCTTTCTTCGCCTTTTCTTTTAATTTTTTTAAAAAGCAAGGTAGATAATTGCCCCTCATCAGTTTTATCAATATAAGCTTGATTGTCATCCACAAATTTATTTCTTAAATCCTCATAATCATTTATAGGCTCAATGGGAATGCGAACTGATAAAATGGGCAATCTATTTTCTTCCTGTTGAAAATTAGAATAATTTTCATTGTCCCTTGATCCAAAAATAAAAAAATTATCAAAGGGAAATTCACCCCTTACCTCACGCTCACTAATAAATGGTTTATCAATAACTCTAAAAACTCCGTAGTAGCCTTGTCCTAACTTTTCAAAATCATTCTGATTTTGTAACTGAAAAAATTTTCTATCAGTGGATTTTGTTTGCATGTAGAAATATACCAAGTCTCCAACGCTTATGTTCATTAGATCAGATAGCTGGCCGTAAAAGGACACATTGCTGTGCCCTCTTCTATTGGTCGGATTTATTTTAACAATTCCGCAAAATCCTTTCTGTATATGTATTGGCATTGTGTCGCAATCAACGACAAAAAGATGAGCTTTGGGTTGCATTATTATTTTTTTACTTTGCAATAAAATAATCGTTCTATGACTTTTCTTTTTTTGGAACTTCCCGCACCATTTCCAAAGACATTATAATCTTGGCTATAGATTTTTAAATCACCTTTACTTTTTAAAATTCTTTCTATTTCATTATCCGGGATTATTCCCTCGTCATTATAGCTTAAGAATATATGATCGCAGTCTGCATTATTAATCAAATCTTCAAATGCGTATACTGAATGTGTTTTCCTGCAATATTTGCTTTTTAAATTATCTCTCTCAAATTTTTTTGTTTTACCATAAAGCTTTGGTTTTTCCCATCTAATTATATTCTCTAATACATGATAGCAATCTACATATTGGCGACTATTATAAGGCGGATCCAAATATAAAACATTACATTTTATTTCTTTTATAAGTTCGTTAGCGTCTTTATTGTAGACTTCATTAATACCGTCAAAATAAATAATAGGGATTTTTAAAAAAATCTTTTTATTAACATTATTATCAATCAAGTGCTTTCCTTTACTATAAGACTCTTTGCCTATATGTTTTAAAAATGCGTCATACTGACCAACCGTATTTGCAATTTTATCAATAGCAAACATCAGGCTTGTAAGTAAAACAAAATATTCTTGTTCAGTAACTTTATTCGTCTTTTTATAATATTCAATTTTTTCTCTAATAGAATCAATATATGAGGCATTTTCTTTGGTAAAGTATGAATTCCCAAAATTTTTATAACAGTATCCTTTTGTAGATTTCAAGTTATTTAACTCTTTAATCTTATTTTCAACTTTTTCTAAATCAACGTTCTTTTTTGTGGAATTTAAAAAAACTTTGTTAATAACAAAGTTAGAATACAAAATATCATTAGCTATAACTTTTTTTGAAAATTTTCTAAAATGATTAGCAACTACCCCTGTACCCGAAAAAATATCTACAAAGCAATCAAATTTTTTATCATTCTTGTTGCAATTTTTTGTAATTTTTTCCTCCAAAAAGTCAAGTAATTTATATTTTGATCCTAAGTATTTTCTATTATTTACATCAAACTTATTATCCTTATTTTTAATTACTTGACTCATAATAGTAATACTTTATTTATCCACATCCTTATATTAATATTTTAGCACATTATATCAATGTGAGCACGCACATTGATATTTAAATAAATAGCTAATATTAAAAATAAAAAATGAAGAAGAATTCATTGATTGATAGTAAAATTTTATTTATCCACAAATTCTACACTCCTAATCCACTTTTATGTTTAAGAAAAAAAGTGTATAATTAGGAATATGTTAAAGCGAACTAAAGCAAACTATGAAATCAATTTGTTTAATAAAAACAAAAACAAAATCCTATGTTTATTCAATACCGAAAACTTAAAATCATTGGTGTAAGAGCCGGTTTTATTATCAACAAAGTCATATATTAGCTCGGGTTTATTGCCCGGGTTTTTTTAAATCAAAATGCCAGTCCAGAGATTAAAAGAAAAGATACTCGAATTGACCGGGCTTTTGTGCGCCGAAACCGGGATATTCCAGAAACTTGTAATCATTTACAAGTATATCCGCTTGCTCAACACCGATCCGCTCGCGAAAAACATCCTGCAAGGCATTTTTGACGAAACCACGGCCACCATGGGCGAAATGTGCAAGGGCGTAACGGACGAAAAGGAATTCATCAACGTCAGCGGTGAAGCGCTGTTCACAAACGAATTCTGGCTTTACTTTTCCAATCTTCAAAAAATCCACGACCGGATGAAAAAACTGAAGCAGGAGCCGACTTGCAACCGGCAGGAAGTCCGGGATTTATGTAATCTGTTTTCAAAACCGTACTCCGGCGAAATGCTTGAATTGTCCGTTAAGATCGTGAACAGCAACGTCTTTGAACGGCTTGATCAAGAGGGGTTCGTAAACGGCCACGAACTCGAGGGCAAAACGTATTTCGACCAGAGACGAAGTATTTTGTATATCAAGGGACAAAAGGTTTTGATCAATATCCAGGACAAAATCACGAACGCCCATAAAATACTTAAATACATCTTCATCGACAACAAGAAAAACCTGGAAGACGATTTTTTCTATTCTGAAATAGCCGAAGACGAATTCCAGGACACGGAATACAAAAGCAATCAAAAAGCCTGGGAAACATACCATATCGCCTGCCGATACATAAACAAGAAAGTCATGGAGCAGACCAATAACAAAATAACGGATTTTCTGATCTACAACACCGGCAAGACCGGAAAAGTAAAATTGAATAAAATCTATCTGTAAGTCGTTTTGACATAAATCGTCTCGATAAAGCCTCGAATATTCGGGGCTTTTTTTGTTTGACATAAATCTTTACATAAACTTTTGTCAAACCCGTTTTTATATGATGAAGACATAATCCGCAAAATAAAGGTCGATTGTGGAAAAATTAATTCATCAGTCAAAAAAACAAATGTTCAAGATCACAGGCACGCTCAAAAAAGAGGAAATAAGGGAATTCACCCGCAAGGACGGCACGCCCGGCAAAAGCCGGACCCTCTACGTCGAACCGGCGGGAAGCGTTTATCCGATCAAGGTCAACTGCTCCGATCTGGAAATTAAAATCGGCAAGCAGGGCGACACGGTAACGCTCGAAGTCGAAGCGTTCCCTTACGTCATCCAAGACGGCAAGCGCAAAAAAGCCTTTCTCGACATCTACATTCCTAACAAGAAATAATTATGGATTTTTTTATCGTAAGCCGAGACATGCTGACGCTCACCGATGAAGCGTTGGATTTAATCAATTTTTTCAGCCAATTGTTCACGGTTTGTTTCGCTATACTCTTCGGGCTTATCTCGATATTAATAATCCTAATTATTTTCAAAAAGTGATATGGCCGGCATGGTGAACAATCTATTCTTAGGTCTAGGACTTTCCCTGATCCTACCGCTCGCGCTCCTCGTTATCATATGTATTTTTTTGACGTTTATCTCGGGCAAGTAGTATGTGTTCCGAATTCATTACCTTAGCCAACTCATGCTATCTCGACGACTTCGCGCTCATCGCGCAAGTGTTCGAGAGGGCTCTCACTTTGGGAATCGTGATCGGGACAGTGGTCGGCGTACTGCTGTTATTCGTCAATAAAATTAACAGGTAAAAACTTATGATTAACAAAATGACAAGCGCGTTGTCCAAAGGGAAAACGGCGGTTCTCGCCTTTGTCCTGGCTCTCGTCGGCGGTCTGCTCTCTTTCGGGGGTTCCGCGTTGGCCGCAGTCGATCCGTCAGTGTCTTCCACCACGGGAATGGTCGTTGACACCATGAAAGAGAACGTAACCGGCGTAATCACCGCCAACATCGCGAATATCGTGATCGTCGGCGTGATCATCTTCTCAATCGGTTTCGTTTGGAAGCTGGCCCGCAGATTCATGAAATAGGCGCGGAAAGGGGCCGGGGCTAACACGGCTCCGGCTCCTTTCTTAAATTCAAACGCAATGAAAAAATATATCGCTACAATTTTATTCCTGTTTTGTTTTCTCGGCATAAAAACCACTTACGCCAAGGAATATGGCACGAGCGCTCCGCTACCGACCGATCAGGCGAACTTTCCGCCACCGGCTGAAATGGCCTGGGGCGGGAACGGTTCGACAAACAAGCAATACATCGGACAAGAATTCAAAACCCAATCCACGCAAACGACAATGGACGGAATAGAAATCTATATGAAAGTGGAAAACGGCTGTCCGTCCTCGCCGACTTACGATCTGGCGCTAAGCCTTTTTCAGGGTTATTGGAATAACACGAGCGTTCTGATCGCTTCGGCGGAAATGTCGTATGCGGACTGCCAGGAAATATTAAATACCGGCTATGTCTGGTACGAATTCTTATTTCCGGAAACCCTTACTGTATCGCCCGCGACCCGCTACCATTTGCGTCTATATTCGGGCGATCATACGGACGGCGACCGCTATACGAACGGCAAATGGGACGCTTCTTATCTCGCCAACGCTGGATATTACTATTATTCAAGCGCCGAGGGCGAAGTCAAAAGCGATTACGAAATAGCTTTCCGGACGTTTACCGGACGACCTCAAATCCAGTTCGAAATCACCGATCCAACGCAAGGACAGATGAAGATCAAGGACACCTGGATCACGATCAGCGGAACATGCATTACGGACGGCTCGGATAGGATCGCTTTCACGAACGACTGTTCGGATTTCACGAATCTGGATTATACGGTCGATTGCATTGACAACGCTTTTTCGGGCCAATTCTATTATAACGGCATTTCCGATTGGGTCGTGGCCGTCGACATCAACAGTCAAGCTCATGACTGCGTGGACTACGACAACTTAATGGACGTGGTAAGCGTCCATGGAATCGAAGTGATCGAGGGGTATCCGGACGACTGGTATTTCAATTACGACTATTACAGCGATTTTGACATCATAATAAATTCTCCGGCCTTTGTGGACGCTCTAACTCTGCCGATAGGTACCGCCAATACAGACATTTCTTTCAAGTTCATTTATCCAACACCGCTTTCGCCGAACGTAACATTCAACGTCAAGCAGTACGACGAAAACGGCAATCTGCTTAACGCCAATTATCACGGCGAAACGCTTATCAATATGGCCGACACGAATAATTATATCGTCAATTTCACGGCCTCCACCTCGCCACTGCATTACGTCGTCCAACTGTTCAACGGTTCGGAACTGGTCAGGCAGTTTCCGTTTGGAATTTACGTTTCCGATCTGGATTTCACGCACAACCCGGACGATTACAAATTTTTCTTTCCCCGCCTAGTGGAAAAGCTAAGACAGAAAATCATCTTCAATTATTTCTTCGGATTTTATGACAGCTTTTACAACCTCTTTTCCGCGACCGGCACGCCGGAATCGGCCGAGGCATTGGATATCAGTTTTGTAGCTATGTCGGATGACGGCCAGTACGATCTGGAAGTCCCGATCTTAAAAGGCTCCGATCCGTCCGTCAAGTCGTTCGCCCAGGGCATGAGGCCGTACATTATCGCCTTTCTTTGGATAGGCTTCGCCGTTTATGTATTCCTAAGAGTCGCTAAGATGTTTGAAAGCGACGAATAAATCTATGTTAAATTTTATCGAAAAAATATTGATCGCCATTTTCTCGCTTCTGCCGGACGCCGATCCGGAAAATAACGTGCTGGCTATGGTCGCAAGCGCGATTGAAACGGTCAAGCCCTCTTTCTATAACATCGATCTGATCTTTCCGATCTTGACTTTGTTCAAAATCTTAATGCTCGCCATTTTCGTTGAAGCGACGATTTTCCTGATTACCCTGGTCATCAAAGTGGCGGTATTTTTCCGAGGATGATAACTATCATAACCGGCAAGCCTGGGGCGGGCAAAACCTTGTTTCTGACATACCAGGCTTTTGAGATGTTAAAGCGAGGCTATGACGTTTACGCCAATTGGAAACTGGATTTTAACGCCTACATCGAAAAGAAGAAACTGAACACGGACAAATTCGGACAAGTGTTTTTCTGGTCGGAGATCGCCGAACTCCTGCACATCAAGGGCGGGCAGATATTCATCGACGAGGCACAAGGCTATTTCGATTCGCGCGAGTGGCAGGAAATGCCTCCGAGCGCAAAACAAAAATTTTCCGCCCACCGGCACGATGTCAAAAAGGACGAGGACGGCAAGATCATTCCCCTGGATATTTGGGCGGGCGTTCAGCACACCTCGAACATCGACAAGCGGATCAGGGATTTGGGACAGCACTTTGCCGAGATACGCAATATCTGGAAAAAAGTGTTCATGATTTCTTACTTTGAACTTAAAGACTTAAAAGACGATATGGTCAGCCGGAAAGCCGTAAAAAGAAGATTGTTTCTATTCAGCAAAGCGAAAGCCGAGTGCTACAACACGCACGAAGCCGTCAATTTCATCGAATATCCGGAATTCCCGTATCATCGGGAATACGAAAACCGCTTTTCAAACGACAATACCGGCCTGATTCCCGATTCTCCGGATATTCCGCCCTTTTCCCGCAAGTCCCTTGGCGAATACAAAAAAAGGGAGCGAACCCGGTAAGGCTCGCTCCCTTGATTTGTTTATTCGGTCGCCATGACCTGCACGTCGAAGAAAAGGTTGATCGTTTTGGGAAATTTCTTCACGACCTCACCGTTCTTGTCTTTCTTCTCGATTACGACGAAAGACTTGATAGCTTTTTCGCCCGACTTGACCCGGTAGCCGATCTTGTTCCACTGCCTGATAGTCATGCAATTGATCTTCGGGTCGTAACGGTTGGCTTCGTCCGAGCCCCACCGCTCCTTGATCTGTTTGCGAACCAGTGTTTCGGTTGTTTCCGAACCGGTCCAGTTTGTAGTGATTTTCTTTTCCATAAGAATAAATCACGGCCGATTTTTTAAAAACCGATCTGGCAAGGCCGTTTGTTGCCACATCAGGATATGGCCTACATAGCGTCTGATAGCTTGCCTTAGTCAAGGTGGAGACTTGTACTACCTTGATAAAGGAAAAGCTGACGCTAAAATGGACTGTCCTGATGAAGTCAAAAACGCCTCCGCTTCGGTTTATTCCTTGTCTTTTAAATTTCTTTCGTGCGGGCAAATATTTTGGCGGACGAGTCTGCCCGACCGGCCGCCAAAATATTTGCAAACAGGATTTCAAGGCAAAGTAAATCCGCGGGCGGATTACTTCTCTTAACTTGATTATATTCACACATCTAACGAAAACAATTATCGTTTATGGCTTATACCTACGACTTCAAGGTCGTGGTTTCCGGCAAGCAAGTTGAAGTGTTTAAGTACAAGAAAAACATTTGGCGCGAATATGACAGCCCAAAGGACGAGCAAATAAAAAAGCCAAAACAATTAAATATATTTGAACAGCAAAAATTAAAAGAACAGCAAATCAAATCTTCGATTAACCGGACAAAAACGGAACTGCGCAGGCTGATCAATTCCAACCCGGGTTTAAACAAATTTATGACTCTCACTTTTGCCAAATCCACGACCGACATCGCTCAAGCGAATTACATCTTTAATCAGTTCATCAAACGGATATCTTACCGATACCCGGATTTTCAGTATATCGCCGTTCCGGAATTCCAAAAGGACACGGATTATTACGGGCGCAAAAAAGAGCATGGCGGATCGGTGCATTATCATCTGCTTTGTAATCTGCCTTATATCGAAATGAGCGCCTTGGAATGGCTCTGGGGGCAAGGTATGGTAAACATCCGGGAAACCGGACAAGTCAACAATCTGGGGGCCTATATGAGCAAATATCTGGGCAAGGAATTATTCACCGGCCGGATGTTTGGTAAGAAAAAATATTTCCGCTCGCAAAGCCTGTCCGAATCGGTCGAACTGATCGGCTGGTACGCGATGAAATTCGTGGAAAAATTTTTATCCCTGATCTCGCCGGTGTTCGAAAAAACCTTTTATTCCGAATGGGTCGGCATGGTCGATTACAAGGCTTTTACCTTAGGGTTTGTGCCGTTTAAAAACGGTTTTGAAAGAAACATTTTATTTAACAGCGTTTGATATGGTAAGCAAAGAATTGATACAAGAGTTCAGAGAAATTGCAAAAGCCGAATATGGGCTTGATTTGAGCTTTGAAGAAGCAAGCAGAATTGGAAATGATTTGGTGGATTTTTTTGATACGCTGGCAAAGATAGATTTTGAGGAAAAACATCGGAAAAGTTGATTTTTTCAGGGAATATGTTATGATATAAGCACTTACCCAAAGCAACAATTAACTTAAAGAGTTTATTAATTTTGTCTCCCGAAAGGGGCGGCTCCTGCCGACAAGATTACTCTTTGAGTAGTTGCGTTGGGTAAGTCAGGGCCGTCCCTTTTTGTATGGAAAAAAATGACGAGACAAAAAAATTAATATTTCATGTTAAAAACGAGGATTACTTTGGAACACTCGCCACGATTTTGGATTTGTTTAGACAGGATTTACTGGAAAAGAAATTTATATTTGATAAAGAAAAACTTTTAAAAAAAATTGTAAAGGATTTAAAATTTTTCCAAGAAAATTATAAAATTGTTAAAAAATAATATGGATATTGAGTTAAATAAAAAATGTATCATATATTGCCGGGTATCATCCAAAGAGCAGGAAGACCGGGGCTATTCTCTGGAAGCGCAAGAAAAATTATTGACCGAATACGCAATAAAAAAAGAGCTTAACACCATTAAGATTTTTAAGATCAGCGAGTCGGCAAGCGGAAAGCAGATTAGAAAAACTTTTAATGAAATGCTTGTATATGTCAAAAAGAAAAGGATTAATATTATCCTTTGCGAAAAGATTGACCGCTTAACGAGAAATTTGAAAGACGGAGCCGTCGTAAGCGACTGGGTAAACGGAAACGACGACAGACAAGTCCATTTCGTCAAAGAAAATTTTATCGTAAGCAAAAACACCCGGGCGCATGAAAATCTGGTTTGGGATATGAAAGTGGCCATTGCCCGTTTTTATACGAATAATTTAAGCGAGGAAGTTAAGAAAGGACAAATTGCTAAACTGGAAGCCGGTTGGATACCAAATGGCCAGAAGTTCGGTTATAATACTATCGGCGAGAAAGGCCATAAAATCCACGTCCCGGACGAGAAGTTCGCCCCGTTCATTAAGCGGGCTTTTGAACTCTATAATTCAGGTAATTACACCATAACCCGTTTGACCAATGCCATGCAAAAAGAGGGAATGAAAAACCGGAGCAATAAAAAAATCGGCCGAAGCACGCTTCACGCCTTGCTTTCCGACCCGTTTTATTGCGGGATAATTTTATGGAATAACGAGGAATACGCGGGCAAACACGAGCCGATCATTACGAGAGGATTATTCAATGAAGTCCAAGAAAAAATGAAAAGAATTTATAAAACCGGGCAGATAAAAAAACATGATCATATTTTCAAAGGTCTAATTAAATGCGGTGATTGCGGTTGCCTTATTACCTGGGAAACGCAAAAGGGCCACAATTACGGCCACTGCAAAGGCTTTAAACCGTGCCAGGAAAAAGGCTATATCCGCGAAGAAGAAATCGAAAAAGAAATCGTCAAGAGTTTTGAAAAAATAAAGCCGAGGAGCGAAAAAGTCCTTTCATGGATAAAAAAAGCGCTCAAAGAAGCGCACAAAGACAAAAGAGGTTATTCAGCCAGCACCAGGGAAAATTTAAACAAAAGTCTTGATTTGATTGAAAAAAGAATGGACAAAATTTATGACGACAAAATCGACGAAGTTATCACGGCTGAATATTATAAAAAAAGATTTAAAGAATACGGCAAGCAAAGAGAGGATATTTTGGACCAACTTAACAAAATGGAAAACAACATCAAGAATTATTACGAGGTGGGCGTTGAAATCCACGATCTGGCTTATAAGGCAAAAGAGTTATTTTTAAGCGGAAAATCGACAGTAGACGATAAAAAAACGCTCGTAAATAAAATATTCTCTGGTTTAAAACTAAAAGACAAAAAATTGATTGCCGAATACACTCCGGCTTATCAATTTTTGTCCGAATGGATACCCAAGCTAAACGCCACTTCCGAACTTCTAAAACATGGCAAGTATTACGAAAAAACAGGCTCTTTTGAGCCTGCTTGTCCGATTTTGCTCCCGGGGTCGGATTCGAACCGACGACCAATTGGTTAACAGCCAACTGCGCTACCGCTGCGCTACCCGGGAATTATTCAATTGTAAACTAAAACATGCCTTTTCGGCATTATTTATATAATAAAGTATTCGTAGATATTAGTCAAGACCATTTTTTTTTGTGTTTTTTTGACCATTTTTTGCATATTTCTTTATAAAAATTTTATATTTTCTTTATATTTTTTTTAAGAAAATTTCATGAGTAATGTTGTATAATTAACTTATATTAAAAAAATAATTAATTATCTGTAAAAAATATTTTTACAGATTAAATTTTTATGACAAAAGTAGAAAATAAGAAAGAAAATTTAATGAGATGTATTTGTGAAAGTTGCCCCTCATATAGCGAATGTACAAAAGGTGAAATGCAGGGTCTTTTTTGCGCACGCGCTAAGTCTCTTTGTGGATTTGATAAAAAAGGATGTGTTTGCGGCAATTGTCCCTTAACCGAGGAGTTCCGGCTTACCGGGGGATATTACTGCGAAAGCGGAGCTGTTTAGATGCTTTATTAAGAATTGAATAAGGCTTATAAATAATTTAAGAAATGAAATACGAAACAAAAAATAACATAAAACTTGACAACGATACACAGAATTGTTGGGAGTTTTTTTGTTGCGATAAGAGAGCCAAAAAAGAATGTCCCGCTTTTCAAAATAATTCAGGTCGAGAATGTTGGATTATTGCCTCTACTTTTCAATCTGAAAATAAGAAAAAATTTAAATATTGCTGGAATTGCCCATGGTTTAAAAAATTAAATTTAAAATTTTAATAAAATAAACATGAAAGCTGTTATTAAAAGCAAAAAGGAAATCGCCAAGGGAATACTGCTTATTGATTTTATAGTAAGTCGAAAGATTAGTTTTATTCCGGGTCAATATTTTTTTATTACATTAATTAATCCTCCATATGTAGATGAAGGGGGTAGTATGCGCCACTTTACGATTGTAAATTCTCCACACGAAAAAGGGATTATTAGCATGGCTACCAAAATGCGAGAAAGTGCTTTTAAAAAATCACTTATAGCCATGCCTGTTGGCAGTGAAGTAAAGATTGATCAAATTTTTGGAGATTTTATTCTGCCAAAAAGTTTTTTGAAACTATTGATTTTTGTTGCCGGCGGAATAGGAATAACGCCTTTTATCAGCATGCTTAGGTATTTAGAGTGTGAACAAGAAAATTATAATATTACACTGGTTTATGCTAATGAGAACCAAGAGTCGGCGGCTTTTTTAAATGAACTGCAAGAACTGGAAAAGAAAAATAAAAATTTTAAATTAATTTTGACTTTTAATAACGATCTTAATTGGAGGGGGGAGAAGAGAATAATTAATGATGATTTTTTAAAAGATTATTTTCCTAAATTTAAATCTAAAATATTTTTTATTTCAGGTCCGCCTCAAATGGTAGATGGTGTTAACAAAACATTGTTGAATATGGGGGTTAAAGAAGAAAGAATAAAAAAAGAAAATTTTTTTGGATATTAACGATTTGCGGGATGTTATAAACAGGCTATTATTATTTATTTTTATATAGGAATTTTTATTTTTTACTATTTATCAAGAGTAAAGTGTTTAACTATTAGATATTCCATTATTCACCACTTCCCCGCCTGAGGCGGGCATGGAAAGGTGCTGTGTCCGCCTCAGGCGGAGACTTCAAAAAGCCTTTCAGGCTTTTTTTGTATTATTTTGCTACAAATTTGACACAAAGATAGTTTCGTGATAGTAAAGTAAAAAATAATAGCTTTTAGTTTATTTTTTATGATATAATAAAAAATATTATTATTCCTTATAAAGAAAAAGTATAAATTCATGTTGGATATTACAATACTCGCTATTGGAAAAATAAAAGAAAGATATTTTCAAGATGCTTATTGTGAATTTTTAAAAAGGCTTAACCCTTATATAAAAATTAATATACAAGAATTAGCGCATAAATCTTTTTTTAATAATGACCAGGAAAAAATAAAAAAAGAAGAGGGAAAAAAAATAATTAAGTATCTGGATAAATATTCTCAAAAAAAGATAATTGTTTTGGATGAACGCGGAGATAATATGACTTCTGAAAAATTTTCTGTTTTTTTGTTTAAAATAAAAGAGCCAATTATTTTTGTTCTTGGCGGGTCTTTGGGGTTATCAAAAGAGGTTCTATCCAGAGCAGATTACAAAATCGCTTTGTCCCAAATGACTTTTCCACATGAACTCGCCAGAGTGGTGCTTGTTGAACAAATTTATAGAGCTATTACTATTGAAAAAGGAAAAAATTATCACTTATGATATTTTAACAAAGAAACAATTTAACAATGTAATAATGAAATTTATATGAATCATTCTATAAAAAAAGGATTTAGTTTTGGTCTCACTTCCGGTATTATTACTACTTTAGGTCTTTTGGTGGGCCTTTATTCCAGTACAAATTCTGCCAAGGTGGTAATTGGCGGTGTTCTGGTAATTGCTTTAGCCGATGCTCTGTCCGATGCTTTGGGTGTTCACATCTCTGAAGAATCAGAAAATCACCATAGCGAGAGAGAGATATGGGAAGCAACAATTTCTACATTTGTTGCCAAGTTTGTTTTTGCCGGAATGTTTATTGTTCCCGTTTTATTATTTTCTTTGACTACCGCAGTTGTTTTTAGTATTGTGTTCGGTTTGTTTTTAATCGCTTTATTTAGTTGTTATCTTGCTAAGATACAGGGAATAAACAAAAGGGGGGTGGTGACAGAGCATTTATTAATAGCGATTTTAGTGGTGGTTGCTACTTATTATATTGGTGTTTGGGTAGAAAAATTGTAACAAGAAGAATGTGCTATATTACCATTTATATAATAATTGTTTTAGAATTTAATATGTAATATTGTTTCATTGTTGTATTGTTTCATTGTTGTTTTAAACTATCCATGGGACAGTTTATTAATTTAGCAATGAAGTAATGGAGCCATGAAGCCATGGAATAATGTTAAGTATGAAAAAAAAAGTCGGAATATTTTCTTTTACTTGTGATGAGGGGTGCAGTATTTTATTGGTGGAAATTTTTAACAAAAAACTTGTAGGATGGCTTGAAAAAATGGATATAAAATATTTTTTATCTATTAAAGAAGAATCAGAAGTGAAGGATTTTGATGTGGCGCTTGTTGAGGGGGTTATTAATACCGAAAAGGAGCTAAAAGAAATAAAAAAAATTCGAGAAAATAGCAAAACATTAATTGCAATGGGAGCATGCGCTATGACCGGTCAGCCGAGCGGACAAAGAAATCTTTTTTCCGCGGATCAATTGGCAGAAGCAAAAGACACCTTGAATAGTTTTCCATTTTTACCCAAAGCTTTGTCAATAAAAGAGGCGGTAAAGGTGGATGATGAAATAATAGGATGCCCAATTAATGAAGGCAAGTTTATAGAAGTTTTTGAAAAATGGATAGGTTAATTTTTGTTTATTTGGGTTTTAAAAGTTTATTTAAAATTATTTTTTTAGCAATTAACATGGGGCGTTGCTTTATTGTTTTATAGTTGTATTCAATTGTTTTAAAGGCAGTTGATAATTTAGCAATGAAACAATGGAGCCATGAAACCATATAACAATATAATTCTATGCACAAGACAAATCTTGATATCACTATTAATAAATTGGCCAAAATTGAGGGGCATGCCAGCCTAAATATAAAAGTGTGTGATGGCAGGGTGAAGAATATTGACTTGCGGGTTATGGAGAGTAATCGTTTTTTTAATCAGGCGGTGAAAGGCAGGCCATATAATAATATTCCACAACTTGTTTCCAGAATCTGCGGCACATGCTCCATTGCACACATGACCGGATGCATTGAGGCGGTAGAGAAAACTTTAAAAATTAAACCGAGCGCCCAGACCATGCTGCTTAGAAAATTGACGGTGTATTCTATGATGATCCGGGATCATGCTCTGCATTTGTATTTTTTTGTATTGCCGGATATTTTTAAACTTGATTCTCTTTTAGATCTGGCTGATAAAAGGAAAGATTTGGTTCATGAAGCTCTGCATGTAAAAGAAGCTGGCAACAATCTGTCAAAACTTGTTGCCGGTCGTGCGGTGCATGCCGTGTTTGAACAGATTGGCGGTTTTGCACGCGTACCCGATAATGCGAAAAAAGCAGAGGTGATTAAAGAGTTAAAAAGCGTGCGGAAATATGTTTTGAATTTGGCTGAAATATTTTTAGGGTGTGATTGGAAGCTGGAAAGAGATACGAATTTTGTGGGGCTGGTTACTCCTGATTTTTCATTTTTAGAAGGTACAATCAAAAGTACAAGTGGAACGGAAATTAAGGAGGAAAATTTTTGGGATCATTTGCATAGCGTGGTTATACCTTTTTCTTTTGCTTCCGGATTCAAGTTTGAAGGGAAAGAATATATGGTTGGGGCGCTGTCTCGCATGAATTTAAATAAGAAAAATTTACATGCTAATACCAAAAAAGATATGAAAAAATATATTGATTTATTTCCGTCTAAAAATATTTATCACAACAATCTTGCACAGGCTATAGAAATTATGCACTCTATTGATCACTCTATTGAAATACTTGAGAACAATGAATTTAAAGAGGAAGAACCGATTAAACCCGAGACCTTAACCGGAGAAGGAGTGGGGGTGATAGAGGCTCCTCGTGGCACCCTTTATTATTGGACCGGAATTACTGACGGCAAGATTCGTTATGTGAATTTAGTAATACCGACTGCGCAGAATTTGATTAATATGCGGGAAGATATCCGTTTGATGGTAGAGATGAATATTGCCAAGGGGGAAGAATTTATCCGCAAAGAAGCGGAAAAAATAATCAGAGCCTATGATCCATGCATGTCGTGCGCTACTCATTTTTTAAAAGTGAAAATAGAGAATAAATAGCGGGTAGCAAACAACAATAATATAAAACTCTCTCTTGTAAAGAGAGAGTTTTTATAATTATATATTATTTGAAATTAAAGTAGTAAGTTGTTCTAAGGCCTCTTCTTTTTTTATGTTCGGCGGAATGGCGAATATTTTTATTTTTTCAAGTTTTCCTATTTTATAAAGCAGTTTAAGGTTGAATGCCAGGTCCATATCGTGCATGGAGAAGGAATTATTAGTTTCAAGTGTTTCGATATCATCAATCAAGATTACCTTGTCTATGTCGACAGCGGTATCTATTATAATTAATTTTTTATTATTCGGCTTGAGATTTTCATTTGGATCTATTTCTATAAAATTAATATTTGGGAATTTATTTTTTAATTCCGGCATTAATTTTAGCGGCGTATTATCTTCTTCAATTAATGGATTGCCGAATATGTAGATTATTATTTTCATATAAACATATTAACATTTAAACATTTTAACAAGGGTTTATATAAATGAAGCGTTACTTTTTAGTAACGCTCTTTATTTTCGTATAGGAATTTTTATTTTTTACTATTTATTAAGAGTAAAAGTGTTTAAATTAGATATTCCATTATTCACCACGCCCCCGCCTGAGGCGGGCATGGAAAGGCGCTGTCTTAAGTTGTTTGTTGTTTTTTTAATTTAAGGATTATTTTTACTACTTCTTTTCTTTTTTTGTTTTTGATAATTTTGATGATTCTTGAGTTTTGGATTTGTTTTACGAATTTAATGTGCGGCGCTTCAAATAACTTTTGCATTTGTTCTAAATTGTCAAAATATTTAACATCAGCAAATCTGTAGCCCTGTGTCTCTTCATAAGTAATGATTCCGCTAATAACTTCTTCCTGGTTAAGTTTTTTGATAATACCATTACACACCAAGGTTCTCCTTTTTTTATTTAAGATTAAGTGTATTTTTAACTTTTTTATTATATCATTGTTTAAAAATAAATCAATACTTTCTTAAATTTGTGTTGTTTTAATTAGTTTATTTGAGGTATAATAAAGAAGAATAAGATTATCTAGTTGAAAGTAAAAAATAAAATGTTAATTTGTTTTATATGAAATATGATGTAGTTATAATTGGCGGGGGACCGTCCGGAATGATGGCGGCCGGGAGAGCGGGGAGTTTGGGTGCGAGGGTTTTATTATTGGAAAAGAATGGGGAATTGGGGGTGAAGTTACTTATTACCGGCAAGGGGCGATGCAATTTTGCGCATAATGAATTGGATGCTAGAAAATTTATAGAAAAGTTTGGAAAAAATGGAAAGTTTTTGTTTTCCGGTCTTTTTAGGTTTGGGGTGCCAGACACGATAGATTTTTTTGAAAGACAAGGAGTAAAAACAAAAGTGGAAAGAGGAAATCGGGTTTTTCCAGTAAGCGACAGATCGCAAGATGTATTGAATGCTTTAGTGGGCTATATGCGAAAGTCAAGGGTGGATGTAAGAACTAGTGCGGAAGTAAAAAGAATCGTAAAGGTGGGCAAGAAAATTGAAAAAGTTGTCTTAGTTAATGGGGATGAAATATTTGCGGATAAATTTATAATTTGTACCGGCGGCAAGTCGTACCCCGCGACCGGTTCTACGGGAGACGGATATAAGTGGCTTATGGGTTTGGGGCATAAAATAGAAAAAACAATGCCGGCACTTTCTCCTGTTATAATCAAGGAAAATTTTGTAAAAAATTTAGAGGGGCTTAGTTTGAAAAATGTAGAGATTGGTGTTTATAAAGATGGTAAAAGAAAGGATTCTCGTTTTGGGGAAGCTTTGTTTACCAATAGGGGAATGAGCGGGCCGATAGTTTTGGATATGAGTAAAGAGATAAATAAAAATTTACCGTGTGTTATGCAAATAGACTTTAAACCGGCTTTGTCTTTTCAGGAATTAGACAAGAGGGTGCAAAGAGATTTTAAAGAGATGAATAACAAGATGTTTAAGAATAGTTTAGATAAATTATTACCGAAAAAATTAACTCCGATAATTATTGAGTTGTCCGGAATTAGTCCGGAAAAACAAGTAAATTTAATTACGAAGGAAGAAAGGAAGAAATTAATTTATTTATTAAAAGAGTTTAAGCTGGAAGTGCGAGAATTGGCGGGATACAGCAAGGCAATTATTACATCCGGCGGAGTGAGTTTAAGAGAGATAGATCCCAAGACAATGAAGTCTAAATTGATTGATAATTTGTATTTATGCGGTGAGGTTTTGGATTTGGATGGACCGACTGGCGGGTATAATCTGCAAGTGTGCTGGACTACGGGCTTTGTGGCAGGGGAGAGCGTTTGTTGAAAATTTTAAATTAAGAATTTTGAATTTCGAATGAATTTTTAATTATTCAATGTTATAATTTTTTATTTAAATTTATTTTAATACTTTTTAAATTTATATTAGGTAACAGTTTTTCTATGAGGAATATTTTTCCTGAGGTGAAGAAAGTATAATTTGGTTTTGAACGGTTTGTAAGCAGTTTATGGTCTGTAAGCTTTTTTTTTGTTTGTTTAGCAACCGCTTTTGCCGGGTTGATGATATTAATTTTATTTTCGGTAATTTGTTTGATTTGTCTAGTAAGGAAGGGATAGTGAGTGCAGCCCAGTACCAATTGATCAATATTTTTATTCATTAATGGATTTAAATATTTTTTTAATAATTTGATGTTTTTAGGGGCATTTATTTCTCCTTTTTCTACAATTTCTACCAATCCTTTACCGATTTGAAAATGGATATTGATATTTTTTGGAAGTTTTTCTTTGGTGTTCTTATAAAGTTTCCCTTTTTGCGTACCACGAGTGGCTAGTACGCCGATATTTTTGTTTTTGGTGTGTTTAGCGGCTACTTTAATCGCCGGCTCTATAGCGATAATCGGGATGGAATATTTTTTTCTTAATTCTTCAATAATAGAAACAGAGATGGTATTGCAGGCAATAATGATTAGTTTACAATCTTTCTTTAGTAAAAAATCTATGATATTTTCTGTCATTGTTTTGATTCTGGTTTTACTTTTTTCACCGTAAGGGCAATTAGCGCTGTCTCCAAAGTAGATGATTGATTCGTGTGGCAAGGTCTTAATTACTTCCTGCCAAACAGAAAGACCGCCGACGCCGGAGTCGAGAATGCCGATAGGGTTATTGTTTGTAGATAATCTTTTATTCATTTTTTTGCAAAACGATTTTTGTCGCGAATATAACATTTATCAATAGTTCGTTTTAGAACTTTTTTAAGGTTGATGTTTTTGGAATTGGCGAGACAGGTTAGAGTAAATATTACATCTCCGATTTCGTCGCCCAACTCTTTGGTTTCTTCTTCTTTTTTCTTTTTCTTTGGTCCATAAAGATGGTTTATTTCTCTGGCTAATTCTCCAACTTCTTCTGTTAGGCGAGCCAATATTTCATGCGGCTGCCAATATTGAGGCGTGTATTGCCCTGTCCAATCATCAACTTTTTTTTGCCAATTATTTATATCCATATATTTTTTATTGAATTATTTATAAAAACCAGTTAATATTTAAATATAATTTAATTAATTATATTATATTATAAAACTAATTAATATACTAATATTTATGTCTACATTATATACGTATAGTGATTCCAATAAAATAAAAACCTGGTTTTTATTGTCGGGATTTTTGATTTTTATCACAATTGTCGGTTATGTTTTTAGCGCCGCCATGGAGACTCCGGTAATTTTATATTTTGCAGTCGGTTTTAGTATAATTTCTTCTTTTGTGAGTTATTGGTGGAGTGATAAAATAGTTTTGGCAATGAGTGATGCCCGAAAAATAGAATTTGAAGACAATAAAGAATTATATCGGTTGGTAGAAAACCTTTGTATTACTGCCGGGCTTCCTCTTCCTAGAATATACATTATTAATGACAGCGCACCAAATGCTTTTGCTACCGGACGCGATCCGCAGCACGCTGTTGTGGCTGTTACCAGTGGTCTCTTGGAAAAACTGGAGAGAAGCGAATTGGAAGGAGTGATTGCCCATGAACTATCACATATCGGCAATCGGGATATTCTGCTTGCAACCGTAGTTACAATTTTAGTTGGCGTGGTGGTACTTTTGGCTGATTGGTTCAGGCGCTGGACTTTTTGGGGCGGCGGTAGGAGAAGAAATAGCGATAAGGGAGATCAACTGCAATTAATAATTATAGTTTTAGCAATTATTTTATCAATACTTGCGCCATTTTTTGCATACATGATGCAGTTTGCGATATCCCGCAAAAGGGAATTTGCAGCCGATGCCGATGGTGCTCTGCTTACCCGCTATCCGGAAGGGTTAGCGCGCGCTCTGGAAAAGATTTCTGCTGATCCGGAGCCTCTAGAGGTGGCGAATAGAGCCACGGCTCATCTCTACATAGCTTCTCCATTTGAGGGCAAGAGCGACGGACGCCACAAAAGAGGATTTTTCGCAAAGGCATTTATGACGCATCCGCCGGTAGAAGAAAGAATAGCAGCATTAAGAGGGATGGATGTTTAGAATAGGGTATTTTAAATTTGACAATAAGATTAACTTTTGTTAAACTAAAGTTAATCTTTTTTATTATTAAATTATAAACTATGAAAAATATTGTAGGTTTAAAAGATTTGAGGCAGAATATGGGGAAATATTCTCAAAAAGTAGCTCGTGGAGAATCTTTTATTGTATTTAAACAATCTAAGCCGCTTTTTAAAATATCTCCAATCAATGAAGAAAAATGGGAAGAGATAATTGATTTTACTAAAATTAAAAAAGGCGGAGTTGATATTAATGAAGTATTGTCTAGGTTATAATAAGTATGGATAAAATAACCAAGGTTTTAAAAAAGTTAAATTTTAAAGAGAGAGAAAGGGTAAAAAAGATATTGTTAAAAATAAAAAATAATGATTTGGAAAATTTGGATATTAAGAAATTAAAAAATAAGAATAGTATTTTTAGGGTTAGGGTTGGTAGGATAAGAATTATTTTTAAGAAAGATGATAAAATTTCTTTGTTAACAATAGAAAGAAGATCAGATATTATTTATAATTTTTAATTTTATGCATCAAGAAATATTAAAAGGATTGCCCGATGATATTAAGTTGGTGGCGGTATCTAAAACTAAAGCGGTTTCAGATATTAGGCGTGTTTACGATGTAGGACAGAGGATTTTTGGGGAGAATCGGTGCGAAGAGATGAGGAAGAAGTTTGAGGAGCTTCCCAAAGATATTGATTGGCATATGATCGGACACTTGCAGAGTAGACAGGTAAAAATAATCGCTTTGTTTGTGAAGTTGATTCATTCTGTTGATAGTTTGAAATTATTGCAGGTAGTAAATAAAGAAGCTGCGAAACACAATCGGATTATTGACTGCCTGTTACAGATTCGAATTGCCAAAGAAGAAACTAAAACCGGTTTAAGTATTGAAGAAGCGGAAGAATTGTTGAGTTGTGGTGATTTTAAAAATTTAAAGAATATCAGAATTATCGGAGTGATGGGTATGGCGACATTTACTCAAGATGAAGATATTGTACGCGGAGAATTTAAACAATTAAAAAAATATTTTGAAAGACTGAAAGAAGAATACTTTGCAAGCGATGATAATTTTAAAGAAATATCCGCCGGTATGTCCGGAGATTACAAGATCGCAATAAATGAGGGTTCTACCATAATTCGTATCGGCAGCTTGATCTTTGGGAGGAGATGTGTAAAATAATTTAATAATTAATTCATAGTCAAGGAATTTAAATATTCCCGACTATTGAGTGCTATTTATGTATAACTAGACTTATTAATACATTACAAGTTATGTGTTATGAGTTATAAGAAAATATGACTAAAAAACAAGATTATCAAAAATTAGAAAAAAAATTAATAGGAGAAAAAAAGAGTTGTTGGGAGCTTTGGGATGAAAAAATAAAAAAAGAAGCTTTTGATTTTGCGGAAAAATATAAAATTTTTTTAGATAAGGCTAAAACAGAGAGAGAGTCTGTGCTAGAAGGTGTTAAAATGGCAAAAGAAAAAGGATTTAAAGATATTGGCGCTGTTAAGAGTTTGAAAGCTGGGGATAAGGTTTTTGCTATAAACAAAAATAAAGCCTTAATGATGGCTGTGATTGGCAAAAAAAGCATGAAAGAAGGGTTTAGAATGTTGATGTCCCATATTGATTCCCCGCATTTGGATTTAAAAATTTCCCCGCTTTATGAAGAGGAGAGTTTGGCATTTTTCAAAACTCATTATTATGGCGGAATTAAAAAATATCAATGGCCGACTATTACTTTGGCGCTTCATGGGGTAGTTTGTTTGGATGACGGCAAGGAGATAAATTTTGTGATTGGAGAAAAAGATACGGATCCGATTTTTATGATTACCGACCTTCTGCCTCATTTGGACAGAGGAGTGCTTACCCCAAAACGAGAAGTACTTGGAGAGGATTTGAATCTGCTTCTTGGTTCTATACCTGTTAATGATAAAAAGATAAAGGAAAAAGTAAAGCTGGCAGTGTTGGAATATTTGTTTAATAATTACGGCATCAAACAAGGAGATTTTGCCAGTGCAGAAATACAGGCAGTGCCCAGCAACAAGGCGCGCGACCTTGGTTTTGATCGTAGTATGGTTTCGGCATACGGACACGATGATCGGATTTGTTCCTTTGTAGCCATTGAAGCCTTTTTAAACACTAAAGTTTCCAATCAAACTCAGATTTGTGCCTGGGTGGATCGGGAGGAAATTGGTTCAGACGGACAAACCGGGGCAATATCATTGTTTTTTGAAAAATTTATTTCAAATCTTTTAGAATTGGGCGGTGAGAAAAGCAACATGTCTGAAATTATCAATATTTTTGATAAAAGCAAGGCTATTTCTACCGATGTGACCGTAGCTGTGGACCCTGATTACAAAGAAGTACACGATCTGCGCAATGCGCATCGCATGGGATATGGGATTGCCATGGAAAAATATACCGGATCCGGCGGGAAATACTCCACTTCCGAAGCTAGTGCTGAATATGTAGCCGAGCTTCGCGGTATTATGAAGAGAAACAAAAATATTGTCTGCCAGTTTTCAGCCGGGCTGGGAAAGGTGGATCAGGGCGGCGGAGGCACAATTGCTAAATTTATGGCTAATCGCGGAATAGATATTGTGGATATGGGCATCCCGTTATTCAATATGCATGCACCTTTAGAGATAGCGTCAAAGGCTGATTTATATAGTGCTTATTTATTTTATAAAGAGTTTTATTTAGGATAAAATCTAAAAAAGGACACAAGGACACAAGGTGTAAGCAAATTTTATAAATACTTGCGTCCTTGTTTTATTTTTACTTTTTTAACAAAACATTGTATAATAACTATATGGATTTACGTTATGACAGGCGGATAGCTATTAATGAATGGATTATAACTACCAGATGGTTTTACATGGTGGCTATTTTTGTTGTTGGTGTTTTTGGTAATTTTTTAGTAAGTTTGTTTAAAATTGAATTTTCTATTATTTCAATTTCTATTCTCTTGTTGTTCTTTATTTATGTTAATGCATATTTTTATTATACTTTAATAGAGGTAAAAAAAACCAAATCGATTGGAAAACTTAGAGCGCTTAGTTTTGGGCAAATTGCCCTTGAGTTGATTGTATTTTCGGTTGTTTTATATTTGAGCGGCGAGAAGTCGCTGATAAGTGTTTTTTTCTTTTTGCCTATAATTTCCGCATCTATTATTTTTGGAATTAGAGGAGCAATTATTACTGCTTTAATGTCAGTTGTTTTAGTTAATATTTCCGTAGTTTCGGAATACTTTTATTTTATTGTTTATAATGTTACTGAAGATCGTATTATGAATGGTTTGGAGTTTGCTGAATTAAAAAGAATGACTATTTCACTTATTACAGTTATTGTTACCTCTAATTTTTATATCATTGTAGCTATTTTTTTGGGTTACGGTTCTAAATTATTTGCTACGCGCGAGCAAGCATTAATAGAGAGCGCGGAAAAAATGAATGTTGAGAAGGAGGTTAAAGAAAGAGAGATGAAGGAAATAGATAGAAGTTCTAAAATTTTGCAAAAAAAAGATGAGGAACTAGAAAAAACCAACAAGATTCTTGAGATTAAAATAAAAGAATTAGAAAAGAGCGAAAAATCATTAATTCGCGCCTTTTCTGACCTACAGGAAGCAAGAAGAAGAGCGCTAGAGGAAAGAAACAAAACTTCAGCCGTAATTGCTAATTTTATAGACCCTATTTTAGTTATTGATGCAGAAAATAAATTAAGCTTGTTTAACCCGGCAGCAGAAGAAATTTTTGGAATTATAAGATCTGATTTGGGTAAAAAAATAGACGGTAAAGATAATTATTCCATGAATAATTTTGTGGATATTATTGAACAGGATTACGAGGTTAGATCCCACAAGATTATAAAGTCCAATAATCCAAACGAAGAAGAGGTTCTTGTAAATTTTGGTACCCAAGAATTGACCTATAAAGTTATTACAGCACCGGTAATTGATAACATGAAAAGGAAATTAGGAATCATGAAGATTTTTTATAATTTGACGAGAGAAAAAATGATTGATAAACTCAAATCAGAGTTTATTTCTATAGCCGCTCATCAGCTTCGTACTCCACTTTCCGCGATTAAATGGGTAATTAAGATGGTTTTAGACGGGGATGTTGGAAAACTTAACAGTGAACAAGAAAAGTTATTGTTTAAGGGTTATCAAAGCAATGAAAGAATTATTGGTTTGGTTAACGATATGTTAAATGTATCTCGCATAGAAGAAGGCCGTTTCGGCTATTCCTTTAAGCAAGATAATTTTGAAGATGCCTTGCAGGATACTATTGATAACCTAGAGACAAGAATCAAAAATAAAAGTATAAAATTTATTATTAATAAACCCGCAAAAATACCGCTTGTATATATGGATAGGCAAAAGATGGGATTGGTGCTGCAGAATTTATTGGAGAATGCTGTAAAATATACCCCCGAATTTGGTAAAATTGAGATTTTTTTTGAAGTAGGAATTCATTTTTTAAAAATTAAAATAAAAGACAATGGAGTTGGTATCCCCAAAGAAGACCAAAAGAAATTATTTTCTAAATTTTTTAGGGCGGACAATGTGATTCGCATGCAGACCGAAGGGTCGGGTCTTGGGTTGTTTATAGTGAAAAATGTTATAGAAAAACATGGTGGTGAAATAACTTTTGAAAGCAAGGAGGGGGTAGGAACAACATTCATATTTACCCTGCCAATTAATAAATAATAAATTGTCGCGAAGCGACTTTTAAATTTTGCATTTTGTATTTTGCATTTTGCATTCTAAATATTATGTCTGATAAAAAAATAAAAATTTTAATCATGGAAGATGAAAAATCTTTAGCGGATTTATTGGTTGCCAAGTTAAAGAAGGAGGGCTTTGATGTTAGTTTTGCTTATGACGGCGAAGAGGGTTATAAAAAAGTAAACAGTTTTAAGCCGGATTTAATCTTGCTTGATATTGTTATGCCTAAAATGGATGGATATGATGTATTGGAAAAATTAAAAGAAAATAATATAAATATTCCGGTTATTATTATTTCTAATTCTGGACAGCCGGTTGAAATTGAGAAAACTAAAAAACTTGGAGCTATTGACCATTTAATCAAAACAGAGTTTAGTCCCAATGATGTGTTGCAAAAAGTTCGAAATTATTTTAACGGCCTAGGAGGTGACAGAAAATCAAAAGAGGAAAAAAATAATTTTGTAGCTTATAAAAATGAAGGGGGAAGAGATCTTGGTATAAAGGTTTTATTGGCTGAAGATGATAATTTTTTACGGGAAATTTGTTCTAAAAAATTGGTTAATGAAGGATTTACGGTATATGAGGCGATTGATGGCGGTCAAGCTTTGGATGGCGCCATGGAATTAAAACCAGACATTATATTACTTGATATTATTATGCCGGCAATTGATGGTTTTCAAGTTTTACATCAAATTAAAAACAGTAAAGACAAGGAGATAGTTAATATTCCAGTCATTATGCTTTCTAATCTTGGACAAGAAGATGATATACAGAAGGCTATGGATGCGGGGGCCAGTGATTATTTAGTAAAAGCGCATTTTACAACCGAAGAAATTGTGGGTAAGATTAAGAAGTTGTTGAAGAAATAATGTTATTTCCCTAGCGGGAAAGATTCGTCGCTCCGCCAGCTGGCGGATGGGATATATGAATATATGAGACAGTGATTGCTAATTGCGAATAATATTTTACAAAAACATACAAGTATTTGCTTGTATGTTTTTGTTTATTTGATTTTTGTTGGTTTGTGTTATAATATAAGTTAATTATTCCTCCTGTGTCATTCTGAACTAAGTTCAGACACAGAGGAGAGCATGGCATATATTTAAAACATACTAAGTAATCAAATAATATGAGAAAAAATATAGAATTATTATCACCGGCGGGTAATATGGAGAAAATGAAAACAGCTTTGGCTTTTGGCGCTGATGCGGTATATGCCGGTATTCCAGATTTTTCCTTGCGTGTCAGAATTAATGATTTTGATATGAAAAAATTAAAAGCCGCAACGAAATATTGTCATTCTAAGGACAAGAAAATATATATTACGGTAAATATTTTCGCGCACAACCATCATCTAGATAGGTTGCCTAAGTATATTAAGGAATTAAAAAAGATAAAAGCGGATGCTTTAATAGTTTCTGATCCGGGTATTATAAAGGTGATTCAAGATATCTGGCCTGAATGCGAGATACATCTTTCTACTCAAGCTAATTGTACTAACTGGCAATCAGCTAAATTTTGGTTTGAATCCGCGGGGGTCAAGAGAATTATTTTAGGGAGAGAAGTAACACTCCGCGAGATAAAAAAGATTCATAAAAAAGTACCAAATGTGGAACTCGAATATTTTGTGCATGGCGCAATGTGTATGTCTTATTCGGGGCGGTGTTTTTTGTCTAAATATTTTGTAGAAAAGTCGGCTAATTTAGGGGATTGCGCTCAGCCATGCCGTTGGAAATATAATGTAAGTCAAAAATTTATAAATTCAAAAGCCGAAAATTATTCCAATTCGGCAGACAGGCGTGAATATTTTATCACAGAAGAAAAAAGGCCTGATCAGCCGATGGAAATAGTAGAAGATGAACACGGCTCTTATATTTTGAATTCTCGGGATCTTTGTTTGTTAAAACACTTAAAAGACTTGCGAGATGCCGGAGTTGTTAGTTTTAAAATTGAAGGAAGGGCAAAGAGTTCGTACTATCAGGCAGTTATAGCTGGAATTTATAAACAGACAATCAAAAATATTGATACGATTACCAATAATGAGATAAACAACCTTTATGAAGAATTGGAAGATAAACTGGTGTATAGAGGGTATACCACTGGATTTTTATTGGGAGAAAAGGGGGACCAGAATTTGGGTAGCGCGCGGGTAACGAGTGCATGGGAGTTTTGCGGACAAGTAATAGACAGTAAAAAATTTATAAAGTCCATAAATTCGAAAGTTAATAATTTGAAAAATTTAATGATGATTAAAGTGCATAATAGTTTGCATGTGGGGGATGAAATTGAAATAATAAAACCACTTTATGAAGTGGTAAAAATAAGGCTTGAAAAGATAATAGATGTGCCATCGGGCAAATCCGTAGGTAAGGCGCATGGCGGGCAGGACAAAATTGTGATGATTGAATGCGGGGAAGAAATTCCGGAGTTTAGTGTTATCAGAAGAAGAATTTAATTATTCACAAATATATCTACCGTATTCAATTTTCTTCCATTTTTTTGGGATATTGCATATACAGGGTGAATTGATATAACACCCGATTTCCTTGTCGGGAAAAACATCATTTATAGAAATCCATTCTTGGTTCAAGGTGCATGCTTTTTTGTTTTTGAAACAAATATTGAATTTTTTATTAGATATATTTGTTTCAATAGAATAATTTAATGGGCACAATTTATAAAGTGCTTGATCTGTGTTTTTGGTTTGGTAACAGGAATTACAAAATGAAAGCAAAATGAGGTAAACAATAATAAAAGCTATACAAACTAAAATAAGTATTTGTATTAACAATTCTATTATTAGTTTCATAATAATTAATTAGTTGTTAGATATTATAATTTTAGCATTTTTATTAAATAGTGTAAATTTGATGTATTAATCCGTTAATATTTACTAGCATTTAATATTAGTGTAATATATATAATAGATGATTAATAATGAAAGATTCTGGACATCCAGAATCCTTTTAAATATTATGATTTCTTATTTAAATGGTATAATTCAAAATAAACGAAATAATTTTGTGATTATTAATATTGGTGGCGTGGGATACAAGGTTTTTGTGAATGAAAAATTATTTTCCGAATTGAAGCTTGGCTCTGAGTTTGAGGTTTATACTTATCAGCATGTACGGGAAGACGCTTTGGATCTTTATGGATTTCGAAATTTGGAAGAATTGGGAATGTTTGAGTTATTATTATCTATTTCCGGTATTGGCCCCAAATCTGCTTTGGGAGTTTTGGCTGTAGCGGCCATACAGGATATTCGCGACACTATTGCGCGAGGAGATTCTTCACTCTTGGTTAAAGTATCCGGTATCGGTAAAAAAACCGCAGAAAGGGTGGTTTTAGAGTTGCGGGATAAAGTGGGATATTTAGCAGTATCCGGTGTGGCAGGTACCACTTGTGATATTTCATCTTCCAGAGACGAAATAGACGCCCTGATTGCTCTTGGTTATTCATTGCAGCAGGCCAGAGAAGCTCTGCAAAAAGTAGATTCGCAAATTACGGATAGTGGAGAGAGAATTCGAGAGGCATTAAAAGGAATTTAGAGATTATAATTTTAATTTATAAAATTATTTAGAGTTGATCCGCCATTTGCGGAAAGATTTACGATTTAAGAATGAAGATTGTTAATTTAAATAGAGAACAATTGAATAGTTTTGTGGGAGCGCAGAAGCATAGTCAGTTTTTGCAGTCTTGGGAGTGGGGTGAATTTCAGGAGAGTTGGGGCAACAAGGTAGTGAGGCTTGGATTTGAAGATCAGAAGAAACTTGTAATGGCGCTTACTTTAATCAAAGTATCTTTACCTTTTTTAAAAAGTTATCTTTTTGCACCTAGGATTGGGATTAAATATCTTACAGAAGACCAATTAAAATTTATTTTTGATTCAATTGAGGGTATTGCCCAAAAAGAAAAGGCAATATTTTTTCGTTTTGAGCCAAGAACAAAATTTTCAATTTCCAATTTTACCCATCAAACAACCATGGGTCAATTTTTAATTTACAAAACTATTGATATTCAGCCGCCTAAAACAATAATATTAAATTTAGAAAAAGAAGAGGAAGAATTATTAAGGGCTATGCATCAGAAGACACGGTACAATATTGGGTTGGCTCAGCGTAAAGGTATTTTTATCAGAGAAGGAAACCCGGAGAATGATTTTGAAGAATTTTGGAGAATAATGGAGCAAACTAAAGATCGGGACATGTTTAGGTCGCACAGCAAAGGGTATTATCGAAAAATGTTATTACTTGATAATATCAAGTTATTTGTAGCAGAATTTGAAGGTCGGGTCATTAGCGCTAATATCATTTCTTTTTTTGGTAATATGGCAACTTATATTCATGGGGCTTCCAGCAATGAACATAGAAACATAATGGCGCCGTATTTGTTGCAATGGCATGTAATCAAATTAGCCAAAGAAAAGGGGTATAAATATTATGATTTTCACGGAATAGACGCGCAGAAATGGCCCGGGGTTACTAGGTTTAAAAAGGGTTTCGGCGGTGATGAGATAAATTACCAGGGAACATTTGATTTAGTGTTTGATAAATGTTGGTATATTTTGTATAAGCTGGTAAGAAAGATGAGGAGAATGATATAAAGATAGAACAGAATATTAATTAATACTTATTTTTGTTAATATGCTAAAATGCTACTATGATTTTAAATATAATTAAAAAAATTATTCCCAGAAAAATTTTTAAATCGTTGCAGCCGATTTATCATTTTTTATTTGCTTGGTTTGCTAGCATTGTCTATGGTCGGCCCAGTGAGAAATTGATAGTGATTGGGGTCACCGGAACTACCGGAAAGACTACTAGTATTTATCTTATAGTTAAAATGCTGGAAGGGGCGGGATATAAGGTGGGTTATACTACGACGGCGCTTTTTAATGACGGAAAGAGAGAATGGGCAAATGATAAGAAAATGACCATGGCTGGCAGGTTCTTTATACAAAAAATGTTGCGCAATATGTTGCGCAACAAGTGTCAATACGCTATTGTGGAAACAACATCTGAAGGAGTAGAACAATTTCGCCATCGATTTATAAATTACGATATTTTAGTTTTTACCGGTCTTTATCCGGAACATATTGAATCCCACGGTAGCTTTGAAAATTACAAGAAAGCCAAAGGAAAGCTTTTTGCGCATTTAAAAAAATGTAAAACAAAATATACTGATAATAAAAAAATAATTATAAAAACAATTTCAAGTTTGCGTAGGACAGAATTTGATCGTGTTAAAAAAACTATTATTGTTAATGGTGATGATGAGCATGCAGATTATTTTTTAAATTTTTGGAGTGAAAATAAAATAAGTTATACTCAGGGTGATAAAAATTTTGGAAATAATGTGGAGATTGTAAAGTATGGAAATATAAAAACAGATAAAAAGGGCACTAGTTTCAAAATAAATGATTTTTTAATAAATTTGCAGATACTCGGCGATTTTAATGTTGTTAATACTATGAATGCTATTTGTGTAGGAATGGTTTTTAATGTGAAAAAAAAGAAAATGAAAGAATCCTTAGAAAAAATTAACGGGATAGCTGGAAGATTTGAAAAAATAGACGAAGGACAGGATTTTTTAGTGGTAGTTGATTATGCTTACGAACCCAAGGCTATATCAAAGCTCTATGAGGTAGTAAATATTTTAAACCATAAAAAGATAATCCATGTTTTGGGTTCATGCGGCGGAGGACGAGATGTGGCTAGAAGGCCGCAGTTGGGGAAATTGGCCGGAGAAAAGGCTGATTTTGTGATTGTCACAAATGAAGATCCTTATGATGATGACCCGGAAATTATTATAGATCAGGTAGCATTGGGCGCAGAACGAGCCGGCAAAAAAAATAATAAAGATTTATTTAAAATATTAGACCGAAGAGCGGCCATAGAAAAAGCCATAAAATTAGCTCAAAAAGGAGATATTGTTTTGATTACCGGGAAAGGAAATGAGCAATATATTTGTATAGAGTATGGGAAAAAGATACCTTGGGATGACAGAATGGTAGTTCGAGAATTGTTAAAGAACGAGTTTAACTAGTTTTTTGTTGTTTTTATTTTCTTATTTTTAACTTTTAGTTTTTAGGTTGTGAATAAAATTATTTTATAATAATTTATCTAATATTAAATATAAATTAGATTATTAGAATTCTCTTGACAAGTTAAAAAATATTTGCTACTATTATATAGTTGACAAAAAAGAGTAAATTTGTTCAATTAAAATTTTTCATTAGTTTTTTTGATGTTTAGTTTTATGTCTACAGAGCAATAGAAACGGAGCCATATTTTGTGTATTTAAAATAGTTTCCGTTTTTTTATTTTGTTGATATTATTTTGATATTAGTGATTTTTCACAATCTCCATGCATTTAAAATTAATTAAAAGCTAGTGAACATTTTGCTTAATTAATTTCAAAGACAACCATTAAACTCGAGGCCTATTTAGGTTTTGAGGTTTTTTGTTACTCAAAAAAATAAATTAATTATTTTTATAAATATTTATAAATAACAATATGAAAAATAGAGGCGATATAAGTCATATTAAAGTTTCAAAAACAAGGAAAGTATTTAGTGATTCTCACCAGTTTATGCCTATGCCTGATTTAATTGAAGTACAGAAAAATTCTTATAAATGGTTTTTGGAAGAAGGGCTTCTTGATTTGTTTGATGAAGTTTCTCCGATTCAGGATTTCATCGGCAGGGATTTAGAGCTATATTTTGAGAAATATTACCTGGATGAACCAAAATTTGATGAAGTGGAAAGCAGAAAAAAGAATATTACTTATGAAGCTCCCCTGCGAGTTAATGTAAGAATGAAGAATAAAAGAACAGAACAAAGCGTTACTCAAGAGGTTTTTTTAGGAGATTTTCCCATTATGACTGATAACGGCACTTTTATTATTAATGGAATTGAAAGAGTTGTTGTTTCTCAGTTGATACGAAGTGCAGGAGTTATTTTTTCATCAGAATATATAAAAGGAAAAAAATATTATGGAGCAAAAATTATTCCAAATAGGGGGGCGTGGCTAGAAATAGAAACAGACGCTAATAAAGTTATTTGGGTTAGAATTGACAGAAAGAGAAAAGTGGCGGTTACTTCACTCTTGCGCGCTTTTGGCATAGAAACTGATGAAGATATAAAAGCCCTTTTTAAAGAAGTGGATCTATCTGAGGATGGATATATTGAAGCTACTATTAATAAAGATTTGGCAAAAAATGAAGCAGAGGGATTGAGCGAGGTATACAAAAGAATACGCCCGGGAGATTTAGCAACCACCGAGAATGCTCGCCAATTAATTTATTCTATGTTTTTTAGGTTTGATCGATATGATTTTGATAGAGTAGGAAGATATAAAATAAACAGGAGGTTTGGAATTGATATCCCAAACAATAAAGAAACCAGAATATTACGCAGAGAGGATTTAATAGAAATTGTAAAAGAAGTTATCAGACTTAATATAACTCAAGAGCCGGAAGATGATATTGATCATTTGGGTAATAGAAGGGTAAGGGCTATTGGAGAGTTAATTCAAAATAAATTCAGAGTAGGACTTGCCCGCATGGAAAGGATTATAAAAGACAGAATGAGCACCGCAGACCTTGAGACCCTTACTCCAAATAAACTTATAAATGCCAGGCCGGTAATCAGTATTGTAAAAGAATTTTTTATGTCTTCACAGCTTTCTCAGTTTATGGATCAAACTAATCCTTTGGCCGAACTTGAACATAAGCGAAGATTATCCGCTATGGGACCGGGGGGATTAACCAGGGAAAGAGCTGGTTTTGATGTGCGCGATGTGCACACTACCCACTATGGGCGTATTTGTCCCATTGCAACTCCAGAAGGGCCAAATATTGGCTTGGTTGGTCATTTAGCAAGTTATGCCAAATTGAATAAATATGGATTTTTAGAAGCTCCCTACAGAAGGGTTTTACATGATATTCCCAAGGGGGATACGCAGGATTTGGAGGGAATGATTACCAGGGATGATATTTATGAAATTATTAGAAAAGAAGGACAACAAGATAAAAAGGGTAAAATTTTAATAAAGGCCGGAAGAAAGATTGATAAAAAATTAGCTATGAGATTAAAGGAAAGCGGACCGGATAAAATAGCTGTAAAACCTTTCGTTACCAATGAAATTATTTATATTGATGCTTTTCAGGAAGAAAAATATATTACCACTGCTTTTACAACACCAATTGATGAAAATGGGTACTTTTTGGTTGACAGGTGCGAGGTTAGAAAACATGGAAATCCAACTTCTGGTGATGTAACAAGTATTGATTTTGTGGGGGTGGCAGCCAATCAAATCGTTTCTGTTGCTACATCGTTAATCCCTTTTATGGAACACGATGACGGACAGCGTGCTTTAATGGGAACAAACATGCAGAGGCAAGCAGTTCCTTTGGTAAAGGCTGAGTCCCCAATTGTGGGAACAGGAGTAGAGGCTAGGGCTGCTAGAAACTCGGGGCATATTATTTTAGCTGAAGAAGATTGTGAAATTACAAAGGTGGACGCATTAATGATAGAAGCGAAAAATGCAAAGGGTGAATCTAGACGATACGATTTGACGAAATTTTTAAGATCCAATGCTTCAACCTGTATTAATCAACAACCAATAGTTAGCGTGGGAGACAAGATAAAGAGAGGGGATGTTTTAACAAATGGTCCATCTATAGATAATGGTGAACTTGCTTTGGGAAAGAATGTTTTGGTGGCTTTTATGACTTGGGGCGGATTCAACTATGAGGATGCGATTATTATTTCTGAATCTCTAGTAAAACAAGATACATATTCATCTATTCATATAGAAGATTACACAATTGATGTTCGAGATACAAAATTAGGACCCGAGGTTGTAACCAGTGATATTCCAAATATCGGAGAAGAAAAATTAAAAGATTTAGACGACCAGGGAATTATTAGAATTGGAGCAGAGGTTTCTTCCGGGGATATTTTGGTTGGAAAAATTACACCAAAAGGAGAAACTGAACTTTCCGCTGAGGAGAAATTGCTCAGAGCTATTTTTGGAGAAAAAGCTAAAGATGTACGGGATTCTTCACTGTATTTGGGTCATGGAGAACATGGAAAAGTTGTAGATGTAAAAATATTTTCACGCGAAAGCGGTGATAAACTTTCAGCAGGTGTCTTAGAGTCTATACAGGTAACAGTGGCTGTTCTTAGAAAAGTTCAGGTGGGTGATAAAATGGCCGGAAGACACGGAAACAAAGGTGTTATTTCTAAAATTGTGCCGGTAGAAGATATGCCTTATTTAGAGGACGGTACTCCTGTGGATATTATTTTATCTCCTTTGGGGATTATTTCCAGAATGAATCTTGGGCAGCTTTTAGAGACTCATTTGGGGTTTGCGGCTAAAAAATTAGGATATAAAGTTGCTACTCCAGTTTTAAATGGACTTACCGAAGAACAGATAAGGGGTGAATTAAAAAAGGCCGGACTTCCTGAAAGCGGAAAAGTGGTTTTGTATGACGGAAAAACGGGGGAAGCTTTTGATAATGAAATTACAGTCGGTTATAAATATATGTTGAAGCTTAATCATATGGTAGATGATAAGATTCATCAGCGATCAATAGGTCCCTATTCCTTGATTACTCAACAACCACTTGGCGGCAAAGCTCAATTTGGAGGTCAGCGTTTCGGAGAAATGGAAGTTTGGGCATTAGAAGCTTATGGAGCCGCGCATACACTGCAAGAGATTTTAACTATTAAATCTGATGATGTTCCAGGAAGAAGCAAAGCATATGAATCAATAATCAAGGGGGAACCTATTAGAAAATTAAATGTCCCAGAATCTTTTAATGTTCTAGTTCGAGAAATGAAGGGACTTTGTTTAGATGTAGAGTTGTTGGGTGGACAAGAGGAGTTGTTAGATGGAAATGAGACTACAGAAGAAAAAGGGGGAAATATTGAAACAGAAAGAAGGGAAATGGAATAGAAATAATATTATTATTATTTAAATAAGATAATTAGGATGTTTAGGATGTTTAAGATTTTTGGGAATTATATATCTCAAATATCACAAATATCTTAAAAATCTCAAATATCATAATACTATATATGCTTAATCCAATAAAAACAACTGATTTTGACGCTATAAAATTAAAATTAGCATCCCCTAAAAATATTTTAGAGTGGTCAAATGGCGAGGTTGTTAGGCCGGAAACTATTAATTATAGAACACAAAAACCGGAAAAAGACGGACTTTTTTGTGAAAAAATATTTGGTCCTTCTAAAGATTGGGAATGTTATTGCGGAAAATATAAAAAAATTCGCTATAAAGGTATTATTTGTGACAAATGCGGAGTGGAGGTAACCAGAAGTGCGGTAAGGCGTGAAAGAATGGGGCATATACAGCTTCAAACCCCCTGTACTCATATTTGGTTTCTTCGCGGTCTATCTTCAAAAATAGGTTTAATTCTCGGGCTTTCTATGCAAGCTCTTGAGAAGGTGGTTTATTTTGCTAATTTTATTATTACCGATGTTAATGAGGAATATAAAAATTCTACGGTAGAACAAATTAAATCTGAATTTAAACAAAAGAAAAAAATTATAGAAAATGAATTTATTAGACAAACTAAGGAAATAAAAAATAAAAAAGCAAAATTGTTGCAAAATGGCAAAAAAGAATCAGAAGCTCAAACTGAGATTTTAAAAGAAATTGATGTTTTGGAAAAACTTAAAGAAGAAAAGCTTGTAAATTTATCAGGGGCGCTAGATCAGGCACAAAAAGAATTAAAAGATTTGAAACCAATGGCTATTATTTCTGAAAGCGTTTATCAAAATTTAAGTTTGAAATATGGACACGTCTTTGAGGCTAGTATTGGTGCTGAAGCTCTGCGCGGACTTTTAGAGAGAATAGATTTAGGAAAAACGGCCAAGAAACTTGAAAAAGAATTAGAAGAGGTTATTGATACCAAGAAAGAAAAAATTATTCGCCGACTCAAATTAATAAAAAGTTTAAAACAAAACAATATTCGTCCGGAATGGATGGTATTGTCGGTTATTCCGGTTATTCCTCCGGATTTAAGGCCCATGGTAGCCCTTGATGGCGGAAGATTCGCAACATCTGATTTAAATGATCTGTACAGAAGGGTGATTAACAGAAACAATAGATTGAAACAATTAATTAAGCTAAATGCTCCGGAAGTAATTTGTAGAAATGAAAAAAGAATGTTGCAGGAAGCGGTAGATGCCTTGATTGATAATTCAGCCAGACACGGAAAAACAGTAATAGCTTCAACTGGACAAAAAAGAATGTTAAAATCTTTGGCGGATTCACTTAAGGGTAAACAGGGAAGATTTAGACAGAATTTACTTGGAAAAAGAATTGATTATTCTGGAAGAAGTGTGATTGTGGTTAATCCTAATTTGCGTTTAGATCAATGCGGTTTACCGAAGAAGATGGCTCTAGAATTATTCAAGCCTTTTATTATTAGTAAATTAATTAAAAAGGAGATTGTGCATAATGTTCGTAGCGCCTCTAAATTTATAGATACGGGGGTAGATGAAGTTTGGGATATACTAGAAGATATTATTAAGGGTTCATATGTTATGTTAAATCGCGCTCCCACCTTGCACAGGCTCGGAATCCAGTCTTTTAAACCGGTTCTAATTGAAGGAAAAGCTATTCAAATCCATCCAATGGTTTGTAGTGCTTTTAATGCTGATTTTGATGGAGATCAAATGGCGGTTCATGTTCCTTTGACTAAAGAAGCAATAAAAGAGTCTTCTGAGATTATGCTCTCTACTAAAAATTTATTAAAACCGGCAACAGGAGATCCGGTTGTTGCTCCGAGTCAGGATATTGTTTGGGGAGTTTTTTATATTACCACTGTTTTGAAAAAAGCAAAAGAGGAAAACATAAAATATTTTTCTAATACAGATGAAGCAAAGTTGGCATACTATACTAAAAATATCAAATTACATGAAATTATAAAAGTAAGAATAGAAAAAGAGGGCTTGATAGAAACAACTGTAGGAAGGGTTATTTTTAATGATATTTTACCTGAAAAGTTAAGATATATAAATGAAGTGGTGGGAAAGAAGAGGGTGGTTGGATTAGTAAAGGAATGTTTCCGGTATTATGGAGCAGAAAGGACCGTAGAACTACTAGATGAGTTAAAGGAAAAAAGTTTTAAGTTTATTACTCAGAGTGGTTTATCTTGGGGAATGGGCGATTTGCCAAAATTTGAAGAAAAAGATATTTTAATTTCAGAGACCCAGGAAATTGTGGATAATATACAAGAACAATTTGATGATGGTTTGTTAACTGAAAGTGAAAGATACGCCAAAGTAATTGAATCATGGACCTCTGCTAAGGAAAAAGTCACAGATATTTGTAAAACTGGATTATCTAGCGATGGACCGGTTTATTCAATGATTGAATCTGGGGCTCGCGGGTCATGGGCGCAACTTACTCAAATTTTAGGAATGAAAGGCTTAGTAACTTCGCCATCCGGAGATATTATTGAACTTCCCGTAAAAGGTAATTTTAAACGCGGATTTGGAGTTTTGGAATACTTTATCTCTACCCATGGTGTTCGCAAGGGACTTTCTGATACAGCACTAAGAACCGCTAATGCCGGTTATTTAACCAGAAGATTGGTGGATGTTTCTCAGGATGTAATTATTGCCGACGAGGATTGTGGTGATGAAGAAGGGTTTATTATGACTCAAAAAGAAAGCAAAGATATGGGTATTGATTTGACGCTAAGAATTTTAGGAAGATATTTAGCAAAAGATTTAAAGAATGAGGCGGGAAAAGTGTTGGTAAAAAAAGGAGAATTGATTACAGAGGATATTTTGGATAATATCAGTAAAGAAAAAATAACAGAAGCCTGTATTCGATCAGTTTTAAGTTGTAAGTTGGACAGAGGAGTTTGTGTGAAATGTTATGGATGGGATTTGGGTAAAAACAAACCGGCAAGTATTGGTGTGGCAGTGGGAACAATAGCAGCGCAATCAATCGGAGAACCGGGAACACAGCTTACTATGAGAACTTTTCACACTGGTGGTATTGCCGGTGTCGATGATATTACTCAGGGTCTTCCTAGGGTTGAAGAAATATTTGAAGCTAGATCACCAAAAAGAAAAGCATTTTTGGCGGATGTGAACGGAAGAGTAAAGATTGAATCAGGGGAAAGAATTATTGAAGATAAAAACGGAAGAACTATTATACAAAATTCACATTCCAAGTATTTAAAGATTTATTATGAAGGAACCACTACGGATAAATACAATTTTAACGAAATATTTAAAGAAATTAATTTAAAGCAAAAAGGAAATGATGAAAAAAAGAAAGTTAAAAAATCTGATTTTAAAATATTGGTGAAAGATGGAGAAATAGTAAAAGCAAATCAGGATATATTGTCCGTGGGTAAAAATAAAGTTCAAGCCGCAAGAGGCGGCACGGTGTCGGTGGATGCAAAAACAATAAAGATTAAAGTAAATACGGAAAAAATCAAAGAATTCATTGTTCCAAAGGGGGTGGCGATACTTGTAAATGAAGGAGATATGGTCCAAAAAGGAGACCAATTAACAGATGGTAGTTTGGATTTGAAGCAGTTATTTAGTTTAAAGGGGATATTGGGAACGCAAAAATATATCATCAAAGAAATTCAGAATGTGTATTCCTCTCAGGGTCAGCCCTTAAACGATAAACATATAGAAATTATCGCACATCAAATGTTTTCAAGATTTTTAGTTTTAGATGGCGGCGATACCGATTTATTGCCCGGAGAAATTATAGAAAATTCAGTTTTGCAAAGATCCAATAAAGCTCTGGAAAAAGGAAAAAAAGAAGCTAAAACCGAACAATTACTGCTTGGAATTACTAAAGCTTCTCTTACTACTGATAGTTTCTTGTCAGCAGCATCTTTTCAGGAAACAGCCAGAGTGTTAATTGAAGCTGCTATCAATGGAAAGATTGATTATCTGGAGGGTCTTAAGGAAAATGTGATTATCGGTAGATTGATACCGGCTGGTACCGGATATAAGGGAAAGCAGAAGAGAGATGATTATTCAGATAGAAAATAATAACAAGTAACAGGTAACAAGTAACAATATAATAAAAACAGGAAATTTTATTTCCTGTTTTTATTATATTGTATTAATTCTAATTGTTTATTGTGATATTTGAGATAATGATAGCTACAAAATATATTTCAAATATCTTAAGTGTCTCAAAAATCACAAATATCCTACATTCAGCGCTATTTGTCCAGTCCGTATTTTTTAATATTTGCATCAGCCAAACTTTGTATGTATTTGATTTGTTCCTTGCCCTGTTCGGTTTTAAATAAATGCTTGAATCTGCCTTGAGCGTTTAAATATTCTCCTACTTTTATGGGTTTTGTAATTTTAGTTTTGTTTACCAATTCTCCATTTATATATTCCAGCTGAGGATAAAGGCCTGTTTTTGCGGCCATGCGTCCCATGGCAAGCGTTTGATCAGGGCTTATTTTCCATCCCGGGATGCAGGGGGTCATGATCTGAATATAGGCGGGTCCTTCCATTGTTACCGCCTTTTTTACCTTTGCTTCTATATCAGAGAGAAAGCCAGCTGTTGTTTGCGCTACATAATTCAGTCCATGAGCCAGAGCGATGGCAATCATATCTTTTTTTCTTTGATGAGAGCCGATAGCATCAATAGTTTGTCCTTCTCCCGCCGGAGTAGTAGTAGTGCTTGATCCCCAAGGGGTGGCGCCAGAAGCCTGCATACCGGTATTGGCATAAGCTTCGTTGTCATAGCAGACATAAAGGATATTTTCTCCTCTTTCCCACATACCGCTTATTAGCCCGAAGCCGATATCAAATGTTCCGCCATCTCCCCCCTGAGCGACTACTTTTATTTCTTTATCTTTTTTTTGTTGCTTTAAAGCGGCCAGAATTCCGGAAGCGACACCGGCCGCATTTTCGAACAATGAATGGATCCATGGCATGCGCCAGGCGCTTTGCGGATAAGGAGTGGTGGTGACTTCCAGGCATCCGGTACCATTGGCGATGATAGTATTTGGTCCAAGGGCATTAGCTACGGTGCGCGCTGCTAAAAGTTCTCCGCATCCGGCGCATCCACGGTGTCCCGGAGCAAGCATTGATTTGTTATTTTTTGTGTTTTTCATAAAATTAAATAATTATATACTAATTTAAACAACCCACTACTCTCGTCATTCTGTATTTTCTATAATCCGCTAGTTGGCGGAGAATAAAAAATATCCAGAATTTACAAAGTAAATTTAAATAACAAAATTTATTCTCTAATTTTACGGAATGGATTCTGAATTCCCCTAAGGCGGGCAGGTAAGCTCAGAATAACATAAGAGCGGGGTGATTTTTTAATTTTAATTAATAGGCAAGGCCTGTTCAATTTGTTTTATATTTTTTAATTTATCAAATTGTCCGATGAATTTTGACGCTTCCAGTATTTCAATCAGTATCGGTTTCTTAGCCTTGGAGACATGAATAATGAAATTACCAAGTTCAATAGTATGGTCAATCTGTCCTCGCGACACTTCCCAGTTTAATATATTTGATTCTGCGTCGTAAAGCATATTTGTGGGATATTTGAGATTTTTAAGATATTTATGATATTTAGGATATAAATCTCAAAAATTATAAATATCTTAAAAATCTCAAACATCTTATTATTTATGTATCGGATAAAAAGTTATTATTTTTATTTGTTCGTTTTCATTTTTATAAATTACCTTTATGCCGTCTTTCTCAGCTGTTAGATATTTATTTTTTTTACTGGTACTATCAGGCGATAATATAGCATCCTCTATTTGTTCACGAGTAAAATAGACATTATATTTATTTAATATGTCAAATTTTTGTTCGGCGTATTTAGTGAAATAGAGCATATGTATTTTATTAAGGACAAGTTTCCCCAAGAATTAATTCATTATTTATTTGTACATTGAAATTAGTAAAATTTGGATCTGCTGGATGGGTTGTAGCATAAGCTGTTTTCAGAGCATTTATTTGATCATTAAGAAGTGCATCGCATTCTGTTTGCGACTTATTACTGTAATATCTAGGATGCCATACCACATTACTGCTTCCTTCAATTGTTATAGTTTCACCCCAGGTTACCCCACAACATCCAGTTGTATATTGTGCTTTTTCTTCCTCTGGACTTATGCATTGCTTGGTGGTGGTATCACATCTCCATCCTGGTTTAAAACCGTTTTTACACTCTCCCTCTAATGAGTTGACGCAGGTGGGAGTGCCCGGACAGCATCCTCTGGCTGTAGACACGGTTCCTTGTTGAAGAGCCCCCATCTTTATGTTGACTAATTCTGGATTTACGGTGTATAGAATCATGTATGAAGAAAGGGCTAAAAGGAGTCCGGTTATAGAACTTACTATCCAGGCTTTGGCTTCACCTATTTTAGAAGCGTTCCCTCCGGCCACTATCCAGAGAATACCGCCAAACATCATTACGACAGTTGCAACTATCCCCACTATGCCGATAGCATATATATAAATAGCGCGGATATATTGGGAGATAAGAGAGGTGCTCCCTGAGTTTATTTCAGTTTTTCCTACACCTGGCAAGGGAACTTGTGGCTCAAATGTTAAAGCTTGCCCCTCTAATGGAATAGATAAAATAAAAATCAGACAAATCATTTGCAGAATAAAGACAGATATAAATGTGATTTTTAAGATTTTGGGTAAGTTTTTATGCATAGGTTATTAGTTGAAAGTTTATTCCGCCAAAGGCGGATCAATTCTTTACGATTTTTAATTATAAATTTAAAAGTTGAAAGTAGCCAAATGTTTTACATGTATCATCTTGAGGAGCTACAGTGACGAAGAATCTTATAAAATTAAATTTTGCTGTTATTAACGAGATTCTTCACTTCGTTACATTACATTCAGAGTGGCATTAAGGGTAGTAATTTATCTATATCCGGTGAATACTTATTATAACTTCTATAATTGTTAAAATGTTAACATATTAGTATGATTTTTTATCCAATAAATTTTATAGCATCATTTTTATTTTCCGCGTCTTTGATGATTTTTTTGATCATTTGTTTGGTGATATCTCTTCCACCCAAGCCGACTACATAACTTTTGATATGAGTATCAATTTTATTTTTAGCTCCTGCTTTGATGTCCATCGCCATAGGACCATTTGTAGCGCCAAGAGATATAGCTTTTTCCATAACCGCCGCATGTTTGGCGGTTTTTAAAATATCAAGTATTTCTTTTTCCGGAAATGGGCGGAGGCATTTAATTTTTAATACTCCGACATCGGATTCGCTATCTACCACATCTTTAATAGTACCAACCAAAGACCCTAAAGCTATCAAAATGGTTTTGGGATTTTTTGGTCCGTAATATTCCACTAAACCGTTATTTATTTTGGTGGCTTTTTCTGTCGGTTTGATGATTTCCGGAATAGCCTTTTTTAAATTATTGTATTCTTTTTTGATTAGCTCCTGCGAATTTACGAGAGCATTATGGAGTTCCTGCCTGATTTCCATATAGTGCGCCGGAGTGGCAAAAGCACCGAAAGTTACCGGATTTTCCGGGTTTAAATAAGTACCCTTAACCGGTTTGTAGGCCGGAAGGAATTTTTTTACTTGAGCCGGAGTGGGAATATTAACGCTTTCATAGGTGTGGGTTAATACAAAGCCGTCAATATTTACCATTGCCGGAAGCCCTAAATTTTCCGCCACTTTATAGGCAAGTAAATGTTGTTCTACAGCTTCTTGATGATTTTCTGCAAAAAGCATAATCCAGCCGGCATCGCGGATAGTCATCGCATCCTGGTGATCATTCCAGATTGTAATTGGTGCGGAAAGTCCGCGATTGGCGCAAGTCAAAACTACCGGAAGGCGCATACCCGCAATATTAAATAGTACTTCGGCCATTAAAATCAACCCTTGGGAACTGGTTGCGGTATACACTCTTTCACCGGTGGCGCTGGCGCCGGTAACGATAGATGCGGCGGCGAATTCGCTTTCGGCGCGCACATATTCATAAGTGGCTTTGCCGTCTGCTTTTAATTTTGCTAAATCTTCTACGATGTGGGTTTGTGGGGTAATCGGATAAGCGGAAATAACAGTCGGTTTAATATTATTTATTGTTTGGGCTATGGCTTGGGAGCCTTCGAGAATGCAGGATGTTTGAGATTTTTGAGATGTTTGAGATTTTTGAGATTTTTTATTCATAATACTAATAATTAAGTTATTGAGATTTAGTGAATTTCATTAATAAATAACCATTTTTATTAATTAATTCTAGTAATTTTTTATAATTTTCTTTGTCTATATATTTTAATTCATAAGCAATTTCGGAAAAACAATCTAATTCAACCAATGAACCTTGAGCTATGTTAAAAAAATTGCATCGATCTTTATGGTGTTTTTTAGAATTACCTTCCGCAATATTTGCTAAAAATGAATAGGCGCATCTTCTTATTTGTGATGTCATAGCAAATTTTTCTTCCGAAGGAAAATTTTTTGTAATTTTATAAATAAATAATATTAGTTCTTTACCTTTTTACCAAACTATTAATTGTCTAAAAGAATTGTTGTACGGCATAATTTTATGTGAGATTTTTGTGATTTTTGAGATAGATAATCCCAAATGTCATAAACATCTTCAATATCCAAAACATCACACTACTTCTTCTCCAATTCCATCTTAATCGCTTTAACCGGGCATTCTGTGGCGCAAATGCCGCATCCTTTGCAAAAATCATAATCTGTAATCGGTATATTTTTATTTCCCTTTTTTTGCATACTTACAGCGCTTTCTGGGCACACTCTAGCACATGTACCACAACCAATACAGATATTTAGGTCCGTTTTTGGTATAAAGGTACGCCATCCGCCAGTTGGATTATTGATTGTTGATCCAGGGCTTGAAGTTATTTTCATAATATTTATGCGAGATTTTTGAGACTTGTGAGATATTTGAGATGTTTGGGATTATTTAAAATCTCAAATATCTCAAATATCTCAAATATCCTCAATATCTTAATTTATTATAGATTATAAGCTTTCCTAATTGCATTAATATTTTTTTCTACCAAGCTTTTATTTTTTTCACCGAATTTTTGTTCAATTGCTTTTTCCAGCGATTTTAGAGTTACAAGTCCGGTAGCTTTGGCAAAAGCACCCAAAATAACAGTATTTACGATATTTTTTCCTATTTCTTCCAATGCTATTTTAGTTGCGTCAATTACAAAAATATTCTTTTGGGGCAGTTTTATTTTAATTTTTTCTTTTGGCAGGGTGCTGTTAATAATTACTATGGTTTTTTTATCACAGCCTCGAGCTACATCTATGGACGAAAGGAGGGTGGCATCTTGAATGATTAAAACATTGGGTTCGTAAACATGTTCCCTGGTGCGGATAGAATTTTTATCAATTCTGGCAAAAGCTTCAATCGGCGCTCCAGTTCGTTCTACGCCAAAAGACGGAAAGGCCTGTGCCTGCCAACCGTCATTAAAGGCCGCAATGGCAATTAACTCTGCGGCAGTAACCACACCTTGTCCGCCACGGCCATGTATTCGTATTTGATGCATAAAATTTATAATTTTTGAATTTTTAATTTTTAATTTTTTCCGCCAAGACTTTTTATTCATAATTCATGTTCATGAAAGGCGGAAAAAATTAAAAATTATAAAATTAAAAATTGATTATATTGTTTTTACTTAATTAATTTTTCTATTATTTGGATAAATATATCATAAGGAATATCTCCTTCTATTTTTTCTCCGTTAATAAACCATGAGGGGGTGCCGGTAATTTCTAATTCTTTTCCTATTTGGAGATCCTGTTCTATTTCTTTTATGTATTTTTTACTGTTAAAACATGTCCTAAATTGAATATTTTCTAAGCCAATTTGGTTAGCTAGTTCAAAAATTTCTGTTTTTGTTGATACACCCTGATTTAGGAATAATTTATCATGCATTATCCAAAACATTCCTTGTTCTCCGGCGCATTTTCCGGCCAGAGCTAGATTAGTCGAATAATCTGTGAGAACTGGAAAATCTTTATATATGATTTTTACATCCTTTTTATATTTTATTCCTATTTCTCTAATTTTGGAAAAACTTTCCCGACAATACGGACAAGCAAAGTCTGCGAATTCTATTATAACAATTTTGGGATTAGCAGAACCCAACCAATAATTATTTTCAATACCTATTGTATTTTCAGTATTTTGGCTGTAATTATTAGAAATTAAAGATGAAAGGTAAAAAAGACCGGCAAATGCAAACGAAAGACAAACCAAGACAATAAAAATAATGATAATTTTCCATTTGTTTTTATTAATTTTATTGAGCATTTGCAAAAATTGAATTATAATAAATCTATATATAATTATAACATTTTTATATGATTAAGCACAACACAAATATAAATCATAATCATATTGAAAAAAAAGTAGAAGAAAGATACCGAAAAAGAGAAAAAAAGAAGAATATAAGAATGAAGGTTAGCGGAGCAGATGTGAAAAAATTAGGGAAAATTATTAATAAGCAATAATGAGAATACCGCGAATTGTATGTGAATTTACAAATTTCGAATCATGCGAATTAAAAAAATATAAAATTAAAAATTTAAAAATTATAATGTATGAAAATTATCTCTTGGAATATTAACGGTATTCGGGCGGTTTTAAAAAAGGGTTTCCTGGAGACTCTTAAAAAAGAAAGGGCAGATTTTTTATGTTTGCAGGAAATTAAAATTGATAATAAAGCTATCAGTGAACAGGTTTTTAATTTTCCTGAATATATAGAGTTTTGGAATCCTGCTGACCGCAGGGGGTATAGCGGGACGGCTATTTTGGCGCGTGAAGGATTGAAAGTAGAGTATTTGCCCCGATTAAAATGGGATGACGAGGGTAGAATTCAGGTTTTGGATATCGGTAAATATTATTTGGTTAATATTTATTTTCCAAACGCCAATCATGAATTGTCTCGTCTTGGTTTTAAAATTGGATTCAATGATAAACTATTAAAGTATTTAAAGAGATTGGAACAGAAGAAGCCTATCATTGTTTGCGGCGACTATAATGTGGCGCACGAAGCAATTGATTTGGCGCGTCCCAAGCAGAATGTGGGCAGCCCCGGGTTTACAGACGAAGAAAGAGGGTGGATGAGTAAATTTTTAAAAAATGGTTTTGTGGATGTGTTTAGATATCAGCATCCGGATGAAGCCAAATATTCCTGGTGGTCATATCGGGCTAATGCTAGGATAAAAAATATTGGCTGGAGGATTGATTATTTTTGTGTTTCTGCTAAGATGATTAAACAAGTTAAACGGTCTTTCATAAAAAATGAAATTTTAGGATCGGATCATTGTCCGGTGGGGATTGAAATTAAATAATTATTCTATATCAATAGGAGTTTGTTGTGAATTGTATATATTGCATATTTTTACTTGAAGCCGGTGACAAATATCAGTTATCTAGCGTGCAGTGAGGCCGTTGCGGTGCCAAATTTGTAAAATTTGGAAAATTGTGGAAAGAAGACAAGCCAAAAGAATGGATATTAATATTAGACGACAAAATAGTGATTATTTTATAAACAAAGAAAGAGGGAAGAAAAAATGAAGGGTTGTTACAGAAATAATCAATGATTAATTTTTAATAATCAATCAATATTTTTTTAAACAGACAGGTAATATAAATTACCTGTTTTTTTATAAAATAGGTGCAAGAAAAAAAGAAGATAAATTACTAAAACTAGATACTTGATTTTGGGTGCCTGAAAATGTTATAATAAGTATAGAAATAATAAATTTTGTGGATAAGTATTTTTAATTATTTAATGCAAAATTTTAACTAATATTAAATATTTTTTAGAATATATTAATATTTAAAATTTTTAGATATTAATTTTTGTATTTCCAGTCATTAATATTAATAATTTTCGACTGGTTCGCCTCGGGCGAATAAGTTTATAAACAAGTTATAAACAATGCATCCCCATGCTAAATCCCATGCTTAAATTTATTAGGAGGGTTTGTTCTAATTTAGTTATTAGATTAGGTTTTTTAATTTGCTTGATAATGGCCATTTTTGGATATTCCGGTGGCCATTTTGTTTTTGTAAAAGCATACGAGAATCGGGCAAATATTTTCCCATCTTCTTTTTTAATGCAACAAGAAGATGAAGATTTGAGATGGGAAGAAACAGGTAATGCTTTTTTTCAGGATTTGTCCAGGGATGCTAGTTTGATTTATTTTAATAAGATAAATTCTGCTTTTATTTTGTCTCAGGCCAGTGAAGACCGCGTGGCTAGTTCTGGTTTAATTTTGGAGGAATTAGATATTTTTGACAAAAATTATCCAGAGGATGAGGTGATGGAAATTGTTCCTCAGCAAGAATCAGAACAAATAAATCAGGAATCAGGAAACCATGAAGAGGAAAATATTATATCAACTGAAATAAAAGAAAATACAAACGATAATACAGAAGAACAGAGCAACGATAATACAGAAGAACAGAGCAACGATAATACGGAAGAACAGAGCATTAATGAAGTTAAAGAAAATAGAGAAGGCGGAGAAATTAGCGGAGAAGGGGTTGAGGAGGTTGTTGAGGAGGTTATAGACAATGATTTGATTGAAAATAATAAAGAAATCGAGAATGTGCCAATTGAAATTTTAGAAACACAAGACTCCGCACCACTGTACAATGAACAGAATTCGGAAAATAATGAACAAAACAATCAGGATGGGTTGATTATTGAAGAAGATAGTCAAAATAATAATCAAAATACACAAACAGATGCGCAAGAAGAGATTTCTTTTTGGAGCGGCGTTAAAAAATTAACCTCGTTTTATTTTAAAGATATTTTTGATTTAGGGTCGGTTATGGCTAGTACCAGCGAAGAAGTGATAGACAAACAAGACACGGAAAATGAAGGAGGGAAAAATACCGGATTAACCGAGACTGCAGAGACGCAAGGTATTGCGCCTCTTGGTGAAGAGCAAAACAATCGGAATTTGGACAATAGAAGGGATATAGGGCAAAGTTTGATATTTAGAGATTTTAGCGTTCCTTTTGAAGAAATTGATTCGGAAGTCGGCAGAATTAATTTGAGGTTATCATTGGCCGCCAAGACAGACACCGCTTCCGATTATCTGGATATCCAATATAATGAAGGAAATAAATGGAAAAAACTCAGCAATATTAAATTGGAAAGTGAAATCTCCAATAATTTAAACGGTGATTATTTTCAGATTCCTTTGCCCGAGCACATTACCTGGAAAACCATTGAGGATTTGCAGATTAAAATAACTTATATCAGTGAAAACGATAAATATCAGCGGGAAGCAGAGATTTATCTGGATGCATTGTGGCTGGAAGTAGAATACGGCGGATTAGCCGAGGGGGAAAAGGAAGAAATTTTACAGGAAGAAGAAAATGAATATCTAAACAAAGAAGATTATATTATTGATTGTAAAACAGATTGCATAGCCGATTGTGATGAAACAATAAAAGAAGAATCGGTTTTATCGGAAGAAAACAAAAATCAGGAAGATGATAATAAAAAAACAAAAGAATGCGTTGAAAGCTGTATGGATGACTGCGAAGCTGTTGGGGCGGAAGATGGCGAACAGGAGCCTTTATATGATTTTGAAATAATTTCAGGAAAAAAAGATTTTAGAATTGAAGAGTCGCCGGAGTTTGATTTTCAATACAAGCGCCATTATGGGATAGTGGGAAAAATTTTATCTACCGTAAAAGGTGTTTTTGTCGATGAATACAAGGATATAGAAATTAATGCTTTGGTGCGCGGTTTCAGAATGGATAAATTCAATCAAAATAATCTGCTTGTGGAATATTCGGGGAACGGTCGCTTTAAAGTGCGCATTTCGCCCGATATCCGAAGTTTCAAGCCGGGCAGAAACAAGATGGAAATTACCATCAAAGACGGCGATCAGGTGTTTAATATTACGCAGGATTTTACCTGGGGGGTTTTGGCTTTTAATTCTAATAAATCCATATATCTTCCTGGAGAAAAAGCTTATTTGCAGCTTGCTGTTTTGGATGATGACGGAAATACTCTTTGCCGGGTGCGGGATCTGGAAATAAAAATTAAAACACCTGAAGGCAGAATAAATTATCTAGGCATTGATAACGGGGAAATTATGGCCAGCGGCGAATGCGGGCCGAATAATATCATTGATGTTCCTGATTTTTACGGTTTTTATGAAGTCGGCGTGCCCGGAATCTACGAAGTGAATATTACGGCTTTGACCGATAACGGAGAGAGGGAAATTACCGATTCATTCGAGGTTAGGGAGCTTGCAACCGAATATTTAAATGACGATAATCAAAAACAAACGGTTTACAACGTGCCATTTGAAATAGAAAGAACAGGGCCGACCAGGATTTATCCTATAGCTCCATATAGAATGACTTTTAATATCAAGGCGAACGTTGATTATCAGGGAGAATTTAAGGAATATATTCCGGATAGCTTTAAGTTGTTGTCGGAAGAAGGGATATTCATGAAACAGGCCAGGAATGCCAAAGAATTGAGCTGGTCGGTAGATTGGCAAAAAGGGAAAAATTATATTATTGATTATATTTTTGACGCTCCCGATGTTTCTCCTGAATTTTATTTATTAGGACCGGCGCAGGCAGGCGATTTTAAGGAATACAGAAAATGGCAGATAGCTTCCGATGCCGTGGATTTGGAAGTATTGGCATCAAAACAACAAACCGGAAATCCATACAGTACGACAGAAGAAACATTGGCCAGTCTTTCCGGTTTTACCAATGGAGATGAGTATTTAATATTCGGAGGAGTGGGCAGCAACCGCTATTATCATGCTGCCGGGCGCTGTGAGGTGGCTTTGTCTACCCAGGCATCGGAAACTCATTTATCCAATCTGGAAGAAGCGACCGAGGGTCCGGCCGCCGATGACGGTTCTTCTATGTTTTTGATGGGCAAACGTACTTGGGGTTCGGAGACTTTGTATTTGCGCGGCGATGCCATAGGTACCGGAAATTGTAATGCCGATGAGGTTTATTTGATGGGATTGAATACAGACACTATGGGCACCTTGAATACCGATTATTTTTGGAATGAATATATATTTACAGATGATATTCCGGATATTGCCGCTTCCAGGAATGTTTATGCTTCTACCACGATAACCGCCGATGGAACCAGCGAATATTTAATCATCGCCTCCATGGAGATTGACGTAGAGACGGTCAGCCAGCAAGTTACAATGGATATTTACAACGGTAGCAGGATAATGGTCCATAATATCCGCGATACGGAAGACACGGCTGATACTTTACAGATGTTTGTCGCCACAACCACGGTTCCAGCTGCCGGATCAATGACTTTTTCCGTAAGAGTTGGAGGAGAAAGCGGCACCACCGCCAATCATCTTAGTTCTCGCATATTGGTAATTCGACTGGATTATTATGAAAGCCATAGTTGCACCGGCGCTAAACCTGGATCGGCAATTGGCACATCGCCAATTGTATATGCCAGCACCGATTTGTCGCTTGCAAATGCCGGCGATGTAGTGGCTTTGTATTTCGGCGCCTTTGGTTCCACTGCCCAAGGATCGGGCGTGTCGGCGCGGGCAAGGTACGACTCGACAATACAATACCAGGTTACAGAAGATGATCTTGCCGACGGCGAAGGAAGGAATAATGTCTGGTTGGCGGGGGATATCCAGCCAATTTTATGGCTTGATAATATTGCGGTCAGCGATACAAATTCTCATGCTTATGATTTTTCTTTTGAGCGCCAAGCCACTGTCGGCGCTACGGCAGAATACGCTTTGGTATGCGTATGGAGCGAAAAAGCAGCTTCTTTTTTTGAGGTTATGGCCAATGAACAATACAGAAGCGACGGCATAACGACCATACCCAATGGGGGATGGGCTACGAATGATGTTTATTTATCCGCCCTGGCCCAAGATGTGAGCTCTACCACCTCGTTTTATTTTGAGCTTATAGAAAACGGCGATACCGCCACCACCACTACAGAAGAGCCGGAAAATTATTGCATTTCCGGAACCGCTTTTTCTTCTTGTAACTCTAAAATTTGGCTGGCTACCACCACCTATGTTTCCTGGTATAATACCGCCTGGGGATACCGCAAGCCCTTGGTGATAAATGCCAGTCGGATTTTGTCTACAGAAAATGATTTTACTATTTTAGCTACTACCACCGATAGCGACTTGGCTTATACCTCTTACGGAGGGCATATGGGGCTTATTGGCGGCGGCGATATTGTGATTACGGATTCCGACGGTTCTACTGTTTTGGATTATGAACGAGAATATTACGATCCTTCCACCGGACAGATAATTCTCTGGATAGAGGCGGATATTTCATCCACCACCAATAAAACTTTATATATGTATTACGGCAATTCCGGCGCCACAGACCAATCTTCCGCTACCGGCGCATGGGATGCGAATCATGTAACGGTGCATCATTTCGATGAAAGTCCGGCGGATGCGGTTGCCGGCCATATAGATTCCACTGCCGGTGGATACAACGGAACTCCTTATAATTTTTCCGACGGCGGCGGCGGAACAACTGATGCTGCGGGCAGATTTGACGGCGCCGATGATTATGCCGGAGACGATGATTATGTATCTATCGGCCTTCCTACGGTATTCAACAATATTCCCGTCAATGATTTTACTGTTTCGATGTGGATGTATCCACACAGCGTGGCGGGCGCAGCGACATGGATTCGAGCTATGGACATCAGGTATGACAGCAGTAATTTTGCTCAATTTACTTTTCATGACAGCGACGGAGAGTTGAATTTCCGCGTTCAGGATGCCGGCACCCAGAGGGAATCCGGGGTTACCAACCCCATTACGGCCAATAATTGGTATTATGTGGTCGGCAGCTGGGATGCCAGCGCCAATACTTTGTATTTTTATCTGAACGGGGTATTGCAATCCGGAGCATACGGGGGTACGGCCGGCGCCGGTTCGCTTCAAGCCATCAATCTTGGGCGCAGAAGCGACGGTAATGCAGCCACTTATTTCAACGGCATTATCGATGAATTCAGGGTTTCCAACACTTTACGCTCTTCTTCCTGGATTATGACAACTTACAATAATTTATCAAGCGTTGATTCTTTTGTAAGCATTGGCGGCGAAGTAAGCGAAGAAGGAGCGCGAGAAGGCCTGGTAAATATAACCGCCATTCCGGATTCGGATACAGGCTATAAATGGCAGGTTGTCGGTTTTAGTGGAGGATCGGCTACTTCCTGGAGAGTATTTAATGTTACTACTCCGAATTTTCAGGTAGACGGTACGCCGCCCGATGCACCCGGGCCGTTAACGGAAAGAAGCAAAACCAGTTCTAATGTTTCTTTAAATTTCGGATACGCATCCAGCGACGATCATTTTGATCAATATAAGATATTTTATAAACAGGGAGCATCAGGTGTTACCGAATCCGATACGGAATTCAACAAAGATGATGATTTTAATTTAGATTATGTTAATTACGGAGGAGCCGGATATACTACTATTACCGGATTATCTCCAAATACAACTTATACTTTCAATATCTGGGCATATGATCTGGCCGGAAACAGCACTCCCGCAGACACAGAAGTAACTATAACCATGAACGATGCGGAGAGGGCCAATTCGGTAATATTTTATTCGGGAAGTTTTTCCGCGGAAGGCGATACAGGCACTGCCCAGCTGACGGATGCGAATCATAACTTAGCATCTTTTAATTTTAACTTGGCCGAAACAGATATAGATATCAATAACGCTTATATTATTTTTGAAGCGCAGTTTGAGGCTTATTCGGATTACGCGGCAAATCATACCGGGTATAATCTGGCTTTTGATGTTTGCGCAGAACCTTGTACGGCCAATGCATTTTTAGGTTCAGGGCGAGTATTAAAAGATGATAGCGCCACTCTTTCTTATGCCGAAGGAGAAAGCAACCAGATCCGCTTGTTGTTTGATGTTACAGATGAAGCGCAGTTGGCGGCTTATGGCGGTGAAGGAGGTAATATGGAAGCCCAGGTCGGCTATATGATTGAAACAGGCACGTTGGAGTCGTCTATTGCCAGCGTTCGAACCCAGCTTGTTATTACCTATACCTATGATGATGACAGCAAATCTTTTACCAATACCGTTATTTATCCTTTGGAGTCTAATTATTCCGGAGACTCCGGAACCAGGCGCGCCATGCAGTCCGATGATTGTACCTTAGATTCTGATTGTCCCACATTTAGTTATAATATAGATCTTCCGGAATTCATCACGTCTTCCGGACCATCCAGAATTTCACAGTGGTTCAGAATATATGACCTAAACGACAGCAACGGCACCAATGACATTTTGGCGGATATCAATATTGAAGGAACCGATATTGACAGCAATATTTTTTATCACGATGCGGAATTGGGGCAGTCGCAGGGCAATATGCCGGAAATGCTTTTTTCTTCCGTCTCCGGTTTTTTAGAAAACACAGAACAGGATTTAGAGGTCCACAGCCATTCGCCGGATGCCGCTGTTGACCAGTATTTGATCGGAGGAGAAGTCTTGGAAACTTATACAGCATCAACTTCGGTTTATGAAAAAACCAGGACTATCAATTTGCCGCTGGGAGTACTCAATAATGGATTGACGGCAGCTAACAGTATGGGTTCAGTGAATGTTTATTTTCCCGAAAACGGAATTCAGAGCGGCAATATTACCATTAAAAAAGCATGGTTCAGGATAATCGGTATTGATCATAACAGCGGAGCAAAGACCAAAACGATTGCGTCCAGGGTGGGAAACAATGCTACATCCAGCGCTTATGTCTATAATTATAATGTGACCGGAACCGTCATCAAGCCTTCCTTTAATATTATCCATGTCATCCCGTCTTCTGATTATGACGAATTGGAAACGGCCAATGCCCAGACTCCGGTTGCGGTCAGATTATCGTCCCAAAACAGCGATAGCACAAACACGGGAGGGACATCCGCCGAACTCATGATCACTTATTCGTATATCAGTGAAAATAAAGGGTATCTTTCCAGCTTGAAGCTTTTTGCCGGCCAGCAGGAAACGGACGGCAATGCCACCTCCGCCGTTTTGAGCGTTTATCCGACTATTTTTCCGGAAGCATCGGGAAAAACAGTTTTATCCGGCGGTTTATTGGCTCATTATGCGCTAAGCGACAGCGACGGCAGCATGCCATCATCATTTTTTACCATAGATGCTAATATCGGAGTTTCTTCTCCGGTTTGCACTAATGCTTATAATACCAGGGGAGATTCATTCAACAGTTTTTCTGATTTTTATAAAAATATTACCAGTTCGCTTACCACTACTAATAATCAGACTTATTTAGCTTGTTATTCTAATACTAATAGCGGTGATACATCTGCCGGAGCCAAGATGGGCGGCCAGCTGTTTTATACTTATAAATATGTAAACCCTCTGACTATTTCTGTTGAAGCCGACAATCAATATAAATCGGACGGGTTTACGGCGGTTGCCAACGGCGGCTGGACAAATGAAGACCAGATCAATCTTGCCGCTTTGGTTCAGGAGTCAGCCACAAGCACCAATCAAGTGGATTTCTATTTTGAGCTGATAGCCAATTCGGATACAGCCACCACTTCTTTAAGCGAACCGACAAACGCTTGTTCTTCCGGCACTGCTTTTGGATCATGCGGCAGCAAGATATGGACTGTTTCCGCCAACACCTCAGCTCCTTGGTATGATTATGACTGGGATTATCGCCAGAAATTAACAATCAATGCCGTTCAGGTTGTTTCTACGGAAAGCGGTTTTCCGGTACTTGCCACTACATCAAGCGATAATTTAAAGCATACTTCGCATGGCGGAAACGTAGCATTATCTAGCGGTTATGACTTGGTGGTTACTGATTCCGACGGCGTTACGGTTTTGAATTATGAGCGCGAATATTATTCTTCTACTACCGGAGAGATGGTTTTTTGGATAAAGGCTGATATATCATCAACAACCAATAAGGATTTATATCTTTATTACGGAAATTCAGGAGCAACTGACCAGTCAACCACTACCGGCGTGTGGGATGCGAATCATGTAACGGTGCATCATTTCGATGAAAGTCCGGCGGATGCGGTTGCCGGCCATATAGATTCCACTGCCGGTGGATACAACGGAACTCCTTATAATTTTTCCGACGGCGGCGGCGGAACAACTGATGCTGCGGGCAGATTTGACGGCGCCGATGATTATGCCGGAGACGATGATTATGTATCTATCGGCCTTCCTACGGTATTCAACAATATTCCCGTCAATGATTTTACTGTTTCGATGTGGATGTATCCACACAGCGTGGCGGGCGCAGCGACATGGATTCGAGCTATGGACATCAGGTATGACAGCAGTAATTTTGCTCAATTTACTTTTCATGACAGCGACGGAGAGTTGAATTTCCGCGTTCAGGATGCCGGCACCCAGAGGGAATCCGGGGTTACCAACCCCATTACGGCCAATAATTGGTATTATGTGGTCGGCAGCTGGGATGCCAGCGCCAATACTTTGTATTTTTATCTGAACGGGGTATTGCAATCCGGAGCATACGGGGGTACGGCCGGCGCCGGTTCGCTTCAAGCCATCAATCTTGGGCGCAGAAGCGACGGTAATGCAGCCACTTATTTCAACGGCATTATCGATGAATTCAGGGTTTCCAACACTTTACCCTCTTCTTCGTGGATTAAGACTACTTATAATAATCAGAGTAATTTAAAAGATTTTATTTCTTTTTCATCCCAGGAAATTTCCAGCTCGCAAAGCTATGAAGGAATCGTTAATATTACCAGTATTCCCGATTCATCAGAAGGCTATAAATGGAGAGTGATGGCTTGTAATGACGGCAATGATTGCACCAAATGGGATGTTTTTGGCGCAACTCCTAATTTTAGAGTGGATAATACCCTGCCTACGGCTCCGGGAAATTTAACTCTGGCTACTACGACCCCGACTTCCGTTACTCTTTATTTTGGAACTTCGACCACCGAGGTTAATTTTGCGGGATATAAAATATTTTATAAAAAAGGAATTGCCGGAGTGGATATCGGCGACACGGAGCAAATTGATGCTAATTTAAGCTATATTGATTATAACGGAGCTACCACTACGACTATTTTTGGCCTGGAACCGTCAACGCAGTATGTGTTTAATATCTGGGCTTATGATGCGGTTAATAAAACCGGCGCGATAGAAATTCAGGTTACGACAGCGGATACTGCTCATGCGCGCGCCAGATCAGTGCAGTTTTTTGCCGGGAGCTTTTCCGGAGACGGTACGACCGGAAAATTATCGGATACTGACCAAAATTTTTCATCTTTTAACTTCAAATTAGCGGAAAAAGAAGCGGAAATCAGGGATGCTTATATTATTTTCGAAGTTCAATTTGAATCATACGCGGATAATATTGGAAATTATACAGGATATAATTTAGCTTTTGACTCCTGTGAAGAACCGTGTACGGCTGACGCTTTTTCCGGTTCAGGAAGAGTCTTAAAAGATGATAATTCCGTGCTTGCTTATGATGAGACCGAAAGCAATCAGGTTAGAATTTTATTTGATGTTAAGGATGAGACCCAGCTTAGTATTTATACCGGAGACAGTGTGAATATGGAAGCGCAAGTAGGTTATAGGATAGAAAGAGGAGCCGCGGTAAATTCTATTTCTGCCGCTAAGGCGGTTTTAGTAATTACTTACGCATTCAACGATGATGATTCATCTAATTTTACCAATACTGTCATATATCCCCTGGAATCAGCGGTTTCTGGCGATAGCGGTTCCAGACAAGCAAGCCAAGCAGGAGGATGTACCCGTAACTCTAATTGCCCAGAGTTTAATTATAATATGGTTGTGCCGGAGGTTGGAGAAAAACTTGATCAATGGTTTCAGGTCTATGGCATTAATGATGGTAATGGTATTTCAGATATTGAAATAGATGTTAATATACAAACTCAGGATGTTAATAGCGATGTTTATATTCATGAATCGGCAAATGATACTGACCAAGGAAATTTACCCATGATTATTTTTGGTAATGTTTATGGATTTACAGAAAATACAAATCAAGTCTTAGAGCATTATACAAGCATAGGAACTCATTATTTGGTGGGAGGCGAAGTATTTGAAACATACACAGCATTAAAATCCGCCAGTACCAAAACCAGAACGGTTAGTTTTCCGTTGGGGGTCATAACTAACGGTCAAACTACCAGTATTGCCAGTGGTAGTGTCAATGTTTACTTTCCTGAAAATGGCGTCGGATCGGGTGTGGTAGATATAAAAAAAGCTTGGTTTAGGATTGTTTCTAATAACTATAATACCGGGGCTTACAATATGATTGTATCATCTAAGGTTGGTGATAATGCTCAATCTGGTAATTATGTTTATAATATGGATGCCGGAACAATTGTGATAAAACCATCACTTCATATTATACATGTTATTCCGTCTACTAATTATTCTGAATTAGAATTAGCTAATAAGGATTCATCCAAGAAAGTTGTTTTGTATACCACTAATAGTTCTGTAAATATCGGCGGAGTATCCGCAGAGTTAATGATTACCTATACTTATAGTAGCGAGGTTACCGGATATTTAACCAGTTTAGATTTATATGGTGGCCAACCGGAGAATGCTGCTAACACCCAAAGCGCGGTACTCTCTACGGCAAAATCTGTATTTCCGGAACTTCGCGGGTCAGAGACCGTGAGAGCAAGCGCTCTTATCCCCAGTTATTTAATTACTGATGATGATGCTAATTTGCCCGGGGTGTGGTTTACGGCAGGCGTTAATATATCTACTACAAGCCCTGTTTGCACTAATGCTTTTTATTTACATCCAGATAGTGTTAATGGTTTTTTTGAATATATTCGCAATGTTACATCTAGTATTTTAAATACTGACAAACAAAGTTATACAGCTTGCTACTCCAATACAAATACAGGACCCGGATCCGATACTTCAGCTGGCGCTAAAATGAATGCAATTTGGAGATATACTTATCAATGGGACTCTGTTCCTCCTGATTTTACTCAATCAGATTGGAGATGGTATGTAAATATTGACAACAAACAACCAACAACCGCTTTAGCTGCGGAAAATACGGCTATTTCTAATATAAATATAGGAGATATTTTAAGGGTTAGAATGAATATTGGTGTTACTCAAGAAGATATGCCCGCTTCTACGCAAGTTTTTAAATTGCAATATGGAAAGGGGTCAGATTGTACAGCGATTTCTAGTTGGTTGGATGTTGGAGCGGTTGGAGGAAGTGCACCATGGATTGGTTATAATAATCCTGATCCAATTGATAGTGCAACCCTTACTACGACCCTATTGCAATATTCTACCGTAGCCCAAACATACGAAGAATCAAATCCAACAGCCAGCAATCCTAATACGGTAATCAATGGTGGTTTTGGTGAATGGGATTGGACTCTTTATAATAATGGAGCCAGTTCTACTGCCATTTATTGTTTTAGATTTGTAAAAAGTGACGGAACATCTTTATATGACTATTTAACAGATGGATATCCAAATTTGATTACTGCCGCATCAAACACCAAACCCAGCTTAGCCAGTAATTTAAAACAAACCAGAAGTGACGGACTTACCAATATTACTAACGGAGGATGGATAAATGAAAAGAATGTTCTGCTTACAGCCAGGGCAACCGACCCGAATATAAGTGAGACTATCGCTTTATATTTTCAGTTAGTAACCAGCACTTCCACATTTACTACATCTACTTCTACGCCGACAGGAGCTTGTGTATACGGAACAGCTTATAATAGCTGTCCTAGCAAGGTTTGGTTTGTAGCTCCTGGTTCCCCTGATGATTATAGAGTTTCGCCATATATCGGCACAACCAGTATTACCAACATTCCCGATAATTCATTAGGCTATAAATGGCAGGTATTAAGCTGTGATGATAGCAGCGCTTGCGCTAATCATTGGGTGGCGCCCGGAGCCAGTCCGAATTTTAAAGTCGATACAGTAGATCCTTCCCCTCCCGGAAATTTATCTTTTTATTCCGCATCTACCACTGTAATTATTTTAAATTTTGGCGCTTCTACAGTAGAAAGTAATTTTTCAAAATACAGAATATTTTACAGAGCCGGTATAGCTGGTGTTAGAGAATCTGATACAGAGCATACTGATAATAATTTAAATTATAAGAATTATAACGGAGCAGGGTCTACAACAATTATCAATCTTTCCGCTGGAACAGAATATGTATTTAATATCTGGGCTTATGATTATGCTGGAAATAAAGCATCTGCTACGATAGAGGCAGTAGGAACAACTACAGAATCATTTAATCCGCCGACAGGATCAATAGTTTCAGCTGTTCAAAAGGCAAATGGGTCAGGAACGGTTGATTTAGCTATTTTGGTTGATGATATTGATAATAACGATACTCTGCGCGCTAGGGTATTTTTTGAAGCAGGTTCCGGTTGTGCCTTTGATACAGAACTAGACCCCACCTTAGACGAAACAGATGTCAATATCAGCGCCACATACGGAGATCCTGATATTGATAATAATTCTTTTTATCAGGTTGGTACCAGCTCCTCTTGGATTATAACTTCTCCGGGACAAAATTATGTTTTCTTTGATTGGCTTTCTGCCGTTGATTTGTCTGCTGCTAACGGAACATATTGTATCGGACTTGTAGTAAATGATGGATTATTTAATCAGATTGCTACCAGTACTAAAACTCTCACAATTGATAATGTTAATCCTGCCACTCCTGGCAATTTAACATTAAATAATAAAACTGATGATTCAATTACTTTAAACTTTGGCAGCCAAAGCAGTGATACGCATTTTGCTTATTATAAAATATTTTATAAAATTGGCACTTCAGGAGTTGCTGAATCAGATACGGCGCACATTGATTCTCATTTAAATTCAGTTACCTATGGCGGGGCAACCACCACCACTATTACCGGTCTTATTTCTAATACTAATTATGTGATAAATATTTGGGCTTATGACACATACGGCAACAAGGCGACAGCTACAGAGGTCAGCGTCATGACTAATGCCGGACCAACCAATATTTCAGCTGATAATCAGTTTAAGAGCAATGGATTTACCTCTATTGCCAATAATAGTTGGACCGATGAATCTAGTGTAATATTTTCAGCATCCGCACACGATAAAAATGCTACAGACACTATTTCGTTTTATTATGAAGTTTTAACCGCCACATCAAGCTTTACGGTTAGCGCATCTGTTCCGGGAAGTACTTGTGCTTATGGTACTTCTTATAATTTGTGTTCCAGTAAAATTTGGAAAGTCTCTACGACTACTTCAGCTTTGCCTACTAATTGGTATAGTAAAGATTGGCTTTACAGAAAAACAGTAACAATTGATGCTGACCAGGTTTTTGCCGTAGAAACAGATTTTCCGGTTTTGATAAAAATTACAGATTCTGACTTAGCGGCAAAGGCGCGAGCAGACGGGTATGATATTATTTTTACAAACTCTAACGGAACCACTAGTTTGCCATTTGAACTAGAAAGTTTTAATGGAGCTACCGGAGATTTAGTTGCTTGGGTAAAGACCGATATTTCATCAACCACAGATATGGTTCTTTATATGTATTATGGTAATGCAGAAAATACTACAGATTATTCTGATGCAACTAATGTTTGGGATACGAATTTTGCAGGAGTGTGGCATTTAAACGAAACAGTGGTAGATGAGAGTAGTTTATCTAATGCACATATTGATTCTGCGATTAATAATAACGGTGATCAAACTGGAAATAATGAAATAACCGGTAAAATAGGAAAAGCGCAGGAGTTTGACGGAAATGATTATATTAACATTGGTGATGATAATAGTTTGGATGTAACCGATGCAGTTACTATAGAATTTTGGATTAATAAAACAGGTACAGTACAGTCTCAATCCAGCTCTACCGTGTATACTGTTACAGGTTCTCAAACATTCTCTGTTCCTTTTGGACTTTCAAGTCTGACTGCTAAAGCGTGGGGTGCCGGAGGAGGAGGCGGCGGCGGCGGAAGTGCCGGTTTTGGCGGTAATGGCGCTGGTTCAGGTTTTGCTGGAGGAACATTTTCTGTTTTTTCCGGGGAAAGCCTCAGTGTTCATATTGGTGGCGGCGGCGGCGGCGGACGAGCTTCTTTGGGCGGAACCTCCGGTAGTGGCGGCGGCGGCGGCGGACGTACGGGAATAGCAAGAGGTACTAGTCAGTTAATTGTGGCAGCAGCAGGCGGAGGAGGAGGGGGAGGAGATAATTCATCTGCAATTGCTGGTGGTATAGGCGGAGTTGGTGGCGGTACAACTGGTGGCTCAGCCGGTGCCTCCGGGGGTTCTACGGGCGGAACGGGCGGAACTCAAGTTAGTGGAGGAACTGCCGGAACAGGTACACAGACCGGCGCGGCCGGGTCCTTCCTTGCCGGAGGGGGCGGTTCTAATGGTAATGCCGCAGCTGACGGCGGAGAATTAAACGGTGGCGCAACGAATGGCGGCGGCGGCGGTTTAGCTTCTGCTGCTGGTTATGCCGGCGGCGGCGGCGGCGGATCAGGATATTTCGGCGGCGGCGGCGGCGGAGATTCTGTGGCAGCCAATGCCGGCGGCGGCGGCGGCGGCGGCGGATCATCGTTTGCTACATCTTCGGCCTCTTCTGTAACCATTACTTCTGGTACAGGGACATCAACCGCCAACAAAACAGATAGTGATTATATTAGCGGCATTGGATTCGGTGGATTAGGCGGAGGAGTAAATATAGCGGGTAGCGCAGGAAACAGTGGTTTGTTGGTGTTAAATTATTCTTTGGACGCTAATATTATTAAAAAAGGCAATGATGCTTACAGGGTTTTATTTGATAATAGCGGCAATTTAAGCGGCGTTATAAATAATAGCGCAGAAGTTAATGCTCAAATTTCTTCCGGCTGGCACCATGTGGTTATAACTTATGATCGTACAGCCGGTGGAAGTGATGAAATGAAATTATATATTGACGGCGTTTTAATTGATACTGCTGATTATTCTGCTGTAATTAATACCAATTCATCAAATTTGCAAATAGGAAACGGCTTAGGCGGAATTATGGATGAATTCAGGATTTCCAGTATTGCCCGCAGCGAGAATTGGGTTAAAACAAAATACAATAACTTCAATAGTCCAAGCACTTTTGTAACTTTGGGCTCCGAGGGGCGCGTAACCTCATTTTTTGAAACAACATTAGTAATTGATTTTGGAGACAACCCTGCCTATTCCAGTGGTTATAAATGGCAGGTAATGGCTTGTGATAATGATGAAGATTGTTCTTCTTGGGATCAGTTTAATGCCACAACTCCCAATTTTAAAGTTGATACTACGGATCCTACTCCTCCGGGAGCTTTGTCTGAAAGCGCTAAGTCTAGTAATAGTATTACACTATCTTATGGCGCCGAGGCACAAGAGGATAATTTTGTGGAATACAAAATATTTTATTCTACTAGTTCCCCTGTAAAAGAAACAGATGTGGAGCATGATGATACAGATTTGAATTATATTAATTATAATGGAGAAGAAACAACAACTGTGTCGGGACTTGAGCCTAGTACAACATATTATTTTAATATATGGGTTTATGATATAGTGAATCGTAAGGCTAGTTCTTCTGTGGTGTCAATAACTACCAATGATTCTGTTTCTTCTCCTGGCGTTTCATTTTATACAAAGGGGGATAGAACTCTTTATTATCAAGTGTGGGATGGAACAAGTTGGGGAGGGGAGCAGTCCGGCCCAACATTGGGTAGCGCCCTGGGAAATGATATTCGTCATATAAGAAGTATTGCTTCAGATGATTTGGGAAAGGTGGCAGTATTAGTTAAAACTGATGATGGAATAAATAATCAGGAATGGTGGGCGACTGTTTATAGATTTGCTGCTAATGATTTTGTGAATACTTCCCAATTAGGATCAGCTGAAATTGGCACTAATAACTCCCAGCTTATTACTGGTTGTATAGGATCGCTTTCTGGCGGAGAGTTTTTTATTGTTAGAAATAACGGTACCTCTGACGGTACATTGGTTTATTCATGGAATCTTTCTGATGGTTGGACTGCAGAGGGAGCTGGTCCTGATCCGGTGGCAGTGATGGCTAGCTGTAAATTAACTAGACGACCTGGAACAAATAATTATATTTTAACAACCCTTGATGATGATAGTGACGTAGGAAGTGCTTATTATTATGGCGGTTCTACATATGTTAATACATGGACTGCTTGGACACAAAGGTCAGCCGATGAAATAGATTCTGATAATTTTGTCGGTGATGTATTTTTTGATCCAAGTAATAATACTAGGGGCGCTATTAATTTTTCTAACAGCCTTACAAATGATTATACTTCCGTTCAATATTTTATATGCAATAACAACTCTATTAATTATGGAGGTATTTCCAATAGCCCTTCAGTTGATCCTTATGATTGGAATGCGGATTGGGTTTCGGGTGAATTTGCCGCAGATCCGTCTAGTACGGGAATAGCTTATTTTATCGGTAGTGATGTGACGAATCATGTTAATGTTTATAAAGTTAATGTAAGTAGCCCTACTATTTCTTGGGCCACTACTACTAATGGTGATAATATTTCTAACGCTTCATTATATAGTTATACAAACGATTCACAACGGCCATATGCCATTACTTTTTATAAAGGAGGAAACGGAGTTGTCGCCTGGAATGAAAATGTCGCCACTACGCCAAAATACAGAAAATTATCCACTAGCGCAAATTTACTAGATGCTTCTGACACGGCAGTAGCTGGTTCTGTAAGCGCCACATGGTCTAGGGTAAGATTTTATAATGATCCAAATGAAGACGAGTTTATTGCTATTTATCAAAATACTGATGTGGATTATGTTGCTACTTTCTGGGATAATGCCAGTGGTCAATTTTTTGGATCAGGAAATCAATCCTGGACAGAGCTTGCTACAGGTATCACTCCAATTGATGCGGATGATGAAAATATTACATTTAGTTATGCCAATTTTAATTCCGCGCCAAATTTACCAACATCTCTTGCTCAATATAAAACAGATGCTGTAACCGTAATAGCTAATGGAGGGTGGACAAATCAAACCGGTATCAATCTCAAGCTCAATGCTACTGATATAGATACTAGTGAAAAATTAAAGGTTTATTTGCAGCTAATTGCTGTAGGAAGCACATTTACTGCCACCACTTCTGTGCCATATGATGTTTGTGCAACCAGTACTTATTATTTTGATTGTGACAGCAAGATTTGGCTGGTAGCATCCAGCACTAGTGGAGATTATAGTGTTGTACCCTTGGCGGTAAGTGCAACGATTTTAGCAACATCTTCCGATTGGGATTCCGCAACGGGTTATAAATGGCAAGCTAAAACCTGTGATGATAGCGGAGATTGTTCATCATGGGTTGTTTATAATGCCGTTACTCCGAATTTTAAAGTTGACACTCAAGCGCCATCAGCGCCTGGTGGCTTAACCGTAACCAGTAGAACCAGTGAAACAGTAACGCTCCAATTCGGCGCACAAAGCAGTGATCTTAATTTTGATGAATATAAAATTTATTATTCCACTTCTTCTCCGGCCACTGTTTTTGATACAGAGTTTAATCATTCCAGCTTAGATAATGCTAATTACGGTGGAGCAAGTAATATTATAATTACCGGTCTTGCCACCTCTACAACATATTATTTTAACATTTGGGCTTTTGATTTTGCCGGAAATATGGCAACAGCTACACCAGAGGTTTCTACCACCACCAGTGCTGCGGCTAATTTGGTGCAAACTTCTTATTTATTAGAAAATGATAACGGGGCAAATGTAAATTCTAACACGGGAGCCGCGGCTATAAATGCTCCGTTAAACAATGTTTATATCGGGGAGCGTGTTAATGTTAGAATTCAAGTTGAAAATAATGGCGGAGATTTAGCTTCTAACAAGGTATACAAAATACAATATGATACCAATGGCAATAATTCATGGGTGGATGTGGGGGCAGCTACGGCTATCAGCAGCTCTTACGGATTATCCGGAGCTAATGGAGATGTTATTAGTTCATCTAAAGCGGCAGCTAACGGAAATATTTGGACTTTCGGCTCTTGGCATGAAAATACAGGCCAAACTGCTGATTTTACATTGGGAAATGGTTATTATTCAGAGTTTGTATTTGCCGTCAAAACTAATAATGCCGCAGTAAGCAGCGCTTATAGAATTCGTCTTTATAATGTAACAGATAACAAGGCATTAAAAACCTATACAAACTATCCGACTATTAATACGATAGCAACGGGAAATATTAGATATTCCAAAGGGGTATATGGAAGCTTGCCATCTAATACCTCTGATCTAACTTATTATTTAGATCCGATCGGGTATAGCAATGTAAGTGCTAATGATATTAATAGTGATAAAATTACCTCTAGCAGTAATTATCCGGTGGCCATGTTTGCAGCTAAACATACCAAGAATACAGACGCTATAACTGTTACCTGGACCGGGTCATCTACTGTCGCTGCATCAGTCAAAAATATTGTATTACAAGTTTATAGTTATGGTTCCCCTAATCAATGGGTTACGCTTGTGTCCACTACTACGCCGGGAGCAGGAGAAGAGTTTACTCTTACTTCTATTATTAATTCTTCATTATCTTTTTATTACGACGGTTCTTATTGGACATACTTTAGAGTTTACCAACAGTCAGGGACAGAGACTCTAAATACTGATTATTTTAATGTTTCTTTTTCCGCGCCCATCTCAGATATTAGACAGCTTCATTACAGGTGGCGCAATGACGATGGAAGCCAAACAACTGCTACATGGAGAGAATTGCAGGATGTGGGAGACCCAATAACGCCAACCGTCAACATACAAAAATATGAAAATATTAGATTGCGTTTTGATATTGCTAATGTTGGCGCAAGTACTACTTTGAGTTATCCTTATAGATTGGAATATGCCACTTCAACAACCGGAAATTGTGTTGATGGTGCGGGTGTCTGGAATGCGGTTTCTACGGATTATTCCAAACATTGGCAAATTGCAACAAGTACTAATTTTGCAAATGGAGATGTTACCACCGCTCAACTGACAAACTCAGAAGGCTATACTTTTAAACAGGGCCGAATGGTAGAATATCCATCTGTTAGCTCAACGGGAATTTCGCTTCAGGAGAAGTACTATACTGAAATTGAATATGTTATGTTTGCTACAAACAATGCTGTAAATGCCGGAACTTATTGTTTTAGATTGACAAATAATGGAACACAATTAAATCAATATGCTAAGTATCCATTAATAACTATATTTGGAAGCACTAATATTGCGCCGTCGTTCTCAGTATCGCCATCCGACAATGGTTCAGCTTCTACTTCGCCGACAAACCTAGGGGATGATATTAACTTTACAGCGACAGCCGGAGACGCAGAAGGTGATAGTTATTATTTGGCAATTTGTAAAACTAATGCGATTACGCCAGGCAATGATGCTCCGCCGACCTGTACAGCAGGCTCCTGGTGCACATCGGCTTTGACTGCAAGTTCAACCGAGGCTACGTGTGATTATACGGCAGTTAGCGCCAGTGAATCTTTAGCTTGGTATGCCTTTGTGTGCGATAAAAAGGTGGGATTCGGAGTTGCCAAGTGTTCTCTCTCTTCACAGGGGACAGGCGCAAAGGGAGTTAATGATTCTCCATTTGTAATTAATCATCCCCCGGTTATAACCAGTGTATCTACTACTAATAACAATAAAAATCCAGGAGGAACGTTTACTATTACTACAGTATCCTCTGACACTGATAGCGCGGGAGGGGTAGATACTTTAACTCTGTATGTTTGTGATACAAACAGCGCCAATGCCGGTGGTTGTTCAGGCGGAGGAACTGAAATTTGTTCCGCTATTGCCACCAGTTCTCCAAACGCTAGATGTTATTTTACTGATCCGGGACCACCGACTGCTGCCGGAAATTACACCTATTATGCCTTTGTGTTTGATAATCATAGCGTAGCCGCAACTGGAAACTCAAAGAGTAATACTTATACTATAAACAATACAGCGCCTATACTTGGGTCCTTAAGTCTAAACGGTGGTAGTGATATAATTTTGGATATAAAACCAAACAATACTACCGTTCAAACCATCAATACCTCCGTTATTGATTTAAACGGTTGTCAATCTTTAGTTAGTGCTACTGCTGTTATATATATGTCTAATGCTACAGGCGGATATAGTTGTACTAATAATGATAACGAATGTTACCAGATTACTACTGGAAGTTGTATCAAAAGTGATTGCGCCAGTTCTACGGATATGATTGCTGCATACACCTGTTCTGCCAGCTTAAAATATTTTGCGGTGCCCACAGATACTGCTGATGGCAATCCGTGGGAGTCTTATAAATGGCTGTCTAGAATGCAGGTTTATGACGGAACAAATTATGTAGCAACATCATCTTTGCCAGTAGAATTAATAGAGTCTTTAGCGTTGGATGTAATAGAGGAAGTTATTGACTTTGGCGGGGATTTGTATAGCGGTCAGAATTCAGGGATGAAAAATTCAACTTCTACTATAGAAAATATAGGAAATGTGCCAATTGATGCTGATATTTCCGGAACAGACTTAATTGACGGAGGAACAGGAAATATAGATGTAACAAATATTAAATGGAGTTTATCTAACTTTGATTATCCTTTTGAACCAGATTTTTTAACAGAATCCGGACAACCAGTTGATGTAGTAGCGCCAAAAGCCACAACTACAGCCAGAGCCGTCTATGATGAAATATATTGGGGCATTGGCATACCTCCAGGATCCAACACTACGGTACACGAAGGAATAAATAGTTTTACTGCTAGGTTAGATAATGATGGATGGTAAAAAATGCAAAATATAAGAATTAAAACTCAAAATTTAAAAAATCATTTTGTGATAATATATTTTTGTATAAGTTCAGATACATATTGGACTGCGAAGCAGGACAATAAGTATGCAAATGGGGTTTAAATATAAATATTGCAATGGTTTTGGCAGAATGTATAATTATGGATTAAAACATTTTAATCCAAAT